>ERZ835762.28-NODE-28-length-198442-cov-13.554507_pt1 | contig 198442 bp, 193 predicted proteins | sample MGYA00519687_ERZ835762 | MGnify/ENA primary metagenome ERZ835762 (study PRJEB31850, sample SAMEA3708783) | human gut metagenome | biome: human gut; feature: human-associated habitat; material: faeces | place: China | collected 2014 ... | reverse complement strand
TAGCTACCTTAACCCACCGTCTAAAGCCAGTGGGATTGCGGTAGCCTTTTTTCAAAGGCGGCAGAGCAGTTAGGATACTCTCAATCCGCTGTAACCATACAGATTCAGCAATTGGAACGAGAGCTGCAGACGCAGCTGTTTGAGCGTATCGGAAAACGGGTGTATCTGACAAAAAGCGGTGAGGACTTTGTCGCCTATGCCAATCAGATTATGAATGCGGTAGAGCAGGCGGCAGCATTTTCCGGTGAAAAAAACACGCTAATAGGAAAGCTTCGAATCGGAGGTGTGGAATCTGTCTGTACCACCTTGATTCCGGAGCTGATCCTTGAACTGCACGAAGCTTTTCCGGAAATAGAACTGGTTATCCGTTCCGGGACAACCGATGAATTGATAGAACTTGCCAAAAGAAATGAGCTTGATTTTGTTTTTACCCTGGATAAAAAATTAAATCATCCGGAATGGATCTGCGCCTCTCAGACTGCGGAGGAGATTATTTTTGCAGCGCCGAAAAAACAGAATTTTCCCGCAATGTCCATCGAAGAGCTGGTACAAAAACCCTTTATTCTGACGGAGCGCGGAGCTGCCTACCGATATGAGCTGGAACAGCTGCTTGCGGAACAGGAGCTTCGGATTGAACCGATTCTGGAAATCGGAAATACAGAAACCATTATTAAATTACTGAAAAGAGGAATGGGATATTCTTTTTTGCCGAAATGTACGGTACGGCAGGAATTAGAAAACGAAGAGCTGGTTCAAATTCAGACAGATTTTCCGGTTGTGAAAATGTATTGCCAATTGCTTTATCACAAAAACAAATGGCTCACACCACAGATGAACGCATTTATCCAGCTGGTGAAAAAAACCGGAACAAATCCATTTACGATCTGTCCCGGTTCCTTTTGATTGATTACAGTTTATTTACCCGCTTCATAGCTGCCTGCACCATGCCGGTCAGGGCAAACAATGCCAGGGCGTTGGGGATAACCATCAGGTTATTAAACATATCAGACAGTTCCCATACCAGGTCATTGGAAGCCAGGGTGCCCAGGAAAATAAAAATCAGGGCAAGGATGGTATATACCTTGGTAGCCTTTTCTCCGAAAAGATAAGCAACGTTGATCTTTCCAAAAAGATTCCATCCCAGGATGGTAGAAAAAGCAAAGAAGAACAGGGTAATTGCAATAAATACAGCGCCAAACTGTTCTCCGAAAACCAGTCCGAAAGCAGTCTGAGTCAGGTTTGTTTTATTCACCACTTCTGTAACTGCGCCGGTATAGCCGTTTGCAAGGATTCCGTCGCTGGTATACAAAGTAGAAATTACCACCAGAGCATTTAAGGTAAGAACAACGAAGGTATCAATAAAAACACCAATCATTGCCACACAGCCCTGCTCGTGGGGGGATTTTACATTTGCCAGTGCATGGGCATGGGGAGTGGAACCCATACCGGCTTCATTGGAGAATAAGCCGCGCTTTGCACCCTGAGTCAGAGCAATCTTCAGTGCTGCGCCCACAGAACCGCCGATAATGGCCTGCGGCTGGAAGGCATACCGGAAAATCATTCCAAAGGTTGCAGGAATGTACTTGATTCTGACAGCCAGCAAAAGAAGGCTTCCCACTAAAAACAATGCCGCCATAATAGGAACAATCTTCTCTGTAACAGACGCAAGACGCTTGATTCCGCCCAGGAAAATAAAGCCGCAGATGACAACAAGAATCAGTCCCACAGTCCAGGACGGAATGCCGAAAGCTGTCTGGCAGGTAGAACCGATGGAATTCGACTGTACCATGCAGCCAAAAAATCCCAGTGCCAGAGTAATCGCAATGGCAAAGAAACCGGCCAGAAATTTTCCAAGAGAGCCTTTAAACGCGGTTGTTATGTAATAAACAGGACCACCGTGGATATTGCCGTCGTTATCGATGATACGCGTTTCCTGGGCAAGCGTAGCCTCTGCGTAAATCGTAGCCATACCAAAAAACGCAATCACCCACATCCAGAAAATAGCGCCCGGACCTCCGGTCAGGATTGCGCCGGAAGCACCGACAATATTACCGGTTCCCACCTGGGCAGCAATAGCAGTAGCAAGCGCCTGGAAGGAGCTCATTCCGGATTCATGCTTTTTGCCATTCAGCGTCAGATTGCCGAATACATGGCGCATTCCTTCGCCAAAGCATCGAACCTGGATAAACCGGGTTTTGATGGAGTAGCACAGTCCGACTGCAATCAGTATAAAAAACAGAATGTAATCGGAAAGGTAGCTGTTGATTGTTTGCACGATAGGTAACAGTGTTTCAGACATTTTTCTTCTCCTCACATACATAAAAATAGAGCAGCTGATGATAGCTGCTCTGAAAAAACATGTAAATTGAGAAAAGGCAGTACGAAGAATCCCACTATAAAAGATTCTCGCCTCTGTCCCCTTTACCTGAGAGATTCAGTCCGTCAGGACCTTACACCTTCGGTACTCAATTAAGAGTTTTTCCAGAGTATTCTCCGCTTCCAGTTTCCGTATTCCAGATTCAAGAAGTTTCATCGAATGCTCATACAGAATATCACACAGAAAAGCATTTGTCAATGAGTGGCGGACATTGTTTTTACAATTTTTCTTTCTGTTGACACACTGTCATACCTGTGATATGATAGCAACAAGAACATATGTTCGATTCCTGTTTTGCAGTAACCCTGCTTTACGGAATCTGCTTGTGTTTATTGACAGAAGAGGGCAGGCGCTTACAGCCGTGTTCTTTAGGGAGGATGGAAAATGAAGTCTCGCATCTATATTGCATTTGATCTGAAAAGCTTCTACGCATCTGTTGAATGCCGGGAGCGAGGACTGGATCCTATGGACACAAACCTTGTAGTTGCAGATGAAAGCCGGACAGACAAAACCATCTGCCTTGCCGTGACCCCGTCTTTAAAAAGCTTCGGAATTCCCGGACGCGGACGTTTATTTGAAGTGAGACAGCGTATGACGGAGATCAATGCCGAACGGCGCTTCTGCGCACCGCAGCACAGTCTGTGCGGAACTTCCTGCTTTTCCTCCGAGCTGCAGGCGAATCCGGCTCTTGCAGCCGATTTTATCACTGCACCTCCGCGTATGGCGCTCTACATGGAATACAGTACCAGGATTTATACCATCTACATGAAGTATGCCGCACCGGAGGATATTGTTGTATATTCCATTGACGAGGTATTCATGGATGTGACGGATTATCTTGCCGCCTTCCATCTTACCCCTCATGCCCTTGCCGCAAAGATCATTCAGGACGTTTTCTCTGAAACCGGCATTACCGCAACTGCCGGGATCGGGACGAACCTTTTCCTCTGCAAGGCTGCAATGGATATTGTTGCAAAGCATATTCCGCCGGATGAGAATGGAGTACGCATTGCCGGACTGGATGAAATGAGCTACCGGCGGACGCTCTGGACACACCGGCCTCTTACGGATTTCTGGCGGGTAGGACGGGGCTATGCCAGAAAGCTGATGGAAAACGGGATGTTTACCATGGGAGATGTGGCTCTGTGCTCTGTTACCCACGAGGATCTTCTGTATACACTCTTTGGGAAAAATGCAGAACTTCTGATTGATCATGCCTGGGGATGGGAGCCATGCACCATCAAAGATATTAAGAACTATCGCCCGGCCAGCCAAAGTCTGGGAAGCAGTCAGGTGCTTCCCTGTCCCTATTCCCCGGAGAAGGCACGGCTTGTTCTTCAGGAAATGGCCGATCTGCTTGTTCTGGATTTGACCGACAAAAGCCTTGTCACAGATCAGCTTGTTATTACGGTAGGATATGATATTGAAAATCTGTCCGATCCGAAACGGGCCTGCAATTACCGCGGTCCGGTGGTTCTTGATCCCTATGGACGCAGGATTCCCAAACATGCCCATGGAACTGCCAGTCTGAACCATCATACAGCCTCGGCAAGAGAAATCATGAGTGCAGCAGGAGAGCTTTTTGACCGGATTGTGAATCCTGACCTTCTGATTCGCCGTCTCTCTGTTACTGCAAACCATACCCTGCCGGAAAGCACTGCTTCCCAAAGTATCCGTTATGAACAGCTGGACCTTTTTACCGACTATGCTGACCTGGAAAACAGATATAATCAGGAGCAGGCCGCACTGAAACGGGAAAAAAAGCTGCAGCAGACTATGCTGGCCATCAAAAAGAAATACGGGCGGAATTCCATTGTGAGGGGAATGAGTCTGGAGGAAGGCGCCACAGCCAGGGAACGAAATAAGCAGATCGGCGGCCATAAGGCCTGACGATCCCTTCCTGTCCAATTCCTGCTGCCCGATCGGCCAACCAAATGAAATGGAGAGATCAAATATGTACGAGGAAATTCTTCATCTGCCACATCACACATCACCGGTAAGACCCCATATGCCCATGTCTGACCGGGCTGCCCAGTTTTCCCCCTTTGCCGCTTTGACCGGCTACGATGCGGCTGTGAAAGAGGCTGCCCGCCTGACAGACCGGCGTATTGAGCTGGATGACGATGAAAAAGCGGTTCTGGATGCCAGACTGTCCCTGCTTCAGGAAAATCTCAGCCTGTCCCCGGAAGCAACCCTTACCTACTTCCGGCCCGATACACAAAAATCCGGAGGCGTCTATCTTTCTGTAACCGGAAAGGTAAAAAAAATTGATACCGTCAGCAAATGCCTGATTCTCCAGGATGGAACGAAAATCTCCGCATCTGATATCCTGAAAATCGAGTTTTAATTCTGCCGATTTTTCATCGGAAACCTTCTGTGTTCTATTGTTTATATTTTTTAACTATTCCGAAAATATATTGTTTTAATTGAGAATTTTCTATTAATATGATATAATGTAGGTGCTCGAAAGGAGGTTTTTTTATGAAAAAACAAATCATTACCATTAGCCGGGAATATGGCAGCGGCGGACGCCAGATTGGGCTTTTGACAGCAGAACGTCTGGGCATGAAGTTTTACGACAAGGCCTTGATTGAGGCAGCATCCAGGGAAATCGGATTCCCGGAGGATATGATCGCAGATCATGATCAAAAGCTGACAAACAGCCTGCTTTATAATTTTGCCCTTGGAACCCTCCGTGGAGCAGCCTTTCCGAATGAACCGAAAAGTAAATACCTTCCTCTGACAGAACAGGTTTTCCGGGTACAGAAGCAAACGATTGAAGAGGCCGCAAAACAGGGTCCTGCTGTATTTATCGGACGGTGCGCCGATGCCATTCTCCAGGATCGCGATGATGTCCTGCGTGTTTTCGTATATGCAGACATAGAAAAGAGAAAAAAGAGAGCCATTGAAGAATATGGCGAGATGGAAGAGTGCATCAGCCGCTTTATCCGGGAAACAGATAAGAGACGGCGGATTCACTATGAAAACTATACGGATCAAAGATGGGGTGACAGAGAAAACTACGATTTGATGTTAAACAGCGGATTCCTTGGCATTGACAAATGTGTGGATTTAATTTGTGAGGCAGTAAAGTAGCAGACTCATCCCGACAGGGCTTAAAGCATCCTATGACAGTTTCATCCCCCACAGAAAGGAGATTCTTTTTAGGTTTATGAAAAAAAGCCAAAAACTTACAGCTCCATTTGCAGCTGTTTTGACTTTCTCCCTGATTCTGTCCGGCTGCAGTTCCAAAAATGCGAAGGAGCCTTCCACAGCTGTCGAAACTGCAGAGGAAAGGGAAACCCCGGAAGAAAATAAGAGTCCGGAAGAAAGCGATACAGCTGCCGGATCTGACAAAAAAAGCCCGGATACCGCAGCATCTGATGACAGGTCCGGGAACAGCGCTCAAAACGAGGTTCTTGATATTTTAATCGAAAACCATATGCAATATGGATCTATGACTTCCGGCGATCGGTCTATGTACATAACGATCGATTACGACAGCGCGTTGCTGGACACTAAATATGCCCTTGCCTATCCGGAGCTTTATGATACTCTTTTAAAAGAAGCGCAGCGTAATGCCGCACTTGCAGCTGAAAACATAACAGATTTTGAAAATTCCGCGAAGGAATTCCTTGAAGATGATATCACCTCTGCGGAACATCTTTTTGATGAAAAGCGGGTATCTGTCATAAGAGCTGACTCTAAGCTGCTCAGCTTCAGAGAAGAAGTGGAATGGTTCGGAGGAGGAGCACATGGAAACTACGGCACAACGGGAAAAAACTATGATACGGCTTCCGGCAGAAAACTTTCTCTGAACGATGTGATTGCAGATAAGGAAACGTTCATAGAGGCTGTGAAAAATCAACTCAATGAAAATTACAATGTAAAACTGGGATATTCCCTGAATATTGACTCTGGAGAGCAGCTTCTGCGGGATTCCTTCCGCTCCGGCGACGATTCTGGAGAGGTGGAATGGACACTTGGCTATACCCAGATTTCCGTATATTTTTCTCCTTATACGCTGGGTTCCTACGCAGAGGGGGCACAAACGGTTGTACTTTCCTTTGACCAGTATCCTGAGCTGGTTAAACAGGAATATACAGAAAACCTTCCCGATTCCTATATTTACAGACTGACACCGTATGAAAATACTGTTTTTGAAGATTTAGACAACGATGGCAGCTCTGAAAAGCTGGATATCAATATTGCTTATACCGGACAGGGAGAAGGCGGTCCGGAAGAATATACCCTGACAATTCAGAGTGACAGCGGGGGATCTGATTTCCGTTTTCGAAGCTATGGCAACTGCGAACCGTTTTTTATAAAAAATACAGACGGAAGCTGTTGCCTGTATCTGTTCACCAGTCTTGAGAATGATTACTGTGTTCTGCAGATATATGAAATAACAGATTCCGATGTCATTCCTGCCTCTTTCGATAATTTCGCCCCATTCTGTCTGGAACAGGATTATGAAGAGCAGGAGACCGGGCTGGAGAATTCCTATCGTTCGGCTTACAGAACACGCAAGTACACGCTTACAAGTCCGGAGCATATGATGCTGGAGTCCCGTCTGAGCGCACTCAGTACCTGTTTTGGATACAAGGATTATCATGCAGATGCAGCAGGACTTCCCCAGTCAGAACAGGACTTCCTCATAGCCGATCCTCTGCGCTTCCAGTTAAAGCAGGATTTTGAACTGGAGCTTTGCGGAAAAGATGAAAAGCCTTCCGGCAAAAAGCAGACTGTCGCAAAGGGTACCGTCCTGTATCCTTATGCTACAGACGGAATCAGTTATCTGCTGTTTAAGGATGAAGACGGAACGCTTTTCTATGGAGAAATCGAAGTAAACCAATATCCTCAGCTTATCAACGGAGTTGTGGCAGAAGAGATATTTGACGGCATGATGTACTCCGGATAAACGGAAAAAACTTTCATTCACAGAGGCGGTATTATGAATACCCCTCTGTGTTTCATCTCTTTTCTTTTATAAGATTTTCTACCGCACAAACCCTCTCCGGGCTTCTTTTTCTTTTGTGCATTTTCCATATCATTTATGTATTTTTTTAAAAGTATATATCAATTAAGCTGTGATAAAACATTTTTATTTCAAACATAGAAATAATAATGCACAAAAATATAGAATACGATTTATATATTTGCGACAAATCAACGATTGAAAAAGTCGAAATAATGAATGAAAGGTAAAAATAAAAAAATATACCAGTTTGACAATAAAGAAAAGTAAAAAGATCCAAAACACAAAAAAAGTCCCTCCTGCTATAATAAAAACAACAAAACAAATGCAGAGTGGATGCATAATTTTAAGGAGGAACGTGATTATGAAATTGAAAAAGGGAGTAGCACTTTTACTGGCGTCAGCAGCAATGGTATCTCTTGCAGGATGCGGCGGAAATTCCGGCGGAAGCGGAAGCAGCGCTTCAAATAAATCAGAAGGAAGCGGAGAACTTCCGGTTCTGCGTGTAGCAGCAATGCCGACCATCACCAGCCTTCCCACCTATTATATCCAGAAAAACGGACTGGATGAAAAAGCAGGCTTCAAAATGGAAGTTACCATGTTCGATACCGGAGCTCCTATGAACGAGGCGCTGGCAGCTGATTTGTGGGATGTAGGCCAGATGGGTGCTGCCGCTGTTACCGGTATGGCAAACTATGATGAACTCATTATCGGCGAGGTTCTCGAATCCACAGACGGACAGGGCGTATTCGTTGCTCCGGATTGCCCGGTTGCACAGGATACCGGTTTTAACCCCTCCTTCCCCACAGTACTTGGAAGTCCGGAATCTGTTGCCGGAATCACGATTTTAACTCCGGTAGGAACTGCACAGCACTTTACCGTTTTAAAATGGCTGGAAAAGCTGGGAATGGAGCCAACAGATGTAAACATTGTAAACATGGATACTGTACAGGCTTATCAGGCTCTGCAGGCAGGACAGGGCGATGCAGCTTCCTTAAACGTTCCCACCTTCTTTGATGCAAAGAATGACGGCATGGTACAGGTTGCAAACCTGGCAGATATGGGAACACGTTATGTAGATATGATCGTAGGAAACCGGAAATCTCTGGAAGGCAAATCCGACTTAATGCAGGGCTATATCAACTGTGCATTAGAGGCCTGTGAAGCTCTGGAAAAGGATCCGGATATGGCAGCAGATTTACTGGTAGAGTTTTTACAGGATGCAGGTATGGAAACCAGCAGGGAAAACTGTGTAGCAGACCTGAATCGTGTAAACTGGCTGACCAAGGACGAGTGGAAAGGCCGTGAACTTGGAAACTTCGCAAAAGAATTGGGTGAATTTTATGTAGAGCAGGGACAGCTGGTGGCAAGTGCAACCGAGAAATTCAACACCAATGTAATTACTGATTTTGTAAAGGATTATCAATAATAATCCATCAAATCGAATCAGAAAATGGCAACCTGCAAAAGAATGGTCTGCAGTATGGTTTGCTGCAGACCATTTTTTCTTAGAAATAGGTTTTATTAGTGGAAAGGTGTGAAAAGCGAATGAAGGAGTTCTTTCAAAAGTATAAGTATAAATTGATTTCTGTCTGTTCCTTTTTGTCCGTGCTTCTGATTTGGCAGCTGGTTACCGATGTATTTCATCTGGTAAGTCCTGTTATGCTTCCAAGCCCGACAAAGATTTTGGATACCTTCTGGTATAAGCTGTGCGGAGGTACGGTTCCTGATGGTTCCTCTCTGCTTCAGAATGTCTGGTCCAGTCTGAAGATCGCTTTAGGCGGTTATGCAGTCGGCGTTTTGATCGGAGTTCCCCTGGGAGTTGGAATGGCATGGAGCCGGCGCTTTGAGCTGTTTGCAAAGCCGCTCTTTGATATTATCCGTCCTGTTCCGGCGCTTGCATGGATTCCTCTGATGATTTTATGGCTTGGCATCGGCTATGCATCCAAAGTCGGTATCATCTTCTTTGCAGCCTTTATCAGTGCAACGGTAAACTCTTATACCGGAATCCGCCGTACCAGCCAGGTTCATCTGTGGGTTGGAAAAACCTTTGGAGCAACAAACCGGCAGCTTTTATTTAAGGTGGCAATCCCCACTGCGCTCCCGATGATTTTCACCGGACTCCGTCTGGCTCTGGGTTCTGCATGGGTTGCTCTGGTAGCCGCTGAAATGCTGGCAGCCACCAGCGGACTGGGTTACATGATTCAGATGGCCCGTATGCTGGGACGTCCGGATGTTATCATTGTCGGAATGCTGACCATCGGATTTGTAGGACTTCTTTTAAACACTGTTCTGGAAAGACTGCAGAAACGCTTTGTAAGGAGGGGAAGACATCATGATTGATTCTACAACAAATAGCCGTTTTTCAAATAAACAGTTGATTGTAATTTATACCATTATTTCTCTGGTATCCCTGCTTGTGATTTGGGAACTGGCTGCCAGATTTACCGGAGCATCCATGTTTCTTCCTCCGGCAAGCGAGGTGCTTGCAGCATTCTTCAGAAGCTTTGTGGAACCCATCGGCAAACGCACCATGCTGGCTCATGTAGGCGTAAGTCTGTACCGTGTAGCTGTTGCGTTCTTCTTCGCTACGATTGCAGGAATTGCTCTTGGTGTAGGAATGGGATACTCCAAAACCTTTGAAGCCATTTTCAAACCTATTTTTGAATTTATCCGTCCGATTCCGCCGCTGGCATGGATTCCCCTGTCTATTTTGTGGTTTGGACTTGGAGACACCGGAAAATTCTTCATCATCTTTCTGGGATGCTTCTGTTTTATTACAGTAAATACATACGACGGTGCCAAAAACGTGGATCCGGAATTAATCGGAGCAGCCCGTATGCTGGGCGCCAATGAACGTCAGGTATTCTTTGAGATTGTTCTTCCGTCTTCTGTACCTTATATCTTTGCAGGTCTTCAGATTGCTGTAACAGCCGGCTGGAGTGCAGTAGTAGGCGCAGAGATGATTCAGTCAAATGAAGGTGTAGGCTGGATGATTGTAAGAGGAATGAATACAGGAAATACCGTACAAATCATGGTTGGTATCGTAGCAATTGGTATCGTAGGCTTTATACTGGCCAATCTGACCAGTGCATTAGAAAGGAGACTGTGCGCATGGAACGAGCAGAAGGGAATGTAAAAACAGGAGCTGCAGTGCTGGAATGCCGCAATGTAGGCCGCAGTTTTGAAAGTTATGATGGAAGCGGGCGCAACGAGGTTCTCCGCGGAATGAATTTTGAAGTACGGGAAAATGAATTTCTGGTTCTGTTCGGAGCCGGTCAGTGCGGAAAAACAACCCTCTTAAATATTCTGGCCGGTCTGGATATGCCCACTGAAGGTGAAGTATACACCCGTGGAAAAAAAGTAACAGGACCTGCTCCTGAACGTGGAGTCGTTTATCAGAAAACATCTCTGTTCCCCTGGATGACCGTAGAAGAAAATGTCGGCTTTGGTCCAAAGGTACGTCACCTTCCAGTGGAGGAGAGAAATGCCAGAGTCAAAAAATATCTGGAATTAGTCGGACTTACCGGTTTTGAGAAAAGCTATCCCAGCCAGCTTTCCGGAGGTATGCGCCAGCGTGTAGGAATTGCCCGGGCTTATGCCAATCAGCCGGATATTATGCTGATGGATGAACCCTTTGGCCATCTGGATGCGCAGACCCGCTATATGATGGAGGAAGAGCTTCAGCGTATCTGGCAGAAAGAAAAACGGACCGTTGTATTTGTTACAAACAACATTGAAGAAGCGCTGTTCTTAGCAGACCGCATTATTTTGCTGACAAACTGCCCGACCCATATCAAGGAAGAGTATGTCATCAATATGCCTCATCCTCGTGATTATGTGGATCCTGAATTTTTGCGTCTGCGCCAGTTAATTACTGACAATATGGATCTGACGCTGTAAGAGAGGAGAGAATACCATGCAGGATAATAAAATGCCAAAGGTGCAGGTGCGGAATCTGACCAAAAAATTTGGAGATCTTCTGGTTTTAAATGATATTTCCTTTGATGTGCATTCCGGAGAATTCTTATGCATTGTAGGACCCACCGGATGCGGAAAAACAACATTTTTAAACAGCCTGACAAAACTGTATCAGCCGACAGCAGGTGAGATTTTGCTGGACGGAGAGCCGGTAGATTTAAAGAAGCACAATATTGCCTATATTTTCCAGGAATATTCCACCATGCCCTGGCTGACTGTGGAAGAAAACGTTGGTTTTGGTCTGGATATCAAGGGCGTGGAAAAATCAAAGGCAAAAGCTCTTGTAGATGAATATCTGGACATTGTAGGTCTGACTAAATACCGCAAATACTATCCGGATCAGCTGTCCGCCAGTATGCTTCAGCGTGTTGTAATTGCAAGAGCCTTTGCAACACAGCCGGATTTGCTTCTCATGGACGAGCCTTATGGACAGCTGGACATTCAGCTTCGCTATCACCTGGAGGATGAGCTGATCAGCTTGTGGCAGAGAACCGGCACAACCGTTCTTTTCATTACCCATAATATCGAAGAGGCTGTTTACATGGGAGAGAGAATTCTGGTGCTGACAAACAAACCCACCAGCATTAAATGTGCAATTGACAACGATTTGCCGCGTCCGAGAGACATTGCCAGCCCGGATTTCGTAAAGCTGCGTAATGAGGTAACAGATTTGATTAAATGGTGGTAAAAGAATAGAACTTTACACCAGGCATTCATACTGTTATAATGCTATAATCAGGAGGTATTCCAATGAAAAAACAGCCGAATATTGTCTTTATCATTTCCGACGATCAGGGATACTGGTCATTGGGATGCAGCGGCAATAATGAAATTATTTCTCCAAATATTGATCGTCTGGCCGAACAGGGAATGCGCTTTGAAAACTTTTTCTGTACCTCTCCCGTTTGTTCACCGGCCCGGGCAAGTCTTCTGACCGGAACGATTCCTTCCCAGCATGGAGTTCATGACTGGCTGCGGGATGATGATGAAAAACAGTCTGCCCTGGAGTATCTGGCGGGACAGTATTCCTATACCAGAGCCCTGGCAGAAAACGGATACTGCTGTGCTCTGTCCGGAAAGTGGCATATGGGAGCTTCCGGAAAAGTTCAGCAGGGATTTACCCACTGGTTCAGTCATAAATCCGGCGGAGGCCCCTATTACGGAGCTCCCATGTACAAGGATGGCGTTCTGTATCGGGAGGAGCGCTATGTGACAGATGCCATTACGGAGGATGCCCTGGAATTTCTCGATACACAAAAGGATCAGGAACAGCCCTTTTACCTTCATGTAGCCTATACGGCGCCTCATGCCCCATGGCTGAACAACCATCCGAAAGAATATACGGATCTTTATAAGGACTGCCCGTTTCAGTCCGTTCCTCATCTGCCCAGACATCCGGACAGTATTTATCTGACAGATGAAGTCGCTAAGGATGAACGGGGAAATCTGATTGGCTATTTTGCAGCTGTAACTGCTATGGACGCAGGCATTGGAAAAATTATGGAAAAAATAGAAGACATGGGCATTGCGGAAGACACTCTGGTTGTATTTACAGCAGATAATGGTTTTTCCTGCGGACACCATGGCTTCTGGGGAAAAGGCAATGCGACCTTCCCCTTAAATATGTATGAGGAATCGGTAAAAGTTCCGTTTATTGTTCGTCACACGGGACATATCCCGGCAGGAACCGTCTGCGATGCGCTGGTTTCTGCATACGATTTTATGCCGACTCTTCTGGACTATCTGGGCTTAAAGGCCTCCGATCACGGAAACCGCCCAGGCGTATCCTTTGCCCCTGCGTTAAAAGGCGAAGCATTTCATCAGCATGACGAAGTTGTTGTCATGGATGAATACGGCCCAAACCGCATGATTCGCGGCCGCCGTTTTAAATATGTTGCACGATATCCCTACGGTCCCAATGAACTCTATGATCTGGAAACCGATCCGGGAGAAACAAAAAATCTCCTGAAGGACGGCGGATTTGAAGAACTGGAACAGGAGATGCGTCTCCGTCTGGAAGCCTGGTTTGCCAGGTATGTCAATCCGGAAATTGACGGAGCAAAGGAAGCGGTATTTGGTTCCGGTCAGACCGGACTGGCAGGGTTATGGGGGAAAGGCGTATCCGGTCACAGCTGTGACGATTACATTAAAGAAAATCCAAACTTTGCGCCATACAAAATAAAATAACAGCCGGGAGTGAATACGATGAAAAATTGGTTTAAAAAAATTGCTGTATGCACGAAAAAACTGCGTACTCAGCTTTTTGGAGCCTATTGCTTTGTATTCACTCTCTTTTTTGTTGCCGTTTCCCTTCTTGTCAGCGGCTCCATACGTGATTTGCTGATTAAACAGATTGGAAATAACAGGATTGCCGTCCTCAGACAGATAGGAGAACGGGCTAATCTCATCAAAACCAGCAGTACGACTCTGTCCAATCTGTATACCCATGAAATTATCAGTCACGGCTTTCTGACCGGCAGTCTCTCAGAAGAGGAACAGAAAAAAGCCTGGGAATACCTGGATTCTCAGAAAGAGATTTACGACGAAATTATCGGTCCTATTGATCATGAGGTCGTCCTTTTGGGAGAAAATGGCTTTTTTTATAATTCCGGAGATATTGACACAGACACCTGGATGTATCAGCCCTGGTATAAAAATCTTCTGGAAGCCCTGTCTAAGGAAAATGAAGGCGAGGTACAGTTTTCCCGCACCTTTTCCGCTCTGAAAAACGGAGAAAATGTCTACCAGTTCGCTGCCGGACGCCTTTTAGGAAACAGCGATGAAAAAAGTGTTCTGCTGATTTTAATTGATGAAAAGCAGCTGGAGGATTTGTATCTTTCTGTACAGGAACAGGGCGGTCAGGTGTACCTGTATGATCGCAATGGTTTTATCGTTTCCCACTCCAACAAAAAAATGCTGGGCAAGCAGTTTATTAATGTAGACTATATGGAAGAGGTCTATGGAACGGACAATTCCAATATTATACAAAAAATGGGAGAATCTTATGTTTTGTCCACTCATCTGGATGAAAAGACAGGATGGACCATTGCCGAAGAAAACCCTACCAGAATTATTTTAGGGGCATTAAACGATACCTACTGGATTATCGGAAGTATTCTGATAACCGGTCTGATCCTGGCAGTCGCCGTATCTGCTTATATTTCCGGCCGCGTCTCCAATCCCCTTCAGGAGTTAAGCGACGCTATGGGTAAATTTGGAAGCGCAGAATTTACTCCTCCCTGTGTCACAAGAGGCACTCAGGAAATTGACCATCTTCAGGAAAGCTTTAAGCATATGGCCGATGAAATCACCTGCCTGATGGAACGGATCAAGGAAAGAGAAAAACAGAAGAGAGCATTGGAGGTCAATTTCCTCCGGGCACAGATCAATCCCCATTTTTTATACAACACACTGTTTTCCATCCGGTGTGCTGTGGAGGTGGGAAAAAATGAACAGGCTGCTAAAATGCTCAGTGCCTTTATTGATTTGCTCAGAAGCACACTTTCTGTAAAGAATACAACGGTTTCTTTAAGCGATGAACTGGAAACCACCCGCAAATACCTGGTAGTTCAAAAGCTGAGGTACGGAGAAAAAATCAATTATGAAATTGAAATGCAGAAGGGCACGGAAACCTGTATGGTTCCTCCCCTGATTCTCCAGCCGCTTGTGGAAAATGCTATTTTTCATGGACTGGAGGCAAAAAGCGAGGCCGGAACCGTCATTATAGAATCGGCGTTTCAGGGCGGTAATCTTCTCCTGACGATTACCGACGACGGAGCCGGAATGGATGCCAAAACTCTGGAAAACGTGCGCGCAAGCTGCCGTCAGACGGTGATTAAAGATGCACATTCTATCGGCATGTCCAACGTACACAACCGGATTCGCTTAAACTACGGGGAGGATTACGGAATGTCCATAGACAGCATTCAGGGAATGGGAACTACCATTACCCTTTTGATGCCTGCTGTAATACAAAAGGAGGATACATAATGAAAGTTCTAGTGGTAGATGACGAGGCAATGATTTGTGAATGGCTGCAGTTTTGCATCTCCCAGAACACGTCCTGCCAGCTGACCGGAGTGGCCCATAACGGACAGGAGGCCCTGGAGCTGTTTCACCGTGACGAACCGGATTTGATTCTCACAGATATCAAAATGCCGGTAATGGACGGACTTGAATTTCTTCACGCCTTAAAAGCCCTGGGCAGCAGGGCAAAGGTCGTGGTTTTAACAGCCTTTTCTGATTTCAGCCTGGTTCGCCAGGCTCTGCGGGACGGTGCCTCCGAATATCTCCTGAAAACAGAAATGCAGAATGATCTTCTCCAGGAGCTTCTCAACCGAATGGCAGGAGAACTGCAGATGAGAAATCATCAGGGAGAACCTGATGTGGCAAATGTCGCTCAGATTCAGTCCGTTATCAGCCATATTTTGAGGCAGACCAGAGAACTGAGAGAAGATGATCTGGAACGGCTTCGCCAATGCGGAATCCGCTGGAGAAACAACGGGTTGTTTGCTCTGGCTGTATGGAAACAGGATATGGAGGAAAACGGGCTTCTGTTTCCGGAAGAGAGTCCGGCACGGCACGTTGCAGGCTTTGATTATACGGATCGGGTTTACATGATTGTTGGAAATTTTCCCAAAACCCTCAGTATCGCGGAAAAAGCCAGACAGCTGACGGAATATGCCAGACGAGTACAGTCCATAAACCACTGTATGGTTGGAGTCAGCGCCATTACCGATGAAATGAGCCAGATTCCATTTATGGTCTGGCAGGCTTCCTGCTCTCTGGGGGAGGGCTTTTATACAGGATTAAAGAGGGTTTACGAGCCCCAGTATCCTTTAAAGGAGCTGTTTCGCAGAAATGAATTGTGGAAAAACACATTTACTGAATTCCGGGTGCATCTTCACCAGACTCAGGAAGGACAGCGCTGCGAGCTGATAAAAACTTTTTTTGAAACCCTTTCCGAACAGAAAATCCTTACGATTGATCCTCTTTGCAAGCTGTGTCTGGATTCCCTGGATCTGATGGAATTTGAGGCAAGAGGAAATGGAATTGTTCTGGAACATGCTGAAGAACTGCGTTCGCGCCTTCAGCAGTGCACTACTCTGGAGACTGCCAGGGAAGTCATGGTGGAAGCGGCAAAGCAGTGCAGCCTTCCTATGGATGAGCTTCAGCCAAAATCAAAAAATATCTGTCTTGCAGTGGAATATATCAATGCCCATTATGCGGAACAGCTGAGTTTAGAGCAGGTGGCTGCTCAGGTATACTTAAACCCGGATTATTTTTCCAGGGTATTTAAAACTGAGACCGGACAGACCTTTATCAATTACCTGACCGATGTTCGCCTGCAGCACTCCGTGCAGCTGCTGGAAAATACAGCTCTCCGTGTACAGACCATTGCCCAGCAGGTAGGCTACTACAATGCCAGCTATTTTTCAACTACATTTAAAAAGAAGTACGGCGTCAGCCCGTATGAATACCGGCGCAGCGGAAGCTGATATTCCCAGAAAAGGAGAAGTTTTATGAAAGCAATTATAGTAATGTACGATTCTCTGAACCGCCACCTGCTTCGCCCCTACGGCTGCCAATGGACCCAGACTGATAATTTTTCCCGTCTGGCAAGGCATGCGGTAACCTTTGATAACTGCTGGGTAGGAAGTATGCCCTGTATGCCCGCCAGAAGAGAGCTTCATACAGGACGATATAATTTTCTTCATCGGAGCTGGGGACCACTGGAGCCGTTTGATGATTCCATGCCTGAAACACTGAAAAAGTCAGGAATCCATTCCCATCTGATCAGTGATCACTATCATTACTGGGAAGACGGAGGTGCCACCTACCATCAGCGCTATACTACCTGGGAATGTGTACGTGGGCAGGAGGGCGATAACTGGCAGCCTCTGGTGGGCTTTTCCGACGGACCTTCTCCTACCAGAAATGTATGCGGAGAGCCGGAAGACAACTGGGTGATGCAGGATTTTGCCAATCGAACAGCTATGCAGGAGGTTTCCAGACAGCCGCAATGTCAAACATTTCAAAAGGGACTTGATTTTCTGGAGCAGAATCACGACAAGGACAACTGGTTCCTTCAAATTGAAACCTTCGATCCCCATGAACCGTTTTTTGCGCAGCCGGAATACCGCAGTCTGTTTCCGGATTCCTACGACGGTCCTTTCTGCGACTGGCCGGATTACCGTCCTGTAAACGAAGAAGACAGTCCGGAATTGATTCAGCATTTGCGCCATCAGTACGCAGCTGTTTTAAAGCTTTGCGATGAAAATCTGGGAAGAATATTAGATGCAATGGATTCTTACGATCTCTGGAAGGATACCATGCTGATTGTTAATACGGATCATGGCTTTCTTTTATCAGAACACGGACAATGGGCCAAATGTCACTGTCCATTTTACGGAGAGGTTGCCCATACGCCGCTCTTTATCTGGGATCCCAGAAGCCGGAGACAGAATGTGCGAACCAGCCAGCTGGTACAGACCATTGATCTTCCCGCAACACTTTTGGAATACTTTGGCCTGCCTCTGTTTCCTGATATGGAGGGAAAACCGCTTCGCCCTGTGATAGAGCAGGACGTTCCCGTCCGTGAAGGAGGATTGTTCGGAATCTTCGGAGGACAGGTCTGCTGCACAGACGGAACATGGGTCTATATGAGAAGTCCCCTTCCAGATAACCAGCCCCGATATGAATATACACTGATGGTCACCCGCCACGGGGGACGAAGAGCTTTTATCAATCATGATATTCTCAAGTCCATGAAACTTGCTTCGCCGTTTTCTTTTACAAAAGGTATTCCTGTGCTGAAGCTGGAAAGCCGGCAGCAGGTTTCCCAGGCCGGTTATCCCACCATGCTGTTCTGTCTGGAATCAGATCCTGACGAGGAGCATCCGCTGAAAAATATCGATGAGGAAAGGCGGATGGCGGCTCTGATGAAAAAAATGATGATTGAAAACGACTGTCCGGAAGAACAGTTTATCCGGATGGGATTGTAGCCAGAAGCCGGGGGACGGGAAAAAATAATTTTTTTTATTTCTAATTGCTTTTTCAAAGACGCAGAAAGGATGTTGTATCATCATTCTTATTCTGCGTCTTTTGATTCTTAATATGCTTCTTCCATACAATCTGACTCAAAAAAAGCTTCTGTCAGCCATCCGGTCAGACTGCTCTCAAAAAAGAACCTGAAAACAGAACAAGGGTGAACCTCTCGAAACCATCCAATATATAAATTCTTATAAAATATTAAAAATGTGCAGATATATAATAAAAATGCTTCGCGACTTCTATTTTTAATCATGGTACGATTAAAATAACAAATGATCAGGAGGGCCATAATATGAAACAATGGTGGAAGGAAGCGATTATTTATCAAATTTATACAAAAAGCTTCAATGATACAAATGGCGATGGCATTGGTGATCTTAGGGGTATTATTGAAAAGTTGGATTACATCAAATCTCTTGGTGCTGACGTAATTTGGCTAAATCCAATCTATTGTTCTCCAGATGTAGATAACGGATATGATATTTCTGACTATCAGAATATCGATCCACGATATGGAACAATGGACGAATTTAAAGAACTTCTTAACGAAATACACCAAAGAGGAATGCGCCTGATTATGGATATGGTCCTAAACCATACCTCGGATGAGCATTTATGGTTTCAAGAATCAAAAAAATCAAAAAATAATCCATACCGAAATTACTATATCTGGCGTCCTGGGAAAGACGGAAAAGAACCCAATAACTGGGGAAATTATTTTTATGAGGGTAAAGGATCTGCATGGGAATATGATAATACCACCGGAGAATATTATCTTCATAATTATTCAAAAAAAATGCCTGATTTAAACTGGGATAATCCAGAACTAAAGAATTCAATGTGTAATATGATGCGATGGTGGTTGGATATGGGGGTAGATGGATTTCGTATGGATGCAATTAATCGACTTGTAAAACCCAAGGGACTTCCAGATTCACCAAATCCTCCAACTCCTCCTGTAGGTGTTTATGGATATGTAGTTGATCGTACAATGTGTGCCAATCAGCCTGGAATTCATGAATTGCTTCATGAACTTAATCAACGCGTCTTTCAACATTACAATATGATGGTTGTAGGCGAAACTGGTAATGTAGATTCTGCTATTGCAATTGATTATGTGAAAGAAGAGCGCCAGGAAATCAACATGGTATTTCATTTTGAAATTGCCAAAAATCCTATTTTAGTTGATGCAGTAAAGTTTAAGGAGATTCAGCGTCGATGGTGGCATGTAGTAGAAGAACACGGCTGGATTACTCAATACTTATCGAACCATGACACCCCCCGTCAGGTGTCCAGATTTGGAAATGACACAGAATATCTTTACGAATCAGCAACTATGCTAGCTACACTGATGCATACACATCCCGGAACTGTTTATATCTATCAGGGAGAAGAAATTGGTATGACAAATGTAAACTTTCCATCCATCGAATATTATAATGAAAAATATACGGTTGGAAAATATGAAACTATGGTAGAAAGCGGCATAGAACCAATGCAAGCACTTAATTCTCTAAAAATGATGAGCAGAGATAATGTTCGAACACCAATGCAATGGAATAATAAAGTTCACGGAGGCTTTACAACGGGTACTCCATGGATGCATGTTAATCCAAACTATAAAGAAATTAATGTGGAAAAAGAAGAACAAACTCAACATTCTGTGCTAAATTATTATAAAATTCTTACGTCTTTACGTAAAAAAAATCCAATCATGGTATATGGCTCTTACCATCAGTTATATGAATCTGATCCTGAATTGATTGTATATGAACGAACTTATGAGGAAGTAACATGGCTTGTTATTTGCAATTTCTATGGAAATAAACATAAAATGCCTGATAAACTTGAAAAAAGATTAAGGGAAAACTCAAAAATAAGGTTATTACTAAGTAATTATTATTCTAATGATAAATCAACAATTAAACCATATGAAGCCTGTATCTATGAAATAAAATAAAAATAGGAGATATGAAAGGTTGAAAAACCTTGAATTTTCAATAAAAAACTCTTGATTATATGAGGAGGAATCATTGTGGAAAAACTCGAAAAACATTTTAAATTAAACATTAATGGATGTTGTAATCCAGATTGTGTAATACAAGGGGATAAATACCGTTTCACAGTTCTAACTGCACAAATGTTACGAATGGAATATTCAGAAACGGGGATATTTGAAGATCGTCCTACTACGGTAGTATGGAATCGTAATTTTGAACATCCCAAATTCACTGTCAGAGATACAGAAAATTGCCTGGAAATTGATACAGAATATTTTCATGTTGTTTATGATAAGAAAAAATTTGGACCAAATCATCTTTATATTGACATAAAATATGCTTTTACAAATTATGGAGGAAGATGGTATTACGGTCAGACCGTTTATGGAGATCCCCCCAGGGAACATAATTTAAAAGGAACTGCAAGAACTTTGGATCGTTGTGATGGTCAATGGTATAAAGGCGCTAACACTCTTGAACGAATGAAAGCTACTGGCGGAAAAATCAATCGGTGTGATGGCGATGTTGATCTAGGTCGTGGATTATGCGATACGAGTGGAAGAACATTTTTTGACGATAGCCAATCACCTATCATTGATGAAAATGGATGGGTGCAGCCACGTAAAACAAATGAATTTGACTGTTATTTTTTCGGTTACGGCCGCGATTATTTTGGCGCTATACGTGATTTCTATAAATTATCCGGACCTGTTCCTATGCTTCCGAAGTATGCATTAGGGAACTGGTGGAGTCGTTATTGGAAATATACCGAAGAAAGCTACAAAAACCTTCTTACGCGTTTTGAAGCAATGGATATTCCCTTTTCTGTGGTTGTCATGGATATGGACTGGCATATTGTAGATGTGCCAGAAAAATACGGAAAAGGATGGACTGGCTATACATGGAATAAAGAATATTTCCCAGAACCAAAACGATTTCTAGATTGGCTTCACGAACACAATTACCGAATTACATTAAACCTTCATCCTGCTGATGGTATTCAAGCTTATGAAGAAAAATATTCTGAAATGGCTAATGCTATGGGAATAGATCCGAATTCAGAATATCCGATACATTTTGATTTTACAAATATTGAATTTATTACAGCATATTTTAAATATCTTCATCACCCAGAAGAAAAACGCGGAGTAGATTTTTGGTGGATGGATTGGCAGCAGGGAAATGTATCTGCTGTAGAAGGGTTAGATCCCTTATGGATGCTTAATCATTATCACCACTATGACTTAAAACGAAACGGTAAGAGAGGACTTATGCTGTCCAGATATAGTGGCCTTGGCAGTCATCGTTATCCCATTGGTTTTTCTGGAGATGTACATGTGACTTGGAATTCTCTTGAATATCAACCTTATTTTACCGCGACAGCAGCTAATGTCGGATATACCTGGTGGAGTCATGATATTGGCGGACATATGAATGGTATAAAAGATAATGAACTCTATATTCGCTGGTTGCAATACGGCATTTTTTCTCCAATCAATCGTCTCCACAGTAATTGCAATCCCTTCTGTGGAAAAGAACCCTGGAGGTATCCTAAACCATATGATGAAATTGCGGAAAAAACACTACGTCTTCGTCATCAGCTACTTCCTTATATTTATACAATGAACTATGAATGTCATGAAAAATTAAAGCCTGCTATAGTACCAGTATATTATTATTATTCTATGATACCCGATGCTTATGAATATCGAAACCAGTATTTCTTCGGGACAGAATTAATGATTCAGCCAATGGTTCATCCAACTGATCCTGAAACGGGAATGACAGCCGAACATACCTGGATTCCTGCTGGAATTTGGACCGATATATATAGCGGACGTATTTACCATGGCGGAAAAAAAGGAAAACATGCCGTATTATGTCGCCCCATTGATCAAGAAGGAGTATTAGCCAAGGCCGGTGGAATTATTCCTCTTGCCAAACATGTCCCTCACAATAACAGTATTGCAAATCCTGAAACCCTAGAAGTTTATGTATTTCCAGGTGGTAACAATGAATATATCTTATTTGAAGATTCCGGAGAAGGATTTAGCTACAAAAAAGGGCAGCGTTTAGATACAAAATTCGCACTTTCTTGGTCCAATGACAGAGCTATATTTACCGTGGAACCCAAAGGTGATTTTTCTGTTATCCCGCAAATACGGAAATATAATATTCACTTTCGGGGATTCGGAAACCACTTGAAGATACAAGCTAGTGAAAAATATGAATCCGTCTATGCGTTGAAAAATCAAACATTAACTCTTACATGTCTGGAAACAGATCCGCGAAGGAAAATACAAATTACCCTGTCTGGTCAATTAACAGCAGCAAATGATAACCTGACACAACAGGCTTTTGATTTCCTAGATAGAATTCAGGGAAGCATTACTATGAAAAAAGCACTCTATCAATGCTTTGAAAATGCAAGTTCCAAGGAAGAAATCATTACAGGAATAATGGCTCTTGAGCCGCCAAAAGCTTGGCAACAAGCACTCCTTGAAATTATCTCCTGCTGATTTTTAAAGTCAATTTACCTACAATATATTAAAAATGTTCACTTGGTAATTTCTTAATATTACACAAATAAAAAAGGAAGAAAAACCATTATTCAATTTGTCTAATATTTTTTTTATAATAAAACTACATCGAATGAACGAAAATAAGGAGGTTTTCATTATGAAAAAAGTAATCGCTTTATCTATGGCAACATTAATGGCAGTTGGAAGCCTCACAGGATGCAGTACGTCAAAACCTGTAGAAACACCAGCGCCCTCTGTTTCAGAATCTTCTGCTTCTGAAACAGAAAACACATCAGAAGCAGCTAATACCGAATTGTCTGGAGACATCTCTGTCATGGTAAACAATGCTTTTACTGGATTAGATGATCAGCAATCTTAAAAGCCGCAAAAGCATTTGAAGAACTTCATCCAGGTGTAACCATCACCATTGAAGGACTAGCAGGAAAAGAACTAATCAGCAAATTTACAACATCTGCTATGGCTGGTTCCGGTCCTGATGTCGTTGCTCTGGATAACTCTGGCTGGCCCATTGATTTAGCAGCTATGGGATTAATTTTACCTCTAGATGAAAAAATAGAAGCAAGTGACAATACCTATCTCCAGGGACCTCTTGATTCTGGTATTTATGAGGGAAATTATTATTCTGTTCCTTGGTATTTTAATAATACTGGTCTCTATTATAACAAACGAATTTTGGAAGAAATCGGAAAAAAAGAAGCCCCGGCTACCTGGGAAGAATTTGAGGAAGATGTTAAACTGGCAACAGAAAAGGGATATGCAGGTGTATCTACTAGACTGGATGGTTATGCTGTATTTAATATGTTTTTTGCAGCAGACAATCCCGTTATCGACACTACTGGAGAAAAACCCGTTGTAACAGTTCTGGAAGATTCTGGAAAAGAAGCTTTTAATTTCTGGACTGGATTACATACCAAATATAAAGCATTCCCCGAAGGAATGAAAGATGCTTCTGACTGGGCAACAGCTTATACTACATTTGTATCAGATGACTGCTTATTCTTTGTATGTGGAGACTGGGCCTTTTCAAATATTCAAAAAGGCAATCCGGATATGGAATTCGGTCTGGCCCCTATGCCAAAAGGTAAAGTTCAGGCTGTTTGTTTAGGCGGATACAATCTGGCTATCAATGCAAATACCGAAAATCCAGATTTAGCATGGGCCTTTACAGAATACTTAACCAGTAAAGAATGTGATTATGTTTTAACACAGCAAGGACGTATTCCAGGAAGAACAGATGTAGATTATAAACCTATTTTGGAAATTAATGATTCTTATCAGGTATTCATAGACGAGGCTGAATATACAGTTCCAAGACCACGTGTCAAAAATGCAGCATCTGTTGACGAAAAAATGGTAGATGCATTTAAAAAAGTATTCTTTGATCAGATGAGTGCGGAACAGGCACTGGAAGAATTAAATACCGAATTAAATGATTTCATTAATGAAAATTATTAATCACTAAAACTAGTGAAAGAGCCGCCATTCGTCTCAACTCGGAGAGGCGGATGGCGGCTTTCTTACGTTAAGGAGAGAAAATAACATGAATAAAACCAAAACAAAACACGAAAAATTAAAAGAATATTCTTTTCGTTACAACAGAAACGGTTATTTTCTGATTGCTCCAGCCGTTATAGCAATTCTGTTGCTAAGTGTATATCCTCTGTTAAACGGTATCTGGATTAGTTTTCTAAATTACGATATGACCAAAGCTCGAGCTTCCGATTTCGGTACATTTGCTGGTCTAAAAAACTATATGGTTATTTTTTCAAATTCAAAATACCGAAATGCCGTAGCTAATTCTGTTGTATGGACTTTAGTAAATCTTATAGTACAGGTAGCTCTAGCAACAGGTATCGCGCTTGTGTTGAATGAAAAACTAAAAGGTCGCGCTATTTTTAGAACATTAGCGCTTCTTCCTTGGGCAATTCCAGCAGCTATCAGTGCATTGACATTTAGCGCTCTTTATGATACCAAAATTGGTGCATTTAATGCTATTCTGATTCGTCTTGGAATTTTAAAAGAAGGATATTCTTTTTTAGGGAATGTCGGCACAGCTATGCCAGCAGTAATCATTGCAAATGTATGGAAAAGCACACCTTTTTTGATGATTTTCATTCTCGCCGCCTTACAAGGTGTCTCTTATGATATGTACGAAAGTGCTGCTATTGATGGAGCAGGAAAAATAAAACGTTTTCTGTATATTACACTTCCCAACATTAAAGAGCCTATGGCTGTTGCAGTAATACTGAATGCGATTTCTATTTTTAATAACTTTAATGCCATTTGGCTTCTTACTCAAGGAGGGCCCTTAAACAGTACAGAAATCATGTATACATACGCATATCGCCAAGCTTTTGTGGATCACAAATTTGGTTATGCAGCTGCTACCTCTGTAGTCATTTTTATAGTTATTGCAATACTTACTGTAATATATATAAAAATGATTTCATCAAAAAAAGATTAAAAGGAGAAGGCTATGAAGAGAACCAGATTAGAAAAATTTATCTTATATTCACTAGCTATTATTATTGCCCTGTGTTCCTTTCTTCCCTTTTTGTGGGTATTTTTCACAGCACTTAAGGGACCTGAACAAATTTATGATATGAATCAGATTATACCTACATATGTTACATTTGAAAACTTCAAAAAAGTACTGTTTCAGTCTAATTTTATACGATATTTTATGAACAGTGCATATATTTCAATCATTGTAACCGGGATTTCTATGCTGTTTGCAGTTATGGCAGCATATGGTTTCTGTCGTTATCGAATTTTGGGCGCAGAAAAAATGAAATTGGGAATTCTATTCACAAAAATGTTTCCTGGTGTGTTGCTTTCTATTCCCTATTATGTTATTATGCAAAAAATGAATCTTATAGACTCGCATCTGGGACTCATCATCATAAATTGCTCATTTGTACTGCCTTTTGCAGTATGGAATATGTGTACATTTTTCCTTCAAATCCCGTGGGAAATAGAAGAATCAGCTATGATAGATGGATGCAATCGCTTTCAATCTTTCATAAAAGTAATCTTTCCTATGGCGAAACCTGGAATTTCTGCTACAACCCTATATTGTTTTTTGATGTCCTGGGATGAATTCATGTATGCCAATACATTTATAAGCACAACTCTTAAAAAAACGGTCCAAGTCGGTATTCGGGATTACATTGGAGAATATTCGACAGATTGGGGGCCATTAATGGCATCTGTTATCCTGAGCCTGATACCAGTAATTATATTCTTTGTATTTGTACAGGACAATCTCGTAGGAGGATTATCCGCTGGTGCTGTTAAAGGTTAGTACTAAATATCATAATTATAGCATAAAGGGGACAGCCACATATGAAAAAAACATATAAGGAACCAAGTATTCAACTATGTATGACAAGAAATATTATACTTTGTGTCCTTATCCCTCTTTTTTTCGCTCTGGCTGTCCTTTGTGGACTTTTAAACTATAATCTCTCTGCTGGAACCGTAGAGGCCTACCAGATGATGTTCAATCAAAATATACAGGCAATTGACAGCGCAATTCTTCAATCCAATTATGCTAGCAGCACAATGATTACTTATACAGGGAATATCCGCCTGCTTCAAAAATATTATCAGGCGCAAAATGAATATGAAAAATTCACTGTAATTTCTCAAATAGAAAATATGCTCTCTAATTGTCAGGCAATAGCCTTAAATAGCTTTCGGGGAGAAATGGTATTACTGATGAATGATGGACGTGTCATTGATGCCATTAAAACAGCAGATATATCCGATTCTTTGACAGAGTATGAATGGTGGGAAAACTTACAAAAAACTGGTTCCATTCTTTATTGGGACAGCAATATTCAAGAAATCTTTGAACCACATCATCGCCAAAACTATGTTGCCTTTGGGCGTCAATTGATGCGCTATAAGGAAGAACCTTTGGGATATGCGCTAGTTCGAATTCCTTCAGAAAAATTTTTTCAATTCAGCGAAGATCCTCAATTTCAAGACGGAACTTTAGCCCTTTTTTCTTCTGATGGACGGATCATCGCCAGTGATGGAGTAACCATAGAAAACGAAACTCTAAAAGATCTATATCAACACTGGAAAAATGGCAATAAAAATACTGGAAAATGGAAAAAATATTTTTTTATGGCATCCAAATTGGACTCTTGTGGAAATAGCATTGTATACGCAATAGAACAAAAGAACATGTTTCGAAGAGTCGAAATTATCGTTATTAGCACTATAGCCTTTATGATTGTAACGGGAATAGGACTGGTTGCAGTAATCATTTATCTTTCTCATTACATAGCCAAACCAATTTTATTTTTTGCAGATCGAATTTGTTTAATCGAACAGGATAAACCTGAAATGCTTGTATTAAATAAACACCACTACAAAGAAACAAAGGTTCTTGAAGAAGGCATGATACGAGCTCAAAAACGAATTAATCTTCTTGTTAAGGAAGTAAGAAAAGAAGCAGAAATGAAAGAAAAAGCTCGCTATGATGCACTGCGAGCACAAATAACACCGCATTTTCTATTTAATACTTTAAATGCAATACGTTGGAAAGCATCTCTAAATCACGATGAGGAAGTTTCTGATATACTATCAGATTTAGGCATTCTTTTAGGTGAAGCTTATCGAAACACAGATGAATTAGAACGCATCGAAAATGCAGTGCTTATCCTAGATGCTTATGTAAAAATAATGCAGATCCGTTTTGGAGATAAAGTTCAATTCTTTTTCTCAGTTTCAGAAGAAATACGAGAATATCTAATCCCAAGATTTTGCTTACAACCGCTTGTAGAAAACTCATTTATTCACGGAATGGGACGTGTTAAAGAAGGTATTATTGTTCTTCGAGGTGAAAAGCAGGGAAAAGACATTATATTTACTTTAATTGATAATGGAACAGGTCTCCAGGGAAAACAAATTGATTTAACAAAGGAATACGATTTAAAACAACGCGGTGTTTCTGGAATAGGTTTACCTAATATTCATAAACGTATTCAAATGCTTTTCGGAAAAGAATATGGACTATATGTAGATAACACTTTAGAAGTAGGATTTAAAATTTCCTTAAAAATTCCAGCAATTACCGAAACGGACAAGAAGGTGACTGAATGAAGGCATTAATTGTAGAAGATGAACTGCTAGCCAGAGTGGGGCTGCGCTCACTTATAGACTGGCAAGCTATGGGAATTACTCTCTTAGAAGACGCTCAAGATGGACGTGAAGCATTAGAACGTTTAGAAAAAGAACATCCAGACATTTTGCTTTTGGATCTCAATATTCCAATTATCAGTGGTCTTGAAATTCTGGAATATATAAAAAAGAAAAAAATTTCCGTTAAAACTGTTGTAGTAAGTTGCTACGATGATTTTAAAACAGTTAAGCAGGATATGAAACTTGGTGCTGCCGATTATATCCGAAAATTTGGATTATCGAAAGAAGAGTTAATAACCACACTAACCAGTTTAACGGAAACACCAGTAGAAAGCTTCATTCCAGTCACTAAATCGATAGCTCAGATAGGTGCTGAAACCCGACAGAAAATTGAAAATATACCCGAAACATATCAAACTGGCTGCTGTGTAAGCTTTTATTTGTGTTGGAAATATTCCGGAGAAATGTCTGACATGAAAATTGTTGAAACTATAGCTTGTCAGTTTTTTCAAAAACTAGGACGAGAATTGATGTCCCTTACTTATGAAGGGAAGTTATTGATTCTAATGAAAGAAGAAACAAATGAAGTAGAAGTAAAACAATTAAGTAAACAAATTTCACCTTTTGTAGCTAATCGCTGTTACATTGGAATAACTCGATATCAACAGCCAATTTATGATCATAATTTTTTTATAGATATTGCAAATAGTATTGAAGCATATGGCTTCTATGACTCAAAAGAAGAAATTCTTGTTTTCGAGCATGCAATTGAAATCAAACGCCAAATGCCATTTCCTTTAGCCTCTTATATTGAAAAACTGGAACGCGGTATCCAAAAAATGTCGAAAGAAGACATTTTACAAATTCTGAATTTTATGTTCGATGAAATTTCTTCACATCGGTATATATCCGTAAATTTGGTGAAAAAAATGATGATTGAAATTTTAAGTCGTTTTTCTGATAAAGCCGGACAGTTGGGTGGCGCAATTGAAGAGATTGAAGTAAATGGAAGTTATAAACATTATCAAAAAATTGTACAAATTTCCAGTTACGAAGATATGAGACATTGGTGGATTGATTTTGTTTCTAGTTTTACAACTCTTTTTTTTACCAGACAAAAATGTTCAGAATCAGACATAATACAACTCGCTTTAGACTATATAGACAACAATCTTGATAAAACAATTCAGCTATCTGATGTTGCCAGGTATATCGGTGTTTCTGAACCATATCTCAGTTCTTTTTTTAAGAAAAACATGAATGAAAACTTTATTCCTTACGTCAATAAACAGAAAATCAAAAGAGCAAAGCAGCTTCTTAGCGAAGGGAAAGTGGTTTATCAAGTATCAGATATGTTAGGATATGAGAACAGCACCTATTTTTCTAAGGTTTTTAAAAAAATGGAAGGAGTTACTCCCGATGTATATAGAAAAAACTATTTATAAAACAGGATTATTTACAATTATACATTCCAAATGAATCGAGGTAAAATATATGGAAAATCTGATATTCAGCCTTAATGCTACTATGCCTATTTTTTTCCTTATGTTGTTGGGCGTCTTTTTTAGAAAAATAGGTATCTTAGAAGAAAATATGGTCAATGGGCTTAACCAGTTTGTTTTTAAAGTAACACTTCCTGTTTTATTGTTTGGAGATCTTGCAAAACAAGATTTTTCTAAAGCATGGAATGGAAAATTTGTATTTTTTTGTTTTGCTGTTACGATTTTAAGCATTACACTAGTAGCATGTATTTCCATAATTCTTCGAAATAAAAATCTGCAAGGAGAATTTATTCAAGGCGCATACCGCAGCAGTGCTGCTGTTTTGGGCATTGCTTTTATTACGAATATTTATGGAAATTCTGGTATGGCTCCCCTTATGATTATTGGCAGCGTTCCTGTATATAATATTATGGCCGTTATCATACTTTCTTTTACAAATCCAAGTCAAAAGGGAATGAATACAGCACTCATAAAAAAAACAGCAAGGGGAATTATAACGAACCCGATTATTCTCGGAATTTTCTTCGGTGCCCTTTGGTCTCTTTTTCAGTTTCCCTTTCCAATTATTTTAGATAAAACAGTCTCCAATCTTGGAAGTTTGACCACTCCTCTCGGTTTAATGGCTATGGGCGCTGCATTTAACTGGAACGAAGCAAAAAAAGGGATGGGGCCGGCCTTTCTTGCAAGCTTTATAAAACTTTTTGGATTATGTGCAATTTTTCTTCCAGCAGCTATTCTTATTGGATTTCGCGATGCGGAGTTGATTGCAATTTTAGTTATGCTAGGCTCTAGCACAACTGTCAGTTGCTATGTAATGGCCAAAAATATGGGACATGACGGAATTCTAACATCAAGTATAGTAGCATTAACCACATGTGGAAGTGCCTTTTCCTTAACCTTTTGGCTTTATATCATCCGAACGATGGGACTGATTTAAAAACATTTTGCTTTCGACACCCCCTCACAAATGATATCATTTATTCTCTGCAAAAGCTTCATATAGAGAAATTACATCTGCCACTGTTAAAAGACACTTCGGATGACTATCCTGTCAGATTAATTATAAAAAAGAAATCAAAAAAGCCTTTAGCCAAATATATTGATAAAACAGCAAAATCCACAGGAGAAAACAGAAAACGGAGTGCATATACCTGTTTTTTATGGTATGATAAAGAAAGCCTTGCAGGAACACAGCCGATCGCCTATAATAGTACATTAGCGCAATGGGCCATATGCTTGTTTTACGTTGTTTGCCCACGGCCAGGTTCCAGCTATGGAACAAAACACCCATGAAATATAAGAAATGCAGGTTGAATAACAATTTATGAGAAAATTAGCATTAAGTGATGAGATACTTTTAAGTGTCCAGCAGCCCGCCCGTTATATCGGCGGCGAGTTTAATATGGCAGAGAAAGTTCCCAACGAACAAATGATAAGATTTGCCATGTGTTTCCCGGACGTTTATGAGATCGGTATGTCCCATCTTGGCATGCAGATCCTTTACGCTATGTTCAACAAGCGGGAAGATGTCTATTGTGAACGTGTCTTTTCTCCCTGGCCGGATTTAGATGCCATTCTTCGGAAAAAACACATTCCCCTCTTTGCCCTGGAAAGCCAGGAGCCGGTCAAAGCCTTTGATTTTCTGGGCTTTACCATTCAGTATGAAATGTGCTATACCAATATTCTCCAGGTGCTGGATTTAAGCGGAATTCCGCTTCACGCGGAGGATCGGAAGGAAAATGATCCCATTGTCATCGGAGGCGGCCCCTGTGCCTACAATCCGGAACCGCTGGCCCCGTTCTTCGATATGTTCTATATCGGAGAGGGAGAGACTCAGTATGACAATCTCTTCGATCTGTACAAGGAGATTCGGAAAAACGGCGGAAACCGCTGGACCTTCCTGGAAGCTGCCGCCAAGCTGCCTGGTATTTACGTTCCCATGTTTTACGATGTAACCTACCATGAGGATGGCACAATTGCAGAATTCAAACCAAATACCCCTGGTATTCCGGCCACCATTGCCAAGGAGCTGGTAGTCGATATGGATGATGCGCCTTATATTGAAAATCCGATTGTACCTTTTATTAAGGTGACACAGGATCGCGTAGTTCTTGAAATTCAGCGGGGATGTATCCGCGGCTGCCGGTTCTGCCAGGCAGGAAATATTTACCGCCCGCTTCGCGAGCACAGTCTGGAATATTTAAAGAACTATGCCCGCCGGATGTTAAAAAATACCGGACATGAGGAAATTTCCCTCAGCTCTTTAAGCTCCAGCGACTATACTTATTTAAAAGAACTTGTGACCTTCCTGATTGACGAATTTCATGGAAAGGGCGTTAACATTTCCCTTCCTTCCCTGCGGATTGATGCATTCTCTCTCGACGTAATGAGCAAGGTGCAGGATGTCAAAAAAAGCAGCCTGACGTTTGCACCGGAGGCCGGAAGTCAGAGACTCCGCGATGTCATTAACAAGGGTCTGACTGAGGAAGTGATTTTAAAGGGTGCATCGGAAGCCTTCCACGGAGGATGGAACAGAGTAAAGCTGTATTTTATGCTGGGACTTCCCACAGAAACCGTGGAGGATATGGAGGGTATTGCCCTGCTTTCTGAGAAGATTGCAGAGCTTTACTATGACGAGATTCCAAAGGAACAGCGCAATGGAAAGGTGCAGGTTGTAGCCAGCTCCTCCTTCTTTGTTCCCAAGCCGTTTACTCCGTTCCAGTGGGCAAAAATGTGTACAAAAGAGGAATTCCTGGAAAGAGCTTATCTGGTCAAAGACAAGTTTAAAGAAATGCTCAACAGAAAGAGCCTGAAATACAACTACCACGAGGCAGATCTGACAGTGCTGGAGGGAATTTTTGCCCGCGGTGACCGGCGTGTTGCTCCGGTCTTGGAGGAGGCCTACCACAAGGGCGCCATGTTTGACTCCTGGGGAGAATATTTTAACAATGATATCTGGATGAATGCCTTTGAAACCTGCGGTGTTGATATGGACTTTTACACTGTTCGTGAGCGCAGTCTGGACGAGATTTTCCCCTGGGACTTTATCGATGCCGGTGTCACCAAGGAATTTTTGAAACGGGAATGGCTGGCTGCTGTCAGTGAAAAAGTAACACCGAACTGCCGTCAGCAGTGTTCCGGCTGCGGTGCCCGTCAATATGGAGGAGGTGTCTGCTTTGAAGATAAGAATTAAATTTGCCAAGGAAGGCACCATGAAATTTATCGGCCATCTGGACGTAATGCGTTATTTTCAGAAGGTGATGCGCCGGGCCGATGTTGATATTCGCTACAGTGAAGGCTTCAGTCCTCATCAGATTATGTCGTTTGCCTCTCCACTGGGAGTTGGCATGGAAAGCCGGGGCGAATATGTAGATATTGAGGTGCTGAGTACCGATTCTTCCGAAGAAATGCTCCGCCGCATAAACGGCGCAATGACAGAGGGGGTGGAAGCGCTTTCTTACCGCCTTCTTCCCGATACCGCTGCCAATGCCATGTCTCTGGTTGCTGCTGCTGACTACACGCTGAGATTCCGTGAAGGATATGAGCCAGAGGATCCTGCCGCTTTTGTCCGCGGTCTGAAGGATTTTCTGAAGCAGGAGCAGATTCTGGTTATGAAAAAAACAAAAAAAGGAGAAAAAGAGGTCGATATCCGTCCTATGATTTACGAAATGGAAGCGGATGAAGATCAGATTTTCCTGAAAATTGCCGCCGGAAGCGCTGCCAATTTAAAACCGGATGTTCTGATTCGTGCTTATATGGAAAGCATGGGAGAAACCATGGCTGATTTTGCACTGATGATCACAAGAAACGAATTATACGCGGATAACGGTTCTGAAAACAGTCATCAGTTCCTTCCGCTGGAAGCCTTTGGTGAGAACATTGAATAAGCTGATTATTACAAAATGGAATGACCGGATCCTGACTGTGTTATTTTCTGATGGACAGCCCCTGGAAATCGGTCTGGAGGAAAATTCCTCGATCCTTGGCAATATCTATATTGGAAAAGTCAACCGGATTGTTAAAAATCTGAACTCTGCCTTTGTTGATTTTGAAAAAGGACGGACAGGATATTACAGCCTTTCTGACAATCCCTGTATTCTCTATGCTGACGGCCATGAGGGAGCCTTAAAAGCAGGAGATGAGATTATTGTACAGGTAGCCCGTGATGCTGTTCGCACAAAGGATCCGGTTCTCAGCTCCAATCTGAATTTTACAGGTCAGTACGGAGTTTTAACAGCAGGAAAAACCATTGTCGGTTTTTCTTCCCGCATCAGCGACAAAGCCTGGAAGGAACAAATGCGTCCTGTTCTGGAAGATGCTGTCCGGGATGAAGCAGGCCTCATTGTCCGCACCAATGCCTACGGCCACGAAGAACAGCTGCTTGAGGAATTAAAAAAGCTTCAGGCACTTTATCAGAGTGTCCGTCAGGCGGCTGCGTACCGAACCTGCTTCAGCCTTCTCTACCGTCCGGATCCGGAATATATTAAAACAATCCGCAGCTGCCCGCTGGGCAGTCTGGAGGAGATTATAACGGATGATCCAGAGGTATATGAGCAGCTTCGTCTGTATTTTGACAGCTGCGGTCCGGAACAGCAGTGTGCCTTCCGGTTTTATGAAGATCCCATGATCCGCCTTTCCAGTCTGTATTCCCTGGAAGCTGTGATGGATCGGGCCTGCCAGAAGCGGGTCTGGCTGAAATCCGGCGGCTATCTGGTGATTGAAAATACGGAGGCCATGGTTGTCATCGATGTAAATACCGGAAAATACTCCGGAAAAAAGAATCAGGAAGATACCATCCGCCTGACAAACCGGGAAGCTGCGGAGGAAATCAGCCGGCAGCTGCGGCTGAGGAATCTTTCAGGCATCATTATGGTTGACTTCATTGACATGAAACGTCAGGAAGATAAAAACGAACTGATGGATTATCTGAAAAGGCTGGTACGTCACGATCCGGTCAGAACCACTGTTGTGGACATGACCCAGCTGAATCTGGTAGAAATCACAAGAAAAAAGGAAAAGAAACCACTCTGGGAACAGCTTTCCCAGAAGGAATAAACCTAAAAGGGAATTGATAGCATGAAAATCATTATTGTTGGCTGCGGTAAAGTGGGCTTTACCCTGGTCGAACAGCTGAATAACGAGGGACATGATATTACGGTCATTGACCGTGACGGTGCAAAACTGCGTGCACTTACAGACAGTCTCGATGTTATGGGAGTGGAAGGAAACGGCGCAGTCTATCAGGTACAGGCAGAAGCAGGCATTCAGGATACGGATTTGCTGATTGCAACCACCGACTCTGACGAGCTGAATATGCTTTGCTGTCTGATTGCTAAAAAGGCAGGAAACTGCCATACCATTGCAAGAATTCGAAATCCGGAATATTCTCAGGAGCTGTCCTTTATCCGGGAAGAGCTGAATTTATCCATGGCAATTAATCCGGAGCTGGCTGCTGCTACTGAAATATCCAGACTTTTGAAATTCCCGTCAGCAATCAAGGTAGATACCTTTGCCAAGGGACGTGTAGAGCTTTTGAAATTTCATATACCTGATGATTCCGTTCTTCACAATATGCAGGTTTTGGAGGTGTCCGCGCAGCTTCACTGCAACGTGCTGATCTGTGCCGTAGAACGGGAAAATGATGTTATGATTCCTGACGGACGTTTCCGGATGCAGGCAGGAGACAAAATATCCTTTATCGGTTCTCCTGAAGAAGCCGCCAAGTTTTTCCGCCAGATCAACATCAATACCACAGCCATCGGCTCTGCCATGTTTGTCGGCGGCGGAAAGATTACCTATTACCTGGCAAAGCTCCTGGAAAACACAAAAATCAAGATTAAAATCATTGAACAGGATTTGAACCGCTGCAATGAGCTGAGCGAGCTGCTTCCCAAGGCTCTGATTATTCACGGTGACGGTTCTGATCAGAAGCTACTTCTGGAAGAGGGACTGACTCAGACCGAGGCCTTCTGTTCCCTGACCGGCTTTGATGAGGAAAATATCATGCTTTCCCTCTATGCCGCATCCATGACCACAGCCAAGCTGGTTACCAAAATCAACCGAATCGCCTTTGAAGACGTTATTCAGAAAATGAACCTTGGCAGTATCATTTATCCGAAGCTGATTACTGCAGATAATATTCTCCAGTATGTACGCGCCATGCAGAACTCCATGGGAAGTAATGTGGAAACCCTCTACAAAATTGTTGCAAACAAGGCAGAGGCGCTGGAATTCCGTGTTGGAAAAGATAACCCGGTTGCAGGAGTTCCCCTGGAAAAGCTGTCCTTCAAAGACAATCTTCTGATTGCCTGCATTAACAGAAACGGAAAAATCATTACCCCCCGAGGAAAGGATACGATTGAAACAGGAGATACGGTTATCGTCGTAACCACCCACTCCGGGCTGAAGGATCTGAAGGATATTTTAAAATAGAAGGTGCAGTCAAATGAATATCAGTATGATTTTATATTTTCTCGGCTGGGTACTGAAAATTGAAGGTATTCTGATGATCCTTCCCTGTGCCATTGCCTTGATTTACCAGGAGCTTAACGGACTTTATTTTCTTGGAATCGGACTCTTCTGTGTGATTTCCGGCTGGCTTATGTCGCGAAAAAAACCGTCCAACACGGTATTCTATGCAAAAGAGGGATTTGTGTCCGTAGCGCTGAGCTGGATCGTGCTCAGTGTTTTCGGCGCGCTTCCATTCTATTTCAGCGGAGAGATTCCGCTGTTTGAGGATGCCCTTTTCGAGGTTATTTCCGGCTTCACCACCACAGGAGCCAGTGTTCTTTCCGATGTAGAGGCTTTAAGCCGCTGCATGCTTATGTGGCGCAGCTTCACTCACTGGATTGGCGGTATGGGAGTGCTGGTTTTCATCCTCGCTGTACTTCCTCTTGCCGGCGGTTACAATATGCATATTATGCGTGCGGAAAGCCCCGGCCCCTCTGTAGGAAAGCTGGTTCCCAGAGTAAAGCTGACTGCAAAAATCCTGTATGTGATTTACTTTTCCATGACAGTGCTTCAGATTTTAATTCTCCTGGCCAGCGGTATGCCCTGGTTTGATTCTCTGGCCATGAGTTTTGGTACTGCCGGTACCGGAGGTTTTGGAATCCTCAATTCCAGCTGCGGAAGCTACACAACCTTCCAGCAGGCCGTATTTACTATATTTATGATCCTGTTTGGAATTAACTTTAACGTATATTACCTGTTCCTGATCAAAAAGCCAAAGGATGCCCTTCACTGTGAGGAGATGAGGGGATATCTGGCAATTATTGCAGCAAGCATCCTGCTGATTGCCTGGAATATCCGCGAATATTATCCTACCATTTTCCAGGCCATCCATCACAGTGCTTTCCAGGTTGCATCCATTATTACAACAACAGGATATTCCACTGCTGATTTTGATCTGTGGCCATCCTTCTCAAAAACGATTCTGGTGATCCTGATGTTTGTCGGCGCCTGCGCCGGCAGTACGGGAGGCGGTATCAAGGTATCACGTATTGCGATTGCCTTTAAAACAGTGAAAAAGGAGATGTCCTTACTGATTCATCCAAGAAGCATTAAAATTCTCAAATACGAGGGCAAGCCAATTGAACATACGGTTCTTCGCTCCATTAATACCTACCTGATCACCTATATGCTGATTTTTGCCGGCTCCATTCTCCTGATCAGCCTGAATGAGTTTGATCCGACCACCAATTTTACGGCTGTGGCTGCAACGCTGAATAATATCGGACCCGGTTTGGAAAAAGTAGGGCCTACCTGCAACTTTGGAATTTTTTCTCCTTTTTCCAAATATGTACTGATGTTTGACATGCTGGCCGGACGTCTGGAGCTGTTCCCCATGCTTCTTTTATTCTCTCCGAGAACCTGGATGAAAGAATAGAAGAGCAGGTTTAATGTTTCCTTATTTTGAAATTATATTTTTTTCAAATTTTTCACGAAAAACAGTTGACATTCAATTCAGAGCATGCTATTATTCTCAAGTATGCCGCACAATGAGGTAGATAAGAACCGGAGATATCCGATCACCGAAGTTGGCGAGTAATGATAATAGGAGGTGCCATATGTACGCGATTATTGCAACAGGTGGTAAGCAGTACAAAGTAGCAGAAGGCGATATCATTAAGGTAGAAAAGCTTGGTGTAGACGCTGGCGAAACCGTTACGTTTGACCAGGTTCTTGCAGTGAACAACGGGGAGCTGTCCATCGGATGCCCGACTGTAGCAGGAGCAACCGTTACCGGAACCGTAGTGAAGGAAGCTAAGGCTAAAAAGGTAATTGTTTACAAGTATAAGAGAAAAACTGGATACCATAAGAAAAATGGTCACAGACAGCTCTATACCCAGATCAAGATCGACAAGATCAACGCTTAATTATGATTAACGTAACTGTTTTTGTTGATTCCGGACACAATTATCACGGCATTGAGCTTTTAGGTCATGCCGGCTGTGCCGATGACTACCAGGAAGGACAGGAGCTTGTCTGCGCTGCAGTTTCAGCACTGACTCTTAACATGGCAAATTCTGTGGAACATTTCACAGAGGATCGGTTTACAGCGGAGGAAGAGGAGGAAAGCGGTTTGTTCCGCTTCCATTTCACCGGTAAATCCAGTCCGGAAGCAGCACTCCTTATGAATTCTCTCATATTCGGTTTGCAGGATATTGAGGACACATATGGAGAACCGTATATAAAAATTCGATTTAAGGAGGTGTAAGAGATGTTTAAGATGAACCTTCAGTTATTCGCTCATAAAAAAGGTGTAGGTTCTACCAAGAACGGTAGAGATTCCGAGTCCAAGAGACTGGGCGCCAAGAGAGCAGACGGTCAGTTCGTATTGGCTGGTAACATTCTTTACAGACAGCGCGGTACCAAGATCCATCCGGGTCTGAACGTAGGACGCGGCGGCGACGATACCCTGTTCGCTACTGTAGACGGTGTTGTAAGATTTGAGAGAAAGGGCAGAGACAAAAAGCAGGTTTCTGTTTATCCGAGAACAATCAACGAATAATTTGACTGGCGGGCTTCATACTGATTCTGAGTATGAAGCCTTTTTTAAACCGGATTCTGGCTGAATCAGACAGTCAGACAGGAACATCTCCTGTACCGGATGATTCGCAGCTGTCACAAAAGGAATGCCTGAGTGCAGAAAGGATAGGTGTATGGATGTTTGCAGACAGTGCCAAAATATTCATTAAATCAGGAAAAGGCGGAGATGGTCATGTAAGTTTCCGCAAAGAATTATTTGTTCCGGCAGGCGGTCCCGACGGAGGGGACGGCGGAAAAGGCGGAGACATTATTTTTGAAGTAGATCCGGGCCTGAATACCCTGACGGATTTCAGACATGTACGGAAATATGCAGCAAAAGATGGAGAACAAGGCGGAAAGAAGCGATGCCACGGCGCTAACGCGGAGAACCTCATTATTAAGGTTCCGGAAGGTACCGTAATCAAGGACTTTGAAACAGGCAAGGTCATCGCTGACATGTCCGGTGAAAATAAACGAGAAACAATTCTGCGGGGCGGAAAGGGCGGTCTTGGCAACATGAATTTCGCCACTCCTACCATGCAGGCTCCAAAGTACGCTCAGCCGGGTCAGCCGGGTCACGAGCTCTGGGTTACTTTGGAATTAAAGGTAATTGCAGATGTGGGACTGGTGGGCTTCCCCAATGTTGGCAAATCCACTCTGCTTTCCCGCGTATCCAACGCGCGTCCTAAAATTGCCAACTATCATTTTACAACCTTAAATCCTCATTTGGGTGTTGTTGATTTAGACGGCGGAGCCGGATTTGTTATGGCTGACATTCCCGGACTGATCGAGGGTGCATCTCAGGGCATTGGCCTTGGACATGCCTTTCTTCGCCATATTGAACGCTGCCGCGTTCTGATTCATGTTGTAGATGCTGCAGGAACCGAAGGCCGGGATCCCATTGCCGATATCCGCGCCATCAATAAAGAGCTGGAAAGCTACAATCCAAAGCTTCTGGAACGTCCTATGGTAATTGCCGCCAACAAGATGGATGCCGTTTATGGAGAGGATGAGGATCCGCTTGCAAAGCTGAAGGAAGCGTTTGAGCCGGAAGGTATCCGTGTTTTCCCGATTTCTGCTGTCAGCGGAAAAGGAATCAAGGAGCTTCTTTATGCGGTTTATCAGCTTCTTCAGACAACCAGCCAGGAACCTGTTGTATTTGAAAAAGAATTTGAAATTGAATATGCCGGAGATCGGAATCTGCCGTATACAGTAGAAAAAGAAGAGGACGGTATCTTTGTAGTAGAAGGTCCCCGCATTGAAAAAATGCTGGGTTATACAAATCTGGAATCTGAAAAGGGCTTCCAGTTCTTCCAGAACTTCTTAAAAGAAAACGGAATTCTGGATGAGCTTGAAGCAGCCGGAATCCAGGAAGGCGATACGGTTCGGATGTACGGTCTTTCTTTTGACTATTATAAATAAAATAAAAAGGAGTAAGGATAAGTTATGACAAGCAAACAGAGATCTTATCTCAAGGGAATTGCCATGACCACAGAGCCTATTTTCCAGATCGGAAAATCCAGTGTAACTCCGGAGCTGACTGCTGCCATTGCAGAAGCTCTGGAAGCGCGGGAGCTGATTAAAATTACCGTTCTGAAAAACTGCCTGGATGACGGAAAATCCATCGCACAGGTATTGGCAGAGCGGACCCGTTCTGAAGTGGTACAGGTTATCGGCAAAAAAATTGTATTATATAAACCGGCCAAGGACGAATCCCGTCGGAAAATCGTACTGCCGGACTAAGAGAAAAAGGAGTGTGCAGTCATGGCAGAGATCGGTATCATGGGAGGAACCTTCGATCCCATTCACAATGGTCATCTGATGCTGGGACGTCAGGCCTGTGAGGAATATCACCTGGACGAAGTGTGGTTTATGCCCTCCGGCAATCCGCCTCACAAAAAGGATCATCATGTTACAGATGCTGCTCTGCGCTGTAAGATGGTTCGTCTTGCCATTGAAGGTTTTCCCAGATTCCGTCTGTCAGAATTTGAAGTACAGCGAAGCGGGAACACCTACACAGCAGAGACTCTGCGTCTTCTGCACCTTCATTATCCGGAGCACCGGTTCTATTTTATTGTTGGAGCCGATTCTCTCTACGAAATTGAAAACTGGTTTCATCCAGAGCAGGTTATGAGTCAGACAATTCTGCTGGCTGCCGGCCGTGAATATGCGGCGGCTCCGCGTAATATGGAAGAGCAGATTGCTTATCTGAACGAAAAATATAAAGCTGACATTCGGATGCTTCACTGTCGGGAGATGGATGTTTCCTCTAATGAACTGAGGGAAATGGAATCCCACGGACACCGGATCAGCCGCTATGTACCAGAGTCTGTGGAAAATTATATTCAAATCCACAAGCTGTACCAGGATTAACCGAAACAGGAGTGAGCTCTTATGATAACCATAAATGAACAGATTGTAACATTTCGCAAGCAGTTAAAATCAAAGCTGGATACCATGCGGTATGAACATTCCGTAAGTGTATCCTATACCTGTATTGCTCTTGCCATGCGGTATGGATACAGCCTGGAAAAGGCGGAGTTGGCCGGCCTTCTTCATGACTGCGCCAAGCGCTATACAGACAACGAACTGATTGCCCGGTGCCGGAAACATGAGCTGCCTCTGACAGAATCTGAATTAAAAGCTCCGGCTGTGATTCATGCAAAATATGGCGCCTGGATGGCCCGGAATAAATTCGGAATTCAGGATGAAGAAATTCTTTCTGCCATACAGTGCCATACAACCGGAAAGCCCGGCATGGGCATGTTAGATAAAATTCTTTATATAGCTGATTATATTGAACCGCGGCGGGATAAGGCTTCCAACCTTGCGCGTATGCGGTATCTGGCCTTTCAGGATCTGGATCAGACCATGTATGAAATCCTGGCCGGAACAATCAATTATTTAAAAGGCAAAGGCGGCTGTATCGATCCAATGACGATTCAGACATTTAACTGGTTCGAAAAACTCATCCAGGAAAAATGCAGCGCTGCCGAAGCGAAAGGAGAGTAATCCAATGGATAATTCCAAAGAAATGGTAAAGCTTGCAATCAATGCCCTGGAAGACAAAAAGGGCGAAGACATACAGATTATAGATATCCGGGAAGTATCTGTTCTTGCAGACTATTTTCTCATCGCCAGCGGCTCCAATACCAATCAGGTACAGGCCATGGCCGATAATGTTGAAGAGACCCTTGGCAAGGCAGGCTATGTCTGCCGTCAGGTTGAGGGTTACCAGAGCGGAAACTGGATTTTAATGGATTATGGCGATATTATTGTCCATGCATTCTGCAGAGAGGATCGCCTCTTCTATGATCTGGAAAGAATCTGGCGGGATGGAAAAATGATGAGCAAGGAAGACTTTCCCGCTTAATTTAATGTTTAATTCCTTTTATTTCCGAAACATTCCTTTTATACCCGAAACAAGGGATGCGGAAACGTAATAATTTTCCTTTTATATCCGAAACAAGCGGTGTAAAACAGGGATTTGAGTTTTCCTTTTATATCGCAAACAAAGAATAAAAATCAAAAAACCAGTTTTCCTTTTATATCCGAAACAAGAGGGTATAAGGGCGAGAACTGGTTTTCCTTTTATTTCCGAAACATCCGATTATCTGTAAAATACCCTCTTGCAATTTGAAATACTTGATGATATAGTGGCGGCAACGGTTTGACGAATGCTGAAACCGGAATTATGACAAAGCGCTTTATGATTTCAGGCAGGAACGTCGGAGTGAAAATTTGACTCAAAACGTTATCCGCAGAAACCGCCAATTGGAAATTCGAATTCGATGATGATATAGTTGCAACGAAAAAATCGAAAGGAGACCAAACTATGGGAAGGCTTTATAAAATCAACCCGCCATGTCCGAAGTGTCATGAGGAACATAACTGGTGGCACATTCAGCTGACCGATGAGGAACAGGCAAAGATGGATGAGTATGTGGCAGCCAATGCAGGAAAATCATCCATGGAGTTACTGCTGAGTGAACCGGGAATTGTTGTTACGCGAAAACTCAAGTGTTGCTGTTGCGGCCATGTATTTGAAGTGGAAGCCGGGCTGCGGAAATTTGACGAGGTCGGATACCGGGATCAGGATTTCATTGCAGCAGTCGGTGAAATACCTGTATGATAAGGAGTTGATGAGATGCATTTGGATCAGTCAGCGTTGGGAATCCTGCGTAAAGCAGAAGATAAAAATGGGCGGAAATACATGGATTGGCGGATACCGTATATGGATCAGCCGGGATTGATCATGGTCTATAAATCCGACAGCCGGTATGAGAAGTATCTGGTTTACTTCTTTACGAGTCCGGCAAGCGATTGTCCGGGCAAATATCTGCACACAACCTACGGAAGTATCCGAGTGGAAGATGGTTCATTGACAATCAGAACAAAGAACAGCGTCTATGAATTTGAACTGGATGCATCATGCGTATCAGAGGTGGATATGATTTTGCTGTTACATACGGTAAATGAGTATTTTCGTGATGATGGCATGTGAGACAGACGAGGCCAGACATAGGCTGCGGGAACAATTCCGCAGCTGTTTTTACAGTTCCAGACAGTATCGGAATGAACGGAAGAGGAAGGAATGGGAAACATATGAGCAGTGTTGAGAATGTGGAAATTTTTGAAAATACCAAAAGGCTGTGCGAGACAAACGGAAAGATTAAGGACACCCTTGCTCGGTCAGTGAAAAATCAGAAGCTGATTCCGGAAGGAGTGGATCTGCCTGCCGTAGATAAGGCGCGTTTCGCAGATGAGGCGAAGATTGTTGTATCCGCAAAGCGGACTTTCGAGGCGGCTGCAGGTTATGCAGGCCAGAAGGTGGCGGTACATAACTTTGCCTCTGCCACAAATCCGGGCGGCGGCGTGACAAGGGGATCCAGCGCACAGGAGGAATGTCTGTGTCGGTGTTCCGGTCTGTATTTCTGCCTGAGTGTACCGGAAATGATGCAAGGATTCTATTACCCTCATCGGAATGCGAAGATTCCGATCAACAATGCGGATATCATTTACACGCCGGATGTAACCGTATTCAAGACGGATACGGGCAGGCCGAAGCTGATGGATGAAAAAGACTGGTATGAAGTGGATGTGATCACCTGCGCGGCACCGAACCTGCGTGAGAGACCGAGCAACCGATTCAACCAGGGAAACGGTGACCGGGCGGTAAAAGTCAGTGACCGGGAACTCCTGGAAATCCATAAGAAGAGGCTGACCAGGATTCTGGATGTTGCAGTACTGAACGGTGACGAAGTGGTAATCCTGGGTGCTTTCGGATGCGGAGCGTTCCAGAATAAGCCGGAAGTGGTGGCAAGAGCAGCAAAAGAAGTAATTGCGGATTATCTGCACGCATTTAAAACCATTGAATTTGCGGTCTATTGCCCACCGCGGGATGATACGAATTTCAAGGTGTTTAAACGGGTGATGGGTTAAATACGAATGTGAGGAGGTAACGGGATGAGGAAAATCAAAAAAGGCGGAAAAGAGAATGAAGCAGCGTCCTTCTATACTGCGGATGAGTTCTTTTTACGGAAAGGATACCAGATCCCGGATCTGGTGACTGAAGTCAGAAAAGAAGCATACGTTTCGGGATTCAACCGTGGCCAGGAGCAGGCGTATTATGGATTCTGGAATAAAGACTGCCAGAAATTATTCAAGGAAGATGAAGAGACGCGGAAGGTTGAGGAACATGAACATTGCTGGACAGCGCATGACGAGTGGCAGGAACATGTCGCTAGAACGGCGTTTAATCTTGCGGCATCTGCTTACAAGGAGTATATGGGCGGAAAGAGCAGCGCGGACGATGCGATGAATGCCATTGTTGCCGTACTGCGCACGGAGTTCGTGAATACAAGGGTAAAACAGGTTGCGGAAAACGCCGGAAAGATAATCCCGGTACCGCCGGAAGAAAAATGGCTGAGCGATGATGAGGATGAAGGCGAAGGCGTGAGCATGCTGACCATGACACGTGAGATTCTGAAAGAGGGAAGAAAAGAGGGCTATGATATCGGCTATATGAAAGGATATATGGCGGCGCAGTCAAAAGAGTAGGCATTACAGTGGAAGGGCAGGTGAGAATATGGGACATCAGGACAATGCCGGAAAATTCATAGCGTTTATTTTGCGGCACCACCCGGAAGCCATTGGTATGAAACTGGATGAACACGGATGGGCGCGTACGGAAGATCTGATTGCCGGGATAGCGAAGAGCAGACCATTTGACATGCAGATGCTGGAAGAAATTGTACGGACTGATTCCAAGCAGCGGTATTCCTTCAATGAGGATAAAACGCTGATCCGGGCAAACCAGGGGCATTCCATTCCAGTGGATGTGGAACTGGAGCAAAAGACCCCGCCGGATGTTTTATGGCATGGAACGGGAGAGAAGTATGTGGAATCAATCAATCGGATTGGATTGATTCCGAAATCCAGGCTGTATGTACATATGTCCAAAGATTACGAGACGGCCAAGACGGTCGGGAGCCGTCATGGGAAGCCGGTTGTATACCGGGTAAATGCAAAGCAGATGGCGGAAGATGGTTATCAGTTTTATTTGTCCGTAAATGGGGTATGGTTGATTAAAGAAGTACCTGTACAGTATTTGAGTTTTCATTGTAACCAATTTTAAGTTTCACACCAAACTTATTCATTGATTTACACTCGTTATTTCAATGATCTTTTTATCTTTCCTGCACGTTTAATATATTGGCCCGTTTTTGAAATTGCCGCCGTATTTGGGGGCAAAATGCTGCCCTTCGTCAGATCCGATTATTCGTGGAAATATGGTGTAAAAAAGATTCCCTTGCACTATGTAAGTGTTCAGGGAATCTCCTTTTATATGATACGAATTTATTGGCAAAAAGTGGATATCATCTTAAGAGTTGTTATACATTTCCAGTAGTTCCTGTTCTGATAATACAATTCCTGCTTCTTTCAATAATTCTTTTCTGTTCGCATATAATTTTTTTATGAGCGATTCGGAATCTTTTCCATAATGAATTTGGTTATGGCATGTACTGCATAGTGAAATTATATTTTCTTCAACATCTAAGGAATAATTAAACAAATCTGAGTATGCCAACGGAACCAAATGATGTGCCTCTGTATATGGCACATTTTGATTTTTTCTGATGAAGGTAAAGTGGTCATTATTTATTTCACATTTAAAATCGGCAAGAATCAGCGCATTTTCAGCTATTTTGCTGCTCCTCTCGATTTTTTCCTGTACACTTGTGTATTTAATCTTTTTTTGAGGAGTTCGTTTATAATGGATGTCGTTTTTGCTGGAGGAAAAACGGGCAAGTTTATTTAACGTCGTCAGACGGGCTCCGTCCTCCTTATCTGCATTAATTAGTGCTGCTTCTGTTACGCTTCTTATGTCTAAGAAATATGAGTATTTTTCAGGCATTTGGAAATTGTATTTTGACATTAGAGATAAAGGGAAGACCCATCTGTATTTTCCATTTTCCTCTATAGGATAAGGTTTCTCTTTACTTAATACCAATAAACCATTGACAAGTCTATAATTTTTAGTTTCATCCTTCCAAAACGCACGAACTATAATCTTATCAATAGAATCTGCATTAAAAAGCGTCTTATCAATTATAGATAGGTCATTTGTATTTTGGCGGGTGGTATACGTTCGATCTCCGAGACAATGCAATATTTTTCCATTTTTCCATCTATCAAAAATACCTTTTGAATAATCAAGTAAAATAATGACGACTCCATTTCGATATAAGAACTTTTCGGATATGGCTGTCGTTCCTGTTTCCTGCATGATTTGTTTTGCTGTCACATTGGTTTTTTGCCCGCCATATTCCAATTTTTCTAATTCTGATCGTTCATCATACTCTTCATTAAAATTATTTACGGGTTCTTCGTCGGCAAATCCACCATCATAGTATTCATCCCATTTACTGTAATCAATCATTATAAATTCTCCCAAAGAAAAAATTGCTTCCTCACATTAGGGAAGTTTTTACAATATGTCATAATGGTTTTAAGTGAAGTTACATTATAAATATTGCAATATGCTCAATCATTCTTGAGCTATCCATACAAGTCTGATTTAACGTATTTCAAATTTCGACATATTTGTTTCAAACATTATATCATAGAAACAGAGCTAATGCAGAAATTTTGCATTCTTACATTAGCTCTATTGTGTATAGCAGAATTTATAATTAAGAAACCGGCTTTTTATTTTTCAACTTCCGGCAGACCAAAGATAAGCGTGAATTCTACCTGATCAGAGTCAGACCACTTATTCACTGAAATGTGATCGGCCGCGGACACGACCATGTGCATCCGTTTTTGGTTTGTTGTGATATCAAAACCACATCGGCTGGTCAAAGTAGCGGTAATATCATGAAATGAATCCTGCTGTATTGTCAGTTTGGATCTGGTAAGGGCGGCAAAATCCTTTAGAATCGGAAGAAAGGCTGCATCAAACCAATTTTTGAAGTCTTCCGCCTCAGTATTTTTCTTTTCATCTCTTGTTGCATGAATTGCCGCAATGGCGGCAGCGGCTTCTTTAAGTGAAAGCTGCTCGGCCATCTCAGATAACTCGTTGGCTCCATCCCTCTTTGTAAAATCAAATTCCTGCATATATTTATACCTCCTGTCTGAACAGCATAACACATTGTGGATATATGCACAATATTGATTTGCACAAAAATCAGCTATGATTGTTCGCAGGAGGAGGACTTATCATGGTTGATTACAGCCCGTTGTGGGACACAATGCGCAAGCGTGGAATAACACAATATATGATGCTGCAGGATAAGATCCTCGACAATCATACGCTTGATCGTTTGAAGAAAAATATGAACATTACGTTGATTACATTGGAACGTATTTGCACCTATTTGGATTGTACTCCGAATGACGTGATTCGGTTCACGGAGCAGAAATAATGAATGAAGACAAACAGAATCAGCATACCGGGAATTCTTCGGCGTGCTGATTTTTCATTATAAAGCCGATTTCTTGATACGGTTGCGAATATAAACCGAAACGACTGGATAAAAGTATTGCCGTATGATATAATTGTAACTCACGTAAAGAGAAATACATAAGGATGAGGTTACTGATATATGCTTACAAGTTTGGAAATATGTGCCGGTGCCGGAGGACAGGCGCTGGGGCTTGCAATGGCCGGGTTCGTTCATGTGGCATTGGTGGAATATGAAGCGGACTATTGTGCCGCCTTGAAGCGAAACCGTCCGGAATGGAATGTGATCTGTAAGGATGTCCGTGAGTTTTCCGGAATCCCCTATCGGGGGAAAATAGATCTGTTGGCCGGCGGAGTTCCGTGTCCGCCTTTTTCCCAGGCAGGGAAACAGCTGGGAAGCGAGGATGAGCGTGACCTGTTCCCGGAAGCAATTCGACTGATCGGTGAAATTCAGCCGCGTGCCGTTATGCTTGAAAATGTCCGCGGACTGCTTGATCCGAAGTTTACCGAATACAGAACATCCATCCTGCAGCGGATTGCGGATCTGGAATACAGGGTGCAGATAAAGTTACTGAATGCCAGTGATTACGGTGTGCCGCAGCTCCGTCCGAGAGTCATCATTGTCGGAATCAGAAACGATGAAAACGGGGAATTCCATTACCCGGAGGAACATCCGGAAAATGCCAAAACAGTCGGAGAAACACTGCTGGATCTTATGAAAACAAACGGCTGGCAGGGTGCCGCAAAATGGGCCAAGGAAGCAAACAGCATTGCCCCGACAATTGTGGGCGGTTCCAAGAAGCACGGAGGTCCGGATCTGGGACCGGTCAGGGCAAGAAAGGCATGGGAAGCACTCGGTGTTGACGGACTCGGCGTGGCGAATGAGGCACCCGCAAAAGATTTCGAGGGGATGCCCAGACTCACTCCGCGGATGATTGCGAGAATTCAGGGATTCCCGGACACCTGGGATTTCGGAAACAAAAAGACACACGCATGCCGCATGATCGGAAATGCATTCCCGCCGCCGGTGGCTCAGGCGGTCGGAGAAGAGATAAGGAGGGTATTGGAAGGTGGAAGCGTTACTGACTGAGGAAAGAAAACACTATCATCGTATGCTACTTGACGGCGGCGTTCTGACGGTTGACAAAAACGGAATTCCGAGCAATGCGGATTCTTCATCCAGACTGTCGAAGGAGATTGCAAAGGGAATCGCGGATCAGCTGATGGCTGAGGTACATGAAAAAGCCCTGGGACAGACTTCGGGAGCCAAGTTTGAGCAGATAAACATGGAATTCCTGGCGGCGACATTCCCGAAACTTCAGAATGTCCGTCCGGGAAAATGGCACATCGTGAAACTGGGAAACCGAAATGCGATAAAAACAAGCAGTTTCTGTCAGTATGAGCATTTGGATTATCTGTCACAGCTTTTGGCTGTTGATTCAAAGCTGGCCGCAAGCATGGGAAACGATTACATGGTCGCGCCAGATGTGGTTGTGTACCGTGAACCGCTTACGGACGAAGAACTGAACAGTCAGGTCGTGATTGTTGATGATTCGGTTGCTCTGCAGACGGATATCAGGGCAAAAAACGGAGGACTGCCAATTCTGCATGCTTCCATTTCAGCCAAATGGACAATGAGAAGCGACCGTGCCCAGAACAGCAGAACGGAAGCCTTGAATCTGATCCGAAACAGAAAGGGACATCTGCCCCATATCGTGGTGGTAACCGGGGAGCCGCTGCCGAGCAGACTTGCCTCATTGGCATTGGGAACCGGTGACATTGACTGCATGTACCATTTTGCACTGTATGAACTGGTGAAAGCCGTAAAAGATACCGGGGCTGAAGATTCCATTGAGATGCTGAACGCATTGATAGAAGGAAAGAGACTGAAGGACATCAGCGATTTACCGCTGGACTTATCCGTATAGAGCAAAGAATATTCGGGACAGGGAGAAATCCTTGTCCTTCTTTTTTTTGCCCCAAAACTGATAATTCATGTTTTCATTCCATAATTATATTGAGAATCCGCGTGGAAAAATCCCGTCACATTCATCCGTCAGTGCGGTGTGAAACGGATATTTTGTATAAAAATGCAAAATATGGAAAATTTCAGCTAAGATTGCGAAATACATGACGGTTTTAAGCGGATTCTGTGATATACTTAAAGGAAATATAATATTTTTTATGTGAATGAAACGGGCCGGATAAAACCGCGGAATCGGTTTGGATTAAGAAGCCCGAAAAAAGAGGAGAATGAGGGAACGGGATCATGAAAACAATTGATTTGTGCTGCGGAATCGGAGGAATCAGGAGGGGATTTGAACTGGCCGGAGACTTCGAGAACGTGCTTTCTGCGGAAAAAGATGAATATGCGTGCAGGACGTACCAGCATCTGTTCGGTGATGATCCCAGACACGATGTGACGGATGAGGCATTCAAGGAGCTGGTGACGCGGACGGAATATGACGTGCTGCTTGCTGGTTTCCCGTGTCAGGCATTCAGCAAAGTCGGTCTCAGAAAGGGATTCCGGGATGTCACGAAGGGAACCATATTTTTCGACATAGCGGAAATCATTGACCGTACGATGCCGAAGGTCGTATTCCTGGAAAACGTGGAGAATCTGGTAAGCCATGACAAGGGACAGACTTTTAAGATCATCATAAATACCTTGGAGAATGAACTGAACTACCATGTCATCGGCGTGGAAAGGGATGAAAAAGGCGAACTGAAGTATGACAAAAAGTCCTTCATAAGGAACACGAAGAATTTCGGACTCCCGCAGAACAGGCCGAGAGTGTACATGGTGGCATTCAGCAGGGATTATTTCGGGAAACATCTGGATGTTTTGCCGAAGGAAACTCCGACCGAGGGACGGAAAGAAATATTCCACTCGGTTCTGGATATTCTGGACACCGAGGTTTCGGAAAGATTTTTCCTTTCATCTGGTCTCCTGGAAACACTGGAAAAGCACAGGGCCAGACAGAAAAGCAACGGAAACGGGTTCGGTTATCGGATCGTCAATGACGCTTCCATGACCAGACCGCTTGCACATACCATTCTTGCGACTGGAGGTTCCGGTAAGGAAAGAAATCTGATTTATGATCCGGTCAACGGCCGCGACATTGCCGGAAGGAACGTGCCGGGGAAGAAGACTCCCATAAATGAAAAATGCATCAGAACCATGACTCCGGAAGAGTGGGGACGCCTTCAGGGATTCATCGGCTATGCGTTTCTTGATAAGAACGGGAATGAGACTTTTTCGTTCCCGGAAAAAATGTCGAATCAGCAGAAATTCAAGCAGTTCGGTAATTCCGTTTCGATACCGCTCATTGAGGAAATGGCACTGTTCATAAAAAACTGTGTGACACGGATGGAAGCGGAATTTTCGGAAGAGGAGAGGGAATGTTATAAAATTCCCGGGGCACTGCTCAAGGTGCAGAACGATATTCGGAAACTGCTGAAGAATGAGAAGCCGAAGACGGTTGAAAAATGCTGTCGGCTCGTTTCGGAAATCGGACTGAGCAACGGTTTCCGCGCGGAGGACATAGGAGCGGCGCTCGGGCAGTCCAATGTTACAGCCTATAGTTATCTGCACAGACTGGAACGTGCAAAATGTGTGGAATTTGACAGTGGCGGTTACAAACTGAGAGCGGAAAAGAAGAAATTTTCGGCTGAAATGTAACGGTGAAAGGGGGAAGTTCGATGGATGTTGAAAGCCTGAAAAAGATCATGAAAAAATGCGACGTTTATTTTGAAGATCGGCTCATTTCCGGAGAGCTGCTCCTGCGATCCTTTATGGAATTTTTGACCGGTGAGGCCGGTAAGGCGGAAAACAACGGAAGCATTGTGCTGCATCTGGCTTCTCCGTGTTTTGACGCGATCTCGGTTGCATGGGCGGCTCTGGCCGTCATAGCAGGGAATGAAACGGATGTTGAGTCCATCATCAGAAACCTCAGACCGGGAGACAAGGTCCTTTATGACCGTAAAAGAGCGGAATTTATCGGCCTGAATACGGACGAGGACGGTGTGGAACGGGTAAGCATCCGCTGCGGAGGCGGCACGACAAGAATAGGAAGAAAAAGCTGGGCGCGCATCACGCCGTATTACGGTCAGTCGGAGCGTTATGACGGGCGCGGAATCCGAAGCGGAAACCGCGATCGGGAAGAATTTCTGTCGGCCTTGCTTGAATGCGATAAAAAGGATGTCCCTTCCGTGACGGATGCTTCCGTCATCATTGTCATGGATCGTCAGCGGGCAAACCGCTGTATGGACGGTCTGGTTCTGCAGACGGGAAACCTGAAAATACGGATTCAGGATCTGGTGACCGCATCGTATTTTACGGAAGGAAACGAGTATCCGTACGGCGGCAATGCCGGGAAAAACGAAGCGATGATAAAATTCGCGTCAAAAATATCCGTCGGTCTGGATATGACATGGGAATCGGACGGAAACGAATATCTCGGAATGTTTGTCTGCGGGAACGGCCTGATTGAAAGAGGAATCACGGAACTTGGGCAGGTCATGACCAGGGAATCCGTCGGTTTTTCGGTCGTGTCCGGCGGCATGGATCTGTCCTGTGCGGAAGAACTGATAAAGGAATACGGGGAAGCGGGAGTGTTTGCCTGCACGAAGGATTTCCTTCTGGAGAATACCCTGCCTCCGGTAAACGGAAATGATTTTACCGTTGAGCTGCAGCGGCAGGCGGATGCGGTGATGGACCGTGAGATTCATAAGGTGATTCTGCACGGCGAAACGGACTGGAAGGCATACCGGGATTTCAAAAAAGCCGTCGGATATGTCAGAATGGATGAACTGGACGAGGATGAAAGGGCGTACATAATTCCCAATGCATATTCTCTCATGAACCTGTTCATGACGGCGCCGTTTTCCGTCAGGGAAATGGAGGATGCCGTAAAGGAGGGAAAAATCCGCAGGGAAGTGGGACAGCCGCATATCCGGCTGGAAGAACTGGAAAAGAAACTGAAGGAGCTGCCTGTCAATCTGGCGGAAGCCGCGGGAAAAATCGCGGACTCCCTGGAAACCGCATACTATGCGGGATATGATGATTCGCCCAAACGCAGGTTCCTGCGGGAATACATTGACGAAAATTACGGGCACGGAATTGCCATAGTGGTTCCGAAAGCCTATTATGCCGACATCATATGGAATTACGTACTGCCCGAACTTGATCCGGAGAAATCCGGTGTTGAAATCGTGACGATGGCCCGTTTTGACGGAACCCGTGCATACGACCGCATTCTGGTTGTCGGAAATCTGCTCGGAAAACATTTTGACATCTTCCGGTGCATGTCATCCGCGGAAATCACGGTACTTCTGTACGAGGCGGAAGCCGTCATGTTCCGCGCGAGGGAGAAGCGGAGCCGCGTGACGGAGCGGTTGTTTAACGAACACCAGTGTACGGCTGATGACGGTGATGATGAAATCGAAGAGAATGTTTCCGTCACGGACGTGGATGAAATCGAGAACGTGGATGAGGAAATTGCGTCCTACACGGAAGAAGTCGTCACGAAAAAGTTCGATGCGGCCCTGCGGCGGGAAGGAGAGAGCAGCACGGTTCCTCCCGTGGATGTTTCCGTGCTTGTCCGCTTTGAGGACGGGGAAGGAGCCATGCTTTCAAAGCATTACGAAGCGTATGTTCTGAATGATGAAAAGGGCGAAGCCGAAAAGAAAAAGGCGGATGATCTGAAAGCCGGTGACCGGATGATATTCCTTAACCGTGATGAATACACTCGGGATATCGTCGATTACATTTTAAAGGAACTGATCGACGGTAACCGGATAAGCGAAGGAAACATGAGGGATTATGAGATGTCCCGCAGATGGAAAAATGATCTGCTGGAACACATGGAAAAAACCGGGCATTCGCCGAAGAAAATTGCGGATGAAATGAAAGGAAACGGTGTACGGGTTCAGAAAAACACCGTGATGAACTGGATTGATGAGGATGCACATACCGTGGCTCCGCAGTCGGTGGAATCACTGGAGCAGATTGCTTATTTGACGAACGATTGGGATATGTTCGATCATGCGGCCGAGTATTTTGAAGCATGCAAAAGAATCAGAAGATTGCGAAAAGACATTCTGAAGGAACTGGGGGCAGCAATCATTAAATTTCTGGAAGGGCAGAAGGCACCCGAGGGAATGATTCCGCCCGAGATTCGTGAACGGCTCGGAACGCTTGCGGCAGTTCTCAGGATAGAAACAATAATAAAAGATGAGAGATCGGTACCGGCCTATATGACAAACCGGCCTCTGGATCTTGACGGGGGATTGTAAACATGGAAAACAAGTCTGAAATGATTAAGGCGAGGGATGAGTTCATTGCCCTGGTAAAGGCGGAACTTCTCGGACCGGGATCGGAAGTGTCCGTCCCGGACGCGGAACATGAACTGATCACGACCGTTCCGGAAAAACGATATTCCATCGGAATTCTTTTCCCGAAGGAAAATAAAATGCAGGCGGACGGAAACGACGTGGATCGCGCCGTCCCGGAAGACGAAAAGGGAGACGCGGAACAGGCCGAAACGGTTGCATTCGATGATTCCGATTATGTAGGAAAGGACATGACGATAAAGGAAAAGGACAAAAAGACAGCCGATGAGGCCGATGATGACCCGGATTCGGAGGATAATCTGGATGAGGAAGTCAGTCTGGCCGCCCAGAACATGCCGTCCTCTTTCGGAATCACGTTTTTTGTCAGAGGAAACACCGACCGTGTCAGAATATCCTTAAAATACGGCACGTACAGGGATGCCCGCATGGAGGACTGCAGGATTCCGTTTATACCGGCAAAAGCGGGAGAATGGACCGTCCCGGAAGAATTTGACCGCTACGTCAGATATGATAAGGAAGAAAAGACCCTGAGACTGATCAACGGAATCAACCGGAAAACGGTCCGTCAGCTGAAGGAGAGGGATCTGCTGGATACGGATGAGGATCAGCTCATCGATAATCTGTACAAACTCGCCGATCAGCTTCAGAACGGTTTCGTCAGGGAACCGCGTGAACTGAATAATTACGAAATCGTGTTCGGTGACGGGGACTACGCGAATGAAACGTGCATTGCGGATCATGACCTTGTGGAAATTACGGCGCTCAGAAGAAAAATGGAAAACGGAACCACGGCCCTGACAATCATGGCGGTCAATGCCAAAACGGGACGGCCGCAGAGCAGCAACTGTATTTTTCAGCCGGAGCTTCGGGTGGATTCGGAGAATAATGAGTTTTCGTTTGAAAAATATTCAGGAGCCGTGAATTTCGATCTCCTTGATGAGGAAGAGCAGTCTCTTGAACTCCAGTACAGGAACAAGCATGTGTACGGAACCGGTCTCGGAACTGCGGTCAACTGGAAGATTGATGAAAACGGGAAAGGATTCATACGGAACGACTTTTTCCCGGAATTTGAAGTGCCGTCCATGGACTTTACACTTCCGGATGATTGCGGGGTCAGCGACCGGACACTGTCCATGAAATATCTTTCCGATCTGAACGATACGGAAAAGAGCGAGAAAATCCGCGACCTGGAAAGTCTGGTCGATGCGTATTCCGCATGGATCGATGATCTGGTTGTACGTTCGCATGCGCTGGAACCGCGTTTGGCAAAGGCGGCAGACCGGAACCTGAAGGGCTGCCTGGAAGCGTGCGAACGCATGAGAAACGGAATCCATATCCTTGAAAAAGACGACATGGCATGGGATGCCTTCCAGCTTGCCAACCGCGCCATGTTCATGCAGCGTGTCCAGCTTGCGATTCAAAGGGATTATCCGGCATCATACCCGGATGAAAAGGATCTGTCGAACGTCCTGAAGGACATTGATTACGGCACGGCGGATAAAACTTTTCCAAAAGATCGGTACGCGTGGAGACCGTTCCAGCTTGCGTTCATGCTTCTGGATGTCGCTTCGGTGACCGATGATGACAGCGCCGACCGTTCCCTGGTGGATCTGATCTGGTTCCCGACCGGCGGCGGAAAAACGGAAGCTTACCTTGGTCTTACCGCAATGACCATTTTTTACCGTCGTTTCCGTCATCCCGCACAGGGCGGGGGAACGACAGTCATCATGCGCTATACGCTCAGGCTTCTTGCGGCGCAGCAGTTCACAAGAGCTTCGACGCTTATCTGTGCCTGTGAGTTCATCCGAAAGGACTGCGAATCAAGGAAATCCAGGTACAGACGTTATGCACTCGGAACTACTCCGATCACCATAGGACTGTGGATCGGAGGGGAACATACGCCGAATACCGATGACGGAGCGAAAAAGAATCTGGAAAAATTGCGGGGAACAGGGGTTTATAATCAGGACAAATACAACAAATTTCAGGTATTAAAGTGCCCTTGGTGCGGAACCCGCATGACGCAGGAAAGAGGCGAAGATAAAAAGATCCGCGGCACTTTCGGTTACAAGATGTACGGAGGAAATCACTTTGCCCTTTACTGCACGAGACAGGCATGTCCATTCGGGAACAGGCTGCCGGTTCAGGTGGTGGATGAGGAACTGTACAATGAACCGCCGACGCTCCTTTTCGGAACGGTGGACAAATTCGCAATGCTTCCTTGGGAGAACCGGATCGGGAACTTCTTTGCGCTTAATTCCGAAAACCGGGCACCGGAGCTTATCATACAGGATGAGCTTCATCTGATCTCCGGACCGCTCGGAACCATGGTCGGTCTGTATGAAAGCGCGGTGGATGCGCTGTGCCGCAGAAAAGGAAACGTGACCAAAATCGTGGCGTCAACGGCGACGATACGACGGGCGGTTGAGCAGTGCGCCGCTCTTTACGACCGGGATGTCAGCCAGTTCCCGCATCCGGCGCTGGACGCGGAGGATTCCTTCTTCGCAAGGGAAAAGAAGATTGATTACGAAAAGGAAAGTTTCGGCAGAAAATACGTGGGACTCATGCCGTCCGGCAAGATCAAGGCAATGATGGAGATCCGCTCCATGGCCGCGATGCTGCAGAAGGCGAAGGACATGGATGTCAGTGACGAGGTAAGGGACAAGCTGTGGACGCTCACGGCTTATTACAACAGCCTGAAGGATCTCGGCAAGGCGGCGACCATGGTGGATGATGACGTCAAGGACTTCATGAAGAGAATGTGCTACCGTCTGAAATCAAACGCGGAAGTAAGAAAAATCGGAACCGCGGATGAACTGACCAGCCGTGTCTCCACCACCCAGCTGAATCAGACTCTGGATAAACTGGAAAAGAATAAATATTCGACAAACAACAGTAAAACTTATCCGTGTAATGTTCTGCTGGCAACGAACATGATTTCCGTCGGCATTGACGTGGCGCGGCTGAACGTGATGCTTCTGGTGGGACAGCCGAAACTTACCAGTGAATACATCCAAGCATCAAGCCGTGTCGGGCGTGAGTATCCGGGCGTGGCGTTCACCATGTATGACGGAGGAAAGAGCCGCGACAGATCCCACTATGAACAGTTCAGACCGTACCACGAATCCTTCTACCGTCACGTCGAACCGACGGGAGCCACTCCATTCTCGGCACCGGCAAGAAAAAGGGCGCTTCATGCGGTCCTGATCGCCTACATAAGACTTTCGGTGGGAGAGTTATCCGGTGAAAATGATGCGATAAAATTCCGTTTGGAAGACCGGAAAAAGACGATTGAGGAGATCGGCGGATACATGGTAAATCGCTGCATTGACGTCAATCGGCGCATCAACCCTTACATGGAGGATGACTCCGCCGATCTTAAAAAGGAAATGGAGGATATTCTTGAAAAGTGGGATGATTTGGCACAGGATGCGAAAGAAATCTTCTGTTACGGTAGAAAGTTCATGGTGAAGAATCCGGATGCTTCGGGGGAACGCCTGCTGAAAGCGTTCGGAACATTTCGGGAGGATCCGGCATTCGAAACCATGACATCCATGCGAAACGTTGACGTGATGGTGCCGGGCTCCATCATCGAGTGGAAGGAGGATGATGATCAGGATGGCAGATAAAAATATTGAAAAAATCAGACTGAACGCGACATCGCATTCGGTGCGCGCGTCCCAGGCGGTGCTGCAGTACGGCGTCGGGGCAATGGTCGATTTTCCCTCCCAGACGCTCATGACCGCGGCACCCGAATACTGGAATGATCAGATCATTCGCATTCATGATGAACGACTGGAAAAATCACTGGGAGTGCGGTATTTCGGAATGCCCGCGGGCGGCAAAAACCGGGACGGAATCGCATATGCCCGGTTCCCGGAATGGTATTTCTGTCCGAAATGCCGTCGCTTCCAGCCCCTTTCAAAATGGATTGCCGAGTTTAATAAAAATGCAAAGGAACAGGAAAAGACAAACAACAGAAACATGAGCCGCAGGCTTTACTGCCCGAAGGATCGCGTCGAACTTGTCGTGGCGAGAATCGTCACGGTATGCGCGCGGGGGCACATCAACGATTTTCCGTGGGTGAAATGGACACACGCAAAGAGTTTCGGCGGCCCGAAACCGGTCTGCGCGAATCCGCAGCTTACGTTTACAACAAGCCCGGTCGCTTCGGAAGGCCTGGAAGGTCTCAGCCTGAAGTGCACCGCGTGCAATGCATCGGCCACCTTGAAGGATGCTTTCAATGACGGGATATTTGAGCAGTTGGACGAGAAAACGGAAAACAGGTACGATTTCATGTGCGAAGGAAGGCATCCGTGGAAAAACCAGACGGATGTCTGCCCGTGCTATCCGAAGGTGCTGCAGAGGGGAAGTTCTTCCGTGTATTTCCCGGTAACGGCAAGTTCCCTTGTCATTCCGCCGTTTTCGGACATCATCAACAGCCGAATTGAGGACAGTACCCTTTATGAAGATTTTCGGAATGCGATAAAAACAGCCATGGAAATGAAGGTCAGCATGAACCTGTCGGAAGAACAGACAAATGTATTCATACAGGGCAAGATTGACGAATATGCGGGAAAAATTGCGGATAACATCGGATGCAGACGTGACCAGGTGCGCGAAATCCTGAGCAGACGGATGTCTTCGGGTGAGGAGATCAATTATGACACGGGCAGCATCGAATACAGGGCGGCGGAATTTGACGCCCTTTCCGGTCGCGCCTCCGTCACGGGAACGGATTACGATGATTTTAAGCGCGTCGGAACCGACATAAAAAAATACGACATTCCGTTTGTGAAGAACATTTCCCTGATTGAAAAAATCCGCGAGGTGCAGGTAATGCTCGGATTCTCAAGAATCAGCCCCTTTTCCGCATCCATGATAGGGGATGGAAGTTCGAACTCCGGTTTTGTTTCCGTCAAAAAAACGGAAGATGACTGGTATCCGGGTTACAACGTGTACGGTGAAGGCATTTTCATTGAATTTGACGAGGATGCGATCAACAGGTGGAGAAGCGGGAACGGAACGCTGGAAAAGCGCGTAAAGATGCTCCAGGAAAACTATGACAAATCCTTCATCGGCAGCCAGCACGAAAGGAAGATTTCCGGGAAATTCCTTCTTCTGCATACCGTTTCGCATCTGCTGATCAAACAGCTGAGCTTTGAATGCGGATACAACATTTCCTCGCTGAAGGAAAGAATCTACTGCGGTGAAGCGGCGGAGGGCAAGGAAATGGCCGGAATCCTGATTTACACGGCAAGCGGGGATTCGGAAGGGACGCTCGGAGGTCTTGTGCGCCAGGGAAGGTACGACACATTCCCCCGCATATACAGAAAAGCAATCGAATCGGCCGTCATCTGCTCCAATGATCCGGTATGCTCTCTCAGCAACGGTCAGGGAAGGGATTCCCTGAACCTTGCGGCATGTTATTCCTGCTGTCTCCTTCCGGAAACCTGCTGTGAGGAGTTCAATGTTTTTCTGGATCGCGGAGTGGCCGTCGGGACGTATGACAATAAAAAACTCGGCTTTTTCCATGAACAGCTGTACGGAACCGGCGGGTGGAAACGTGATCTGGAGTCTCTGAAAGAGAAAACGACGGAAACGGAACGGCCGACGGGACGCGTGGTCGTCACCGCGGGTACGGACATGAGCGGAGAAAGCCCGGAAAGCGTGATTTCTGATATTTCGCAGTTTTCGGAAACCGACGGGGAACGCGCATTTGCCGAATGGCTGAAAAGCAGCGGCGCACTCGCCGGGAAACGGATGCCGCTTCGGGACGTGAAATTCAGCGTGTCCGGGAACTCCTGTACCTGGGAATGCGATTATTACTGGCAGGATTCGGAAATCATGTATTTTGCTTCCGGTCAGGAAAAAGCCATGAAAATCGCCGCGGACAACGGCGTAAAATGCATTTACGGGCCTGACGGGCAAAGCGAAAACAATCAGAGGATAATCAGGGAGATGAGATGACATGGCCGTAATGATTCCGGAAATACCGAATCCGTTTCAGACCGGAAGCCTTGAAGACGTGATGTTTGAAGCGTTGAAGAACCTGCCGGATTTCTGCATGGTTTTTCATTCCTTCCGGCTCACGGACGTGAAGGACGGGATTCTGAATGAAAGCGAGACCGATTTTATCATTTTCGACAGGAAAAGAGGAATTCTGTGCCTGGAAGCGAAGGCGGGAGCCGTTTCCTTTCGCGACGGCCGATGGATGTACGGAAACGGAACGCCGATGCGTTCGGGAGGTCCGTTCCGGCAGGCCGCGGCCAACAAATGGAAACTGATGGAGCTGATTGGAAACAGTCGGCTCGGCTTTCTTACGGAAAGAATCAAATTTCTGCACGGAGTGTGGTTTCCGTCCCTTTCCGATGAACGGATCGATGAGATTGTCATGCCGCCGGAAGCGGACAGAAAGATCGTGCTGGGCAGCGAGGCGCTTTCCGATGCATGGACATGCATTGAACGCCTGTTTTCGTTGGAAGTTCCTGCCGGGATTGTCACCGATATTTCGGACGGGGATTTCCGTGCCCTTGTCCGCGAGATTCTCTGCCCGAAATTCAACATATTTCCGCCGCCAGGATTTGACGTTGATCTGAAACACGCCGTGTTTCACCGAATGCTTGATGAACAGAGCGGAATCCTGAATTTCCTCACGGAACAGAAAAGCGCGGTCGTAAACGGCGCCGCGGGAACGGGAAAGACCATGATAGCCGTTGAAAAAGCCGTGCGTCATGCCGCGGACGGAGAAAGGGTTCTTTTCCTCTGCTACAATTCGGAACTGAAAAAATTCCTCGCGCTTCATTATGCAAATCCGCTTATTGATTTCATGACCCTGGACGGTTACGTGTGTAGGCTCTGCGGCGTTTCCGTTTCGGATTACGGCAGGGCGGAAAGGAAGCTGAAGGACTTTGCCGCATTCGACAGTTTCCCGTATGATCATGTCATCGTGGACGAGGGGCAGGACTTCGGCCGGGACGCGATGGAAAATGTAAAACTGCTTCAGCTGCTGCATGATGCCGTGCTGGCCGACCCGAATTCGAAATCATCCTGTTACGTGTTTTACGACAGGCTCCAGGCGGTGCAGTCGGATCAGATTCCGGGTTTCATACGGAACGCGGAATGCCGCCTTACCCTGCATAAAAACTGCAGGAACACGGAAAACATATACCGGACGGCGATGAGTCTTTTGCCAGAATGCGGAAGAGCGGAAGTTCTTCGCGGCATTACGGGTAAAATCCCGTGCATTCATTTCTGCAGTGAGGAAACATATTTCAATGCCTTGGATGATGTGATTGGCGGACTGCGCAGGGACGGAATCGATGACATCGTGATTCTGACCCTGTCAACGGAAACGGACAGCATTGTAAGCGGAGCCGTAAAAGACGGCGTTTACGGGGAATGCCGATTCATGAGCTGCAGAAAATTCAAAGGGCTTGAAGCGGATGCGGTCATTCTGGTTGATTTCACGGAACGGACCGTGACTGATGATGCCATGCTGTTTTACGTTGGAGCATCCAGGGCGCGCATTCGGCTGGAGATTATGACCGTCATGGACAATGAATCATGCCGAAACGCATTGGAACGGACGGAAGGATCCGGTGCTGGGCGCAGACCCATGAGGGATCTGGCATCCATGCTGAAATGCACGGCACTGGTGCATCATTAAGGAGAGTGAGCGGTCATGCCGAAGCCGGTAAGCGAGCAGAGAAGTGAAAACATGCGCCGGATCCATGCAAAAGACACAAAGATTGAACTTGTCCTGCGGAAAGTTTTGAGAGAGCACGGATACGGATACAGGAAAAACTGGGCGGAACTGCCCGGAAAGCCGGACATTGTTCTGACGAAGTATAAAATTGCGATTTTCTGCGACAGCGAATTCTTTCACGGAAAGGACTGGGAGGTGCTGAAACCTCAGCTGGAGCGCGGAAACAACGGACCGTTCTGGGTGAAAAAGATTGCAAGAAACATGGAGCGGGATGACGAAGTGAACAAGGCGTTGCTGTTCCGCGGATGGACGGTTATCCGGTTTTGGGGTAATGATATCATGAAGAAGCCGGATGAATGTCTGAAAGTGATAGAGGAAACGATATTCGATAACATGATGGTGGAAAGAAACTCCGTTGGAGATGATATGGAAACGTTATAAGAAAAATGCAGAAAAATCAAACGAGCGCAGGTGCTGTATCTGCGCTCGTTTTTTGAAGCTGCATGGCAGCCTGACATACCAATCTTTGGGTTAACCCCATTATAATACATTTTGTGTCCGTGATAAAGAATAATGTCAATCTCCAAGCCCCTAAATAATAGATTCCAACTGTACTGGTGTGCCTCGTCATCCATCATTTTGGGTGACCTGATTTCGACCAAAAGTAAATTGCACTTTTTGCACTTTCTGACCACGGAATATTTCTTTAAAATGAATGCGAAAACCCGCATTCGAATAGATAACCTCAATGGCCGGACGAATTTTGTCCTTTTTGAGCAACTTATACGGATAGTCCGGGTCTCCGGTAAGCAGCTTTGCCAGCGCCTCTGCGGAAAGGGTAATAACGCCTGAGTTGGATACTACACAACGCAGATAGAGAATGACAGAAGGCCGCGTATGAAGCGGATACAGGTTTTGGAGGTCTAAGGTTTGGTAAGTCTTCTCGGTATTACGTTTCCAATATTGAATGAAGGAAGGGGAAAAAGTCACGGAACACTGGTCTGAACGGATATCCGCCTGTACGGACTCTATACAGATCATGCCTGATGTATTATTCTTGCGGTGTCTTCCAAAAACAAGAGGCTGTCCGGCAAGATCTTCCAGATGGGAGAGGATGCGACGGATATGGTGTGAGCGGTTGCGATTACACTCCGAATTGGAATAGTATCCAAACATCATGTGCAGGATCGTGATCGGCACAGTGATTTCACAGTGATCGCGTTCGTGGAAAAAGTACATGATGGACAGCAGGGCCTTCCAGGCGATTGCGGAAATCGGCTTCCCGTCATTCCCGGAAATCCCGGTTAACAAAATGCTTTTCGGAATTTTTAATAACAAATCAGTGGAATACATGGCGCCTCCTTAGCCTTTATAAGATGAATCGATGATATCATCATAGATGGAACTGGAATAATCGACATCGATCTTCGAGGTTGTGGCATCCTGATGAGGTATGTATTTCTGGGTAGCCATATCGTAATCAAAGTCATTCATCCAGTCATTCCGATACGGACAGATCGACAACTCATCGAACATGACATTTTCATGGATCATGTAATGATCCATTTCGTCCTCGGCAGGAAAACGTGAAATGACAAAGTGTAAACTGCTTACCTTCCGATCCGAAAAGTTTTCCGAGACGGTTACGTTAAGATTTGTGCAGCGGTTAATTTCCTGAATGGCCGGCAAAATATGGTCCCGTTTCAGATATTTGTACGGAAAATCCATGTCTCCTGTCAAAAGATTCGTGAGATCCGAAATATCATAATTAAAGACATGCATATTTTGGTAACGGCAGAAAAACGGATACAGTATGACGGAAGCAGGTTTCTTGAGCCGATTCAGATATTTCAATTTCACCACGGTGAAGTCTTCCTTCAATGCATAGCCGAAATAACGTGCAAGATCCGTATTAAACCGGACGGTAAGCCAGTCTTTCTTGAAGGAAAAACTCATCGTTTGAATCCATACGAAAGAAACATACATATCCTGGTCCTTATCATGGATTGTCAGTGTTTCGTTCATTAACTCCTTAATGAGCAGGACAATTTTCCTTTTTAGACGGGCGAAGTTACAATTCCGGTCGCTGCAGTATCCGAGGGCATGACAGAGTTCACTGATGGATAATTCTGCGCAATCTATACGCCCGTAAGTTTGCTGCAAACTTTTCCAAAGCAGATACATAAGGCTCTTATATTGGATCGGATCAAGAGCCTTATAAGTGATAAACATGATGCCATATTTGGCAATGTCATTCCGCTCAAAGATTTTGTAGTCGTGTATTGCTGGCTGGGGATAATGTTTCATTGATTACTGGTCTCCTTCCTACCGATTTGATGCCGTAATTATGGAGACAAAACGGAATATTTTGGTATTGATGGATCAATCTTCTTCTGAAGGAAAAGGATTTTTTTGTGTATGACAGCCATTTTCTGCAGGATGATACAAGTTTTAATGCCAGTTTTGCGTCTCCACAACAGCATTTTCACAGTACCATATGTCAATTTCGGCACTGATAAACGGAGCTGTTCCATATTCCAATGGCTGTATCATTTCCTAAGTGGAATTTTGGCGGTGTGCCGATGTCTTTTCCGAAAAAAGTACGTGATTTCTGCCAATACAGTCATTGTTAACCGACAATTTTCTCTTCACCAATTACCGCCTCTCCATAAGGTGGGAGGCAGCGTATGCGACTCGGTCACTGATAACCGGTACAGTTTTGTATTCCGATAACCATATCTGTACTTTGGAGAATATTTTGGCGGTGTGCTAATTCTTTTCTCGAAAGGATAAGTTATTCCTGCCACTATGTTACCTCTCCAATAACTTCACTTCAGACAATTCACATTCTCCATAAAGGGTTCACTGTGTAGAAGATGCCAATACATTCCCCTAGTGTCGATACAGTTACTGATACAATGAACAGTAACTGTATCGATATTTTCTGCTTATGAGGAATCGGTTTAATAAACTTATTGTAGCTGAGTCAATTCATGGTCTGTTCTACGATAAAGTTTTTTATTGCGAGATTTCTTTTCTTTTGTTTCTTTTTTGGGGCGAAAAAATTGTTGCCGTACAGTTTTGTACATTTATAGTATTACATAGTTATAAATCTGTTTACGAAGTAGGCGGTGCCACCCAGAAATCGTTGGAATTACAGGTGTTTCCGAGGAATTATCAATGTCTTATGGTGAGCAGAATGACGTATTTTGGGGTGGTACGGTGAGCAAAAGTAGGTGAGGTGAGCAAAATGACGTACTTTTCCCCATTTCCTATCGTATTTTTTTCCACCGCATTTTGGGAAAAATAAGCCTGCTTTTAAGCTATGGTGAGGGAAATGACGTACGGTGAAGAAAATGACGTATGGTGAGCAAAATGACGTGTTTTTCTGACAAACAAACTATCACGAAGGTGATATCTTTGCGAAAATTATAGATATCACGTATGTGATAACTTTAGGGAAAATACAAATATCACGAAGCTGATATATGTTGCGAAAAGAAATTATCACGAAAGCTGATATAAACACCGAGAGAAATTATCATGAAGCTGATATCCAAGGATATCGGATATTATCACGAAAGTGATATATTCTTTCCGGTACATTATCACGTATATTGATAACTTCCCACTGAAACAAAGTTATCATGAAAGCTGATATAGATAAGTACCGTAAGTTATCACAGAAGCTGATATTAAGTAATCATCATACTATCACGTATACTGATAGCCGCGGGCCAACCGTGATTATCACGGAAACTGATAGCTTTTATGCCATAGTTATCACGAAAGCTGATATCATCCAGCAAAAAACAACCTCCCGCTGGAAAGCAGGAGGCTGTTAAGTCCGTGCTACTGAGAAGTAAGATCGTTATACATAGCCAACGCGATCAGCAGCAGCGTTCGCCGATGACCGAAATTATCAATCCGCTTGAAAAACTGCCGTCCAGTCCGCGTATGGTATTCTGTTCGAAGTCTCTTGCAAAGCTCAGAAAATCTATCTACCAGATCAATCAGATCCAGGAGATACAGAATGCTGTCCTCATTCGGTGGAGCCGGATCAGAGGCAAGGAACTGCCAACAAGTATGCATCTCTGTCAAGAGTCTTTCCAACTGGCCGTACAGCAATGGAAGAGCAACTTGCAGCCGTTGCAGGTTAACGGGATCATAGTAATCGTGCATCATGATATGTCCTCCTCTCGTAAAAGCAGGCACGAATTTTCAACTCCATGCCTGTATGTTTGTACAGGAATTATGGGAAAAGATGGCGCGATGAAGTAGAGAAAAATAGAATGGAAAAGATAGAAGAAAATGGATTGACACCCGGACAGGAGGACATTATACTTAAAGAGTAAAGAGAATACCGATAACGACACCACTAGGTGCAGTTCCTGTTTAGAGGCCATGAAATTGGCGGCAGGGGCTGTGCCTTTTTGTGCCTTTTTGCGTCTTTTAGAGGAAAAGAGAGGAGAGAACAGATATGGGATATGAGAAGAGACAGGATATCGATCAGCGTGTGTACAGTGCAGAAGATATTCAGGTGATGCTTGGCGTGAAGCGTTCGGCTGCCTACAATTTTCTGACAAAGGTTTATAAAGACGGAACGCCGTTCCTGGTACATAAAATCGGGACCATGTACCGCGTACCCAAGGAAAGCTTTGACGCATGGTTGTGCGGCAAGGAAAAGTGAGGAAGAGAGTAGCTTTGAAGAAGTTGTTACTTGTGTTGAAAAGTAGTTTGAAAAAGTTTCGCTTTCTGATTAAAAGAAGAAAGAATAAAAAAATGCACTGCCGGAGCAGATTACGTTCCGACAGTGGGGGTTCATTGGTGATGACGATGGGACTGAAGGAAATCCATGGTTTTTCGCACAAACTCTTTTTCCTGCCGTGTCAGGCTGAGATAAGCCTCAATCCCGTTACGATCCATCGGCTGTAAGCGGGATTCCTGGATAATCATGCTTTGTGGAGTCGGTTCGTCATCCACGCCGCAGATATACGGAAGGCTTACGTTGAAAATATAGGAAGCGGCGATAAGGGCCGTGTCACTTGGCGTACGCTTACGGAGTTCCCACTGCTGCCAGGCACCACGGCCTGCGCCGATGGAATCACCGGCCTGTGTCTGGGACCAGCCTTTTTCCTCTCGAAGTTTTTTGAGCCGTTTAGGGATCAGTTCATCATTGCGTTTTAATTTCATCGTATGTGTACCTCGAAGATTCTTTGTCGTCAGTAATAAGAAAAGTATAGCACAGTTCCTGATTCCGGGAAACCGGATTTGCAAAGTAAAATTCTATATCAAAATGACTGCGTGAGAACAAAAATATGCAGTCATAACGATAAAATATGATAGATTTTGATATCCGCAGTCAGTAAGCACGAACTAACACAGTCACAGTGCATGCGTTTGTGAAAAATATGAAGAAATATACAGTCATAGTGTGTATCGGCACGGAAAGTAATATTTCTAAAGCAAAATGACTGTATATATTCGAGAAGATGCATACATTTTGTATTTAAAAAGCGGAATTCATCTATCCGCAAGAAAAGATACATCAAAAGACTGTCATTCTGATTGTTCGGTTCGTCAAAATTTAAAAATGCGCAGTCGATACAAAGGACTTTTTCAAGAAGAAAAGAGAGATTTATATTCCTTAAGCCTTGCAGAGAAAAGGGCATGGATTGGGATATTCCATAATTGGACCGAGGAGGTGAAAAATTGAAGCAGAAAAGCGACGCAAAAAAACGACAGGAAGGGCGCTGCCTCGGAACCGGAGACCTGTATGTCGGATTCATTAAAGCAAATGAAATCGGCAGTATCGGAACATCAACGGCAGTATACGATCCGATTGCGGAGAGGACCGTGGATACGTTATCCATGGGCGAAAAGGAATTTTTCTGGATCATGCGTTTTCGCGATGACGTGGCACAGATTCAGGAACAGATGATGCTTTCTTCCGAGACGGTACGGAACATCTGTGAGGAACATGGATTCCGCATTCCGCGCAATGTCCTGTCCACGGATTTCCTCATTACATTCCGTAACGGCAGCAGGGTCGCATACAGTATCAAATCGGGCTCGGATGATTTCAATCCGGATTCACCGCAATACAGTAATCTTCTGATCCGGCAGTACATCGAGCTGGAATATTGGAAACGGTACGGTGTCGATTTCAGAATCGTGTTACGGGAAAATTTGAATAAAACCCTGGCAGTCAATATCGAACACTGTATGGCGTACTATGCTCTGGAGCATGTGGTGGGTGAAGAGACTATGCTAAAATACCTGGTTGCACACAAAGCGGTATCGATTCCCATGGACAGGGAAATCGTACGGTTTGCAAGCCTGGTAAGAGGTAACGAAGAGAAAATAAGAGAAGCGTTCAGGAGGTACCGGGATGGAAAACAGCGAGTCGTTACAGATGCAGGTGGGTGACGTGGTACAGATGCCTGACGGTTTATATCGGGTTTTGGTCATGACTCCTAATTGCGGAATTTTTATCCAAATAGAAACAACCAGATTGAACATCCTGCGTTTTTCCATGGATTTCGTAAAGTATCAGATATCCATAGGCGGTATAAAAAGATCAGACTGGAAAGATGAAGAGCTTTTAGTGAAAAATCTGACGGATGAGGAAAAGGAAGAACTAAACCGGAAAACAGCTGCAGTGGAGCGCATGCTGCAGCGCTTATATCCGGAATGGGAACGAATCCAGTCGAAGGAAACCAAACCGGAAATAAAAGAACTGATGCAGGAGCTCGGGCGCAGCAAGGCGGTTACCCATCGAAAAATACGAAACTATCTTCAATCCGGAAGAAACCCTTATTCTCTTGTAGATGGAAGAAAGGGAGAAAAAAACAGGAAGAATGAGTACAAGGTAGGAGACCCTGTCCGTGGACACGGGAATAAAACGGTTGCCAATGACGTACGTCTGGAAGAGGTTTTCCAAGATGGTTACAGCTATTTCTTGAAAGGGAAAGAAGTCGGAGTGTCGCTTAAATCGGCATACAGATATCTGGTCGGAAAGCATTACATGACACAGGAATACAGCAATGGTACCCTGGTTCAGAAAATGGCTCCGCTTGAGGAAATTCCAACATACAAAAGATTCTGGACATACTGCAATAAACAGAACGACAGGAACGGTATTACCCCTCTGAAGATGAGCGCCAAGGAGCGGAGAAACAACTCAAGGCTCCTGCGCGGCAACAGCCAGTCCGGCTGCTTGGGACCGGGACATATCGTTGAGGTGGACGAAGTGGAGATCGACATGATTAACGTGTCCTCACGGGACAGCAGGCAGGTTGTCGGACGAGCTGTTATGTATCTGATGATAGATGTTTATTCCTGCTGCATTGTAGGCTGTTGGGTGGATTACGCAAATAACAGCTTTGTCGGAATCACAAATTTACTTATGGCGCTGTTTTTCGACGGCCGTGAGCAGTATGAAAGATACGGCCTGACTGCATCGCCGGAAGTCTACCCGATGGGATTCATTCCCCAGGAACTGCGTACGGACCACGGCGCCGAATACACGTCGGAGGACATGCGGCGGGTAGGACGGGAAATCGGAATGAACATCGTGCTGGCGCCTCCGGCCACAGGTTCCATGAAAGGCCTCGTCGAGCAGTCATTCCACCAGTTCCAGGAACTTGTGAGAGGAGCGGCCGCCGGAACGGGAGTCATCATGAAGAAACATGATTCCCGGCATTACGAGACCGCCTGCACCGATCTGGACGACATCCGGCGCATGGCATACCGGTTTGTCATTTATTTCAACCAGCATAAGCGGGACGGATATCCTCTGACGAAGGAAATGATCCAGGCGGATGTCCCGCCAATCCCGGCTTCCATATGGCAGTACGGGTGTGAGTATCTGATGACACCGCGCTGGCTGACGGATAGCACGAAAAAGACCGCATTTTTCGCACTTCTGAAAACGGACCGGAAGTTCCAGATCTCCCGACGCGGCGTTACATACCGCGGCCTATTCTATGAAAACGGAGAACAATGGCTTCTGGAGAAAATGTGGAAAACGGGAAAGAAAAGGGAAGCACTGCCAGGAGTCCGCTATGACCCGCGGAGCATCAATCACGTGTACCTGATGGAAGACGGCGTATTGCATGTCATCCCCCTGAACGAAATCCGGGAGGAGCAGAAATCCTTTAAAAACATGAGCTGGAAGGAATATGACGGGCTCTGGAAACGGAAAAAGGATACAGGCAGGAGTCTGGAAGCACACGATCTGGAGCAGCAGGTCAGCGTGCAGCGGGACATGGCGGATGTCATCATGACGGCGAAAAAGTTACAAAATGCCGGGAAGAACCGGAAAAAGGACATCCGGAATGCCAGAAAGCAGGAACAGGAAAACAATCAGCTCTCCAATACGCTTGCCGACCGCCTTACGGCAGCCAAAGAGGATGTTGTGACCGGACTGCCGGATATTGGAGGGGCACCTGAAACTGTACAGCCTGAAAAAGAAAACATTACAAAAAAGAAGAATAAGGCGGCGAAAGCAGCCGGAAAGGTAATTGAAGTACTCCCGGACGATTTCAGCGGGATGGAGAAACATTTCGGTGTTTAGAACGCGGAAAGGAAGGAAAAATCATGAGATTTGTTAAGAACATGAGTCTTGATTATGTGGAACCGGCCGTCGGAAAAAACCTGTATGACGGTGTGGATCTGGAGGCTGAAGACTGTGTGGAAGCGCGTTACTGGAAGCAGAACGGATATCCGGGCAATCCGGATATCTGCGCATTGCCGCGTGCGGCGGATATCAACGAACTGTTCAAACAAAACAATATCCCCATTTCCGGATATGACCCGGCAAAGGTAAAGATGGTTCCGCTGTCTGAGCGGAAACGCCGGCTGATCAGTCTGAAAAAGATCCGCTATCCGATTCCGTTCCATTCTCTTATTGAATACCATCTGTCCATGGCATTGATTTCGTCATACGCCAGCAGACGGAACGGGATAACGGCGATTACCAGACCGACCAGGGTTGCGGGAGAAGAGATTGCGACCAATATCATTTCGTATGCGAATGATATTTCTGCCAACGTACTGGGATTTTCCGTTGTCGGAACATCCGGAGTGGGAAAATCAACGGCATTTGACCTGACATGCGCGAAGTATCCGCGGGTCATCCGCCACACCTTTCCGGACGGATTTTACACGCAGATCCCGATCATCCGTCTGACTGCCTTTGCGAATTCAAACCTGACGGCATTGTTCCTTTCATTTGCCAAGCAGCTCGACCGGCTGCTGGATACCGGGACGGATCACCTGAATATGGTTTCGGGTAAGGCAAACCTGGGAAAGATTGTTTCCATTGTCTGCGGATGGATTGAGGTGTACCACATCGGGGTGATCGCAATCGACGAGATCCAGTTCCTTGATTTTTCACAGGGAAGCGCAAAAAGCTTCGAGAATTTCCTGACCATCACGGCCCAGACGGGCGTGGCGATCGTGGCAATCGGAACCCCGGAGGCGTGCAGGTTATGGGGCAGCATGCTGCGCATCCAGAGGCGCATGGCAAGCACAATTATCCGGGCGGATTCCTACTGCAAAAACAGGAAGTACATGAGCGGGATTATCGAGAGGATCTGGAAATACCAGTGGCTGGACGAACCGGCAACCCTGACGGAGGAAATTGAGAATGCCATGTATGAGGAAAGCTGCGGCAGTATTGACCTGCTTACAACGCTGTGGATGATGATGCAGTTCGAGGTATTAAGCACGGAGGAGCAGCCGACTATTGATGAGGTGTTTGTTCATAAGGTTGCCGAGAAACACATCAGGGAAATGCGGGGTTTGTTAAAGGAATCCCTGGTTGAGAATGAACAGCGTTTTCTGAAACTTCGTGAAAACATGCTGATGGATATTCAGCAGTCAGCCCTGGCGGATGAGGAAAGAAAAGCCGCGGAAGCATTCCGCCGGGAAGCGAAGGAAAACATTGATAATCATTATGATCGTGACCTGATTCTTTCTCAGATGATGGGATCCATTTCAGACTGCTATCCGGAGTATTCGGAACTTCAGATCCGGAAAGCCTTTGCAAAAGCGGAGCAGGAAGACGGATTCAAAAAGGCCGCCAAGGGAGAACGTGTTCAGATGGTTCTTGCCGTCTTAAAAAAGGTCGGAAAAGGAAAAAGACGGACGATTGGAACAAAACAGGCAGCCGGGGATGACGGAAAAATGAAGGAGATCGAAAACACGTTGATGAACTGCATCGAGAAAGGATAGGGCTTCATACCATGATCATGCCGGTATGTGTGAGACCGATGGAAGATGAGCTGCTTTACGGCTGGCTTTCAAGGCTGTCACTGGAAAACGGATACACGTCGATCAAAGAATTCGGGACACGGTTCCTGGCCGAAAGGACCGTACTGCAGCCGTTGGAGGGGGTATCCTGGACCGCGCGGGTTGATTTTATCCGGGACATGGACCGGACCTGTAAGGAATACGGGCCGGTCCGTTTCTTTCCGTCAGCGGACGAAATGCTGAGGAAGATGACGCCGCTGTATGCGGTTTTTCCGTTCCTTGCATACGGGAACCAGGCGCGGTGGACGCAGTTCATCCTGAGGGAAAAAGACACTGCCCTGACCGGGACTGGAAACCGCGGAAACATGATTCCGGAGTTCCTGTCATGCCCCGAATGCAGACGGCAGGATCGTGAACGGTACGGCTTTTCCTATCTGCGCACCTGGCATCATCTGCCGGGTGTGCGTTTGTGCGCCGTCCACCGGGTTCCTCTGCAGATCCTGGCATGCCGGAAAGAAAAAGTGCTGGACCCGGATGAGGACGGAATCATCCTGTCGGGGAAAGAACCGGCCGGAGATCCGGAAACGGAATGGAAGATCAGCAGCTTCGCAAAGGAAATGTATGAACGGCCGCTGTTTTTCGATCTTCGCGGGCTGCAGGCGCTGTTTTCAGAACGCATGGAAGAACTGGGGATCCGGAAGAAAATAAAGGAAGCGGTGGAGACGGCCGGATTTCTTCCGTACCTGAAAGGCGAATGTGAAAAAAGGGTACTGAAAATACTGATGGAGCCGTGGAACGGAATGGAAGAGCTGATGGCGTTCACGACATTCCTGTTCGGTAAATATTCCGTTCTGGAAGAAAAGGCGCAGCGCTGTCTGAGGGAACTGGAGGAACCGTTTGCGGACGTAATCAGCGGACGGTTCCGACTGATGTCCGGGTTCGGGAGGCTGGTGTGTCTGAAGTGCGGGACCTGCGGAAAAAATTTCCATATCCATCCGTATGCGCTCGGTCTGGGCTGCGGCTGTCCGTTTTGTGAAGCAAAGCTGTCATTGCAACAACGGATCAACCAAAGGCTTTCTTTTCTCGGAGACGGAAATTATGAGCTGGCGCAGGATGTCAATGAGGAGGACATGGGAGAACGGGCTGAGATTATCCATAAAACCTGCGAGAAATTGCGGAAAACCCGACTTATGGAGACACTCTGGATGCAGAAGAAATGCGACTGCGAAACAAAAGTGAGTTTTGCGGATGCGGCGGAACGTGTCCGCGCTGCATCCCCCGATTTTACACTGATCCGGTATATCGGAGGGAAAAAGGAGCACATCGTCCGGTTGAAACACAAAGTTTGCGGTCAGACCTTTCAGTGGGAACTGAGCCGTTTTGAGAAGAGGCCGACCTGCATGGCATGCGGAAGACGGCGTGCCCCAAGGAATTCCCCGGAAGATTTCCAGGAACGGATGCGGGAACTGGCAGGAGACGAATACGAGCCGGTGAGCGGCTTCACGGATTTGAGAAGCCGGATACTGATCAGACACCGGGTATGCGGAACCGTTACGGAGATGATTCCGAATGATTTTCTCCGCGGGAGAAGATGCAACCTGTGCCACAAGGCAATTCGAAGAACGGAACTGGAAGAGGCGCTTAACACATGCACTGGAGGGTACTACCGCATTACGGACATGAAAAACGTCAGATATTGCATCGAAGGCGAAAACGGAGAAAGATTCTTCCGGGATTCCGGATGCATCATGCAGGAACTGTCCAGACCCACGGAATCAAAGCTTTTTACGCACCGGCTGGCAAAACCGAAACCGATACAAAGAAAAGAAGCGCTGATTTATTTATCCGCAAAAGAAATCTGCCGACGGAAGGGATTCTGGAGCCCCAGGGACTCGGCTGACATCCTGCCGCTGAAACAGGTGCAGGACCTGATGCGATGGCTGGTAAGAAACGATTATCTGGAACGGATCGGATACGGCGAATACGTCCTGTCGGAAAAGAAGCGTTCGGGAGAACGTGGTGGTGCAAATCAGGCTGCCGATAGCGGGACTGTACAGAAGTAAGACACAATGGTATGATAACTGTAAACTCCTTGGAGAATCAGAACGGAATCATGCAAAAAGGAGAAAAGAAAAATGGGAAGAATTTACGTGACAGGGGATATTCACGCGGAACCGGACCGCTTCAATACGGAGAATTTCCCGGAACAGAAAGAGCTGACGCGCGATGATTACATGATCATCTGCGGAGACTTTGGACTGGTATGGGCGGAGGATAAGGAAAGCAAACGGGAGAAGCAGCTGCTCGACTGGCTGGAGGACAGACCATACACCACACTGTTCGCGGACGGCAACCATGAGAATTTTACCAGACTGAATACCTTTCCGGTGGAGGAATGGCATGGAGGACGGGTGCATAAGATCCGGGAACATGTCATTCATCTAATGCGTGGCGAGATGTTCGATCTGGACGGAAAGAAGGTATTCGCTTTCGGCGGGGCAAGATCCCATGACATCGACGGGTTTGCAACGGATGCGGCACTGAAACGGGATTACACGGCAGGGATTTTGCAGCCGGACGATCCGCTTCTGTATGATAAGCTTAAGATTCTCCGCAGAACAAACTGCTGCGCGCGGATTGAGGAAGTCAGCTGGTGGCGGGTCGAGATGCCGACCAGACTGGAAATGATGCACGGGATGCAGACACTGAAAGCAAACGGGATGAAGACGGATTTCATTGTTTCTCATGACGGTCCGTCATCCAGTCTGGCTATCTTAGGCGGCGGACTTCTGTCGCCGGATCCGCTGAATCAATATTTGGAAAAAGTGAAACAGAAGACGGATTACGGCCAGTGGTTTTTCGGCCATCATCATGTGGACCGTCAGATCACGGAAAAGGATACCGTCATCTATGAGCGGATCACCAGAATCTGTTAATTTCAGCTCTAAAAGTTAAGAGAATAGCGGTTTTGAACCCCGGAGGGACATTCCTTCCGGGGTTTTTCATTTTGCGGTAACAGGGTGCTTTCCTTCCATAATTTACACATGAAAGCCGACTATGTATGGATTACTTACCGTTTCTAAGGCACCCTGCTCAACTGATGCGCGGAATGCAGACCATGAAGGCAAACACATAGAAAAGAGGGATGACAATGGAAAATCAAAAAATGACTTTAGAGGAAATGCTTCAAATATTGGAAGATGCTCATAACAGATATTTAAACATGACTCCAGAAGAGCGCAGAGACTGCAGACCGCAGAACAAGCTGCGGTATTGGGGGACGCAAAAATCCCTTTATGATTATTGCGATAAGTATCACTTAGTGGAAGGAAAATCTTATCTTTATGTTTTGAAATGCGCAGAGGATTTATATTATATTGGAGAGACGAACGGAATTTTTCAACGTTTTCGGGAGCATTTTGCGCCAAGTGGGAAGTCTGCCGTGTCAGCAACTGCGGTATATGAGCCACAATCGGTTCACGAAATTATCCCACTTGGAGAAATCAGCAAATCCCAAAGACTGGTTTATGAGGATGCACTGACTGTAGAGTATGCTAACAAATACACGATTTATCAGGTAAGAGGAGGACATTTTTCTCATTATGATATTCAAAAGGCATACTCTGAAAAAAAACTGCAGAGCCATTGGCTTTATGAAGAACACGGAAGGCTGCGTTTTATAAATCCACAGTATAATTGGATGTTATCAGCAATCAATCAGATGCAAAAATTTCCAAGGATTCATCCCAAACTTTAAAATCATCATTAAGAATCTTTTCTTATTATTTTATGTGACTTAACCCCGGAAGGAATGAGCCTTCCGGGGCTTTTCATTTTGCGGTAACAGGGGGCTTTTCTTCCATAATTTATACAAAGACATTATGGAAAGGAAGTGCTATTTATGCTGATGCCGACATGCCTGAAACCTTATCCCGGTGAACTGCTGTACGGCTGGATTGTAAGGTTATTCAGAGTCAATATGTACGATTCCATTGAGAAATTCTGTGCAGCTTATATCCCGTATGAAGATCGAAAATTTAAAATGGGAAAACCGGTTCCCGTTCGTCTGGATTACCGATTCAATCTGGACCATATATGCTCGGAGAACGGAGAATTCGAATGTTTCCCGGATGTCAGGAGCATGATTGCGGAAATGACACCGCTCACGACCCTGTTTCCGTTTATGACCAGGGGATATCAGGCAGAATGCATGGAAATTCTGCTCCGGGAACATAACGGTTGCAAACTGGATATTCCTCTGATGGACAGTGATATCACGGAACTGCGCGTGTGTCCGGACTGCGCGCGGGAGGATATTGCCGCATATGGAAGACCGTATCTCCATACCGTCCATCATCTTCCTGGCGCTCGGATGTGTCCGAAACATCACCGGGTACTGATGCGTGTACAGATAGAACCGGACGATTGGGAACGCGGACTTGATGACGGGTCCATGGTTCCGGTGGAGCTTAGAGCAGATGAAACAACGGAACAGCGTATCAGTGAGTTTATGCGGAAATTATATGAGTGCCCGCCGGATCTGGATCTGAATGGCTTACAGGCGATGATTCTGGCGCGCATGGGAGAAGGCGGATATCCACTGGAGTCACCGTACGGAAATCTTGCGGATGATCTTCGGACTGCCGGATATGCCGGTCTGTTCGCCGGTAAAACGGATGTGCGTGTGTTCAAGGTTCTGTCACAGAAGAAAATTGTACCGGAAGACGCGATTGCACTGTTGTTATTCCTGTTCCATGATTACGAGGATTTTCAGAAGGCGGCATTGAAGGTACAGACGGATGATACGGGAACGCTTGCCGAGCTTTTCCCGGGATACATCGTGCATTCCGTGGATCACTGGATTGCGGAACTGGAGTGTCGGAAATGCGGGGAGCGGTTCCATATCCATCCTTATGCTCTTTTCCTTGGTGCCGGATGTCCGAAATGTGACCGGGAAGCGGATCCAGATGAGGTGTTTCAGCGCCAGCTTCATATGATTGGGGACGGTACCTACGAACTGGAGGAACACTTCCCGGGATATGGAAGACCCGTAAAGATCCGACATAAGACCTGTGGCAAGGAACGTAATGTGAACGCCACGGAGCTGATATGGATGGAGAAACGTTGTTACTGTGAAACATATCTCAGACAGGAAGAACTGCAGGCAAGGATCGACAGGGCCGCGCATGCGGAAAATACATACACGTTGGTGAAATACCGGGGCGGTAAGGGAATCGGACAGTTCGTGACGCTCCGGCATGAGGAATGCGGAGGCGAATTCACAGTATCTCTTCGGGAATTTGAACGGGCACCGTTCTGTCGTTGCTGCAGGAGCGGTCAGGCGGTTGTTGACCGATTCGGGGAGAGATTCCAGGAACTCATGGGGGATGAGTATGAGATGATCACTCCATATCAGGGACTGTCAAAGATGATGACGGTACGTCACCGCACCTGCGGAACAACAACCGAAGGATATGCCCTCAGTTTTCTGAACGGCAAGCGGTGCGCCCTGTGTACGCCGGTTATACCGAAGGAAGACATGAGAAGATATGTGGCGGAGTGTACCGGCGGAGAATATCATGTGAGCGGCATTGAACGGAACACGATCACGGTATGCGGTCCCGACGGAAAGGAACTGACGAACTCGGTACAGTTTTTTATACAGGAGCTTTCGCTCGGCGAGAAATCCTCAGTGTTTAATCACGTGGTCAAAAAACCGGAAATTCCCCTGCGGGATGCTGCGGTTTTGTATTTCAAGGCGAAAGAAGTCTGTGAGAAATATGGAGTCTGGATACCGGAAGAAACGGACGCTGCCATGGAGTTTGCAAAGATTCAGTATCTGTCACGTCAGCTGCTTGCCGAAGGACACCTGTTTCGGAAATGTCCGGGCGTATTCTCCGTGGATCTGGATGTTCCCGATGAGACTGCAATCCGGGAGATTTACCTGGAGCGTCGCGGGGAACATATCGGGGCTTATTACCATGAATCCGCCGCGTACCATGCCGGTATTCTGGATAAGAAACCGGAAACGGAATACATTCTGTGTAATGACGTGAAAACGGATGACTTCAGGAATCAGAAGGTGGGAAATACAAAGTTCAAAACCAGAGCGGCATATGCGGAAATCAATAACCGGAATTACAAGGCAATCGAAGGAATCAATCTGTTGATGTTTTCCGGCAAACACCCGGAATATAAAAAACAGGTGGAAGACTGGCTCCTGGAGAACCGCATCTTTATTTCTGACATGGAGCCGTATTTTCAGTATTATCCATTCATGATTAAAAAGATTGTCAAAGGACTTTTTAAATAAGAAGAAACGAAAATTCCCCCACCTCTGCAGGTGGAGAGATGAATTAAAAACAGAAACAACATCGAGCCATTTTTATTTTCTGACCAATTCTGCGGAAATTTCTTCCATAATTCCTGTATCAAACAGGAAAGGAGGAGATCCTAAGTAAGATGTGGCATTAAGACTAATTTCTTCCATAATTTTCTGTCAAAAAATTATACATGGAAATAACCAATAAGATTGGGTATGTCACATCAAACGAGAGCCTGTTCCCTGGTGGGAATGGGTTCTTTTTACGTTTTGCTAATTTATGCAGTAATTCTTCCATAATTGTTCCGCAAGAAAATTTATGGAAGGAGGTTTCTTTTTATGAGGAAATCAAAGAAGCAGATGGTCATGGCAGCAGCAGCCTGTGCCATGATGGGAGTAATGGCCATCGGAGGAACCATGGCGTATTTAACTGACAGCGAGACCGCAACCAACACCTTTACCATTGGTCAGGTAAAGATTGATCTGGAGGAGCCGGAGTATGCGAAACTGACGGAAACTCAGAAGAAGGACCTGGTACCGAACCAGATCGTGGCAAAGGACCCGCAGGTGGAGAACACCGGTGTCAACGATGCAATCGTATTCTTAAAGGTTGAGATGCCGAAGAAGGACGTAATTGTGGCAGAAAAGGACGGCACAAGAAAGACCACTGCGGTGACCGAGCTCTTTACCATGCTGAATACCGACATCGATCCGGCAACTGACGGCAGTACCGCTGGAAAGAACTGGGTAGAACTTACGGGTGATAATACCAGTGCTGATACAAACGTACATGTTTATGCTTACAAGGAGAAACTGGCAAAGGATGCCAAGACCACGGCACTGTTTGACAGCATCCAGCTGCAGAACATCATCGAGGGACAGATTGATACCAATACTGAAAATATCAAGGTTACTGCTTATGCGATCCAGGCAGCCGAGGTGCTGGAGGGCGAGGATACCGACCTGACCGATACCCTGACCAAGGAGAACCTGCAGAAGATCTATGATATCTACGGCAAGCAGAACAATGGCCAGACCGTACCGGAAGCAAATACCAATAACAGTAAGAACCTGGAAGGCAATGACCTGTCAGTCTAATCATATTTTCATAAAACAAGAGCCTGTTCCTTATCGGAGCAGGTTCTTTTGCGTTCCACCAATTCCGGGTGCAAATTTTCCATAATTGTACCGACAAAAAAATATGGAAGGAGGTTTTCTTTTTATGAGGAAATCAAAGAAGCAGCTTCTTCGGGCAATGATCGCCTGCGGGCTTGTGGTTTCCGTGGCAGCCGGAAGCACCGTTGCTTATCTGACCGATGCCGAGACAGCCACCAACACGTTCACGGTCGGCAAGGTCAAGATCGACCTGGAGGAACCCGGCTATCCCGGAAATGACAGTGACGAGGTCAAAAATATCATCCCTAATCAGGAGATCGTGAAAGATCCGCAGATCGAGAATACCGGCAACAACAATGCCCTGGTATTTTTACGGGTCGAGGTACCACAGGAAACGTTTACCGACGAGGATGACGGCACAGGAGAGCAGAAGAAGCAGGATCTGTTCCAGTTAAAAGGCGTCAGTGACCAGTGGGAGTTGTTGCGAACGGAAACAGTGGCAGGGGAAGACGGGAAAGCAAAAACATCCTATGTGTACGGTTACAAAAAGACCCTGGGGAAAGACGCAACCACGGACAAACTGTTCCAGAGGGTACAGATGAAAAATGCTGTGGAATCCGATTTGAGCGGAAACGTGGAAGATATCATTGTGACCGCCTGCGCCATTCAGGCAACCGATATCCCGGATGTGAACCTGACACCTGGCAGTGATGGAAATCTGAGTAAGGATGTGCTGGATCAGGTATATACCATCTTCCTGAACCAGTCCGGTAACCAGACAAGCCGACCGGCAGATGACGGTGACCGGAACCAGTCAGGAAAACTCGGTAAAATCTATTATTCTCTTAATGGCGGAACCATAGCAGATGGAGCCTTGACAGAGTATGGAAGCACCGATTATGGATATACACCACCAACACCAACAAAACAAGGATATAAATTTGCTGGGTGGAGTCCAGCAAACATCCCAACAGGCGGCACTGGAAACATGCTGTTTACGGCAAAATGGGAACCGAATACTGCAAAGCTTTATAGCGGAACTATTCTTAATATTCACATGAAAAGATTAGCCGGGAACAGTTCGGCATATTATAACACTACGGATACCTCAATTGTAGCAATCCAACGATCCAATACTGCACCTCCTGATTATGTCATGGAAGACTCTGATTATTTAATTTCTTCAAATAATTCAACTTCAAAACCAGCTTACATGTGGTATGAGAATGGCGTGATTAAATGGTGGTCGGAAGCCGAAGAAATTAACGCAGGCTCTTCTCTGAAAAATTTATGTTACGAAATGCAAAATTTGACTGATATTAGTGGCTTAGCTGATTGGAACACAGACAGCGTAACCGATATGAGCAAGATGTTTTCTCAATGCAATCAGCTTACCGACTTAACGCCAATTGGCGAGTGGCGAACCGATAAAGTTACTGATATGAGTGAGATGTTTTGCCACTGCACAGAACTTACTGACCTAACACCACTTGCTAACTGGAAAACTGACAAAGTTGCCAACATGAGTCTCATGTTCTGGGAATGCAACCAGCTTACTAATTTGACACCGATTACTCACTGGAAGACGGATGAGGTTACAAACATGGCCAGTATGTTCGGTGGATGTAGTCAACTTACCGATTTAGCACCACTGGCCAATTGGCGAACGGATAAAGTCATCGATATGAGCGCTATGTTCTGTAGATGTAGCCAACTTACCAACTTAGCGCCACTTGCTTATTGGAAGACAGGCAATGTTATCAAAATATATTCTATGTTCAATGATTGTAATCAACTTTCTGATGCATCTGCTATTAACGACTGGGATATCACAAATGTAGAAAACTTTAATTATATGTTTATCCATTGCCCATCTCATCCGGAGTTTACCAAACGGTCTGGTACCTGGAACGATGGTACATTTACTCCAACAACCTGATCTAATTCTACAATCCTGCGGTGGTTGGCCGCAGGATTTTTTTCTTCACTTTACCTCCAGGTGTTTACGAAATAAAAGGAAAATTCGCACCATTCCTCAATACGCTTGTTTAGGATATAAAAGGAAAAAACTCACCGACATGAAACTTGCTTGTTTAGGAAATAAAAGGAAAACGTATTTTGCTTGTTTAAGAAATAAAAGGAAAAAACAGGATGCAGGAAAAATCGCTTGTTTGCGATATAAAAGGAAAAAACGTGCAGAAAAACAGGGAAAAAGAGGGGAGTATGTTTGCGAAATAAAAGGAAAGAAACATTTAATTCCTCTCGTTTTTAGTTGACATAATTTATTTATGTAAACTTGTGTTTTATCTGCCGCAGGGAAGGGTTCTCCTCTGCGGCATTGATTCTGTCTTTCTTTTTAATCAATTTTTAAAGATTTCTCACTGTTATTCCCATTTCATCTGTGCTAAAATAAAATATTGGTAAAATAGCAATTTTTCCCTGCATTGATACACTACATATACCATTTACAAAGGAAGTTATTTTTCATGCATAACCTGATAAAACAATTCTGCGGCATTCTGACAAAGTACCGCGGCAAATGGACTGCAGCCGGTCTGATGCTCCTCATCAGCATAGGTCCTGTTGCAGCTTCCCGACTTTTCCAGGTACAGCCGGCTGATATACCCGTGGAAACAGTGGAAGAGGATACCACATTTCTCCCTCCTGTACCCGAGGCGGTTCCGGAACAGCCTTCCTCTGAAGCAGAAGAGGAAATCTGGCAGCCTGATATCACCCAGCTGAATCTGGCTCATTTTTTTCCGGAGGGAACCGATTCGGAGGATCCATCCCAGAGTCTGGCCGGAGAAGTATTCCGGGAACTGATGACAACAGACCAGGAATGGAGCAGTTCTATCTATGACTTTTCAGACATTTCTCCGGAAAATATGGCCGCCCGGCTGGGGCTCTCCAGAGAAACTGTTACTGGAAAATACAATCCCAGGGACGAACATCACAATCCGGAGGATCCGTCTACCTGGACCATAAGCAGCTTTAAAGATATCCGTATGACAGTCACAGACGGAGATGGTCATTCCATTTCCCCCTATTCCAATGTCCTTGAAATTATGTCCATGGCAAGTGTTTACACCTATTATTATGGAGCAGATAATGCCTCTCTGTTTCTTTCCTATGCCAGACAGCTGTGGGAGGCATCGCATTCCTATCAACTAAGCATCAGTGATATTTATTACTGTTCGGGCTGTATGAGTGAAGAGGATCAAAAACGGGAATTGGAAGAATTAAAAGCAGAAGCCCTGTCAGAGGAGGAAATTGCTGCATCAGATACGTCATCCTCCTCTGAAGAAAAATCCATTTCCGAAACAGAGGTTTCTTCGTCATCTGTGATCGAGGTGGGAAAATTCCGGGCGGCACAGAAATCTTTTGCTCCGGCGACTGCATCCAATGCCACGGAAACAGCAAGTCCCTCAAATGCCTCTGTCTATGAGATGCTTTCACTTTCAAACGAAGAGACTGATCAGGAAAACGCAGAGCTTACAGCCTGTCCAGGACATGTGGATTTGATTATTCATATGAAAATTCATGGACTCAATGAGCAAAACAGCCTGTTTTCCATTGATTCTTTCCAGGATACCGGTGCGTCAGCTGAGCAATCAGAAGAAGATTCCTCTGGCTGGGAGGGCTGGACTGATGCAAATCAGGCGGCAGCTATTGCTCTGAGCCAGCAGGACTGGTTTGAAAAGTACGGATTAACTGTTTCCGGAATTTCTACAGGAGTTCCTCTGACAGCTTCCGAAATTCAGGCCTATATGGCAGAGCTTCCGCCTGCACTTTCTCAGACACGGCGGGATTTAATTGAATTTGCCCTTCAGTCTGTGGGAAAGGTTCCTTATTACTGGGGAGGAAAGGCGTCTGGACCTGATTACGAGCCCAATGGTTTTGGTCTTATCATCTCTCCTGACTATAAGGGAAGAATTTTAAAGGGACTTGACTGTTCCGGATGGATCAACTGGGTCTACTGGTCTGTGACCGGAAACCGTCTTCCATATGAAAGCACTGCAGGGCTTGCAGCCTGCGGAACCCCAATCAGCCGCAGTGAACTTCAGCCAGGAGATATTATTCTCCATACAGGAACAGATGCCCATGTTATTATGTTCCTGGGGTGGACAGAAGATGGTAAAATTCAATGTATTCACGAAAGCAGCGGCCCTGCCAACAATGTTTGCGTTTCTGTACGCGACGCAAACTGGCCCTATTACCGCAAGCTAGTTGAATAGCTTCTGTAAACAATACAGCAGATATCATAAGAAAGGAATTCAAGAATCATGCGTTATGACGAAAATTCATATGAAGACGAACTGGATCGGATGCGGATCCGGAATCAGAAACGTGCCGGCAGCCGAAATTCGGCAGGGCGTAAAGAAACGCCGCAGCCAAACAGCCAGGGTTGGGATGATACCATTGTTTTTCTTCCAAATTCCAGCCATGACAGAACTCAAAATTCCAGGAGAGCTGCTTCTGAATCTGATATAAAATATTCCGGAAATGCCTCACGGACAGGACAGAAGAGAAGGACAGCGCAAACATCCCAGGCTCATTCAGAGCCGGATCGCCGCCGGACCTCTTCCCGCCATTCCGGTGGACACGCCCGAAAAAAGAAGAAAAAAACAGGATTTTTAACCATTCTCTGTCTGGCTGCTGTTATTATCGCAGGCACCTGGGTCTTTCACTCGTTCCGGGATGATGGATACTGGACAATTGCCGTATTTGGAGTCGATTCCCGCGACGGAAATACAGGAAAGGGTGCTTTATCTGATGTAGAAATGCTTTGCAGCATCCATAAAAAAACCGGAGAAATCCGTCTTCTTTCTGTTTTCCGTGATACCTATCTGCGCATTGATCAGAAAGAAGATTTTGATAAAATAAATGAAGCCTATTTTCTAGGCGGCCCTGAACAGGCCATAAATGCGCTGGAAGACAATCTTGACCTGCAGATTGACGATTACGCAACCTTTAACTGGAAAGCCGTTGTAGACGCAATTAACGTGCTTGGAGGCGTTGATATTGATATCACTGACAAAGAATTTGCCTATATCAATTCCTTCATTACAGAAACTGTAAATTCCACCGGCGTAGGATCCTACCAGCTGGAACACAGCGGCATGAATCATTTGGACGGAGTCCAGGCCGTCGCTTATGCAAGACTTCGTTTAATGGATACTGATTTTAACAGGACAGAACGGCAGAGAAAGGTTCTCGGACAGGCTATGGAAAAGGCTAAAAATTCCGACTTAAAAACTCTGACAACCCTGATTGGAACCGTATATCCTCAGATAAAAACCAGCGTCGGTGTAGACAATCTGGCCGGAATGGCAAAAAATGCCAAAAAATATTATATCAGCCAGACCTCCGGATTTCCTTTTTCCCATCAGGAAATCAAAATCGGAAAAAAGGCCTGCGTTGTTCCAACAACACTGGAAAGCAACGTCGTTCAGCTTCACAGCTTCCTGTATAATACAGAAAACTATGTTCCATCGGAAAACTTAAAATCCATCAGCAGCCATATTATTGAGGTAAGCGGCTTTGGAGACCCGGGAAAAGACACAGAATCCGGAAAAAATGTGGGAGCGGAAGGAAATAATGGCGGCGGACAGGCTGGAAGCAGCCAGACAGACAACGGAGGAAATGCAAAGCCTCCGGCTCAGGAAACTCAGCCGACTGAAACAGAGCAGGAATCGTCTGTTGAAGAAAATACCGAAGAAAGTACATCTGAAACAGAAGAAACCATACAGCCTTTAGAATCTGTTGACAATACAGAAGGAACCGGTTCTGAATCAGAATCAGAAGATTCCGACAGAAATCAGAATTCCGAAGAAACAAGAGATCCGGATCGGGTTATTGAGGCGCCTTCAGAAACTGTAGAAAATACAAAAGAAAACGGGCCTGGAATTCAAAATTCCGAAAATAACAGCCACAGGGAAACAAATGCATCCCTGGAAGCTCCAGGACAGTCCAGGGAGGAAACTCCGGAACAGGGACCGGGAGTGTAGCAAAAATTCAGAAATTTATTAGTTTTAACAAAAAACCACAAAAAACCGTGGAAAGCTTAAAAAACCATAAGAATGGATAAATGGGCAGTTCCAGGCCTAACTATTCGTTAAACTAGACTTTCGCGAATAGTTGGAAATCACTGTTCCCTTTGCAGATTAACCTGTTTTGGCCTGTCTGCATTTTATCATTCCGTTTTATTATTTATTTAGCAAATTTAATTCACTACTCTTTTAGAAAGGATCTCACTGCGCTTATGAAACTGCAGCGACTTCTCAGCCTGATTCGTCAGGCTGCTGACAATTATCAAATGATTGATCAGGGGGATCATATTGCCGTCGGAATTTCCGGCGGCAAAGACAGTTTAACCCTGCTTTGGGGACTCCACAGCCTCCAGAGGTTTTATCCGAAGTCTTTTTCTCTTTCTGCAATTACTGTAGATTTGGGACTTGGAAACCTGGATTTAGAGCCTGTAAAGACTCTATGTCATTCTTTCGATATTCCATATTATGTTATTCCAACAGATATTGGCGCCGTATTATTTGATATTCGAAAAGAATCCAATCCCTGTTCTCTCTGCGCAAAAATGAGAAAAGGCGCATTAAATCAGAAAGCTCTGGAAATTGGCTGCAATAAAATTGCTTATGCCCATCATCGGGATGATCTGATAGAAACAGCCCTGATGTCGTTAATTTACGAGGGACGGTTCCATGCTTTTTCCCCCCGTACGCATCTGGATCGAACCGGACTTTCTGTCATTCGTCCCATGCTGTATGTGTCAGAAGCTGACGTTAAGGGCTTCCGCAACCGTTATCAGCTTCCTGTATGCAAAAATCCCTGTCCCATGGACGGCCATACCCGGCGGGAATATGTGAAAAATCTCATTCGGACTCTTGACAGGGAAAATCCCGGAGTTAAAGACCGGCTCTTCTCTGCTGTTATTAACGGACATTTAGAGGGATGGCCTGATATGATTGTATGATTTAAAACATGAAAAGAGGTATGCAATGATGAAAAATCTTCCTTACCATGAACAAAAAGACATTGAAAATGTTAAAAAACTTCGGGAAATCATAAAAGAGCTTCCCCCCTTCTGCGTTGATTATTTTCGCGGAATTGAGCCGCGGACTTCCTCCAGAACCCGCATTGCCTATGCCTATGATCTGACCGTATTTTTCGATTTTTTAAGAAGGGAAAATCCCTTTTTTTCTAAAATGGAACGCAGGGATATCCTGCTGGAATATCTGGATCAGATCACCGTATCTGATTTGGAAGAATATATGGAATATCTGAAATATCGCTTTAATGACAATCACCAGGAAATAACCAATAAAGAACGCGGAATTATGCGTAAAATTTCTTCTCTGAAAAGCTTTTACAATTACTTTTTCCGCTGTGAGAAGCTGAAAACTAACCCTGCGGCTCTGGTTCAGCTTCCAAAGCTTCACGAAAAAGAAATTATACGACTTGATATTGATGAAGTGGCTCTTCTCCTGGATGAGGTTGAGCAGGGAGATCAGCTGACAGAAAAGCAAAAGGCATTCCATAATCGAACACGAATCCGGGATCTTGCCCTTCTTACTCTTCTGCTTGGTACAGGTTTGCGTGTATCTGAGTGTGTAGGACTGGATCTGGATGACATTGACTTTAAAAATGGCGGAATCCATATTCACAGAAAAGGCGGAAAAGAGGTTACCATTTATTTTGGCACAGAAGTTGAAGACGCTCTTCTTGACTATCTGGAGGAACGGCGTGAAATTGAAGCCTGCCCCGGGCATGAACAGGCTCTCTTCCTCTCTCTTCAGAGAAAACGCATTTCTGTGCGCAGTGTCGAAAATCTGGTCAAAAAATATGCTCAGCTTGTTGCCCCGTTAAAAAAAATCACACCGCATAAACTTCGCAGCACCTATGGAACCAATCTATACCGGGAAACCGGCGACATCTATCTGGTTGCCGATGTTTTAGGTCATGCAGATGTAAATACAACAAAAAAACATTATGCTGCACTGGAAGACGAACGGCGGCGAAGTGCCCGCAACGCTGTTACCTTAAGAGAAAAAGAAGAAAATCACCATAAGTAAAAACCCAAATATCTGGTTTTTACAATTCTATCATGATATAATAAAGAAAGTGTTTTGGGATGGAGCAGAATCACGGAGGAATGAAGTATGGAACCAGTGTATGTATCGATCCGGCCAACGGAAACCGGAAAGCGGATCAAACGCTTGCTCTTAGAGAACGGTTATACGATCCGGGAAATTCAGGGTGCTTTTGGATTTGAAAATCCTCAGGCAATTTATAAATGGATTTCCGGAAAATCATTGCCCAGTCTTGATAATTTTATCATTCTAAGCAGATTGCTGCACACCAGTATTGAAGATATCCTCGTCATTGACGGGGATATTCCTCGTTCAGGACTCTTTTTAAACCTGCAGTTTAATGACATTCTCTCTTATCTGGTATATAATCACTTCATGGTCGCAAAGAAACTCCTGGGGCAATTTAAATCCTGTCACACGGACGATGCCAAACGGAAAGGCGTATAATCGAAAAAAGAAAAACGCAGAATTCAGAAAAGCTATGGCCGCCGGTGAACCTGACAGGCGGCCGCTTCTCTCTCCTGTCTTTTATTCTGCAAAATAAACCACGGTCAAATACTGACCGGCATGAATTCTGTCGCTGCTCAATCCATTCATCCGCTTGAGAACCTCTACATATTCTTTTTTAGAATAGCCGCTTCCATCCATATACTCCTCTGCCAAATCCCATAAACTGTCCCCCGGCTGAAGCTGAATACTGGTATAATAGGGCTTCACCGGCTTTACATACTCCTCCTCCGCATAGGCACTCAGCAAAGATCTTCCAAAAAAACCGGATAAAAAAGCAAGAACCATCAAAACAGCAATCACGAGCCCCCTCATCCGCCGTCTCATTTCTCTTCTTCTCATCTTCCGTATCCCCTTTCATTTCAATCCCGCAAAAAGCAAACATGTGTTCTGTATTATGTTCATTATAGCTACCGAACATGTGTTTGTCAATGGGTTTTGTAAAAATAATCGAACAAAGGTTTGCTTTTTCAAAAAAACTGTGTTATTATAAAATCATGAAATCAGATTTTTATTAAAAAGATATTCCAATTTTAAATACATTTTCGATTATGATTACACACCTACTAAACGGAGGATACTATATATGTCACAGGGAAAAATCACTGCCAAGCAACAGGAGATCTTAGAATATATCAAATCCTGCATTTTAAAGAAGGGATATCCGCCGGCTGTTCGCGAAATTTGTGAAGCAGTCCATTTAAAGTCCACCTCTTCTGTCCATTCCCACCTGGAATCTCTGGAGCACAATGGATATATCCGGCGCGATCCAACGAAGCCCCGCGCTATTGAAATTCTTGATGATGACTTTTCTCTGACCCGCAGAGAGATGGTTCAGGTTCCCATAATTGGAACTGTTGCTGCAGGACAGCCGATTCTGGCTCAGCAGAATATTGAGGATTATTTTCCGATTCCCTCCAGTCTTCTGCCCAATGCAGACACCTATATGCTTCGTGTGAAGGGAAACAGTATGATCAATGCCGGTATCTTTGATGGGGATCAGGTTATTGTAGAGTGTACCAATGTTGCCCAGAACGGTGAGATTGTCGTTGCCCTTTTAGACGATTCTGCAACGGTAAAGCGCTTTTTCAAAGAGGATGGCTATTACCGGCTGCAGCCTGAAAATGATTCTATGGATCCGATTATTGTCTCTCAGGTGGAAATTCTCGGAAAGGTCATCGGACTTTTCCGCATGATGTCCTGACTTTTTTTCGTATTTTTTGCTGCAATATACAGCAGGGGCGCTGTCCCCGGTGATTATTCACTCGAGAAACAGCGCCCTCCGCTTTATTCTATCTTCTTATTTTTCTTCTTTCTTTGTCTGCTCCTGCTTTGCTTTTGCATAGGCAAGAATCATATCTGCAGTACCTTCAATTCCAAGAGTGGAGCTGTTAATACAGAGATTATAGCTTCTTGCATCTCCCCACTTTTTGCTGGAATAATAATTGTAATAGCTGGCACGTTTCTTATCCGTCTTTGCCATGATATCCTTTGCCTTGGACGGTTCCACTTTATAAAGCTCCGTTAAACGGTCAATTCTGTGATCATCATCTCCTGTAATGAATACAGATACCGTATTGGGATAATCTGCAAGGGCATAATCTGCACAGCGTCCTACAATGACACAGGACTCCTGGTCCGCAAGTTTTTTAATCGTATCAAACTGTGCCAAAAAAATCTTATGGTTAATCGGCATATCCATGTAAGCGGAGGTTGTGTAGCCCAGGGAGTAGGTATCCATTACCAGAGAATAAAGGAAACTGCTTGTGGGTTTCTCATCATGTGTTTCAAACAGTTCTTCACACAGGCCGCTTTCCTTTGCTGCCAGTGTTAAAAGCTCCTTATCGTAGCACTTTACACCCAGCTTCTCAGCAATCAGCTGTCCGATTGCCTTTCCGCCGCTTCCGCACTGTCTTCCGATTGTAATAACAAGATTTCCCTTCATAGTCATCCTTCTCCTTTCAGTAACCTGCAATGCATGTCATTTCTAAATTTTGTTTGTAACGATACAGGTAAACCTGAAAACAGGTCTCTATCCGACTCTCCGCGGCCTTGTATGATTACCCTTATATTATACAACAAAATTTCAGAAAAGTACATAAAAAAAGAGAAATATTCCAGAAATAATCAGGCAATTCCCACAAGCTCTATGAAAATAAGAATAAAAAGGTGTCTTAATCTGTTTCCAGCTTTTTCAAAACAGCTTCAAAATAATCTGGAAGCGGTGCTGTAAATTCCATGTATTCTCCCGTAGATGGATGAATGATTCCCAGCACACCCGCATGCAGTGTCTGACCCTGAAGACCGGAAAAAGGCACCTTTGCCGGTCCATATACCTGATCTCCCAGCAGAGGATGGCCGATACTGGCCATATGAACGCGAATCTGATGGGTCCGTCCCGTTTCCAGCTGGCACTCTACAAAGGTAAACCGCCGGAACCGGCGAAGAACCCGGTAATGCGTTACCGCCTCTTTCCCGTTTTTTTCATTGATGCTCATTTTTTTCCTGTCCACCGGATGACGGCCAATCGGGGCATTTACCGTACCGGTATCCTCTTTCAGCACGCCATGAACAATGGCATAGTATTTGCGCGTAATAGAATGAACCTTCAGCTGCTCTGCAATCGCATTGTGGGCTTTATCATTTTTACAGACAATTAATACGCCTGTTGTATCCATATCAATTCTGTGTACGATTCCCGGCCGCATCACTCCGTTAATTCCGGACAATTCATCCTTACAGTGTGCCATTAAGCCATTTACCAGGGTTCCGGAATAATGTCCGGCTGCAGGGTGCACCACCATTCCCTTGGGCTTGTTGATCAGAATAATATCCGAATCCTCATAAAGAATATCCAGATCCATCTCCTCAGCTTCAATTTCCGGCTCTACAGCATCCGGTATCTCCAGACGAATCCAGTCTCCATTTTCAACCTTATAGCTGCTTTTTACAGGCTTTCCGTTTACAAGAACCGCGCCCTCCTTCACCAGCTTCTGAAGATAGGAGCGGGACACCTGTTCCAGACGGCTGCCCAGAAAACGGTCAATGCGAAGTAATTCCTCTCCCGGAGTATACTCTGCCTTAAATTCCTCTGTCAATGAACCTCTCCTTTCTTGGAAAAACTAAAAATCTCCAGTTCTTCCTCTTTGTAGTAGAAACAAAGCACAACAAAAAGAAGAGCTGTCGCTGTTGTCACAAAAATATCTGCAACATTAAAAATCGGGAAATTAATCAGTTTAAAATAAAGGAAATCCACAACATATCCCTGCGTTATCCGGTCAATCATATTTCCCACAGCCCCTGCTGTAATCATAATTACACAGATTTTCAGCCAATGATATCGTTTTTCCTGCCATCCCGGCATCCGAATCATGGCATATCCTGCAGCAGCCAGAACAACGATTCCAATCAGAAAGAAAAATCCCTGACGTCCCTGCAGCAGTCCAAACGCTGCTCCGCGATTTTCTGAATACAGCAGTTCAAACACCCCATCCCAGATTATAAAGGGCTGCTGATTCTTTAAATGAGCCACCGCCAGGGCCTTTGTATACTGATCAAGGCCAATAAGGACTGCAGAGACAGCTGCCCACGACAAAAGATTTCCTGCTTTATTTTTCATATATGCCTCCTGCTGTTTCTTTTCCGTTCTTCAGCCACTCCAGTCCGCTCATCATTTCCTTTTCGGTAACTGTGCGATCTACATAGGCGTCTCCAATCTGTTTTAACAGAATGAATTTAATCACACCGGAATCCATTTTCTTATCACTTTTCGTTGTTTCAAGGATTTCCGGGAAGGACAGGTCCATCCCCTCCAGAGATACCGGAAGACCGAACATTGCCATTGCTTCCTTTACCTGTTTTGCTTCCTCACTGGTAATATATCCTCTCTCCGCAGAAATCCAGGCTGCAGCAGCGCTGCCCAGCGCTACGCACTGCCCGTGCATCAATTTGAAATTCATCAGTTTTTCAATAGCATGACCAAGTGTATGACCAAAATTCAGCAGCGCTCTCTCCCCTTTTTCCGTCGGATCCTGCTCTACCACATTCCGTTTGATCTGATTGCTGATAAATATCATTTCCTCGCAGATATCCAAATCTCTGCGGCGGATTTCCTCCGCATGCTCCATCAGCCAGAGATAATAAGCTCTGTCCTTAATAAGTCCATGCTTTACAATTTCTCCCATTCCGCAGGAATACTGCTCATCAGAGAGGGTCAGAAGGCTTCCTGTACTGGTATATACAAGGGAAGGCATATGAAATGCGCCTACCATATTTTTGTAGGCATCAAAGTCAACCCCTGTCTTTCCTCCAATGCTGGAATCAACCTGAGAAAGAAGGGTTGTCGGCACCTGAATGAAACGGATTCCCCTTAAATACGTTGCTGCAGCAAAGCCGCAGAGATCTCCGGTTACACCGCCTCCTAAAGCTACCAGCATATCTCCCCTGTCATAATGTCTGAGAATCAAAAATTCATAAAGACTTTTTACCGTATCCAGATTTTTGTGTTCCTCCCCTGCAAGAAAAACAAATGCATCCGTCTGCCCGCAGAAGGGCTTCAGCTGCTCCTCAACCTGTTTCAGATACAGCGGCGCTACATTGCTGTCCGTTACAATACACAGCTTTCTTCCCTCAACGGAAAGTGCCTTTACCTCCTGTCCCAGATAATCAAAAGAAGACTGTATTACAATATCATAGATTGCCTTTCCGTCTCTGTGAACGGTCATTCTTCTTGCCATAGTAATTTCCTCCGTCTTTTGCTGTACAGCCTGTTCTGACTGCATATTCTTTATTCCGAACGCAAAAAGGGCAGTCTTCAGACTGCCCTATGAACTCTGTCAGATCCGGATATTCAAACCGGCTACATCCAGGGCGCCGCTGTTCAACAGGTCCTGAAAATCTCCGGAAAGTCCCACGGTTTCGGGTGTTGCAATAAAAATATAACTGGAAATTTTCTGAAGGTTTCCGTTCATGGAGTAGGTTGCTCCTGAAGTAAAGTCGATAATACGCTGTGCTACTTCTGTATGAATTCCTTCCATATTTAATACAACTGCCTTACCGGCCAGAAGATAATCACAAATTTCCCGGGCGTCTTCGATCGAAGTGGGCTTAATCAGGGATACCTCCATTTTTTTCATGGGAACTACCTTTGATGAACGTGAAAAGAAACGAGGCTTGGACTCCTCAGCACCTTCATCATACCCATCTCCATCATCTCTGGAAGAAAAAGGGCTTCGCTTGGCAGGTCTGTCTGCCTCATACTCATCTTCAGGTCCAAAATATTCTTCATCCTCATCGGGGTTTAACCGCATGGTATCCATCAGCTTACTTAAAAGACTCATAACTTATTCTCTCTCCAATCCTTATCTTGCACCAAAAATACCGGTGCCCACTCTAATCATGGATGCGCCCTCTTCAATGGCAACCTGATAATCCCCGGTCATTCCCATGGAAAGCACACACATACTAACATTATCAATGTTTTTCTTTTTGATGTCAACAGATAATTGATATAATTTTTGAAAAACTTCTCTATTTTCTTCAGGTTCCTCTACAAATGGCGCAATTGTCATCAATCCCTGTATCCTTACATGAGAAAATCTGCTGATTGTCTCTGCTGCATCCATCACCTGCTCCGGATCAAAGCCAAACTTGCTCTCCTCTTTTGCAACGTTGACCTCCAACAGCACATCCACAGTTTTCCCCAGCTTTTCTGCCTCCTGCTGAATCTGCTCAGCAAGGCGCACGGAATCCACCGAATGAATCATAACTACATGGGGAAGGACCTGCTTTACCTTATTTCGCTGCAAATGTCCAATCATATGAAATCTGGCGTCCTGAGGCATTTTCGGAGCTTTCTCCAGGATTTCCTGCACTTTATTCTCACCGAAATCACGGCATCCGGCCTCATATGCCTCAAGCAAATCCTCCAGCGGTTTTGTTTTGCTGACCGCAATCAAAGTAACCTCCCCGCGGTTTCGCCCGCCTCTGTCACAGGCCTCTTTAATCCGTTCTTCCACTTCTTTCAAATGTTCCCGGATGCTGCAATTGCATGTATCGTTTTTCATATCTTTCACCTATTGATAAATCAGCTCTCCTTCGTAGACCGTGTCTGCATTTAAGACAATGTGATCGTAAACAGACAGTCCATAGCTGGTCCCTTTCTTTATAGTATAATATTCATCATTTGAGTTTAATATTTCAATCTGTTTAAAAACAGCGTATCCCTTATTGATATTGTAAACGCCCTGAAGCGATGCACTGGAGCCGATCTGGTATCGATCCTGTGAATCCGGCTTCAAAACATAATCTCCGGCCTTTAACGGAGCATTCTCCCCCATATCAATATAAAAATAATCTTCTGTGGAATAATAAATCGTCGCAGGAGTAAACTCTGTTTCCGTTCCGTTTTCTGTATATATTTCCTTCAGAAATCCCGGCGCCGATGTATCCCCGCCCTGAGTCATATATTCCAGCGGAACCAGATAGAAATTTTTCGTAGTCACAGCTGTTACCGGAATCTTCAGACCCTCTGTACTGTCTACAGAAACTTCAAAATTCACATATCTGTCGCTGATAAACTGAACCATATACTGACTGAAGTCAAGTTTTCCATAGGAAGCTCCATCTGCGCCTGTAATAATAGAAAAGTTTCCGTCTGTCTCCAGATCATTGGAGGAAAAAGTCACATGAAGCTGTGTCCTTCCCGTATATTCCTGAATATCTGATTCCGAAAGAGGGAATACAATGCTCCAGTCATCGGAAGTCACCAGCTTGTATACAGGAGCAGCCTGCTCAATCAGACGTCCTGCCTTTGTAATCGCCTTGGAATAGCCTGAACGGTCAAATACCTCCGCTGTAACCTGTGCAGCTTCCAGATCCTCATATCCATCAATGGCATAGGAAATAACTCCGGAGACAGGCGCTGTTACCTGCTGAAGAGAAATTCCTGTCTGCTGAAGCAGTACATCCAGGTTCCCAAGAGAATTGAAATTAACATATTCCAGAACAGCAGCCTCCAAAGAATACTGCAGATCGTACATTTCACTAAAATTTCTTCCGGAATAGGACAGAGCAAAGGAGGAGAGCTGCCGCTTGATATCTGCCAGATTTGCATCTGTCAAAGTCACATTTGCCTCTGGATTTTCCTCCAGGAAATCCGCCATGCTTCCTGTCTCATCAATGGAATATACACGGGTTCCGATGGCAGCCCGTTTTCCCTCACGGATATAATAATTGATATATCCTGAGCGATCTGATGTCTCCACTCTTTCCTCCCGCAGAATCATTCCTGTATGCTGGTGATCATTGACAATACTTCCCTCTGAAACCTCATAAAACTGTATTTTATCTTTTTTCATATAAGTATAAACGCTGAAAGCCATATACACAAAAATAATGGCGAAAATAATCATTCCCACATTAATATTCCTTGAATGGCGATAGCGTATAATTTTCTTGTTCTTTTTCTTTGCCAAGCTGTCTTTCCTCCCGAACAGTATTGCTGTACCTGTCTATTATAAAAGCTGTATCCAAAAAGTGCAAGAGTCAAAGAAAAACAGCCGGCAGTTTTCCTGTCGGCTGTCGTATTTCTTATGTAATCCTGTATTCTATGTATTACAGGGAAATAACGATGTCTTTCTGAACCTGTTCCGGCATCTCGCCAGCGTCCATGGAAACGCTTAAAACAAAGTTCACATCATATTTCGCACTGAGATTTTCCAGAGTCGCAATTGTCTCGCTGATATCCTCACCCTCTAAGCAGGCAAGTTTCAGGAAGCTGTCCAGGAACATGGTCTCAATATCATGATCCTGTGAAATAATACCGCTGATAAAACCTACGAATCCCTGGCTGGTAGTAATCGGAAACTCGTTCACATTGATCAGACGAATCCGGTTATTCAGCTCATACATGTGCTTGGAACTCTTGTCCAGATAAACAATGGAACCAATCGCTTTCTTAATACTGTCATTAGCCATATCCAACAGATGTTTTGTTTTGCCCTTTCCTTTTCTGCCTGCGATAATCTGAACCATATGAATCTCCTCCTTGAGTTATTTAATTTGTATAAAAAGTCTTTTGATATTAAACTAATTATAGTACAAATCTCTAAAATGTGCAATGTCTAATTGACAATTTTCTGAATTATATTTGTCATATTTTCATACAGACTTCCTCTGTTCTCTGCTTTCAGAATCACAGCCACATACTGGCTTTCACTGTCGTCCTCGCATCCAAGAATCAGACAGGATCCTGCCGCCTGAGTCGTACCTGTTTTTCCGCCCAGAACCGTCACTCCGTCCGGAGCTGCCGCGCTGCCGTTCAGATAACGGTTGCTGTTTTCCCACTTCTGTGTTTTTGCAGCTCCGCTTCCGTCTGTATAAGCAGCTGTATAGCTGACGGTTCCAACAATCTTCCTGAATTCCGGGTACTTCATAGCCTCCTGAAAAATCAAATAGAGATCATAGGCAGTTGTATAATGATTTGCATCTGTAAGGCCATGGGGATTTGTAAAATGAGTGTCCACCGCTCCCAGCTGATGTGCGGTTTTGTTCATTTCCTCCGCAAAAGCCTCAATACTTCCTGCCATATGAACGGCAATGGCCGCGCCTGCATCATTTCCTGAAGGAAGCATCAGACCATAAAGCAGCTGCTCCATGGTCAGGGTATCTCCTGGCGCAATGTGGCACAGAGATGCCCCCGGCTCTGTAATCACAGTTTCCTGCCCTACAGTAACTGTTTCCGTCAGATCGCTGTCTCTGACAGCAATCAGAGCTGTCATAACTTTTGTAATACTTGCAGGATTCATTCTCTCATATGGATTTTTCTGAATCAGAACCTCGCCGTCTTCCAGAGAAAACACACCCGCAGCCTCAGCCGTCACGGTACTGTCCGGCTCAGGTTCATCTCCCATAATCACACAAAGATCTGATGCAAAGGAAGATGCCTGCAGACGTTCGTCAGGTATCTGTTCTATCATTGCTGTCATTTTTTCCGGTCCATAGTCATAGATCGCATTCTTCTGTCCGCAGCCGGACAACAGAACAGCCACTGCGGCCAGGGCCGGATAATATCTGCGCATCTGTTTCAAACCATATTCTCCTATCGATACATCTCACGCCATTCCAAATCACCGCGGCCAAGAGCACGAATCAGCAGCTCTGCTGTAGCCAGATTGGTAGCCAGAGGAATATTGTAGGTATCGCACAGACGAACGACATCATTTACGTTAGGTTCATGGGACTTTGGTGTCAGCGGATCCCGAAGAAAAATCACCATATCCATTTCGTTATGCTCGATCTGAGATGCCAGCTGCTGCTGTCCGCCCAGATGACCTGCCAGATACTTATGGACATTCAGATTGGTAACCTCCTCTACCAGACGGCCGGTTGTACCTGTCGCGTAAAGCTCATGTTTAGAGAGGATTCCTCTGTATGCGATGCAGAAATTCTGCATCAGCTTTTTCTTTGAATCATGTGCAATCAAACCGATATTCATATGATAAATAACCTCCTTTAGTAGTTACTGTTTCTTCGTTGAAGACCAACATTTAATGCAATGCCAATACCGAAATAACTTCCTATCAGGGAACTGACTCCATAGCTGATAAAAGGAAGAGGAAGTCCCGTATTGGGAAAAATTCCGGTTGCCACTGCAATATTGGAAAAGCTCTGAAATGCCAGCTGTCCTGCCAGCCCTACACAGAGAAGCCTTCCTGCCATATCTTTTGCCCTGGCTGCCATAATCAGACATTCATAAACAATCAGAGCAATCAAAAGGATTACCAGAGCGCAGCCGATAAAGCCAAGCTCCTCGCCAATAACTGCAAAAATAAAATCCGTCTGTTCCTCTGAAAGAAAATTTCCGTTTTTAACAGAAGCCAGCGTGTTGTTGTTCAGGCCTTTTCCATGCAGCATACCGGAACCAATGGCCATAATGGAATTCTTCTGCTGCAGGTTTGCCTCCGCATACTGGCTGGGATTCACGAATGCCAGAATCCTCTTTGCCTGATATTCATGAAGAAAAGGAACCATATTATACTGCAGAAGATAAACAAACAGGATACTGCAGGGAATCACAACGGCCAGTCCGCCTAAAATCCAGCGGTAGCTGATACCGGCTGCAAACAGCATACACAAAAAAACAAACATGGTTACCAGATCCGTTGACAAATCCGGCTGTTCATAAATCAGAAGAAACACAAGCAGATATAACGCTGCACCAAGGGCCAGCACAGCCGGCCGGTTGATCTTCTCCTGATTTTTTGAAAAAAAACAGGAGAAAAATACGATCAGACCGATTTTTGCAAATTCAGAGGGCTGTATCTGTCCGACTCCCGGAAGCACAAGCCATCTGGTTGCCCCTCCGCGGCTGACTCCCATTACAAGCACGGCAATCAGCCCCGCAATGCAAATCCCGTATATCACAGGTGCAAAGGACAGAACTCTGTGGTAATCAAACAGGGACAGTCCTATTACAAGCACCAGTCCCACAGCAATTCCCATCATCTGTTTCCCAACTACAGCCATATCCTGGTTTGTGGCGCTTCTAATCAAAAGCACGCCCAGAATATTCAGCAGTAACACATAAAGGAATAAACGGTAGTTGTAATTCCTGAAGTTATAATTTAAAAGCATTCTTCATTCCTCTTAGCTGTAAATTGACGGATAGGGAAGGTGGCAGACAGAACCGGCAGTCCCTCTCTGGTTCCCGCAGCTTCCATTCTGGTCAGACGAAGATCCATCTGGCCGGAATCCACTTCCGCATAACGGGATAAAACCACAACCAAATCGTCCCGGATCCGGTTTAACAGTCCCGGGCTTACATACGCTTTGTCTGCGATAAGAAGAAGCTTCAGACGGCTGCGCGCAATCGCACCGGAATTGCTTTTGTGAAACAAAATCATCTGTCTCATCATGGCACGCCCTCCTATGCTCTTTTCAAAAAGCCGGAAATGCGAACCAGAATTCCCCGATGAGGATCCAAATCAAGAAACGGCACAGATTCTCCTGTGATTCGTTTGCAGATGTTCAAATACGCCTGCCCGGCCACAGTATCCGTGTCCACCAAAGGTTCTCCCTGATTTGCAGAGATTACAACGTCCTCGTCATCCGGTACCGCTCCTATGACATTCACTGCCAGAATATCGGCCACGTCTGCTACCGACATCATATCCCCTCTGCGCACCATATCCATCCGCACCCGATTCACAATCAGGTCGATCTCCTGCATCTGAGCAGCCTCAAGAAGGCCGATGATGCGATCTGCATCACGAATGGCAGATACCTCAGGTGTTGTCACCACCAAAGCCCGGTCTGCACCGGCTATGGCGTTCTGGAAGCCCTGCTCGATTCCTGCCGGGCAGTCCAGAAGAATATAATCAAACTCTTCTCTCAAATCCTCCACAAGCTTGCGCATCTGCCCCGGATTCACAGAGGACTTGTCCCTGGTCTGGGCTGACGGCAGCAGATAAAGGTTCTGACATCTTTTGTCTCTTATCAGGGCCTGCTTCATACGGCAATTGCCTTCTACCACATCCACCAGATTATATATAATCCGGTTTTCCAGTCCCATTACCACATCCAGATTGCGCAGGCCGATATCTGTATCAATCAGCACAACGCTGTATCCCAGCAGTGCCAGGCCTGTCCCGATGTTGGCAGTGGTGGTAGTCTTGCCGACCCCGCCTTTTCCAGAAGTAATTACCATGACTTCGCTCATAGCTATCCTCCTGAAAATTTTCTACCTATCCATTTTACATGAAAATCACAAATATTTCCAGTATTAATTCAAATTTAATAGACTAAAATAAGATTTTTTTATGGCTTTCGTACAAATATTACAATTTTCAACACTTGCTATCATCGGACCGCGGCCCAGCTTTCTGCCCTTGTCGCCATAATGCATGCCAAGGTCAGCAATTTTAATCTGAAGAGGCGCCATTTCCATGGCAGCCACAACCGCTTCCCGGTTTCCGGAAACACCTGCGTGGGCTGTTCCACGCAGTTCTCCCAGAATAATGATATTGCCTTTCGCCGTTACTCTGGCGCCGTGATGAACATCTCCAATCACCACAACGCTGGCTTCTGATTCCAGGGATTCTCCCCGGTGAAGACTTCCGCGGTAGAACTGGCCTGTTCTCGCGGACAGCTCCATCAGTTTCTGATTCAGCGCTTTTTCACACCGTTCAATCCGGTTTGCGTCGTGATCAATCAGACACAAAATCTCTACCCCGGAATTCTCTGTAATCGTATTGACAATCTGAAACTCTTCTTTTGCAGTAAGCTCCCTTCCCTCCAGCATCAGAGCCATCTGGATATTTCCCCAGAATCTGGCATTTTCCCGGAATTTGGATGCAAGCTCCTCGAGCAGCTCCTCAAATCCGCAGTCGGGATCCAGGATCACTGTCATACCTGACTTGCTGCTTTTGATCACAATTTTGTTTTTCAAATTTCTTCCCCGCTTTCCATCAAAAATATCAGTCTCCGATGGTTACATTGGAAACATCCAGCGCGCCGGTGTTTAAAATATAATCCAAATCGGTATATCCGTAGTAGAAGCGGTATACGTTCTTTGCGACCATGGCCGCATTGGACGAAGAATATCCATAAGGGATATTTACCGTTACACATATTTCCGGGTTGGTATAAGGTCCGTATGAGATAAAGAATGCGTGGTTTCCTCTGGTACGGATCTCCTGAGCCGTACCTGTTTTACCTGCAATATCCACCTCCAGATCCTGGAAAATCTTTTTTGCAGAACCGTTTGCCACTACGCCCCGCATTCCCTGCTGGACCGCATCCCAGGTAGAATCTGCTATCTCAACGTGACCGGTCACCTCCGGTGTGTAATCCTGAATCAAATTGCCTTCCGAGTCTGTCATCTTATCCAGAAGGCTCAGATCAAATACGGTTCCCCGATTGGCAATCGCTGCCACATAACGGGAAAGCTGAACATTGGAATAGGAATTGGTTCCCTGACCCATGGCAGAACGCTCCGGATCCTCCGTAGTCATTTCCGGCATGCTTTCCGGAATTTCAATTCCGGAGGGCCGGTTCAGACCAAACATGGAAGCATACTCTCTCAGCTTGCCGATTCCCATATCCGTAGAATAAATCAAAGCATCCTTATTGGTAGAAAGCCGGTGAGCCACCTCTGCCACAAAATAGTTGCAGGAATTGGCAATACCGCCTACTACATTCAGAGGACCATGGCGGCCCGGATAAATCCAGCACTTAATAGCCGGGCTTACCTCTGTGTATTCTCCGGTACACTCAATCGTTTCCTCCAGACCGATGACACCCTCTTCCAGACCGGCAATAGCCGTTATCGGCTTAAAGGTAGAGCCCGGCGCCTTCTTTGCCTGTGTGGCGTTGTTATAAAGCGGAAGTGACAAATCATTGGTCAGCTGGCTGTAGTAAGCCGCATCCACAGTACCTGACATTTTATTATTATCATAGCTGGGATAAGTAACCAGCGCCCGGACCTCACCTGTATTTACATCGGTAATCACCACGCCTGCCGTGCAGGGATCCAGCGCCAGCTGGGCCGGTGTCAGTTCAATATTTTCAATTTTATCCCGGATAAAGGTAAATGCATAATCGTTGCCATTGGCTCTTAAAAGCTGTACCTGCTTCTCATCATAAGGAAGAACTCCCTGGGCATACAGGGCCAGACACAGCTGTTTTCCCGTAATGACTCCATTGTTAATCAGATACCGGTAAATCAGTTTGGTGAAGTGAATATCTCCCTCCAGATGACTCAGCACATACTCCACAAGCACTCCGTAAATGTCATCTGCGTTGGAATACTTGCTTTCCACCTCCAGTCTGGTCGTGTCAATCCATCCATCGGCAATTCCGCTGTAGAGATAATCCCGCAGACTGATTTCATCTTTTTTCCAGGCATTGTAGGTGTCGCCTGACGTATCAATATTTTTTTCATTGATAATCCCCACCTCTGTGGAGGAAAGATAGTTATAGATATAAACCATATAAGCCATCATGTCCTGGGGAAGATCCTTCATAACAGCCGCGTGTTCACTCATCAGCTCATAACGAAGCTGTTCGAGAATTGCAGCTTCTGAACTCCGGTAAGTCCGGTCAATCTCTTTTTCAATGTCAGAGGCATCCTCCTGAGCCATTTTACTCAGAGAAAGTACATTGTTATTGATCAGCTGGTAATATGCGTCTTTTACCGGAATCTTGATTTTGGAAGCATCGACGGCATCCATGGCGCTGACGTCCTCATTTACAAGTCCCTTTGCCAGAATACCAGCCAGCTGCTGTTCAATCAGATGATAAATTCCCACCTGAAGATCCCGGTCAATCGTCAGATAAATATCATTTCCTGTGGTGGGCTGAACCTCAGAAACAACCTCCATAACACTTCCCATGTTATTGACAATCAGCTCCGTATGGCCCTTTCCGCCTTGAAGCTCCAGCTCCATGGACGCCTCAATGCCGGTCCGTCCTACCACATCGTTAATAACGTAATCCGGATTTTCCTTCTGCAGCTCCTGAAGCTGCTCCTCCTGCACCTTTCCGGTATATCCGATAATCGGCGCAAAGTAAACGCTGTCATTGTATTTGCGGATGGTGGTCTGTTCAATTCCCACACCCTGGAGCTCATCCATATGCTCCATAATATCGGCAACCGTTTCCTCGTCTATCTGCCCTGTAATCACACTGGTTTCATATTTTTTATAGGCAATCAGAGACATGGTATACCGGATATCTACAATCTGGAGAGCTTCATCATCTGTTAAAATCACAGGATTCCCGTTCTCATCCTTCATCTCGCCCAGCTTGTACCGGTTATACCTGGTTTCAAAAGCCTCTCTTGCAGTGGCAGAAGCCTCTTCCGGCTTCAGCTCATCCACAGAACGTCTGCCGTAGTAATCCCGGAGGAACCGCTTGACTGCCGCATCAGAACCGGAGGTATAAACCATCTCTCCGTTTTCGTCCAGAGCAATCTCAAGGCGTCCCTCCGCCCGGTATCCGTGGCGATTGAGAATATGCACCAGCTTTAACAGCATATTGTTCATAGAAGCACTGTCCGGATAAGCTCCTGTATCCTGAATGCTGACAACGTAGGCCAGCTCATTATAAGCCAGAAGCTTTCCATTGCGATCATAAATATTGCCGCGGGTTCCCGGTGTATCCACCGTCTTGGCTGTCAGCTGAACATATTCGTCCAGATATTTTTCCCCGTTAACAATCTGCAAATCAAACAGCTTGAAAATCAAAATGGCAAACATACCGGTGAACACCAGTGCCAGTGCAAAAATCCGTGAACCCAGTATCTTTTTTGCAGTTTCCCGTAATATTTCCAGTAAATCCTTCAGCACGTTTTTCAGTCTCTCCTGTTTTCCATCTCTTCCAGTCTTCTGTTTGTAAACAGAAAGAACCGGTAAATCAGCAATGTAGTCACTACCGTAAAAATAGTCTCCGGAATCACAATCTCCCGCACATAGTAGAAAATATCCAGACGGTTTCTGATCAGGAACCGGAATACATAAATATAGGCATTGTAAATCAGTTCGTTTACCAGGCTCATCACCAGAGGAAGATTGATATAGTCCTCATAATAGTATTTGGTGCAGATGCCGTTAAAATAACCGATATTCACAAAAAGCAGGGTAAAGAATCCGAACGGACCGCTGTAAAACAAATCCAGCAGAATCCCTGCCACAAGTCCGTAATACATCCCCGCCTCTTTTCCATAGATGAAACCGAAGGAAAAGGTCAGAATCAGAAGCAGGTTCGGTGATGCCGACAAAAATGGTATCAGCGGTATCACACAATTCTGAATGGTAAATGCCAGTACCAGCAGCAGCACATTGATTAAAAAACGTTTCATGTTTATTCCCCCTGACCTGACGGACCTGCCCCGGGCGCCGCCGGAGAAACCGGATCTCCCTGCAGTCCCGGAAACGCCTGGATCTGAACCTCTCCCTGGGAAGGAGCCGGCTGTTCCTGACGGGCCTGGACACCTTCATTGTTTTCTCTGCGGGAAGGTGAAGTTTCTCTGTTTGACGATGCTTCTGTCTCTCTCTCCTGTCTTTCAGCCTTTGTTTCTGCCGGTGCAGAGGTTTCTGCCGGACGGCTCTGCGTCTCCCCGGTTCCGCTTTCAGAACCTTCTGCCGGAGAGGTCTCTGCCGCTTCATCTGAAGCCGTCCCTTCTCCGGTTCCGTCCTGGACTGCGCTTTCTGTTTCCTGACGGCTGATATGCGCCTGAATCATTTCATCCTGAGTCATCTCCGCCTTCAGCTCTGTAATTACCAGAACCTCCTGAAGGCTGTCAAACTGGGCCACCGGAACCAGGTATCCTGATTTCGTAAGTCTTGTGGAATCTGTCGTAATGTCAGATGCATATCCAACCAGAATTCCCGGAAGGAATTTGGAACTGATATTCGATGTGACAATTCTGTCTCCGTTTTTAATATCCCCGTCCGTAGCAATATTGGTAATCCTGAGGCGTCCTTCTCCGAACAGAGTCAGATCTCCGGCCACAATACAGGAATCCCCTGACTGCTGGGCCATGGCGCTGACACGGCTTACATCGTCAATGATTGAACGCACCGTAGCGTAGTGAGCGCCTACATCCGTGACAATGCCTACCAGACCGCCTCCGGCCATAACATTGGCATCCACCCGGACTCCGTCTGCAGCTCCCTTGTCAATGCGGAATACCTGGAACCAGTCCCCGGAATCCTTGGCAATAACCCGGGCGCCGATTTTTTCGTACTGCATATACTCCTGATCCAGCTCATAAAGCTGACGCAGGCGCTCCAGTTCAAACTGCTCAGACTGAAGACGGCTGTTTTCCTCAATCAGCTGATCAATCTGAGCCTGAAGAACCTCTTTTTCATCCATAGCGCCCTTCAGTCTGCTGAAGTTGCTGATACCATTGTACAGGGATGTCCCTGCCTTGTTTACACCTGACTGAATGGGATTCAGAAAAAAGCCGATACTGGTTCTCAGCGGATTCAGAAATCCGTCCACAAAAGAGGTAACCACTATCAGAATGATGCAGAATACCGACAGACCAATTAAAACGTATTTACTGCGTTTTGACTCCATTTATAACAATCCTCGTTCTTTCATACTGACATAAGCGCTGTCTCCAATCACAATATGATCCAAAAGACGGATCCCCATCAGCTCTCCGGCTTTGCGGACCCGTTCTGTTAAAAGAATATCCTCTTTACTGGGCTCCGGATCTCCGCTGGGGTGATTGTGCACCAGAATCAGACTCACAGCCTGATAGCGCAGTGCCTCAATAAAAATCTCTCTGGTACCGGCTAGCGATGCATTGACCGTGCCCTTGGACATCATCCGCTCTCCAATCAGCATCTGACGGGTATTAAACATCATCAGAAAAAACTGTTCCTGCTCCATATGGCGCAGATCCTCCTGATAATATGCCGCAACCTGTTCCGGTTCCTCAAATCGTATGGTTCTTTCCAACTGCTTCTTTTTCCAGATTCTGCGGGAAAGCTCGCCGATACACATCAGCTGAATCCCCTTCACCTTTCCGATTCCCTTCACAGACATCAGCTGCGGCAGGGAAAGATGCAAAAGCCCTAAAATACCCTCTCCAGGGCAGTTTAAGGCCAGAATCCGTTCTGCCAGTTCCAGAGAACTCTCTCCCTTTGAGCCGGTACGCAGAATAATGGACAAAAGCTCTGCGTCTGTCAGATGCTCTGCTCCCTCCTGCATACACCGCTCATAGGGCCTGGAACTGTTTGGCAGTTCTTTCATTTTCATATGTCTCATCATTTCCTCCTTACGTGACTCTCCGGTACGAAACAGGAAATGAATCCGTGTCTTAGTTTACCACAAAACACAATCTCTGTATACAAAAAATGGAAATCTTTAGAATGTATTAATAATTCCTGCATCCACCAGCTTCTGCATGGATTTCATAATGCCCAGCTTGGCGTGATACCAGGTCAGACCTCCCTGGAAATACACCGCATAAGGCGGCTTAATGGGACCGTCAGCAGAAAGCTCAATCGATGAACCCTGAACAAAGGCTCCTGCTGCCATAATAACCGGCGCATCATATCCCGGCATATCCCACGGCTCCGGGGTTACAAAGCTGTCTACCGGCGCTGCTGCCTGGATTCCCTGACAGAAGGCAATTACTCCCTCCGGGGTTCCAAAGGTCACGGCCTGAATAATATCGTGGCGGGATTCGCTTCCGTTCGGTACAACAGCAAAGCCCAGTTTCTCATAGATATTCGCTGCAAACACAGCGCCCTTCAAAGCGCCTGCCACAACTGTCGGCGACAAAAACAGACCCTGATAGAAGGACTGGTTCAATCCCAGGCTGGCGCCAACCTCTTTTCCAAGTCCCGGTGCGCTCAGGCGGTAGGAAGCCCGCTCAATACAGTCCTTCCGTCCTACAATATAGCCTCCGATAGGAGCCAGACCGCCGCCCGGGTTCTTAATCAGAGAACCCACAATCATGTCAGCGCCTACATCTGTGGGCTCTGTCCGCTCTACAAATTCACCGTAGCAGTTGTCCACCATACAGATTACATCCGGCTTTATGCTCTTTACAAAAGAAATCAGCTGGCCGATTTTTTCCACTGACAGGGTAGGACGGGTCGCATATCCCTTGGAACGCTGAATGGTTACCAGCTTTGTTTTCTCATTGATTGCTTTTCTGATATTCTCATAATCAAAAGAGCCGTCCTCTAATAAATCCACCTGACGGTATACCACTCCGTATTCCTTTAAGGAGCCTACAGAATCTCTGATTCCGATTACCTCCTCCAGCGTATCATAAGGTTTTCCAACTGGTGAAAGCAGTTCATCACCCGGACGAAGATTTCCGGAAAGAGCCACATGAAGAGCATGTGTTCCGCTGATTAACTGCGGACGAACCAGAGCGCTTTCTCCGTGAAAGGCTTTGGCATACACCTCCTCCAGAACATCACGTCCCAGATCGTTATAGCCGTATCCGGTTGTAGCAGCAAAGTGAATATCGCTGACTCTGGCATCCTGCATGGCTTTTAACACCTTCATCTGATTGTACTCTGCAGTTTCATCAATTGCTTCAAACCGCTCCTTTAACTGCGCCTCTATCTCCGTGCAGAATTTCTGCACAGCCGGGGTAATGCCCAGACTTTCATACATTGCATCTAATTCCATTGTTTCTTCCTCCTGATTTGTCATTCTTATTCTTCTTTTCTGAATTCCAGTTATATTTTTTCCTGATTCGGAGCCGCTTCCATATCCTTTAGAATCGCTTCCAGAATCCTGGTTTTATCAAATTCATAGTCCTCCAGTTTTACCCATCTTACATCACGCTCTCTGCGGAACCAGGTGAGCTGACGCTTGGCAAAATGCCGGGTATCCCGCTTCAGCACATACACAGCCTCCTCCAGCGTGCATCTGCCGTCCAGGTAATCCAGGATTTCCTTATATCCCAGTCCCTGCATAGCAACCATGGATCTGGTACAGCCCATTTCCTTTAACCGGCGGACCTCCTCAACCAGACCGGCTTCCAGCATCTGATCCACTCTCTGCTCGATACGGCGGTAAAGTCTTTCACGCTCGCAGGTTAAGACATAATAATATAAATCATAGGGAGAGCCCTTCTGTCTTTCCTGACGGTTGTGACTGGAAATCTGCTGTCCTGTCAAACGGTAAAATTCAATCGCCCGAATCACCCGCTTTACATTATTGGGATGAATCGCATCCGCAGAATCCGGATCCACCTGCCGGAGAAGTCCGTGCAGATATTCCGGTCCCTTTTCTGCCGCCTCCAGTTCCAGCTCCTCCCGAATATGAGAGGTATCCTCATTTTCCGTAAAATCAATGCCATAGGCCAGCGCCTGAATATAAAATCCGGTTCCTCCTGTTACAACAGGAACATGACCGCGGGCATAAATTCCTTCCATGGCTTCCTGCGCCATGGCCTGAAACCTGGTTACATTAAACTCCTCCCAGGGTTCCAGAACATCAATCAGATGATGGCGGATTCCGTCCATTTCCTCCGGCATAATTTTGGCAGAGCCAATATCCATATGGCGATAAACCTGCATAGAATCTGCGCTGATAATCTCTCCGTTTACAGCCTTCGCCAGACTGATTGACAGATCCGTCTTTCCCACTGCCGTAGGACCAGTCAGCACAATCAATTTCTTTTTCACATGAACTCCTTTCCCTCAATGCTTATCCTCTGCTTCCATCAGACAATTCGCTTGAATTTCTTCTCCAGTTCATACTTTGTCATCGAAACAATCGTCGGACGTCCGTGGGGGCATGCATAGGGATTTTCCAGCTCCAGAAGCTGGTCAATCAGTTGATCCGCTTCTGCCGCGCTCATATGATGATTTCCCTTTACCGCCGCCTTACAGGACATGGAGGCTACTTTTTCATATATCATATCCGGGTTTCCCGCCATTCCATCCTCAGAAAGACCATCAATCATTTCCATCAGCAAATCCTTTTTTGCAATGGAAAAGAGATTGTCCGGAACGCCCCGGACTGCAAATTCACGTCCTCCAAAGGGCTCAATTTCAAATCCGATATCTGTGAAATAACGCAGGTTCTGCTGCAGCATCACCTGTTCCCGGCTTCCAAGAGTCAGGATAATCGGCGGATTCACCATCTGGCAGGTGTACTGCCTTGTTTTCAGTGTTGCCATGGTTTTTTCATACAAAACCTTTTCATGGGCCGCATGCTGATCAATAATATAAAGGCTCTGGTTAAATTCAACCAGCCAGTATGTATCAAAAAGCTGTCCAATCAGCTTGTGACGGCTCCGGCTCTTTTCATCCAGAAGCTTTTCTGCAAAAAGATCCATTTGCTGCCCCTGTTTTTCTTCTTCACACCGTTCCTCCGCCTGCACATCGATTGGCGTTTCGCTTTCCCGGCTTCCTAAAAGCAGGGCCGTCAGTTCTTCATTGACCTCCCTGCGCTTCTCATCAGACGAAGATGAATTTGCGCTGCCGTAGGCAGCTCTCTCGTCCCTTACCGCGCAGACGGACTCCTCCGGATTTTTAAATTCTTGTTTTTTAAGCTCCGGTTCTTTCGTCTCTGTTTGTCTCAGCGGTCTAAGCTCCGGCTTTCTCGCTTCTTCCTGCTTCAGAGGTCCAAATTCCAGTTCCCGCATTCCTTCCTGCTTCAGCGGTCTAAGCTCCGGCACTTTCGTCTCTTTTGATTTCAGCAGTCCAAACTCCGGCTGAACCTGTCTGGCTCCTGCTGCCCGGCTGCTCTCTCCTGACCACACGGAGTCCTTCGGCCGGGGCTGAAATCCTGCATCTCTTCCCGGAGATACCGCTTCCTCATGACGCTGCGATGACCGGCCCCTGGAAAGCTCCGGTTTCCCTCCCGGCGTTCTTCGTCCCTCCCGCAGACCTCCAAAGCTGTTTCTTCCTTCCAGCTCCACCTGAGGAATCAGTTCTCTGTGCTCTAAGGCCTGGGATACCGCATCCCGGACCATCCGAAACATCAGCTCACTGTCCCGAAACCGCAGTTCCATTTTTGTAGGATGAACATTTACGTCCAGAAACTCCGGTTCAATAGTAAAATGGAGAAGCGTAAACGGATATTTGTGCTGCATCATATACGGCTTGTATGCTTCCTCAATCGCCTTACAGATAATTCCGCTTTTTATATAACGCCCGTTAATAAAATAATTTTCAAAATTCCTGTTATTTCTTGCAATCACAGGCTTTCCGATAAATCCCTTCACCGAAACTGCCTCGCCGGCTCTGTCCACCGGCAGCAGGCTGGCTGCAATCTCTCTGCCAAATACAGTATAAATAATATCTTTTACATTGTGATTTCCGGAAGTGTGCAGCTTATTCTGATTGTTCTGAATAAACCGAATGGAAATTTCCGGGTGAGACAAGGCAATCTTTTCCACCAGATCTGCCACATGGGCTCCCTCTGTCGCAGCTGTCTTTAAAAACTTTCTTCGCACAGGCGTATTGTAGAACAGATTTCTTGCAATAAATGTGGTTCCGTCCGGAGAACCGATTTCCTCACAGCCTGTTTCCTGTCCGCCTTCAATCTGATACCGGGTTCCTGTCAGTGAACCGGCTGTCTTCGTAATAACCTCAACCTGGGAAACTGCCGCAATGCTGGACAAAGCCTCTCCGCGAAAACCCAGGGAAGAAATGGTAAACAAATCCTCTACCGACTGAATCTTACTGGTGGAATGACGCAGAAAAGCAAGAGGAAGCTCCTCTTTGGGAATCCCGCATCCGTTATCCGTTACCCGGATAAAAGAAATTCCGCCGTCCCGGATTTCCACAGTCACAGCAGTCGCTTTGGCATCCACTGCATTTTCCAGCAGCTCCTTCACCACAGACGCAGGGCGCTCAATGACCTCACCGGCTGCAATTTTATTAATCGTGCTCTGATCCAGCACATGAATATTGGCCATGGCTTACTCTCCTATCCTTCCTCCCCGCTCCACCTGTTTTTCAGCTTTGTCTGAAGACGGTAGAGGGTATTCAGCGCATCAATGGGCGTCATATTCCCCAGCTCCATGTCTTTAATTTCCCGGATAATATCATCCTCCCGGACAGTATCAAACAGCGTAAGCTGACTCATTTCCACATCATCCGGTCTGGGAACCGGCTTATGAGAGGAGGCAGAGGCATTTGCCCCGGCAATCTCCCTGGTTCTGGCTGTCAAATCCGTATCCACCAGCTGCTCCACCAGCTCTTTTGCCCGGTTAATCACCGTATCCGGCACACCGGCCAGCTTCGCAACCTGGATTCCGTAGCTTTTGTCAGCTCCGCCCTTAACGATTTTACGCAGAAATACAATATCGTCTCCCTGCTCCTTGACTGCGATACAATAATTGTTCACCCCGCTCATCAGCCCTTCCAGCTCCGTCAGCTCGTGATAATGAGTGGCAAACAGTGTTTTTGCTCCCAGAAGTCTGGTGTTGCTGATATGCTCTACCACAGCCCAGGCAATGCTCAGACCGTCAAAGGTACTGGTTCCCCGTCCGATTTCATCAAGAATCAGGAGACTGTTTCTGGTTGCATTTCTCAGAATATTGGCTACCTCCGTCATTTCCACCATAAACGTACTCTGTCCGCTGGCCAGATCATCCGACGCGCCCACCCTGGTAAAAATACGATCACAGATACCGATATTGGCCTGAGACGCAGGCACAAAGCTTCCAATCTGCGCCATCAGCACAATCAGAGCCGTCTGACGCATATAGGTGGATTTTCCGGCCATATTGGGGCCTGTAATAATGGAAATCCTGTTCTTGCCATTATCCAGATATGTGTCATTGGACACAAACAGATCATCCCGCATCATCTTTTCTACCACAGGATGACGTCCTGCCTTAATCTGAATCACGCCCTTTTCATTGATGGAAGGCTTCACATAATCATTTCTGGTTGCCACAGTAGACAAAGAAGCATACACATCCGTCTCCGCAATCGCCCGGGCTGTTTTCTGAATCCGCACCACCTGGGCTCCTACTGCATCCCGTACCTGGCAAAACAGCTCATATTCCAGAGAGAAGAGCTTATCCTCAGCACCCAGAATCACATCCTCAAGCTCCTTTAATTCATCCGTTGTGTATCGCTCTGCGTTGGTCAGAGTCTGTTTGCGGATAAAATAATCCGGAACCAGATCCTTAAAGGAATTGGTTACCTCAAAATAATATCCAAATACCTTGTTGTATTTGACCTTCAGATTCTTGATTCCCGTTTTGTCCCGCTCCCTGGCCTCCAGTTCAGCCAGCCATGTTTTTCCTTCTGTCTTTGCATGGCGCAGCCGGTCCGCCTCCTCGTGAAAGCCGTCCCGGATAATTCCCCCTTCCCGCACAGTTACGGGAGGTTCCTCTGCAATGGCGCGGCTGATCAGATCATTTAAATCCTCCAGAGGATCCATTTCCTCCTCCAGAGCCTTTAAATTGGCACAGGTGAATTCCTGAAGCAGCTGCTTCATATAGGGAACCATGGCAATCGAATTGCGGAAGGCCAGAAGATCTCTGGGATTGGCTGATTTATAGCTAATGCGTCCAATCAGACGTTCCAGATCATAAACAGGATTTAAATATTCCCGCAGCTCCTCCCTGCTGATATAATTCATGTTCAGCTCTTCAATCGCCTTCTGCCTCTCCAGAATCTCCTCTTTATGAATCAGCGGCTGCTCAATCCAGGTTCTTAAAAGTCTGGCTCCCATAGCGGTTCTTGTCTTGTCCAGAACCCAGAGAAGACTTCCTCTCTTCTGTTTTTCCCGCATGGTTTCCAGAAGCTCCAGATTTCTTCTGGTGGAGGAGTCAAGCACCATATAATTGCCTGTGGAATACGGCACAATGGAAGTCAGGTGATCCATCGTCGTCTTCTGTGTCTCATACAGGTACTGAAGCACAGCTCCTGCTGCAATTACGCCGCTGTCATAATCTCCAAGGCCCAGCCCCTCCAGACCATTTACCTTAAAATGCTCCTTCAGGACCTTTCTGCAGCTTTCATCCTGAAAATAATGGGAATCTACAGCAGATACAGCAAAATGATATCGATCCCTCATCTCGTCCAGGCTGATTCCCGACATGGCAAAGGCATCGTTATATATAATTTCCGCCGGAGAAAATTTATTAATTTCATCAAAAAGAGAGCGCTCGGAACCTACCTCTGTCACAAGAAAATCTCCGGTTGTAATATCAGCCACCGACACTCCCATTTTGTCGCCCAGATAAACAATCGCCATCAGATAGTTGTTCTTTGTCTCATCCAGAGCCTGACTGCTGGTAATGGTACCGGGAGTCACCACCCGGATTACCTCACGCTTTACCAGTCCCTTTGCCTGCTTGGGATCCTCCATCTGCTCCGCAATGGCAACCTTATAGCCCTTCTGCACCAGACGGCTCAGATAGCTGTCCACAGCGTGATAAGGGACGCCGCACATGGGCGCCCTTTCCTCCAGTCCGCATTCCTTTCCTGTCAGGGTGATTTCCAGTTCTCTTGATGCCGTCAGCGCGTCATCAAAAAACATCTCATAGAAATCTCCCAGCCGGTAAAACAGGATACAGTCCTGATATTGTTTTTTGGTCTCCATATATTGGGCCATCATTGGTGATAATCCAGCCACGTTCTGTTACTCCTTCTTCTGTCCGTCTTCTCTATATTTTCCCATATAATAAAATCCCTTGGATTCCTCCAGGTAAACATCTGCAATTTTTCCAATCAAAGACTCATCTCCCGGGAAATGAACCACCGTATTATTGCTCATTCTGCCGGTCACATAGCCCTCCTGATGGTCATCCAGGCTTTCCACAAGCACCTTCTGAACGGTTTTCTCATCTCTGCCGCAAACCTCTGCCGAAATCTGCTGAACCTCCTTTAAAAGCCGGTCAAACCGTTTTTTCACCACATCCTCAGGAACCTGTTCCATATCTGCAGCAGGAGTCCCTGTCCGTTTGGAATAAATAAACGTAAAGGCACTGTCATACCGTACCCGGCGAACCACATCCATGGTTTCTTCAAAATCCTCCTCTGTCTCTCCCGGAAATCCGACAATAATATCCGTAGTCAGAGAAATCCCCGGTACAGCCCTGCGAATCTTGTCCACAAGCTCCAGATACTGTTCCTTGGTATAGCGGCGGTTCATAATCTTCAAGATACGGCTGCTGCCTGACTGAAGAGGAAGATGCAGATGAGTACATACCTTTTTGCAGTCTCTCATGGCCTCAATCAGCTCGTCAGAAAGATCCTTGGGATGAGAGGTCATAAACCGGATTCTCTCCAGCCCCTCAATCTCATTGACCTGTCGCAGAAGCTGGGCAAAGGTAACCGGCGTTTCCAGGTTTTTTCCATAAGAATTCACATTCTGTCCCAGAAGCATAACCTCTACAACGCCGTCTGCCACCAGCTTTCTGATTTCATCCAGGATATCCTCCGGCCGGCGGCTTCTCTCTCTTCCCCGCACATAGGGAACAATACAGTAGCTGCAGAAGTTATTGCAGCCAAACATAATATTGACTCCTGACTTAAACGGATACTTTCTGTCCACAGGAAGTTCCTCCACAATCTGATCCGTTCCTTCCCAGACATCTACCACCATCTTACGGTTTTCCAGCATTCTGCGGCAAAGCAGCTCTGCCAGCTTAAAAATATTATGGGTTCCAAAAATCAAATCCACAAAAGAATAGCTTTTCTTAATCTTTTCAATAACAGACGGCTCCTGCATCATGCATCCGCAAAGGGCAATCATCATATCCGGCTGTTTTTTCTTCAGGGTGTGCAGATATCCCAGACGTCCGTAAACCTTCTGGTTTGCATTATCACGCACGGTACAGGTGTTATAAAGGACAAAATCCGCATGCTCGGAATCGACCTCCTTTAACCCTGCCTGCTCCAGAATACCGGAAAGCTTTTCGGAATCCCGGGCATTCATCTGGCATCCGAAGGTAGCAATGTGGAAGGTTCCGTATTTTCCCTCTGCCTGAAGCTGTCCTAAAAGCCTGCTGCCATACCGGCCGGCCGCCTCTCCGCTGTCTACCAGAGCATCAAATCGTTCCTTCCAGAGTATCCGCGCCTGCTCAATAAAATAATACTGGCGGGCGCCCTCCTCTACCGGAGCCTGCTGCTGCATCTTATCAAATCTCTGAATTCTGTTTTCTTTGTTCATATCTGAAATCCTCTTTGCAATCTGTTTCTGTAAACGAAAAAATCCAAACCATTATATCACAAGATGCGCCGGTTGCAAAGCATCTGCCCCCGCCAGCTTTCCTGTTCTGAAATCCACACACTCCGCCGGATCATAATAAATCTGATCCGATGCTGTAAGCACCGCTTTCCCGTCCGTGACATCTACAATACTGACGGCACAGTTGGGCGGAACCTTTCCATGCCAGAAATTTTCCTTATCCTCGTAAACATTGTTGAGGATTGCCCTGCAGGCGCAGCCGTGGCTTGCAATCAGAATGGTCTTGTCCTGATACCTGCGCGATCCGAGCAGTCCCTGAAAAAAGGATCTTGCCCGAACGCAGAGATCAGCTACGCTCTCCCCGTCCACGGCATTCTGAAAGCGGAAGGGATCCTCGTAAAAATCCTGAAAATGCTCTGACGGAATCTGAAAATTATGTTTCCGGCTTCCCAGGCCCTCCCAGGAGCCAAAACTGATTTCACTAATCCGTGCATCCTCCAGAATGGGAATCTGTCTTCCCTCTGTCACCAGCTCTGCCGTCTGTCTGGCTCTTTTCAGCGGACTTGTGATAATCAAATCAAAGTTCACATCCCTGAGCGCCTGCCCTGTAATCCTGGCCAGACGAACTCCGTTTTCATTCAAAGAGATGTCCGTCTGTCCCTGAAGCCGTCCCTCTGCATTCCATTCCGTCTCTCCATGACGGATTATGTACATCCGCATTCTATTTTCTTCCTCCGCTCTCATTCTCCGGCCCGGCAGTTTCTGCCGGAACCCTTCTGTCTTTTATTTCTGCCTATCCGCGAACCTGGCCATTGCCGTAAATAATATACTTTGTTGTAGTCAGTGCCTCCAGCCCCATCGGTCCTCTGGCATGAAGCTTCTGGGTGCTGATTCCGATTTCCGCTCCAAACCCGAATTCATTGCCGTCTGTAAACCGGGTAGACGCATTGACATAAACGGCTGCCGCATCAATCCGATCCAGAAATTCCTGAGCATGGCTGTAATCCTGCGTAATAATCGCTTCGGAATGGCCTGTATTATAATGATTGATGTGACGAATCGCCTCATCCAGGGAATCTACCAGCTTTACGGACAAAATATAGTCCAGATATTCACATCCCCAGTCCTCCTCCGAAGCAAGAACAAACTCCGGAACCATACGGCAGGCTTCTTTTTCGGCGCGAATCTCGACCTTCCGTCCTTCCTCCTGCTGATCCTGGAGACGTTTCTTTAACAGCGGCAGGAAAGCTTCTGCAGCCGCTTTGTGAATCACCAGGGACTCGCAGGCATTGCAGACGCCGATTCTCTGGGTTTTCGCATTTTCAATAATATCCAGCGCCATTTTAAAATCTGCAGTTTCATCTACATAAATGTGACAGTTTCCTGTTCCCGTTTCAATAACAGGAACCGTGCTGTTTTCTACCACAGTCCGGATCAGACCTGCGCCTCCCCGGGGAATCAGCACATCCACATATTGATTCAGGCGCATAAAGGCCCTTGTTGTCTCTCTGTCTGTATCTGTAATCAGCTGAACGGCATTTACAGGCATTCCTGCAGCTGAAAGCCCCTTCTGCAGACAGGACACAATGGCCCGGTTAGAGGAGAGGGCGTCGCTTCCGCCTTTTAAAATGACGGCATTTCCTGTTTTAAAGCAAAGACAGAAGGCATCTGCCGTTACATTCGGGCGCGCCTCATAAATGATTCCGACCACGCCGAGGGGCACTCTCTTCTTTCCAATCATTAGTCCGTTGGGACGGGGCTTCATAGAAAGAACCTCCCCCACCGGATCCTCCAGGGCCATTACCTGACTCATGCCCTCAGCCATCCCCCGAATTCTCGCCGGAGTTAAAGCCAGCCGATCCAACAGTCCCTGGCTCATTCCATTTTCCCTGGCCCTGTCCATATCCTCTTTATTTGCCGCAAGAATCATATCCTGCCCGTCCAGAAGCGCCCGGGCTGCCGCCTGCAGTCCACGGTTCTTCTCTTCGGAACCAAGATTATTTAAAACGGATGCTGCCTCCCTTGCCTGTTTTCCCAGCTCTGTTAAATCCATTGCCATTGTTATTCCTCCCCTGTCCTGCAAATGCAGCACTGTTTTTCTGTCACCACCATATCCACAGGCACATCATGAGCCTCTGACGGCAGTGTCTCCATTAATTGATATTCATAGGCTGCGGCAATTTTTTTATGCTTCGGCTCCCGCTCCAGAAAACGATCATAAAATCCGCCGCCTCTTCCCAGTCTTTTTCCGTCCCTGGAAAAAGCCGCTCCCGGCACAAGAATCACAGACTCCGGGCAGCAGACTTTTCTGCACCCTTCCCGCGGTTCCGGAATTCCAAAATATCCCGGCTCCAAATCAGAAAAGCCGGTTATTTCAAAAAACTCCATCTGCTCTCCCTTCACTCTCGGAACAGCAGTCCGAACCCCTTTTTCCCAGAGTCTCTTCAGCAGCCATCTGGTATCTGCCTCATTTTTGCAGGAGACGTAGCAGTAAACCGGCTCCCTGCAATCCCCCTGCTGCCTGAGAATCTCTGCAAGCAGACGCTTTCCCAGAAGCCGGTCTGACTGCCTCTTTGTTTCCGGTGATAACTCCTGCTCTCTTTTGCGAATCAGACGGCGTATTTCCTTCTTATGACTGGACGTCTTTGATTCCGCCATATTTTTTCCCCAGATCTGTAATGCTTCCGTCCTTTTCCTGAATGGAAATGTTGTTTAAATGAGCCCGCATGTTTTTGCGAATTGTTTCAATGTATTCCTTCCGAAGCGCTGCCTGCTCCGCTTTTTCCTCCTCTGTCAGGCCCACCGCCTTAGATTTATGATACAGCGCATTAATGCGGTCAATTTTATTCTGATCCATGTTATCTTTCTCCTTATTTCTGTTTACTCTGTTTTTTTAATATTTTGTGTTAATATAATCCATTAAATCAAAATCCAGGTTCGCATGGGCAATAAACAGTGTGCCCTTGTCCTCCCCCTTCATCAGATCGTGGATAATATCCACATCTGCTCCGTTGGCAATGATCATGTCAGACCCGCTGTCTGTTGCAATCCGGGCTGCTGCCAGCTTGGCAGACATTCCCCCGGTTCCCACATCGCTTCCGGAGGTATCCTTTCCCATGGAAAGCAGCTTTGGTGTAATTTCCTCCACCAGACTGATAAAGCGTGCCTGAGGATTGGTCCGGGGATCATCCGTATACAGACCGTCAATATCTGAAAGAAGAATCAGAAGATCTGCTCCGATCAGAGCAGCCACAATGGCAGACAGTCTGTCGTTATCACCGAACTGAATCTCGTGTGTGGAAACCGTATCGTTTTCATTGACAATCGGTACCGTACCCAGGCTTAAAAGCTCATCAAAGGTATTCTGGGCATTGTACCGGGAAACATCATTTGTCATGGTGTCCTTGGTCAGAAGGACCTGGGCGGCGACGCAGTTATACTCTGAAAACAGTTTCTGGTACACCATCATCAGCCGGGCCTGTCCCACTGCCGCATACGCCTGTTTTTCCGATATGGTGTCCGGGCGTTTCTGCCCGCCCAGGGCCTGGCGGCCTGCCGCTATGGCGCCGGAGGAAACGAGAACCACTTCTTTTCCCTCTCCCTTTAAATCACAGATAATCCGCACCAGCCGCTCTATCTTCCATAGATTCAGTTCCCCTGTGGCCGGATGGGTCAAAGAAGAAGAACCTATTTTTAAAACGATCCTGTTTTTTTCTGTCAGGCTCTTTCTCACTTCCGTCATAATTGCTTCCTCATTTCCCGGCTGTTTTACAGCCGATTTTCTTCTGTCATTTCCCAAAACCGGGGACGTCCTTATTGCGGAAGTCCAAACCGTCTTACAATCGCCTCCGCGACCTTCACACCGTCCATGGCTGCCGAAGTAATTCCGCCGGCATACCCGGCTCCCTCACCGCAGGGATACAGCCCCCGGACCTTACTTTCCATCTCCTCATTTCTCCAGATGCGAACCGGAGAGGAGGTGCGGCTTTCAATTCCTGCAAACAGAGCATCCGGGCGGTCAAAGCCGCGGATCATCTGCCCAAAGCCCTCCATGGCTTCCAGAAGCGCCAGATTCAGCTTTTCCGGCATAACCTCCCTCAAATTACCAAAGGCCCATCTGCCCCGCATCTGAGGCTCAATCTCCCCAAGCTGTCTCGACATCCTTCCCGCCCGGTAATCCTCATAAAGCTGAACGGGAATGCGTCCGTCTGCCGCCTGGTAAGCCAGCTTTTCCAGACTGCGCTGAAAGGCCACTCCCCCCAGGGGGCCTGCCTCCGGAAAATCCTCCGGCGTTACCGTAACAATCAATGCGCTGTTTGCATTTTTCCCGTCTCTGGCATGATAGCTCATGCCATTTACTGCCAGATGGCCTTTCTCCGAGGAAGCATCCACCACATAGCCTCCCGGACACATACAGAAAGAATAAACACCCCGGCCGGTACTGGTCTGCCTGGTCAGCTTATAGCTGGCCGCCCCGAGACTTCCCGCCTTTTCCCGTCCGTACTGGGACAGATTAATCAGCGGCTGAGGGTGCTGAATCCGCAGACCCACGGCAAAGGACTTGGCATCCATGGGGATCTTCTTTTCCTCCAGCATAGAAAAGGTATCCCGGGCGCTGTGGCCGACAGCCAGAATCACAGCCTGAGCGGGAAGAAACTCCTCCTTCTCCTGCAGCTTATCGTCCTCATTCTCTTCGGTATTCTCATCCGGCTTTCTTTCCTGCTGCCGGACCTTCACTCCGCAGATCTGTCCGCCTTCCGTCACAAGATCTGTTACCTGACAGCAAAAGCGCACCTGACCTCCCAGTCTGACAATCTCCTGACGCATGGCCTTCACAATCCCGGAAAGAACATCGGTACCAATGTGAGGCTTGCTGTCGTAAAGAATTGACGGATCCGCTCCAAACTCGCAGAAGATCTCCAGCACCAGCCGGTTTCTCATCAGAGGATCCTTTACAAGCGTATTCAGTTTTCCATCCGAAAAGGTGCCCGCTCCTCCCTCTCCAAACTGTACATTGGAGCGGACATCCAGATTCCCTGTTTTCCAGAACTCATCCACCCGTTTCCGGCGGCTGTCTACATCCTCTCCCCGCTCCAGAATCACCGGCCGGTACCCTGCTCTTGCCAGCATCAGGCCTGCAAAAAGCCCTGCCGGACCAGCTCCTGCAATCACCGGAGGAGAAAACAGCTTCTCTTCTCCTGGCTTTGGAAATGTATATGGCTTTTCCCGGCAGATTGCTGCCTGAGAATTCTTTGCCCTATGTAACACCTGCTCTTCCCGGGCAGTTTTTATATCAACGGTATAGCTGTAAAAAAGCTCCGGCTTTTTTCTCCCGTCCAGGGAACGCCGGCGGATTTCCAGCCTTTCTATCTGTTCCGGAGTAATCCGAAGAGCCCTTGCGGCCTTTTTCTTAAGATCCTCCTGTTTATGCTCCACCGGAAGCTTCAACTGGTTCACTCGTATCATTTCTCTATTCTCCCTGCACATCTTCCTGCTGTAATTCCCGTAGACCAGGCCCACTGCAGGTTATATCCTCCGCAGATTCCGTCTACGTCCAAAAGCTCTCCTGCCAGATAAAGCCCCTTCACCAGCTTTGACTCCATGGTTTCCGGCCGGATATCCCGGGTATCCACTCCTCCGCAGCAAATCTGCGCCTGCTCAAAGGAATTGGTTGCGGTTACCGGAAGCTCAAAAACCTTAATCAGGTGAATCAGCCGTTCCAGCTGCTGTTTTTTCAGATTTCCCACCGGCTCTGCTCCATCAATCTGAGACAGCTTTAACAGCACATGAGCCAGCTTTTTATTTAATACACCGGTCAGAAAATCTTCTGCCTTCCGGTAGGAAAGCGTCTCTGCCCGGTTCCGGATAAACTGTTTTGTTTCCTCCATACTCTTTGAAGGAAGAAAATCAAGCACCACAGAAACCGCCTGCTTCCTGTGGAGAGCCACTGCAGCAAAACGGCTTACCTGAAAGGTCGGAATACCGGACACACCGTAATCTGTTAACTGAAGTTCTCCCTGATCGGCAGCCAGAACCCGTCCCTCAGAAACCAGCTTTACCAGGGCATCACAGCGAATGCCTGCCAGCTGCTTTAAAAACTTTCCCTGACAGCGAAGCTGCACCAAAGCCGGAAGAGGGGTAATTACCCGGTGGCCAAAGGCCTCTGCCAGCTGATAACCGCTTCCGTCAGAGCCGGTCACGGGAGCCGCCTTGGAGCCTGCTGCCAGAATCAGCCGCTCTCCGCGAAATACCCCCTGATCCGAATCAATCCGGAATCCTCCTTTTCCCGTGGAAACCGCCCTGCTGATATGACATTCTGTCACAACCCTGACGCCTAAACGCTCTGCCTCCATTCTCAGGCTGTCCAGAACAGAGGCAGCCTGATCCGAATTGGGATAGATATATCCGTTTCTGCTTTTTGTCACAATACCGATTTCGTCAAAAAAAGCCAGCGTATCCCAAACAGAAAAGCGATCCAGCACCTTCATGGGAAACTGCGGCTGACTGCAGCGGTAGTGCTCCGGCCGGAGAGACAGATTGGTCAGATTGCAGCGTCCGTTTCCTGTGGAAAGAATCTTTTTCCCCACCCGATCCATATGCTCCAGAATTGTCACTTCCGCGCCTTCTCTGGCTGCTGCAATCGCTGCCGCCAGCCCGGAAGCTCCGCCTCCAATAATTATCACCTGTCTCTTCATAATATCCTCCGTACCCATGATTTTATTCTTCCCTATTGTATCTAGTTTGCCGTTCCTTTTCAAGTGTATTTTTCCTCAGCTGGTGTAAGACTCCAGATAATGGAACACATCCATCATGGACGAAAACCAGATTCCCTCCCGCAGACGTTCCTGCTCCTCCTGAGGAAAATCCATCAAGGGCACATGAGTATACAGACAAATGGTTTTCTGATCCTTTAAAAAAACCAGCAAAAATCCATCCTCTGCCACCAGATAGTATTCCTCCCGGACCACCACCGGCTCTGCCTGCCGCCCGTTTGCCGCCTGGTAATCCTCCCTTGTTGTCTCCTCTAAAGAAGAGGACTCCGGCTGTAATGTCTCCTGCGTCGGATTTTTTTTGCAGATCCGGCTTGCTCCGATTCCACTCCCCAGGCAAAAGGCAGAAACTGCCGCAAATAAAAATAAACAGATCATATACTTTTTCATCGTGAAACCTCCATAAGTACAGTATCTGCTTATTTTTACTTTTTTATCCAGCGTCCCGCCCTTCAATCAGGGCCGGCTTCATATTTCTTGTAGGTACCACACAAATCCATGTCTTGCCGGGAGTCAGAACAATTTCGTTCCCGGATGCGTCATAATAATGGGTAATTCCAAACTCTCCGTCCTTTTTCCAGGTAATGTCCTCTGCCTTTCCTCCTGTAATAAAATATCCCCAGGATTCATCGTGAACATTGATATTCAGATATTCTGTAGAAGCATAAAATCCCGACGGACAATATTGAATAATAATATTTCGCACCGCAATGGGACCTCCATCCCCCATATGGGGACCTCCATACTGATACCGGTAATACAGGCCGTCATCCTCGTGATATTCGAACCAGGGCTGGTTCAGCTCATATCCGGGCGTCACCTTCCAGGCATCTCTTGCATCCGCGCCTTCTAACACCGCCGCAGTTCCCGGAGCTGTGAACCGGAAATGTCCCTGATACTCCTCCGAATAATCCCAGGAATATCCCAGCTTTTGAGCTGCTTTTTTGATTCCTGCCGCGCTTGTATAGGCATTATGCGGCTTCTTCCTGTCACTGGAACGGTAAAAGGCAATTCCCCCGGTTCCGTCGATTCCATTAATATTGTCAATCTCTTTCAGGTAAGGCTTCGCAAAGGTGCTCTGGCCAAAATGAGCATAAATTCCATCAAACTCTCTGGCAAAATAAACATAATAAGTCCGGCAGCTGCGCACCGAGCCAATCCGCTCCAAATCATCGAAATTTTCTATAAGAGCCATGTAGCGGTTCATTCCCGCCTCCACCGGCACCTCATAAATCACCCCCGCCCGGTTGATTCCATACTGGGGCAGGGCGGCCCGGTCATTGCTCATCATAACCGCCAGGGGTCTGCGCTTTCCCTGTTCTGCAGGAACCAGCTCTCCTGTCAGATAGCTGTGAATCATGCCGTCTGTTTCCGTCCTCTGCTGAATCACATTTCCCTCTGCCGGCTCCGGGGCTTCTGTCTCTGACTCAGTCTCAGGCTCTGTCTCGATTACCAGCGTCAGGGGCTCTGTCCCTTCCGCATGTTCGGAGGATTCCTGAATAATTCTCTGAGACTCAGAAACAGGGGCCTGAACCGGCCCTGAACAGCCTGCGGCCATTATGCACAGCAAACCAACCAGTAACCAACCCAAAACCCCTGTTCTTTTTTTCATCGGCAATATCCCTTTTCTGCTAAAATTTCAGACTGTTTCTGTTCCATAACTTCCCGCTCTGCATCTTCCATATGATCATAGCCGCACAGATGAAGCATACTGTGAGCCACCAGAAAAGCCAGCTCCCTTTCCTGGGAATGTCCGTATTTTTCCGCCTGCTCTATTACCTTCTCCACGGAAATAATAATATCCCCCAGCACCAGCTCGCCTGTTTCCGGATCAAAATAATCCTCAGCTGCATCCTCCACATGAGAAAAATCCGATTCTCTCTCAAAATCTACCATAGGGAAGGAAAGCACATCAGTCGGCGCGTCTATCTGCCGATAGTCCCGGTTAATCTCGTGAATCCCCTCATTATCTGTAAGAATCACGCTGACCTCTGCCTCATAAGGGCATTTCTCATAATCCAGGGACGCCAGAATGATTTCCCTGATAATCCGATCATAATCCAGATCCAGTTTTTTATCTGTCTCGTACTCAATACTAATGGTCATCTTTTTTTCCTGCCTTTATTTTTCTTTTGCTGCCAGCCTACCGCCTGTCCTCTTTTCCACGGGTGTGTGTCTTAAATTTTCCCTCTTTGACCTTTTTGGGCATCCGATCCTGCAGAAGAGGCTTTGCCGCCTCGGCTCTGCGCTCATAATCATCATACGCCTGTACGATTTTCTGAACAAGCGGATGGCGCACCACGTCGCTGCTGGTCAGACTGCAGAATCCGATATCGTCAATCCTGCCCAGAACCTTCATCGCCATATCCAGACCGGAAACCGTTCCGGAAGGCAGATCCTTCTGCGTCTTGTCACCGGTTACAATCACCTTGGATCCAAAACCGATACGGGTTAAAAACATCTTCATCTGAGCCGGGGTCGTATTCTGCGCCTCATCCAGAATGATATAGGCATTGTCCAGCGTCCGCCCTCTCATATAAGCCAGAGGAGCCACCTCAATCAGACCTTTTTCTGAATTGTGAAGAAAACTTTCCGCGCCCATAATCTGATATAAAGCGTCATAAAGCGGACGAAGATAAGGATCAATCTTGCTCTGCAGATCACCCGGCAGAAAGCCCAGCTTTTCTCCAGCCTCAATGGCAGGGCGTGTTAAAATAATCCGGTTCACCTCTCCGTTTTTAAAAGCGGAAATCGCCATGGCCATGGCCAGATAGGTTTTTCCGGTACCAGCCGGTCCAATACCGAAAACAATCATCTTTTTCCGGATCGTATCCACATACTGCTTCTGTCCCATGGTTTTCGGCTTTACCGGTTTTCCCGTAACGGTACGGCAGATAATATCCTTATCAATCTCCAGAATCACGTCATCCGACTCTGTAAATGCCAGAGACAAGGCGTAATCCACATTCTGTTCTGTAATGGTATTGCCCCGCTTTGAAAGCTCAACCAGGTTATTAAACACGCTTTTGGCCCGTTTAATCATAGCTTCCGGTCCAATCAGCTTTAATGCGCCGTCCCTTGCTACAATCGTCACATGCAGGGTTCTTTCTATTTTTTTAACATAGGCATCAAACTGTCCGCAGACATTTTTCTCATGCTCTGCGGGAATATCAATTATCGTTTCTATTACGCTCATCCGGTAATTCTGACTCCTCTTCCTGTTCCATATTCAGTAATTTTTCCTGAGAAATATTCTGTCCTGTGGCTGCCGGCTCCTCCAGCACAAAGCTGCCCTGAATCTGCCAGCATCCATTCTTCTCTTCTATTCTAACATTATTTTCAATTATTGGTACCCCTTTTTCCATAATTTTTTGTATCTTCCCCTGGTGCAGTGCTTCTCCCAGAGCCTCTGCCTCCTGTTTTGTACGGTTTCTCTCATATATTCCATACTCCCGCGCTGTAATCCAGTCTGCCCAGACAGGAAGATAAAAATCATCAAACAATACCAGCTGCCTTGTTTTCCCTGTAATTTCCCAGCAGGTATCCTTCTGTTTTGGAAGTATCCAGAGAAATTCCAATGTTCCCAGACGAAGGCGAATCCCTCTTCTTTTCTTCCCCGTTCTCACCCGCTCTGTTACCTGCTTTGAAACAGATTCCGTATAGCTTTCCCTTGTTCTGATAAAAATATCGCCATCCGCCCTTACAAAATGCGTATTTAACAATTCCCCTCCGTCTCCCAGAATCGGAATCTCACCGCTGATCAAAATCTGCCCCGGCTCCACCTCGTCCCCTTCCAGAACCTGTGCCTTTCCCCGTCGAACCACTATTTTTACAATCGTACCCGCCTTATCCGCCACCAGATTCTGCGGTGTTTCCTCTTTTTGGGGAACGATTCCCACCACATCATTTTCTTTGATGCGAATCAGAAGCCTGGTTCCGGATACCCGGGCGGATACCCAGATAATTTCCGGATAGGCACTTCGGATGGATTCCTCCAGTCGCTCACAATCTACAGCAGATTTTACCATTCCGTAATGGATGTTCTGACTGTCCAGATAGTGAAGCAGCATATCATCCGTAAACTGTCTGTTTCCCTCCAGGCTGATATTCCAGATAAACCGCGACATCACAAATAACACCAGGAAAAAGGCCGCCACTCCTGCTCCAAAGAGCTTCCGTTTTCTGTTTCTGTATAAAAAAAAGGGAAGTCCAAACCTCCCTGTAATCTTCACATGTACACCGGCCTTTTTCACCAGCGGGCCAATGCGCCGGAAATCCCTGATTGAAACAAAAAAACAGAGCGCCTCTCCTTCCGGACGGCTCAGATCCCAAAGCGTAATTCCCCTTGCCATACAGAGATTTAAAAACCGTTCGGAGGCCGGGCCGGTCAGCCGGACTTTCAGATATCCGCCTGTATACCGCAAAATCCTTTCCTTCATCTGCCCACTCCCATTTTCACTGTCACAGGCTCATTCTCCTGTGATTACTCAAACTCCATTGACTGTATCTGTCCGGTAATTTTCATCTCTTCATGATTGTAATAGTCAATATGCAGCCGTTTCCCGTGAATTGACAGCCTGCACTGTCTGGCCTGAAGCCGGATGGTATTGTCATTATAAAGCAGGATTCCCCGGTAATTCTCAATAATCACGCTGCAGCGTCCCACAAAGGAGAGAAGTACCTCCCCAAAAACGGCATCCTTGGGAAGCTTCAGCTCTTCTGCAGCCGCCGCTTTGATTTGTTCCAGCAATCCCCATTCACCCTGCCGTCTTTCTCTTTATAATACTACGAAAAAATCCCCAGTCTTATGACTGGGGATCTGAAAACAATTAATTAAATTTGCGTTTTCTTGCAGCTTCGGACTTTTTCTTCCGTCTTACGCTGGGCTTTTCGTAATGCTCTCTCTTACGAATCTCCTGCTGAATACCAGCCTTTGCGCAGTTTCTTTTGAATCTGCGTAACGCGCTGTCCAGACTCTCGTTCTCTTTAACGATAACGTTTGACATAGCTCACACCTGACCTCCCTCCAGTTGTGTACTTGTGCATAATACAACTGTTTGGGTATTTTTTAGCACTGAAATGATTATAGCATAAAATTCCCATTCGTCAACACCTTTTTTCAAAATTATGCAGAAAACGCCTTACCGGAAGGCTTTTTTCAGGTTTTCCCCTCAAAAAACGCCGGTAAGGCATCTGTTTTATCCTTTTATCAGGCTGTTTTCTTACTCATGAATCTGCTGGGCTGCAGTCTCATAGGCCTTCTCCAGCGCACTGTCTACGCCTGCCGGATTCTTTCCTCCTGCCTGAGCCATGCCGGGACGGCCGCCGCCGCCACCGCCTACACAGGCTGCAATCGCCTTGATCAGATTGCCTGCATGAGCGCCCTGCTTCTGTGCTGTGTCAGTAGCTGTTGCCATCAGATTCACCTTATCTCCCTGTACGGAAGCAAGGACAATCACACCTTCGCCCAGTTTTTCCTTTAACTGGTCGCCCAGGCTGCGCAGACCGTTCATATCTGCATCGCTGACTTTAGCAGCCAGAACCTTTACACCGTGAATTTCCTTCACCTGGTTCATAACATCTCCCAGAGATTCCTTGGCCAGCTTGCTCTTTAATTTGTCATTTTCTGCCTGAAGTGCCTTGATCTCAGCCATCATAGCCTCAATCTTAGACTTCAGATCTGCCGGTGTTGTCTTGGCTGCATGAGCTGCCTCATGAAGCTCTTCCTCTGTCTTATGGTAATAAGCCATCAGACCTTCTCCGGTCAGCGCCTCGATTCTGCGGACTCCTGCTGCAATTCCTGCCTCAGAAACAATCTTGAATGCGTGAATCGTACCAGTGTTGCCCACATGAGTACCGCCGCAAAGCTCTGTAGAGAAGTCGCCCATCTTAACCACACGAACCTTCTCGCCATATTTTTCGCCAAACAGCGCCATAGCGCCTGTCTTCTTCGCCTCATCCAGACTCATCTCCTGTGTCACAACATCCAGACCTGCCTGAATCTCCTGATTCACCAGCTCTTCCACCTTTTTCAGCTCCTCTGCAGTCATAGCAGAGAAATGGGTGAAGTCAAAGCGCAGTCTGTCAGGTGTTACTAAAGAACCTGCCTGCTCTACATGCTCGCCAAGAACCATTCTCAGCGCCTTCTGAAGCAGATGGGTCGCACTGTGGTTCTTTTCTGTGGAACGGCGTGCAGACTCGCTGACCTTCAGTGTAACTGTTTCACCTGCTGTGAGCATGCCGCTGGCCATATAACCCACATGACCAACCTTTCCGCCCTGAAGGTGAATGGTATCCTCTACTACAAAGCTGCCGCCCGCACCGGTAATCACACCGGTATCGCCGGTCTGTCCGCCCATGGTGCCGTAAAACGGTGTTTCCTTCACCAGAATGGTTCCGTGCTGTCCGTCTGTCAGCGCTTCCACAATCTCGCTTTCTGTTGTGAGAACGGTAATCTCTGAATCGTGAACCAGACGATCGTATCCGACAAAGGCTGTGGTAATCTCAGCCGGAATAGACTGGTATACCGTTACATCAGCGCCCATGTAGTTGGTTGTCTTTCTTGCTGCGCGGGCTTTCTCACGCTGCTCCTTCATTGCAGCCTGGAAGCCATCCTCGTCTACAGTCATATTCTTTTCTTCCAGAATCTCGATGGTCAAATCTAACGGGAAGCCATAGGTGTCGTAAAGCTTAAATGCATTGTCACCAGAGAGAACAGTCTCACCCTTTTTCTCCATCTCTGCTTCCATCTCTCCAAGAATTGCCAGACCCTGATCAATGGTCTTGTTAAACTTCTCTTCTTCTTCTGCCAGAACCTTCAGAATCATCGGTTTCTTTTCTTCCAGCTCCGGATAGCCGTCCTTGGACAGTTCAATTACAGTCTTGGACAGCTCTGCCATAAACCGGCCTTCGATTCCCAGCAGTCTTCCATGACGGGCAGCCCGGCGAAGCAGACGGCGAAGCACATAGCCGCGTCCTTCATTGGACGGCATGATTCCATCAGAAATCATAAAGGTACAGGACTTAATATGATCGGCAATAATACGCAGGGATACATCCTTCTTGTGATCTGCCTGATATTCTGTATGAGCCAGTGCACAGACTGCATCCAACAGCGCCTTGTTGGTATCTACAGTGAACAGAGAGTCCACATCCTGAACCACAACAGCCAGACGCTCCAGACCCATACCTGTATCAATATTCTTCTGTACCAGCTCGGTATAATTTCCGTGACCGTCATTCTCAAACTGGGTAAATACGTTATTCCATACCTCAATATAACGGTCGCATTCACAGCCTACTGTACAGTCAGGCTTTCCGCAGCCGTATTTTTCTCCCCGATCGTAATAAATCTCAGAACAGGGGCCGCAGGGGCCTGCGCCGTGCTCCCAGAAGTTGTCTTCCTTTCCAAAGCGGAAAATCTTCTCTGCCGGAACACCAATCTCTTCATTCCAGATACGAAAAGCCTCATCGTCATCCAGATATACAGACGGATAGAGACGTTCCGGATCAAGTCCTACCACCTCCGTCAGAAATTCCCAGGACCAGTGGATGGCTTCCGTTTTGAAATAGTCACCAAATGAGAAGTTTCCCAGCATCTCAAAAAATGTGCCGTGGCGGGCTGTCTTTCCGATATTCTCAATATCACCGGTGCGGATGCACTTCTGGCAGGTTGTCACACGTTTGCGCGGCGGGATCTCCTGTCCGGTAAAATAGGGCTTTAACGGAGCCATACCGGAATTAATGAGCAGCAGGCTGTTGTCGTTGTGCGGCACCAGCGAAAAGCTCTTCATAGCCAGATGTCCCTTGCTTTCAAAGAATTCAAGAAACATCCTTCTCAATTCATTTACACCATACTTCTTCACGTCTTTTGTTCCTCCGTACTATTGTTCTTTCCGGCGCAGCTTCCTGTAAGGGACTGCGTCCTCAATTAATTCTTTTTCTCCGTGCGGGAGTCTCTGAACTTCTTGCCGCAGATAATTCCTGCATAGGCAATTGCTGCGAAAATAACTGCCTTAACCGTGTATCCGATAAAGCTTGCTGCGATAGCTGACATATAATTTCCCTCCTTACGTTCAAATAAACACACACTTTCATCCTTGTATCATACCATAGGCAAAGGCATTGTTCAAGACACAAAATTGAAAAGAGACGGATTTTACTCCGTCTCTGATAATAGATCATAATACTCTTCTGCCAGCTCATAAGCTCTGTCCCGCGTGATTTCTGCCAGGGAACGGGTATACTCCAGTTCCTGCATAGCGCTGCCGGAATTGCCGGAAAGGGCGTCTACCGCCATCGCCTCCCGGCTCCGGATCCACTCATTCTGATCCTTCATAAAGGCATCCCAGGTATCTGACGACATATGTCTGCGCAATCCGTTCAGAAGCTGATTCAGTTCATTTTCCCAAAGCTTTCTTTCACTCTCGGCCACTGCCTTGGCAGAATTGGCCGTAGTATCCTGCTTGGTGGAACGTTTTTTCTCAATCTGGCGATCCAGCTCCTCCAGCCGCTCCAGAATATCCTGGTTTCCCGGCTGTTTTGTTGCAGAAACCTGTGCAGAAGACGAAATTCTTCTGTTTTCGGACGCCGCCGCGTTCTTCTGGCTGTTTCCGGCAGACACGGTCGGCGTTCTGTCCGACTGGGCTGACTGCTGAATCTCTGCTGCCGGAGCCGGAACTGCCCCGTCTGCCAGAACAGAACTTCCGCTTTCTGAAAAAGCTCCTGTCTCTGTCTCAGCCACCGCCTGCTCCGGAGCCGCCTGTGCCATCACCGCAGCAGGGGCCTGTCCGTTTTCCGATGCCGCTTTCGGCAGGACTTCTGCAGAAGCCTCCGTTTCCTGTTCTGCCTCCTCAAGCTGCGCCATAGCGGCCTCGGGAATCCGCACAGTCCGTTCTGTCGGTTCCTCCTGCTCCAATTCTGCCGAAAAGGCAGCAATCTCCGGAGCCGCAGTCTCCATAACGGTTTCCGCTGTTTTTGTCCTTGGCGGCTCTGATGTATACTGTCTGACTAATCTGGTTGAGCTGATGCCTACTGCCAGAATCAATCCTATTGCTATCCAGATTCCTTTTGGTTTCATATTCTCTGCCCCGCTCTGTCTGTTTTTCTGTCTATATTACAATAACATAAACAGAATGGAAAGAAAATACAAAACCAAAAGAAGTAAACATTTGTAAGATTTTCTTTAAGAATGCCGGTCTTAACCTGTAAGACCTTCATCCACCAGAAGATCCACACCGTCTGCTGCTGAAGTGGCAAGCAGATCACACCGCTCATTCTGCGGATGTCCGGCATGACCTTTTACCCAGATAAACTGTACCTGATGCGGCTTTTTGGCTTTCAGCAGCCGTTCCCACAGGTCAATATTTTTTACAGGGCCGCTTTTTCCCCGCATCCAGTTTTTTGCAACCCAGTTGTCAATCCAATGCTGATTGAAAGCATCTGTCAGATATTTCGAGTCCGAATAAAGCTCCACCTGGCAGGGACGGTTAAGCGCCTCCAGGGCCACAATGGCCGCCATCAGCTCCATCCTGTTATTGGTGGTTCTCCGGTATCCGGCTGACAGAACCTTTTCATGCAGCTCTCCCTTGCTGTCGAGAAACTGGAGCACCGCCCCGTATCCTCCTGGTCCGTCCGGGTTTCCCCGGGCAGAACCGTCTGTGTAAATCTGTACCTTTGACATCCGTTTTTCTCTCCTATCTATCCCATTTATCACACAGGGCATTAATCTGATCGGCAAATCTTGCCAGATCCTTATTTGCGCCTCCTTCATTGTGAAGGATTACTGCCATCAGGCGCTCACCGGCTGCCACAAGACGGGCAAAGACGCCGCTGGCCTTCCTGGCTGCCGCCGACTTGGAAACAATGGGAATTCCCACGGTTTCTTTGATCCAGACACCCTCGGCCAAATCATACTCTGCTCCGGAAAATGGAGCCTTTGCCAGGGACCCCGTCTTTTGTGCAACCAGCTCTGCGAAACGATCGCAGACATCATCGCTTCCGTGGACAATAAAATACTGCTGTGGTTTTTTCTGGAAACCGCAGGCCCATTCAATCAGTCCGTCCCGGTCTGCATGTCCGCTGATATCGTGCAGCACCTCAATATGCGCTTCCACTTCAATGGTTTCGCCAAAGAGGCGAACCGTCTTGTTTCCGTCAATCAGGCTGCGTCCGATGGTTCCCTCTGCCTGATAACCGGCAAACACTACCGTACATTCTTTTCTCCACAGGTTATGCTTTAAGTGGTGGCGGATACGTCCGGCATCACACATTCCCGATGCAGAAATAATAACCTTTGGGGCTGTATCAAAGTTAATGTTTACAGATTCGTCGCTGGTAACAGAAAGCTTCAACCCCGGAAACGAAATGGGGTTAATTCCCTGTCTTACCAGATCTCTTGTTTCATCATCATAACATTCCAGCTGATTTTCTTTAAATACATGCGTTGCCTCCACAGCCAGAGGACTGTCCACATATACCTCAAACCAGTCATGACCGTGAATCAGCCGCTCGCTTTTTATATGACGGAAATAATACAGAAGCTCCTGGGTTCGTCCAACAGCAAAGGCCGGGATTACCACATTGCCGCCCCGGTCCAGAGTTTCCTGAACAATCCGCACCAGTTCTCCAATGTGATCCTTGCCCTTTTGATGAAGACGATCGCCATAGGTGGATTCCATCACTGCATAATCTGCTTCCTCCGTATAAGAGGGATCGCGGATCAGCGGCTTGTTTTTATTGCCAATGTCTCCGGAGAACACAATCTTCTTCTCCACATCGCCTTCTTTCATCCAGATCTCAATGGATGCCGAGCCCAGAAGATGTCCGATATCTGTAAACCGCACAGTAATCTGATCATCCAGTTTTACGATTTCCCCGTATTTATAAGGTTCAAAAAGTTCCAGAACCCCAAGGGCATCGTTCATCTCATAAAGAGGCGGCACCTCCGGACGTCCTGCCCGGCGGGCTTTTCTGTTTTTCCACTCAGCCTCTGTTTCCTGAATGTGAGCGCTGTCCTTCAGCATAATATTACAGAGATCGCAGGTGGCCTCTGTTGCAATAATCCGTCCGCGAAATCCTCTTGCGTAAATGTAAGGAAGCATTCCCACATGGTCAATATGGGAATGAGTCAGAAGCACCAGCTGAATCTCAGAATAGGGAACCGGAGGTTCCAGATTTTCGTACAAATTAACTCCCTGCTCCATACCACAGTCTACAAGCAGCTTTGTCGGTCCCACTTCAAGGAAATGGCAGCTGCCGGTTACTTCATGGGCTGCTCCGCAAAATACAAGTCTCATACTAGGTCCTCCTTTTTGTAGTTTTCTTCCAGCTTTCTCACTCCCGCGATATTCCCCCACAATATCTCCCGCAGTGCTCACCTCCATTCCGCTTCGCTCCATGTCGGTGACGGGCTCTCGCCTCTTCCGCAGTGCTCACCTCCATTCCGCTTCGCTCCATGTCGGTGACGGGCTCTCGCCCTATCGCCCTGTCTCCCTGCACACCCCCTTTTGTGCAAGCACAAGGGGGTGTGCAGGGAGACAGGGCGGCACTGCTAGATGATGATGCATATCATCCCGCCGTTGCTGTCGTTGATGATTTTCTGGAGAGCGTCCTGGAGACGGGACTGGCAGTCTTCTGTCATCTGACTGATTTTTGCCTGAATGCCGTCTTCCACAATCTGCTCTATGGATTTTCCGAAAATGTTCGTATCCCAAATGCCGTTTTCTTCTTTTTTTGCATTTTCCTTCATATAAGCAATGAGATCCCGGGCCTGCTCCTCGCTCCCTACAATCGGAGCAATCTCTGTCTGAATGTGGGCTTTAATCAGATTAATGGAGGGAGCCTCTGCCCGCATCTTCACTCCATAGCGGTTTCCATGGCGAATAACTGCCGGTTCATCCAGAATAATCTCCGAGCGATCCGGAGTCACAACGCCATACCCCTTCATCCTCACCTGATTCATTGCATTCAGAACCTTGCCATATTCTCCCTGCATGGAGGAAAGCTCTTTCAGCTTCTCCATCAGCTGATATTCATCTTCAATTTCAATCCCCGCATAATCGCTCAGGATCTGATAATAATATCCATCCTCCAATCCCACCTGTACCCGGATTCGTCCGTTTGACATATCCATTTCTTCTGTCTTCATGGAACGGATTGCCGGCTCTGAGCCATCATAAAAATCCTGAGGAACATCCTTCATATGACGGACCTTACCCATCAGCTCTCCTGCCTTCCGGATAATCTGTTCCTTCAGCCAGTGTGTAGGCGGAAGTATCTCCACCCACCTGGGTATGTAAAAACCCACCTCTGTTACAGGAAATTCCTGAAGCACCTGCTCCAGAATCCGGTTAATGTCCTCTCGTTTCAGCTGCTCACAGTTTACTGCCATAACAGAAACCCCGTACTCCTTCTCCAGACTCTTCTGCAAAGCCCTGGTATCTTCAGAATACGGGCGGGCGGAATTAAGAAGAACTAAAAAAGGCTTTCCAATGGCTTTCAGTTCGCTCACAGCCGTCTTTTCTGCGTGGATATAGGAATCCCGCTTCAAGTCTCCAAAAGAGCCGTCTGTCGTCACCACAAGTCCAATGGTGGAATGATCACGAATCACCTTTCTTGTTCCGACCTCGGCCGCTCTGGTAAAAGGAATCTCCTCCTCAAACCAGGGTGTTTTCACAAGACGTTCCCTCTCCTGTTCCATGTGGCCGCCGGCGCCTTCCACCATAAATCCCACACAGTCAATCAGCCGTACCTGTACAGATACCCCGTCTCCCAGCTGAAGCCTTGCAGCCTCCTTGGGAATAAATTTGGGTTCTGTCGTCATAATCGTCACTCCGGCTGCGCTCTGAGGCAGTTCATCTCTGGTTCTCGCTCTCTGATGATCGTCCTCTATCTCAGGAAGAACCATCAGCTCCATAAACCGCTTAATAAACGTAGATTTTCCCGTTCGTACAGGCCCGACCACTCCCAGATACAATTCTCCACCGGTCCGCGCCTCCATATCTTTATAAATATTATACTGATCCATGAAGATACCCCCTCGCTATACTGATACAGTATATGCCAGGGGGACCCGGATTATTTATAATCGTTTTTTACATTTTCACCCCGCAGAATTGCCAGAGCCATTTCTGCGCGCTTTTCCGTTGAATATGTCCGGAACGACATTTTTTTCACCCGCATAATATCAAGATTGTCTTCAATTTCGGCAATCTTAATCTTTGATGCCATTTCGCTCCAGCGAATGTCATCAATATAATCAAAATATGTCATGTCCAGACGTTTCGTCAAAATCTCAACCGTCTCCACTACTTCTCTGGAGAAACCGGCATCACAGAGATCCTGCAGAGTAATCTCTGTATCCTCCACCACATCATGAAGGACTGCAGCCATCTTTTCCTCTTCCGTATCCATCTTCTCCATGACTCTTAACGCATGGTTAATATACGGACTGCCCTTATCATCCGTCTTTTCTGCAAGAGCTGCTGTTGCAAATTCAATCGCTGTTGATAAGTTCATAGGCAGCCTCCTTTACCTTTTTGCGGACATATACAGATGGCGCGGAATACCGTCTACCATTACGGAAGGAGAATCACCCTGAATCAGAGGTCTTACATAATCAATAAATTCCTCAGTCACATAGGTGCCGTCCTTGGTAATCCACTCTCTGGGTACCAGCTTTTCTCCGTTTGCAATCTTATGTACATCATAGATTCCGGTTGCACACTGATACGGATCATCGGAAACACGGTCAATAACAACCATCTTGCCGGAATCTCCCTCATCTGCCGCCTTCACAGCTGCGCCTCCTACCATAAATGCCTCATTCACATCCACTCTGGAGGCCAGATGAGCAGCGCTTCTCTGTAGGGTGCTGAATTCTACAGCCCTTGTCTTGCAGCCGATTTCCTGATTGATTACATTTGCCAGATAGCTGGCTGTTCCTGTCAGCTGCTTATGACCAAAGGCATCCACATAATCTACACCGGTTCCCAGCTCACTGACATAACGTCCGTCAGCAGTGCGGATTCCCTCGGAAACAGCAACCACAACCACATCCTTCTTTTCCAGAAGATGACGTACTCTTCCTTTGAATTTTTCAATATCAAAGGCAATTTCCGGAAGATAAATCAGATCCGGTCCGTCACAGTCCTCTCCGCGGGAAAGAGCTGACGCGCCGGTCAGCCAGCCTGCATTTCGTCCCATAATTTCAATAATGGTAACCAGTTTTTTCTTATAGGAGAATCCAAGACCATCCCGGATAACCTCTTTTGTAGAGGTCGCAATATATTTCGCTGCGCTTCCGTAGCCCGGTGTATGATCGGTAAGAGCCAGATCGTTGTCAATCGTCTTGGGAACGCCTACAAACTTCTGCTTCTTTCCTGTCAGAATCGCATAATCTGATAACTTTTTAATAGTATCCATGGAATCATTTCCGCCGATATAGATAAAGCACTCAATATTCAGCTTTTCCAGGATCTCAAAAATCCGTACAAAAATATCCTGATTCTCGTGAATCTCCGGCAGTTTATACCGGCAGGTTCCCAAAAATGCAGACGGTGTCCGCTTCAAAATCTCCACATCCAGATCACTGCGGATATGCTTTGACAAATCTACATATTGTTCATCCATGAGCCCCTGAATCCCGTACAGCATACCATAAACCTTTTTTGCCCCGCGATCGATTGCTGTTCTGTACACTCCTGCAAGACTGGAATTGATAACTGCTGTCGGGCCTCCCGACTGTCCTACTATCACGTTACCTTTCATGATGAACCCCTCCTCTTATACATTACAGACGATTCTCCAAAAATAACCCCCATTCCAGGAGACCGTCTATATTTTCTTATAGCAAATCATACCATAAAAATAAGGGAAAAGTCTACAACTTTTCCCTTAAATTTGATTTATTTTCTGATATTTTGCCACAATTTTTCCAAATCCGGGTGATTGCCCGCAGATTCATCCCTATTCGCTTAAATATGCCTTCTTTACAGAATCATCATTCATCAGCTTTGCAGCATCGCCGGAAAGAACGATAGAGCCCGTCTCAAGCACATAAGCCCGGTTGGCAATAGAGAGAGCTTTTTTTGCATTCTGCTCAACCAGAAGCACCGTCACTCCGTCCTCGTTGATTTTCTGAATAATATCAAAAATCTCATTAACATAAATGGGAGACAATCCCATAGACGGCTCATCAAGAACAATCAGCTTGGGATGAGACATCAGCGCCCGTCCCATAGCTAACATCTGCTGCTCTCCTCCGGAAAGAGTTCCGGCCATCTGATTTTTCCGCTCCTCCAGGCGGGGGAAGCGTTTATAAATCATCTGAAGAGTGTCCTCCAGCTCCTTTTTATCATTGCGGGTATACGCCCCCAGCTTCAGATTCTGCAGAACAGAGAGAGATGCAAACACCCGACGTCCCTCCGGCACATGGGCAATCCCCATGGATACCAGCTTGTGGCCGGGAATTTTTGTAATATCCTTACCCTCATAAAAAATCTTTCCGGACTTGGACGGAATCAGGCCGGTAATGGTCTGCAGAGTTGTGGTCTTTCCGGCTCCGTTGGCGCCGATGAGGGCAATGATCTCCCCCTGATTTACTTCAAAGGAGATTCCCCTTATGGCCTGGATCACGCCGTAATAAACCTCCAGGTCTTTAACCTCAAGAATTGCCATAATCGCCTCTCCTCCTACTCTCCAAGGTAAGCGGTAATTACCCGCTTATCATTCAATACTTCCGACGTATCTCCCTGGGTCAGAACCTGACCGAAGTTTAATACCGTCAGCTTTTCACAGATACCGGAAACCAACTTCATATCATGCTCAATCAGAAGAATCGTCATATCAAACTGATCCCGCACAAAACGGATGGTGTTCATCAGCTCCATTGTCTCATTCGGGTTCATACCGGCAGCCGGCTCATCCAAAAGCAGCAGCTTGGGATCCGTTGCAAGCGCACGGGCAATCTCCAGCTTTCTCTGTTTTCCATAGGGAAGATTGGATGCCTTGTAATCCCACTCTCCATCCAGATCAAACACCTTCAAAAGCTCCATCGCCCTCTCATCCATCTCCTTCTCCACCCGGTAATATCTGGGCAGACGGAGAATTCCCTCAATGGTGGAATACTTATGATGATTGTGCAGGCCTGCCTTTACATTGTCCAGCACAGACAGATTCTTAAAAAGACGGATATTCTGGAAGGTTCTCGCAATTCCGGCCTGATTGATTTCTATGGTCTTTTTTCCGGTCAGATTTTTTCCATCCAGGAAAATAGAACCGGTATCAGGTTTATATACCCCCGTCAGAAGGTTAAATACCGTTGTTTTTCCGGCTCCGTTAGGCCCAATCAGACCATAAAGCTGCCCTTTTTCAATGGTGAGGCTGAAATCATTAACCGCCTTCAGGCCACCAAAGGAAATCCCTATATTCCTTACTTCAAGCAGTGCCATCTTACGCAGCCTCCTTCGCAGTGGATTTTCTCTTTTGCTTTATCTTGTCCAGCGCCACAGAACGGAGTTCAATCGCCTTGGGGCTGGAATTAAACAGCATCATTACAATCAGAACAACCGCATAAATCAGCATACGGTAATCATTCAGTCCACGGAGCATCTCCGGAAGCACGGTCAGAACAACAGCGGCAATCATAGAGCCGCGGATATTGCCCAGTCCGCCAAGAACCACAAATACCAGGATCATAATGGACATATTATAGCCGAAATTCTTTGGAGTTGCCGCCAGACTGGACAGGTTGTGGGCATACAATACGCCTGCAACTCCTGCCAGAGCCGCGGAAATGGCAAAGGCCATCAGCTTGTACTTGGTAATATTAATACCGATGGATTCCGCTGCAATCCGGTTATCACGAATGGACATAATCGCCCGTCCTGCTCTGGAATGAATCAGATTCAGTACAATAAACAGGGTCAGAAGCACCAGCAGCACTCCTATGGTAAAGGTTGCCGCCTTCGGCGTTCCTGTAATTCCCTGGGCGCCTTTAATCAGGACAACACCTGTTTCATCCATTCCCAGAGACAGGGTATCCTTGATGGAAAAATGAAATCCCGAACTGTCGCGGCCCACATACATGGCATTGATCAGGTTTTTGATAATCTCTCCGAAAGCCAGAGTTACAATTGCCAGGTAATCGCCCTTCAGTCTCAGAACCGGAATGCCAATGAGGATTCCGAATACTCCTGCAACCACCGCCCCCAGAATAAGAGCCAGGAAAAACCGCAGACCCACGCTGGGAATCACATTTTCCATACAGTTTGTGAAAAATGCGCCGGAAAACGCGCCTACACACATAAATCCCGCATGACCCAGGCTCAGCTCTCCCAGAATTCCTACAGTCAGATTCAGGGATACGGCTAAAATCACATAAATACAAATGGGAACCAGAAGTCCCTTCATCAGGCTGCTCATATGACCGGTTGAGGACAGAAACGTCATCAGGGCCCAGGCGCCGATTACGATTGCGTATGTGATACTGTTTTGAATCAGAGTTTTATTTTTCTTCATCACACACACCTACACTTTCTCCATAATTTTTTTGCCCAGAATTCCTGTGGGACGCACCAGAAGCACGATAATCAGCACGGAAAATACAATCGCATCCGACAGCTGAGAGGAAATATACGCCTTGGACAGGTTTTCAATCACACCCAGAAGCACACCGCCGATGAAGGCGCCGGGTATGGAACCGATTCCTCCGAATACTGCAGCCACAAAGGCCTTGATACCTGGCATGGAGCCGGTATAAGGGGTCAGAGACGGATAGGTCGAGCAAAGCAGAGCGCCGGCAATAGCCGCCAGAGCAGAACCGATTGCAAAAGTAATGGCAATCGTTCTGTTAACATCAATTCCCATTAAGGTTGCCGCTCCCTGATCCTCGGATACAGCAAGCATTGCCTGTCCAACCTTCGTCTTATTGATAAACTGAGTCAGGCCCACCATAATCACAAGACAGGTCACAATCGTAACCATCGTAACTCCGGATATGGACAAAGCGCCGTCTGCCAGTTTAAGACTGGGCACATTGACCACGGAGGTAAACTGACGGGCATTGGAGCCGAAAATCAGCAGTGCCACATTCTGCAGCAGATAGCTGACACCGATAGCTGTAATCAAAACCGCCAGAGAGGATGCTCCCCGCAGCGGCTTATATGCCACACGCTCAATCACAACGCCAAGCACCGTACACGCTGCGACTGCTGCAAGAATTCCCACCATCGGCGGCATTCCCATAGTGCTGACAATGGTAAAGATGACAAATCCGCCCACCATAATAATATCTCCGTGCGCAAAATTCAGCATCCTGGCAATTCCGTAAACCATGGTATAACCCAGAGCAATAATCGCGTATATGCTGCCCAGGCTGATTCCATTGATCAAATAAGACAGAAAACTCATGTACCCCACACCTCTTCATTTTATTTGTTGTGTAAAATCAGGAAATAAATTCCTGTTATGCAAATAAGGGCCGTCTGTTCTGACGCCCCTTATTTGTATCCGCATTCATGATTACTGCATTTCGTAAATACCATTTACAATCTTAGCGGCCTTCGGAGCCTTGTTGGGCTCACCGGCTGCATTCCAGGTCATTTCCGCACCAGTCAGTCCATCGATGGAGATCTCGGTCATGGCCGTCTTCATAGCCTCGCACATATCGGAAATTTCCATGTCTGCAGTTACACCGCCCTGTTTTACGGCAGCAGCAATTGCGTATACAGCGTCATAAGAATCTGCCGCAAACTGGTTCGGCTCTGTGCCGTATGCTACAACATAATCCTCTGTGAACTTCTTGCTGCTTTCCTCTGTTACAGAGAAAGGAGTCAGAAGCATCAGACCCTCTGCCAGGGAGGTATCAAAGTTCTCTACAGAAAGAATACCGTCCATACCGTCACATCCAAAGAAAATCGGGTCAAAGCCCTTGTCAGATGCCTGTTTCAGGATTACAGATGCCTCCTGATAGTAGATGGGCAGGAATACCAGCTCAGCGCCTGCTTCCTTTGCCTTGTCCAGCTGTACGGAGAAATCCGTATTGGTATCAGCTGTAAATGCCTCATCTGCAACAATCTCAATGCCCTCATTGAGTGCTTCCTTTACAAAGGATTCACGGATACCGGAGGAATACTCGGTAGAGCTGTCATAAATAATAGCAACCTTGGTAGCCAGCTTATTCTCACCAATATACTTGGCAGAAGCGGTACCCTGATCCGGATCAGCAAAGCATACGCGGAATACGTTGTCATTGGCTACGCACTCAACTGCAGAACCGGAGGGAGTCAGCTGGAACATATTGTCATTGGCTGTCTCTGAAGAAACTGCGATACAGGGTTTGGATGTGGTTGCGCCCACCAGCATCTGCATACCCCAGTCTTTTAATGTATTATAGGCGTTAATGGTCTTCTCAGAATCGTTCTCGTCGTCCTCCGCCTTTATCTCAAACATCATGCCGTCTACGCCGCCTGCTGCGTTGATCTCCTTCACTGCCAGGTCTGCACCGTTCTGTACGGCAATTCCGTAGGTTGCGGCCGGTCCTGTCAGAGGTCCAATCACGCCCAGCTTAATGGTGCCGCCCTCAGCTCCTGCAGCCTCGCTTCCTGCTGCTTCACTTCCTGCCGCCTTCGTATCTGCTGCCGGTGCATCGCTGCCGCCGCCGCATGCAGTCAGGGACATTGCCATCATTGCTGCCAGACTTAATCCAATTGCTTTTTTCATAATAGTCTCCTCCTCGATTTCTGAAACAGCCCTCTCAAAAGTTCCAAAAGCTGTGCCATTCAAGCTGTCATAATTATAGTTGTAGCGTAAAATAATGTCAAGCACTTTTTCACATTAAATTGTTAATATGATGATATTTGCGCAAAAAAATCCCAAAGACGGATCTCTGCCGCCTGCAAAAAAGCCGGCAGCAAAAACAGCCGCATATTTCTCCGCTTTTCTGTTTCCAAAAGCAGAGGAATACACGGCTGCCTGTTTCTGACAACTGTATTAAAAAATCTCTATATGCTGTCTGGCCAGGGAATCGCCTGATTCTCCATGGTTTTATCCCGGAGCATCAGCTCCTCCACAGCGTCCTGTGCCGCCTTTCCCTCAAACAGCACCTGGTTTACCTGCTCGATAATCGGCATGGGAACCTGATATTTCTTTCCAAGAGCGCAGCCGGCCTTTGCCGAGTACACGCCCTCTACCACCATCTGAACCTCATCCATGGCCTCCTTCATGGAATAGCCCTTTCCGATCAGAATACCTGCCCTGCGGTTGCGGCTGTGCATACTGGCGCAGGTAACAATCAGATCTCCGATACCGGAAAGACCGCAGAAAGTTTCAAACCGTCCGCCCATGGCAATACCCAGTTTTGCAATCTCGTAGATTCCCCTGGTAATCAAAGCAGCCTTTGTATTGTCCCCATACCCCAGACCGTCTGCAATACCAGCCGCCAGAGCAACTACATTCTTCAAAGCGCCGCCGATTTCAATTCCCTGAATATCCGGGCTTACATAAACGCGGAATACCGGGCTCATAAACACATTCTGAATGTACTCTGCCGTTTCCTTTTTTCCGGCTCCTGCCACGCAGGTGGTAGGCAGACCCCGGCTGACCTCCTCTGCATGGCTCGGCCCCGAAAGTACCGCAACCTCTGCCTGGGGAATTTCCTCTGTCAGAATGTCAGAGAGGGTCATAAGGGTAGATTCCTCAATTCCCTTTGCCACATTGACAATAATCTGTCCTTCTCTGCAAAACGGACGCATTTTTGCGGCTGTCTCCCGCACATAAACAGAGGGAACAGCTGTTACCAGCATATCCCGTCCTGTCATAGCCTGCTCCAGATCTGCCGTAAATTCCATGGAATCCGGAAGAACCAAATCAGGAAGTGTTTTCAGTTTTCTTGTTTTTTTCAGAGAATCAACCTCTGATTCAAACGCTGACCATACCGTAACGTGATGACCATTGTTGTGCAGCAGGGAAGCCAGGGCAATACCCCAGCTTCCTGATCCGATGATACCGATTTTTGCCATTTTGTCTCAGCCTTTCTTCTTTGCTCCGATTTTATTTTCTGTCCCGGCTAACAGACGTTTAATATTTGCATGATGACGCCATATTCCCAGACCGCCGATGATTACAGCCAGAATACAGAATTCCGGCACCTGGGCCGCGCCCAGTCCATAGCTTCCCTGTACGGCAAAATAGCTCATTCCCGCCATAAAAAGAATCATGACAAAAATAGACCCCAGAGAAACAAAACGGGTAATTGCCACAGTAGCCACAAAAACCACCAGACAAATCAGCATCACCCGCCAGTCCAGGGAGGCCAGCAGCCCGGCTGATGCCGCAATGCCCTTTCCTCCCTTAAAGCCCATATAAAACGGGTAATTATGTCCGAGAATCACACCAAGTCCTGTATACAGCAGGTATACATACAGCATCTCCTGCTGGCCTGAATAAAGCATCCGGGTCAGCAGACATGCCAGAATCATCTTTCCTGCATCACCCAGAAATACAATAAGTCCGGCTTTCACCCCCATTACCCGCAGCACATTGGTGCTGCCGGCATTGCCGCTTCCATAATTCCGGATATCCATATTTTTTGACTTGCTGTACAGATAACCGGTTTGAAACAGACCAAATACATACCCCATTGCCAGACAGATTGCTCTTTCCATTTACTGCTCCTTTCCCGAACGCTCCCTGATAATAAACCGCAGAGCCGTGCCGCGGAATCCAAAGGATTCACGAATCTTATTTTCCAGATACCTTACATAGGAGAAATGCATCAGTTCCTTGTCATTTACAAAAATTACAAAGGTCGGCGGCTTCACTGCAACCTGAGTCATATAATAGAGCCGCAGACGCTTGCCCTTATCGGACGGCGGCTGCTGCATGGCCACAGCCTCGGTCATAATCTCGTTCAGAACTCCCGTTGCCACACGCAGGGTCTGGTTCTCGCGAACCATGTCAATCAGCTCGAACATTTTGTTCATGCGCTGTCCCGTCACAGCAGAAATAAACACCATTTCCGCATAAGGCATAAAGGAAAGCGTGTCGCGTATTTTCTTTGTGTGCTCGTAAATGGTCTTGTCATTTTTCTCAATGGCATCCCACTTATTCACAGCCACAATAATGCCCTTGCCGCGATCGTGGGCAATACCGGCAATCTTTGCATCCTGCTCGGTCACACCCTCTGTGGCATCAATTACAAGGATCACCACATCAGCCCGCTCTACGGCAGAAACCGTGCGGATAATGCTGTAACGCTCCAGATCCTCTTTGATTTTACTTTTTCTGCGCAGGCCTGCCGTATCAATAAATACATATTCGGTTCCGTTATGAACCACCTCGGTATCTACGGCATCTCTGGTTGTTCCTGCAATGTTGGAAACAATCACCCGGTTTTCACCCAGAAGCTTGTTGATAATGGAGGATTTTCCCACGTTGGGTTTTCCCACAATCGCAACTCTGGGGCGCTCGTCCTCTGTATCGTCCATCTGCTCTGCGCCAAAATGCTTGGTTACCTCATCCAGCAGATCTCCGATTCCCAGACGGGATGCTGCAGAAACAGCCACGGGATCTCCGATTCCCAGGTTGTAAAACTCATAGATGTCATTTCCAAACTTCTGGAAGCTGTCCACCTTATTGACAGCCAGAACAACCGGCTTTCCGGATTTTCTCAGCATATCTGCCACCTTGGAATCCGAATCCACCAGTCCCTGACGTACATCTACAATAAAAATAATTACATCTGCCGTATCAATGGCAATCTGTGCCTGTTCTCTCATCTGGGAGAGAATGATATCCTTGCTGTCCGGCTCAATACCGCCGGTATCAACCAGGGTAAAATTCATATTCAGCCAGGAACAGTCCGCATAAATCCGGTCTCTGGTTACGCCAGGCGTATCCTTTACAATCGAGATCGTCTCCCCTGCCAGCACATTAAACAGGGTGGACTTTCCCACGTTGGGGCGCCCTACTATGGCTACAATCGGTTTGCTCATACGTTATATCTCCTTTAATTCATATCCTTCATACTCAGTATCTTCTTCCAGTTCAAGACCCAGAACTGCACCTACCAGATCCTGTCCGCTTGATTTTACAATATGGATGGGAACTTGTAAAGCATTTTGAACCTGCTCCCTCGTCATGTCATCCAGGAAAGTCTCCTCTCCGCTTCGGAACATACAAACCGGAAGGAGAAGTCTGTCTCCCAGATCCTGTCCGGAAAGCTGCTTGACCAGATCCTGACCTGTAATCAGCCCGGCCACTGTAATCTGCTCTCCGAAAAACTCATTGCGGATAGGGAAGATCCGTATCTCCACCTGCGGATACTGCTTCATAATCCGTTCTGCCTGCTTTTCCAGATAAGGAGCTGCAAGAAGTCCTGTGGCAATGGAAATCCGCTCCGGTTCTGCCTCTCCTTCAAACTCCTCTTCCACCATGTGGAGAGCCTCCTGAACCTCCGTATCCAGAAGACGCAGCATCCCTACTCCGTTTTCCAGCTGCGGGAATCCGTCATACCGCTGGTTTTCCGGCAGTTCTCTTTCTGCAAGAATATAAAACTCATCGCTGGCATGGATAAAATGGATTCCGTGCTCCTGATAAATCCGCTTCTGCCATCCCTCAATAATCTCCAGAGCCGCCTGTGCCGACTCCCGGTCAAAGGCTTCCAGAGGATAAAGTCCCTGGCGGAATTTTGACAGACCCACGGGTACGACGGACACACTCTCCATGCAGGGAATGTACTTTGTCAAATCGCGAATCGTCTGATCCAGTTCTTTTCCGTCATTGATACCCGGACAAAGCACAATCTGTCCGTTCATGGGGATCCCCGCCTCAAACAAAGTATCAATTTTCTTCAGGGATTCTCCGGCAAACCGGTTGTGAAGCATCCTGCACCGCAGTTCCGGATTGGTCGTATGGACGGAAATATTGATGGGCGCCAGCTTAAACTGAATAATTCTCTGAATATCATGATCCTTCATATTGGTGAGCGTCACATAATTGCCCTGAAGGAAGGAAAGGCGGGAATCATCATCCTTAAAATAAAGCGTCTCCCGCATACCCGGAGGCATCTGGTCAATAAAACAGAAAATACACTGATTGGTACATGACTTGTAATCGCTCATCAGACCATTTTCAAAGGTAATTCCCAAATCCTGGCAGTCGTTTTCCACCTCCAGCTCCCACTGTTCTCCATCCGGCTTCTCCACAAGAAGCGTCAGGGAAGGGCTGTCTACATAGTATTCATAATCAAAAATATCTTCGATCTCATTTCCGTTGACAGACAGGAGTCTGTCCCCCGGCTGAAGCTCCAGCGCATCGGCTATGGAGCCGGGATCTACGGACTTGATCGTATGGCCTTTCTTGTTCATATCTGTCTGTCCTCTCCTGTTTCTTGATTCATTCTAACATTTTTTGTCAGATATAGCAATGCCTGTCCCTTTTGTATTTTTTTCAGAAAAACCCTCCTTGCTATTGACTGGGGCCTTTCTGCAATGGTATAAATGAAGTGTATTGAACAAACAGTTCACCACCTTATGATAAAGGAGTCATTATTCATGGCTAATAATTACGTTTTTAACGACATTTTACCAGTTGCACCTTTGAAGATTGCCGCCCTGGAAAGCTGCCGGGAGCTGGCTCAGAAGGTCAATAACCACATTGTGGAATTCCGCAGAAATGATACGGAGGAGCTGATTCGCCGCAAGCAGGATCTGAACTACCGGGGATATGACGTGGATTCCTATCTTTTAGACTGCAAGTGTCCCCGTTTCGGTTCCGGTGAAGCCAAGGCTGTTATCAATGAATCCGTGCGGGGCGCTGATCTGTTTGCCATGGTAGATGTAACCAACTACAGTATTCCTTATACCATGTGCGGTTATACCAACCATATGTCCCCGGATGATCACTTCCAGAATCTGAAGCGGATCATCGGCGCCTCTGTAGCTACCGCCCACCGGGTCAATGTTATCATGCCCTTCTTATATGAGGGACGTCAGCACAAGAGAAGCAAGAGAGAATCCTTAGACTGCGCTATGGCTCTTCAGGAACTGATTCATATGGGCGTGTCCAACATCATCACCTTTGATGCCCACGATCCCCGGGTACAGAATGCCATTCCCTTAAACGGCTTTGACAACTTTATGCCCACCTATCAGTTTATCAAGGCTCTTTTCCGCCATGATAAAGACCTGAAAATTGACAAAGAGCATCTGATGGTTATCAGCCCGGACGAGGGCGCCATGAACCGCGCCGTATACCTGGCAAACAACTTGAGCGTCGATATGGGTATGTTCTACAAGCGCCGCGACTACTCCAGAGTGGTAGACGGACGCAATCCCATTGTTGCTCATGAATTCCTTGGTTCCTCTGTAGAAGGAAAGACCGTTCTGATTATCGATGACATGATCTCTTCCGGAGAAAGCATGCTGGATACCGCAAAGGAATTAAAGGAGCGCAAGGCTTCCAAGGTCATCGTCTGCTGTACCTTTGGTCTGTTTACCAACGGACTGGAGAAATTTGACGAGTTCTATGAAAAAGGTTACATTGACTATGTCATTACAACCAACCTGAACTATCGTCCGAAAGAGCTTTTGGATCGGGCGTGGTATCTGGAGGCAGATATGAGCAAATACATTGCCGCCATTGTCAACTCCTTCAACCACGATGTTTCCATTGGAAAGGCTCTGTCTCCCACTGCCAAGCTTCAGAATCTGGTACAGAAGTATCAGGCCGGCAGATGCGAATAATTCCGGACAATCGGAAAATAAAAAGCACATTTCCTATGAAAGAAAAAGAGGCTGTTTTCACAGTCCCTTTTTTGATCCCCTGTTATTTTCCAAGACGCGCCTTTAACTCTGCCAGTCTCTCTGATGCAGAGGAGGAAGCCGTCCCGTATTTTTTCAGTACATCTTCACCGGAATCCGGAAGCGGTTTCTCCAGACTGGACAGGGCCTCCGCCTCTGCCCGCTCGTTTGCCGCCCACTCTGCCAGCTTGTCAAAACGGGAAAATGCGTTTTCTGAAGATACCTTCTGCACCTTTGACACAGATTTTGCCGCCTCTGCATTTGCAAAATCCGCCTTGATCTCATTGGCTCTTGCCTTCATCTCGTTGATATCCCGGGCCATGTCATTGAGTTTTCTGCGCATGGCATCCGCATCGGCCACTGCCGTCTTAACCCGCTCCGTCCAGTCCGCAATCAATGCTTCATACTCTGCCGCTTTTTCCAGGGCAATTTCTGCTGAAGCGTCATCTCCTGCCAAAACTGCATTCTCTGCCGCCTTTTCATACTGGGCATGTTTTTTCTCATACTCCTCAAGGGTGTTTTTTGCGCTGGTTTCTCCTGCAATGACTTTAGCCGCCGCTGCCTTGACTTTGGCATATTCCACAGACGCGTCAGCAATTGTCTGGTTAATGGCCTCCCGGGGATCCTCCAGACTGTCCATGAGAGCGTTTGCCTTGCTGCGGGTAATAAATGCGATTCTGTCCAATAATCCCATACTTATTCCTCTCCTTTATATTTTTCCAATACACTTTCTGCCATATCCTCTACAGGTGTATTTAAAATTTCTTTTGTTGTTTCCGCCTTCTGCTTTTCATAGGAAGTTTTGTAAATCAGGAACCGGATACCCAGAAACAGTACAGCCGCCACTCCAAAAACAATCACCCATATCAGCACCAGCTGCTTTGTGGTCCGTCCTGTTTTCATCATTGCTTCTCCTGCTTTCTGAAAACTGGCGGCAAAAAATGCCTCATCCGACATATCGGAGGTGTAGTTTGCGTCAATATAATCCAGGAGAATCTCTCCGGCCTCCTCATCCAGAACGCTTTTTGCAGCACTTCCGGCCCAGTAATAAGTGGCATAGACCGAGGGGCTGCTCTCCATAAAGCAGACAATCACATGCCCCTCATCGGAAAACAGCTTCTGATACTTTTCCTTCAGAGCCTGCTCAAACTCTGCTGAATCCGGTCTTGGATCCCCGTTTATATTGTCCGTAATCCAAAGATAGGGCTGAACTCCTGTTGCCTCATAAAAGCTCTTCAGTCCCTTTTCCAGAGCGGCCTTGTCATGAATCCAGTCCAACTCATCCTCATACCAGGTATCTGAGAGCCGGACATACTGGCTTCCCAGCTTTGTCCGCTCTATGGTACTGGTCTGAATACTGCTCTTTCCCCCGCTTCCGCCAAAAAAGGAAAATATCAGAATCAGGATCAGAAGAAGCCATGGAAGTCCTCCTAAAAATACATAGGAAAAGGGACTCCGGTACACTGTCGGCGGACGCCGTCTGCCAAAAGACGGTCCATAGAAGCTGCCTCCATAATAAGGGCGGTGATATCCTCCGCCATAGCTCCTGCCGCCGGAATATCCCCGATTACTGCCTGTACTGCCCCTTGCGCCTCCCCGGCTGGAACCGTAATGGAAATGACCCCCGCCGCCTCCATGACTGCCGCCGCTTCCGCCTCCGCCTCTTCCCATAAGCAAATACCTCCCTGCTGAAAAGCGTTATATTTACAGAAAATTTTAAAATATATCAAAATTAATGTATTTCTATGATTATACTTGGATATTATTCAAAAATCAATCCTTTATTTCTGGCGTTTTTCTTAATTTTCAACCATTCAGCCTGCGAGGATTCAGACGCCCAACGCCTGCCGCTTTCATATGTCAACCCCTCAGATTCCCCGGTTATCTACCAGAAGCATATTCAGCCTCTGCCACCGCTGCAGTTCTTCTCTTGTGATCAAAAGTCTCTTCTTCAGCTCCTCGGTATTTTCCTGAGGAGTCAGCGTTACCAGACACCTGAATGCACATGGCATCAGATCGGCGCTGGAAATACCGCAAAGAAGCCCGTCTGTGGCCTCCCGAAATTCCAGGGGATTAAAAATATACAGGAGATCCTCCTCCAGGGAATTGTACTGATTTACGAAAGAAAACCGAATCAGCATATCACTGTAAACCACTCTGCCTGTATAGTAGATATCGCTGCTTTGTCCATAAGGATTGCTGGAGCGAATCGAAAGAGCGGCGTGATAATTTCCCGGGGCATCCTCCTCCTCCCGAATATCAATCAGCCCGTTTTTTAATCGCTGATACCGGCCGTCATAAAAATAAAAATACAGCCTTTTTGCACGAAAGAACGGGCTCATACCGCTGTATGCGGAAGGAAGGGGCTGCACAGGCTCCTGCTCCTCCTGAACATCTAAAAGCTGTCCGGGACTGACCTGAAGGACCCTCGCAATCTCTCCCAGCGTTTCAATATCCATGGCAATTTCTCCGTTTTCATACTTGCTTACACTGGCTCTGCTTTTATGGATCCTGTCCGCCAGCTGCTGAAGGGTCATGGACTTCATTTTCCGGTACATCCGGATGCGTTCTCCTGTCTGTTTGCTGTAGGCACTCACTCTGCTTTTCCCTCTCTCTCCTGGATTTGTGTTTCTATTTTCATATTTTTTCTGATTGCCGCTGTTTTTCTGTGTTTCCTATAAATATACACAAAAAGCAAATTATCCTGTTTTTCAGACTATTATACCGGATAAATCCGCATTTTTCCAGTATGGTTCAACTTTTTTCTGAAAAAGTTTCATAAGATGAAATTTTTAAAATTTGCCTTTTCCTGGAATTCCTTTATAATAGGCAGGGCAGATATGCAGAATCTGTGTAATATTGACAGCAAAGGGGTTTGCAAACATGAACAAAAAGAAAAAAAGTAATTTTACAGGATCTCTTGGATTTGTACTGGCTGCAGCAGGAAGCGCCGTTGGCGTTGGAAACATCTGGCGTTTTCCCTATCTGGCTGCAAAAGACGGGGGAGGCCTGTTTTTGCTCGTTTATCTTGGTCTTGTCGTAACCTTCGGCTTCACCCTTCTTGTTACGGATGTCGCCATTGGAAGAAGGACAAAAGAAAATGCGCTTCACGCCTTTGAAACCATGAATCAGAAATGGAAATTTCTCGGATATCTGACCTTCCTGGTTCCTGCGCTTATTATGACCTATTACTCCGTTATCGGCGGATGGATTTTAAAATATCTGGTTACCTTTTTCAGCGGAAACGGCCGGGCTGCAGCCGCTGACGGATATTTTACTTCCTTTATTACGTCAAAGGCTTCACCCATTGTATTTATGCTGATTTTCCTTTCTCTGACTGCACTGATCGTATACCGGGGAGTCGAAAAGGGAATTGAACGTTTTTCCAGAATTGTGATGCCCGGACTGCTTCTTATGGTGGTTGGAATCGGACTTTTCTCACTTACCCTCTCCCATGAAGGCGCTGACGGAGTGGTCCGTACCGGTCTGGATGGACTGGCCGTTTATCTGATTCCCAATTTTGAAGGACTGACTCCCGGACGTTTCCTGGAGATTCTTCTGGATGCCATGAGCCAGCTGTTCTTCTCGCTCAGCGTATCCATGGGCATTATGATCACCTACGGCTCCTATGTAAAAAAAGAAATTGATTTAAGCCGTTCCTTAAGTCAAATCGAAATTTTTGATACTGTGGTTGCCTTTTTAGCCGGACTGATGATCATCCCTGCTGTCTTTGTTTTTTTCGGCACAGAGGGAATGGCTTCCGGCCCCAGCCTGATGTTTGTATCACTGCCAAAGGTTTTTGAAGCAATGGGATTTGCCGGCGGCATTCTGGGCCTTGTTTTTTTCCTGATGGTTCTGTTCGCTGCTCTGACCTCTTCCGTATCGATTATGGAAACCCTGGTAGCCAACTGTATGGATATTTTTCATACCTCAAGAAAAAAAATGAGCCTGGTGATCAGCCTTGTTTCTGCAGCCGCTTCTGTTGTAATCTGTCTGGGATATAATGTCTTTTATTTTGAACTGAAGCTTCCCAACGGGGCAACAGCCCAGCTTCTGGATCTTATGGATTATATCAGCAACAGCTTCCTGATGCCGTTTATTTCTCTTCTCACCTGTATCTTTGTGGGATGGGTTATGAAGCCGGAATGGATCTGTGAGGAAATGGAGGCCAGCGGTCACCCCTTCCGAAGAAAAAAGATGTATTCTTTTACGATTCGCTATGTGACACCGGTTATGATGACCGTTCTTTTTCTCCAGTCCACAGGACTTTTTGAATTGTTGTAAAGCCATTGTTTTATTTTATCAAAAAGGAGGGCTTCCCTATGGGGCCCTCCCTTTTCCTGTCCGTCTGCAGCAGGGTAAGCCCGGCGCTTACGGAGTGGTGATTTTTTCTGCCAGCTTCAAAAGCAGATCCACGATTTTCTCCATGGACTGAATGCAGATATACTCGTATCTTCCATGGAAATTGTGCCCTCCGGTACACAGATTCGGACAGGGCAGTCCCTTAAAGGACAGTCTTGCTCCGTCTGTGCCTCCGCGAATCGGACGAATGATCGGCTGAATGCCCAGCTCGCCCATTGCTTCCTTTGCCGTTTCAATCAATTCAAAATGTGGTTTGATCTTTTCCAGCATATTGTAATAGCTGTCCTTTAAGGTAAGCTCTGCGGTATTGCTGCCGTATTTGGCATTTAAATAAGCCACGGCCTGCTCCATCAGCGCTTTCTTTTCCTCAAATTTTGTCCGGTCATGATCGCGGATAAGGTATTTCATGGTACAGGACTCCACAGTTCCTTTCATATCGTCCAAATGGAAAAATCCCTCATATCCATCTGTGCATGCAGGATTTTCAAATACAGGAAGAAGAGACTGCAGCTCCATGCCCATTAAAATGGCGTTTTTCATTTTTCCGCGGGCTGTGCCTGTGTGAATGCTTACACCGTGAATGGTAATAAAAGCAGATGCGGCATTGAAGTTCTCATATTCCAGCTCGCCCAGAGCTCCGCCGTCTACGGTATAGGCAATATCTGCTCCAAAGCCTTCCACATCAAAGAAATCACTTCCCCGTCCAACCTCTTCGTCCGGAGTAAAGGCAACGCATATTTTTCCGTGCTTCCGTTCCGGATGGGCCATCAGATAAGCAGCCATTTCCATAATTTCGGCAACACCGGCTTTATCATCAGCCCCTAACAGTGTGGTTCCGTCTGTCGTAATCAGATCCTGGCCTGCATAATCTGCCAGCTCCTCATAATCCTCCGGCCCCATGGAAATTCCCAGTTCCCGATTCATTACAATCCGGCCGCCGTCATAATTTCTGATAATCTGCGGTTTAATGTCTGCTCCCGGACTGGCAGGCGCCGTATCCATGTGGGAAATAAAGCCAAGAACAGGAAGCTCTGCCTTCGCTGCCTCTCCCTCCAGATTGGACGGAATTTCTCCGTATACATAGCCCCAGGAATCCATCCTTACGTTTGAAAGTCCCATGGCCTCCAGCTCAGCCTTTAACATCCTTCCAAGATTCTTCTGCTTTTCCGTGCTGGGAAAAGCCTCCTGATCATCTTTAGACTGAGTGTCAACGGACACATACCTTAAAAATCGTTCTGTTACTGATGACATTTCCATTCTGTCTCCCTTCTGTTGTCTGATTTGTTTTTCTTTTTTATTCCTTCTCCGTATCGTCGATAATCTGTCCGCCTTCCACATGGGGACGTATCAGCTGCTCCAGAGAATATTTCCACAGAGCTTTTGACCCTAAAGCCGTTGTCTTATTCCGGTTGAGAATTCCGCTGAGATGTACCTGCTTTTCCTTCCACATTTTTCCGTTGGTCGCTGCATTCAGCATCGTCGGCTGGATATTGTCCATAGTATGGGCAAATAATGCCTCCGGGGAGGTGCCTTCCTCAAATTCATCCCACAGACTGCGGAACTTATCCCGCTGATCCTCCGGGAGAATTGAGAAAATCCGGTCAGCTGCCCGAAGCTCCCTTTCCCTCTGGGTTTTCTTTCCTTCCTCGTCATAGGCAAAGGTATCTCCTGCATCAATTTCCACCAGATCGTGGATCAGCAGCATAGAAATGGTTTTCAATACATCAATCGGCTCATTGGAATATTCACTGAGCAAAAGCGTCATTACTGCCATATGCCAGGCATGCTGGGAATCGTCCTCTCTCTGAGTCCCGTTTGTCAGAAGCGTCTGCCGAAGAATCTGTTTTTCTTTATCAATTTCCCGGCAGAATTCCATCTGGCGGGAAAGCCGCTCATCCTTATCCATCTTTTCTCTCTTTCCTGCGTTCAGCCGTGAGTGACCGCATATTCTTTACATTAGTTTACATAATTAAATTATGTAAACTTTTTATTTTTCCAGTCTGTTTCAGCGATTGGCCAGTTCCTGCGTAATCTCTTCCCAGGTTACCCCTTTCTCTGCCATTAATACCATAACGTGGTACAGAAAATCTGAAATCTCGTACTTGACTTCCTCCGGATCCGGATTCTTTGCTGCAATGACAATCTCCGTAGCTTCCTCTCCTACCTTCTTGAGAATTTTATCAATTCCCTTATCAAACAGATAATTGGTGTAGGATCCTTCCTTCGGATGAAGCTTTCTGTCCTGAATCACTGCAAACACATCCTCAAAAACCTTCAGAGGATTGGCTGTCTGATATTCCTTTTGGGCCAGAGTCTGGAAAAAGCAGCTGCGGCTTCCTGTATGACAGGCGGCTCCAATCTGGTGAACCTTTGCCAGAAGAGTGTCATTATCACAGTCCAGAAACAGAGCCTTCACATACTGAAAATGACCGGAGGTTTCTCCTTTTTCCCACTGGCTCTGGCGGCTCCGGCTGAAATAATGCATCTTTCCGGTGCGAAGAGTATCCTCGAAGGCCTGCTCGTTCATATAAGCCAGCATAAGCACCTCGGATGTTTTGTAATCCTGAACAATGACTGGAATCAGGCCGTCCTGATTGGTCCGGAACTGACTCCACGGTATCTGGCTTTTTAAAATATCAACCGAAATCCCCTGCTCTGACAGTTTCTGCTTTTGCTTCATGTACCAGCCGCTTTCCGGCTCCCCGGCCGGATAAATCACGCCTTCTATATTGTTTTGCTTCAAAAGCTCTGCCTCATCCCCGTCCGTCTTACCGGTCAGAATCAGAAACGGTACCAGAGCCTCTTCTGCTGACTCTGTCCCGCCTGCCAGAAATACCTGCTTTTCTGCCAGAATCTTTCCGGCGCCCAGCTGGCAAAATTCCTGAACCCGCTTCATCTGATCTGCTGCTGACAGAAAAACTGCAATTTTTTCTGTTCCAAACCGATCTGCTGCTTCCTTGATTAAATCAATGTTGTCCCCGTTTCCTCCATACAGAAATACTGCCTCTGCGCCTGCATAGAGATATTTCTTTACATCCTCCAGACGTTTGATCCTCCCTCCGAGAAAAACGGGAATATCAAGAACCCGCACTGCCTCTTTGACTGCGCCAATCGTTTTCTCATGTTCTTCATCCGATTCTGACAGATCAAACACGCAAAGTCCGTCTAAACCGTTGTGGCTGCAGGCTTCTGCAAAGGAAAGAAAGGAAAGCTCTTCGCCGCTTCCATGGACAAAGCCTTCTCCCGGAACCGGCAGCACCGCCTTTTGATTCCGGCAGCCTACTGCTGCCATCAGATATTTATCACCTGCCATATGATTTTCCTCCTTACTGGAATCTGGCCACCGCATCCGGAAGGCTGATTCGTTTTTCATAAAGGGCTTTTCCGATAATCACACCTGGAATCCCGTTTTCGCTGAGGGTTTCCAGATCCTTCACAGAGGACACGCCGCCGGAAGCAATCACATCCAGCCCCGTTTTTTCTGCCAGCATCCTGGTATAGGGAATATTGGGGCCTGTCAGCGTTCCGTCCCTGGATATGTCCGTGTATACAATATGACGGACTCCGTACTCTTTCATTTTCATACAAAGCTCCAGCGCAGTTACGGAACTGGTTTTCTCCCAGCCGGCCACCGCTGCCATTCCGTCTTTTGCATCTACTCCTGCCACGATCCGCTCCGGCCCAAAGGTTTCCACCAGTTCCCGCATAAATTCCGGATGCTCTGCTGCCTTTGTGCCGATGATACACCGGGAGATGCCCAAATCAAGCATTGCCCGCACATCCTCTGCGCTTCGGATTCCGCCGCCTAACTGAACCGGAACAGAAACCTGCTCCAGAACAGCCCGGATTGCCGGTGCATTGACGGAATAACCGGCCAGAGCGCCGTCTAAATCCACCAGATGAAGAAAGGTCGCTCCCTGGCTGACCCACAGCTTTGCCATATCAGCCGGGGTATCGGAGTAAACTGTAATATTATCAAAAAGTCCCTTTGTAAGGCGGACACACTTTCCATCCTTCATATCAATCGCCGGATATAACTGCATGACTTTTCACCCTTTCTCTCAGAGTACCCCTTTGGTAGACAGAACATCTGTAATTCTGCTATCCAGCCGGGTTGCGCTGTCCAAGGCCTTGGCAAAGGCCTTAAAGGCGCCCTCTATTATATGATGATTGTTGCTTCCGCTCAGCTGTTTTATGTGGAGATTCATCTCTGCTCCATAAGAAACCGCATAAAAGAATTCCCGGATCATTTCTGTCTCCAGATCTCCGACGAACTCCCGATCCAGCTTCAAATCATATACCAGATAGGGCCGTCCGCACAGATCCAGGGCGCAGAGAATCAAAGCCTCATCCATGGGAAGAATCATAGAGCCGTAGCGCACCATTCCCTTTTTATCTCCCACTGCCTCCTTAATCGCTCTGCCCAGTACGATTCCTGTGTCTTCAATGGTATGGTGGGTATCCACCTGCAGATCTCCCTCCACGAAAAGGCTGAGATCAAACAGGCCGTGGCGGGCAAAGCCCTCCAGCATATGGTCAAAAAAACCGATTCCCGTATGGATATCTCCTTTCCCGGTACCGTCCAGACAAAGGCTCAGACGTATCTTTGTTTCTTTTGTGGTTCGTTCCATCACTGCAGTGCGTTTCATAGCTCCTCCTTCTATTCAAAACGGACACGAATGGAATTGGCATGGGCTGTCAGATGTTCTGCCTCTGCAAATGCCTCAATATCCTTATGAATGGGTTCCAGAGCCTCCCTGGAATAGTAAATAATGCTGGATTTCTTAATATAGTCGTCTACCCCCAGAGGTGAGAAGAATTTTGCAGTTCCATTCGTCGGAAGAACATGGTTCGGACCTGCAAAATAATCTCCCAGAGGCTCAGAGCTGTACTCGCCCATAAAAATAGCTCCTGCATTCTGAATTTTAGTCATAACCTCAAAGGGATTCCGGGTCACAATTTCCAGATGCTCCGATGCAATCTCATTGGCTGTGGAAATGGCATCCTCCATGGAATCGGCAACCAGAATATATCCGTAGTTTTCCAGGGATTTCTCCAGAATATCCTTTCTGGAAAGAGTCTGGAGGAAAATGTCAATCTGGCGGGCCACTTCTTCTGCCAGTTCCATACTGGTGGTCACCAGAATTGCACTGGCCAGCTCATCATGCTCTGCCTGAGACAGCAGATCCGCTGCCACATACCGGGGATTGGCCGTTTCATCTGCCAGAACAAGAATCTCGCTGGGACCGGCAATGCTGTCAATACTCACATGACCATACACAGCCTTCTTTGCCAGAGCTACAAAAATATTGCCCGGCCCTACGATTTTATTGACGCGGGGAATGGATTCCGTACCAAAAGCAAGAGCTGCCACTGCCTGTGCCCCTCCGGCCTTGTATACCTCGGTAGCTCCCGCCAGGCGGGCGGCAATCAGTGTAACCGGATTGACCTTTCCGTTTTTATCCGGAGGCGTTACCATGACAATTCTCGGAACTCCTGCAACCTCTGCCGGAATAATATTCATCAAAACAGAAGACGGATAAGCTGCCTTTCCGCCTGGAACATAGACGCCCACACTGGAAAGAGGCGTTACCTTCTGTCCTAACAGGGTTCCGTCCGGGCGGGAATCAAACCAGCTGTACTGCTTCTGTTTTTCGTGATATTCCCGAATATTTTTCATAGCCCGCTTCATAACGGTCAGAAGCCCCGGCTCCACCTGGGCCATAGCCTCCTGAATCTCCATATCCGTAACACGGATATTGGAGCTGTTTAAATCTGCCCCGTCAAATTTTTTTGTATAGGCAAACAGAGCCTGATCTCTGTTTTTTCTTACATCCTCTACAATTTCCTGCACTGTGCTTTCATAGGCAGTATAGTTGTTCGGATCCCGCTTTAACAAATCAGCCAGAAGATTTTTTCTGGTTTCTTCATTCAGTCGAACGATTCTCATGATATTTTCTCCCTTTCTCCGCCTGGCAGGATGCATTTCACAACAGCACCCGCAGCGGGCTGTTTCTCTTATAAGAATGACCGTCTACCGGTTCTGAATCAGGGGGCGAAGCTGCTGAATCAGTCTGGTGATCCGCTCATGTTCCATTTTCATACTAACCTGATTGACTACCATGCGGGCTGACAGGGGACAAACCTCCTCCAGTACGCTTAACCCGTTCTCCCGAAGGGTCGATCCTGTTTCCACAATATCCACGATTACTTCAGAAAGCCCTACAATCGGCGCCAGCTCTATGGAACCGCCCAGCTTGATAATCTCCACTGTCTGATGCTTTTTATTATAAAAATAATCTTTTGCAATAGCCGGATATTTTGTTGCCACACGGATCTGCTCATGGTTATTCAGATACGCCCGGGCAGATTCCGGTCCGCAGACGCACATCCTGCACTGTCCCATTTTCAGGTCCAGAACCTCATACAGCTTTCTGCCTTCCTCCAGAAGCGTATCCTTTCCCACAACTCCGATATCAGCAGCTCCGTACTCCACATAAGTAGGCACATCGCCTGCCTTGGCCAGAAAAAACCGGAATCCCAGCTCCTCATTGGTAAAAATCAGCTTTCTGGAGGTTTTATCCTTCATTTCCTCACAGGTAATTCCAATCTGTTCAAAAAGAGCCAGAGTCTTATCTGCCAGCCGTCCCTTAGCCAGCGCAAAGGTCAGATATCTCACGGGTGTGCCACCTCCTTTTTCTCAACAGGAGTCAGTTCCTGCCCGGACAGACGTTTCCTCTGTCCCGTTTCCAGATTCACTTCCAGAACCTCTTTCTCTCCGTCAGATAAAAACAGAATACGTCCGATTCCCTGAGCTGCCGCCCACTCCTCGTAGGCTTCCGCCGGCTTTCCGTCTTTCCTGCACACCATCTGCAGGGTTTCTCCCCGGCTTCTAAGACTGCAGGCCAGAGGAATGGCTTTCATAGCCGCATCCGGCTCATAAACAAGAGCCGTGCAGACGGAAGAAACAGGAACCTGGATTTTCTGGCGGGACAGCGCCAGCATCAGCTGGTCCACCACAATGGCAAAGCCCACAGCCGGAGCCTTTTTCCCGAACTGCTCCAAAAGACGGTCATAACGTCCTCCTGTTACAATATACTCTCCCGTTCCATAGGTATAGGCCTTAAAAATAATGCCGGTATAGTAGGAATATTTGCTCAGCATCCCCAGATCATAAGAAACATAGTCTCCCAGACCGTAAGCATCCACCAGCTCCTGAACCCGCTCTAACCGGTCAATGGCCTGAAGCGCGCGGGGATTGGAGGTCATGGTTCTTGCAGCGCGAATCTGATCAATGTCTCCAAACAGCTCCGGAAGCTTTAAAAACAGCTGCTTTTGCTCCTGAGTCATCGTCTGCTCAGACAAAAGCTCCTCCACACCGAAATAATTTTTATTTTCAATAAGAATACGAAGCTTTTCCCTGGTTTCCTCGTCCATCCCGGCTTCCTCTGTCAGGCTCCGGTAAAACTCTACCTGCCCCAGCTCCACCTGGAATTCTGTCAGTCCGGCCTCTTTCAGAGACTGGATGACCATGGCGATCATTTCCGCATCTGCCTGACAGGTATCGTCGCCAATCAGCTCGACTCCTGTCTGGGTTGCTTCCTTTAACCTCCCCTGGTAACTGGAGCTGTTGATAAAGGAAGGCCCCACATAGCACAGGCGGATGGGATTTTCCTCTTCCATAAAATATTTAGCAGCACACCGGGCAATGGACGGCGTCATATCCGGCCGAAGCACCAGCGTATTGTTGTCCCGGTCAAAGAACTTGTACATTTCCTGGGATTTGACGCTTCCCCTCTCCTTACGGAAAATATCAAAATATTCAAACACAGGTGTCTCAATGGCTTCATAGCCATACAGGCGGAACACCTGAAGAATTTTCTCCTGAACCGCCAGTTTCCTGGCACATTCCGGTCCATAGATATCCCGGACACCCTCCGGGGTATGAAGCAGCTGATGATTCATAAATACTCCTTTCCCTCCCGAAATTCACAGATTACCATTTACTTTCACACGGTAGAGTGATAATCGAATAACGTGGTTACTATTATAGGAGATGGAATCTGAATTGTCAATCAACAATGACCAGATTGGGATAAATTTTCTCAATCCTTTCATCCGGAAAATGCTCATCCAGCGACTCTGCCGTTTTCTGCCACAAAGCACCTGCCGGCTCTTCTCCCGCCTGTCTCTGGGTATACCGCGCCAGAGCCATTCCTGACAGCAGCATATTGTAAAGCATAAAAACAATCAAAAGATTGGTTACGATTTTCCCGGCCTTTACCGGTATTTTTTCAATCCAGCGGGAAAGAACCGGATAAATCCCTTTCAGCCATACTACAGCTACAATTCCCCAGAAAAAACAGTACAGCAGATTGATTCTGCCTCCAAGGTTAAAGGGTATCTCGCTGTAATCCCAGAATATCGTTCCAAAAACAAGTTCTGTAAATACGCTGCAGAAATACTCATAAGCGCCTCCAAGAACAGTACCTGCCAGGAAAATATGACGGTCTGCCGTATTTCTGACCCGGTAAAGCACAGCAGTCAGCATGACACAGCCCAGCCCCCAGACAATGCTGAACGGGCCGTAAACCACGCTGCTCCGTCTCATAAGAACCCCGGCGGTGTAATATACAAAAACAGTCTCTACCACATCTCCTAAAAACGCGCCGATAAAAAACAAAGAAACCAGCTTGTAAAAGCTGCATCCGTATCCGAACACAAAGGCCTCTGCCACACGGCTGCGGGCCTTCTCCCGCTTCTGCTCCTCTCTCAGATTTTTTAAAGAGATATTGGGATAAGCCTTCATCATACGCCGCTGAATCCTGCGGGCAATCCTGCTGTTTAAAAATACAGACAGCTCCAGAAGCTTTCTGCGGACAGGCCCCGCCGCCTGTCGTGAGGAGACCTCTAAAAGCTCCTCCGGCGTAATTTCCCTGCGCAGCTCCTGGCGCAGCTCCAGAATCGCCCCCGCACTTCCCAGAGCATCTGCTGCCAGAGACAGGGTCAGAATCCAGAGAAGAACCACCCCCACAGGATAAGGAATCAGTCCCACTGCAGCCAGCAAAAGAGCGTTAAGCCCCTTGATCATCAGGACAGCTCCCAGTCCCCATATTGCTGAATAGGTCAGACAGACATATCCGTCCAGATGGAATCTGTGACCGGAATAATCCCACCATTTCCGGTGAAAAATCCGTTCAATCAATCTTCCTGACCAGTATTCCAGAAAACTGGCCAGCACAGCTCCTCCCAGAAACAGGAAAACAGGACGATCCTTCAGTTCCGGAAGAAACAGGGCAAACGCTGCAGCAGAAAAACCATACAGCATACAAAACGGAGCATTTAAAATTCCCCTGTTTACAAAGGTTTTCCGCCGCAGTGCAGCCAGACAGACCTCCAGACACCATCCAAAAAAGGAATACAGGTAAATCAGCCACAAAAGTTCATATCCGGTCATATACGATCCACACCCTTTCTGCGGAATTTTCTGATCTCATTTTACATTTATAATACAGGTTCGTCAATCATTTTGCCAAAAGGGTAAATTCGCGCCTATATATAAGTATTTTTAATAAATAAGACTGATTGTATTACATGTGTAATATATGATACACTATTAAGGTATGCTATTTACATATTATATGGAGGACATGATACATGGGCGGATTTTTTGGAGTTGTCTCAAGAAATGACTGTGTTATGGATTTATTTTTTGGTACGGATTATCATTCCCATCTGGGAACACGGCGGGGAGGCATGGCGGTTTACGGGCCATCCGGATTCCAGCGGAGTATCCACAATATTGAAAATTCTCCGTTTAGAACAAAATTCGAACGCGATGTGGAAGAGCTGAAAGGAAATTCCGGAATCGGTTCTATTTCTGATAATGAACCTCAGCCCCTTCTGATTCAGTCCCACCTGGGCAGCTATGCCATTGTAACTGTGGGAAAAATCAACAATGAAGAGGAGCTGGTGAAGCTTGCTTTTGAAAATGGCCATATTCACTTTATGGAAATGAGCGGAGGACGGATCAACGCCAGCGAGCTGACCGCAGCCATCATCAACCAGAAGCAGAGCCTGGTGGAGGGCCTTGTTTATGCCCAGGAGATGATCAAGGGATCTATGACGATTCTCCTGCTGACACCGGAGGGAATCTATGCTTCCCGCGACCGGTACGGACGGACTCCTGTTGTTGTCGGCAAAAAGGAGGATGCCTGCTGCGTTTCCTTTGAAAGCTTTGCATATATCAATCTGGGTTATCACGACTGCTATGAACTTGGTCCGGGCGAGGTTGTTCTGGTCAATACGGAAGGCGTACAGTCTTTAAGCGCCCCCCGCAGAGAGATGAAAATGTGTTCCTTTTTATGGGTTTACTACGGCTACCCCACCTCCAGCTATGAGGGAGTCAATGTGGAGCAGATGCGTTACAACTGCGGACGGATTCTGGCTGACCGGGATCTGGGCTGCAAGGGCGGCTGCGCAGGATGTCCGGGGCACAGCCAGTCAGCGGACAACAGCAAAGAAGAGACCATTCACCCGGATATTGTGGCCGGAGTTCCCGATTCCGGCATTGCCCACGCTATCGGCTATGCCAATGAATCCGGCATTCCCTTTGCCCGTCCCTTTATTAAATACACACCAACCTGGCCCCGTTCCTTTATGCCTCAGAACCAGAGTCAGCGTAACCTGATTGCGAAAATGAAGCTGATTCCGGTCGATGCCCTGATTCGTGACAAGAGTCTTCTCCTGATTGACGACTCCATTGTCCGCGGCACCCAGTTGGGAGAAACAACAGAATTCCTGTACCAGAGCGGAGCCCGCGAGGTTCATATCCGTCCGGCCTGTCCGCCCCTTCTCTTCGGCTGCAAATACTTGAACTTCTCCCGCTCCAATTCGGATCTGGATTTGATCACCCGCCGGATTATCCGTGAACGGGAAGGAGACCATGTCTCTGCAGAGCTGCTGGCTGATTACGCAGATCCGGACAGCCAGAACTATAAAGAAATGGTCGAGGAGATCCGCAGACGCCTGAACTTTACCTCCTTAAAATTCCATCGTCTGGACGATCTGATTGAATCCATCGGACTTCCCAGAGAAAAACTCTGCACCTACTGCTGGGATGGAAAAGAATAAAATACAGGACATACTTTCCTATGGAAGAAAAAAAGCACGGCCCGCAGAAAATATTTTGCGGTCGTGCTTTTTTGATGCAGTCAGTGTTTCAACCCTTTTTTTATCGATCGTTCGTCAGCTTTAAACGATCCAGTGCAAAGAAGATCAGGCTCAGAGCCATTCCTACCACACAGGCCAGTACCATGCCCGTCAGCTGGATATTGCCGATTTTAATGGCAATACCGGACAGACCGGTAACAAAAATTACAGAGGTCAGCGCCTGGTTTCTTGATTTTCCGTAATCCACCTTGGAATCCACTAAAATCCGCAGGCCTGAGGTACCAATCATACCGTACAGCAGGAAAGAGATTCCTCCGATAACCGGACCGGGAATCGTGCTGATCAGCGTAGACAGTTTTCCCATAAAGGAACAGATAATGGACAGTACAGCTGCGCCTGCGATAACTCTGACACTGTATACTCCCGTCATCGCCATAACGCCGATATTTTCTCCATAGGTTGTCGTAGGAACAGAACCGATACAGCCGGAAAGCATGGTAGAGAAGTTATCTCCAAACAGGCTTCGATGAAGTCCCGGCTCCTTTAAAAGATCCCGGCCCACAATCTTGCTGGTAACTACCTGATGACCGATATGCTCGGAAGTAATAACCAGAATCACAGGAAGAATAATCAGGATTGCTTCCAGATTGAATTTGGGAAGAGTAAAATCAGGGAGGGCAAACCAGGGCGCTGCGGCAACTGCCTCAAAGCTTACGATTCCGCAGGCCACTGCTGCCCCGTATCCGGCCAGCACCGCAATCAGAATGGGGATTACGGATAAAAAGCCGCGGAATAAAATAGAACCAAATACAGCCACACCCAGAGTCACCAGAAATACAATCAGGTTTGCCGGATTAATGGTTTCCTCCAGAAGTCCTGCATTGCTGGCCGCAGTTCCTGAAAGCTCCAGACCAATCAATGCCACTACCGGTCCCATGGCAGCCGGCGGAAGAACCACGTCAATCCAGTCCGTTCCGAATTTGTATACAATCAGTGCCAGCACGCAGCCGCAGAAACCGACTGCAACGAAACCGCCCAGTGCATATTCATAGCCGAAATTGGCGATTACAATTCCTGCCGGAGCCAGGAAAGCGAAGCTGGAGCCTAAATACGCGGGAGCCTTTCCCTTGGTAATAAAAATAAACAGCAGTGTTCCAAGACCGTTCATAAACAGAACGATTGCCGGGCTGATACCAAAAATAAACGGTACCAGAACAGATGCCCCGAACATGGCAAACATGTGCTGAATACTGAGAGGAAGAAGCAGCTGAAAGGGCACCTTCTCCTCCACCTGGATAATGCGTTTGTTAGACATAATAAAAAGTCCTCCTGTTTTATATTTGCTGTTTCAGCTTTTCAGATTAAAATGTAAAATCGCCCATGGCCCAGCAGTATGCTACTGCCAGAATCATAGCCGCCACAAGAATAAGGAACCTCTGCCCCAGTACATTGCCCGGCTTGGAAGCCTTCTCCTCATCCAGCCACAGACCGCCGTCTCCGCTTTTTTTCACTACGCCAAAGCTTACCATTTTACGGATCATCTGCCGGTCTGCCCTGGTGGGCTTCATTTCCCCAAACAGCGTCTCCATGGTAACTGCCGTATCCGAAGACAGAGCCTTCTGTTTCCGAAACAGGTCGTAATATCCGCCAAAAGCATTGTCCATCATGGTTCCATAACGTTCTTTTACTGACATTCGTCTTTCCTCCCGGTTTTATTTCTCTGTATGCTCGTAGGTATAACAAAGAAGCTGGTACTTCTCATCATCCATCGCAAGCTTGGGTTCATAGTCATCAAGCATCTGCTCCAGCCTGTCCATCTGCTCTGTAGAAGACAGATCCCTGATCTGCTGTTTTAAGGTTTCCCGCATCTGCGTCAGCTGCTCCTGACGCTGCGGCACAGGAAGCCCGTACAGCTTTGCCAGCATGCCGATTGCTGCGGCGCACTCGGTATCCGCTGTCATTTTCGGAGTGTGAGGAAAACTCAACCGGATATCCAGAGACTGTTTTACAATAGAAAATACCACCTCTACTCCTCCCCTCTCAAATCCAGATCCCGCTGAATCGCCGCCAGATAGTGAACCAGGATATCCCGGCTGGCCTGAATCCGGAATTCGGGATCAATCTCTTCGTATGTAAAGCTTTTTCTTCCCCCATCCTCCATTCGCTTCCAGAACTGGTACATTCTCCGGAAGGGAATGTAATAAATCTCATCCTCCGATGTAAAATGGAGAATAAAAAAAGCAATTCCTCCCTGCTGCTCAAAGTCCTTCATAAACATCATCTGATGCAGATGAACATTCTGCAGAGGGAAGGTCTTTACCGCGCACTCCTTTGCATCAAAGCATACGGGAATGCCCTGAACAGCGCCGATATAGTCCACCGTACTTTTCTGTTCAAAATAGGCCAGAGTAATATGACGGCTTTCTTTGTCAATGGTGATAGGAGTAATGGGCGTTGGAATTTTCTGAATCAGAGCCAGATTTTTTTCCCTGTAAATCTCATTGCTCCGGTTAATCATATCCTCCAGCGTTGACCCCCGCAGTCCCCTGCTTTTCCAGGTTCCCATTATATCTCTCCTCCCGGATGATCCGCCATATTTCCAAAAACTCTCCGGAAGCTATCCGGCACAGGAGCAGTAAAAACCTTTCCGCTGAGACAGGCAAAAGGCTCTTCCATTGCGGGAAATTCCATTCTCCAGGAGTGAAGCATCTGACTGTGAATGCCAAACTGCTTTTTCATTCTGGCATTCAGCTCCTCTTTTCCGTACTTATAATCCCCTGCAAGAGGATGTCCGATAGAGGAAAGATGGGCGCGAATCTGATGGGTCCGTCCCGTAATCAGGCGAACCTTCAGCAGTGTGCATCCGCCTGCCTGTCCCAGAGGCTCGTAGCGGGTCAGAATGGGAACACTGTCCGGAACCTGATTTTTCGTGATAGTCACCTGATTGGTTTTCTCATTTTTCAAAAGAAAACCGTCAATGGTTCTGGGTCCGTCCATACGCCCCTCTACTGCGCACAGATAGTCTTTATGAAGGCTTCTGTCCTGAAACAGGGCTGAAAGCATCTGAAGACCTGCCAGAGATTTTCCTGCTGCCACAAGACCGCTGGTATTGCGATCCAGCCGGTTGCACACGGAAGGACGGAAGCTGCGAAGCTGCTCCGCAGTCAACTGTCCCGTCTCCATCAGATAGGCGATTACATATTCTACCAGAGATTCATCCGTATCCTTTGCTTTCTGTGAAAGCATTCCTGCCGGCTTATTGATCAGCAGAATATGGTTGTCTTCATAAACAAGATCCAGCTTTGTTTTTTTGACCTTCTGCACCCGGACCTGAGAAAACTTTTCTATGGTTTCATCAGAAAGAAACAGACGAATTTCATCCCCCTCTGACAGCTTCTCTGAACCGTCACATTTTTTTCCGTTAAGGGTAATGTTCTTTTTCCTCATCATTTTGTAAAGGAAGCCTTTTCCTGCCAGATTCAAATATTTTCCCAGCAGCTTATCCAGCCGCTGTCCGGCTTCGTTGCTGTTTACAATTACACTTTTCACAATGATTGTCTCCTTTTATCCGGCTGAGCCGGAAAAATCCCTGTCCCTACATGGACAAATTTTTCAAAAGCCGGGCTGCATATTCCAAAGTACCGTCATCCTCGTATTCCGAAGCCGGCTTCAGAGAATCCAGGCGGCGGAAAAAGCTCTTTTCATCCGTAATCAGACGAAGCTTTAAACTGATTCTGTTATTTTTCAGCAGCTCCTGAAGCTCTTTTTCTGCTTTTCCTGTATTCAGTCTGGAAGAAGTGCAGTAGGCAAAAATTCCGGCCGGATGAACTGCCGCAGCATCCAGAGGAATCACATGCTCCTTCGTAGTTACAATCAGATCATAAAGCACCTCTCCGTTCTTCTCATAAGGAACCATTTTCTGGTGGAAGGCTTCGGAGGGAGTGCGGTATTTCCAGGAGGCAATCAGAGGAGAGGCCATATTTGCCATGGGAAGCACCGTAAGGATTGCCATGACTGTAAGAATATTTTTCGTTGCCTGACTGTCTGTAAAAGAGCGGGCAATCAGCTGCGCCAGAATGGCCGCTGTTAAAAGTCCTGTCAGAAAAACCCGCATTTTTTTGTGGCTGTCACGATAGCCGTACTCACCTTTGTTGATTTTCATTCCTGCGTTGTTCTCCTTCATCTTTGGTATTTTCATTCCGTCCCCGGATTTCCGAAGGACTGTTCCATGCCTCCATCACTTTCAAAAGGAGACGGTGAGGAACCAGACGGCAGAGCAGGAAAAACGCTTTCATAAGAGGACCGTAGACAGAAATGGTTTTTCCCATCATACTGTCCCGGACAGCCAGCTTCACAACCTTTTCCGGCTTTGCCATGGAAAGGCGCTTGTAAAGCGGAAGCATCCCTGAAGGCGAAGCAACCTGAAAAAATTCTGTCGCTACAGGGCCCGGGCAGACAGCCGTTACCGTAATGCCCCGGGGCTTTAATTCACTGTTTAATGCCTGACTGTAGCTGAGTACAAACGACTTTGTAGCTGCATACACGGCAAATCCCGGCTGGGGAAGAAAGGCGGCGGCTGAGGCAAACTGAATAATACGGCTTTCCCGTGACATATAGGGAAGCACCGCAGAGGTCACTCCGCAGAGAGCTTCACAATTCAACCGCACCATACCGGTTTCTTCTTCTCCTGCGACAGAACCCACTGCTCCTGTCTTTCCGTATCCGGCTGCGTTTACCAGAATTTTCACATCCGGCTTCTGTTCATTTAACTGCCGGCTGAGCGCTTTAAGAGCCTCCGGCTGCTGCAGATCCAGAGAAAGAATCCGAAGCGGCACAGGAACCTGACTGCGCAGCTCTTCCAGCCGGTCTGCTCTGCGGGCAACCGCCCAAATCTCTCCCAGTCCTCCGCCAAACCGGTCTGCCAGCTGAATCACAGCCTCTCTCCCCATGCCGGAGGAAGCGCCTGTTACAATTGCAATTTTCATTCCAACCCCTGCCTTTCCTGACTGGTAAATCCTTTATTTCTGCTTCTTCTGATGAACATTGCGGATGGTTTTCTTTTTTCCGCCTGACGGCTTTCCTGTACCTGCCCCCGCTCTTCCTTTCACATCCCTGCCCTTGGCCGCTTTTGGGCTTCCGGAATGGCCCCAGGAGCCTCCGCTCATTCCGGGTCTCGGACGAATCAGACATTTCTTGTCAAAGCCAATCAGATCCGTTCTTCCGGCCTGGATCAGCGCCTCTTTTACCAAATCATAGTTTTTTGGATTCCGATACTGAATCAGAGCTCTCTGCATGGCCTTTTCATGAGGATTCACCGGCACATAAACCGGCTCCATGGTTCTGGGATCCAGTCCTGTGTAATACATGCAGGTGGAAATCGTAGAAGGCGTCGGATAAAAGTCCTGAACCTGCTCCGGCATATAACCAAGGTCCCGCAGATATTCCGCCAGCTCCACGGCCTCCTTCAGAGAGGAGCCGGGATGGGAGGACATCAGATAGGGAACCAGATACTGCTCCTTGTGGATGCGGGCATTCATTTCCTTATATTCTTTTACGAACTGGTTGTATACCGCATTTTTCGGTTTTCCCATTTTGGAAAGCACTGCATCTGACACATGCTCCGGCGCAACCTTCAGCTGACCGCTTACATGATGCTCACAAAGCTCCCGCAGGAAAAGGCGGTTTTTATCGGCCAGCAGATAGTCAAACCGGATGCCGGAACGGATAAAGACCTTTTTTACCTTTGGAAGCTCTCTCAGCTTTCTGAGAAGAGCAATGTAATCACTGTGGTCTGCCCGGAGATTCTTGCAGGGCTCCGGGAACAGGCACTGTTTATGGGGACAGGCGCCCTTTGTCATCTGTTTTTCACAGGCCGGAAAACGGAAGTTAGCCGTCGGACCGCCCACATCATGAATATATCCCTTAAAATCCGGTTCCTCCGTCAGAAGCCGCGCCTCCTGAATCAGGGATTCGTGACTTCTTGCCTGAATAATCCGTCCCTGATGGAAGGTCAGGGCACAGAAGCTGCAGGCGCCAAAGCAGCCCCGGTTGCTGATCAGACTGAATTTAATCTCGCGGATGGCAGGAACTCCTCCCTGCGCCTCATAGGAGGGGTGATAACTGCGCATATAGGGAAGAGCATAAACCTGATCCATTTCCTCCTGGGTCAAAGGCTTCGCAGGAGGATTCTGAACAACAAACTCCTTCCCGAAATACGGCTCCACCAGACGTTTTCCCACAAAGGGATCCGTGTTGCTGTACTGAACATAAAAGCTCTTCGCATATTCTTTTTTATCCCGCTTCATTTTATCGTAATCCGGAAGCATCTGATAGTCATAAACCACATCCAGATTCCGGGTCCGAAATACGGTTCCATCAATAAAGGTAATATCTTTTACCTGAATTCCGCTGTTTAAGGCATCCGCAATTTCCACAATCGAATGCTCTCCCATTCCATAGGAAATCAGATCTGCCTGGGAATCCAGAAGCACAGAGCGCTTCAGACGGTTGGACCAGTAGTCATAGTGGGCAAGTCTGCGCAGGCTCGCCTCAATGCCGCCAATAATAATCGCCGCATCCCGGTATACAGAACGGATCAGATTGCAGTAAACCACAACCGCATAATCCGGCCGTTTTCCCATCACACCTCCCGGGGTGTAGGAATCCTGCTGGCGGCGTTTTTTTGACACCGAATAGTGATTGACCATGGAATCCATATTTCCCGCAGACACAAGAAAACCCAGCCGTGGTTCCCCGAGAATCTGGATGCTGGACGGATCGGTCCAGTCAGGCTGGGCAATGATCCCGACTTTATAACCGTGGGCTTCTAACAGGCGGCTGATAATGGCTGTTCCAAAGGACGGGTGATCCACATAGGCATCTCCTGAAACATATACGAAATCACACTGATCCCATCCTCTTTTTTCCATATCCGCCCGACATATCGGCAAATAATCATGCATATTCATTGTCCTCATTTTTTATCGAATATTTCATCGTAATCTTCTATATAGTAATCAGCCAGAGCCAGCTTCTCCTCCCGCATAGGCGCGGAGAATTCGTCTTCTATGGCACAGACGGTCATTCCTGCCGCCTTTCCCGCCATAATACCTGCAGGAACATCCTCAAAAACAAGGCACTTCTCCGGCGGAACCTGAAGGGTCTCTGCCACCTTTTGGTAAATATCCGGGGCCGGCTTTCCTGCCGCCACCTCACAGGCTGTGGTAATCACCTGGAAAAATGATTCCATATCCAGGGAATGAAGCACTGCATCTACCATGGCACGGCCATTGCTGGTGGCAATGCCTGCCCGGAATCCGTTCTCCTTCAAATAGCTGAGGAAACGCCGGGCTCCTTTTTTCATAGGAACCTGACAGCGGTATTTTTCAATACTCATATCAATCCAGCACTGCTTAATCTCATCCAGACTGTCCGGTATCTGAAATTTCTCCTTAAAGTATACGGCAGTTTCCGAAAAGCTCATTCCTTCAATTTCCTTCTGAAGCTGCGGAGGGCATTCGTATCCGAATCTTCCCAGATATTCAATGTCAATCTGCTTCCACATCCACATGGAATCCACCAGTGTGCCGTCCAGATCGAAAATAACCGCCTCCTTGCCTTTTAAGAGTCCGGGAAGCTTCTCTTTCGTTTCTTTTTCTTTTAAGGCCTGTTCGGCCTCCTCTCTTTCCCTTAGAAGCCCTTCCAGCTCCTCTTCTGTCAGCTTTCGAAACTCTCCCGGTCTGAGTCCTTCATCCAGCTTCAGACTTCCCATGGAAAGACGCTTTAAAAACACCACCTGGCATCCAAGCGCCTCAAACATCCGCTTGACCTGGTGAAATTTTCCTTCCCTTATTGTAAGAAGAATCTCTGTTTCTGAAGAAATCTCCTCACCTTCCCGGGCAGGCGTCAGTATGGTCAGCTCTCCAGGCATCACCCGGGTACCGTCCGATAAGGTTATCCCTGCCGCAATCTGCTCCCTGCTGTCTGAGGGAAGTTTTCCGGCTACTCTGGCATAATACTGCTTATCTACATGCTTTTTCGGAGACAGCAGCCGGTGGGCCAGATCTCCGTCATTGGTAAGAAGCAGCAGGCCTTCTGTGTCAATATCAAGACGGCCCACAGGAAACAGATCCCGTCTGATTTCTCCGCCAAGCAGATCGATTACTGTTTTATGAATCCGATCCTCTGTCGCAGAAACAACACCCTGTGGCTTATTCAACATATAGTATTCATAAGCATGATAATCAACCGGTTTTCCATCCAGAAGCACCTGATCGGTCTGCGGGTCGATTTTCCGGTCCGTTTTCTTCTCCGTCTGTCCGTTTACCTGAATTCTTCCCTTCTTTGCCGCCTCCTTAATCTGAGAACGGCTTCCTTTATTCATTTCTGTAAGATATTTGTCAAGTCGAATTGTATTTCCCATTACTGCCACCGCCATCCCGGATAATATTTGTTTTTCAGGACTGCTCCTGCATATTTTGCCCATCCCAGAGGCCAGCCGTCCACACATACTAAAATCCAGCCGTTTTTTGGCCATGATTCCCGGCTGGTTTCCTCCTCTGTCAGACTGACTGTCTCTCCTTTCAGATACCGGATCACCCGCTCATCTGACCGTTTCATGGAAAAACAGCAGGAGTACCGGGACGGACTGAGAGCCATGGCAGCCGCCTGGGAAGGCTCAAAACGCTGTTTTTTCTGTTCTCCCAGAAGAAGTCCCGTTCTCAGATACCGGAGTCTCCAGCCAGGATGAAATCCCTCCGGAAGAAGATAAACCAGATGATCCCGAATCATCATCCGTTCTCTGGGAAAGGGAACAGAAACCTGCTCTTCCCACTGCAGAAAGCCTTCTCCCAGATCCCGGTCGGAAGGTCCCTTTCCCGGGTTCCCCGCCGGACCTCTTTTTTTGCCTCTGCATCCATTTTCTTCTTCTGAAATCTCCTGGAACGAACTGCTGTTTTTCTTATGAAAAAGAGCCGCAAAATGTCCTTCGCCTTTGATTTTATGGGGGAACAGGCGGATTACCGGTTCTCCGTTCATCCCCGGCTGCGCTCCTTCCCACAAATCAAGGGGACTCAGCTCCAGCTCCGGTTCCTGCTCCAAAAGCCAGTGAACCGTATCCTCATCCTCACTGACAGCAAAGGTGCAGGTAGAATACAGCAGATACCCGCCGGGCTTTAACATCCGCACTGCCTGAGAAAGGATCTGCCTCTGAATCGGAGCATAATACGAAGGCCCGTGTTCCTGCCAGCTTTTGATCAAATCCGGATCCTTTCGGAACATTCCTTCCCCGGAACAGGGGGCGTCCACCAGAATTTTATCAAAAAACCGCCCGAATACCTCTGCCAGCTTTTCCGGAGTCTCACTGGTTACACAGAGATTGGAAACTCCCGCCAGCTCCAGATTTTTCAGCAGAGCCTTTGCGCGGGAATTGCTGATATCATTGGATACCAGAAGCCCCTGTCCCTTCAGCCGCGCCCCCAGCTCTGTGCTTTTTCCTCCAGGGGCCGCACACAGATCCAGAACCCGATCCCCCGGCTCAACAGGAAGAAGGGCAGCTGGCGCCATCGCACTGGGTTCCTGCAGATAGTAAAGCCCTGCATAATAATAGGGATCTCTGGCCGGTCTGTCCTGATCCCCAACATAATATCCATTGCCTGTCCACAGAACCGGATCCGTTCCGTAAGGACTTATGGACTTCCAGGCTTCTGCAGTCAGCTTTCCTGTATTGATGCGCAGTCCCTGCCGGGGACTTTCCTCATAGCTGACCAGCCAGGCGCTGTACTCCCCGCCCAGAAGCTCCTTCATATTTTCTAAAAATGTTTCCGGAAGTTTCATCTATCGCATCTATCCTTTCAGGCGAAATTTTATTTAGTATATCACAGATTCAGATTCATGGAAACCGCTGAACGCATAAAAACCCCGGAGTCTTCATAAAAAATAATATCATCTTAACCGGAGGTCTCCCCATGGCTGTCAAAACCGTCCCCATTGTTTTGCTAGGACTGGTCCTCGCCTTTCCATCTCTTTCCGTCCAGGGCGCGTCCGAAGGACTGCTTTTATGGTATCAGACAGTACTCCCTGCCCTGGCGCCTTTTCTGATTCTGACACAGCTTCTCACTGTCTCAGGCGGCGCTGAACTGCTTGTAAAACCTGTCTATCCCCTTTTTCACCGCCTGTTCCATGTTTCCGTGTCCGGAGCCTACATTCTCCTTTGCGGACTGCTCTGCGGTTATCCTCTGGGTGCAAAGCTGTGCAGCGATTATTTTCGTCAGGGAAAAATCTCACAAAAAGAAGCGCAGTATCTCCTTGCCTTCTGCTGCCATCCCAGCCCCATGTTCCTTCTTGGCTACGTCAGACAGCAGCTTCCTGTCAGCATCCCTCCCCTGTTCCTTCTGCTTTCCGTCTGCCTTCCGATTCCTCTTCTGTCCCTTCTGGCACAAAAGCTGTATCGGCCCGGGTACGGCAGCCAGACCCCGTCCTCCCCTGTCTGCCGGGAAACAGCCTCTGTCAGCCTGGAATCCATTCTTTTATCCTCTGCAGAAACCATGGTCCTCATCGGCGGATGTATGATGATGTTTTCCATCTTCGCCCTGTGGATCCGTCAGATTTCTGTTCTCCCCGAACGTCTCCAGGCCCTTATTACAGGCGCAGTGGAAATGACCACAGGAATCCACCGGATTTCCACTGTATTTCCAGAATATACCGCCATTCCTCCCGCCCTGGCCGCTGCTGCCTTTGGGGGAATCTCCGGAATCTTCCAGACAAAAAGTGTCCTTTCTGACTCCTTCTGTCACAGGACGCAATTTCCTATGACAGCAAAAAATGCCGGAGGGCTGTCCATCCGGCATTATGTACTGTGGAAACTCATTCACGCGGGACTCACCTGCATAGCGGCGCAGCTGCTCATCAGTCTCATGCAGCCACTGTAAGCAGAATTACTGCTGCTCTTCTTCCTGTACAGGCTCCTCTGCCGGAGCAGAAATACTTCCGGACAGCTCATTGCGGTTATTGGTGACAATATCATAGCTTTCCTGCATGGAAGCACGGAAAGAATCAAAACGTCCCTGAGCTTCTTCGATAGAATGATTGATAATTGCCTGCAGACTCTGCAGCATATTATCTGTATAGTCAATGGAGCCCTGACGAACGCTGTTTGCCTCATCCACTGCATTGTCGATAATTGCCTGAGCCTGCTGCTGGGCTTCCTCAATGATCTGATTGGCATTGGCATAAGCCATCTGCATAATCTCATGCTCATTTACCAGTTCATTGGTCTGCTGGGTTGCATCTTTTAAAATAGCGTCTGCCTGCGCGCGGGCATCATTTAAAATAGCATCCTGATTGCTGATAATCTTCTGGTACTTCTTTATCTCGTCGGGAATCCGGAGACGAAGCTCAACTAACAGCTCCTCCAGTTCCTCTTTATTGACCAGAATCTTGGTTGTGGAAAGGGGCTGAAACTTACAGCTGTCAATATATTCTTCGATTTCACCGATTAACTGTTCAATTCTACTCATGTTTCTTCTCCTCACTTCTATATGTACTTGGCTGCAGCCATTATTTTCCGAGCTTTTGCTTTACCTGAACAGCAATATCCGGATGAAGGAATGCACTGATATCTCCGTCATAGGATGCGATTTCTTTTACAATGCTGGAACTCAGGTAGGAATACTTCAGATTGGTTGTCAGGAATATGGTGTCAATATCAGGAGCAATTACCCGGTTGGTCTGCGCCATCTGAAGCTCGTATTCAAAATCTGTAATAGCCCGCAGGCCTCTCACAATCACATCCGCGCGGCACTGATGGACAAAATCAACCAAAAGGCCGTCAAAGGAACGAACCTCAACATTTTTCAGATGTGATGTAATACTCTTTATCATATTAACACGTTCTTCCACAGAAAACAACGGAGTTTTTGAATTATTCTGCAAAACTCCGATGATTACATGATCAAACATGTGGGCAGTACGCTCAATAATATCCATATGTCCCAGGGTCACAGGATCAAAGCTGCCCGGATAAACTGCTGTCGCCATATCATTCACCTCGATAGACAAACACATGCCGGTTTGTCTTGTATTGTTTATTTTTTTCCATTAAATAGCCCATGGATTCCAGATAGTCAAAGGAGGTCTCCAGAGATGCTTCTATAATAATGGTACTCTGCTTGTCAATCAGCGCAGATGACTGCAGGCAGGAAAGCGCCTGGCGCTCCAGCTCCTGATTGTAGGGAGGATCCATAAAAATATAATCAAACCGGTACTTGCCCTCCAGCCGCTTTAAGGCGGAAACAGCATCACAATTCATCACCAAAGCCTGATCCTCCAGCTTTGTGGCTTTTAAATTCTCCCGGATAATCTCTGCCGCCTTTGGATTCTGCTCAACAAATACGGCAAATCCGGCGCCGCGGCTTAATGCCTCGATTCCGATTCCGCCGCTTCCTGCAAATAAATCCAGAAAACAGCAGTCTGCCAAATCGTACTGAAGCATATTAAAAAGCGTTTCCTTAATTCGATCCTGGGTGGGCCGGGTTTCCATACCTTCCAGGGTTTTTAACGGAACCCGTCTTGCTTTTCCGGCTATCACACGCATAACTTAACTCCTTCAAACTTTTTCATGTACCATTATATAGTTAAAATTCAGGTTGCACAAGCAGTTTATTTACAAAAATCAGAAAAATCCCGGAGCTTTCCGCCCCGGGATTCCTCCTCCTGTTTGTTTGAAACAGAAAAAACGGCTGAAAGTCAGGCCTTACTTACCGGCCATCTGCTTCTCCTGAGCCTCAATCATCTTCTTAAAAATGTGTTCCGAACAACTCAATGAATCTTTGTCATATACCAGTGACCTTTCTTTTCCAGAATTAATCACGAATTTGATAGATGCAGTTCTCTCTCCAGTTGGCAAAACATCGATTCTGTCCAACAAGTACTCTACTACCTTTCTGTCGATATCAGACTTCTCAATCCATTTAAATTCCTTTATTTTTTTTGAAATTGACATAAGTTTCTGCTCTATTGCAGATTCAGGCTCAGGTTTTATTGACATTTCCGAAATCCTATCTTCAAGCCGCTTGATTTGCTCATTAAACTCTGAGTTCCTGCGAAGAAATTCTTCATCGGATATTTTACCGTCCAAATTGTAGTCTAGTATCTTATCCATTTTTTCGCGAATTTTCTTGATTTGAGCTTCCATCTTCTCAATTTCGGATGCATGGTCATCGGCATTGCTTAGTACTACTTTCCTGTATATCTTGACATATTCTTCTGCAATATGGTCTATTCCATCCACAGACTGATTTATAACATTGGCAATCATTGTTTTCAGCTCATTTTCTGAAAGTCCAAAGGACGAACAACTTTTAGCACCATTTTTGATTCGATAGCTACATACCCACTTTACATCCTCTTTTCCGCGTACATAGTGCTGTTTCATCCAATATGGTGCACCATCATTAGCGCAGAAAATTTTTCCAGTAAATATGTTATCATTCTTAAATGACGTCCGTTTTTCTTTTATTGCTTTGCTTCGCAAGTCAAAATATTTGTTTGCCATTTCCCATGTCTTTTCGTCCACAATTGCCGGAACCCGTGTTCCATCATCCTTATACAAGTTCCATTCTTCTTCTGGAAGGAATTCTTGCTGTTTTGTGAACATATCGACAATTTTGACCTTTCCACCAGCGTACCACCCTTTGTACTTGGGATTCTGGATGATATGATTAATTACTCCACGGCTTATTTTCCCACCCTTATAATTACGGTATCCCATATCCCACAGCAATTTTTCGATTTTCGGAGTTGACCAGTCTCCCGTAGAATATTTCTCAAAAATCAACCGAATCATAGGGGCTTCATCTTCATTTATTGTTAGCCGTCCATTTTCCTTATCATACCCATACAATCTTGAGTTTCCAAGAACAACACCATTTTTAATCGCCTGGGCGTGTCCAAATCTCACGCGGCTAGAAAGCTTTCTGACTTCATCCTGCGCTACTCCAGCCATGATTGTCAACCTGAATTCGCTGTCATCATCAATTGTGTTAATGTTGTCGTTTTGGAACCATACGCACACGCCATAAGAAAGCAGCTGCCTTGTGTACTGGATGCTATCGAGAGTATTTCTTGCGAATCGGGATATCTCCTTTGTTATAATTAAGTCAAATTTCCCGTTTTTTGCATCCATAATCATCCGCTGAAACTCTTCTCTCTTTTCTGCATGGATCCCAGAAATCCCATCGTCAATATATCCGCCACAATATTTCCATTTTTTATTTGACCGTATGAACTCTTCAAAATGGTCTCTTTGGTTGACTATTGAGTTTTTCTGTTCTTCCTTGTCTGTACTTACTCGCGCATAATACACCACCTTTAATTCTAAATCATAAATTGACTTTGTCTTCAGTAATTGACGTACATTGTATATATTCATATCTTCTCCCATTCAGTGGGAATGAAACTAATTATACTATATTATTTTTTTCGCATTATTTCAATGTTTCCCCACAGGTTATATTGTTTTTTATTTCCATTTCAATTTTCTCCTTTGTATTACGGTCTATTTGACCAGATTTGTATAGCTTCTCATTAATAATTAGCAAAAAAATGATATCCATACTAAAAAATTTCCACCTCCATAAGTACGTTTCCCGGAATTAAAGATTTTTATGCTATTTTATATGTTGTGGAACAATAACATAAGCTTATCCTTTACCCTGTCCGGCATAGGAACCGCATTGGCTTCAATAGCTTTTCTATCTTCGGAAACAGAGAGTTGTCTACGAGGGGTTTCTGCTATCTCTTTGTTTTCTTTTAAATTAATGTGTAGTAATAAATTAGGCGACAATTTTCGCTTTTCTTCTTCACGGTGTACCTCAGTCCTATATGTACGCATAAAATTGGATTGTACGACATTTAATGCTTTTCCGTCTAAATTTTCCATCGTTGCCCATTCCCTAAGTTGCCCCGGACTTGATACCACGCGTTTAACAACTGGCGGAAGCTTATCAAATTCTTCTTCAGAATGATATGCTGAATTTCTCAAAGCTCGCTGCACAATTCCCCATGCTGCAATCTCATTATCGCTACTATCTGACTCCAATATACAAATTTGGTCTATGATTTGTCCGATGCTAGGCGGAAATCCGCTTTTATTTGAACGGATATATGCTTTCAGAGCACGATTCACATCATCATATCCATATTCTTCCAAAAGAGAAAGCCAAGTATTTACAGCAACTGTTTTGTCTGGAACCCTAAAATTCGGATAAGCTGCTTGGATAGACATTAGAATATTTATGGTTTCCTCTCGTGTCATTATGCATTCCTCCATTCGTCAAATACATTACTGCTTTTTCTGGGATTCTTGTCTTTTAACTCATATACATCTTGCCAACAGTTATCTGTTGATTGGTTCAAAATTTTTATTGCAAGGTCATTATCTCCACCAGACAACTTTTCAACCTTATTCAGCATTCTTGTTAATGCTTGTTTAGTAGCTATGGGCTTCTTGATTTTATTTCTCATAGTCAAAAATTCTTTAAATGCACTATCAAGCAATTCATCGTTCGGATAATATATGACTGGTTCTTTCTTTTGGGTTTTAGGCTTATCTAGTTCCCCCTCGTTTGAGGGCGATATAGGGGGTGTATTTATATTCTTTCCTTCTTCCTTTCTTTCCTTCTTATCTTCTTTGTATTCTTTTTCTTCTTCTATTGTTGTTAATATCCTGTTAATAGGCTGTGATTTGCCTGTGATTTGTCTGTTATCTGCCTGTGATTTGTCTGTTATCTGCCTGTGATTTGTCTGTGATTCTGCCTGTGATTCACATTGATACAAATCGTAGTTAACCACTGTAAATACTGAAAATTTCGGGTATGCTTTGACTGTGATTTCGCCTGTGATTTTCAAGTGCTTAATTGCAGTTCTTACTTCATTTACAGTAAGTGAAAGTTCATTCGATAAAACAGGTAATGAAGCAACAAATTGTCCACGTTCTATCGTTATTCCTTTAAATCTTCCCTCTTTCCAATTTGCTTTCAAGAGACAATGGAAGAAAAAATTCTTGGTATGCTCGTCCTTATACCATTCCCATTCTAAGATTTTTCTGTCAACTTTAATAAATCCGCACACATTATTTTCCCTCCAAATAATCAAGGCAATGAATTCCATCCTTTTTCGGTAATTGTCGTATCGGACACCAGTTTGGCTTTTCATTCGGATAACTCACATCAATTTCTCTCATTAAATTTGGGTCATTTGGACTATCTGAAATATCACAACAAGCTTCGAGACCTTCGTGTATTTCAAAGCAAAAACGGCAGTCTAAACACGTTTCTGGAATATCAACCAAAATAAATCCTTTTGACATTGTCAGTCCTCCTTTGTCTTATACGGCACATGATATTTGGGTTTATTTATGGATTTATCATCTATGTGCCTTCTTTGTTAATGCTTCTTCTATAGACCAGTCAAGTTTTAATCTTGAACGTATGGTTCCAGCATTTATTCCGGTTATTTCAGACCATTCAGCTATTGTGTGTTTCTCTCCATTTAATTCAAGAATATGGTTATCTCTCCTATTGTTCTGTTGTTCTTTCATAGTAGACCACCTGCAATTATTGGGTTCGTAGTTACCATTTACATCTATGCGGTCTATGGTTAGATTGTCTTGATAACCATTTTCCAAAGCCCATCTGTAAAAGTCTTGAAAACCATGTTCTCCTAACCATTCTTTACAAACTTTAATACCTCTACCACTGATATTGTCAATATTGGTTGACACATTTATCTCAAAGATATCACTGCCTATGCAGCCTGTTCCAGAGATTGGTAGTATCTCTGTCGCTTAATTATCGGAGGAAGCCCACCATTGGCCGAGCAGATCCTCCTGTTATTCCAGTAACTGATGAAGTATCTCCAAATGAGAACCTTCAGTTCCTCTATGGTCATAGTCTCCGTATTGTAGCGGTCATAGAGAAGCTCGCTTTTCATTCTGGCCCACAGGCTTTCGCATCGGGCATTATCGTGGCACCTGCCACCAGCACGGTTCATGCTTTGAATAATACCGTATTTAGCAAGAGCCTTACGATAAGTTTCACTGGTATATTGTGTTCCTCTGTCAGAGTGTACAATAGCCCCTCGCAGATCAGGATATGCCAGATAGGCATTATTCAGGGTATGCTCACACAAAGTTGCTTTCATGTTGGTTTCCATTGCCAGACCAAGGACACTGGAATCAAAGCAGTCAAAGATAGCTGAAACATACAGTTTTCCATCTTTAGCCTTGATTTCTGTGATGTCAGTTACACATTTTTCAAGTGGCTTATCAGATTTGAAATCTCGCTTCAGAAGATCATCTGACTTACGAGCTTCCCGATCAGCCTTGGTAATACCATTCGGCTTACGCTTTGGTTGATGACTAAGGCCAATTTCATCCATGACCCTGTAGACGGTTCGCTCACTAGGAATCTTGAGTCCTTCCGGTTTCTTAAGGAGAAGTGCCTGATACATGCGAATACGCCCATAGGTATCATTACATTCATCCTCTGTATTGATTGCTCTCATAGCATCAGCGAGATCCTGATATTTCCAGGGGCGATCTTTATGAGCAAGATATTTGTAGAACCCCTGGCGGCTAACGCCAAGCATCCGGCAATAGAATGAAAGCTTTCCCTTAATCATGCCGTCTTCCGTTTTTATGGCAATGAACATCATTCTTTGGTTCTTGCTGACTTCCGACGGCTGGCTGCGAAAAAAGCACTTGCTTCCTCGAGAAATTCATTTTCCTCTTTCAGACGCCGGATTTCTTTATCCTGATCCTTAACGCGTTTGCGGAGCATAGCAAGCTCCTCAGCAAGGCTCATCGCACTTTCTGGAGTATGTGCACCGTCGCCAATATCTAAAGTGCCTGCTCTAACTGCTTTCAGCCATGTATGGATGGTTCCTTCTGGAATACCTAATTCTTTGGCTGCCTTAGCACCGCCGATTTCTCTGGCAAGTTTGACAGCCTGGACCTTATATTCGTGGTCGTATTTACGTTGGGTACGTGACATTGAGAGTTCCTCCTTATTCTCTTTATTATACATGAATTCTTTGAGAATAAGGTGTCAACTTTATTTATACAACATCACTTTTCCGCAGTCACATTTGCATTCCCACATTACCGAAACAGTTTTTCCGCTTTTTGAAATATGGTCTTCTACCCTTTTTGATACAGTTAAATTTCCAAATCGTATTCCGGTTAAATCAATAAAATTATTTCCACCTCTACTCATCTTCACATCCCCTTTAATACACCTATATTATACCAACTATACACCAACCAATCAAGTAATATTTACACCAACTTGACAAAAAGTTGGTGCTTTGATATGATTGAGAAAAGGAGGATTACATATGCCAGCAGGTCAAATATCGTCTGATAAAACTCGGACAAATATCACATTTCCAAAAGAATTAAAGATTAAACTTGAGGAACTAGCGAAGAAAGATGGTCGCTCCTTAAATGGGATGGTAATTAAAATTCTTTCAGATTATGTGGAGAGTGTCGGTAAATAGCTGACACTTTTTCATTTTTGAACATATGGCAGATTGTACTTTTTGGGGTTTAGATTTTTATCATCAATATAACAATCAGCGAATGCTTTTCTGCTATCGACACCCCAATACTCCACCATTTCCGGAAGATTCTCATTTACCGCATCAAATTCAAGACCTTGTTCCCTACACCATGCAACCGCTTCTTGTAATCCCTCTCCGCAACGACAAGTCCACAAAATCACTTTATTTACTTGATTTCTACGCTTGATTAAGTGGTTTATCAATGTAATGTTAGGCTCGCCAATTCCGGGATATACGCTCTCGCACAAGGTGCCGTCAAAATCAACGGCAAATATGGTATAATTTCGGCTCATGGCTATTCCACCTCCAATAGCTCCGGATTATCGAAAATATTTCCGATAACTTCTACATCCTCTGGTTCTACAGCTTCTCCAAAGAAATGATTATACATCCAGCCTTTTTTGCTTAATACCCAACTTGCTTTGAAATGATTCCATGATACTCTTAATTTATTCCCGCAGTCTAATATATCATTCTCCCAAATCTTCTGGTCGTTCTTGTCGGTAAGTCCGGTGAACTGGCAGAGGGTGGTTGGGTCGATTTCAATAATATACAGTGCGCTTGCGTATGCAGGCACGATTCCGTGTACATATTCTGATATGCTTGCGCAAGGCTGATATTTTACATAATACCCTTCTACCCACCATTCTCCTTTTGGAAGATTTCTCCAATCTTTTCTCTTTGCTTTGAATAAAATTTCTCTGTTCATATTATTCCTCCGCATATTTATTCGCCCTATATCGAAAACTCGACATTGGCATACCAACTATTTCAGCCGCTTTTAGTCCGGTTATCTTTCCGCTTCTCCACATGGATACTATTTCTGGAAAATTTTCCGGAAGGCAAGAGGCTGGTCTCCCAAACTTCACACCTCTTGCCTTAGCGGCCGCAATTCCCTCTGCCTGTCTCTGTTTTATATTTGTTCGTTCATTTTCTGCAACAAAAGACAATACCTGTAAAACAATATCACTCAAAAAAGTTCCCATAAGGTCTTTTCCGCGTCTAGTATCCAAAAGAGGCATATCTAATACTACAATATCCGCTTCTTTAAACCTAGTTATTCTTTTCCATTGGGTAATAATTTCTTCATAATCTCTTCCAAGCCGGTCAATACTTTTAATGTATAAGATGTCTACCTTTTTCAATTTACGATACATCTTTTTATACTGTGGCCGGTTGAAATCTTTTCCGGACTGCTTGTCTATGTAAATATTGGAATCTTCCAAACCGCAAGCATGAAAAGCATCTATCTGGCGCGATTCGTTCTGATCTTTTGATGATACTCTTGCATATCCATAGTACATAAAATTACCGCCTATTCTTCCTCCGATTTCCTATCTTCCCACATCTGCCTAAAACGTTCCGCAGCAGCTTCTTTCTGCTCATCAGAAACTCTCTTTGGATGACTTACTTTTATATAAGAAACCGGAACATGGCAAAAAATTGACCCGTCTTTGTTGATTATAATATTTGTTACTTCATCAGGATATTTTTCTGCTAGAGATATAAGTTTTGATTTTAAAGCACTTCCCGAAGGCGCCGAAACCTCTGCATAATCTGAACCCTTTACCCATGCAATTGCAAATTCATTCATACCTTTTTACCTCCAAAAATCAGTTTATTTTCCTGTTTCCAATATTTGTTTTTACCGCCATGCTTCATGCCATTTTCTCTGAATTTTTCGTAGCATTTACTACATATATTTCCGGATTCCAAATCAATTTTATTTCCGCAAAAATAACATAAATGGTTTAATCTTCTTATTTCTCTTTCGTTTAGCTTATTCAAATACTTTTTTCTGTGTTGTTCGGCATCTTTTTCCAGGCAAATAACACATTTCTTCTTTCCTGGCGAGACCTTTCTTTTCCCACACCTAGTACAGATTCCGTTCTTTGACCGCTCGTGATATAGCATACGTTGCTGTTCTTTAAAACGTGATCCATAACGTAATTTCTGTTCTTCCGTCAAAGGTTTCTTCCAAGACACTATTTTTGCTCGACATTCAGGACAAATCCTCTCTCCATCAGGAACTTTATTTTTTCCACACTCTGTACAAAGATGATTCTTTCTAAAGAATTCCTTGTTTTCTCTATGGTAAATTTTAACTTTTTCAAGACACTCAAAGCAATAATGTCCTTTTCTGTCTAATGGTTTTCCGCATCTCGGACACAGGCCGTTATCTTTTCTATTACGATAGTTCCTTGCACTTATTTCTTTTTGAGTTAATGCCATAATAATTTCTTTGGAGCAAAAGCGCTTTTTGTGACCGGTCAAGCCCATACTCCTTTCAAAAATTACTTTTTAAGACTCACAACAATATTGTTCTAACATCTTCGTTCTACCCCACAATCCCACAATGTAATTTGAGATTTGAACTCCTGCAGTCTTTTGTTTGCCAATTCATAATTATGTCGGTTTTTCTCAAATCCTATATATGGAATGTTCGATTCCTCATATGCAATCAGACTACTTGCAGAACCAACATGAGTATCAAGTGCCTTCCAATCTGGCTGTATGTAATTTTGAATAATCCAACGATAAAGATTTATGGGCTTCTGTGTTGGAATAATTCTTTTTTCGTTCAATTTCTTATTACCCTGTTGAACAGTTCCTTCTTTTATGCTTTTACCTTGGAACATTCCACTCCACATATATCGAAAAATATCAACTCGATTATTCATACTGCAGTAAGCGATTTCAGCATCTGATTGGTCGGAACCTTGATTACACTTATCCCATACAATCCTTCCGCCAGGTAAAGGAAAACTGAAATAATTTACTCCAAATATGATCTGATTTTTTGAAACCCTTATAAGTTCGTGAAAATAATTATTATCTGGCGGTGCATTGTCCCAGTCTTGCTTTTCGTATCCTCCATCTTTGACATAAATTTTAGAACCGTTCTTTTGCTTTACATAGCCGCTTCGATCCTTACCACCATGTTCCTTAAGTCCATATGGAGGGTCGCAAATCGCTATATCAAAATACTTATCTGGAAACTGTGGAAGATAATCCATGCAATCTCCACAGATAAAACTATTTAATTCAATCATCTGGTGCCTCCAATCCCCAACAATCCCAATCATGCCTTGCCTCCCGTGCGAAAAGTTCTATTTTGGGGCAATAGCTTACTGTTTCAATCATGTTTCGCATTGTCTCTGGTTTTCTGCTATGATCCCGTTTAGCTTCATAAAAACCCGTCAATCCCTGTTGCCTTTTCCCTGCTATCGTTTTATAAGGAAGCCTTTTAGATGTTGCAGCAAATAAACAGTGTTCTGTAATTCCTCTGAAATACTGACCCAGCCCCTGTTTATCTTTCATCCATGTTATTGTTGTTATGTACTCAAATCCCCACGAATCAATGACTTCAAAAGCATCTTTAAGGAAATTATTCGTAGTCCACAAATACAGATGGCATCCTTCTGGATGAATTAAGTTTTTCACTGGCAATTTACATATTTCTTTTGTGGTCATAAGGTTGTAGTGCCTGTCTGCCCCACGTTTTATCTGCCCGCCTCCTCTTTCCATCCAGGGAGGATCCGCATAGATTGTTTTGTACTTTTTATCTGTATTAAAAATATCTATATTCATTTTCTTTTAGGAGAAACCGCAGTTTTATGTCCGGACAACTCGTCCTCCTAACTTCATTTATTTATTGGGATTTATGCCGGAAACCCGGCTCTTTCGTAGATTATGCCCGTAGGCTCTTTTGTGAAATGTAAATTATTTTTCAAAATGCTTTTCGTAATCAAACCACTTATCTTTTACAATGTTTCCGATAATCTTAACAGAACTTCCCCAACCTTTGTGTGCAACCCTTATGTATTGTCCTTTGAGTTTAGATAACTCAGACTGTCCAACGGTGTCCATGATTCTCATAATAGCTTCTAATCCTTTTTCGGAACCACTGAAGAAATCATCATTAGCGCCGACATATCCTTTTCCAAGACAATATCCACCATACACACATCCACATCCGTCCCATTCAATTGTTAAATCAAGACACAAACAACCATGATTTTCCATATTTAATGAAACATTTGTAATCTGTGCGTTTTCGATGGTATATCCTTCTTCTAAAAGACTTTTTTGCGTCCGTTTTTTCATGTCATTTTCCTCTCTTAATCCTCTTCCTTTTCTTCTTGCTGCCACACATGGCAAGTTTTCCACCTTTGTTTACTTGCCTGCCGTAGATAAAGGCATTAAAATTACTTCTGTTCATACGCCCTCCTGTTCCATGCCTCGATTGCCCGTTCTTTGGTTGTGTAAAATCCAGAAGAAGCACCGCATCCCCCTTTGTTGAAATTACAAACTACGGTTTTATAAATGCATAAACCTGGATCTTCGTATTGTTCACACAAGCAATCATCATTATCAAAATTTCCGCATTGCTCTAAATCATGAGCATCACTCACTTCCGCTACAGATTTTCCACAAAACGGACATGGTTTTAATTTTTGTTCACTCATTCTGAATCCTCCATAAAATCAAATATTGTCATCTGTTGTTCCTCCCAATAAAATCTTTCCTCCCAGTCATGAATGCTGGTGTTGGTAAGCGTGTTCCATTTATCCCCTATAAGATTTGGCTCATTTTCCAATTCAAGAAGTTTGTTCCATAAATCTCTATGGTTTGTTCTGAGGTGCTTTAATTGCTCACGACGCATATTGGGGCAGAACCAACAGCCCCCCCTAGGTGCAAATTCATATATAGGAGATAGCAAATCGTATTTCTTGCATAAGTCAAAAGCCATTTGTTCCGTATATCCATACTTTTCAAGCAGCGATACTTTGTTTCCAGAATTTACAATACGCTCCATTCTGACCGGCTCATCGATGGCTATGCCTATGTATTGGGTAAAATCTTCTCTAATGTTGCTTAGAAACTTTTTAATAGGAAGAACCTTTACACTTTTATTTATCTGGCATTTACCTGACATTGGGAATCCTGTTTTCTTTCCTGTTCGAAAATGTTTTCCTCTTGTTGGCTCACGCATAAATATGTCCATGTAATTTAATTTTGCGTGAAGTATCTTTGTCTCATATCCCCATTCCTCAAACTTTGGAATCGCCTTATTCTTGATGAAATCAATATGCTCTGGAAGTTCGCCGCTGGTATTTTCATCAAACATGACTTCGGAGAAGATAATTAGGTCTAATGGCTCGTTATGCTCATGTGCCAGAATAATACTCGCTGTGCTGTCCTTGCCGCCAGACCATGAGGCTATGTATTTCATTTCCCTTCCTCCAGAAACTCATTAACTCCATTTATACTTTCTTTTCATCTGCCTAAATTTTTTCAATATAAGTTTTGTTTCTTGATATGTAAGACCAACACATATATTTCCAATTTTGTTTTCGTCCATTACCGCTTTATCGTATGACTGAACAATATGATTTCCAGATGATTTGTGACCAATATAAATCACTTGTGTATACTTATATTTTTCGTTGTAACGCTCATACTCTACTCCATATTTATCTTCTTCGATTTTGGTAAATCCATTTTTTTCAAACTCTCTGTCAATATTTCTAAATAACATCATATTCTTACTTCCCTTCTTCTAATAATTCATTAAACTTCTCGAAAGCCCTCTGAGATACTTTGTTGTTTTTCTTCTCCTGCTTTAAAGATACGGTCAAGTGGGTATCAATGATATGAGAAAGTTCCTTTGCCATATTCTTTCGCCCCTGTTTTAGACCATCATGATAGCCTTTTGCTGGACGAAATTCATTAATTTTCTCTTTTCCCTCTCCCTGTCCTCCGGTGGTCTTATTGTACCGGCACTGATAACCACGTTTCGTGTATTCCAGAATCCAGTATTGCTCCCACTTGTCCAGTTCTGACGCTGGATAGTGCTGGAAATTTAGTTTCCATCCATACGGATTATTTTCACTCCAAAATCCCCTCTTTTTGATGGAAAGGTCGATATGCTGGTATCCTGTTAAATGGCTACACATTCGCTGCATGATATGTACTGCCTGACCAAAGTAAAAATAGTTGATTCCATCTTCATCGGTTCTGGTAAGGAAATAGATTCCACTTTCGTCATCCAACTTAGGATTGACTTTCAACAGCCGTTCCCGGTTCTTTCGCTCTATTGCTTTCGCCTTTGCAATGTTTTTGTATTGGCTCAATCGTTCTCACGCTCCTTTAACCTTTTTGCAATCTCATAAATAACATTTACAGTGACTCCGTTTCCGGCTTGTTTATATAACTGGCTGTCAGAATTTACAAATGCTGCTTTCTCAAAATAATCATCTGTCCAGCCTTGCAGTCTGAAACACTCCTTTGGGGTCAATTTTCGGATTGCTATGTAGCATTGATATTTTTCATACCAGACAGCATAACAAATAACTCCATTAGGAAATTTGACATAAATTCCAGTTTCGTTTTCAGAACATTCTGCCTGAACAACTTCCACAGCCACACCAACTCCATGCCTATCCTGTCCAGTCAATGTGAACATTGGCTCTCCATCTTCTTTGAATCGTCTTCCGTTTTGATGTTTTTCGGCTCGGTCTGGCGTTAAAATTGGGATAGCTATTTTAGGACTATTGTTGTGGCCGGCTGAATGGCATTTAGTAATACCGTCAACTGAATGAATTTGTCCATCCTGAGAGGAATTGACTTCTCCTATAATTTTTATAGCCACTCCGCTTGTTTCCGCTTCGTGTGTCGATGGACCCTTAGCATATCTTGACTGCAAACATCTTGCGGCATCTGTCAATTTTGATTTTTTATAACTCAAATCAATAAAGCAGGGAATTGCAACTTTTGGTTCTGTATTTCCTCCAGGCTTTGTTGCTATTGTAGGGCACAATCCATTCTTACTGTAAATTCTATCCCTTTGAGAATTTCTACCGTCAATGCATCCATCTAAAATTAAGTGAACACTATTTTCTCCGTCTGTTCCTTCGATAGGAAATACCTCCGCGGTACTTCGTCCTCTAAGATGTCCGATAATGAACACCCTTTCTCTGTTTTGCGGGACTCCGAAATATTTAGAGTTGAGAACTTGCCATTCCGCATCATACCCGTTTTGTTCCATTTCAATGAGCAACCGGGCGAAATCCCATCCTCCATTAACACTAAGCAGATTCTTAACGTTCTCAATGAAAAGGAAAGCGGGTTTATTTTCTTCTTCGAGCTGTCCGATAAGGTGCATAACTCTGAAAAACAAGCTTGAACGGTTTCCTTGAAATCCAAGCTGCTTTCCGGAAACTGAGATGTCCTGGCAATTGTGGACAATTGCTCCGTTGGCAATGTATGATTCATCTTCTTCGACACTGATGTTATACACTGTTTCAAAATCTGTAGATTTTGTCGGCTGATACAATTTTCTGCACACATATCTTCCACGATAATGTCCTTTAACTGATTTGTTAGAAATTCTAAATGTGTAAGTGTCTCTTTGCCTGCATTCCCTCCCTTGTATAATGCATTTTTCGCTTCTTCCAGTGTGGTAGACAGCTGGGACAGGTTTTCCGAGTCGCTGTGCAATAATGCACATACCAAGAATGAGCGCTGCGCTGGTTGACGTAGCTTCTTCTCTATCTTTTCGTCCGTCTCCTGACATATATCCGTTGTAGAAATATTCTGCTTTTTCTCTCGATAAACACAATGATTCTCGTGGAATCCGTTTCCCATGTGCATATTCCCCGAATTTTCCAAGGTATTCATATAATTTGTTATTGCAAACATGATATTTTCCGCAAGTACGCTCTTTTGTGTAAGTCCCATGTAATCCAGCCTCTTGTAGTCTTCTCTCAAATTCTCTTCTTTTCTCATTGTTGACTGCAAAAACGATTCTTCCACCGTTTGATCTATCTTTTCTTCTAACTCTCCACCCATCAGCAAGATAGCGTCCGATAATCCACCACATTTCTTTGCTGTATTCATTGGGTTCTTCATCAGGCAAAACCATTGTGGAATACCAAGTGCCATCGAGTTGTTCGATTTTTCTAAACTCCATTGGAGCATCTGGTTTAGTGACATAATACGGATGCTCTGCTGTTGTCCTTGTCGGCAAAATTCCAAATCCGTCAACATCCCAAATTCTGGCATTATCTCGTTGCATGGTCGAAGTAACTTTTTTCCATCTCCCTTTGTGAGTAAGAACTTTATCTCCGACACATACGTCTTCAATTGGGATATATCCTTTTTCTGTAAGAATATAAGTTCCTTGAACGAAGCATGGAAATCCGAAACACCAGCAGTCGGCTTTTGGAATGTCTTCGGCATATACTCTTCTAATGTCATTTGCATACCATTCTCCATTTTTGTATTCCTCCTTGAGTATTTCTTTTTGTCTTTGTTTTAAAGGTATCTTATTCAGAAAATCTCTCTGGTCATCTGTAATCAAGTGCATTGAAGTGTAGCTTGCAGTTGCGAATTTATCAAATTCACAAAAACCAACGCACTCATGACCTGCAAGTTCCATACCTCTTCTAAACCCACCTATACCAGCAAAAAAATCAATAAACTTCATTCTCTCTTCTCATGCTCCTCACAATTGTACTTATAATCAACCTCAATAACGTAGCTGTCACTCATATCATTCGTGCAAACCCATTCTCCTGTTTCTTCTGATTTCCTGCAATAACGGCAAGTGCCGCAACATTCTCTACTCATTTCTCCACAACTCCCTTCTTATATTCCCGTTCTTCATACGGTGTTTCCAGATATTCTTCTGTGGTTATCTGTTCTTTCAAAAGTCCTTTTAACCTCTTTAAAGAAGGTTTGTTCTGCTCTGAAATTGCAAATTTATGTATATTTTCATATAACGCTTTGCGGTCACATTCCTTTATTCTGTCACGCAAGTCCTGCCGCCATTTATATGCAAATTCATAAAGGCGATCATCCGGACAATCTTCTAATTGATGAGTATTTACAAGCGTACGTCTGTTTTCTGCCTCAATCAACGTGGAAGAATTATTAAAAAATTCGTGGCTCTCATCCAGAAGTTGCAAAAACTCCTGGATGATTTCACTTGGGTTTCTATTCGTATGTACCACTCCTTGTTAATTAAAAGGTAAAGAATCGTCATTAACACTGTCTGGAATATTCATCCATCCTTCTCCAATTGAAGATGCCTGTGATGAATTCGTGTTCTGATTCCCGTATGTGTTTCCGTTCTGATTTTTGCTTTCACAGAAAAAGTGTTCCTGAACAAGGCATTCATTTGTATAAACCTTTGTCCCTTCTTTGTTGGTATAGGAACCAGTCTGCCAGGATCCACAAATAAGAATCTTCATTCCTTGGTGCAAATACATCTGAGCAAATTCCCCAGGCTTTCCAAGAGCAACACAATTGATGAAGTCAGCTGAACTTTCCTCTCCCCTTTTTTTCCATTTGTCAACCGCTAGTGTATATCTGGAAATCGCCGTTCTCTTATCCACGCCTCCGTATACTACCTCTGGATCTCTAGTCAATCTCCCCATTAAAATTACTTTATTGATAAGTCATTCCTCCATTCTTTCTGCCTGTTCGCAGGATAAATTTTCTTTCACATACTGAATTACCGGATTACTCATGTCTAGATATCGGTAAAACCTAACACCTCCGCACTTCCGAAGTCTGTTAAAAATTCGCTGTTTGGTTTCTGGTAATTCATTCAGAAAACAAATTATCAACTCTGGATTCTTTCTAAGATTTTCTTCAACTCGTTTCTGAGATGTCACTTTACCGTCATATTTCACTTCGTATTCATGGCATAAGTCTTTAAGGCTCGGCATGTATGGTCTGAACATTTCTTCGATAACAAAATCCTCAATTTTTAAGCAATCAATCATGTCTGTTCTCCTTAATCCATTCCGTCATAAAGGCTTTCTGATATTTCAACCTGTTTATCTGGTAACTGCCTGATAGATTCAATAATTTTCATTTTCATTTCTTTGCAAGGAAAATATCCGTATTTTGCATATTTGAACATTCTGTCAAATGTGCTCATAGGGAATGGAATTTCATTATCAACAACGAGTCGTTTCATGTGCAAATGCTCAAAAAACTTATCGTCATACATGACTCTGTATTCTATATGTGTTTTCGGTCTTTCGTCCTCTACTGGCTCGATTTCAAATGGGTTGTATTGAAACAGATCGTATTCAACCACCGCTCCAGTTTCATCTTCTACTTCTTCTTTGTAATAAGCAAATTTGACAATCGTAAAATCAAATTGGTTTAATATGTCTTCGGCTGTTCCGAAAATCTTCCTGCATAGTTCCAAAACAATTCCAGTTTTAATATGCTTATATGCTTTCACATTTTTATTTTCATAATAAAAACGGTACTGTTCATCTCTTTTTTCATCTCCTTCGTAGCCTGGAATCATGCTATCAAAATAATCTACTGCTTCATTCCAGTCATTTTCGGAATTAAAGAAAATATCTAAATCTTTCACTTTTTCTTTATTGAAAATATTTTTAAAACACCCACCACATATAAAGCCTTTGTGCCCAACCATAAATTCGTCAAGCCAATTTAACATCCAAAAGTTATCTCTGTTTTCTTTTATCAACATATCCTCACTTCCTCTCTAAAACGGAAATTTGTTCAATTCCACCTCCAACCCCGGAACTGCCACATTCACATCAACTCTGTTCCCGGCAACTTCCTTGATTTCTTCTAAAACTCTGTTCGGGTCGCATACCTTATCAGATAAATGAATCAACGTTACCGTCCGCAAATCAGGAGTTTTGTTTGCTTCAACAATCCCCTTACAGGTGTTTAATGAACAATGCCCTCTTACCTGATGAGCATAGTTTTCAGCTTCCCGATTTACCAAATCTTCTATGTAATTGCACTCTATCGCGAGGTGCTGCACTCGTAGATTTTTGAAACTATATGGGCTGAACTCCATGTCCGTCATGAAAAGTAAACGCCCAATACTATTTTCGTAAAAATAATATCCATAATTTTCTGTTCCATCATGTGGTAATTCAAATGGAATTATCTGAAACTTATCTACGCAAATTTTTTCCTTTGGTAACACAACAATAGCATACTCATTATTCTCGTAATTTTTTTTGACAGACGATGGCATAAACACCTTTATATGCAAATCAAGATATTTTTGTATGAATTTACTGTGATCAGAATGGATATGGCTGCAAATCACGGCTTTTATCTTATTTATCTTAAAATCAATGCATCTCTTAATCAGAGTTAGGTTTATTCCAGCATCAATAATTATTGCAGATTCTTCATCATGCAAAATATAGGAATTTCCTTTGCTCCCACTACCAATTACATCAAGCTTCATATTTTTTCACACTTCCAACGACAGTAAACATTCTGCGAAATAATACTCATTTAAATTCCTCCATCGGTCATAAACGGCGGTAACTGTTTTTCTTTACTCTCTACCGGAACAAGCTCTTTCTCCGGCGCTTTCGTCATATCTGCCACAGTCGGAGCCGGTGTCTTTTCCTCGATCTGGGCCGGTTCTTCAACAATAAATTCTTCTTTGTTGGCGTTCTGGGAGATTTCCTCATGCACCTCACGATATACTCCATCATCAATCATGCTGTATGTACGAGCTACGGCAGAGCTACCGAAATCTTTCGGTATCTTCTTCATAATATTGTTTCTCATTTTTCTGATAATCATAGACTCCTGGGACTGAAACTCAGACCATGACGGAGAAATAAACGGCTTTAATTCTTCGCAAGCAAGGATTGCTTCTACGTCTCCTAACTCCTTGATTTTGTCCATGATTTCACGCTTTTTAGCCGCAATCTCCTGTTTCTGTTTATCTGTTGCTTTGAATCTATCGGCGCAGATTCCAAAAGTTTCGTTCTGCATATTCTGGTTGATATGAGCGGCTAAATTTCTTGCTACATCCGACCTTTCTGAAATGTGGTATTCAATATGTCCGTCTGTATACTCAATCGGATAAACCACTTTGACAACTTTTCCGTTTCCGCTTTCTTCCCACTCCGGCGGCGTAACTTCCAATCCCCTGCGTTTCGGAGGAATAAAGTGATCCCCCTCTCTTACCGCCCAAAACGGATATACTTTTTTTACGCCACGTCCATATCTAGCAGTCAATGCGTCATATCCATCGCCCTCAATGTTAAATTCAATCTGCTTTTCCCATTTTGCCTGCTGTCCCTTTCCTGCAACATTGACATTGCGAATTTGGAAATAACACTCTCTAGGTACTGCGTTGGAATTAAGTTTCAAACGTGCCACAGACAGGAGAATGTCGTTCATATTGTTCGGGTTAATCGTTGATGGGTCTGCGCCGGAATTATGTACCATGCTGATAATTTCCCCCATTGCCGCTACTACGCAATATCTTGCATAATCGTCAAAAGTCTCTCCATCTTCTGTGATCTGCTTCTGAATCATCGGTACATAGGCTTTTAAGTAATTGTTAAGACCTGTGCTATATTCCTGCTTTGCTACTGCATTAATTGTTTCTGCCATTTAATTTCCCTCGCTTTCTTCTTTAAAATGACTAATCTCCTTAGATTCCATAATTTGTTTTTTTATTTCTTTTGTTATGATTGAAACCACATCTCCATGAAAAGCAATTTGTTCCTTTTTACTCATAAGGCTGTTAATCATACAAGCATTATCTTCAAGGAATTGTAAAACTTTTCTTTTGTGTCTCATTTCATTTCCTCCACTTTCAACAAATCGTCTGTCCTGCTAATCAAAATCAACTGCTGCTCCATCCCCTGCGGAATACGCCACGGGTCAATCGTGTTTGATTCGTCAATCCAAACTGGCAAGCAAAGACCATTCATTTCCTGCAATCCTCTGCACAAATCCACTTCGCTAAGTTTCCTATCGCCATTGTTTAAGTCTTTATATGGAATTCCATCGCAAACTATTTCACAAGTTTCTACAGGATTATGTTCCTTTTTTGTGTAGTTCAAAAAATTAAACTTAAAATGTCGAAAGTATGGATTGATTTTCTCTGCCAGTGCTGCGTTTTTCTCAATAGAAAACTGATTCAGAATATCAATATTCCGCTCAATATCAGCAACCGCCTGTTTCTTATTATCAAATTCCTCTTTAAGTTTCGCTAACTTTCGCTCTTTCTGCTCTGCATCTGCATTGGTTTTTTGAATCTGCGCATCCAGTTTTGAGATTTCATTCATGTACCGGTTTCTCTGCTGTCGCAATTCCATACGTTTTACAGAACCATTGTCCATAGCAGATAGGGCAAGTTCTTTCTTCTTAATCTTCTCGGAAAATTCCTTGTATTCTGCATTTCCAGATAAATCAACCTCTTTTGGCAACTTGTCCATTTCTCCGCGCAACTTTTCGATTTCATCGGACGTTTCAAGAATCTGCTTTCTCACTTCTGCAATCTTCTGTTCCGCTTCTTTCTTGGCTTCTTGTGCCACTTTCAAATCGTCCCCAGCCTTATTTCCGATTTCTGCGATACCATCAAGCGTTATATAAAGTTCAGCGTCAAACACATCTTTTGCTTTCTTTTGTTCCGCAATTCTTCTGGCTTTGCTGTGCTCAAATGTTTCCCTAAGGTTAATTCTCTGCCCTTCTGGTCTAATCTGTCCGCAATCAGGACAAATCAAAGAATCATCGTCAAACTGCTCCGATTCAATCTCATGCAGTTTGGTTTCATCAAAAGTCTTTTGGGATGCCGCAGAATAATCAACTCTTGCTTTTTCCAGTTCTGCTTTATGGCGCTCAATTCCCATATGAGCATGCTGCAAATCCATTTCTGCCAGTTTAAGGTCATTGGCATAGCCTTTGTTACGGATATTCAGTTCTGAAATCTTCTGGTCAAGATTGGCTCTCTGCTCTCTCAATCCTGCTCCGGCGTTATTAGCAATCTCATTCAGTTTTGATTCCAGAGAAAGAATCTCTGAATTAGCCGTATCATAAGCTTTTACCGCTTCATCAAGTGCCTGTTCCTGTCGGTCAATCTCTGCAATTTTCTCTCGCCATTCCCCTTTTGCCAGTTCCAAGTCAGAAGTTTCAATCTGCACACCGGAATCTCTGGTCTGCTCATATTTCAGTTCTGTATCTTTTTTAGTTAGTTCCTTTTTTTGCCTATTCAGTTGTTTATTTAATTCTCCAATAGTTTCTTCTACAGAATGGCCTTTAGCAAGAGCTGAAATTATAGAATACTGAGGTTTGCTTGAAAGAAATTCTTCAAGACTAAACCCTGACAGTCTTTCTAAAAGTTCCCTTGCTTTCACCGTAGAATTATCTAATATAGAAAGGAACGGATTTGGATTGCTACACATCAACATGATTTCCGGGTCTGCTATCCCTTTCATGTATTCCTCGAATTTCTTCGGAGCATAAGGAAAACCATCAATTTCATAGGAAACTGTATTTCCATCCAATACCTCTTCTGTCTGCCCGTGTGGTTTTCTCCATTTCTGCTTTGTGATTTTACGAATAGTGATCTCTTTCCCGTCAATGTCCAATGTTACCTCTCTGATGACATCTGCTCTGTTTAAATCTTTGCTATCCGTTCCACACGGTCTGATTCCGTCCGGCTGTGTCCCGTCAACCTCTTTTCCGGTCAAAATCTCCATATAGGCATTCATCAGGGTGGATTTCCCCTCTTTATTCCTTCCAGATACCTTTGTGCGCTTATTAAAATCAAACTTAGCCGGATATTCAAATTTCTTGTAATTCTCTAAAAATAATGATTTAAGTAAAACCTTCATCACATTGCCTCCATGTCACTGATTGAAACTTCATATGCAGTCTTGATTTGAATAAAATCATCATCATAAGTTTTCTGATATCTACGGCTCTGAATTCTGCCTCCCAATCTTATTTGGGTTCCAACCTTAAAGTTAGAAGCAAGCCTTGCATTGCTCCCCCACGCAATACAAGGTATGTAATCAGATTTCCCGTAAGGACGATTCACTGCAACCATAATTTCTGCAATCTCTCTTCCCAATGGCGTTTTACGATATATCGGCTCCTTACATATAAAACCATCAACAAATAAATTATTGATTTGCTCGCGCATTGGAAACATTTCTGGGGAAAAATCAACTCGCCTTGCAAACAAATACAACTCTAAATGGTTTCTTCCGGTTTCATTTTTTTTGTTATACGATTGAAATCTGCCTTTTATTTTGCATTGTCTAGATGTATATTTTTCACCCGGCTCTAAAAGAAGGAACTCCGGAATAATTACTGGAATTATATCTGGTGTTCCGCTATCCCTAAGAACACTTATATACATCTGATAAAATTTCTTTCCAAATGACTCATGGTTATATGTTGGTTCAGAAACAATAGTTCCTGATACTGTCGCTTTATTATTGTTATCACACATCTTTTTTCTCCTTTATGTTCTATATATTAATTCCAATAAAAACCCCAACAATAATTCCCAATATAAATACAGCTGGAATTGAAACTTGTATGATTTTCTTTAATTGATGTGACATTCTTTTGTAAAACTCGTATCTTGTTGTTTGTGTGGTCCCGATTGGGATGAATTCAATCTCTCTACTCATCGATATTTACCGCCTTTTTCTTTTCGTGCCACGAACTTGTTTTCTATTTTTCTGTCTCCGGACTCTCTGTCCCATTATTTACGTTCCCTCCAATTCCAGAATTATATTAATTGTATCCCTGTCCATCCTGGGAAACATAATCGTAAGAAGAAAACAACTCTCGCCAGTCCCGATCATTGCAGTAATTAATGATTGCCATTCCAATTCCAACCATCACCATTCCTGCTGTCAAACACGCAATCGCAAAATCTTTCGCTTTTGAAACCTTGTGGCTCCATGCAATAACTTCCGATGCTAACGTTTCTCTGGACTGCATTTCAGCGTGTTTCTTCTCAATTTCTTCCCAAGTTTCGGGGTTTTTACTGTTTTTTTGCATAAAAATATCCTCCTGTTATTTGCCAATTACAGGAGAATGTGTTATACTATTCCCGTAACTGGTAAAGACTGGTTTTACTGGTTACTGCTCCGGTTGGTGTTACCGCACCGCCGGGGCGTTTTATATCGCATACACCTCTCTGGTGTCGCTGTCATATTTGAGAGTCATTGTGTCTCCGTTGCTATCAGTCACAAATGCCTCTCTTTTGTCCACAAAATTAACTGTCAAATCACAGATTCCCATGTGGCTTTCAATCCATTTTAAAATTGCCAATTGTGCAATCGTCTTTGTCATTTCTATTTTCCTCCTTAAGTTTAAAACCAAGCATTGCAGCAATAATATTTCTGTCAACGCTGTATTCTTCCTGTTTTACATAATCTATAAAAGCGTTTCTTCTTCCTTCATGTTCAAGTAACTCTGCTACACGTTCTTCGCTAACCATATGATCTCCTTTCATAATCTCATTTGAGCATTTGCATCATTGATTTGTTCTTCTAGAACACGTGGTAATGTATAACAGTCAATAAAATCATGGACATCTGCAATATACTTCCGCTTGATACTTTTATAGGAAGAAACTGCTCCATATTCTCTCTTTAACTGCCTATACATATCGCTATAAATGCTTCCTCTAATACTGGCATCATGGTAGGCCTCTGATTGTTTACCGCCAAGGACTTCCACTCCCTTTCTGTTGATATGACTTTTCACTTCATCAATCTCACATCCATATAACGGCATATCCTGTTCCAATGTATCAATCCGCTTATCAACCTGTTCAATTTTCTCTGACAGTTCCACATTTCCTTTTGCAAGTAACTGAATCTGTTCTGGTATCGTCATTGTCTTTCCATAATGCCCTGTTTTTCTGATGGATGGAATCACTTCCATAGCAAGCCAGTTTTGAAATTTATCTGCTACAGCATTATTAGCTTTCATGCCAAGGCGGTAAAATAGAGATTCTGGTATGTAATCACCTTTCGCACACTCGTGTGCGAAACCTATCTCTTTAAGGAATCCGTTCATTCTTGACCACATTATCGAATGATATTCCTTACCGTTTTTGTTTTCTGCTCTACTCCATCCAAATCCAATTGCTGTGTCCTCGGCATTGATTGAAATACTTCCGTCATCATTCTGGATGGCTCTGACTTTAAGTTTTAATTTTTCATTATTAAAAATCTGTAACTCGTTCACTTAATCTCTCCTTTCTAATATAATCCACTTATAGGAGCTTCCTGTATAATTTAAAATGTGGACGTTGAAAATTGAAAATACCTCAG
>ERZ835762.22-NODE-22-length-219289-cov-13.436392_pt1 | contig 219289 bp, 165 predicted proteins | sample MGYA00519687_ERZ835762 | MGnify/ENA primary metagenome ERZ835762 (study PRJEB31850, sample SAMEA3708783) | human gut metagenome | biome: human gut; feature: human-associated habitat; material: faeces | place: China | collected 2014 ... | reverse complement strand
CGTCAGCGTCAGCCTTGACCTTTTGGTTACTTTTGGGTCAAGCCAAAAGTGACACGTTAGATCTCATCAGGCGACTCCGAATCCCCACCCCCAGCAGCCGGCTTCTTCGAGATATCCACGGTAGTCTCCCCAGCCTTCTCCGCACGGAGCACCGCTTGCTGAGCCTTGCGAGTAGCCACAGGTTGGAACTCCAGCCCGGCGAAGACATTCTTCAAGTCCTCGCCCGGTATATACTGGATACTAACCCCGGTGATGTTTGTAGATGTGAATTTCTCAAGACTCTCCGCACCCTCGTTGAGGATATGGAGCCGGAATTTACCCAGTTCGCCGAAATCCACCTGTTTCCCCTCTTGGAGGGCATCGAGCAGGTTCTCGACAGTGGAGATCAATACCGCCACCACATCCGCCCGGCTGACGGTGGTTTGCATGGATACCCGGCGGCTCAGCTGCTTGAGCGATAGCTCACCATTGATCTGTGCCGTGGCGTACGCTTTCGCCGGCTCGTCTTTCTTGATAGGGTTGGTCCGAAGGGACACGCTGTAATTTAAAGCCATAGATTTGATAATTAAAAATTGATAATTGAAAATTGAAAATGAAATCGATTTGTTTTCGATAACGAATGTACGACATTCGGTTTCCTCTGAAATGAATACCGCTGACAGTGGATGAATAAGGGAGATAAAAGAGGAGATATACTGAAAAATAGACCTCCGTATAGTTGTTCGTGTCGTATGTTTTAAGTATCTTTATACCAATAAGATAAATCTTAAAAATGCGAACGATATGCGAACAGGATACACACAAATCGACGAGTGGCCCGTGCGGCCCTATTCCAAGCGGGAGCTGGCCATGGCCTACGCCCCCGAGATCAGCCCCGTCTCGGCCCTGAACCGGCTGGCGGAATGGATGCGGTATAACGATCGTCTGACCCGGGAGCTTGGTGATACGGGCTACCGCCCGAGGCAACGGGTCTTCACCTCCCTGCAAGTGGAGCTGATCTTCCGTTACTTGGGTCGTCCTTGAGAGGAGATACCGCCACCCGTCGGTATAGGCGAGCGGCGATGCCGGTACTGGCATCAGACAACGCCAGTACTGGCGTAGGGCTGCGACGGTAGTGCTTACGGGCGATGACAGTAGTGGCATTTCCTTCATTCCTTCATTCCTTTGGGCGTCTCTCACGCACACACACGTGCGAGGAGAAAGCGTACTCGCCCCGTGCGGTCTTGATCAGTGTTCCCTTCTCCAGCATCCGTTTGAGGGAGGAGTCGAGTGTTTTCTCGGGTATGCCGTTCTTCGCTGCCTCCTCCACGGCCTGCCGACGGCAGAACATCATTGGGAGGGCATTGAATAAAGCCTGTTCAGGAGAGGTCTGGACAGGGACGGCCTCGGAGGTAGGCAGGAAGCCCAGCACATAGCTCGAATGGCGGTAAAGAGGCTCTATGAGCGTGAGTACGGCTTGGAAATCCTCGTCGGTGACCCGTAGGTCCAGCTTGGGGACGATACCATCCTTGATATTCTCGATGGGGATCTCCGGGGCGGGGGAGAGACCGGGGGAATTGAAAATGGAAAATTGAGAATTGAAAATTTTTTGTTGGGGAGGGAGGAATTTCTCCAAGGCTCTCAACAGGGCTACTATGCTCAGGATCCGGCAGGTATTGATGGCGATACGGGCCACGGCGCTTCGCATGGAACCTCCATAGGCGTAACCGGCGTGGGAGAATAACTGGGCGAACCGTTGGTTGAACAGCTCTTTCTGTTTCTCGGATAGCCTTAGCTGGATCGTTTGGACCGATCCGTTGATCAGGTCCAGTACCTGTTTCCATTGTGTTCCCCATGTGGCGAAGCGTAGGCCGTAATCCTCGCCTTCCGAATCGAATTGGTCCATCCACTCATCGATGGGTGGCATGAAATAGAATAACTGGCGAGAGAACAGGCCGTTCTCCGCCGAGGGGATCAGCGGCTTTACTTGCGCCGGGGTTCCACTTAGCAATACGCTGAGATAAGACTCATCGCATTCCCGGTACTCATGATTGGTACGCCGGTTGAAGGCCAGTCGCTCATGGTCGTGGCATTTACGCAAGGTATCGCTCCAATGGCCGTGATCCGCTCCGATGGCGGTACTCACGGTATCAGCCTCGGTCTCGCAGATCAGCCCCACGCCGTCGGCCTCTATGAGGTTCTCTAAGATACCGGTACCCGAGTTATCGCCGGCTATGAGGAACATCTTGAGGGGCGGTTGTTCCGGCTCGGGCGTCTCGGAGCGTTTCTTGCCGAGTGAGTCCCATCGGTTCTTTTCCTCCCGATAATTCTTTAGGCTGTCTTTGTAGCGGGCCATCATCTCCTCGTGAATAGGTTCAGCTAGGCGCCTGACCCATGTCAAGGCTCCTTTTCCGGAGGCGGGAGGCGCTACGATGAAGGTTTGTAGGCATGGGTACATGTATTTTTGTCCGTATAACACCCGTACCCGCTTGTTCAAGGTGCCCCCGAGTACGGTGAATACTCCCAGCAGGAGTATGTCACGCTGGGCGATGGAGTTTCCGCAATCGATCATCTGCTTGATGAACGGGGGCCACGGATAATCCGGGAAAGCGGGTGGCAAGTCCTCACGTGCGTACGTATGTGCGTGTGTGGGTGTGAGAGGGGCTTGAAGGTTTGAAGGATTCTTGTTCTCCCTCGGGTATTGGCGGAAGGTGTCGGCCAGTTGCTTGTCCGTTTTTACGCCGGCAATCTCGGCCCAGTGGAAGACGGAGCCTAATCCGTTGCGCCCGTTGCCCGCTTTGAGGGCGTGGTCGTATAGCTTGTCCGCTTCTTCGTAGACGTATTTCTCGGACAGGCGGCAGATGCGATGAAAGAACGTCCTTCCCGCTTCCCCGCAATCGTTGGCGGTGGCGAAGGCGATCGGCATATACTCTTGGTAAGTGGGAGCGATGTTCGCCCCTTGGTGTTCGATGGCGGCGACAAGCCGCTCTAAATCTGATAATGGGTTCATTTGATTTATAAGTTATAATTTATGATTTAAACTGTCAACAGTCACTTGTCAACTATCAACTCTCCCGCAACTTAGCGGAGGGATCATGGCAGAGGAAACACGCCCGTGAGAGATCGGCGTTTGAGGCATCCGCATTCAATCCGTATTTCCATTTCAGGTATTCCCATGCCGATAGCCGTGCCTTATCAAAAGATTCCTCTATGGAAGCCTTGGGTGAGAGCCGGTAGGGGACGAGCAGTTTCACGCCTGTGGTGCTTGGGCTGACGAAAGCTAGGTCCGGTCTCAGTTTATTATCGGCGAACAAGGTGTCTCGCCAGTGGAGGGTTTCCTCCGGCGAGGGGAGATGGTCGATATCGATGACAAACTCTCCGGAAAGGAATAACAGGCGGTCTTCCTTGCGATAGGAGAAGACCCCGGCCGGTGTGACGTATGGCAGTAAGTTTTGCTTCAGTTTGCGGAACCGTTTCTCATCGCTCAAAGCGTCCTGTACGCTGAGCGTTCGTTCTTTCAGCCACTCGTTGGAGGTGATATAGGTATGCAACTGTTTGACACTGGTCACGCCGCTCGGCACTTGATTGGAGATGGGGGCGTTGAAAAAGGACATGATACATTCTTTCATTAACTCGTTTGATTTAAAGTTTAGGCTGGTAAAGGAAAGGTAAAAGAGTGAGAAAAAACGGTCCGGTAAGTTATTTGCACCTATCGGTAAGTTATTTGCGCATAAAAGTAATTCGGTGACAGGAAAAAGAAGAAGATATGAGTGAAGAGAAAGCGAGCCCGTGTGTGCTGCACATCCATGGCGAGAACATACAGGTGCTGCCCAACGCCATGTTTGCCATTCAATATATTTGCTTGGACCCGGGAGAAAAGCCGGAGGTCGTTTCGGAAAAAGACGTGAGGCCGGATCCGGAGCCGTGTGATTTATTAGCCTCCTATATCCAAGACGAGGAGGTGCGTCACGACTTCGTGAAGCGAATCGCCCAATGCCCGGATGTGGCCACCCTCTGCCAAACGGTGCTGACCGACCTTTTCAACGAGGTCTTTTGCGACTGCGTGGAACCGGCCAAACTTATCAAGAGCAAGGAATTCATCAACGCCATCATCCCCCTGCTCCCCTTCAAGCAAGGCAAGAGCTTGCGCAATATCCGGCGGGCGATCGTGAAGTATGTGCTGGGGGAGGGGTAGAGGGACTGCATATTTTGATATTTAGAGGAGAAATGTTTGCGATAAAGGAGAAAATGGATATATTTGCCTAATAAAGAAAATGAGTTATGAATGCGACGATCGTTCCTGAAATGAATATTCCGAATATGGATACTTATTGGAGTATCCTTAAAAACTTGAGTTCGGATATGAAGTTAGAGCTAATATCCCGGCTTTCTAAATCATTGTTAAGCAAGGATCAGTCCATAGATGATAATTGGGCCTCGCAATTTGCCGGGGAGTGGAAAGATTCCCGTTCCGCTGAGTCGATCATAGAGGATATCCGAAATTCACGAACCTCAAATCGTGAAATAGAACTGTGATATGAAGAAATACCTTTTGGATACGAGTATTTGTGTTTTTCTGTTCCGTCGTAAATATGGAATAGCGGAAAAACTCCAAAAGGTTGGGGCATTGCAATGTTATGTGTCGGAGGTCACCATCGCAGAATTGAAATATGGCGCATATAAAAGTGATCGTATCAAAGAGAACCTTGATTTGATAGATCGATTTATTAGGTTGATAAACATTGTACCTTTTACAGACTCCATCGAGTTCTACGCTCAAGAAAAGAATCGCCTTCGTTCGTTGGGTGTATCCATAGAGGATTTTGATTTGCTCATAGGTTCAGCAGCCTGTAGCGGCAACTTGATCCTAGTTACAGATAATGTAAAGCATTTTGCGAATATAAAGGGATTGGCTATTGAGAATTGGGTAAAGCGATAGTCTTCATTAAGCAGACTGGAACTCATAAGATGCACAATAATGCCATCGAACGAATGTTCCGACACATAGCCATTGGTCGCCGTAACTGGTTGCACAGTGGCAGCCATTTTGCCGCATCGAATATAGGGTTTATGTATTCACTCCTTGAAAGCTGCAAACTTACCTTTGTACCAAGTGAAAAAATAAATGTCATAGAGTTTATGAGAACGGACGTGTTAAATCGAATAAAAGAGACCTTGCGTAAGGTTGTACCGGCTGGAGGACATGCTTTTTTTGTATGGCTCGCAGGCTAGGGACGAGGCACGTCCAGATTCGGATTGGGATATATTGATCTTGTTGGACAAGCTAAAAATCGAGGTGGAGGATTATGACAATGTATCTTATCCGTTAGTGGAACTAGGTTGGTCGTTAAACGAGTGCGTCAGCCCGGTGCTTTACACCTTGAAAGATTGGATGAGATACCATTTCTCCCCCTTTGTACACAACGTAAAAGACGAGGGGATACGATTGCTATGAGTTTGAGTGCGGAAGATATAACAGCGGATCAAGGCGCAAACCCATAACGGGGTAGTCGGTCAATTAGGATTGAATTATGTCTCTAAAGGCCTATTGACAAAAGATGAAGGTCGATTATATTCCCGTTTGTTACAACATCGTATTACCGGAGATTATAATGATTTAATAATATTGTAAATTCGTACTTTACTATTTGTATTATGCTGAGTGATTTATCTCGGTAACTTATCTCTATAAATATAGTTTAAACTCATTTTAAATTTAGACACTTGATTTTCGTCTTGCTGGTTTGTCGGCGGGATGGAAGTGTTTTGTGTACTTATCTTTATGTCTGCTACATCAGAGAATAATAAGCGGATAGCGAAGAATATGCTGTTCCTCTATATGCGCATGCTCCTAATCATGGGGGTGACGCTGTACACCAGTCGGGTCGTGCTACAGGTATTGGGGGTAGAGGACTTCGGTATTTATAATGTGGTGGGGGGAGTAGTCTCGATCATGGCTTTTTTTATCTCCAGTTTGTCCAATGTCTCTCAGCGTTATATGAATATAGGATTAGGAAAGCAAGATATTCGAGAGGTGGAATATGCTTTTCGACAGAGTTTTACTCTAATGTGCCTGTTGTCTGCTATATTATTACTGTTAGGTGAGACATTGGGATTATGGTTTGTTTACAATAAACTGGTAATACCACCGGATCGGACGGTAGCGGCGCTTTGGGTATATCAGTTCTCGTTGATCTCCGTCCTTTCTGCTATCAATCAAGTTCCGTTGATGGGATCGATCGTGGCGCACGAGCGAATGAATATGTATGCGTATTTAGGTTTGTTTGAGGCTTGCGCTCGATTGCTAATAGTGTATTTCTTGAAGGTTTTCGGAACATTTGATTCTTTGATTCTTTATGGAATGTTGACAGCGTTAGTTTCCTTTATCACTTGGTTGCTTTATGCGATTTACTGTATCAGAGTTTTCTCCGAATGTAAATTACGTTTTTATTGGGATCATTCTTTAGTGAAAGATATGTCACGATTTATTGGCCAAAATTTATTTGGATGTTTCGCTTGGTCAGCAGGTATCCAAGGAACTAATATTCTTTTGAACTTGTTTTTTGGCCCTGCGATTAATGCGGCACGAGCCATATCTGTACAGGTGAGTGCAGTGGTAACACGTTTTACCGAGAATATCATGACAGCGGTTAAGCCTCAGATCATAAAGTCGTATGCGTCAGGCGATCGAGAATATATGATAGTTCTTATTGTGAAAAGTTCAAAATATGCTTATTTCTTAGCGGCTCTATTTGCGATTCCGGTAATGATGGAGATAGAGTTCTTATTGAAGGTATGGCTGGGGCAGGTGCCGGAACATACGGTTGCCTTTACTCGTTTGGTCTTGTGTGAATCGTTAATAGGAGTTTTCATACCGCCCCTTTGGATAGCGGCGAATGCCACGGGACGAATCAAGAACAATCAGGTGTACGGGCGAATGTTTACGTTGGCTATTTTGCCTATTAGTTATTTGCTTTTGAAAGTACAGCAGGATCCGATGATACCTTTTTTTGTGGCGGTCGTCGCAAATATAGGTTATTGGCTCTATTGTCTATATGATATACATGTTCAGATACGATTGGATATAAGATATTATTTGAAAGAGGTGGTTATGCCTGGACTGTTCCTGTCCTTGATTTTATGTTCTGTAGGATTAATTCAAAGTTTGATGATTCCGGAAGATACTTTCTCTCGCTTTTTATTAGTGTTCGCAAGCATGTTGATCGTGGGCGTATGTGTCGTTTATAGACTTTTGAGTGAAGGAGAGCGGGTCGTATTACAAGGATATATTCAAAGGGTATGTACCAAATTAAAAAAATAGTATAGCGATTGGAATAATAGCAGTTGCTTAGATACCAGCTTACGTTTTTGTTTATGAAATTGTAACTAATATTTCAAGTAAATATGATACCAAAGAAAATTCATTATTGTTGGTTCGGGGGCAATCCGTTGCCTCCTTTGGCAGTGAAGTGCATAGAATCGTGGAAGAAATATCTTCCGGACTATGAGATAAAGGAGTGGAACGAGAGTAATTTCGATCTGAATTATAACGACTATGTCCGTGAAGCGTATGAGGCTAAGAAATGGGCGTTCATAACGGATGTGGTTCGCTTGTACGCCATGGTGACGGAAGGTGGTATCTATATGGATACGGATGTAGAGGTATTGAAGCCGTTAGATGAGCTGTTACAATATGATGCGGTGTCGGGATTCGAGTCTTCGTCTCGAATCCCGACAGGCTTGATGGCCTGTCGGGAGGGGCAGCCCCTCTTTGAGGAGCTGCTCCATGAGTATGACGTTTTACATTTCAAGCGTCCTGACGGTAGTTTAGATGTGACAACAAATGTAACCCGTATTACGAACGCTTGCCTGAAATATGGTTTTGTTCCTAATAATACGAAACAGACTGTCAATGGATTCACGTTACTTCCCCAAGATTATTTGTGTCCAAAATCGTATGTGGATGGTAAGATTTATTTAACGGAGAACAGTATGACGATCCATCATTTCGCGGGGAGTTGGGTGAGCGATGTGGATCGGTATGCGCAGGAATTAGGTAAAAAACTTATTTTTTTGCCTAAAGGTATTCGTGGATATGTGACTAAATTTTTGTCAATCATAAAATATAAAGGGATTAAAGATATGTTTTGTGAAATGTGGAGATGGATGAAAAGAAGATGACCTAGCTATAAAAACAAAAATGAAAGCGTTCTTTATAATATTCTTGTATTTTTTATTTGATAGGGAAACTTATTATATCCTTCATTCTGATACATTGTCTTTAATATATGTTTCACTTTCAAAGTTTTTTGCTGTTTTTGTAATATTGATGGCTCTTATTAAGCAATTTAATAAGAATACATTAAAAGTTATGGGGTGTATATGTCTTGTCTTTTTTAGTATGTTGATTTCTACTGTTATTAAAGATGGAGATGTGCGTCGTGCTATAATGATTATGTACCCGGTTTTGGCTATGGGAGGATTGATGTTGTGGCAATGTTCTACATTTAATCGAACAAAATTATTTGTTCGATATATCGCTTGTTTTTATTTTGTTTTAATGGCGATTAATTTCTTTTTTTTGCTTGGGTCTCCTTCTTTTTTTGTTAATGATTCGATGTCTGGGGAGTCTTATTTTCTAGGAATTGAGAATCAGGTGGGGTATCCAATGATGAAAGGCCTTTGTTTTGTGCTTATTGATAGCTATTTCCGAGGGGAAAAAAGGCTTTTGTGCGTTTATATAATAATGCATGTTTCTACTATATTGATTATATTTTCAGGTAGCAATGTTGTTGGTTTAGTTTGCATGCTTCTTTTTTTGATTCCAAATGTGATTCAGCGTAAAATAGCTTCTTTGTCATTGAATACTTTATTGCTCGTGTTTGTGTCTTTATTTGTGTTTGTTATATTGTTTGGAAATTTGATGATCATCCTTGAATCTCCTTTAGTTTCATATGTGATAGAAGATTTGTTAGGTAAGAATTTAACACTTACAAATAGAACCCTAATTTGGGGTATGGTGGTAGATGGATTTTTAAATTCTCCTATTATAGGAAACGGTGTTAGAGAAACTACGAGTTTATTCTATATATCTGAGCAATATACGAAAGGTTATATGAGTGCTCATAATCAAATATTGCAATCTTTATATGAGACAGGGATTCTGTTTTTTGTATCTCTTGTTCCTCTTTTTAATGAATTGAATAAATCTTTAAAAAGCAGTGTTCCGTTTTTTTCTTTAATAGTAAAAGGTTCTATTTTTTCTTTTTTAGTAATGTATATGGCAGAAGCTCCAGGTATGGATAAAATACTGAATCTTGTTGTTTTTGGTTTATTAGTCTCAAAAATGAACAATACTGTTACTTGTAAGGGTAATATGTATGTTCGTTGTGAAAAGTGATTTTTTAATGTGTCTATTATGGATTTAATATCAATCATTGTCCCTGTTTACAACGTGGAGCAATATTTGCGAGACTGTATTGAAAGTATTATCAATCAAAGTTATCGAAATTTGCAAATTATCTTAGTAGATGATGGTAGTTTGGATGATTGTCCGAGGATTTGTGATGAGTATGCCTGTAAGGATCATCGCATAGAGGTTATTCATAAAGAAAATGGAGGTCTTTCTGACGCTCGTAATGTGGGGGTCGATCAAGCTTGCGGAAAATATATATCTTTTGTTGATAGTGATGATAGGATAGCTGAAGATATGATTGAGAGCCTTTATGATAGAATTGTAGGGGTGAAAGCGGATATGTCTGTTTGTCAGAGATTTTTAATTGGAGAGAGTGGAGATATTAAGGATGATGATAAAGCTCTTTTTGAGGATTATGTAGTATATGGAAATAAAGAATGTGTGCATGATTTTATGTCTTCAAAAGGAATTGATACGGTGGCTTGGGGGAAATTATATCGTACGGAATTGTTTCAAGATATCCGTTATCCAAAAGGAAAATATCATGAGGATGTATTTATTACTTATCGTTTGGTGGCTAAGTCTAATGTGATAGCGGTTAGTGGTGAGAAAAAATATTGTTATAGGATACGTAATGCCAGTATAACACAATCTTCCTTCTCCTCAAAACATTTGGATGCGGTGATAGGTAAATGTGAAATAGCAAACTTTATGGAGGTTAATTATCCGAGTGAATTGGTTTACGCTCAAGCTGGAATTGTGTATGCGGCCAATCAATGTGTTTGGAGAATGGGTATTTCTCATTGTTTTAATAAACAATACATGAATTTTTTGCAATCGAAATATCGTTCTTTTGAAACACCCTTCTTGCGCTATGGAAAAAACAGATTTTTCTCGAAAATATTTTCCATATGTGCTTTTATTAGTGTGAATATGGTAGTGAAATCTATATCAATCATCAAAAATTAGAATAGGTATGTTGGGAAAAGTGAAAGTTATCTTACAAGAGCGTATCAATCGTAAAAATAGAAGCAAATTAACTAATTTATCACCTTCATTGGTCTGTAGTAATTGTACAGGTGGCTTTTTATATCATTGGTTGGGTTTACGTTTCTATTCACCGTTCATTAATTTGTATATGACCAATGAGGATTTTTTGACAGCCTTGGAAAATTGGGATTTGTTTATTCATTCAGAGATCAAAGAAGTTAAAAATAGTGGTTTTGATTATCCGGTAGGAGAAGGACTATTAGGTGTAAAAATCCACTTTGTTCATTATAAAGCATTTGCAGATTCACTTGCTAAGTGGAAAGAAAGATGTGAACGTTTGAATGCTGACAATATGGCGGTTATGCTGACAAATTGGGGGGGGTGATGTCTCTGTGCTAGAGCGTTTTGATAAACTTCCGTTTAAAAATAAAGTAGCGTTTGTTGATAAAATTTATCCTCAGTTTAAATCTACTTGTTATTTGAGTGGGTTTTCGAAGGTGAAAGGCGTGAAAAATATTTATGCTACGCAATATCTCGATGGACGGAGATATATTGATCAATTTGATTATGTTTCTTTTATTAATCAATTAAACAAGTAAATGAAATATGCATAAACTTAAAATATTACTTGCCGCGATTTGTGGTGAGCTACTTAAACTGTACTATAAGGTAGGGTTAGGTACAATCCCATATGGAATCAATCAGGAGAAGGTGCGTAAAGAAAAGGTAATAGTTTCTCTTACCAGTTATGGACGAAGGGTGGGAGAGATACTCCCGTTTACGGTTATTTCATTGCTTCGTCAAACTTATAAACCAGACTTGGTATTGTTATGGTTGGATGATGAACATTGGAATGATGGTAATTTGCCTTTTATTTTGAAGCGTTTGAAAAAGAAAGGGCTTACTATCCGCTATTGTAAGGATATTAAATCTTATAAGAAGTTGATACCCACGTTAGAGGTGTATCCGGATGATTTGATTATTACTTGCGATGATGATTTCTTTTATCGGCGGAATATGGTTGAACGTTTAGTTGCTGAATATCATAAAGATCCCTCTCATGTTTACACGTATCGAGCTCATCGGGTATCATTTAATAATGATGGAATTTTGAGACCTTATAATGATTGGGAGATGGAAATTTCCGGGGTCGGCGGCCGTTTTGTGTTTCCAACGGGGTGCGGTGGTTGTTTATACAAACGCTCCTTGTTGCATAAGGATATTTGTAGGGAGGACCTGTTCATGCGTTTGGCTCCAAAGGCCGATGATGTGTGGTTTTATTTCATGGAAGTTTTGCATGGAACGGAGTGTGTAGTGTTACCGGATAAAGGATATGTCTATATTCCGTTGGACGTTTTTTATCAGTATATTCATAAAGAAGCAAGCCTGTCGGCTACGAATTGCAAGGAGTCTCAGAATGATCCTCAAATTCGAGCGGTGATGGATTACTATCATTTGATGGGTTCAGATTTAATAGGGTGCTGATTTTATTTCATGAAGAAACTTTCTTATACAATAGGTTGATCGTTGTTGGACCATTCTTGATCTGCCTAATATCTTACTTAAAAAAATAATACATAATTCTTATGAAAGCATGTTTCATGGGTTTGGGCTATATTGGCCTGCCCACGGCTATTATTGCCGCAAAGCACGGGGTGGAGATCGCCGGCGTGGATATTAACGCTCAGGTGGTGGAGGTTACCAACCGAGGAAAATTGCATATCATCGAGCCGGGTATGGAGGAGATGTTGCGGGAGGTACTGGCCTCCGGGCATTTCAAGGCTTACACCGAGCCTCAGGTGAGCGACGCTTATTTCATGGTGGTACCCACTCCCTTCAAGGGGGATCATGAGCCGGACGTATCGTTCGTGGAGTCGGCTACCCGTATGGTGCTTCCTTTGTTGAAGGAGGGGGATTTGTACGTGATCGAGTCTACCTCGCCGGTGGGGACGACCGAACGGATGGCTAGTTTGATTTTCTCGGAACGGCCGGAGCTGGAGGGCAGGATCTATATCGCTTATTGTCCGGAGCGGGTGCTTCCGGGTAACGTGATCTATGAGTTGGTGCATAACGACCGGGTCATCGGCGGTATGGACGAGGCCTCCACCCGTAAGGCGATGGAGTTCTACGGCCAGTTCGTGAAGGGTACGCTTCACCCAACGAATAGCAAGACGGCCGAGATGTGTAAATTGACCGAGAACTCAAGCCGGGACGTGCAGATCGCTTTCGCCAATGAGCTATCGTTTATCTGCGATAAAGCGGGAATCAATGTGTGGGAGCTGATCGATTTGGCGAACAGGCATCCCCGTGTGAATATCTTACAGCCGGGTTGCGGTGTTGGCGGTCATTGCATAGCGGTGGACCCTTACTTCATCACGGCGGAGTTTCCGATGGAGAGCCGTATGATCTCTACGGCTCGTGAGACGAATAACTACAAGGCATTTTGGTGCGCGGAGAAAGTGAGGAACGCCATGCTACGGTTTGAGCTGAGACACGGGCGCAAGCCGGCGGTAGCAATGATGGGCTTGGCTTTCAAGCCTGATATCGATGACTTACGCGAGTCTCCGGCCAAGGGAATAACGACGAAGGTGTTGCAATCGTGCAACAACGCTGATATCATGGTGGTGGAGCCGAACGTTTCGGAGCATAAGCTGTTTAAGTTGACCCCTTATAAGGAGGCATACGAGAAGGCGGATATAGTGGTTTTCTTGGTGAATCATAGGGAGTTTGCGGGGTTGAATTATCGGGATGACGTGGAGGTGCTGGACTTTTGCGGGACATTCAAGAAATAATCGTTCGCTAAATAGAAGAATACGCTGTAATGAGGAAAATAATGTTAGTCTTCGGGACCCGTCCCGAGGCGATCAAGATGGCTCCGCTGGTGAAGGAGTTCCAAAAATATCCGGAGTCGTTCGAGACCATCGTGTGCGTTACCGGACAGCATCGGGAGATGTTGGATCAAGTGTTAAAATTGTTCGAGATCACGCCGGATTATGATTTGAATATCATGAAGCAAGGTCAGGACTTATATGATGTGACCGCCCGTGTCCTTACCGGTATGCGTGACGTATTACGTGAGGCGACACCCGATGTCGTGCTGGTGCATGGGGATACCACCACGAGCACGGCGGCCGCCTTGGCCGCTTTCTACCAACAGATACCTGTAGGTCATATAGAGGCCGGCCTTCGTACCCACAATATCTATAGCCCGTGGCCGGAGGAGATGAACCGGCAGGTCACGGGACGTATCGCCACGTATAATTTCGCACCCACGCGGTTGAGCAAGCAAAACTTGATGCGAGAGGACGTGAGTCCGGACTCAATCTTGGTTACCGGCAATACGGTGATAGACGCCTTACGGCAAGTGGTGCGTAAGATAAAGACGGACGCTGAGCTGGACAAGGAGCTGGAAGGCGTGCTTTTACGCTCCGGGTATGATGTGAACCGTCTGGTTGAGGGTAAGAGACTGGTGTTGATCACGGGTCATCGCCGGGAGAACTTTGGTGATGGATTCATCCATATGTGTACCGCTATCAAGGACTTGACGAAGATGTATCCGATGGTGGATTTTGTCTATCCTATGCACTTGAATCCCAATGTGCGCAAGCCGATTCACGAGGTATTCGGCGGGGATTTATCTGATCTGGGTAATATGTTCTTCATTGAGCCATTGGAATATCTGTCGTTTGTCTATCTGATGGAGAAATCAACGATAGTGCTGACCGATAGCGGCGGTATCCAAGAGGAGGCTCCCGGCTTGGGCAAGCCCGTGTTGGTGATGCGTGATACGACCGAGCGTCCGGAGGCTCTCGCGGCAGGTACGGTGAAACTGGTCGGTACGGACTATGACAAGATCGTGAGCGAGGTCTCGGCGTTGCTTGATGATACGGCTTATTACGATGCGATGAGCAAGGCGGTCAATCCCTATGGCGATGGATTGGCTTGTGGAAGGATCGTGGAATTTTTGAACCGGAAGGAATGAGGGTCTTGATCGTTTCTCCCTCTTATCTTCCAGAGATCGGTGCGGCACCCTCACGCATTACGAACATGGCGGAAGGACTGTCCGGCTTAGGGATAAAGGTGGATGTGTTGACTTGCCTACCCAATTATCCCAAGGGACGTATCTTTGATGGATATAGGGGGGCTTTTTCCAAGACAGAGGATGTAAACGGGATAACGGTCTTCAGGTACTGGACGTATGCCTCGATCTCGAGGAGACCGTTGGTCCGTCTTGCCAGTATGTGCGCTTTCGCCACGACCCTTTGGTGTTTCGCTCTCAAGCGTAAGCGTATAAAATCTTATGATAAGGTGATCATCCAGACCCCTCCTGTTTTGGCGGCGGCCTCGGCCATGTTGCTTTTTCGTTGTTGCTACCGGAAAAAGGTGGTACTGAACGTCTCAGACCTTTGGCCATTGTCGGCCGTGGAGCTGGGGGCCATGAAAGAGGGGGGCGTTTATCATGGGGTGATGGGGCGTATCGAGCGTTTCCTTTATCGTAAGGCCACGGCCTGTCAAGGGCAGAGTAAGGAGATCGTGGATTATATAAAACGGTATGAGCCGGGCAAGGCCTCGTTCTTGTATCGGAATTTACAGCATCGTTTTGTTTTACCGAATCACCCCCCTTCTTCTCGGAAGCCTTTCAGGATCGTCTATGCCGGTTTGCTGGGCGTGGCGCAGAATATATTGGAGTTGATAGAGCGTATCGATTTTAAAGGGATGGGAGCGGAGCTTCATTTATTTGGAGGGGGCAATCAAGCCTTGGAGATAGAGGATTATGTGAGGACACATGATAAAGGGGTCTTTTATCATGGCTCTTTGCCCAAGGAACGGATGCGTGAGGAGCTTACACGTTACCATGCCTCCATTATCCCCTTGACGGTTCGTATAAGGGGGGCGGTACCTTCTAAATTATTTGATTTGCTGCCGTTAGGCGTTCCTATCTTGTTTTGTGGAGGCGGCGAGGGCGAGGAGATTGTAAAGGAGAATCAGTTGGGCCTTGTCTCGGCCCCCGGAGATTATGAGCGACTTTCTAAAAATATACGGGCCATGAGCCACTTGCCGGATGAGGAGTATCGACAGCTAAAAGCGAACTGCTTAAGATTATCCCAGACAACTTTCTGTTTTGAAAGGCAACTGGAGGCGTACAAACGTTTTTTATCGGCTTTCTAATTTCAGGATGAAATCCCTTAAACATTTTGCGGGGATGCCCTGTTATAGATATAGTAGTGTGTTTTTCATGGTATTAGATTTTTAGATTAGTAATTAGGTTGTTCATTCAGTTCGGGAGAATAGGATGTTGGTTTCTAAATATGAGAGCCGGAAAGGTGAGAATGATTTCTCTCGTTTCCGGCTATTCTTTTTTATTTAAAACTCGTCATTGGCGTAAAGACTCAATAGGTTTTTCAGCTCATAATCGAATATCTCGTCATCCTTGAAGAAGCGTTTCAATTCGATCTCGGCTGTCTCCGGTGAGTCTGATGCGTGTACGATATTCTCTTGTACGCTCATACTATAATCTCCCCGTATCGTACCGGGAGCGGCGTTTCTACCATTGGTAGCGCCGGCCAAGGTTCTTACTACATGTATGGCATCTACCCCTTCCCAGCAACATACAATTACCGGGCATACACTCATCGCGTCCTTGATCCGTTGGAAGAAAGGCTTTTCTTTTAGGTGGGCGTAATGCTCACTCAAGATCTCGTCAGTCAGCCAAACCATCTTCATGCCGGCCAGACGGAGTCCCTTCTTTTCGAAACGGGTTACGATTTCACCGATCAGCCCTCGCTGAACGGTACAAGGCTTTAAAATAACCAATGTTTTTTCCATAAGATTTATATTAAAAGATTAAACAAATGTTTGATGTCTTGAATACATGTTAACCTTGCGGCGTTTTATGAATGATAGAGGAATAAAGGATGAAATGTTTTTTAGGATATTTCAAGTATATTTCTATCTTATTCCTCCGCAAGTTAATGGGAATAAACAAATAAACGAGCGATAAGTCTGCTAAACTAAACTAATTTAACATACGTTAATTGTTGCTTGAGTTGTTAATCCTTCTGTATTCTTTTCCATTTTCGTGGAATTTCCGGATGAGTCTTGAGAAATTCCCTCAAGGTTTGCCGGTTTACTCCCAGTTTCTTGCTGATATATACTTTAGTCTTATGTTCTTTAATATACTGCAAGATCATCTCTTCCTTACCTTTTAGCTTACAGGTTTCCGGTCGCTCTCCTTTCGGACGGCCCAGTTTGGCACCTTGCACTTTTTTCCGAGCCAACGCTTCTTTCGTTCGTTGCGAAATCAGGTTGCGTTCAATTTCGGCGCTTAGGCTAAATGCGAATGCCAAGATTTTACTGTTAATGTTATTTCCGAGTTCGTAACCTTCCTTTACCGTAAATACAATGATGTCTCTTTCCATACATTGATGAAGGAAGCTCATAACTTGCATAAGATTACGTCCGAGACGTGACAGTTCCGTCGTGATCAGGATGTCGCCTTTACGTATTTGCTTTAATAATTTACCAAGTTGGCGATCGGCGATTACTTTTGTCCCGCTGATCGTCTCATCTACCCACCTGTCGATTCTCATGTTCCTCGATTTTGTGAATTTCTCAATCTCGAATCGCTGGTTTTCAGTAGTTTGTTTGTCTGTACTGACTCTTACATAACCGTATACCATATGTCCTATATTTAATTAAACAACAACCAAGATACTGGAAACGGATTGATTGATAGTGCGTTTTAGTAAAAACAAACTTTTTTATGGGTGTGTTAAAGAAGTTGAGTGGGCTTGAACTCCATACAAATTGTAATAAAAAGGGTTAATGGATATCCGTATAGAAAATTTAAGTTACTTTTGCTTTCGAAAAATAAGATGGAGTCTTAGAATGATCATGGGTATGAAAAAGTTATTGTCTTTACCTCCAAATTTGGTAGATTGTTTCCATGCGGTAGAGCATGTAAGTACAGAGGAATGGTTTTGCACCTCGGATCCGGTAGGCGCCCGCTTAGGGTCCGGGGGAGGAACAACTTGGTTGTTGGAGGCCTCCCGGCAAAAAGAGGCTCCGGATGTACCGACGGAAGAGTGGTTGGGACAGGAGAAGCGTATCTTGTTGCATGCCGGAGGGCAAAGCCGCCGTTTGCCCGGATATGCGCCATCCGGGAAAATATTGACTCCGATCCCTGTGTTTCGCTGGGCAAGAGGGCAGAGGTTATCCCAGAACTTATTGTCCTTGCAATTACCTCTTTATGAACGGATCATGAAAAAGGCACCGGAATCGCTTCATACCTTGATCGCTAGCGGTGACGTATATATCCGTGCTAACCAGCCTTTGCAGGAGATTCCTGAGGTAGATGTGGTTTGTTACGGTTTATGGGTCGAGCCTTCGTTGGCCAAGAATCACGGGGTTTTTGTATCGAGCCGTAAGTCTCCGGACACTCTGGACTTCATGCTACAGAAGCCTTCGTTGGAAACTTTGGGGGAATTGGCGGGTAGTCATTTATTCTTGATGGATATCGGTATCTGGCTGCTAAGCGACAAGGCGGTGCGGTTATTAATGAAACATTCCTATACCGAGGATGGCAAGGCGATGAAGGCGTATGATTTATATGCTGAGTTCGGGTTGGCCTTGGGGAAGAATCCACGTATCACGGACTCGGAGTTGAATCAGCTTTCAGTAGCGATTCTGCCGCTTCCGGGTGGAGAGTTCTATCATTATGGAACTAGCCGTGAGTTGATCTCCTCTACATTGGCGGTACAGAACTTAGTTAGGGATCAACGTGCGATCATGCAGCGTAAGGTGAAACCACATCCCGCCATGTTTGTGCAGAATGCGGTGTTACACCAGAAATTGACCGCTGAGAATTCGGAATTATGGATAGAGAATAGTTATATCGGTGAGAATTGGACGTTACGTGGCCAGCAAATTATAACGGGTGTTCCGGAGAATAATTGGAACTTATCTCTTCCGGAAGGTGTCTGTGTAGATGTTGTCCCGGTAGGGGAAGCTAATTGGGCGGCAAGGCCCTATGGTTTTAATGACTTGTTTAAAGGGGCCTTGTCTGATGTGTCTACCTTGTTTATGGGGAAACCTATCTTGACTTGGGCGATGGAGCGAGGGATCACCTTGAGAGGGAATGAGGATATACAAAACGCACCTTTGTTTCCTGTTTGCCAAACCGTGGATGAGCTGGGAAAAGTGCTGCGCTGGATGATTACGAAGCCGGATAGGGAAGAGGGAAAGCATATTTGGCTTTCCGCCCGAAAATTATCGGCGAATGATTTGTCCGATCAAGCGAATTTACGCCGTTTAGTAGCTCAGCGAGAAGTTTTCCGTAAAAAAGACTGGTTATTATTGGCCGCTAATCATGAGAAAAGTGTATTCTATCAATTGGATCTTTCGGATGCGGCGGAAAGCTTCGCCAAAGACAAGATTGTCTTACCGAAAGCCCTTCCCGAGGATAATCCGTTGATGAAAAGGATACATAATCATATGTTCCGTTCTCAGGTGATGAAGATCTCGGGGGTAGCGTATAAGGAGGAGGAGCAAAAGGCTTTCGCTTTGTTGCGGGAGGGGCTGGTCGGTTCCGTCCTCGGAAGTAAGCAGCAGCCGTGTTTGAATGTCTATCGGGACCAGATCGTATGGGGACGTAGTCCGGTACGTATCGATTTGGCAGGTGGGTGGACAGATACGCCGCCCTATTGCTTATATGCGGGTGGAAACGTGGTGAACGTGGCGATCGAGTTAAACGGGCAACCACCGCTACAAGTCTATATCAAGCCTTCCGATACCCATAAGATTATCCTTCGCTCGATCGATCTGGGAGCGATGGAGGTTATCTCCTCATGGGATGAGCTTCGTGATTATAATAAGGTAGGGTCGCCGTTTTCCATTCCGAAAGCGGCTTTGGCCTTGGCGGGATTTATCCCGGAATTCTCGGCGGAGGCTTATGCTTCTTTGGATGTCCAGTTGGAAGCTTTTGGTAGCGGGCTGGAGATTACCTTGTTGGCGGCGATACCGGCGGGTTCCGGTTTAGGCACTAGCTCGATCCTCGCGGCTACTGTGCTGGGCGCTATCTCTGACTTTTGTGGCTTGGCTTGGGATAAGAATGAGATCGGAAACCGCACCTTGATTTTAGAACAATTACTGACTACCGGCGGGGGATGGCAAGATCAATACGGTGGCGTATTGCACGGTTTGAAACTCTTGCAAACGAACGAGGGTTTTAATCAGAATCCTTTGGTACGTTGGCTGCCGGAATACTTGTTTACTGATCCGGAATACCGGCCTTGTCATCTTCTTTATTATACGGGAATTACTCGTACGGCAAAAGATATTTTATCGGAAATCGTACGAGGTATGTTCTTGAATAGCGAGGCGCATTTAGGTCTTTTGTCCGAGATGAAAGCTCATGCGCTTGATATGTACGAGGCGATCCAATGCGGAGACTTCGTGACTTATGGTAAATTGGTCGGAAAGACTTGGGAGCAAAATAAGGCACTCGATTCCGGAACGAATCCGGTGGCGGTGGAAGCTATTATCTCCAAGATACAGGCTTATGCCTTGGGATATAAACTTCCGGGAGCAGGCGGTGGTGGTTACTTATATATCGTAGCGAAAGACCCGGGTGCGGCCCTGCAAATCCGAAAGATATTGACTCTTTCTCCACCCAATTCGAACGCCCGGTTCGTGGAGATGAGCTTGTCGAATAAGGGGCTTCAGATTAGTCGTTCGTAGGTTCGTGCCACGCCGGTATAGGCGAGGGCACACGCCAGTATAGGTGTTGGCTTACGCTGGTATAGATACAGGCCTATGCCTATATTGTTGAGGGGCGTTGCGTATATACGTGTGTATTTTTGCCTGTTTTGTTGCTAATTGGAATATATTGCATGTGTTTTGGAACATTTATATAAATGATCCTGTTGTACTTTTGCGGAGTTTAATGAGGTGTCAGATCTGATGGGGAAGAGAATTGTTTTTATATGGCTTTTATTGGCGTTCGCTTGGGTAGCGAAGAGCCAGAACTACATGATAAAAGGAATCGTGACTGATTCTATTACGGGAGAACCTTTGCCTTATGTGGCTGTGATTTTGAAGGGAACTACGATAGGTGCTACGACAGATCTGGATGGGGCTTTTACGCTCTCCTCTTCATCTAAGGTACGTACTTTACAGGTCTCTTATCTGGGTTATACGGAGAAAGAATTGAAATTCGTTCCGGGTAAAGCGGAACATTTGAAGATTCAGTTAGCTCCGACAAGTATTAATTTGTCGGAGGTGATTATCAAGCCGGGAAAGGAAAGATATCGGAAGAAGGATAATCCTGCGGTTACCTTTATCAAAAACGCTATCGCACGTCGGGAGAGCAACGATCCTCATAATCATGATTATTTTCGGTATGATCAATACGAGAAGATGGTCTTCGCTATGAACGATTACCAACCGAAACCGAAAAAGGATGGAAAGGCGGGAAAGTTTGACTTCTTGACTGAGTTTATCGATACGTTGGAGGTGGGAAAGACGATCTTGCCGGTATCCGAACGTGAGAAAATCCAGACCGTTTATTACCGTAAAGACCCGAAGACGGAAAAGAGGGTCGTTCTGGCTACGAAAGCGGCTGGTGTGGATGAGGTCTTCTCACGAGACGGTATGCAACAGTTCTTGAATGAGGTATTCCGGGAAGTGAATATCTTCCAGAATGATATTCCATTGTTCTTGAACCGTTTTGTTAGCCCGATGTCTACGATGGGGCCTAACTTCTATAAATATTATTTGCTAGACACGGTGGAGGTCGCCGGACAGAAATGTGTGGATTTGGGTTTCGCTCCGTTTACTCCGGAGACGTTCGGTTTTACGGGACATCTTTTTATCACGTTGGATTCTACTTATTTCGTGCAGAAGGTTAAGTTGAATGTCCCGAAGAAGATCAACTTGAATTTTGTCGGTGGAATGACGATCGAGCAGACTTTCGACCGTGCCCCGGATGGGACTCGTATCATTACGAAAGATGATATCAACGTGGACTTCAAATTGACGGAGAAATCGAAAGGAATGTATGCCCGCCGTTTGAATATCTATTCGAATCAAGCGTTTGAGGGACCCGATGATCCTAAAGTATTCGAGGAGAGCGCACCTATTATTATACCGATGGAAGCTTATCGCCGTTCGGCGGATTTCTGGGAGGAGAATCGTCCTACTGAGGCGGGAACTCGTAAGCAGAATAACGTGGAGTTGCTAATGGCGAAACTTCGTTCCGTTCCTATTTTCTATGTGACGGAGAAGGTTGTTTCGATCCTTACCTCCGGTTATATCGCGACGAATAAGATTCCGGAGAAGAGCAAGTTCGAGTTTGGTCCGATGAACACCTATATCAGTGGTAACGCGATTGAGGGGGCCCGCTTCCGTGTCGGTGGAACCACGACAACGGCGTTCAGTAAACGTCTTTTCTTGGATGGTTATTTGGCTTATGGATCGAAAGACCGCAAGTTGAAATATGATGGTATCGTAGAATATTCTTTTATCGATAAGAAGGATTATCGGAAAGAATTTCCCGTGCATTCTATTCGCTTCGAGTACCTATATGATATCAACCAGTTAGGTCAGCAGTATATGTATACCAACAAGGATAATATGTTCTTGGCCTTGAAGCGGCAGAAAGATACGCGTGCCACCTATTTAAGGAATATGGAACTGACCTATTACCGTGAGCATTATAACGGCTGGGCTTATGGGGCGGTACTTCGGAATTTTAAGGAATACTCAACCGGTTACGCTGCGTTCGACCGTATCGGTCCGGATGGCCAGATCACGGCTACCGATTCCTACCGGATGTCGGAAGTGGAGTTTAAGTTCCGTTTCGCCCCGAATGAGAAATTCTACCAGACTCGTAATTACCGTTATCCGATTACGCTTGACGCACCGGTATTCACCTTGAACCATACGATGGCTTTCCAAGATGTATTAGGTAGTTCGTATGATTATCAGAAGACGGAGCTCGGTATTCAGAAACGTTTCTGGTTCTCTGCTTTCGGTTATGTGGATATTCTCGCTAAGGCAGGTAAAGTTTGGACAAAGGCCCCTTATCCTTTGTTGATCTTGCCGAACGCAAACTTGTCGTATTTGGTGCAACCGGAATCTTATACGAATATGAACGCGATGGAGTTCATCAATGATGAGTACGCTTCGTGGGATATTACTTATTTCATGAACGGAGCCTTATTGAACCGTATTCCGCTTATCAAGAAGTTAAAATGGAGAGAGGTCTTTTCTTTCCGGGGTATGTTCGGTCACTTGACGGATAAGAATAATCCGTATATCGGTGAGCAAAATGAGGGCTTGTTCTTATTCCCGCAGGGCTCTTACCTGATGGACCCGTCTACTCCTTATATGGAGGCGGGTGTCGGTATCGAGAATATCTTTAAGTTCTTGCGTTTGGATTATGTATGGCGTTTGACCTATAAGGATCATCCGGGCATCCAGACAAAGGGTATACGTTTTATGATGAAGCTATCCTTCTAGGGCAAGTGTTATTTCCAGTCGCTGAACTCAAAACTTAATTGTTCCCAACGGTCTTTCGTATGAGGCTCCTCTTTTACGGGATTGGATACGGATAGGCCGATCAGTCGGATGGGATGCTCGGTATATTCCACTTCTTTCAGTAATTCCTTGGCCAAGGGAAGGATCTTATCTAAGGTTGTTAACTCTTCCGGACGGCTGAGGCTTCTCGTGATTTGGTTGAAATCGTGGAACTTGACCTTTAAGGTCAGTGTGTTTCCCTTGAATCCGGAACGTTCCAGCCTGCCGATAAGTTCGGTCGCTGCGTGATAAAGCTCGATGATAACAGAGGATTTGCGGGAGATATCTTTTTCTAGCGTATGCTCGCAACCTACCGACTTCCGGATTCGTACCGCTTCTACGGGACGGTTGTCTATACCTCTGGCAAACTCATAATAAAGTATTCCCGCCTTTCCGAACTGGCGGGTAAGCATCTCCCCCGAACATTCCCGTAATTGCAGCCCGTTGTGGATACCGAGTGTATGCATTCTTCGGGCTGTTACGGGGCCTACTCCCCAAAAGGACTCAATGGGAAGACGTGCTATGAAATCGAGGGCTTGGCTTGGATGGATGGTGCATAATCCATTGGGCTTCCGATAATCCGAGGCTATTTTCGCTAGAAATTTGTTGTAGGAGACTCCCGCTGACGCTATCAGGTTCAAATTATCCCAGATCCGTTTCTTGATCTCCTTGGCGATATCTACAGCGAGAGAGATGCCTCGTTTATTATCAGTGACATCCAAAAAGGCTTCATCCAAGGAAAGCGGTTCTATGATATCCGTATAATCATGGAAGATCTCGTGGATCTGGCGTGAGACGGATTTATATACGTCCATCCTTCCATGTACGAATATCAGGTCCGGGCATAAACGTTTGGCTTTTTGAGACGCCATGGCGGAACGTACCCCATATTTCCGGGCTTCGTAGCTAGCGGCAGCTACTACGCCTCGCTGCTCCGCATGCCCGACCGCTAGGGGTTTTCCTCGCAACTCCGGATTGTCTCGTTGTTCCACCGAGGCATAAAAGGCATCCATATCGATATGTATGATCTTTCTCAAGATAGCTCTTTTATTACTGGTATTTACGATAACCCTTCGTCTGTTTATGAAGCCGATAACCGCATTATAAGATCTCTACGGAGTTAATGACGATATTCTCGGTCGGACGATCTTGCTTGTTGGTCTTGGAGGACTGTATGGCGTCTACGACATCCATGCCTTCTACCACTTCGCCGTAAACCGTGTATTGATTGTCGAGGAACGGTACGCCACCTTCGTTCTTGTAAGCCTCACGGAGTTCCGGGTTTAACTTTACCTCGTCTTTCCGCTTCTCGGCCTCCAGCTCGGTCTTGCCAATCAAGGTATCACGAAGGATCGCCAGTTCTTCCTTGTTACCACTGCGATAGAATTCCATGATCTTAGGCTTGTTCTCGTTTTGCAGGCGGGCGAATATCTCTTGTTTCAGACGGCCTTCCAATTGCTTTTCCATCTGGTTCAACTCTTGTTCCGAATACTTTTTCCCCGTTACGATATAGAATTGGGAGGCGGAAGAGGCCTTTTCCGGGTTCACCTCGTCTCCGGTACGTGCGGCGCAAAGGGCTCCTTTCTTGTGGAAATATTTCGGGTAACGGAATTCGGCGGGAACGGTATAGCCCAGATCGCCCGCTCCCAGTTGCTTGTTCATCGGGGCATCCTTGGAAGTCACGTCACCTCCTTGTATCATGAAATCCTTGATCACACGGTGGAACAGTAAGCCGTTATATTGCCCTTCTTTTACCAACTTGATAAAGTTATCACGATGTAATGGCGTGTCGTTATATAATTTCAGCTTTATATCTCCTTTGTTGGTGTGCATAAGCACCCTTGTCTCAGTTGCTTGATTTTCCATTTTATACTTATTTTTCTATGAGTTTCATTGACTTGATCTTTATGTTCTTCGTGGGTCTGTCATCGGCGTTCGTCTCGACGAACTGTATCTTATCCACGACTTTCATACCCTGTATAACCTCTCCGAACACCGTATAGTTCCCGTCCAGATGAGGCGTTCCGCCTTCCAGCATATAGGCTTCTTTTTGCTCCGGAGTAAACTCGATGCCTTTCTCCTTGGTCATCTTATCTAACTCCATCTCCGTAAAGAACTTTCCGGTCACGATATAGAATTGAGTCGCAGATGAGGCCTTCTCAGGATTTTCCTCATCCGGGGTACGTGCGGCACAGAGCATTCCCCGCTTATGGAAATATTTCGGATACACGAACTCGGCGGGGATGGTATAATCTAAATCTCCGTCGCCCAGATGCGCATCCAAAGGAGCGTCTTTCGAGTTGATATCGCCTCCTTGTATCATGAATTGCTTGATAACCCGATGGAACAATAATCCATCGTAACGGTGTTCTTTTACGTTCTTGATAAAATTATCCCTGTGCAACGGCGTGTCGTTGAACAGTTTCACCTTGATCTTACCCATATCCGTATCAATCAGCACCAATGTCTCAGTCTCTTGCGCATGCAGCGGGCATAGCGAAAGCATAAATACCGAAACAAACAACATCGTAAGAATCCGTCTCATATTTATTTCTATTAGTTTTAGATGGACAAAAATAAGAATAAATATCGATATCTATGATCAAAGGAATAGGTCTAAACATGATTTCTTTGGTAGGAAACCGTAATAGCGTTACAAACATCTGTAATATATATACAGAGGCTATGGTATCTATAAGTAACTTTGTCATATAAATGAAAAAGTAAAATGATGGAGACAAATTTAAGTAATGGTATGAATGATAGATCCTATAGCCGGTTCTTTGGTTTCGTGATCGTGATGTCTGCTGTGTTATTTTCTTTTAGTTCTTGTTTGGAGGGGAAAAAGGAGGAAGGCGTAAAGACGGCTGAGGCATTGATTTTCCCTGCCGACGCAAAGGCTTCGTCGGAGTATAATACGGGGGATGTCTATGTCTCCTTGTTGAAGGAGTCAGGTAATACGATGATCGCGCATTTTATATTCAAACCTAACAGCCGTAATTTCTGGCATTACCATCCGGATGCCGAACAAACCTTGTTAGTACTTGATGGAGAAGGATATTATCAAGAGGAAGGAGGAGAGAAACGTGTGATCCGGAAAGGCGATGTGATCGTGACACCTCCTAATGTACGCCATTGGAATGGGGCGACACCGGGTAGCTCTATCGTATGTATGACCGTTACGGAACATGCGATCGAGAATCATGCCGTACAACTTCGGGCTGTGACGGATAAGGAGTATAATTGACAGGTTTGGATGACAGGCTGGTGGAAACCTATTAATTGGCCGCTCTATATTCATTAGGCGTACAGCCTGCCATTTTTTTAAACCATCGACTGAAGTGCTGCGGATAAGGAAATCCTAACTCGCAGGAGATCTCGCTGATTGTCTTTTTAGTATTGTACACTCGTTCCTTGGCAATCTCCAGTGTTTTTTGCTGGATGTGTTTCAATGCCGATAAGCCAGTTTCCTTTTTCAGCAAATCGCTCAAATAGTTAGGGGACAAACAGAGTTTCTCCGCGCAATAGGGTACGGACGGTATCCCATATAGGGCTGGTTTTCCTGAATTGAAGTATTCGTTTAATAATGCCTCGAATCGGGCAAATGTGTCTTGGTTCGTATTCTCACGTGTGATGAACTGGCGGTCATAGAAACGTGTGCAATAATCCAAGAATAGCTTTATATTATCTGTTATCAATGATTTGCTGTGCTTATCAATAGGGTATTGCAGTTCTTCCTTTATCCTTTCCATGCATTCGATCACCGTTTTGCGCTCTTGTCCCGAAAGGTGAAGGGCCTCATTCGCATAGTAAGAGAAGTAGGAGTAGTCCCTCATGATATGGGCCAATGGCGTTCCTCGTAAAAGCTCGGGGTGGAATACCAATACCCATCCTTCCGGTTGGTGTAATAATCCATCGTCTTCCGAACCCAATACTTGGCCCGGGGCAAGAAAGAGCATCGCTCCCTTTTGATAGTCGTATATACTTCGTCCATATTTCAGTTGCCCGCAGTCCGTGTCTTTCAGCAATATAGCATAAAGGTTATATAGCTTTCTGCAAAAGCGCAGGGGCTTTGCTTCACGTCCGTCGATAACGCTGACTAATGGATGTCTGGTTTCTATGCCGAAATAATCGTTGTATTGTTGTACTGTGTTGATATTCATTATCTCATTCATGGCTTAATCTCTTTAGTTTTCGCAAATGTACTTCTTTTCCTATGTTTTTGTCTTCCGAGCGATGAAATTGGTATATCTATCCGTATTTTTGGTACATGTCCGGATGTCGGAACATGGTATTTTTGCGACAAATAGATTATTTATTAAAAGATCATAAGTTATGAGAAAGTACAATGGAATAAATCGTCGGGGATTTTTAAGGTCGGCGATGCTGTCGGGAGCCGCGATGTGTGTTTCTTCTATATCCAATGAAATGGTAGCTAATGAGAGCCGGGATAAGCAAGAGCCCTTGGCTTTAGGTAGTAAGGTCGCGGCTGGAATTAGCGCAAAACGAACCTTGGGAAGCGGTACGGCTTCCATGGTCGTATCGGCTATTGGCTTCGGTTGTATGGGATTGAATTATCATCGCAGCCAGCATCCCGGCAAGAAGCAAGTAATCGCTTTGGTACATGAGGCCATCGATCGTGGCGTTACTTTGTTCGACACGGCAGAGAGCTATGGTTATCAAACGAATGAACGATTAGTTGGCGAAGCGTTGAAAGGTTATTCGGACCGGGTATTTGTAACTACTAAATTTGGGCATAAGTTTGTGGATGGCGTACAAATCAAGACAGAGGAAGATAGTTCTCCCAACAATATACGTAAGGTATGTGAGAATTCGCTTCGCAACCTTGGAGTAGAAACTCTCGGTATGTTTTACCAGCATCGTGCGGACCCGAACACTCCGATTGAGGTCGTCGCTGAGACTGTGAACGAATTGATCAGAGAAGGCAAGGTATTACATTTCGGGCTTTGTGAGGTGAATGCCGATACCATCCGCCGTGCCCATAGGATCTGCCCTGTTACGGCTATACAGAGTGAATACCATTTGATGCATCGTGCCGTGGAGGATAGCATATTGCCGTTGTGTGAGGAACTGGGTATTGGCTTTGTTCCTTATAGTCCGATAAATCGAGGCTTTTTGGGAGGCTTGATTAACGAGTATACTCGGTTTGATCCGGAAAACGACAATCGTCAAGATTTACCTCGTTTCCAACCGGAAGCTATCCGTGCCAATATGCGGATCGTGGAAGTGCTGAATGCTTTTGGGAGGACACGGGGGATCACGCCCGCGCAAGTTGCCTTGGCATGGTTAATGAATAAGAAACCTTGGATTGTAGCTATACCGGGGACTACGAAGCTGTCTCATCTGGAGGAGAATTTACGTGCTGCGGATATCATTTTCACCGCCGGTGAGATGAGGGAATTGGAGGATGCGGTTTCCGCTATCCCTGTAGTGGGAAGCCGTTATAACGCGTTACAAGAATCAAAAGTACAGAAATAGATTTAGCTATCGGAAATATGAGACCTGTTTTTATACTTAGTATCATTCTTTTGCTTGTTGGATGTAAACAGCGAGATGAGCGTGTCCTGATGGTGGATGAGCAAGGCAGCTTCGCTATTGGAGGTACGGTCTTGGTTGACTCATTAGGGCATACTTATCATGGCGACCATGCGTACGTATTTTATCAAAAGCCGGTCGGAGCGAGGAAATACCCATTGGTATTCGCCCATGGTGTAGGGCAGTTTTCTAAGACATGGGAAACCACACCCGACGGGCGTGAGGGCTTCCAGAATATTTTCTTACGTTGCGGGTTTAGTGTCTATCTTGTCGATCAGCCTCGTAGAGGGAACGCCGGTAGAGGTACGGAGAGCGTGACAATTTCCCCGGCGTTTGACGAGGAGGTTTGGTTTAACCGTTTTCGTGTAGGTATCTGGCCGGATTATTTTGAAGGAGTACAGTTTAAGCGGGATAAGGAAACCTTGGACCAATATTTTCGTCAAATGACGCCGACTATTGGCACGACGGATTTTGAGGTCTATTCGGATGCCTACGCCGCTTTGTTCGACAAGATAGGCCCGGGCGTATTTATTACCCATTCGCAAGGCGGGCCCGTTGGATGGAATACATTGCTTAAGACGAGAAACATTAAGGCTATCGCGTCATACGAACCGGGTGGAGCGGTTCCTTTTCCGGAAGGGCAATTGCCGGAGGAGGCTAAGTTTATTACGCTTTCCAAGAAAATGGAAGGCATTGAAGTACCTATGTCCGTATTCATGGAATATACCAAGGTCCCTATCGTCATTTATTATGGAGATAATTTACCCGAGACTGATGAGCGTCCGGAGTTATATGAATGGACACGCCGTTTGTACTTGATGAAGATATGGGCAAAAATGCTGAATGATCTGGGTGGGGATGTCACCGTTATTCATTTACCGGAGGTAGGATTACATGGCAATACCCATTTCCCTATGTCGGATTTAAATAATATAGAGGTCGCGGATTTGCTTTCTGAATGGTTACATACAAAAGCTTTGGACTAGGTCTTTTGGGTAATGGAAATATATATAGTATCGTTTTCATTAGGAGGTATTGATCTTTTCACAGGAGTGAAAAGATCGTATCACCCCCGTGAAAAGATCGTTTCACAGAGGTGAAAAGATCGCTTCACAAGGGTGATACGATAAAAGTCTTAGGCCACGGCTGTTACTTCCTGCTGAGGAATCAGCCATAAGAACCTTATAATCAGAATAATTTGCTTGGATACTCGCCTGCGTCTACCAAGGCTTGGATCTTATCCACAACGCCTTGACGATCCGCTGCGTAAGTTACGCCGAACCATTTGGAGGTTGTATCCAATACTTTCACACGGGCTGTTCCTTCCGTGATCAATTTATTTACCATCAACGGGATGAAATATTCACTCTTTAAATTACCCATGTTCGCTTTCAAGAACTCTTTGAAGAATTCCTCGGAATACTCGAAATAATCGGGAGTGAAGCCCCACATATTCATGGAGACCGGCGTGTTTTCTTCCAATACGACCTTCTTTCCGTTCTCGTCTACAAACTGGATATCTCCGTCGATACGTTCGATAGCGGTACGTTCCACGACGCCTGTCAGATAACCTTCCTCGTTCGTGGCGCAAACACCACGTGCCACGGAACCGCTCTCGCTCAACGTATTACCTACACGGTAGCCTACCATGCAATAATCATTCTTCTTGCCATCCATCTCAGACAATTGCTTGCCTAATACGGCGAAGCTGTCACGTCCGTAGAAATCATCGGCGTTGATTACGGCGAAAGGCTCATTGATAACCTTCTTGCCCATCAATACGGCATGGTTGGTTCCCCACGGTTTCTCACGTCCCTCCGGGCAAGTGAAGCCCTCCGGAAGATCGTTCAAGTCTTGGAATACGACTTCAACCGGGATATGGTTCTCATATTTGGAGATGATTTTCTCACGGAAGTCTTTCTCGAAAGATTTGCGGATAACGAATACAAGTTTACCGAACCCGCCACGAATAGCATCGAAAATAGAATAGTCCATGATGGTCTCGCCATTGGGACCTAGGCCGTCCAATTGTTTTAATCCTCCATAACGACTACCCATTCCGGCTGCCAATACAAATAATGTAGGTTTCATAATGCGTTTCTTTAATGTGTTTTTTAATTCTTCGGGCAAAGTTAATAATTATAGAAACATTGCCATGTTATTGTCCGTCTTTTTATAAAACTTCTAATACGACGATCGACATGGGAGGAAGGCTGACGCTTAACTTTCCCTTTTCCACCTTGGCTCCCTTGAAAACTTCCGGCTTGACCTTCTCCGGCGAATCGAATGTGTTATAGTCGTTTATGGAGGACGCTGTCAGGATACGCCCGTTCACGCTCTTTATCGTTACGTTTTGCAGGTCGATATGGATGTTCTCGCTTTGCCGGGGATCTACGTTTGCCAACGAGATATGGATTTTACCCTGCGAGTCCCGGGATGCGGAGGCGCTTACGACCGGCACTTCCCGGTTGTCTCTTACTTTCTCCTTGTCGCAGATTAGATCCATCGGCAAAAAGGTAGCGTCTTGATGAACCTTGTACATCTCGAACACATGGTAAGTGGGCGTAAGCACCATGTCCTTGCCTTTCGTGAGGATCATGGACTGCAATACATTGACAATCTGTGCGATATTGGTCATTTTCACTCGGTCCGTATATTTGTGGAAGACATGTAGGGTAAGAGCGGCCACGAAAGCGTCGCGCATCGTGTTTTGCTGGAACAGATGGCCGGGGATCGTACCGGGTTCCACATCCCACCAAGTGCCCCATTCGTCTACCATGAGGGCTATATTTTTCTTCGGGTCGTATTTATCCATGATAGCGATATGCTTTTTAACGACATCCTCTATCTCAAGGCATTTTCCTAAGGTCCAGTAATAATCCTCCGTGTTGAAATCGGTAGCGGAGCCTTTATTGTTCCAATCTCCTACTGTATAATAATGTAAAGAGATACCATCCATGCGTCCGCCGATTTGTTTCATCAGCGTCTCGGTCCAGTTGTAATCATAATCGCTGGCACCGCTGGCGATCTTGAACAAGACATTGCTATCATAGTTACGGCAATACGTAGAGTAACGACGGTAAAGGTCGGAATAATATTCCGGTCGCATACTGCCCCCGCATCCCCAACTCTCGTTCCCAACGCCGAAAAACTTGACTTTCCATGCCTTATCCCGGCCATTTTTCCGGCGTAGGTTGGCCATTGGGCTGTCTCCTTCCGAGGTCATGTATTCCACCCATTTAGCCATTTCCTCAACCGTACCGCTTCCCACGTTTCCGCTGATGTAAGGCTCACAACCTAATAACTCACATAGATTCAAGAACTCATGGGTTCCAAAACTATTATCCTCAATCGTCCCTCCCCAGTTATTATTCACCATTTTCGGGCGATTTTCCTTGGGGCCGATTCCATCCATCCAATGATATTCGTCGGCGAAGCAACCGCCCGGCCAACGTAAGTTCGGGATCTGTAGTTTCTTCAACGCGTTTAAGACATCCGTACGGTATCCTTGGGTATTAGGGATGTCGGACTCCGGCCCCACCCATAAGCCACCGTAGATACAACTCCCTAGATGTTCGGCGAATTGCCCGTAAATATGTTTACTGATCTGTTGGTTACCTTGCTCCGGATAAATACGGATATTCGCGTCTCGCTGAGCGAATAAGGGAAGGGCGATAAATGCCCAAATGCTGATTATTAGTTTCTTCATGATATAAATGATTTGTTGGCAAAGATACACTTATTCTTGAATACATGAATCCTTTTATCGTCCGAAAAACACGTACGTGTTTTCGTAAAAAGTCGTACATGTTTTAAAAGAAACACGTACATGTTTTTCTTTTGTGTATTTATCGTATCTTTGTAAGGTTTTAAGGCAAAAGACTAAACAAAATGAGAAAGAGAAAAATGTTTCCGTTTTTAGCGGCTGGGATAGTCGCTTTAGCGAGTTGTAACACTCCTCAGAAAGAGGTAGTGAAGATCGCTGCTATTAATCCTGCGAATATGGATACCACGGTTGCCGCAGGTACGGATTTTTATGAATACGCTTGTGGTGGATGGATAAAGAATAATCCATTGAAACCGGAATACGCTCGTTTCGGAACTTTCGACCAATTACTAGAGAATAACCAAGAACAGCTCCGGGTATTGATCGAGGAACTTAGCGCTACGCCCCATGAGGCGGGTAGTGTCGCCGGGAAGATCGGCGCTTTGTATGCGATGGGATTGGATAGCACGAAGTTGAATGCCGATGGAGTGGCTCCTATCAAAGAGGAACTGGCCGCTATCAATGCGCTGGCAACGAAATCGGATGTCTCTAAGATGGTGGCTACGCTTCATAAGGAAGGCATGGCTCCGTTCTTCGCTTTGTTCGTGGGCGCTGACGAGAAGAATAGTGCCATGAATATCGTCCAGCTGTATCAGGCTGGTATCGGAATGGGCGATCGGGATTATTATTTATTGGAAGATGAAGGCTCCGCCAAGATGCGTGATGCTTACAGGGCTTATATAAATAAATTATTTACATTGGCCGGCTCAAGTCCGGAGCAAGCGGATGCGGCGGTGGATGCCGTGATGAAAATAGAGAAGGCTATCGCCGAGATCTCTTATGGCCGTGAGGATTTGCGTGACTCCCAGAAAAACTATAATAAATTGCCTTACGAGGATTTCAAGCAAATAGAATCCCCGTTGGATTGGGATGTATATTTTGAATCCATGGGATTAGCCGGGCTGAAAGAGTTGGACGCGAAGCAAATCAACTTCTATAAGGATATGAATAAGGCTTTGCGGAATACGACGGTCGATGAGCAAAAATATTATTTGGCGTTTAATTTATTGAGCGCGGCGGCTCCATACCTAAGTGATGATTTTGTAGACGCTGATTTTGAGTTCTATGGAAAGGTAATGTCCGGAAAGCAGGAACAACAACCTCGTTGGAAGCGTTCGTTGAATACGGTAAACGGTGCGTTGGGCGAGGCTGTCGGCGAGATGTATGTAGAGAAATACTTCCCGGCTTCTTCCAAGGAAAAGATGTTGACGCTGGTGGGGAATTTGCAGACTGCTTTGAGCGAGCGGATCAACGGCTTGGAATGGATGAGCGATACGACTAAGGCGAAAGCGCAAGAGAAATTGGCTGCCTTTACGGTGAAAATTGGTTATCCGGACAAATGGCGTGATTATAGTGATTTGGAGATCAAGGACGATTCTTATTGGGCGAATGTTCGCCGTTCTAACATCTTCGATATGGCCTATCAATTGGCGGACGTGGATAAGCCGGTCGATAAGTCTCGTTGGCATATGAATCCGCAGACCGTGAACGCTTATTACAATCCGACTACGAATGAGATCTGTTTCCCGGCCGCGATCCTTCAGCCTCCATTCTTTAATCCGGATGCCGACGATGCGGTGAACTATGGCGCTATCGGTGTGGTAATCGGCCATGAGATGACGCATGGATTCGATGATCAGGGACGTAACTACGATAAGGATGGTAATTTGATCGATTGGTGGACTGCCGAGGATGCTGTTCGTTTCAAGGAGCGTGCTGATAAATTGGTTGATCAATATGACCAGATTATCGTAATAGATACGCTTCATGCCAACGGACGTTTTACGTTGGGTGAGAATATCGCCGACCACGGAGGTTTGTTGGTCGCTCACCAAGCTTATTTGAATAGCTTGAAGGGCAAAGAGACTCCGGCCCCGATCGATGGCTTCACGAATGAGCAACGTTTCTTCTTGGGGTATGCGACGTTGTGGGGACAAAATATCCGTCCCGAGGAGATCCGTCGTCGTACCAAGATCGACCCGCATTCATTGGGAAAATGGCGTGTGAACGCTGCCTTGCGTAATATCGCCCCGTTCTATGCCGCTTTTGACATTAAAGAGGGCGATCCGATGTTTATGGCTCCGGCTGATCGGGTGGTTATCTGGTAATCCAAATACAGAGTTTATATAAATGAGGGAAGTATGTCACGTCAAAAAGGCATACTTCCCTTTTTTCGTTTATCCCGATTTGGCGGTCTGATGCACTTTTCTTATTTTTGTTTGATTAAGAACGTTATACATGAAAATTTTATACCATGCGAAACTATATATCAATCGCCTTGCTTCTCTTGGCATCTTCTGTTTTTGCGTATGATCCTCCCACGATGGGATGGAGCTCATGGAATACCTATCGAGTGAATATCAGCGACAAACTGATAATGAAACAAGCTGATGCGATGTCGCGGAATGGCTTGAAAGAGGTTGGATATAAATATATCAATATTGATGACGGGTATTTTGGGGGACGGGATGCGAGCGGGGAGTTAATCACTCATCCGGTCCGTTTTCCGAATGGCTTGAAGCAGACGGTAGATCATATCCATGCGTTAGGGTTTAAGGCGGGTATTTATTCCGATGCGGGCCGGAATACTTGCGGCTCCTTTTGGGATAAGGATTCTTTAGGGATCAATGTCGGCTTTTATGGGCACGATCGTCAGGACGCAGACTACTTCTTTAAGGAAATAGGATTCGATTTTATTAAGATCGACTTTTGTGGCGGCGATGCCAAACAGAATTTCGATCAATTAGGTCTGGATGAGCAAGAGCGATTCACGGCGATCCATAATGCGATACTAGCTACCAGCCGTAAAGATGTGCGTATGAATGTATGTCGTTGGGATTTTCCCGGTACGTGGGTGCATGACGTTGCCTTCTCATGGCGTATCTCGCAAGATATAAATCCTAGCTGGGAGTCCGTGAAGAATATTATCCGGCAGAATCTATATTTGTCCGCTTATGCGAGCGAAGGAAAATATAATGATATGGATATGCTTGAGATCGGCCGTGGAATGAGTGAGGAAGAAGATAAAACTCATTTTGGAATGTGGTGTATCATGAGTTCCCCTTTATTGATCGGCTGTGATCTGACTACCATCTCTGAGAAATCTTTGCGGCTACTGAAAAACGAGGAACTGATAGCGTTAAATCAAGACGTACTAGGCTTGCAAGCTTATGTCGTTAAGCAAATGGATGGAGTGTATATCTTGACAAAGGATCTGGAAGAAGTGAATGGGAATACATGCGCTGTCGCCGTCTATAACTCTACGGATGAGGAACGGACTATTCATCTGGATTTTGCCGATTTCTATTTGCGGGGCGACGTGAGTGTACGGGACTTATTTGAAAGGAGAGATCTTGGAAAGTACAAGGATCGGGATTTTTCCGTAACCATACCTGCGCATGGGACACGTATTTTCCGTCTGGATGGACTGGAAAGGGGAGAACGGACGGTTTATGAGGCGGAATGTGCTTGGCTGCAAGACTATCAAGAAATAAAAAATCACAAAGCGTTTGGAACGGCGATTTATGAGGATGACGGGAATTGCTCTGGAGGTGCGAAGGTTACGGGATTAGGTAATCGTGATAGCAATTATCTGGAATGGCATAATGTATACAGTCGTGAGGGAGGTTTATACTTGATGTCCGTGGATTATCAGTGTGCGGAGAATCGAGAATTAATTTGTCAAGTTAATGGAGTTGTCGTAAAAAATGTAGAGGCTCATCCTGCGCATGAGGTCGCTAGCGAGCAAATAGAGATCCGTTTGAAACCCGGGATGAATCGCATACGCTTATCGAATGGAAACTCATGGATGCCCGATATCGATCGTATGGTTTTACAAAAGAAGTGATGGCTACGTGCTTGAGGGAATTTTCATTCTTCTATATTCTTGAGGTGTCATTCCCGTATGCTGCCTGAAATATTTGTTGAAAAAAGACAGGTTGTTAAAGCCTAAAGAGAAAGCGATCTCTTTTACGGTTAAGTCTGTCGATCTTAATTGTGCCTTGGCATCCATCGTGATAATGGAGGAAATGATTTCCAAGGGAGTAAGTCCGATCGCTTTCTTAATAGTCGTGCAGAAATGAGGTAACGACAAATTTAATTGAGCGGCGTAAAAAGAAACGCTGTGCTCGGTGGTATAATGCTCTACGACAAGTTGGATAAACTTACGGTAAATCTCATTGGTGCGCGTACGGATTCCATTTGTCCAATGGCTATGATTTTTATATAACTCAGCCGTTCCTTGCATGAATATCGTGAGATAAGCGATGACTAGGTTTTTATTTACCATAGAATAAGACGGGGATAAGGATTGCGCACGTATCAATAAACGGTATCCGTCAATATATAATTGAGCTACAGATTCTTCCAGCGGCATGATCGGATGTTCCGTGATAACGGGAAGAAAGCTCATGGTTGATTTAATAAAATTGATGTTTGTCATAAACTCCGAAGAGAATCCGGCGAAATAGAAACGAGCGTCGTCCGATATTTCATGGAACTGGATAAAATTGCTGGGCACTAAGGTCACGAAATCATATTTGTTAATCGTATACTTCGCTAGATTGATAGAAGCCTGCACGGAACCTTCTACACAAAGGAGAAACAAACCTGCCTTTATCTTATGAGGCAGCTTGCTGTATTTGTTTAGCGTCTCTTTTGTGATACGATCTCCGACGATAAAATCGTTCGTGATATCGAATGTGAGCATTTCCTTTTCCATATCTAATCGGTAATTCGTCTCAAATATAGGAATTAATAAATACTTATTATTCAAGATAATAAAAATAGAACATAGAAACGAAAGAATGGATATTGATTCCCTAAAATTTAAGGGCGAACTTTACAAATGACTACTAATCGTAGGAAAGAGGAAACAAAAAGAATATAGTTCGTTTACTAGAAAAGTATTTTGATTATGGAAAAAGGAAGAATTGGACTAAACGCAGGAAAAGTGTGGCATGCGCTAAACGAGGTAAATGAAATATCTACGCAAGAGTTAAGCCGTAAATTGTCTTTAAGTATTGAGGACCTAGCCTTGGCTATTGGCTGGTTGGCTAGAGAAAACAATATTTATATCACAAGAAAGAATGGTTTGTTGTATGTCAGCAATGGCATCAAATCCAATATGTACTATTAGAAGGAAACAAAAAAAGGCTATCCATCACGGACAGCCAATCTTCATTGTTAACCTTAAATCTAATACCATGAAAAACACAGTGCAAATATAGAGGTTTTATGTTATGTAGCATAACGAATAGTTTGGAAATCTCATTTGCTTAACGTGATTTAACAAAATCATGTTCTAAAACATATCTTTTGAGACATAATTCATAAACACAAGCGTTACTTTTATCTATTACCACCTTTACTTGACTTTTAAATCAAGTAAAGGATGGTAATTTAAGTAATGCCTTATTCGGCTAGTAGAATGATATGTTTCGTTAAGTCATTAAACTTGATAAAATAGGTACCGGCGGAAACCTTTACATTATCACCTCCGTCAAATTTGGCGAATTGTCCTTGTTTATCGTTCCACAAACTATTGCTGCCACCGAAGCTTACGGCCCAGTCATGATCCGCACGTAATTTCAAACCGCCATCGGACGGAATCTCTATTTTCTCGCCGATCCAGATGTGCTTGTCGTAACTAGCCTGTTGTAAATCTAGATCACCACCCCAATCATTGAAGTCTCCAATCAGGGAGATTTGTTTGTATTCGGTTGTCGCTCCGGTATAAGGTTCGATGCTGTATTTGTTACCAGCCAAGTCTAACGTGATCGTATAATAGCCATCCTGCGTGAAGCCTTCGATATTACCGCTACCGCCGTCATTGCTTAATGCTCCGTCGCTGTCGTAACCCCATTGAATGCCCCAATCACCCGGGGTTTGAATGATCTTGAATGCGCTACCGGCTTTTACGAAACCCGTGTAAGTGAATAACATATTATTAACATCGTCGTCGGCGAATATACGCATCGATGGGTCGTTATTGTTCCATCCGTTGTCGAATATGTCACCCACGAAATAAACTTGGGTACGGGCGCCACTATATGGAGTGATCGCCATGTTTACCGTGTTCGAATAAAGTTCGGGAACACTGTCGTTAATAAATGCTTTAAGACGGAAGTCCACATTATAAGCTACGGTGGGATTAACCATTCCCAGATTGTTCATGGCATCATTCAGCTCGAATGTCTTGATCAAGACTTTTTCGCCGGAACCGGTAGTCGGCAGCGACTCGAATTTCTCGAATTCAGTTCCTCCTTCACAGACTTGTACGGTATACGTTACACCTGCCGCGAAACCGTAATCCGGTTGTTCACAGGTAAAAATATCGATGATACTACTGGCATTTTCCGGCATTAAAGTATATGAACTGTTATTCGGAGCATTGAGGGTAAAAGATATATTATTACCTTCTGAGTCCTTTAGGTCATTGATAACCGGATCTTTATCGTCCGTGCAGGCAGAAAAAGCACAGATGCCCGCAAACACGATGGATAATATATTGACTTTATTCATAATTGTTACTTATTAATAGGTTTTACGATTAATAACCCGGATTTTGTTTCAAGTTACTGTTTGCCACGAGTTGGGTCGAAGGAATCGGTAACAATGAGAAGTGACTGGAGATTGAAGTACCTCCCGCTGTCTCGCCTTTCCAATCCCAAGTATAATTGGAGGTGAACTTATTGTAGCGGATCAAATCCGTACGGCGTTGCGCCTCAAAATAGAACTCACGGGCCTTCTCATCAAGCACAAAATCCAAAGTAAGATCGGTTGCCGTAATTTCCGTGGCTTTCGCTCTTTTCCGTAGCTGGTTAATAGCGCTTAAAGCGGCTTGTTTATCGCCTCCTGCCCGTAATGTGGCTTCGGCGAAGGTCAGATTAGCCTCGGCTAAACGGAACAATGGGAAATCCATATCCGGGAACTGCTGATTCGGATCGTGACCGATTTGTCCGGATTTCGTGATATTCTTGAATTTAGTTACAGAATAACCTTCTGTAAACTCGGTCGGCTTATTGATCTCGAATGTACGGTCTGTAGTCCAGAAAGAGGCACGTGTATCAGCTGTTTTCGATAAGTCTCCATCAGAAGCGAACTTTTTCACCAATGCCATGCGGGCACGGTTACCACCCCATGCTTCTTTAGTCCCGAAATCATCTAGTGCGTTCATGTCACCACTGATAAAGCTGGCGATAAAGAACAATCCGGACCAAGAGCGAGTCTGTACGCCATCATAACAAATCGGCAGGATCATCTCGGGAGAGGTGTTGTTATCTGCAAGGAAATTATCTCCATAATTAGGAGCCAGAGAGAAACCGGCGTCCATGACTTTCTTTGCGTATTCAGCGGCGGCAGACCATTGAGGGGTACCTGTATATACTTCTGCGTTCAGATATAAGCGGGAAAGTAGCATCCATACGGCGGCTTGATCGGCTCGTCCATATACATTTGCACGGGGGGCCTTCATTTGTGGCTCGATTTCTTTCAACTCTTTCTCTATATAGGTATAGAGATTCGCCCGGGTAATCCGTTCGGGGACATAGGTACCGATACCCGTGTTCTCATCAACGAACGGGACATTGCCATATAAATCAATCAAATAATAATAATCCAAGGCACGGATAAAACGAACTTCAGCACGCTGTGTAAGACTTTCCTCGTCATCCTTGCCCTCTGTCTGTATTAAGAAGTTATTACACTGAGCGATTTGGATGTACAGACGGTTGAACATATTCAATACCACACCGTTCGAGGCGGTAAACTTAGCGAAGTTCAAGGGATATACATCCACGTCGCCAGACCAAGCGCAAATCGCCTCGTCCGTAGGAAGCTCATTTAGGTTGAATAGCATACGCATCAAACCCGACGCTCCCTCATCCGTGTCGGCGATATCTCCTTGTCCGTCGGGACCTTTATTTCCTGTGATGGCTAATCCCGCATAGATCTTGGCGAAATTGGCGTTCTGATCGAACTCTACGTTTAGGTTCGGATCGATAGGCGTAACATCGAGATCACCTAGGCAAGAGGTGAAGTTTACGCTGAAAACCAGCGATAAAGCCGGTATTATATATTTAAAGAATTTCGTATTCATATAGATATCCTGATTTAAAATTAGAAGTTAAGACTTACACCGAGTATACCTACCAATGGGCGAGGATATACGTTCTTATCGATACCGAAGGTCTTATCAGCTGCGTTCGCTACCTCCGGATCCAATCCTTTATATTTCGTGATAACAAAAGGATTCTGTACGGTTCCGTAGATGCGTCCGCCCAATACGCCGAATAATTTGTTGAAAGAGTAACCCAACGTGATATTATCGCAGCGTAAGAAGGATGCGTTTTGTACATAATAATCGGACAATACGTTCATGTTCTGGAAATTCGTATCGAAAGCGGATAGCGGACGGTTGGATAGATAGCCTTTATTGTTAATACTACCTTCACTTAATGCCGCATTGGATGAGGCTACATTATTATATACATAGTTCCCGAGGTTGGAACGAAGTGAGAAACTGAAATCCCATGCTTTCCATACCAATTTAGAAGTAAAGCCCATCGTTACATCGGCCGCCGGTTTATGGCAGAAATAACGGTCCTCGTCATTGATCACGCCATCTCCGTTGCGGTCCACGTATAATCCTTCGATCGGATTTCCCTGTTGATCATATACCTGCTCGTATACATAGAATGAGTTCGCCGGGTGATTCACGCCTTGTGCCTGTATCATGGTCCCGGTACCACCTTCTACGGTTCCTGTCAATACGATGGATGAGGCGTCATCCTGTGCGGTTAGCTTGGTAATCTCGTTGTTGTTCCAAGCGACATTAAAGCCTAGATCCCATTTCCAATCAGGGGTTGAGATCGCTTTAGCGTTGATGGAGAACTCAACACCTTGATTTCTCAAAGAACCGATATTGCTGACGATACGGTTCTTGAAGTTTGTTCCGGCAGGTACGTCGATCACATTGATCAAGTCCTTAGTTTCCCTGTAATAATAATCCAAGGATGAAGTGATACGGTTATCTAAGAATCCGAAGTCGAATCCGGCGTTCCAAGTAGTAGTCTCCTCCCATTTCAAGTTCGGGTTGTAACCGTCGGGACGGGCGATAGGAACAAATTGGTCGCCAAATTGATAGTAGGCTCCGTCTTGTCCTGCGAAATAAGTCGCCATATACGGGTAGTCTCCTTGCGAGATATCCTGTTGACCAGTAATACCATAACCCAAGCGTAGTTTTAAATCCGATACAGCGTCCACGTCTTTCATAAAGCCCTCTTCCTTGATCTTCCATCCTAAAGCCACGGAAGGGAACAATCCCCAACGGTTGTCTTTAGAGAAGCGGGAAGTGCCATCGTTACGTAAGGTAGCGGTGATAAGATAGCGATTCATGAATGAATAATTGACACGTCCGAAGAAAGAGATCAAATAACTTTCTGTCTTGAAAATATAAGAAGTCGGGTTATCTCCGTTCAAGTTATTGTATGCGTTCTCTGTGGAACGATGGAAATGTTGCCAAGAGTAACCAGCCATGATATCAAAATGATGCTTTTCATTGAAATCCTTAGCGTATTGCAAATAAAAATCCAATAGGTGATTGTATTTGTCGATTGTCTCATAACCTGTTTTGCCGTTATCCACGTAACCTAATGGAGATTCTTTCGGATAGTAAATGTCTTGCGTACCGGTAGCCATATCCATACCTAAATTCAAGTTCGCACGTAATTCGGGAAGGAAATGGAATTTATAATCAACTTGGATATTACCGACTAAGTTTTTAGAATTAGCCTCTTCTTTTTTCTGTTGAAGCATCGCTACCGGGTTTTTTGTAGCGATTGAGATAAATTCACCGGCATTTTCCCAAGCGAAATAACCTCCGTATTTACTGTTGCCGTTCATGACTGGTTGAGTCGGGTCGAATGCGATTGCCGCTCCGATAGCTCCCGTATCGGCGAAACGATTATTTGAGATCATTCCCTTGGCGTTGAAGTTAATATTTAAATGATCTTCGAAGAAACTGGGAGCTAGGTTTACAGATCCAGTATAACGTTCGAACTTAGAGGTTTTCAATATACCATTTTGGTTTGTATATCCGACGGATACACGATAAGGCATATTATTCAAGCCTCCGGATACCGTGATATTATGATCGGTTCCCACTGCTGTACGGAAGATCTCTTTCTGCCAATCCGTATTTTCTTTTCCTAATAACTTAACGGCGCTTGATTCCGCCCCAAAACGATCCGTTACGAAATTACGATATTCGTCAGCTCCCATAACATCGATTGATTTGGTCTTCGTGCTGATAGAAACGTTTCCATCGTACGTAAACCGTGGGCGGGAGCCTTTCTCACCTTTCTTAGTGGTGATAAGAATCACACCGTTAGAGGCACGCGAACCATAGATCGCTGTGGCGGATGCGTCTTTTAATACGGTGAATGTTGCGATATCGTTCGGGTTAATCGTACTCAACGGGTTGGATACCCCTTTGATACCGTCATTGTCGATCGGAAGTCCATCGATAACGATCAGCGGGTTGTTGCTGGCCGATAAGGAAGAACCACCACGGATGCGGATACTGGCTCCCGAACCCGGAGCTCCACCGTCAGTCGTGATATTTACACCGGCGATTTTACCGTTGATCATATCGGTTGCGGTGGTGGTCAAACCCCGGTTCATCTTATCTGGCTTAATGGCCGTCACGGAACCGGTAGCGTCATCTTTCTTCACCGTACCATAACCGATTACGACAATCTCGTCCAATACTTCCGTATCTTCTTGTAATACGACAATTAAATTACTTTGTCCTTGGTTGATAATGTCTTGTGATTTGTAGCCTATGTAAGAAATACCGATCGTACTTCCTTTAGGCGCCGAGAGCATAAAGTTACCGTCGAAATCGGTAACAGTTCCATTCGTAGTTCCTTTTTCAAGGATACTAGCCCCGATGATGGGTTCACCTTTCGCATCTTTCACGTTGCCTTTGATCGTGACGTCTTGTGCGAAAACATTGCAGGAGAGAAACAATCCTATCAAGATAGATAAGATTACTCTTGCGTCGCAAGAATACATTTTTTGTTTCATGCATTAGACAGTTTAAGATTAATACTCTATTATATTTATTGAATTTTAGCCATAGTATATGAATGCAAATGTATGTTTATCAAACCTCTCATGTTGTTAAAATGTTTGTCGATACCCCTATAAATTTACGCAAACGTTCTCGCAAACGTTTGCATTATATGACCTAAATACATATCTTTGATTTTATAAAAAAGAGAACCATGAAAAAGCGTCAAATCACGATAAAGGATATAGCGAAAGCCTTGCATATTTCCCCGTCAACAGTCTCTCGGTCCTTGGCTGATCATCCGGATATCAGCCAAGAAACCAAGAATATAGTGAATGCTTACGCTCGTGAACATAAATATAAGCCCAATGCCTTAGCCTTGAGTTTACGGACAAATAATACGAAAACAATCGGTGTTATTTTACCGCAGATCGTACATTATTTCTTTTCTTCTGTTTTATCCGGTATAGAAGATGAGGCGGAAAAGGGAGGGTATCGTGTTATTATTTGTCAAAGTAATGAGAATTATGAGAAAGAAGTAAAAGGTGCGCAAGCTTTATTGGAAGCACGTGTTTGCGGTGTCTTGGCTTCTGTCGCTAAAACGACGACGATCTACAATCATTTTCAAGAACTAATCGATAGCGATATACCCATGGTGTTTTTCGATCGTATATGCACGGGGATCTTGACAGACCGGGTGGTCGTTGATGATTATGCCGGGGTTTGCTCCGCTGTTGAATACTTGATTCGTAGCGGTTGCCGGCGAATCGCCTTTTTCGGATCTCCTTCTCATTTAGCGATCTCTAATAATCGTAGGATGGGATATGAGGATGCTTTGCGTAAAAATGGATTACCGGTAGATAAAGAGTTAATCAAGATTTGTGATAATTATACCGAGGCGCTTCGGTTGACCCCGGAATTATTGTCGTTACCCAATCGTCCGGATGCGTTCTTCGCCGTAAATGATGAGACTGCTATAGGGGTGCTGAATGTTGTCAAGGCCAAGGGGTTGAGGATACCCGATGAGGTTTCGATTTGTGGGTTTACGAATAATAGCTTAGCGGAAGTTAGCGATCCCCTGCTGACCTCCGTGGATCAACATGGTTATGAGTTGGGAGCTATCGCTATGCGTTTGCTGATAGAACGTTTGAATGGCGTGCGTGACGGGGATCGTATCGTGAGCAAGATTATCAAGACAAATCTGGTGGTGAGACAGTCTACCCGTTAAAAAAGTGGCTTCCGAAAACGTTTGCTTTACTTCTTTGCATGAATTTGAATAGGGACGACGTCCTGTTTCGGAATAATTCCGTATGTTTGTCACCAAACAAATAAATACCTTAAAAAACATAATTCTCATGAAAACAAAACCATTTTTGAGTTTTTGGCAAATTTGGAATCTAACTTTCGGTTTCTTGGGCATTCAATTCGGTTTCGCCCTTCAGAACGCAAATTCAAGTAGAATACTTCAAACCTATGGAGCGGATGTAGAGCAACTATCCTTATTTTGGTTAGCGGCTCCGCTGACAGGTATGATCATACAACCTATCATTGGTCATTATTCCGACCAAACTTGGTGCCGTTTAGGACGTCGGCGTCCGTTTTTTCTGGTAGGAGCTATCTTTACGACGATTGCCTTGATATTGATGCCGAATGCGGGATTGTTCTTGTCACCCGGTACAGAGACGGCTATTTTATCTCCCGTATTGATTGGTGCGGGTATGTTGATGATCATGGATGCTTCCATCAATGTAACGATGGAGCCTTTCCGTGCCTTGGTAGGGGATATGCTACCCGATGAGCAGCATACGACTGGCTTCTCGATCCAGACTTTCTTGATCGGCATCGGTGCTGTCGTTGGTTCCTTGTTGCCGAGTATTATGAATAAGGTGTTTGGTTTATCTAATACGGCGGTTGCTGGTGAGGTTGCCGATAATGTTAAATTCGCCTTTTATGCCGGTGCGGCGATTTTATTAGCGAGCGTATTATGGACAATTTTTAAGACAAAGGAATATTCCCCGGAAGAGATGGCTGAGTTTCGGCTTTCCGGTGGTGAGGTCATTGAAAAAAGGCGGGATAGCAATGGTTTTATGGAGATCATGCATGATATTTTTCATATGCCTAAAATAATGTTACAGTTAGGTTTATGCCAGTTTTTCGCTTGGTTTGCCTTGTATTCCATGTGGGTTTATTCTACGCCTGCTATCGCTGAACATGTATATGGGGCAACAGATCCTGCTTCCGCCGAATATGCGATGGCTGGCGATAAGGTAGGTGAGTTATTCAGTATCTATAATTTTGTGGCGATGTTATTCGCTTTATTATTGATCCCGATTGCCCGTCATTTAGGTCGGAAAATGACTCATGCCCTCTGTTTATGCCTAGGAGGGGCAGGGCTGGTTTCTCTCTATTTGTTGAATAGCACAGGAATGATGGTCTTTTCCATGATTGGCATCGGTATAGCGTGGGCAAGTATATTGGCGATGCCTTATGCTATTCTTTCCGATAGTCTTCCCGCTGATAAGATGGGTACTTATATGGGTATATTTAATTTCTTTATAACGATACCTCAGATCACGAATGGAATCATTCATGGATGGATTGTACGTAATGTTTATCATGGGCATGCCGTGTTCGCTTTGTTAACGGGAGGTGTTTTCTTGTTTTTCGCCGCTGCCGCAGTTAGTCTTGTCAAAGAGAAAAAGTTCAGTCGAAAAGTGTAAGGTATATAAGTCCGGTTTCCTGTTGTCAAGCGTAAAAACGCTATACCCAAGTCAAACAGCAAGTTATTATAATGTAGATAGAAAAACGTATCTCAGATAATCCCGGGTCACCCCGGGACAACAACAGGAAACCAATGGACTAACTACTAAAAGGCTTCTTCCTCTTCCTTTTGGCGTGATCCTATGACGCGAAGAACTAACATCGCTACCGTAATCACACCGAGGGATCCCATGGTTACGTTTTTAGTAACCTCATTGTCAAATGTTGTAGTTCCGACTAATACCAATACGATAAATGAAACCATCATGATTGCATCAGCCAAATCTTTATTTATTCTCATGATCTTCTTATTTTTTTAGGATTCGATAATTGTTGTATTTTATTATTCTTTTTCCAAGACTTCCTCTTCCGATGACGTCCCGGTACTACTCAGTCCTTTCATTATGCCATATAGACCAACACATAGAGTGCCCATAACTACTACTAATTTAATATAGTCGTTAGGGATGATAGAACTGCATGCGAATACACAACCTGCGATTGTTAGAAGAACATAAAGATATATACGTATTTTACCTGATTTATTAGTTGTCATAATTGTAGTTTTTAATTGTTTATAATAATGTAAATGGGCAATAACTCCCCGGAAATATTGATTTAATAAATGCAATATTCCTGCCGATAAGACATATCAATGACTTACCGAAAGATACAAATATGAAACAATTAAAAACTAAATAATGAGTTTTCGTAGGGCAAAGACATGCTCTCCCATACGACACAGAAGTGTGGATAAATTTATGATCTGATAAGTGGATATATGTTGAGATACTCTATGAAGTTGATTTACTCCTCTCAAACGCATGTCTTGAAGGGATTTCTCCATATTTTTCCATATCCGTATTTCGATAGTGTTGTTTGTCGTTTGTGAAATCCTGCGGGGAGTTAAGCAGTTGCTGCTTTTCAGCTCGTTACTTAATACTTCGAAACGACGTTGGGCATCTGCCGTGTTTTTTTCTTTCATAACGGCCTCTTTAGTCGCAGACATAACCTCATCCATACTCTTTGTTCCTTCTTCGGGAGCAAACAGCATGAAGCTAATCAACAGACCTAATATGAATAGAAAATTCTTCATGGCGCAAATATACAAGTATTTCTTTAGATAATAACAACAGTATATGTTATTTGTTTTTTATTTTTGTAGTTATTTTAAGAATAAAACAATAGAATGGAGAATAACAGATCGAGAATTCAAGCTTGGTTAGAGGCGGCACGTCCGAAAACGTTGCCGGCATCATTTAGTCCGGTATTAGTTGGGTGTGCGCTGGCTTACAGGGATGGAGTATTTAAATTGGCTCCGGCGATCCTTTGTGTTTTGGTGGCTTTACTTGCCCAGATAGCCAGTAATTTTGCCAATGATTATTTTGATTTTAAGAAGGGGGCGGATAAGGAGGACCGGTTAGGCCCGGAGCGAGCGGTGGCTTCCGGTTGGATAACTCCTAAGGCAATGCTATGGGGGACTTTTATCACGTTGGGGCTTTCTTGTCTATGTGGCTGTTTCTTGTTGTTCTTTGCCGGCTGGGAGCTCATCGGTGTAGGAATTGCTATTGCGATTTGTGTCTTGGCTTATTCAGCAGGGCCATTTCCTTTGGCTTATAACGGGCTGGGGGATGTGTGTGTCGTATTGTTTTATGGGATTATTCCGGTTTGTTTTACGTATTATGTACAAGCATTATCGTTTTCCTTATTGTCATTCTTGCTTTCGTTGTCATTGGGGCTGTTGTCCGCTAATATTTTGATCGTGAATAATTACCGGGATTATGAGCAAGATAAGGCGGCTCGTAAACGGACTACGATTGTGCTATTCGGGCGTACGTTCGGGTTGGTAACTTATTTGCTGAACGGTATATTGGCTTTTTTGATCACGCTGCCTTTATTGATGGATGCCTCACCTTGGCTTGTTTGTTTATTCGCGGCTTTTAGCGTGCTGTTTGCCGCCACATGGCTGGAGATGAAACAGTATCAAGGCCGTGAGCTTAATAGAACTTTAGGGCATACGGCACGGAATGTATTTATCTATGCCGTGTTGCTTTCAGTTGTATTGTTATTTGGTTCTTAAGATGTGCCGTGCTTTGAACAATCGCTTGGCCTCATGGAGATTTTTCTGTATGTATTTGGACAGGATAATCAATGTAACCGCTACGATAATCAGTAAGATTCCTAAAGCGAGGTGAGGGGTGAAAGGCTCTCCAAAGACTAAAACACCTACGCAGACGGCTGTCACGGGTTCTGTTGCTCCCAGTACGGAAGTTAGGGTGGAACCGATATGGTGTACGGCTTGTACCAATGTAATGTTAGATACTACGGTTGGCAAGAAGGCTAATAAGACGAGGTTAATAAAAGAGGGCAGGTCTGGAATGGGTTGGATTCCTGTTCCTGCCTGTGCTTTTATGAAAAATAAAGAGGTACTGACGATAAATACATAGAACGTAAGTTTTCGTCCCGGCATATCATGTACCCTCGATTTATTGACGGTGACGATATAGAGGGCATAAGCGACGGCGGAAAGTAATACGATGATTACGCCTAGCCCGTTTAATCGCATCTCTCCTCCATCAATGGATAGACGGGCTACTCCACAAATAGCGAGCCCAATCGCCAAGAGCGTAATCCATGATGTTTTTTCTTTAAATACAAAAAGCATGAAAAGGGTTACAAATATTGGATATGTAAAATGTAGAGTTGTCGCGATTCCTGCCGCCATAAAATTATATCCCCAAAACAGGAACATAGCCGAACCTGTATAGAAAGCGCCTAATAAAATCAATATCGGTAGGTTCCGCATCTCTGTTCTAAAAGATTCCTTTTTCGCTAGAAGCATACCCGATAAGGCGATGGCCGCGAATAAGAAACGATAGAACAATATTGAATCAAACCGCATACCCTTCTCCATAAGAGGCAATGTAAACAAAGGGATTAAACCGAATGTAACAGAAGTCGCTATTCCATAAGCGAAACCTTTTAGATTATTATTCATATTATACTTTTTGATAAAATGACCGCAAACATACAAAAAAGTCTTGAAATCTTGAAAACAACCTTCTCCTGTCGCTTGTTTTTATCAAAAATGATGTTTATGAGATATTTCTTTATTTTATTTGCGATTGCCGGCTTGCTTATTAATCCTTCCGCTGCAGAGGCTTGCACCGGTATTACCTTAAAAAGCAAGGACAGTACGACTATTGTAGCACGTACGATAGAATGGGGTGGAAGTAATTTGAACAGCCAGTATGTCGTGGTTCCAATAGGATACACCGAACGATCGTATACCCCGGATGGGGTTGATGGAATGACTTTCACGGCACGTTATGGATATGTGGGCTTGGCAGTGGAGCAAAAGGAATTTATCGCCGAAGGACTTAATGAGGTTGGGTTATCGGCTGGATTGTTTTATTTTCCAAAGTACGGTGAATATGAGAAATATAATGCCGCAGTTCGGGATAAAAGTATCTCTGATCTGCAATTAGTGTCTTGGCTGTTGGGGGAATGTTCAAATGTAGAGGAGGTGAAAGAGGCTGTTAAGAAAGTGCATGTTATCAATATAGATCCCCGTGCGTCTACCGTTCATTGGCGGTTTGCCGAGCCGTCGGGGCGTCAACTGGTTCTTGAGATTATTAAGGGTGAGCTACACTTCTATGAGAATACGTTAGGAGTTCTGACTAATTCTCCCAGTTTCGAGTGGCATCTGACGAACCTGAATAATTATGTTAATCTTTTCCCGGGTACGGCCCCCAATCAACAATTAGGAAATATCGAGTTGTCTTCATTGGGTGCGGGAAGCGGTTTCCTTGGGATTCCGGGCGACGTAACTCCACCGTCACGTTTCGTTCGTGCGGCTTTTTACCAAGCTTCGGCCCCACAACAAGAAACCGCATTGGAAACGGTCTTCCAGTGTTTCCAGATATTGAATAATTTTGATATTCCCGTAGGGATCGAATTCCCATTAGGGCAAGTACCTTGCGATATACCGAGCGCTACTCAATGGACTTCGGTTACGGATATGCGAAACCATGTGATTTATTACCGTACGATGTACAATAGCGTTATTCGGAATATAGATTTACGTTCCATTGATTTCTCCACGGTTCGTTATCGTGCGGTATCCATGGATGGGACGAAGCGACAAGCGGTTGAAACGATCAAAATAGAATAGGGCAGTGAGCTCTTTGGGGGATATCTCGTAAGTCAATAGGATAGGTGATAAAACTCAATGGAATAGGAAACATAACTCAATGGATTACGTTCCCTATTCTATTGGGTTTCGACTGATGATCTAAATCTTATAATAGTAATCCGGCCGCAACTTCCTCCGCAACCGCGTCACCTTTTAGTACAGATACTAAAGCTAGGCCAAAATTGAATACCAAGCCCGGTCCTCTACCGGTTACCACATTTCCATCTACCTCGACAGCCTCGCCTGTTACCGTGGCACCAATCAATTTCGGTTCGAACCCGGGGTAGCAAGTCGCTTTACGGCCTTTTAATAAGCCAAGACCGCCCAATACCATTGGAGCGGCGCAGATAGCGGCTACGATACCTCCTTGGCGATATTGTTGCAATAAGGCCTCCTTTACCGTCTCAGACTCGTTTAGATTGGATGCTCCGGGCATACCTCCCGGTAAGATCAAGGCGTCTATACCTGAAAAATCAGTTTCGGAAAGTAGGGCATCTGCCCTGTATTCCATATGATGGGCACCCACCACTTTACGGTCGTCTGTGATGGAGACTGTTTTCGTGTCTATACCTCCGCGACGCAAAATGTCTACGGTTCCCGTGGCTTCCATTTCCTCGAAGCCATTCGCTAAGAATACGATCGCTTTCTTCATAAGATTCAATTATTTAAATTTGTACACGTAAGTAATAGTACCACTCTGGTTATTAGCGCCGCTGATACTGTTGAACTTCGCCTTTCGAGCTGCGTCCAAAGCGCTTTTACGCATGGAGGCGTTGTCGATATTAGTTCCCCGGCCTACCTCGGCAAATATAACATTGCCTTTCGGATCTACGGTTATATTGATAACAATACGACCTTCTTCTTGGATCGTGTAAGCGGGACGAGGGAGACCTCCGGCACCAATGGAACGACCGTTCAAATTAAATGATCCGTAACCGCCTACGCCTTCATTCGCCCCGTGATCAGAGTTACCGAACGGACTTCCTTGGTTACCGGTTCCGCTTTCAGCGTCACCTTGGCTGTTACCCTCGGCGTTTCCCATACCAAAAGCTCCGGCCACCTTGTTGCTAATGGCTTGTTCCTTCTTGCGGCGTTCCTCGGCCAGACGTTTCTTCTCGGCTTCTTCCCGGCGGATACGTTCTTTCTCCTCCTCTTCTTTCCGTTTCTTCTCAGCCTCTTGTTTCTTGCGTTTCTCTTCCTCTTTCTTCTTTTTAGCGTCCTCAAGGGCTACGCTTTCCTCGATATCTTGAGTGATGAGTTCCTGCTTGGGCGTTTCCACTTGCGGCTCCGGTACGGGAGGAGGGGGAGTGGTCGTTTCCTGAGGCGGTTCTTGCCCGGTATACTTAGGCTCGAACATTCCGGCGGCGGCATCTACATTCCCGAAATTAACGAGTACACCCCCGTCTTCATCCGGTACCTCGGTTTTCAATACGGTAAACCAAAGTATCAGTAGAATGACACCGTGAAAAGCAACGGTACCGATCAAACTGTATATGTCATCCTTATTCAGTCTCATATCTGTTATTTCTGCGGACGGGTAGCAAGCACCATCTTGAATTTATTCTCGTTCGCTATATTCAGTATCTTTACAATCTCTTTGTAAGGCACGGTCTCGTCGGCATATAAGGCGACGAACATCTCCGGTTCCTTCGCGTAACTATCTTGCAAGAAAGGAGTGATCTCATCAAATGAGACCTGTACCTCTTTTTGCTTTCCAAATGCCACGTAGTAATTCAAGTTCGCGTCTATCGTTACCCTCGTAAGAGGTTTCGCCGCTGTTTGCTTTTGCGCTTGCGGCAAGGTAACCTTGATGGCGTTCGGGATTACTACGGTAGAGGTAACCATGAAGAAGATCAGCAAGAGGAATATGACGTCGGTCATAGAGGCCATGCTGAACGCTTCGTTTACCTTTGTTCTTCTTTTTAGAGCCATAATTTTTTATAATTGAAAATTGAAAATGGAGAATTGAAAATTAAATAGAGGAGAGTTGGCTCATTTTTAATTTTCAATTCTCCATTTTCAATTAATTAGCCGGTTCATTTAATAAATCCATGAATTCCATCGTACGAGCCTCCATCTTGTTCACGACGTTATCTACTTGAGATACCAGATAGTTGTACGCGAACAATGTAATAATACCAACAACCAGACCACCAACAGTTGTTACCAAGGCCTCATAGATACCACCGGATAATAGGGAGACATCAACATTGGTGCCTGCGTTTGCCATATCGAAGAAAGCACGTACCATACCGGTTACCGTCCCAAGGAAACCAAGCATGGGAGCTCCGGCGGCGGTCGTCGCGATCAAGGGGAAACCTTTTTCCAGTTTAGCGATCTCCAAATTTCCGACATTCTCGATCGCTACGAGTACATCGTTCATCGGACGGCCCAAACGGGTAATACCTTTCTCGATCATACGGGCGGAAGGCGTGTTGGTGCTCCTGCATAAATTGAGAGCCGAGTCCACTTTTCCCTCGTGAATATAGTCTTTGATACGATTCATGAACGTCTCGTCTTCTTTTCCCGCACGGCGAATGATGATCAGACGTTGAACAAAAATATAAATAGCCATCAGAGAGAGCAGTAACAATACCACCATAATCCAACCTCCCTTAAAGGCAAGGTCTATCACATTGATTTCCGCTTCCGTAGGAAGGGTTACAGCCGTTAAATCCGGCATTTGATCTGCCGCCTGAGAGCCCACGGCCTGTAGTGAAAGTAAAATACTCATCGTTTCGAATTATGAATTATAATTTATGATTTATAACTATAAACTGTCACTTGTCAACTATTCAAGCATGCCTTGTATAAAGCGATCGTCTCTTGCAAACCATGGTAGAGCGCATCACAAATCAAGGCATGGCCGATAGAAACCTCCTCCAGCCAAGGGATATTCTTGTTGAAGAAAGCCAGATTTTCTAAGTTCAAATCGTGTCCGGCATTTACGCCTAATCCTAAGTTTTTAGCTAATTGCGCGGCCTCGACAAAAGGAGCGATCGCTTTGTCACGATCTTCCGGATAAAAGGTCGCATAAGGTTCCGTATATAGCTCAATACGGTCTGTACCTGTTTTCGCCGCTAGTTCGATATTCGCCAAGTCTGTTCCGACGAAGATGGATGTACGGATTCCTTGTGAGGTAAAGGTGTCTACCAATTCGCTTAAGTAATCGAAATTGTCCTTTACGTTCCAACCTGAGTTCGACGTGATGGCATCCGGAGCGTCCGGAACCAGTGTGACTTGGGTCGGTTTTACCTTCAATACCAAGTCGATGAATTTATCACAAGGATAACCTTCTATGTTAAATTCTGTCCGGATAAGAGGTTTTAGTCCATAAACATCGCTATAGCGTATGTGTCGTTCATCCGGACGGGGATGAACCGTAATTCCTTGTGCCCCGAATAATTCACAGTCTTGCGCTACTTTCAGCACGTTTGGCATATTGCCACCTCTCGCGTTACGAATAGTAGCAACCTTGTTAATGTTTACACTTAAATTTGTCATTGTATATCGTATATCTTTTTTCTTTCATTACATTTGCACAAAAGTATCGGCAAATTTAGCAGGATTTAGGGAATTAACAGAATAATGTTGGTGAAAGATTTCATAACAAAGGAAATTCCGGTGTTAAAAAGTTTTGACACAGCGGAATATGCGTTGGCGTTAATGGAGGATTTTAAACTCAAGCATCTTCCGTTATTGAGTGATAACGCATACCAGTGTTTAGTGTCGGAAAAAGACTTATTGGCGCTGCCGGATCCTTCGGCTACGATCGGTGAGCCGGTTTTATTCGCTCCGGCGATTTCGGAAAATGGACATTTACATGAAGCGTTGGCAATGATAACCCGATATGGATTGAGCCTGTTGCCTGTGGTTTCCGTGGACGGAACTTATTTGGGGGCGATTACCCGGGATCGTTTGGTAGATGCTTTATCCGAGCTATGTAATGCGGAGGCGGCTGGAAGCGTGATCGTATTGGAAATGATGCCACAGGATTATTCATTAACGGATATCGCCCGTTTGGTAGAGGCGAATAATGCCCATGTCCTTAATTTGTTATCCCATCAAGATAAAGATACGGGCCGTCTGCTTATAACCCTTAAGATTGATTTGGAAGATGCCTCTCCCGTGATCCGTAGTTTCGAGCGTTTCAATTATACGGTGCTTTATCATTTTATGGAGAAGGGGATGGTGGATGATATGTTGCAGCAGCGGATGAATGAGTTATTACATTATATGAATATGTAAAGTAAGGAGCGTAGAATGAAAGTTGGAATATTTGGAAGTGAATATCAGATCGAGAGACAGAATCTGATTAAACGCTTGTTTGAGAAGCTTCGTGAACAAGAGGCTGATATTTATGTGGACAGCCCTTTTTATACATTCCTTACCGATGCTTTTGGTTTTGAGCCAGTGGTGAGCGGGCTATTAGTGGGTGATGAGTTTGATCTGGATATAGCGCTTAGCGTGGGAGGAGATGGTACGTTCCTTCGTACGGCGGCCCGGGTAAATAAACAGGATATTCCTATTTTAGGTATTAATACCGGACGGCTAGGCTTCCTTGCGGATGTCAGCAGTAATGAGGTTGAGGATACGCTGGATGAGATTTTTAAGAATTACTATAAGGTAGAGGAACGAACCCTCTTGCGTTTATATACGGAAGACCGTGCGTTTCGCGGATATAATTACGCCTTGAATGAGATCGCCGTGCTGAAGCGTGATAGTTCCTCGATGATTACGATTCATACATTCTTGAATGGGGAATATCTGACTTCTTATCAGGCGGATGGTTTGGTAGTGGCTACACCTACCGGTTCCACGGCCTATTCGATGAGCGTAAATGGGCCGATTATCGTCCCGCAAAGTAATAGCATTGTCTTGAGTCCGGTCGCTCCGCATTCCTTGAACGTGCGTCCGTTGGTGATTCCGGATTCAGATATAATAACGCTTCGGGTAGAGAGCCGGAATAAATATTTTCTGATCTCTTTGGATGGACGTTCGGAAATATTCCCGGCAGGTATCGAATTAAAGATGAGCAAGGCCGATTATACGACGAAAGTCATCAAGCGCTATAACCATACTTTTTATCAGACGCTTCGGGAAAAATTAATGTGGGGGGCAGATGTGCGAATGAAATAATATTGTGTGCGTCCAGTCTTTGTCCAAATAGTAGCGGATAGTATTGTATTTTGTAAGCTGTTGATAAATAGACTTTTCCGTATGGATAAACTGAGCGTATCTTATGGATTTTGTCCAGTTTTTCTATTATGGGGTAAAAAATAGGGGGTATTCGATGTCCAGCTATGTCCTCTATTTGTCCAGTGCCCTTTTTTGACACACGCTTTTTAACTCTTTACTTTTGTCGGCAGATTAAATCTAGCTTAATGGAAGTATTTTCAATTATTATTCCTGTCTACAATCGTCCGGAGGAGATAGACGATTTATTAAACAGCCTTACCCGGCAGACATATGTACATTTTGAGGTTATCGTAGTGGACGACGGTTCTTCTATACCTTGTGAGCCCATAGTCAATGCCTATAATAACCGCTTGAGGATTCGCTATTTCTATATAGAGAATTCAGGTCCAGGCTTGGCTCGCAATCAAGGGGTACGTTATGCGGAAGGAGAGATCGTGATTGTCTTGGATTCGGATTGTATCGTTCCGGCCAGCTATCTGGAACAAGTACACGAGTCCTTAATGCGTTATAAGGTGGATGCCTTTGGTGGTGCTGACAGGGCGCATTCTTCTTTTTCCGCTATACAGAAAGCGGTCAATTACTCGATGACTTCTTTTTTTACGACAGGAGGGATCCGAGGAAGCCGGAGGCATTTAGATGCATTCTATCCCCGGAGTTTTAATATGGGAATGCGGAAAGAGGTGTATGAAGCCTTGGGTGGTTTCTCTGATATGCGTTATGGAGAGGATATAGATTTTAGTATCCGGATTTTTGCGGCAGGCTATAAATGCCGTTATTTTCCGGGCGCTTGGGTCTATCATAAGCGAAGAACAAATTTCGTCCAGTTTTTCCGGCAAGTATGGCATTCGGGGTACGCTAGGATTATCTTGTACCAGAAGTACCCGGAATCATTGAAATGGGTACATTGCCTGCCGGCCTTATTTGTGGTAGGTCTGCTGGGGGTATGTATTTCCGCTTTTTTCGTTCCAAAGGTATGGGGGCTATTGTTATTTTATATTTCGCTGATCTTTTTTGACGCTTTAGTGAGAAATAAGAACGGAATCGTTGCGTTGTTATCTATCATAGCGGCTTTTGTCCAATTGATCGGATATGGGACAGGCTTTTTGGAAGCGATTTGGAGAGAGGGAATTCTAAGAAAGAAGTATTAAGATAATAAATACTATTTATATGAAGTTTGCGCTGCACACATCTACTGCCATAAGCTCGGTTCTAAAGGAGCCGGAGCATTTCTATGTAGATATTTATTATCTGATCATTTTAATCATCGTCGCTTTTACCCTGCTTCTGTTATCTTTTTTGCGTTATCACCTTTATAAGACAAAAAAGGAGAAAGAACTGAGAGAAATAGCGAGTCTTGTGGATAAAAATGAAATCTTGATACAACGTTATAGTCGTGAGATGTCGCACATCAAGGAGCAATTGGAAGCGAAGGAGAAATGTTTGAAGGAATACCAGCATGCGGCTCAGTGGAAAGCGCATCGTGACGTGGAATCCTTGATCAAGGAAAAGGAGCGTTTGGCGAAGTGTTTGCTGGAACAGTTGGATACGTTCAAGAAGCTGAAGATACTTTCTAAATCGGAAACGATATTGCCGGATTCAGATTGGAGAAACTTGATCGAGATCGTAAATACTCTTTATGATGATTTTATAAGTCGTTTACGTGTCGCTTATCCGGATTTGACGGAGGATGCCATTCGTTTTTGTTGCTTGATCAAATTGCGGCTAACTTCGGCGGAGCTGATGTCAGTCTTGAATGTGACGAAGGATGCTATCTATAAACGCAAATTTCGTTTGAAAAAAGAATTGATGCCAGATGATGATACTCGTTCCCTCGACGATTTCTTGGGAAGCTATTAGATCTGAACGAATAGTTTTCTTGTTAATAACTATGTTTTAGGGCATGATTTCGTTAAATCGAGTTAAGTGAATGAATTTTGCAAATAATTCAGTATGCTACATAACATAAAACCACCTATATTTGCACTGCGTTTTTCATGGTATTAGATTTAAGGTTAACAATTGAGATTGGCTGTCCGTGACGGATAGCCTTTTTTGTATAGAGGCATGAATACACGAATTTTTGAGAACACTGCTTAAGCGCCCCTTTCCGAGGGTAACATCCATACTTTCAAAGTAAGCTAATTTCATCGGCAAAGTAAGTTGACTTGCTTTGGTATTTCAGTTAACTTACTTTGTCAATGAAGCTAACTGTATTTTTGTGATCTTTTTCGGTTATTCTTTGTCTGTTTCGATTTTGTATACAATTGATGTGTTTTTGTACGCTTTTAGTTTAGTTATGCATTTAATAGTCAATTTTTTATTATATAATTTTGTCTTGTATTTTTTTATGATTTCCTTGGTTAGCTGTTAGCACCAATTGATATATAAGGTTTGATGGCTAATAGAAGAGGGGGTAAGGAAAGAAAAATATCAAACGAATATACTTGGGACCTTAACGGACAGAACAAAATATAATATTATTCTGTTGATTGTTGTTGGAGGTAAGATTTCGTATTCCCTTAATTTATAAGAGTATATGCAAGAGAATAGGTATAATACATGTGATCGTTTTTTAGGCGGATTAGAAAAAGACTTTATTATTACGGAACAGATTGAAGATAGTCCATTGACTTCAGAACCTTCTTTTTTGGATTACGGGATAATAGCAGTATGTAATAGAGGTAGTGCGATCATTCATTTGCTTGATAATAAGCATGTATGGAATAAGAATGAATTGATTTTCTTATTTCCGAGACAGTTATGCTCAATGCGGAACGTGAGTGAGGACTTCTCGGCGAAGTTTATCATCATACCACATGTACTACATGGGGATGTATTAAGTTCCTTACGTCATTTTGATCCGGGATTTCATTTTTTCGTGAAGGATCATTTTTACTATAATATAGAGGATAATAATGGTATTGAGCGTTTTCAATCATTTTGCAAATTGATAGAGAATGAGCTTGAGCGGTATCGGGGTAATGGGCTTCTGAGGGAGCGGATTATATGTTACTTGGGGATTTTTTACATGGATGTTTACGACTATTATGTGAAAGTGCGTAAGAAAATCCCTTTCAGGACTAGTTTGAGAAAAGAGCAATTGATCTATGATTTCTGTAGTCTCGTGGCAGAGAATTTCAAGAATCACAAGAATGTCGGATTTTATGCGGATAAATTGAATATAACGACAACTTATTTAAGTGCGATCATGAATGAAAGGTGTGGCATTTCAGCCAAGGAGTTTTTATCTATCTATATAGTGTTAGAGGTAAAGTCGTTGCTACGTGACTCTCGATTAAATATACAGGAGATCGCTATATTGACTAATTTTCCGTCTCAATCGACATTGAATCGCTTTTTTCGTCAACGGACGGGAATGACTCTTTCTCAATATCGAAAACATATATTTTCAACATAATTATGTTTGATTTTCATATTATTTCTATAACTTTAAACTTCTGCTGCAATCGTTATTATAGTTCATTTGTTGTATAAATAATAGAGGAGATTGCTTGATTGATTTAAAGTTGGGAATTAGTGGTTATAATTTAATATGACGATGGGACAATGTAATAAAATGCTAGAGGAAATGAGCTTTAATCCCCTATTCCAGAAATTACCTGTTGGAATTGAAGTTTATGACGAGAGGGGGCAGCTAGTGGATCTCAATAGGACGGACGAGAATTTGTTCGCTATAAGCCGGAAGGATATTATGGGAATAAATCTTTTCGAGAATCCTAATTTTCCAGAGGACAAGATCGCTCGTCTGAAACAGGGAGAAATGGTTGTGTTCGATTGTAATTATGAATTTGATAATATACAAACGAATGAGTACTATAACATAGACCCAAAAAAGGAAGGTACAAATTTACGTCTGTCTATTAAATGTGTGCCGTTGGAAGGAGAGGCTGAAGATATCTGTGGATATGTACTAATGTTTACGGATGAGACGGAAGAATATCAAAAGTCGGAGAAAGTAGAGGAACTGTTCACGAAGTTGAAAACGGTTATGCGTTGCAGTGATTCCTTGCTGTGGGAATATGATGTTAAAACCGATAAGATGCATATCGATCTGGATTTACGTGTTTTAGGTAATAAATCCAGATTGAGAGCAAGTAACTTGACAACGAAAAAAGATTTTTGTGAGATCGTACATCCGGAAGATCGGGAAAGGGTACTTGTACAAGGCTTTGAAAAGATTGTTACGGGTGAGATCGGTGAATATAGTATTCAATACCGACAGCTTTTTGAGGGGCAATATGTTTGGGTGAGAGCGTATGCGTACCCTTATAAATATGATGAGGCGGGAAGACCAGCGAAAATCCTTTATTACTTGATGGACATAACGGATGAGATCGCCATGCAAGATAAATTGCGCTGGGTGGAACGAGAGCGTCAACGGAAAGAATATGAGTTAGCTAAGGCTAAAGAGGCGAATCGGCTTAAGTCTATGTTCTTGGCGAATATGAGTCATGAGATCCGTACGCCTTTAAATGCTATTGTTGGTTTCGCGAATATACTGGCAGAGACCAAGGAGATAGAGGAGGAGGAACGAGAGTTTTATGTGGATATCATTGACAAGAATAGTGAATTGCTTCTGCAATTGATTGAGGATATCCTTGATTTCTCAAAGATTGAGGCGGGAACCTTTGACATTACGAAGAGAAATTTTGATTTTAAGGAGATCTGTGAGGAAACTTATGCGGTACATGCCTTGAAGATTCCGAAAAACGTTCGATTTGTTTTCGACCAGGGCTCACAACCCGTGACCGTTTTCTCAGATCCGAAACGAGTCGTACAGGTTATTTCTAATTTCTTGACAAATGCGATTAAGTTTACTTCGGAAGGTGAGATCAAATTAGCCTATAAGGTATCGAATGATGAAATACGAGTTTCGGTCTCGGATACGGGAATGGGAATCTCGGAGGAAGATTGTAGAACTATATTCGATCGCTTTGTTAAGTTGAACGCTTGCAAACAAGGTACCGGATTAGGATTGGCGATTTGCAAAAATATTATCGAGAAACTAGGGGGACGAATCGGGGTAGAATCTACATTGGGAGTAGGTTCCACTTTTTGGTTTACCTTGCCTTTGAAGGAGATTAAAGAGAATGAACCTAAGTTCTAAGGGGATATATATTATTTTACGGATATGTTTTAAAGCATGGTTTTGTTAAATCTGGTTAAGTAAATGAGAATTGCAAATAAAACATTATGCTACATAACATAAAACCTCTATATTTGCACTGTGTTTTTCATGGTATTAGATTTAAGGTTAACAATTGAGATTGGCTGTCCGTGATGGATAGCCTTTTTTGTTTCAAAAAATTATAACCATGAGATTTTAGGAGTGTAGCTGAAGGTTTTTTCGTAAATTTGCGCTCCGTTTGTAATACTAGATCCTGTATTTAAGTGTATGAAAAGAGTATTCTGTCCAAAATGTGATAATCAGTTGTCTTTTGATGAGACCAAATATCCGGAAGGGAAGGTATTAGCCTTCGTCTGTCCGCAGTGTGGAGCGCAATTTAAGATTAAATTGGGCCGAAAGGTGGTGAAGACGGCTACCGGTGAGGAAAAAGAGGTGAAGGAACCGGATTTCTCTTGTGGTTATATTACCATTATCGAGAATGGTTTTGCTTTTAAGCAAGATCTACCATTAGTGATGGGAGATAATGTGATTGGTCGCCGTAATAAGGATACGGAAGGTGTAGATGTCCCTATTATCACGAGCGATCCAAGTATGGGGCGTAAGCATTGTGTGATTAATGTAAAGAAAGACACTAATGGCAAGTTCGTTTATATGGTGCGTGACTTTCCTAGCTTGACCGGGACTTTTGTGAAAAATGTATTGGTCGGTAAAAAAGAACAAGTACGTATCGGGGAAGGTTCGATCGTAACGATTGGCGCTACTACTTTTATCTTACATTCGGCGAACGAGGGAGAAGAAGAGGAATAAATATAAAAAACTTCAGAGGCTGTTCCCGTTAATGATCTCGATCTTTAACTTCGGGTCGGAATGATGGCAGATAAGGGATTTTGGCGTTTGTTTTGGGAGTGAGTTATAAGATATATGCTCATTCCGGGATACAGCTCTGAAGTATCACTGAGAAAACAAGGCTCATAGGTATTAAGATTAAGCCGATTAACATAAAGAAATGAAAAGAACCGAAAGAATAGTTGTATTAACTATGGTTAAAATAGGCTCTTAGGGTTTGTTTTTCTAGAAATTAGCTAACTTTTTGTGTGGTTTTTGAAATGTTAATGAGCACGAGGTTAAATAGAAATATGGACAGTCATGGAGCAGGTTCCTAAACAACAGCCGGTAAATAAAACAGCATTCCGGGTATTGGTGGCGTTAAGTGTTACGCATTGTTTGAATGATTCGTTGCAATCCGTTATCTCGGCGGTTTATCCACTTTTCAAGGATGATTTAGCGTTGAGCTTCGCCCAAATCGGGTTGATTACGCTTGTTTATCAATTATCCGCTTCTGTTTTCCAGCCTATAACCGGTTTGGTTTTTGATAAGCGTCCCGTGGCTTGGTCGTTACCTATTGGTATGAGTTTTACGTTGGTCGGCTTGTTGAATCTCGCTTTTTCCTCTACGCTCCATTGGGTCTTGATCTCCGTATTCTTGATAGGTATCGGGTCTTCGGTTTTGCATCCGGAAGCGTCCCGGATCACCTCGCTAGCGTCGGGAGGGCGTAGGGGATTGGCGCAATCGCTTTTTCAAGTGGGTGGTAATTTGGGCGGATCGTTAGGTCCGCTACTGGTTGCTCTATTGGTGGCGCCTTATGGACGGACTCATATCGCTTTGTTTTCTATACTAGCATTCGTCGCTATTTTGGTGATGATTCCTATCTGCCGTTGGTATAAGGCGTATTTGAGTCGGGTGAAATGGCAGAAGAAGTCGGGTGAGACGCATGTGGAGATGCCTCTTTCTTTGGGAAAAACAGTCTTTTCGATCTCGATATTGCTGACCTTGATTTTCTCTAAATATATCTATATGGCTAGTTTGAATAGCTACTATACCTTTTACTTGATCCATAAATTTGGGGTGAGTGTACAGACTTCGCAGATCTGTTTGTTCGTCTTCCTGATCGCTACGGCCATGGGAACTTTGGCGGGTGGTCCTATCGGTGATAAGATAGGACGGAAATATGTGATTTGGGGATCGATTCTAGGGGCAGCCCCATTTAGCTTGTTGATGCCGCATGTGGGATTCGTTTGGACGATCGTGCTTAGTTTTTGCGTGGGGTTGGTCTTATCATCGGCGTTCCCGGCTATTTTGTTGTATGCGCAAGAGTTGCTTCCTTATAAATTAGGTCTTATCTCGGGACTTTTCTTTGGATTTGCTTTCGGTGTGGCGGGTATAGCCTCGGCCGTATTAGGAAATATGGCGGATCATTATGGAATAGAGGCTGTCTACAACGTATGTGGCTTCATGCCTCTTTTAGGACTGGTTACTTGGTTCCTTCCCAACTTGAAAAAGAAGTAAAAACAATCCTCCCTTTTTCGCTGTTATTACTCCAACTGAACGTCAATTACTAAATGAGTTTATGGTGAGTAATATAGTATCTTACAGTATTCTTTTGCTGTATCTTCTTCCATGCGCTTCATGGAGCCAAGGGAACGATGTGGATTTAAGCTTGGAACAATCTCTCGACCTGCTTCATAAGGAAAATAAAAGCTTGAAAATAGCCGGGAAAGAAGTGGAATGGGCTCGGAATGAGCATCAAAAGCTAAACGCTTTTTGGTATCCGTCGGTGAACGCCGCGGGTGCTTTCGTACATATGTCGAATCCGATAGAGGTACGGCAGTCGCTGAGTAAATATACGGAACCGGCGAAGGAGTTTGTCCATAATTATATCCCGGATAATGAGTTGATCATGTCGGTATTGGATAAGATCGGGCAAGGTACTTTCTCGCTTCCGCTAATCTCCCAAAACATCACTTCTATAGACGCTACGGTGACGTGGCCTGTTTTCACGGGAGGAAAACGTATCTACGCGAACAAGATCGGAAAGACGATGGTCTCTATAGCGGAGGTGAATAGGAGCCAAGTGGATGCTAACCAACAATCCTTATTGATCGAGGCTTATTTCGGGCTTCGTCTGGGACAAAGCGTGGTGGACGTAAAAACAGAAGTGTACAATTCTTTGAAAACCCATTATGACCAAGCCCTTAAATTAGAGCAAAACGGGATGATCAATCGGGCCGAGCGTCTGTTCGCTCAGGTGAGTATGGACGAGGCGAAACGAGAACTGGAATCGGCCCGTAAGGATTTAGCGGTCGCCCAACAGGCGTTTAAAAGCTTGATTAATATGGAGGAGGGGAGCGACGTACGTACCACGACTCCTTTATTTATTAATGAGGCGCTTCCTCCGGCCCAATACTTCAAGGATCTGGTTCCGATGAATAATTATATAGTCAATCAATTGAAATTGCAGCAGGTTGTAGCCGATAATCAACTAAAGATCGGCCGGTCCGCTTATGTCCCGAATATCGCTTTATTCGGCAAACAGACTTTGTACGCTGACGGATTGGATAAATATTTGCTGCCTCGTACGATGGTAGGAGTTGGTTTTACGTGGAATATCTTTGATGGCTTGAACCGGGAGAAAACCATCCGGCAGGCAAAGATCGCTAGTCAGTCGCTTCGTTTGGGTAAGGAGAAGGCGATTACGGATCTGGAGGTCGGTATCGATAAATTCTATAGCCAGCTACAAAATGCCTTGGACAATGTAAAAGCTTTGGATACGACGATCGAGATGAGCCGGGAACTGGTCCGGGTGCGGAAGAAATCTTTCCAAGAGGGAATGGCTACTTCTACGGAGGTAGTCGATGCCGAGGTTATGCTGGCGAAGGTGAAGACCGCTTTTCTTTTGGCTTATTATCAGTATGATGTAGCCTTGATTAATCTGCTGTCTGTCTGCGGTACGCCGGAGCAGTTCCACCAATACAAGATGGAGGGAAAGACCGAGGAGCTTTTGGGGAATTGAAAATTGAGAATTGAGAATTGAAAATTTAGGGGTTATGGATAAAACTAAGAGATATTTGAGTGTGGCCTTCGTCGCAGTCTTGGCGATTGTTATCGTTGTCTCGTTGATCGGGATGATCTTGTTGAAAAAGAAGCCGGTGATCTTGCAAGGGCAGATCGAGGCAACGGAAATACGTATCTCCGGTAAGTTACCGGGGCGTATCGATACCTTTCTGGTAAAAGAGGGACAGAATGTACGCCAAGGCGATACCTTGGTAGTCATCAATAGTCCGGAGGCGTTGGCTAAATATCAACAGGTGAACGCCATGGAGAACATCGCGAAGTATCAGCACCAGAAAGTGGATGAGGGTACACGAAAGCAAATCATCGCTTCCTTGCAACAATTGTGGAATAAATCCAAATCGGATTTACAATTGGCGAAGATTACCTATGATCGGGTGAATGCCTTGTATAAAGATAGCGTGGTAACCTCACAGCGTAAAGATGAGGTGGAGGCCATGTATAAAGCGGCCGAAGCCGCCGAACGTGCCACTTATAGCCAATATCAAATGGCGGTAGACGGGGCGCAGATACAAGATAAGGAGAGTGCCCGCTCGTTGGTGACGGCGGCGCAAGGAACCGTGGAGGAGGTAGCGGCTCTTTTACAGGACGCTCGGTTGACGGCTCCGGAATCGGGACAAATCTCCGCTATCTTCCCGAAACGGGGAGAGTTGGTTGGGGCCGGGATGCCAATCATGAACTTAGTCGTATTAGATGACGTGCATGTGGTATTGAACGTACGTGAGGATCGTTTGCCTTTATTTAAGATGGGAGGAACGTTTGTCGCCGATGTACCGGCGATCGATAAGAAGGATATTGAGTTCAAGATCAATTATATCAGTCCGTTGGGCAGTTTCGCTACTTGGAAATCTACCAAGCAGACAGGTAGCTATGACTTGCGGACCTTCGAGATACATGCCTTACCGGTGGAGAAGGTGGAGGGATTGCGTCCCGGTATGTCCGTACTCTATCAACTCCCTTGATACTATCCGGTTGTAGAGACGGGGCACGCCCCGTCTCTACAACTAAATAATTTATTGTCGCTATGCTAAAGAAGAGTCCTTTCTATATGGTTTTACGTCGGGAACTGGATCGCATGGTTTCCCGGAAGTTATACTTCGGGGTGTGTATCGTGCTGCCTCTGTTCTGTATATTCTTCATGTCTACGATTTTCGGAAGCGGGCAGATGGAGAACATACCGGTAGCGGTAGTGGACCAAGACAACACCTCCATGTCCCGGGAGATCATCCGGCAGGTAGAGGCGGTACCGACTTTCCGGGTAACCCGGCATTATACGGACCAAGAGACCGCTCGCCATGCTACCCAAGCAAAAGAAATCTACGGTTATTTAGTGATCCCCAACCAGTTTGAGGCGGATGCCACGGCGGGGCGTGACGCTACTTTATCGTATTATTACCACTATGCCTTGTTGAGCGTGGGCGGTGAGGTACGTGGTGCCTTCGAGACCCTGCTGCGTACGCTTTCCCTCGCCCCGGTGGTTGTGCAAGCTACGGCGATGGGGCTGGGAGAGAATCAGATAACCACCTTCCTATTACCGGTACGATCCAGTAGCCACCCGCTGTTCAACCCGGATCTGGATTATTCCGTTTATCTGAGCAATCCTTTTTTCTTTGTCTTTTTCCAAGTGATCATTTTGCTGGTTACGGTGTACGCTATCGGTAGCGAGATCAAGTTCCGGACAGGCGATGAGTGGCTGGAGGCGGCACGGATGAACATGTTCGTGGCGGTGGTGGGCAAGCTGCTCCCTTATACGATTATCTTTTGTATCATGAGCGTCTTCGCTAACTACATCATGTTCGGGGTCATGCATATTCCTTTCGCTTGCGGTTTCTGGCCGTTGAACCTGACGGCGATCTTGTTCGTGGTCGCTACGCAAGCGTTGGCGGTATTCCTGTTCTCGTTGTTTCCCGCTATAGCGATCGTGATTAGCGTGGTGTCGATGGTCGGTTCGCTGGGGGCTACTTTATGCGGCGTTACTTTCCCGGTCGATTCCATGTACGCTCCCGTACATTACGCCTCGTACCTGTTTCCGGTACGGCATTTCGTGGAGATCAACCAGAACTTATTGTATGGCGATTACGGATTCCCTTATACATGGGTAAACGTAAGTTCGTTGTTTGCGTTTATGTTATTGGCATTGGTGCTGTTGCCACATTTGAAAACCGCTATTTTAAGTCATAAATATGAGAACATCCGATAATATGAAAGGAACCTTGGCGGATATCGCTTCCTTGGTCAAGGACGAGTTTAAGACGATCTCCACGAGCTACGCTATCTTGCTCGTCTTGGTAGGAGGTATATTTCTCTATGGCCTGCTGTATAATTATATGTATGCCCCGGATCTGGTGCGTAACGCCCCGGTGGTAGTCGTCGATGACTCACAGACCGACTTGAGCCGGGAGTACATCCGTTTGCTGAACGCCACTCCGCAAGTCTCGGTAATCGCCGATGGTTTGGATTACGCCGAGGCGCAGGAGTGGATGAAGGAGGGGGATGCCGTAGGAATCTTGTATCTTCCCTCTGATTTCGAGACCCGGGTGGCACGAGGGAATGAGTCCCTGTTTATCATGTACCAGACGACAAGCGCCTTCCTATATTATATGGCGATGCAGGAGGCTTCCAGCGGTGCCATGTTGGCGTTGAACGATCGGTATCGTCCGGAGATGTTGGTGTTCTTGCCCCAGCAAGACGCTTCCAAGATCGTTTCGGCGCAACCCATATCAGTGGTCGGGACGGCGTTGTATAATTTTACGGAAGGATATGGAACCTATTTGATCCCGGCGGTATTGATCGTCATTATGTTCCAGACCTTGTTGATGGTGATCGGTATGATAAGCGGGGAAGAGCGGGATTCGGGTACCATCGTTCGTTTCGCCTCCGAGGGATTATCCTTTGGCCGGATCGCTAGGGTGATAATCAGCAAGACCTTTGTGTATTGCGTATTGTATACGATTTTCGCTTTGTTCTTGTTGGGCTTGATACCGCTATTGTTTGGCCTGCCGGATATCGGTAATTATCTGAACACCTTGATCCTGCTGATACCCTTCCTGTTGGCTACCAGCTTCTTTGGGCTGGCCGCCTCTTATTTCTTTACGGACTCGGAGGCTCCGTTATTGATGATCGCCTTCTTCTCGGTAGGCTTGATCTTCCTTTCCGGAGTCTCTTATCCCTTGGAATTGATGCCTTGGTATTGGCAAATGGCCCATTATATCATTCCGGCGGCTCCCGCTACGCTGGCCTATGTACAGCTCAACTCGATGGGAGCGTCGATTGAGCAAGTCGGTGTGGAGTACGTGACGTTGTGGGTGCAATGCGTCGTTTATTTCCTCTTGGCTTGCTGGGTGTACCGGCGGAATATCTTAAAGGCGAGCCGTGCCTTGTCGTCATTGTAGCTCCCGTATCCTCACGTCGATACCGCTACCTTTCAAGGCATCTTTCAACTCGCCGATCTTCGTATCCCCGTAATGGTAAGGGTATAGGATTTTTGGCGAGAACATCTTGGTCGCTTTCGCCGCTTGCGGGACGGTCATGGTATAAGGCTGGTTGACGGGAAGGAAAGCGATATCGATGTCTTTCAGGTCTTTCATCTCCGGGATGTCTTCCGTATCGCCGGCTATATAGACTCTTAGTCCGTCGAACGTGAGGATATAGCCATTATCCCGGTGGCGGGGATGATATTTATCCCGGCCGGGCGTGGTGTTATAGGCGGGGACGGCCTCTATCTTCATATAGCTGATGGAGGTATCCGTATCGCCGTTTTTTAGGACCTTCCCTTTTCCCAGCTTCTTTTGGCTGTTCTCGTTGGCGATGATTTCCGTACCGCTTTTCTCGACGGCTTGTATCGCTTTCGGGTCTAGATGGTCGCCATGCTCGTGGGTGATCAAGATGATATCGGCTTTCGGGAAAGTCGTATAATCGGCGTATTCGGAGACAGGATCTACCTGTATCGAATGATTGTCGTACGTAAGCATCAAGCTGCCGTGCTTGATGAACGTGATGATCAGTTCTTTTCCGCTCTTGGTCTTGAAAGAATCCGAGGCGAAGTTACTAGCGGAGGCTAAGCTCGCCATGAATAAACTACACATAAGCATACATGATTTTAGTCTCATAATCTCGCGGTTTTTTATAAGTGTTTCCGCGAATATACTCATAATAGATTAATTCCCTAATTTGTTCGCCTATCCGGTATAAATATTTACATTTGCGACGTATATTCTGATAACATGAAAACGAAATGAGAAGAATTGTTCTGTTGATTACGATTTGTTGCCAAGTATTTTGGGTGGCGGCGCAAAAGAAAGTGCCCAAATGGATGGATAAGCAACGAAAGGCGGTGGTTACCGTTACTACTTATGGAAAAGATAACCAGAAGAAAGCGTCCGGTACGGGATTTTTCATTACCGAGACCGGTGAGGCGTTGTCCGGCTATTCCTTGTTTAAGGACGCGGCGAGGGCGACCGTGACCGACGCCGACGGTAAAGAATATCCGGTAAGCCGCATCTTGGGGGCTGATGAATTATATGACGTGATCAAGTTCAAGGTAGAGGTTCCGAAGAAAGCTGTGTTCTTGCCGATCGCCCGTGAGCCGATCTCGCAAGGAGTTATCGCTTATCTGATGCCTTACTCGACCGGTAAGATCACGAAGTTCGGGGAAGGACCGGTCTCGGAGGTCAGTAAGTTGAAGGAGCCGTTCAGCTATTATAAATTGTCGATGGCGCTGGAGAGCGGGCAGGTAAACGCTCCTGTATTGACGGCGGACGGCGAGGTGTTCGGCTTGGCGCAGGAAGATGCGTCGGGGAAGAAGGAAGATTCCTACGCGGTCTCGGCGGGATACGCGAATAGCTTGACGATCCAGTCGGCGGACGCCTTTAATTCCACCTATAGCCGGATTGGTATCCGGAAGGCGTGGCCGTCGGACGTGAGCCAAGCGCAGGTTTCCTTATATCTGATGGCAAGCTCGCAAGACCCAAAGACGTATCTGGCTACCTTGAATGATTTCATCGCCACTTTCCCGGATTCTCCCGACGGGTATTTGAACCGTGCCAATCATTACGCTTACCACCGTGCGGATCTGGCTCCTACGGAGGCCGAGCAGGGGGCTTATCTGGATAAGGCGTTGGAAGATATAAACACGGCTTCCCGCTTCAGCGAGCGGAAAGGGGATATCTGGTTCAACCGAGCCAAGCTGATCTACGGCGTGGCCGCTGCGGATACGACCTTGAATAAGGAGCAGTGGACCGTCGATGCCGCTACCGAGGCGATACAAAAAGCGATCGGGGAGGAGGACTTGCCGGTCTATCGCCAATTGGAAGGGGACATCCATTTTTATAAAGGAGATTTCGAGCAGGCGTTCGATGATTATATGAAGGTGAACGATAGCGATATGGCATCCTCTACCTCTTGGTATTGGGCGGCGAAGGCGAAGGCGAATATCCGGGGCGCTAACTTCGGGGATATCATCGCCTTGCTGGATAGCGCCATCGCCAAATGCGGCAACCCGCCAACGAACGAGGCCGCTCCCTATATCTTGGAACGGGTGGATCTCCGCTTGAAACTGATGCAATACAAGGAGGCCGTGGACGATTATGATTTATACTACGATCTCTTGAAAGGACAGGTCGGCGACCGCTTCTTCTATTACCGCGAGCAAGCGAAGTTCCGCATGAACGATTTCCCCGGCGCCTTGGCCGATATCCAATCCGCGATCCGCTTGAATCCGGGCGACCCGACTTATCCGGCGGAGGAAGCGTCCGTATATATCCGTATGGAAAACTATGATCAGGCGTTGAGGAGCTTAGAGAATGCCTTGCGGATCGCTCCGGATTTCGCCTCTTGCTACCGTCTGCGAGGCATCTGCTACGTCCGTCAGGGTAAGAAGGCGGAAGCGTGCGAGGCTTTCAACAAGGCGAAGGAGTTGGGTGATCCTGTCGTGGACAAATTAATAAAGGAACATTGTAAGTGACGAGATATCCGGGCAGGTATGCACGTCCGTATCTACCCAGCTGTACGTCCGTATCTGTCCGGTTGCAAGTCCGTATCTGTCCGGTTGCAGGTCCGTATCTGTCCGGTTGCACGTCCGTATCTGTCCGGTTGCACGTCCGTATCTGTCCGGTTGCACGTCCGTATCTACCCGGTTGCAGGTCCGTATCTGTCCGGTTGCAGGTCCGTATCTGCGCGGTTGCAGGAATGTATCTGCCCGGATGTAAGGCACCGCTTATCTCCCTATGAACTTCTTGAACGCCTCTACCTTGTCGTTCAATATCAATTCCTCCGGAAATCGTGTCTCTTGCAATAACTCGTAGATATGATCGTACCGGGCTATATCGAAAGATATATGCGCGTCGCTACCTAAAATCACAGGAACCTCGTATTTCTTGCATAGGCGCAAGATCGTGAGGTTATTATCCCGGGCGGTGAGTTTCTTGCGGACCGGGTTGAGAGAGCTGTTGTTGATCTCCAGCAACGTGTGATGCTCTTTGGACGCTAATACGATAGGCTCGAAATCCACCTCGGCCGTGCCGTCTCCCGGGTGGCTGATGATGTGGACATGCGGGTTGCGGATCGCCCCGATCATCGCCTCCGTGTTCTGCTCGACCGTTCCCGGTTTGTAGCAAAGCGAGTGGATGCCCGCTATCCGGATATCCAGCATCGGGAAGTACTCCTCGCCCAGATCGATCGTACCCTTATAGTCGATGATGTTCAATTCCGCCCCGAGCAATAACTCGACACCGTATATCCGGCGGGGAACCACGTGCAGATTGCGGAAGTAAATCGGGGAGCACGTCCCCGGTATGCCGGGGGCATGCTCTGTTATACCTAGTAACTTCAATCCTTTCTCGGAGGCGGCCGCTGCCATTTCTTGCAGGGTGCTAAAGGCATGCCCACTGGCTACCGTATGGGTATGCACGTCAAGTAACGTCTTCATAAATTCGTCTTTAACCTACCCGCGAAGGTAGTTATTATTTGGTGGATACCCAATTCCCGGATAAAATAAGCGTCGTGCGAGATCAGCAAGATCGTGCCCCTGTACGCACGGACCATGGAGGTGATAATCTCGATGCTTTGGATGTCGAGATTATTGGTCGGCTCATCTAGGATAAACAGGTCCGGAGTCTGGTTACTGATCATCAAGCAACAGAATGCCAACCTCATTTTCTCGCCTCCGCTCAGCTTCCCGCAGCTCTTCTCCCACGTGTCGTGCGGGAAGAGGAAACGGTTTAGCAATGTCTTGATCTCGTGCTCTTGGAAATGACGCTCGTTAAAGGCTTGCGCTTGCTCGTACACCGTCCGGTCGTTCCGGACGATCGAGTATTCTTGGTCGATATAGATAGAGGAGAAATCCGCACGGATCAAGGAACCGCTACGAGGCGGTAACTGGCCGGTAATCAACTTCAGCAAAGTCGTCTTGCCTGAACCGTTATCGCCTTGTATCAGCCACCGTTCCCCACTCTTGATCTGGAAGCTCATCGGGGAGAGCCATAGATCGCCGGCCTCGGCGTAACCGAAATTGATCTCCTTGGCGGTAACCAATATCTTGCCTTCGTGTAAGCCGGATGCGCTGAAATCCAGTTTCATGCCTTGAAGGTCGGGTAGGGAGGAGCGCATTTGCTTTAGCTCGTTGGCAAGGTTCTCCATCTTGTCCTCGTGAACCTCTTTTAGTTTGGAGGCGCTTTTCTCGGCGTTCTCCTTCAAGGCACCCATCATGATCTTGGGGATTCCTTTCTGGATGCTTTGTTTCTTTCCCCGGGATTCATGCTTTTGTTTTCGCTCGGCTACCTCACGGGCGGTTTTCCTGACCCTGCGAAGCTCTTTCTCCTTCGCTTCCAGTTTCTCTTGCATGGAAGCCTGTTCCTGTTCTTTTTGTTCCTTGTAGAAATCATAATTACCCCCGTAAAGGGTGATCCCCCCGACGGATAATTCCGCTATGGAAGATAATAGGTTCAATAAGGTACGATCGTGGCTGACGACCAGCAAGGTGATGCGGCAAGACGTGATGAAATCGTATAACTTCTCCCGGCTACGCCTATCCAGATGGTTGGTCGGCTCATCCAATAGCAGGATCGAGGGTTGGTGGATCTCGATTCCGGAGAGGAAAACTTTGGTTTTCTCGCCGCCGCTTAATGTGCGCATCGGTTGGGAAAGGAGGATATGCTCCAAACCCCAAGCGTGCAGGGCGGCGAGGCTCCGTTCCTCGATCGTCCAGTCATCCGCCAGCGTATTGAAATTAGAGAGGGAGGCGTCGCCCTCGGTAATCGCCCGCAAGGCTTCTAGTTTCCCGTCGATACGTAGGGCCTGAGCCACCGTCTGGTTATCATATTGCCCGAAATGCTGGGGTACGTAATAGGGTGGGGTCGGATAGATAATCTCCCCTTCCTGCGCTTGCAAGGTTCCAGCCAAGATACGGAGGAAAGTAGATTTTCCCGATCCGTTGTTCCCGACTAAGGCTACCTTTTGCCCCTTGTTGATCGTTAAGTCGATCCCCTTGAATAAGACTTGGTTGTCCGGATGTATATACGTGATTTTTTGCGCTACGATACTCATAGTGTGAACTGATTTAAAATGTGAGATACTAAAATGGATAAGAAATACCGATGATGATCGGTTTCACGATAGCCTCGAATCTGTCGTCACGAAATCAGCCCTATACGGATAGAGGGCTTTCCGGATGGAAAGAACGACATCTTGAGATAAATTAAGCGGCTATTCTCATTGGAGTAATTATATAGTTATATAGGGACGCAAAGGTAGGAATAGTTTTGGGTTTAGGCAAATGAGTATATACTTTCATGTACAAAAGGGTATGCTTTTGCCCTTGAAAGTATATACTTATGGGGATAAATCCTAGAATTTCTTTGTTTGCTTAAGGATATAGAACTTGGCTAAGTCGCCCGTGACGGGTTGCTTCTGCTGGTCCAGCATTTTCAGTTGGCCTTCCTCTACCTTATAATACGTGATGTCTCCCCCTTCTTGTTTCGCCGTCAAGATGTTACCGTCCAGCGTGTAAGTTCCCTTATCATTAAAAATACCGTCTTTCTCGTCAATATATTCGGAGCGGAGGGTAAAGGTTTTATCCTTGTTCAATGTCAAGGTCGTTTTAATACCCGGCGAGCTGGCGGCCGGTAATGTCCCTTCGTAAACACCCCAGTAATCCAAGGAAGTCTCTGCGTTGTGCATATCCGGTACTTGGGCGGTTTCCTGCTTGTTCTTGTCTGTTTGCGTGGCGTCTGCCTTTGGGTTGCCGCTACAGCTGAATAGGGCTGCGGCTACCGCTACTACTAATACATATTTTTTCATGTCATTCAATTGAATTATAAGTTCTCGTTATTTAAAACCAGTTTGTAGGTTGTTTTGTTGCGTACCGATATTCAAATAATAAGGATCGTGTCTGGGTTCCATCTGGCGAAAAAGCATTATCTTTGTGTTGTAAAACATAGATAACATTTTTATTCGTAAGATTATGTCATTACCAAACGATCCGATGATGCTATTCAGCTTCATCAATATGAAACTTCGTGACAATTATTCTTCCCTCGACGATTTATGCGAGGATTTGCAAGTGAACAAGAAATCCCTTCTTACAAAGCTTAAAGACGCTGGTTTTGAATACAGCCCGGAGCATAATAAGTTCTGGTGATCGGGAGTGATCCTAGCCCGGTAAACCTATGAGATTCGAACCATAAGTCAATGACTTACGTATCGTAATCCATTGACTTACGATGCGTAATCCAATGGATCGCATACCCCGGTCGACAAGGTTGTCTCCATCAAGTCTCACTCGATATAGTTCTTGACGATCTCTTTCCGGTCCGTGTACTTCGGATACTTAAAAGCCGGTATGCCGAGCGCCATGATCGCTTGTATCTTGCCGTCGATCCCTAGCGTCTTGGCGAGCGTATCTTTTCCTTCCTGCCGGATGGCGGTGAGCACAAAGCCCATATAGATCTGGCTTACCCCAAGCGATTGCGCCATCAAGGAGGCGTTTTGATAAGCGAGGTTAGCGTCCTCACTTCCGAATCGGTTGGACTTCGGTGTATGGATCAGTAGCAGGGCGGTGGCTTTCCGGAGAATCGGATCTTTACCCGCCTTGTGTTCCTCTTTCAACCGATTGAATACCGGTACGTATTTATAGACATCCTTCATAAACGGCTTGACCACACATTTCACGACGGGATTCAATAATAGCTTCGCCAAGGAGTCGAACACGCCTATCGTATAATCGCTCACCTGCCGTAGCTTTCGCGGATCGGTGACGACGGTGAACGAGAGACTTTGGGAGTTTGTAGCCGTCGGCGCAGAATGAGCGGCCTCCACGATCTTGTCCAGCATCTCCTTGGGTACGGGCCTCGAGGTCAATGTCCGGTTGGAACGGCGTGACTTGATCAGCAACATCACCTGCTCCGGCGTAGGCATCTGGCTGTAATCGATCGTATGCGTTTTCTCCGGCGGGAATTCGCTGTGTAGCACGGAACCGGTCGGACATACGTCCACGCAATGCCCGCAAACGATGCAGCTTTCCACACGTACCAGCCCGATCGTCTCTCCGGCCCTTTCTTGCGTGAATATATCCGAAGGGCATACCCGTACGCATTTCCCGCATTTGATGCAACTCTCTTGGTCTATGTTTAGTGTCATCCTTTTCCTCCTTTTGATAAGTAAAATAAAAACTCCTGCAACCATCAAGATTACAGGAGTCTATATATAAACAATTATTTTATTGTTTAGTTGATTACTTCTTCATAGCTTCCTCGATAGCAACCGCTACGGCAACCGTAGCACCTACCATCGGGTTGTTACCCATACCCAAGAATCCCATCATTTCTACGTGAGCAGGAACGGAAGAAGAACCAGCGAACTGAGCGTCACCGTGCATACGGCCCATTGTATCCGTCATACCATAAGAAGCAGGACCAGCGGCCATGTTGTCCGGGTGCAAAGTACGGCCCGTACCACCACCAGAAGCAACAGAGAAATACGGGTGACCGTTCTCCATACATTCTTTCTTATAAGTACCGGCTACCGGGTGTTGGAAACGAGTCGGGTTTGTAGAGTTACCCGTGATAGATACGTCAACACCTTCCTTACGCATGATAGCTACACCCTCACGAACGTCGTCAGCGCCGTAGCACTTAACTTTCGCACGAAGACCGTTAGAGTAAGCTTTCTCCTCGATAACGTTCACCTCACCTGTCATGTAGTCGAACTGAGTCTGTACATACGTGAAACCGTTGATACGAGAGATGATCTTAGCGGCATCCTTACCTAAACCGTTCAAGATAACACGCAACGGCTCTTTACGAACCTTGTTTGCCATCTCGGCGATCTTGATAGCGCCCTCAGCTGCGGCGAAAGACTCGTGTCCAGCCAAGAAAGCGAAACACTTCGTCTCCTCACGAAGCAAACGAGCGGCCAAGTTACCGTGGCCGATACCCACCTTACGGTCATCCGCAACAGAACCAGCGATACAGAATGCCTGCAAACCGATACCGATAGCCTCGGCAGCCTCGGCAGCGTTCGTACAACCTTTCTTGATAGCGATAGCGGCACCTACTACGTAAGCCCAGCAAGCGTTCTCGAAACAGATCGGTTGAGTTTCCTTACACATTGTATAAGGGTCGATACCCTTAGCATCGCAGATAGCCTTTGCGTCTTCGATACCGTTGATACCATATTCGTTTAATACCGCGTTGATATGATCAATACGACGGTCATAACTTTCAAATAAAGCCATATTATTTTTTTACTTTTTAAAATTCTTATTTACTAGGAATAAAGATATCAGAAAGTTGAAAACCAATACACCGCCACAACAAGCCACGTAAAACGCCAACCACGGTTTCTCCGGCTTCATCACGAAATACGTGATAAGCGTAGCCACAGCCGTGATAACACTCAGCCCGATGAGGACACGTGTAAATGTTTTCTTATTCATTACGAGGATCGATATATTTTACAGCTTCTTTGAAACGACCGTAAGAGCCTTTCGCCTTTTCCAGTGCCTCGTTAGCGTCCATACCCTTCTTAACCATATCCATGAATTTACCCAAGTGGATGAATTCATAACCGATTACTTCGTCATCAGCGTCTAATGCCATGCGCGTGCAATATCCCTCGGCCATCTCCAAGTAGCGGGGACCTTTAGCCAATGTACCGAACATCGTACCCACTTGGCTACGCAAACCTTTACCAAGGTCTTCCAAGCCAGCGCCTACAAGCAGACCTCCCTCTGAGAAAGCGGACTGTGTACGACCGTAGACGATCTGCAAGAACAACTCGCGCATAGCGGTGTTGATAGCGTCACAAACAAGGTCTGTGTTCAATGCTTCCAAAAGAGTTTTACCCGGAAGGATCTCAGAAGCCATAGCCGCTGAGTGAGTCATACCGGAACAACCGATTGTCTCTACAAGAGCCTCTTGGATGATTCCTTCTTTAACGTTTAATGTCAGCTTACATCCACCTTGTTTCGGCGCGCACCAACCGATACCGTGAGTCAAACCAGAGATATCAGTGATCTGAGTTGCTCTAACCCACTTTCCTTCTTCAGGAATCGGAGCGCACTGGTGGTTAGCTCCCTTCTTTACAACACACATGTGTTGAACTTCATGTGAATAAATCATAATCGCTAATTTATTATATTAAAGTGTAATAAAACCTTATGCTAATTTTATAGTAATATCGCTTTCTCTAAAGATCGCACAAAGATAGATTTTTTAATCCAGCCATGCAAGAGGCGGGATTTGTTATTTGTCGTTAGGGTATGGTTTTAACGGTTCCCCATTTAACAGGATCTCGTACGTGATAGGGGCGATCTTTTTCATCATAAGGCCTACTCCGCAATATTTTTCTTGCGACAAGCGGATCGCCTTGTCTATCTTGGCTGCGTCTTCCTTGTTCCCTTGGATATGGTAGGTCATGTGGAATGCGGTGTATACCATGGGGATGGTGTCGGAGCTCTCGGCCTTCACGTCAATGGATACTTTCTCGAAACGTACCCTCATCTTGTTGAACAAAGGGATTACGTCCATGGCGCTGCATCCGGCTAAGGCTACGAGCATTAGGGCTTTGGGACGGGGGCCCTCGTCGTTGCCCCCGTTCTCCATATCCCTGTCTATTGTCACCTTATGCCCGTCTAGCAAGGTCTCGAATGTCAAGTCCTTTTCCCAGTTTAGAGTGATTTGAGCGGACATGTTATTCTTGTTTATTTTAGTATTTCTTGAAGTTTAGCGTCGATCTCCTCGCCATGTAGGTTCTTGGCGATGATCGTTCCGTCCTTATCCACCAATACGGTGTGAGGGATGCTGTTTACCCCGTATAGTTGAGCACCGGAGTTTTTCCAGCCTTGCAAGTCGGAGAGTTGGGTCCATGTGATATTCAGGTCCTTTACGCCTTTCGCCCATGCGTCAGCCTTGCTATCCAAGGAGATGCCAACTATCTCGAAACCTTTGTTCTTGTATTTCTTGTAAGCGGCTACCAAATTCGGCATATCCCGGCGGCAAGGAGGACACCAGCTTGCCCAAAAATCGATCAACACGATGTTCTTGCCATTGCCTACGAACTCGGATAACTTGTGCGTCTTACCGTTCGGGTCGGCCATCTCGAAGTCCACGAACTTCTTGCCTACGGCTACGGTTTTCAGTACATCTAGGTGAGCCATGAGCTTATCGATGTTCGGAACGGCCTTGAAAGCGGAGTCCGCCTTGGCGATAATCTCGTTCTGGGCAGCCTCGTCCAAGCTATAACGGAAATCGTATAATAACTTGGCGGCGGATTGCTTGGTCGTATTATTCAATATGTAAGTCTTGACGGCATCGGTTACCTTTTGGTCGATCTCGTCATATTTCTTCTCGGCGGCGCTTACGACTTCCTTGTCCTCAGATTTCATGTCGGCGGAAAGCTTCTCCAAATCCGCACGCAAAGTCTTCATTTGTGCTTGCAGGGCTTTCAATCCGTCATTCTCCGGTGTTCCAGAAACGGCGGAAGCGGCCTCGTCAAGAACAGCCTGTAATTTACCGTTCTCCAGTACGAATACGCTTGTAAAAGGAGCGTTCTCGCCGGAAGCGGCACGTTTGGGTTCCACGACATCCTCGGCGAAGGCGAGTTTGCGTAGGGCAGGGGCGTTCTGTGTTCCTTTGAACGTGAACGTGCCGTTCTGCACCAATGCGCTATCCATTGGGGCGGCGTCTTGTACGCCATATTCATACAGGTAAACGTATTTTCCGTTTAGATCGGTGTTCGCTACGGTACCGTTGATCTCGTAACCCGGTTTTTCGCTGCATGCGGCTAGGAGCAGAGCTGATGCGGCAAGAGTAAGATACTTTTTCATTTTGTATTTGTGTTATGTAAGTAATGTATTAAAATATGGAATATTGACTTCGCGAATATACGAAGTCTTTTGGGAAAAAACGTTGCCCGATGACATTTACATAAGGCTTTGCTCCGAAAAAAGAAATATTCTCGCTTATCTTATCTGTAGAAGAGTGAATTTTTAAGTATAGTGTTGTTTTTCAATTTATTGCAGTTTTGTTGTTTTTTATGCTTAGGAAACTTTAGTTTCTTCTAGGGAAAACAAAAGTTTTCCTATGAATAAACAAAAGTTTCTCCCGTATAAAACTCTTGTTTCTATCGGAAGAAACAGATGTTTCTTTTAGAAGGTCGGCTATGTCTCCAATGAAAATCTGTCCGAGTTATTGAAATAAGTGGAGTTTTATGTACTTTTGAGGACTAAACAACGGACGATTGAGACAATGACATTTAAAGAAGTACTTCAAAGATTCCGTACCGGATCTTTTACCGAAAGAGAAAAGGGAGCGAAGTTTGAGAAACTGATGAAGAGATGGTTCCAAACGGACCCTCGCTATGCGGATAAATTGCAGGAGGTTTGGCTTTGGGAGGAATTTCCGGGAAAAAAGGATTTCGGCGGGAAAGATCTTGGTATAGACTTGGTGGCGAAAACTGATTTGGGTGATTATTGGGCCATCCAGTGTAAATGCTATGACGAGAAGGCCGTCATAAGCAAGGCGGTCGTAGACTCCTTTATATCCACCGCTCATCGTGCGTTTATAGATGATTTAACCTTGAAGACCACGTATTTCAGTAACCTGATCTGGGTTTCTACCACCTTGCGCTGGGGAGCGAATGCGGAAGAGACGTTGAAAGGTCAAGACATTTCGGTGACTCGTATCAATATGCATGAGTTGGAGGCTTCTCCGGTTGATTGGGATAAACTCTTGAAAGGGGATACGGGAAAAGCGGCTTTACGGGAAGGTAAACAGCCTCGCAAGCATCAGTTGGAAGCGATGAAAGCGGCTCATGAATATTTTAGGGTACATGACCGGGGAAAACTAATCATGGCTTGTGGAACGGGAAAAACGTACACCTCCTTGGAGATCATAGAGCAAGAGACCGGGGGCAAGGGACTGATTTTATTCATGGTCCCCAGTATCGCTCTTTTAGGACAATCGCTGAATGCTTGGATGACAGATACGAAATACAGGATGAAGGCTGTTTGTATTTGCTCGGATTCCAAGGCTTCCAAAAGGAACGATTTCGATAATGACGAGACGAGTATCATCGATAACCCATTGCCCGCCACGACAAATATCAACTCGATAAAACGGCAATTATTAGGCTATAAGGATACGGACGGACTGGTTGTCGTATTCTCGACCTATCAAAGTATAGATGTCTTGGCCGAGGCGCAGCGAGCGCTATTGGAGGCTGATCCGTCTTATGGTATATTCGATTATATCGTTTGCGACGAGGCGCATCGGACAACCGGTTTTAAGCAAAAAGGTCGTGATGAGAGTCATTTTACTAAAATACATGACAATGACTTGATCCGGGGGAAAAAGCGTCTTTACATGACGGCTACCCCACGTTATTATAATGACAATGCCAAGGCGACGGCTAAAGACAAGGATTTAGTGTTGTGGAGCATGAATAACCCGGACTATTATGGCGAGGAGTTTTTCCGGATCGGATTCGGACGTGCCGTGCGTGAGGGACTGCTGACGGACTATAAGGTATTGGTGCTGACGATTAGCGAGGATGATATCCCGGATTCTATCCTAGAGGATGTCAAGGATAAGCAACAAAAGGAAATAAAGATGGACGACGCCAGTAAGCTCATCGGTTGTATCAATGGCTTGTCCAAACGTATAAAAGGAGATAAGGGGGTTACGAAGGAGGCGGACCCGGTATTGATGCGGAGGGCCGTGGCGTTTTGCTCGACCATTAATCCGAGTGAGCGGGGGAGCGGTATCTCTTCCAAGGGGTTTGCTGCCGTGATGCCTACGATGGTGAGAAAATATAAGGAATCCTTGTCGGAGGAAGTACGGGAAGAGGTCGTGGATATCGAGGTTCAACATATCGACGGGGCGATGAATGCCGCTACACGGGAGGAGAAGATCGCTTGGCTGAAGGAGGAGACCGGCAATCCGAACGAGTGCCGTATTCTATCGAACGTGCGTTGCTTGTCCGAAGGGGTGGATGTGCCGGCTTTGGACGCTGTTCTTTTTGTCGCCGCCCGTAATAGCGAGGTGGATGTCGTGCAGAGCGTGGGGCGTGTGATGCGTACGTTCCACAAGGGGGCTTCGGATGAGAAGAAATATGGTTATATCATTGTCCCGGTAGTCGTTCCGGCGGATGTGGAGCCGGAGAAGGCGATGGAGGATAACGAGCGTTTTTCCGTGGTCTGGAAAATCTTGAATGCCTTGCGTGCCCACGATGATGAGTTTAACGCTACGGTCAATAAGATACATTTGAATAAGGTGAAGCCTCCCAAGGTGGTTGTCGCCGGGATACCGCAAGGCTCGGGCCGGATGCATGGGAAGGATTGGATGCTTGATCCGCAGGATCAACAGACGGGGGCGACCGAGCTAAGTAATGAGGAGATCGCTCGCCAGTTGGAACTTCGTTTCGGTTCTTTGCAAGATGGGATCTACGCGAAGATGGTCGAGAAGGTCGGAGATCGCCTGTATTGGGAGAACTGGGCGAGGGAGATCGGTTTGATCGCCCAGAAATTTATAGAGCGCATCGCCCGTGTCGTGAAAGAGGGATTGCACAAAGAGGCTTTCGTTGAATTCTTGAATGGCTTGCAAAAGAGCTTGAACCCTTCCATTGACGAGGGACAAGCGGTGGAGATGCTGGCGCAGCATATGATTACACGTCCGGTATTCGATGCCTTGTTTAAGGACTATCAGTTTGTCAAGAATAATGCGGTCAGCCGTAGTATGCAACGTATGTTGGAGCTACTGGAGAGCGAGGCCATGGAAAAGGATACGGAGGTATTGAATAAATTCTATGAGAACGTGCGCATGAACGTAGGCGATATTGACAATCTGGAAGGAAAGCAGACGCTTATCAAGAATCTGTATGAGAAGTTCTTCAAGGGTGCTTTCCCGAAGACCGTGGATAAGCTGGGTATTGTTTATACACCCGTGGAATGCGTGGATTTTATTATCCATTCCGTTGACGATATCTTGCGCAAGGAATTTGATTGCAGCCTTTCGGATGAGAATGTGCATATCTTAGATCCTTTCACGGGGACAGGTACTTTCATTACCCGTTTGCTACAAAGCGGTTTGATCCGTCCGGAGGATCTGGAACGTAAATATAAGAATGAGATTCATTGCAATGAGTTGGTCTTGCTTGCTTATTATATCGCTGATGTCAATATCGAGAGCGTCTTTCATAGTCTCGTAAAGCGAGATACTTATTTGCCGTTCGAGGGCATTTGCTTAACGGACACTTTCCAGACAACCGAGAACGAGGAGAATGTTTTGGATCAGACTTGGTTTCCCGAGAATGCGGCGAATGTGGATAAGCAAAAGAAAGCTCCGGTACGGGTTATAATGGGTAATCCTCCGTACTCGGTCGGACAGAAATCGGCGAATGATAATGCGCAGAATTTGAGTTACGCTCATTTGGATAAACGGATTGCCGAGACGTATGCCAAAGCCGCTCAAGCGACTAATAAGAACTCTCTTTATGATAGTTATATTAAGGCGTTTCGTTGGGCGAGTGATCGTATTGCGGATTGCAAGGATGGGGGTGTGGTAGCTTTCATTAGTAATGGGGCTTGGATTGATGGAAATGCTCAAGAAGGATTTAGGAAATGTCTTGAGGATGAATATTCGAGTGTATATGTGTTTAATTTAAGGGGAAACCAACGTACGAGTGGTGAGTTGTCTCGTAAAGAAGGCGGTAAAATATTTGGTTCAGGTTCTCGTACGCCTATATCAATTACTCTTTTAGTAAAGAACCCGGCAAAGAAAGGGAAAGCGACGATTTATTATCATGATATCGGTGATTATTTATCACGTGAGCAGAAGCTTAAAAAGATTAGTGAGTTTGGTTCCGTTGATTCTAGTGAATTACAGTGGGAGATTGTTGCTCCGAATGAGAAAGGGGATTGGATTAACCAACGAGGAGGTATATTTGATTCATTGATAATCTTGGGAGACAAAGAGGATAAAAATAATAAACAAGTAGTGTTTGTTCCATTTTATAGTAGAGGACTGGCCACTGCGAGAGACGCATGGTGCTATAATTCGTCATCCGAATCATTGAATGCTAATATTAAACGGTCTATGGATTTTTATAATGATCAGAGATATCAATTGTCAAAAGGATTTATAAAAGATGTAGAATATGACTTAACACAAATAAGTTGGACTACCAGTGTCTTGAACTTAGCTTTAAAAAATCAGGAAATAACCCAAGATAAAATTGGAGAAAAGGTGATAAGTCTTTATAGGCCTTTTTTTAAACAGATAGGATATTATTCTCGTTTTTGGAATGAGCGTGTTTATCAATTGCCTAAACTTTTTCCAACATCTAAATATAAAAATTTAGTGATTTGCGTGAAAGGAATCGGAGACAAAGATTTCTCTTGTTTAATTGCTGATTGCATTCCTGATCTTCAAGTTATTTTTAATGGTCAATGCTTCCCTCTCTACTGGTACGAAGAAAACAAGAACAAGCAGCAAACCTTGTCCTTATTCGATACCGAATCAAGCGATGATTACATCCGTCGAGACGGAATCACCGACTGGATACTGAAAGAAGTCCGTACCCGTTTCGGTAATGCCCGGAAGATCACGAAAGAAACCATCTTCTACTATGTGTATGGCTTGCTTCATTCCCCGAAATACCGGGAAGCCTTTGCGGCCGATTTGAAGAAATCCTTACCACGTATCCCGATCGTGGAAGATATAGACGCATTCCTCGATTTCTCCTATGCGGGTAAGCAACTGGCTAATCTGCATCTGAATTATGAGGAAATACCTGCGTATGAGGGCGTGACAGTCATTGGCGACAGGCAAAAGGAGGAAGCCCCGGATGGTCGTATGATTGCCGGAACTACGGATCTATATGCGGTCAAGGTGGATTATAAATACTATGAGGTAGAGAAAATGCGATTCCCCAAAAAGGGGCAAAAGGATACGATTATCTACAACAGCTCGATTCGCATAGAGAACATACCCGATGAGGCGTATGAGTACATCGTGAACGGTAAATCCGCTATCGAATGGATCATGGAGCGCTATCAAGTGAAAACCGATCCAAGTAGCTTGATCAAGAACGATCCGAATGACTGGAGCCGTGAGCATGATAACCCCCGTTATATCTTGGACTTGCTACTCTCCGTAATCAACGTGAGCGTACAAACCATGGAGATCGTCAAAAAGTTACCGGATTTAAAGTTGGAATAAGAAAATAGTAAAAGGGGCTTCTTGTGAGGAATTGATATTTATTATTTTATAATCTAGAGATACACCTAGGGATAAAGCTTGCATGCATATAAAGTCTTTATGTAGAGGAGCTAAAAAGGTGTGTTTATACGATAAAGTATTATGTATTTGGGGCGGACGATGAAGGAGTTGATCTATATTGTCAGACCTGTTTTAGGAAATCGGCTTGTAAAGTGTTAATCATTCCTTCGGAACCAATTTTAGGGTGATTTTTCAATGAACATATCCCCCTGTCTTTTTATTAATACGGATTTTTTTCCTTATATTCGCGTCACTTTTGAACACGTATCAAATAATTTCTAAATAAATCAATTAAGAAATGACAAAGAGTGCATTACAAATCGCAAGAGCAGCTTACCAACCGAAGGTACCCGCTGCGTTGAAAGGTGCAGTGAAAGCCGTTGACGGCGAGTATACTCAATCAGTAGCCGATCAGGAAGAAATCAAGAAATTGTTCCCGAACACTTACGGAATGCCGATCGTTACATTCGAGAAGAGTAACGAGGAGAAGGCTATGCCTGTCATGAACGTTGGTGTGATCCTTTCCGGTGGTCAGGCTCCCGGTGGTCACAACGTGATCGCTGGTTTGTTCGATGGTATCAAGGCTCACAACGCAGATTCTCGTCTGTATGGTTTCATCTTGGGCCCGGGCGGTTTGATCGATCATAAATATATGGAATTGACGGCTGATATTATCGACGAGTACCGTAACACGGGTGGTTTCGATATGATCGGTTCCGGACGTACGAAATTAGAGACGAAAGAGCAATTCGATAAAGGTCTTCAGATCTTGAAAGAGCTTGATATCAAGGCTTTGGTTATTATCGGCGGTGACGATTCTAACACGAACGCTTGCGTATTGGCTGAGTATTACAAGGCTATCGGTGCCGGCGTACAGGTAATCGGTTGCCCGAAGACGATCGACGGTGACTTGAAGAACGCCCAGATCGAGACCTCTTTCGGTTTCGACACGGCTTGCAAGGTTTACTCCGAGGTAATCGGTAACATCCAACGTGACTGTAACTCCGCCCAGAAATACTGGCACTTCATCAAATTGATGGGTCGCTCCGCTTCTCATATCGCTTTGGAGTGCGCTTTGCAGACTCAACCGAACGTTTGTATCATCTCCGAGGAGGTTGAGGAGAAGAATATGTCTTTGGACGATATCGTTACTTACGTGGCTGGTATCGTGGCTAAACGTGCCGCCGAGGGTAATAACTTCGGTACGGTATTGATCCCTGAGGGCTTGATCGAGTTCGTTCCGGCTATGAAACGCTTGATCGCCGAGTTGAACGACTTCTTGGCTAAGCACGACGCTGAGTTCAAGATGATCAAGAAGAGCGAGCAACGTGCTTATATCATCAGCAAGTTGACGAAGGAGAACTCTGATCTGTACGCTTCTCTTCCGGAGGGCGTAGCTCGTCAGTTGTCTTTGGACCGTGACCCGCACGGAAACGTACAGGTTTCTTTGATCGAGACTGAGAAGTTATTGTCTGAGATGGTTGGCAAGAAATTGGCTGAGTGGAAGGCCGAGGGCAAGTACGTAGGCAAGTTCGCCGCACAACACCACTTCTTTGGTTACGAGGGTCGTTGCGCCGCTCCGTCTAACTACGATGCGGACTACTGCTACTCTTTGGGTTACACGGCATCTTGCTTGATCGCCGCCGGTAAGACAGGTTATATGTCTTCCGTACGTAACACGACCGCTCCCGCTGATCAATGGATCGCCGGTGGTATCCCTGTTACTATGATGATGAACATGGAAAAACGTCATGGCGAGATGAAGCCGGTTATCCAGAAGGCTTTGGTTAAGCTTGACGGCGCTCCTTTCAAGGCGTTCGCCGCAAACCGTGACGAGTGGGCTTTGACTACTAGCTACGTATACCCGGGTCCGATCCAGTACTTCGGTCCGACGGAGGTTTGCGACCAGCCGACTAAGACTTTGCAGTTGGAGCAAGCTTAATACAGACTTATACATTATATAATATATAAGCTAGGGAGGATGTCATTTATTTGGCATCCTCTTTTTATTTACATACATTTGCCACGAGATCTTAAACCTAAAAATAAATCTTTATAACACATAGATTCCATGAAAAAGAAAATCGCCTATCTATTGCTCCTTTTGATGCTGATACCTGTCGGCTCGTTCGCCAAGGAGAAAAAGAATCGTTTGATGGAAAAAGCGGTAAGCCCGTTTAGCGTGGATGAGACGATGCGGCGGATCGAGGAGATCATCAAGTCTCAAGGAGGTTCCGTGTTCGCCCTGTTCGATCATGGGCGAAACGCTAGCGAGGTAGGGATGGAGCTGCCTCCGAATAAGGTGATCGTCTTCGGCTCGCCGAAGGTCGGGACTTTATTGATGCGGCAAGATCCGTCCATTTCCTTGGAGCTGCCGCTACGTATCTCCGTTTGGGAAGATGCGGACGGCAAGGTTTGGGTCGGTTCCCCGAATCTGGAGACGATCGCCTCCGAATACGGGATGGAAAACAGCGGTGTCATCGAGAAGATGCAAGAGGCCGTAACGAATATCGTGAGTAAATCGATAGCCGGCAGCCGGTAAAACGGCGTCCTCTTTTGTTTTATAGGGGGCTATCGGCTCATTATTCGGGGTAGATATTGATGATTCGGTAAAAAAAGTTTGTGGAATTTAAGAATAGATGATATATTTTAAACATGCGTTTTAACATATCGCCACTTTCTGTGGCATTGTCTTTTTGTTTACAAAGATGCCCCTTTTTCGATATTCAATGCTTGTTTGCGTGCGCGTATGTTCAGGAAAAATAAAGGAATGTGGAAAAAATAGGCATAATATTGTTTTTTATGAAATAATAAATTATATTTGCGCCAGTATCCGAAGAGTGGATACGAATATTAATGTTAACCTATTTTTGTGTTATGATGAACAAACAGTTGGCTTTTGTTAAAGGTGGGCTGGGTTTGGCACTTTGTTTCTTGATGGTCGGTGCGGGCGTGACCCCTCCAATCCACGCGTCCAACGCGAATGTGTCCATTTCCCAACAAGCTAAGAAAGTTACCGGTACGGTAACTGACGCAAAGGGTGAACCCCTTTTGGGTGTGAATGTTGTAGTAAAAGGTACTACAAACGGTACGATTACCGACCTTGACGGTAAGTATTCCTTGGAAGTTGAGCCCAACTCCATTTTAGTCGTTTCCTACATCGGTTATGTATCTCAGCAAATTCCTGCTTCGGGCAGTGTGGTAAATGTTACCTTGAAAGAAGATACCCAGAACCTTGACGAGGTTATCGTGGTAGGTTACGGTACGCAGCAGAAGAAGGACATCACTGGTTCTGTGGCGGTAGTCGATACGAAAGAGTTGCTGGCCTCTTCGGGATCTTCTGCGGCTCAGCAGTTGCAAGGTAAAGCTGCAGGTGTGTATGTGGGACAATCTGGTTCACCGGGTTCGGCCACGATGGTTCGTATTCGTGGTATTAACTCAGTTAATGACAATGGCCCGTTGTATGTAATTGATGGTGTTTCTACTCGTAACCAAAACATGAGTAGCTTGAACCCGAACGATATTGAAAGCATGCAGGTGTTAAAAGATGCCTCTGCTGCGGCTATTTATGGTGCGCAGGCAGCGAATGGAGTTATCTTGATCACTACGAAGAAGGGTACTAAATCAGGACAGCCGAAAGTTACCTATGACGGTTATATCGGTATGCAAAAAACGACAAAGAGGTATGAGGTGCTGAACTCTGCGGATCGTTTGGCATTGGAATGGGAGTCACAGCAGAACTCTTATACGATTCGTGGCGTAGATGAAGTCCCGGAACATCCTCAGTTCGGAAAGGGGCCAAAGCCAATCATTCCGAATTATCTGACAACAAATGGAGCACAAGGAAGTCAGAATATTAATATGGATGATTATAGTTATCCCGATAACCAAATCGTACCTTTCTCAGATACGGATTGGTGGGACGCTGTTGATCGTACGGCTTTGATGCAAAACCATCAGATAGGCTTATCCGGAGGTACAGAGAAGGGAACATACAATGTAAGTGCGAACTACTTTAAGCAAGATGGTACGGTTATTGATTCTTATTACCAGAGATATCAAGTACGTGCGAATACATCGTTTAATATTCGCCCATGGTTACGTGCGGGGGAGAATATGACCTATGCGTTTTCTAAAGATAATGGTTTGCAGGCTGCTGCCGCAGAATCTAGCGCATATTCTTGGACTTATAGAGCCTCTCCTTGGGTTCCTGTACGTGATACACATGGTAATTATGCGGGTTCAAAGATAACAGGTACTGGTAATTTCCAGAATCCTGTGGCGATTCAAGAAAGAAACAAAGATAATTATTGGACGAACAGTCGTATCTTCGGTAACTTGTGGGCTGAGGCGGATTTGTTTAAAGGCTTGACATTCCGTACGAACTTTGGTCTAGATTATACGAATAATTATTCTTATCGTATGGATAAGAAAAATCTAGAGTTCTCTGAAAGCCCTGGTACCAATAATCTAGAGGAGATATCTGGCTTCAATTTTCGTTGGGTTTGGACGAATACTTTGACTTATAGCACTGTCTTTAAGGATGTTCATAAGTTGAACGTTTTGTTGGGTACAGAGGCTATTCGTGACGGTATAGGACGTAAGATGACGGGACAGCGTTTCGGTTATCTAATGGAAGACAACATGAATACATGGGTATTGAATATGGGAGAGAACGATGCGCGTCGTAGGGCTGAATCTGAATATAAGGGAGAGTTTGCTCTATTCGGAATGTTTGCACGTGTGGATTATTCTTTTGCAGACAAATACTTAATTACGGGTATCGTGCGTCGTGATGGTGTATCTCGTTTCGCTAAAGCGAATCGTTATGGTGTGTTCCCCTCCGTATCTTTAGGATGGCGTATTTCTGAGGAGTCATTTATGGAAAACACAAAGGATTGGTTGGATGACTTGAAGTTGCGTGTAGGGTATGGACAAACAGGTAACTCCGAGATGAGTCGTAAGACTAACTATGCGTTTGAGTACGCAACAAAACCGACAAACACGAATTATGACCTGGGTGCTTCTAACTCTGGATCAATGGTTGGATTCCGTTTGGATAAATATGGTAATGAGGATACGAAATGGGAAGCTACAGAGATGACAAATGTTGGTCTTGATGCCAGTTTTTTGAATGGGAAGTTTGGATTAGGTTTTGAGTGGTACTACAAGAAGACTTCGGATATGTTAATCGAGGCGGCTTATTCTGGATTGGCAGGTAGCGAGATAGGCAAGCCATATTTAAATTATGGTGATATGAAGAATACCGGTTGGGATCTGACATTTAATTATAGAGATTCTAAAGGTGATTGGGGCTGGGATATCGGCGTAAATGCTTCCGCTTATAAGAATGAGGTTTTAAAGCTGTCTAATACGGACGATTTCTTTATCGGCAAAGCCGGTGCTCGTTTTGAGGGTGAACATGTTACTCGTACAACGAAAGGACAACCTATATCTTCTTTCTTTGGCTATAATATAATTGGTTTCTATGAGTCTGCTGATGATGTTAAGAACTCACCACTGCCTTATGGTATAAGCAGTAAAGAAGAGTTGAAACCAGAGCAGATGGTTGGTAAGTTCAAGTTCGAGGATCGCAATGGCGATGGTAAAGTTAATGGTGAAGATCGTACGTTCATCGGTAGTCCTCATCCAGACTTGATCTTGAGTTTAAATGCTTCCGCTACATGGAAGAACTGGGATTTCACGATGTTTTGGTATTCTACGATTGGAAATGACATATTTAATAACACAAAGTACTTTACGGATTTCCCATTGTTTGGGGGAAACCGTTCTACTCGTATGAGAGATTTGTCGTGGAGGCCAGGTGCGGATAACTCAAAGGCGATATTACCAATCCTTGACTCAAAGGACTCTTGGAGTGGTGCAGTTCCTAGTTCATATTACGTAGAGGATGGCTCGTTCTTGAGATTGAAGAATGTGGTATTGGGCTATACCTTCCCGAAATCTTTGTTGCAAAAAGCCACTATCTCTAATTTACGTGTATATATACAAGCAGAGAACTTGTTGACGATTAGTGGATATAGCGGTTTGGATCCAGAGTTTACGAATGCTGATGTAGGCGAAGGCAATGGAGCAGATTTGAGACGTGGTATTGATATGGGTGGTTGGCCGACTACTTTGAGATTGTTGTTTGGGGTGAATTTCGCTTTCTGATAAAAAGTGAAACATATGAAAACTAGAATAAAATATAGAATTATGAAACAAAAATATATAGCTTTATTAGCTTGTGCATCTTTGTTGACTTTAGGGGCTTGTGGAGAAGACTTCCTATATAAAGCTCCGCAAGGTGCGATTGATAAAGAGGCGTTGACGAATGCTAATGGTGTGGACTTGCTGGTAACGAATGCTTACGCTAACTTGACGGAGAATGGTTGGGGAGCTTCCGTTTTCAACTGGACATTTGGTGGAATGTACGGTGGCGATGCTAACAAAGGATCTGACGGTAATGACCAGTCTATCTTGAATACGATGGAAATGTACAATATGCTTCCTTCCAATGGATACCTAAATGAGAAATGGGAATGGGTGTATAAAGGAGCGAAACGTGTGAATAATACATTGCAGATCATTCCGGCGGTTACAGATATGCCCGAGAACGTTAAAAATACTCGTGTTGGTGAGTTGAAATTTCTTCGTGCCTTATTTTATTTTGAAGGTATCAAGGTGTTTGGTCCTATGATTCCGTGGGTGGATGAGACAATTGAAGAAAACAATCCTTTGGTGCATAATGACAAGGACATTTATCAAAATGTGCTTACAGATATAGATGATGCGATCTCTAAACTCCCGGAAACCCAAGATATGGTGGGACGTGTAAATATCTGGGCGGCTAAGGCTTTGAAAGCGAAGATTTTAATGCAGAAAGGGGATATGGCTTCTGCTAAACCTATTTTGAAAGAGGTTATTGAGAGTGGTAAGACTTCTAATGGATTAGCCTATGGCCTAGAGAATGATATGAACGCAAATTTTGATTCTTTTAGAGATAATGGTAAAGAATCTATCTTTGCTATTCAATTCTCTGTGGATGCTAATGATAATGGTAATTCAGGGATGTCTTTGTGCTATCCTCATGGTGGCTCTGGTAATCCCGGAGGCTGTTGTGGATTTTATCAGCCGTCTAGTGAGTTGGCTAACTCTTTCAAGGTTGATGCGAATGGCCTGCCATTATTGGATAATTCGTATCGTGCGGGTAAGCCTGTTTCTTATCGTAACAGTAGTACAAATCCAGAGGATCCTATTGCTTTGAATAATGATGAGATTGCGGTGGATCCTCGTTTGGATTTCGCTATCGGACGTTTTGGTATTCCTTATAAGGATTGGGGTACCCCTAAGAATGGATGGGTACGTGATGCTGCAAACGGTGGTATTTATTTGCCGAAGAAACATGTATATTCAAAGGCGGAAGAAGATGCGGGCTTGGCCAGTGGAGGGTTCAGCGGAGGTTGGGCTCCGGGTTCTGCGATGAATTTGCAATATTTGAGCTTGCGTGATTGTATTTTGATGTATGCAGAGTGTTTGGCTAACGATGGTCAGTTGGCAGAAGCTATGTCTCAAGTGAACAAAATCCGTGTTCGTGCAGGTTTGGACGTGAATATTATCAAGAAAGATGGTAAACCAGCCGCTAATTATAAAATCGCTGAGTATCCCTCGTCTCACGCTGCTTTCTCTGATAAGAATACCTGTATCAAGGCTGTTCGTATGGAACGTAAGCTTGAGTTAGCGATGGAGGGACAACGTTGGTTTGACTTGCAACGTTGGGGTGGTGATTATATGGCTAAGACTCTTAAGGAATATGTAGACTTTGAGAAGGGTTATTTGGCTAAATTCTCTACGGCTTCTTATTTGCCAGCGGCTAAGGTAATGTTCCCTATTCCTGATCAGCAAATTTCGACCATGGGTAACGACGAGAGCGGTCAGCCGTACTTGGTACAGCCAGCTCCTTGGAAATAATTTTGCTTGGTTCAAAGAGCATAATGATTAGGTTATGTTCTTTGAAGGATGTTATTTCAAGGGGGTGGTAGAGGATACATCTATCCAAATCAGTATAACTGCGGTATTAATTTGTATGATGCCGGATCTTATCGTTTATCTTGTATAATAACGATTAATGGCGTTAAAACAGAATCTGCTACTTATATTACAGTGACACCGTGATGATTTTTTAGTGTCTGAATTTAAAGGGGGTGTGTCATTTTTGACACACCCCCTTTCTGTTGTTCAGCTCCAGTACTTCAAGAGGCACCCTGCGCACCCCGCTATAAGGAGGGTGTAGCCGGAGATACCCAGCCAGTCCGCCCCGGGGGGCGGTGGGGAGGAGGGGTGCCGTCGTGGCGGAAGAGCGTCAGCGAGGCGCCGATCGCCGCTAGCGTCACCTCCGTCTCCCGCATGAGGAGGGAGAGGAGGGCTAGCAGGAGAAGGAGCAGCGCCGGTAGCGTCTGTCGTTTCGGGAACAGGGGGATGCTGCGGGAAGATGACCCGGAGGAGCGCCGTGAGGCAACGGAGGATGAGTTCAAGGTATTTCATTTTAGTTGACAGTTGATGATAGGGACGGCATCTGCCCGCCCTTTTGATTAACGATTGATAGTTGCGAGCTGATTTTTCGGCAAAGCTGGACGATCAGCTTACGATAGGCTTCCCGGTTGTCGCCGTTCACCTCGCTGATGTAGGGGCTGTAGGCGATCTCCTTGGCGAAGGCCGTAGGATTGGCGCTCATGTCGGCCGCCCGGGGATAGGCCGAGCGAAGCAGGCGGCAGTAATCCATGAACGAGCACTTATCGTCCGGGTAGATCCGGAAACGTAGCGAGCGGGGCGACAGCTCCGTCCACCGGCCGGTCCACCATACGTTGGGCAGCCCGTAGGCCGTGATGCCGAAAAAGTTATGATACTCCCGGCAGAGCGTACTCTCGCCCCAACCCGTCTCGATGGCTGCCTGCGCCAAGATCACCACCGGATCGATCCGGAACGCCCGCCCGGCCTCCCCGGCCAGCGGAGCGTATTCACGTATAAAAACAGAAATCTCCATACCACTTAATTTTCAATTTTCAATTCTCAATTTTCAATTCCCTAAATCTCGTCCGGGCTCTCGGAATCGCTCCCGCCACCTCCCGGGGTCACCTCCCCGTTCGAGTACTCGGTGTACTCGCGGAGCTTGGCCGTCAGCTTGAGCGAGGCGCTGGAGAGGTTGCCCGTGGCACGGGCACGGAGGCGTACGCCGGTGATATTGCCTTGCGTGGAGAAATCCTCCGGCGTGACGGCCCCCTTCGAGCGGATGCCCACGCTGAAGATGCCGAGGTCGTCTATCTTCACGTTCTTGCCGTCCATCAGCAGCTCCTTGATACAATTCACCATGTCCTTCAGCATGCCGTGGATGGCGCCGGTGGAGAAGGGGGTGTTGTGGGTGGACATGTGCTCGGCCAAGGCGGCGATGTCTACCGTCTCCTCGCATACGGCACGGGCATACCACTTGTTGAAGGTTGTCACGTTCTTCTCGTTCTTGTTTTGATACTTCTTGTAGCGGATCATAATGTGTTGTTTTTTAATGTTGATACAAAGATACGGCAGGGCGTGGGGGCTTTGTCGCTTTGGGTGACTTAGGGTGATTTCGGGTGAATTATTTCTCCGGAAAATGATGGATATATGCCGGAGATTCACTATCTTTAGGATATGGAAACGACATTCAAGATACGAGCATACGGGCGGATGGAGCTGGCCGAGGTCTACCTGCCCGATCTGCATCCCCGCTCGGCCCACCGCAAGCTGCAACATTGGATAACGATCTATCCCGGCCTGCCCGGTCGCCTCCTCTCGCTGGGTTATCACGAGGGCGAGCGGGTCTATTCGCCCGCCATGGTGCGGGCCATCATCGAGTCGCTCGGCGAGCCGTGAGAGCCGGATGGTATCCGGGTGGAATAGGGTCGCTAAGTCAATGGAAAGCGAGACGGATTCCATTGACTTAGCGACCGTATCTCATTGGTTTCCGAGCCGTGTCTCAATAAAAAGCGCATGGAAATTGTATACCCCAGTAAAATACAGTAGATTTGTATATTATAAAAAGGATGGAAAATGACTATATTTGATGAATATAAGACATATACAGGAGACTCTTCAATCTCTCCCTCCTTGCTTTGGGAGTATGACCTGTCACATTTTGACTGGTGGAAATCCCGGAAGATTGTGGTACAGCGTGTCATTGAAAGAGGATGGTTGAAGGATTTTTATGCCGCATTCAATTTATATGGAGGTATAGAGGGATTCCGGGAAATAATAAAAGAACTCCCAAGCTTATCTCCACGAGACATGAATTTTGTTTGTATTGTCTTTAATCTTGAAAAGGAGGAACTAAAATGTTACACACGGAAGTTGTCTCGGGAAAAACACTTGAACTCCTGAAAAAGCTGGAAGCGGAAAATGCGATGACCCGTTTTAATCTGGCGGGAGGAACTTCTTTAGCCCTGTATTTAGGACATAGGAGAAGTGTGGATTTAGATCTTTTCACTCCGAAACCGTTTGATGCGGCGGAATTGGAGAGATTTCTTATGGATAAATATGGATTCCGTACCGGCTTTATGGAGAGGAACACCTTGAAAGGTTCCATAGACGGAATAAAGATTGACTGCATTACCCACTCTTATGAGTATCTTGAAAAGCCATATATCGAGTACGGTATAAGATTGTACAGCATGCAGGATATTATTGCCATGAAGCTCTCTGCCATCGCCGACGATGGGTCACGGCTAAAGGATTTCATCGACATCGCTTTCCTCTCCACCCGTTTCCCTTTCAATTCCATGTTGGGAATGTATGAGCGTAAATTTCCGGGGGCAAATGTCATCAGGCCCTTCAAGGCCATTACTTATTTTGAGGATATAGATTTCGATGAGGATATCGTTATGCTGAATGGCAAATACGATTGGAGAGCAATTGAGAGGAGATTGGTTGATATGACTAGAAATCAAGATAAGGTCTTTGATTCGTTCCCATTTCCTCTGAAGGGAAAAAGGTCTTGATTTGTAATAGAAAGGATATCCATAACTCTTTTTGAGGAGCTTTATGAGCTTCGCTGAAACATAGCGGGGTGCGCAAGGGTGCGCATCTTTACGTGTTTTCCTAAAACTTTTCTGGTAAATGTAAATTTGTGTCACACTGCTGTGTGTGATACAAATTTATTTATTTCTAAAATGTTTTTCCAACCACTCTTTTTTGCGCACCCCTGCGCACCCCCTGCTTTAAAATGGAAGTTTAGGATTCGCTGTATTGTTTTGGTTATCAGTATGATTCTTTTCATCTTCCTTCTTCGTTCCCTTTTCTTCCGGGGTGCTCAAAAAATTGTCTTTTACCTGTTCCGGAGTGATCTCTACGACCTCAAATAGGCGTTTTCCACGTATTGTCGTGAGCTTAAAACCGTGTTTTTTCAGCACCTTGCTCAACGTAACTATATTGGAACGTGTCGGCGTGATACGTGTAAATACACTTAGTTTCGTCATAATATCGCTCGCCGTAAGATACTGTGGCGTGTCGAAACGCTCCGGTTTGCGGAAGTAGGTGAAGAACAATTCCTCCTCGGGGCTTCGCTGGCGGAAGGTCTCGTTGTTCTCGTTGATCTTTCGGATGTCTTCGCCGGAGAACCAGTATTTCTCGCCCCGGCGGAAGAGGGCGAGGGCTTGGGCGTAGATGTCGGCGTGTCGCACGGGCGACTGGTAATCGATCCGTGTGGCCTCGAAGCAGAGGAAGCGGCGAGACTCGTTATCGTCCGGCAGCGATTGCAAGTCGTTCACCGTGGCGGCGAAGGAGGCGTGGCGTATCTGCGTCTCGGCATAGTGTCCGTACGGGCGGCGCAGGTAGATGACCCCTGTGGAGGTGAGCGCCTTGAGGCGGTTCAGATCTGCGTAGCTCTGGCCGGACATCTCGTCGATGACGATCAAGAGGCAGTCCACCATCATCTGCGGGAAACCCTTGCTATACGGATTGACATTGCCCGTGAAAAGATAGTCCCGCAACTCGGGCGGCACGAGGTTCCGCAGCCACGAGGTCTTGCCCAGCCCCTGCCCGCCGGCCAGCAGCAGGATGGTATGGTTTTCCACGCCTAGCTCCATGGAGCCGGCCACCCCGGCAATAAGCCAGCGCTTGAGGCAACCCCGCCAGAAGGCGGGCCGGGTGGTGTCCACGGTATCGGCCAGCTGCCCGATCCAGTCCGTCACCCCGTCCCACGGGGCCAGCCCCTCGAAATACGAGCGGAAAGGGTGGAACGTCTCGCTGAAGTCCGACATCAGTATGGCCCGGATGTCGTTATGCGAGCAGTAGTGGCCGTCCTTCAGGAGACTCCGCCAGAGCGAGTTCACCCAGTAGTCGGTCACCGGCTTGAAGACCGGCTTTTGACCGTTCCGCTTTTTCTTCGTGGCTACCTCCACGTACCCCCTCACGCCGTTCTTGCGGGTGAGGAAACGCTCGGATATATAGGCCTCCACGGCGACCACGTCCAGCGGGCCCCCGCCCTTTTTCCGGGAGGTGGCGGCGCTCGTCTCGGCGGCGTGCTCCTCCACGTGGCTGTAGGCGCTCTCGATGGCGGCGAGGCGCTCCTCCGCCGGCAAGTCGGCGAAGGCGGTAGCGGCGTAAGCCTCCATCTCGGCCCGCTTCACGCCCAGCCGGTTCGCCCGTGCGGCCATGACGAAGATGAAGTTATTGCGGTTGCCCTCGGCGTAGGCGCCTTTCCGCTCGGCGGTCCGGCGTGCCTTCTCCAGTGGCGAGGCCACCTTCCTTTCCTTCGCCCCGGGAGCCGTCTCGCTAACCTCCTCCTTCCAAGTAAGGGGTAGCGGGGCGAGGCCCTCCGGTAGCTCGCCGGTACCCTCCAGCCAAGAGCGGTAGGCAGGCGAGAGGTATAGGGCGGGATCGTCCGATACGAAGCAAAGCCGCCCGATGTCGCTGCCCGAGGTATCCAGCTCCACGCCGAGCCGGGCGGCGTACCAACGGCTCATGGCTTCATAGACCCTCCGGTGATTACCCGGCGTGGCGGTCTCGTCCGTGGCGGCGTAGGCGATGAGTTTCGCCCCGTCGCCGCTGGGACTGCGGAAATACGCCACGGTGTAGGGCGCTTCCGTGGCGAGCGGGGTGATACGCTCCAGCTCCCGTTCCCCTACGTGGTCGATGTCGAGTACCACCAATTGGTTATAGCGGGTGATGTGAGGGTCGAGGCGTTTCCCGGAGTAGGTGGCCTGTGGGGTGAAAGCGGGCAGTTTTTTCTTTAGTTTGGCGGCCAGTTCCTTATCGCCCGACGCTAGCGCCTCCCGCGTCTCGTCGATGAGCTGCTTGTACGTTCCTCTTTGGATGTTTTCCAGTACGCCCGCTAGCGAGGCGTCTCCTTTGTATCGTCCGAAAAGGGCGAATAATGACGTGTTTATCATACTATATTTTTAAGTGATAAAAAAAGAGCCAGTGTCTCTGGCTTGATGCCGCTAAGGTAGGGAGGCGCTTTGGGACGCCTCCCAAGTTTTAACTTTTGTTGTGAAAAACGGGAAGCTTGTTATTCATGCGCTTTCCCGTATTCCTCCTGCGCCGTCGAGAGGATGCTCCGGAAGCTCCTTGGCTCCGGGCAGCCGTTGGGGTGTATCTCGAACACCTCGTCCAGCGCCCGTATCATGGCTTCCCGGTTCGTCTGCCCGTTCACCCGGAACCGCGGGTCATTGAGGATGGGCAGCGTCAGCCGCACGAAGTCTTTCACGGAGCCCGTGTAGATGATCTTCTCCCGTTTAACCAGATCCTCCTCCGGCTGGTAGTCTTTAAACAACTTATGCGCCCCTTTCGCGTCTTTTTTCAAGTCCACCCATGCCTTTTGGGCATTTTCCAAACTATCCAGCAGCTTTCTCACGCTTGTTTCCGCTTCTCGGAAACTGATTTTTTTTCATATATGATTAATTGTTAAAGTTAAAAACGTCGCAAAGGTACATTATCCGCGTGATAATTCCTCGGAAGTTGTTGCTTTGCCGGATATATATGCTTATATTTGTAATTACTCATAAAAACAAAGATCGCTATGATAATAAAGAAGATTCCTTACGGACTGACGGATTTTGAGAGGATTAGGAAAGAGCCGTATTATTATGTGGATAAGACTCATTATATCGAGTGGTTGGAGGAATCTGCCAATTTCTTCTTCTTGATCCGCCCGAGGCGTTTTGGAAAGTCTTTGTTTATCAACATGCTTAGATGGTATTACGATATCTATAGGCGGGATCGTTTCAAGGAAATCTTCGAGGGGCTGTATATCGGTTCGCATCCTACGGCGGAGCAAGGGAAATACCTTGTGCTCGATTTTAATTTCGCCGGCGTGAATCCGGACCCGGATCGATTGCTGGCCTCGTTCAATGATAATTGCTCGATGCGTTTCGATCTTTTCGCCGGGCTTTACGGACATATGTTCAATCCCGGTTTCGCCAGTGAATTGAAAAGACTCAAGAATGCGGACGAGAAATTGAACTACCTGATCGGGCAGGCTACGTTGCTGGATCTTCCGATCTACCTGTTCATCGATGAGTATGATAATTTCACGAACGCCATACTCGCCAATGTGGGGAATGAGCATTACCGTAAATTGACACATGGCACGGGGTTCTTCCGCTATTTCTTTAATAAGCTGAAAGAAGGTGCCACGGGAAACGGACCGATCAAGCGTATGTTCATCACGGGAGTCTCTCCGGTCACCATGGATGACGTGACAAGTGGATTCAATATCGGTGCCAATATGAGCACCGATCCCCGGTTTAACGGGATTATCGGGTTTAGCGAGCGGGAGGTACGTGATATGTTGTCTTATTATAAAGACGTGGATATGCTGGCCGGAGAGGTAGATGAGGTGATCGGCGTGATGAAGCCATGGTACGATAATTACTGTTTCTCGAGAGATTCGCTCCACGAGCCGATGTATAACTCGGATATGGTGCTGTATTTCCTGAATCATTATCTTCCGTTGAAAAAAGTTCCGGAGAACATGATCGATAACAACATCCGTACGGATTATAATAAGCTCCGTCATTTGATTCGCTTGGACAAGAAAATGGGCATGAACGCCTCTATCATCCAAGACATCGTGACGAATGGCGAGACCGTAGGTACCATCAAGACGGCTTTCCCCGCCGAGGATCTGGCAAAACCGGATAATTTTAAGAGCCTGCTCTATTATTTCGGGCTGCTTACCATACGGGGTACTAAATGGGGGAGTACCCTATTGGCGATCCCTAACTTGACGGTTCGTGAGCAGTTGTACTCCTATTTGGTGGAGGCTTACCGGAGCGCCGATTTATTTTCCCTCGAGATGGATCGGCTGGGGATGCTCGTGGCTAGCATGGCCTACGAGGGAAACTGGAAACCTGTCTTTGAGTACTTCGCCTCTGAATTGAAGCGACAAAGCTCTATCCGTGAGTTTATCGAGGGTGAGGCGCACGTAAAGGGCTTTTTGTTGGCTTACTTGGGCTTGACCCGTACTTATATAATTCATCCGGAGTATGAGGCGAATAAGGGATATGCGGACTTCTACATGATGCCCGATTTGTTGCATCAACCGGAGATCGTCTATAGTTATATCGTAGAGGTGAAATATGCCCGTCGTGACGCCTCCACCCCGGAGATAGAATCGCTGAGGACTGAGGCTGCCGGGCAATTGAAACGTTATGCCGAAGATCCTAAAGTGAGAGAGACGAAGGGAAATACGAAACTTCGCCTGATAACACTGATATTTAAAGGCTGGGATTTGGTGGCTTGTGATTGAATGCCTATATTTGGCATGAAACTTTAAATCTGTATCTTATGAGAAAGCTTCTGGGGTTTTTATGCGTATGCGCGTTGGCTATCGCTACGGCTAGGGCACAAGATGCGGTGGATGACTATGTCTCTTCCGCCGCCGGCCAAGCCGTGATCTACCATGGGAAGGAGCAATTAAAATATCCCACCTCGATAAGAAATCACCCCTATTTGAAGAGCGAGAAATACGTACCCGGGGATCTTAGCTTCGAAGGTATTCTCTACAAGGACGTGAAAATGCGCTTAGACCTGTACAAGAATGAGTTATTACTGCTCTCTCCGGACAATCGCTATAATATCGTCTTGCCGAGCGATCGGGTAGACTACGCTGAGTTTCATGGGTACGATATCTTCTACAGGTATCCGGACGAGCGGTCGGGCAACCTGCCGGAAGGCTATTACCTACGGTTGTATGAAGGGAAGTGTACCGTACTGGGGAAATGGTCTTGTATATTATCTAAGACGATAAAAGATATGAAGCTCGATGAATCCTTCGATCAGTCCGTAAAATACTACATCCGGAAGGAGGGCGTTTACTATACCGTGAGGAGCAAAGGCTCCGTGTTGAAGGTCCTCAAGTCCAAGAAAAAAGAGCTGGCCCGGTATATCAAGCGGCGAAAGCTGGATTTCAAGCACGCTCCCGAGGAAGCCATCGTAGCCGTGGTGAGACAGTATGAACAGTTAAACGAGATCCCATGAGAAAGAGCCTATATATCGGTATGGTAATGTGCCTGCTGTCCGGCTGGACGGCGAGGGCGCAGCGGACGGTCGATCTGGATTTCCGGCAAGTAACCTTGAATGTCGTGTTCGACGCTATCGAGCGGCAGACCGGCCAGCCTGTCTACCGGCAACCCTTGGAGACGGACTCCATGGTCGTTAGCGTACACAGTGAGAAGGAAGAGCCCTTGGTGGCGTTGCGGCGTGCGTTGGAGGGGACTCCCTTCCAAGTATCCTCGTATGGCGGCGCCTTCTTTGTATTGAGAGATAACACCTTGATGACCTCCCTGCCCGAGAACTTCTTCCTGCGGGAGAAGCGGAGAGAGGGCGATGGCGACGAGGAAGGCTCCGGTATCTCCCTGATGGCGGGCCGGAAGCAGCAGAAGGCTACCTCGGAGAACAAGGTCTACGAGATCGGCGACGCCTCGGGCAAGGCGGCGGACCGGGTCACGGTGACCGGTAATATCAGCGATTTCAAGACCGGCGAGCCGATGGTGGGCGTGGCCGTGTTCGTGAAGGACCCGATGATCGGGGCTACTACCGACGCTTACGGCTATTATACGCTGCGCCTCCCTCCCGGACGACACGAGCTGTACATACAAGGCATGGGCATGAAGGACACCCGGCGGCAGATCATGCTCCATTCCGACGGCAAGCTGGATATCGAGCTGGAGGAACAGGTCTACACCTTGAAGGAGGTCACGATCTCCTCCGAGAAGATCGCCAACGTGCGGAATACGACGATGGGCGTGGAACGCCTGAAGGTGAAGGATATAAAGAATATCCCGATGGCGTTCGGCGAGGTGGATATCATGAAGGTAGTCATGTCGCTCCCCGGCGTGAAGGCGGTGGGCGAGGCCTCTAGCGGCTTTAACGTGAGGGGCGGGGCGACGGACCAGAACTTGATTCTCTTCAACGACGGGACGGTCTATAACCCGACCCACCTGTTCGGCTTCTTCTCCGTCTTCAACCCCGACGTGGTGAAGGACATGGAGCTGTACAAGAGCAGCATCCCCGCCAAGTATGGCGGACGTATCTCCTCCGTGCTCGACATCAACAGCCGGGAGGGTAACAAGAAGGAGTTCAAGGGATCGGCGAGCATCGGCTTGCTGACCAGCCGCCTTACCTTGGAGGGGCCTCTCTTCTCCGAGAAGACCTCCTTTATCGTGGGCGGACGTACCACTTACTCGGACTGGATCTTGAAGAAACTCCCCGAGAAGAGCGGCTATAAGGATGGCAACGCCGGTTTTTACGACCTGAACGCCACGATTAACCATAAGTTCGACGAGCGGAACAACCTCTATCTGAATGGCTACTATAGCCACGACCGTTTCCGCTTTAACGCGGATGAGCGGTATGCCTACGAGAACGCCAACGCCTCGGTGAAATGGAGGCATATCTTCTCGGATCGTTTCACGGGGGTCCTCACCGCTGGCTACGACCATTATGGCTACAATACCCGTAATACGGATAACCCGGTGAACGCTTATTCCCTCGCTTTCCGTATCGACCAGATGTACGGGAAGATGGACTTCACGCATTACCTGAGCGATAAGCATACGCTGGATTTCGGCGCCAGCTCGCTGTTTTACGACTTGGAGCCGGGGAAATACCTTCCCTATGGCGGGGAGTCGTTGGTGAAGGAGGACCGGATGGAGAAGGAGAAAGCGGTGGAGTCCGCTATCTATGTGGGCGATCGTTGGGATATCACCTCCCAACTCTCCTTGAACGTGGGGGTCCGTTATTCCATGTTTAACGTATTGGGGCCCCGTACCTATAATCTCTATGCCGACGACCAACTGCCTTCCTTGGCTACCGTGACGGGTACGGTGGATAAGACCGGGGCGTTCAAGACTTACCACGGGCCGGAGTTCCGGGTGTCCGCCCGTTATGCCTTTACCGAGGACTTCTCCGTGAAGGCCGGCTTTAATACGATGCGCCAGAATATCCATAAGCTATCCAATACGACGATCATGTCGCCCACGGATACGTGGAAGTTGAGCGACGCTAACATCAAGCCGCAGACGGGTATGCAAGTGGCCGCCGGGCTATACCGGAATTTCTTGAACAATACGATCGAGGTCTCCTTGGAGGGATATTACAAGACGATGAAGGATTACCTAGATTACCGGAACGGCGCCGAGCTGCTGATGAACCACCACATCGAGACGGACGTGCTGAGGACCGAGGGGCGTGCCTATGGCGTGGAGCTGATGGTGAAGAAAACGCAAGGGAAGTTGAACGGCTGGGTAAGCTATACCTACTCTCGCACGCAACTGCGGCAGAACGACCCGATGATCGTCACTCCCGTGAACAAGGGGGATTGGTACGCCGCCGATTTCGATAAGCCGCACGACTTGAAGTTCGTGGGTAACTATAAGTTCACGCATCGTTTCAGCTTCTCGCTGAATTGCGACTATAGCACGGGACGGCCGATCACCTTGCCGGTCTCCAAATATCATTACGGGGGCGGGGAGTTTGTCTACTATTCGGACCGTAATCAATACCGCATCCCGGACTTTTTCCGGATGGACGCCTCGTTCAACATCGAGCCGAGCCACCACCTGACGTTGCTCACGCATAGCACGATCTCTTTCGGAGTCTATAACCTGACGGGGCGAAAGAACGCCTACTCGGTGTATTATATATCGGAGAACGGGAAATTAAAGGGATATAAGATGGCGATATTCGGGGTGCCTATCCCGTTTGTCTCTTATAATATTAAATTTTAGGGGGGAGTTGAGATGAGGAAAGAAGCGAAGATAAAAGATTCTATAAAAGGCTTTCATTGGTGGCTGGGGGCTTTGCTGTTGTTATTGTCCGCCTGTGTCACGGATTACGAGCCGAAGGGTTTGGAGCAGGTACGGGATTTGTTGGTCGTGGATGGTATCATCACGAATGGCGAGACTACGATAAAGCTCCGGAGAAGCGTGGGCCTGACCGACGATTTCACGGAGGATGAGTTCGTGAATAACGCCAAGGTGGTGGTGGAGCGTGAGGATGGAGCTGTTTTCACTTGCGCTAATTCTTCCGGGAAGGGAGAGTATAAGGTGGATATGGGAGAGCTGGACCCGGGTAGCCGGTACCGGCTACATATCTCGCTGGATGGGCTGGAGTATGAGTCGGACTATCTGGGACCGGAGATAACGCCTCCGATCGACTCTCTCTCCTTGCTGAAGAAGGGGCCGGGAGAGGAGGTCCGTCTCTGTGTGTCTACGCATAATGCCCCGGATCGATCCTCTTATTTCCGCTGGATGTATAAGGAGAATTGGGAGGTGAAGGCGGAGATCTTCATGGCTGCCGAGAAAATGGGTAATACGGTCGTAATATATGATTTACTTACATCGAATAATTGGTATTATTGCTGGGGGAAGGACAGCTCGAAGGTGATCTCCCTAGGCAGTTCCGATAGGCTGACGCAGAACGTGATCGCTAACAAAAGTATCGCCTCGTATCATCCCAGCGATCGCCGTTTCTCGATGTTGTATCATGCGGAGGTGGAACAATATGCGTTGCACCGGGAGGCTTACGACTACTATTTTAATTTGCAGAAGAACATAGAGGAGTCTGGTAGCTTGTTTGCCCCTATTCCTTCCGAGATGAAAGGGAATATCCGCTGCGTGACGGACCCGGAGGTTCCGGTGATCGGTTTCGTGGAAGTAGCGACAGTGACTCGCCTCAAGCGTTTCTTTCCGGAGATAGAGAAGGTATATGAGGCCGAGGTTACGGGCTGCGCAAGCACGATCGTACAGGGATCGGAATATGATAATAATCCGGATTACGGATATGTTTCCTATAATCCGATGAATGCGGCGAGTAATACGTATGCGCTGAAACGTTGTATGGATTGCGGCCGTTTTGGTTCGAAACAGAAGCCCTCTTGGTGGCCTACCAGTCATTTATAATTTAGTTGCTATGGAGAAGTCTATGATAAAACAATGTATCTTGTCGCTCCTCTGCCTCTTATGGGCGGGGCAAACGGTTCTCGCAGGGGAATTGCGAGAGCGGGTTTATCTGCAAACGGATAAGCAATTTTATCTGTCGGGCGAGCTTGTATGGATGAAATTCATTGCCACGGATTTGGACCAACGGTTGTCCGACGTGAGCAAGGTCGGGTATGTGGAGCTTCTGGATAGCGCCTCGGCGGTCGTGCAAGCCCGACTCGTGCTGGAGAAGGGGGTAGGGAATGGTTGCCTGCAATTGCCGTCTACCTTGCCGACCGGAAACTATCGGCTGGTGGCCTATACCCGTTATATGCGGAACGAGGGGGAGGAGGTCTTCTTTGAGAAGTCGCTGGCGGTGGTGAATACCTTCGTGACGAACGAGACCCTGCTGACGGATACTTTATTGCTCGCTTACTCTTTTACGAGGCGAGAGGGCCCGGTTTCCGTATCGCCGGACCGTATGACCTATGATACCCGTTCAGGGGGGGAGATCCGGATAAACGGCCTGCCCCCGGATCTACAGACCCTATCGGTCTCTATCGCCGGGATTGACTTGTATAAACCTTCCGCCCGGAGCGGTATCGTTGATTGGAAACAAAACATGCCTACTACGGGATCATCGCCTGCCGATCGTAAATTCTTGGCGGAATACGAGGGGCCGATCCTGACGGGGAAAGTGATCGATCTGTCTACGGGCGAACCTTCGTCTAAAGAGGCGGTGAGGCCTTTATTGGGCTTTTCCGGGGGGGAGATCCGCCTTTTCGGGGGGCAACTGGGCGCTGCCGGGGAGGTGACTTTCTTTACGAAACATATATCTGGGACGCACGAGATCGTGACGGTGGCTTTATCCCCTTCCTCCTCTCGCTACCGGGTGGACATCGAATCTCCTTACGCTACGCATCCGGAGAAGGAGCTTCCCGCCTTGAGATTGAATCCCGCTTGGCAAGATGAGTTGGTGAAGCGGAGCGTGGGGCTACAGGTGTTGCATGCTTACCGGTCTGATTCCTTGGTTCGGGAAAAAGCGGAGAAGCCTTGGTTCCAGTGGCAACCGGATTGGAGTTATCTTTTGGATGAGTACACCCGTTTCACGACGATGGAGGAAGTCGTTATCGAGTTTATCCCCGGCCTTCGTTTCCGTAAGATGGATGGGGTTCGCCGGTTGGCGGTCCTGACCGAGGAGCGGATCGGGTATACGATCGGTAACTCATTGGTTTTATTGGATGGTATCCCCATCACCGATCACGAGATCATTTTTAAGTACGATCCCCTAAAAATCCGGAAGATCGATGTGTATAAAGGTAAGTACGTATTCGGTGGGCAGATATTCGACGGTATCGCCTCCTTCTCCTCTTATGAGCATAATTACCCGGGTCTGGTAGTCGATAACTCCACCCAGTTCTTTGATTATGAGGGCACGCAAGCCCAGCGCATCTTCTATATGCCCGCTTACCGGACAGAGGCCGAGAAGCGATCTCCTGTTCCGGATTTCCGCCATACCTTACTTTGGCGACCCGATATCCGGACAGCCGGCGAGTCCTCTATATCCATCCCCTTTACCACCTCCGACCTGACCGGTGATTTCACCATCACCATCGAAGGCCTGACCCAAACCGGCGAGGCCCTCTACGCGACGGAACAATTTCAGGTAAAATAGCGTGCGATATGGATTATTCTATTTATCTTTGTAACCTTACTATGGGAAATTAAATCGGATTGAAGATTATGGGAACATTGGAATTGAAATTATCATTGATACAACGGCTCAGTCTCATAAATGATGATGATTTGTTACATCGTATCAAGAGCTTGATTGATAGGATGGAGGAAAGGCAAGCCCTTCGTTTCTCGCCGGAAGTAAAGGTTGCCATAAAGCATGCGCGAGAAGATATCTCGGAGGGGCGTTTTATTGAAGATGAAGGACTGGATAGATATATGGAGCGATGGGTAAACGAAAGTTGATTTGGTCTCAATCAGCTTTGAATGATATGACCGAAATTTTTGACTATTATAATAAACGTAATAAGAGTAAAACGTACAGCACTAAATTATTAGGAGAGTTTAGGGCGATAATGCGTTTAATCCTTTCTTCTCCTCGTATGGGGATCAAGACAGAGGATGAGAATATCCGTTATGTGCTATCTGGTAACTATGCCTTATTTTATGAAATCAAGTCTTGTACAATAGAGGTCTTGATTGTTTGGGATTGCAGACAAAGTCCCGGGCGGTTGGAGATGTGCATCCGTCAACGTCGTTGATATGAAATAAAAACAATTCAAGATATCCTCATTCTCATCTTAAATCCGTACTTTTGGCGAAAAATCAGATTTAAAGATGAGAAGTTTCGCTAGTGACAACAATTCCGGCGTGCATCCCCGGGTAATGGATGCGATCATCAAGGCAAATGATAATCATGCGGTTGGATATGGTGATGATCCTTGGACAGAGGCCGCTACGAGTAAGATACAAGAAGTGTTCGGCAAGGATGCTTCTCCTTTTTTCGTGTTTAACGGGACGGGGGCGAACTCCGTGGCCCTGCAAGCCGTAACCCGTCCGTTTAATAGCATCCTGTGCGCCGAGACCGCCCATATCAACGTAGACGAATGTGGAGCCCCCGCACGGATGACCGGTTGCGCCATCGTCACGATCCCTACGACGGACGGTAAGCTGACACCGGAATTGATCCGTCCCCATCTGAAGAACTTCGGGGTTTGCCACCATTCGCAACCCAAGGCCGTTTATATCTCCCAAGTATCGGAATTAGGTACGATCTATACGATAGAGGAAGTGAAAGCGATCGCCGATCTCTTACATTCGTACGATATGTATCTGCATATGGACGGAGCACGCTTGGCGAACGCCTGCGCTTATCTGAATTGCACGATGCGCCAAGTGACTGTAGACGCAGGCGTGGATATCTTGAGCTTCGGAGGCACGAAAAACGGTATGATGATGGGAGAGGCCGTGGTCTCGTTCCGCCCGGAGATCACGGAGAACCTGCGATTTTACCGGAAGCAATCCGCCCAGCTAGCCTCGAAGCTACGTTATCTCTCCGCCCAGTTCATCCCTTATCTGGAAAATAACCTCTGGTTGGAGAACGCCATGAAAGCGAATATCAGCGCCGCCAAGCTAGCGGACGTGCTACGACAATACCCGGAGATTCATTTTACGCAGAAGATCGAGTCCAACCAGCTCTTCTTCACGATCCCTGCCGAGGCGTTGAGGAAGTTGCAAGATAAATATTTCTTCTATATGTGGAACGAGGAGATCAACGAGGCCCGTCTCGTTACCTCTTGGGATACTTCCGGCGAGGATATCGCTGAGTTCGAGCAGTCATTGAAAGAGATATTCGGTTAAGGTATAGATATAAAATGAATATAAACATTAGATCGAATCCTATGAGGAAATGGTTTATTTGGGCGATCGTTATGATCGGATGTTTGCCCATAAATAAGGCATTGGCACAGCAAAGCGGCGATGCCGAGCGGAATACGTTGCGTATCATGAGCTATAATATCCGCAACGGAAGGGGCATGGATGAGGTGACGGACCTCGGGCGTATAGCGGACGCTATATGTAAGGTAGCCCCCGATGTCGTCGCCGTACAGGAGGTAGATAGCGTGACCGGAAGAAGCGGCGGGATCGACGTGCTCCGGACACTGGGAGAACGCACCCTGATGTTCCCTACCTACGCCCCGGCCATCGACTTTGATGGCGGTAAATACGGAGTAGGTATGCTGAGCAAGGAGAAGCCGGTGAGCTACCGCTATATCGCCCTTCCCGGACGGGAGGAGGAACGGGTCTTGCTATGGGTCGAGTTTGAGAGATATATCTTCTGCTGCACGCACCTTTCCTTGACGCCGGAAGACCGGATGCTTTCCTTGCCGATCCTTCGGCGGGAAGCCGCTTTCGCGCATAAGCCCCTGTTTATCGCCGGGGATTGGAACGCTACGGCGCATTCCCCCTTTATCACGGAAATCAGCAAGGATTTTCTACTGTTGAGCAATCCTAAACAGGCTACATTCCCGGCTTTCACGCCGGATAGCTGTTTGGACTATATAGCGGGTTATGTAAAGAATGGACAGCCCTTTACCCGTTTGTCCGCATGGGTTCCCGAAGAGGCGGTGGCATCGGATCATCGCCCGGTCGTAACGGAGGTTCGCTTGAAGGCCAGGCCGGAAGAGATCTTTTATGCGGCGCCCTATCTGCAAAATCCTACGGAGGGCGGCATAACGGTGATGTGGCAGACCCATGTCCCTACGTATAGTTGGGTAGAATACGGTACGGACACGCTGAACCTGAAAAAGGCTCGCACCATCGTGGACGGTCAAGTGATATGCAACGGCTTGCATAATAAAATTCGGCTGACGGACCTACGACCGGGGCAAACCTATTACTACCGGGTATGCTCGCAGGAAATCATGCTTTACCAAGCCTATAAGAAAGAGTTTGGCGAGACGGCGGTATCCCCGTTCTACACTTTCAAGGTCCCTTCCGCATCCCAAAAGGATTTCACGGCCTTGATCTTTAACGACCTGCATAAGCATATCCCGACCCTAGACGCCTTATACGGGCAAGTGCGTGATATCCCTTATGATTTCGTGGTATTTAACGGGGATTGTATAGACGATCCCGCCAATGAGAAAGAAGCTTTGTATCATTTGGCTTATTTATGCGGGAAGGTGGGCGCCAGTCATGTACCCGCTTTCTTCCTTAGAGGCAACCACGAGATACGCAACGCTTACTCGATCGGCCTGCGTGCCTTGTTTGACTATGTGGGCGATAAGACGTATGGGGCGTTCAACTGGGGAGATACCCGTTTCGTCATGCTGGATTGCGGCGAGGATAAACCGGATAGCACATGGGTGTATTATGGCCTGAACGATTTCACCGGTCTCCGGAAAGATCAAGTGAGTTTCCTCTCGAAAGAATTGAACGGCAAGGAGTTTAAGCAAGCCTCGAAGCGGGTTTTATTGAACCATATCCCTATCTACGGAAACGGGGATGCCTATGAGCCTTGTCCGGAGCTTTGGGGAAGCCTGTTGGCGAAAGCCCCTTTCAACGTGAATATATCCGCCCATACGCATCAATACGCCTTCCACCCGAAAGGCTCGTTGGGAAACAACTTCCCGGTGATCGTAGGCGGGGGGTATAAGCTCGATTCGGCTACGGTGATGGTATTGCGGAAGAAAGGAGACGAGATGAGTGTACAAGTGTTGAACGCAAAAGGGGAGACCTTATTAGACTTGAAATTATAAGAGACAGGATGAATACGGATTTGATTTACGGGATCGATGACCGTCCGCCTTTGAAAGAGACGCTTTTTGCCGCCATCCAACATCTGCTGGCTATTTTCGTTGCGATCATAACACCTCCCTTGATTATCGCCGGGGCGCTGAAACTGGATCTGGAGACGACCGGTTTCTTGGTTTCCATGGCCCTATTCGCCTCCGGGGTATCCACATTCGTTCAATGTCGTAAATTAGGACCGGTCGGGGCGGGGCTGCTATGTATCCAAGGAACCAGCTTCTCGTTTATCGGCCCGATTATCACGGCTGGTTTGGCGGGAGGGCTTCCCCTTATTTTCGGCGTTTGTATCGTCGCCTCTCCGGTAGAGATGATCGTGAGCCGTACTTTTAAATATCTGCGCTCGGTGATTACTCCCTTGGTATCGGGTATCGTGGTGTTGCTCATCGGCTTGAGCTTGATCAAGGTAGGAGTGGTCGCTTGCGGCGGGGGGTATACGGCTATGGATAACGGTACGTTCGGTAGTTTGCGTAATATCGGAGTAGCTGTGTGCGTCTTGTTGAGTGTCTTGTTCTTCAATCGTTGTAAGAACAAGTACTTGCGGATGAGTTCCATCGTGCTAGGGTTGTGTATCGGTTATGCGATCGCTTTCGCCATGGGGATGGTGGATATGGAGGCTGTCTCCTCGCAAAACCTGAGAGGGTTTAATATCCCGGTTCCTTTCAAATATGGATTGGATTTTAATATCTCTTCATTCGTGGCGATCGCATTGATCTATCTGATCACGGCGATCGAGGCTACGGGGGATATTACGGCCAACTCGATGATATCGGGAAAATCGATCGAGGGAGAAGGCTACCTGAGGCGAGTCTCCGGCGGGGTGCTGGCGGATGGGGTGAACTCATTTATCTCCGGTGTTTTTAACTCTTTCCCGAACTCTATCTTCGCCCAGAATAACGGGATCATCCAGCTGACGGGAGTCGCCAGCCGGTACGTGGGGTATTATATCGCGGGTATGCTGATCCTGTTGGGATTATTCCCGGTTGTCGGCGTTATCTTCTCCTTGATGCCCGATCCGGTGCTGGGAGGAGCTACCCTGCTGATGTTCGGTACGGTGGCGGCAGCAGGTATCCGTATTATCGCCGCCCAAGATATCAACCGGAAGGCCACGTTGGTGTTGGCGGTTAGTTTGTCCTTGGGGTTGGGGGTGGAGCTGATGCCGGATATTCTAGGGGCCGCTCCTCAAGTGATCCGTGGCATTTTCTCCTCCGGCATAACGACGGGTGGCTTGACGGCCATTCTGGCGAATTTATTTATACGTGTAAAAGAAGATCAAACAGAATAACAAATTATGGAATTATTGAAGCAACGCATCTTGCAAGACGGCCGCTGTTATCCCGGCGGTATCCTTAAAGTGGATAGTTTTATCAACCATCAAATGGACCCGATGTTGATGTATAAGATCGCCGAGGAATTTATCCGTCGTTTTCAAGATCGTAAGATAAACAAGATCGTGACCATCGAGGCGAGCGGTATCGCCCCGGCCATTATGGTGGGTTATATCATGCAGTTGCCGGTGGTCTTCGTAAAGAAGAAGAAACCGAAGACGATGGAGAACATGCTCTCTACCGTGGTCCATTCCTTCACGAAGGATCGTGACTATACGGTATGTATCAGCAATAACTTCTTAACCCCGGAGGATCATATCCTGTTTATCGATGATTTCTTGGCTTACGGAAACGCCGCCATGGGAATGGTCGAGTTGGCGGAGCAATCGGGAGCCGTGATCGAGGGTATGGGTTTTATTATCGAGAAGGCGTTTCAAGATGGCGGGAACCTGCTGCGTGAAAAGGGCATACGTGTGGAGAGCCTCGCCATTATCGATAATCTGGATGATTGTAAGATAACGGTTCGTTAAAGGAAAAGATATGGATGAGAGAATAAAAGAAAAGTTGATTAACCGTGCGAAGACGAATCCTTATGTGAATTTTCTGGGGATCGACTTCACGGTTATCGAGGAAGGTCGTGTAGAGGCGCATATGCCCTTGCATGACGAGCAGAGACAATATAGCGGCGTGACGCATGGGGGTGTCTTGGCTGCTTTGGCGGATACGATCGCCGGTTTCGCCGCCTATACGATGACCCCGCTGGAGAAAGACGTGCTGACGGCAGAGTTGAAAATGTCTTTCTTACGGGCCGCTTGGGGTAATGAGCTGATCGCCAAGGGTACCGTGATCAAGGCGGGACGGAATATACATTTTTGTGAGTGCGAGATTTATTGCGACGATAAGTTGGTGAGCAAATCTTCCGGCACCTTTTGTGTGGTCCATCCCCAAGTATAGAAAAGATGTTACTTATTTATCAATATCATGAAGATTTCAAATGTAAAAAGAATCCTTTGCGGCTGCCTGTTGTTCGCCGCTACGTGGCCGGCATTCAGCCAGCCTGCCACGAATCCCCGCCTGATCATCCGTGCGGATGACATGGGGTCGTTCCGTTCCGCCAATATAGCGTGTATGGAAGGGTATAAGAATGGGGTGGAGACCTGTATAGAGGTTATGGTTGTCACCTCGTGGTTCCCCGAGGCCGCCCGACTGTTGAGGGAGAACCCGGGGATAGATGTCGGGCTTCACCTGACGCTGACCAGCGAATGGGATAACGTGAAATGGCGTCCGCTGACGCATTGTCCCAGCTTGACCGATAGCAATGGCTATTTTTTGCCGATGATGTCTCCGAATCCCGCCTACCCGGGTCTGGCCATTCTGGAGAATACATGGAGCTTGGCCGAGATCGAGCAGGAGGCCCGGGCCCAGATAGAGATGGCCTTGAAGAACATTCCCCAGATCAGCCATATCTCCGGTCATATGGGATCGACCGGTTTCGATCCGGAGGTGGTGAAGTTGATGCGCCGCTTGTCCGAGGAATATCATCTGCCGGTCGTGGATCGGGTAGAGGCGATGCAGGAATACGATTTCACCTATTCCGGGTATGATGGAGCCTCCAAGACTCCGGCCGAGAAGGAGGCCAGTTTCATCCGGATGTTGGATAAGCTGGAACCCGGTAAACGCTATATGTTCTTGGATCACCCGGCCTTGGATAACGAGGAGATGAAAACCGTCGGGCATATCGGCTACGAGAACGTGGCGATGGACCGTCAAGGCGTGACCGATCTTTTTACCAGTCCGAAGGTGAAGCAAGCCTTGAAGGATAAGAACATAGACCTGATCAGCTATAACGACCTGACCAAGGAACTCCCTCGTGCGGAAGCCTCGAAAACCTTGGATAAAGCGTTTGGCAATTACCTGCGGGCGGTGAAAAAGGCGGATCAAGACTTGCATAGTATCATGATCCTCCAGCATGGAAAGGTCGTAAAGGAGCAATGGCTGGGTGAGGGCGACCGCCATACGCCGCATGTCTTGAACTCCGTTAGCAAGACCTTTACGGCTACGGCTATCGGTTTCGCCGTCGCGGAGGGTAAATTGAAGGTCACGGACAAGGTGATCTCCTTCTTCCCCGACCAATTACCGGCCGAGGTAAGCCCTTGCTTGAAAGAGCTGGAGATACGTCACCTATTGACCATGTCCTCCGGCCATGATGTCGATCCCACCGCTTTAGTACGGCAGAAGGGGAACGAGAAGGCCGATTGGGCAAAGCTCTTCCTCTCGGCGCCGTTGGTACATAAACCGGGAACCTATTTCGTATACAACAGCCTCGGCACGTATATGCTTTCCGCTATCATCCAGAAGGTGACGGGGGAGAAGGTGATCAATTATCTCTATCCCCGTCTGTTCCGTCCGCTGGGTATCGTCGGCGCTACTTGGGAAGAGAGTCCCCAAGGCGTCAATTGCGGTGGTTGGGGTTTGTATCTCAAGACCGAGGATCTAGCGAAAATGGGTCAGTTTTTCCTGCAAAAGGGAAAATGGAACGATAAGCAATTGCTCCCCGAAAGCTGGATAGAGGAAGCCACCACCTCCAAGATAGCCTCTTTGCCCGCCGGTATGAGACCGGAGAACTTGAAGATGAAGCCGAAAGATAGCGACTGGTTACAAGGCTACGGTTACCAGATGTGGCGTTGCCGCCATAACGCCGTTCGTGCCGATGGAGCCAATGGACAATACATTATTATATTGCCCGAGCAAGATGCGGTAATCGCCATGACCGCGAATATCGGCGATATGCAGGCCGAGATCAACTTGATATGGAAATATATCTTGCCTGCCTTGAGATAGGAACTGTAGGCCCTACGTCCGGGAAACCAATAAGAGGCCCCGGACGTAAGCCTATGTGACTTGTTGGGCGTAAGCGAATGGTTTACGGTATGTAAGTCAATGGATTACGGGAAAAACTCAATGATTCCCACCCCGTAAACCATTGGGTTACAAAAAAAGAAAAGCCTTCCGGTCTATGACCAGAAGGCTTTTTTAGTTGCGGAGGCAAGACTCGAACTTACGACCTTTGGGTTATGAGCCCAACGAGCTACCACTGCTCCACTCCGCGATATAGTTGCTATCATTTCTTGATTGCGAGTGCAAAGGTAGGGATATTTTCTTACAAAACAAATTTATTGCAAGTTTTTTTTAATATACTTGGTAGATACGATCTTTTTTAAGTACTTTGCGCACAGTTTTAATCAAAATGTGCAATACAATGCCGATGACAGTTTCTAAAACACGTGACATGTTGGTGGATGTGGCCAGACAATTGTTTGCCCGCATGGGGGTTGATAACACAACGATGAACGATATTGCACAGGCATCTCGTAAGGGGAGACGTACGCTTTATACGTACTTTAAAAGCAAGAACGAGATCTATTTGGCGGTAGTGGAGTCGGAGCTGGACCAGCTTCATAAGATGCTGGTGGACGTGGCCAGCAAGGATCTGCCGGCGGACGAGAAGCTGCTGACGTTTATCTATAGCCGCTTGGACGCTGTAAAGGCGTTGGTGTTTCGGAACGGTACGTTGCGGGCTACCTTCTTCCGTGATATATGGCGGGTGGAGAAGGTACGCAAGAGCTTCGACCTTCGGGAAGTGGAGATCATAAAGGGAATATTGGACGATGGCGTGAAGGAGGGTATATTCAGCATGCCGGACACGGACATTACCGCCCTCGTGCTCCATCATGCCTTGAAAGGGCTGGAGGTGCCCTATATCCGGGGGATCATGGGTGATAATATCAGCCAGCGGATTAAACGTAGAGACAATGTGATGAATTTAATATTCAACGGAATAAAGATTAAGTAAATCAAAGACACTAAGGAATGTTTATTAATGCGACAGGGTTTTATGTGCCTGAAGAACGGGTAGATAACCAACATTTTCTTGAATTGAGCGGGTTGACAAGTGAGTGGATTGAGCAACGGACGGGAATTCATACCCGCTCGAAAGCGAAAGAGGGGGAGAATATCAATACCATGAGCCTTGAGGCCGTGAAGGACGCTCTTCCCAAATTGCCTTACGATATCACGGAGGTAGACTTGATCGTCTCCGCTTCGTATTCTCCTTATGATACGGTTGCGACGGCCGCGCATACGGTTCAACATGAGTATACTATCGCTGACGCGAAAGCTTTATATCTATCCTCGGCTTGTTCTTCTTTCTTGAACGCCTTGGAGGTTGTGGAGGGATATTTCGCCATGGGGAAGGCTTCCAAGGCTTTGGTGCTTTCCGCTGATAAGAACTCCGCTTATTATAATGAGACAGACCCGAAGGCGGGCCATTTATGGGGTGATGCCGCTGCCGCTTTCTTTATCTCCAAGGAGCGGATCGGTGAGGGCGACGCTGAGATCGTAGAGGTCTACACGCAAGGTCTCGGCCATTTGTCGAAAGCGATGGAGGCGGTTCACTTGCGTCCTCGTGACGGCGGTATCTTGATGCCGGAGGGGCGTGACGTATTTATCCAAGCTTGTACCTATATGCCTAAGAATGTCCTTCATTTGTTGGAGAAGAACGGTTATACGCTGGATAACCTTACTTATTTCATCGGCCATCAGGCGAATATGCGTATCATGGCGAATATCGCCAAGCAATTGAACTTGCCGGACGAGAAATTTTTGCACAATATCGAGGAGCTGGGAAATACGGGTTCCGTAAGCTCGGCCTTGGTATATGCCCAGAACGATAAGAATTTCAAGAAAGACGACTTGATCGCTATCACGGTATTCGGCGGTGGCTATTCAACGGGAGCTTGCTTGATTAAACATTGATATTAAAAAATTTGAGTAATATGAAACTATTAGAAGGTAAAGTGGCTGTCGTAACAGGTGCCGCTCGTGGTATTGGTAAGGCTATCGCCTTGAAGTTCGCCCAAGAGGGCGCTAACATCGCTTTCACGGATCTAGTGATCGATGAGAATGGCTTGGCTACACAGGCCGAGATCGAGGCCTTGGGCGTAAAGGCGAAAGGATACGCTTCTAACGCCGCTAACTTTGAGGAGACTCATAACGTGGTGGCCGAGATCGTAAAGGATTTCGGACGTATCGATATCTTGGTGAACAACGCCGGTATCACGAAAGACGGCTTGATGATGCGTATGAGCGAGGGACAATGGGACGCTGTGTTGAACGTGAACTTGAAGTCCGCTTTCAACTTTATCCATGCTTGTACCCCGGTCATGATGAAGCAACGTGCGGGTAGCATTATCAATATGTCTTCTGTCGTAGGTGTTCATGGCAACGCCGGACAAGCGAACTACTCCGCTTCCAAGGCCGGTATGATCGGCTTGGCTAAGTCTGTCGCTCAGGAGTTGGGTTCTCGTGGCATCCGTGCGAACGCTATCGCCCCGGGATTCATTATTACGGATATGACCGCTCAGTTGTCTGACGAGGTACGTGCCGAGTGGTGCAAGAAGATTCCTTTGCGCCGTGGCGGTACGGTGGAGGATGTGGCTAATATCGCTACCTTCTTGGCTTCGGATATGTCTTCTTATGTATCCGGACAGGTTATTCAGGTTGACGGCGGTATGAACATGTAATATGGAGGTTATTTACGAGGATAATCATATTATAGCGGTAGATAAGACCTGCCGTGAGATCGTGCAAGGCGACAAGACGGGCGATAAGCCTCTCTCGGAGATGCTGAAGGCATGGCTGAAGAAGAAGTATTGCAAGCCCGGTAACGTCTTTGTCGGTGTCACGCACCGTCTGGATCGTCCGGTGAGCGGGGTCGTGATTTTCGCCAAGACGAGCAAGGCCCTCTCTCGCTTGAACGAGATGTTTCGTGTCGGTGAGGTGCGCAAGACGTATTGGGCGATCGTCAAGAACCGTCCCCCGCAGGATGAGGGTGAGTTGGTGGATTGGCTGGTGCGGAACGAGAAGCAAAATAAGAGTTACGCTTACGATACCGAGCGGCCGAATGCCAAGAAAGCCATCCTGCGTTATAAATTGATCGCCCATTCGGATCATTATTATCTGTTGGAGATCGATTTGAAGACGGGGCGGCACCATCAGATCCGCTGTCAGTTGGCGAAGATGGGATGTCCGATCAAGGGAGATCTGAAATATGGTTTCGATCGTTCCAATAAGGATGGAGGCATTAGCTTGCACGCACGTAGTGCGGAGTTTATCCATCCGGTTTCAAAAGAGAACGTGCGAATTGTCGCTCCCGTACCGGACGATAATTTGTGGAAAGCGTTGTCGGTTGATCAATAAGATAATAGATGAAGATCTGGTATCTGTGAAATCCTTTCGGATGGAAAAAGCATTTCATTCGAAGGGATTTTTATTTTTAAGTGTAGACTTTCCCGGCTGGTTGTGGATTTATTCCCCAGTTGGATATGCCCTAATTTTAGTATAAATGTTAACATAAACGCTATACGGTTTGTTATTAAGTGAAGTAACGTTAATTATCGATGTCCTCGAGAAAAATGGAATGATTCTTTCTTTCTTAAATGACAAATGTGACATAAGTAATTTATATAGGTAGAATGAGCAAGAAAAGATTGGCAAAAGTACAGGTTATCTTGATAGCCCTTGTAGTAGCGATGACAGGTTGCCACCATAAGGAAGAGCAGCAATTGCCCATCGTGATCGTAGACAAACCCTCAAAAGAAGACGTGCAGATTTATGGTGAGTACGTGGGACGTATCCGTGCCGCCAGCTTTGTCGAGGTACATGCCCGTGTGGAGGGATTCCTAGAGAAAATGTTGTTTGAGGAAGGTAAACGGGTGAAGCAGAATGAGCCCCTGTTTATGATTAATCCCGATAAATATCGTGCTAGGGTAGAGAAGGCGAAAGCCCAACTGAAGAAAAGCCAAGCCCAAGCGGCCAAGGCCCGGCGTGATGTGGAACGCCTGAAACCGTTGTACGAGCAACACGCCGCCAGCCAGCTGGATTTGGATAACGCCACGGCCGCTCTGGAAGACGCCGAGGCGAATATCGCCATGAGCAAGGCGGATCTGGATCAAGCGGAGATGGAGTTGAGCTATACGGTAGTGACCTCGCCGCTGTCCGGGTATATCAGTGAGCGTTTCGTGGATGTGGGCGCTTTGGTGGGCCCGGGTGTCAATTCGAAATTGGCGGCTGTCGTGAAGAGCGACACGGTATTGGTCGATTTTAAGATGACCGCCTTGGATTACCTGCGTGCCGAGCGTCGTAACGTGAAGTTTGGCGAGCGGGATACGACCCGTTCGTGGCAGCCTACCGTGACGGTTACCTTAGCGGACGACTCTGAATACCCGGTAAAAGGTATCGTGGACTTCGCCGATCCGCTGGTGGACCCGAAGACCGGTACGTTTGGCGTTCGTGCGGAACTATCCAACCCGAACCAGAAATTATTGCCCGGACAGTTCACGAAAGTGAAGCTCCTGCTGGATGTCCGAGAGCGTTCGATCGTCGTTCCCCGGAAAGCGCTCTCGATTGAGAAAGGAGGTGCGTTCATCTATATCATCCGTAGGGACGATATCGCCGAGAAGCGTTTCGTGCAGACCGGCCCGGAGATCGGCAACAAGGTCGTGATCGAACGAGGCTTGGGCGAGAACGAGCGAGTAGTGGTAGAGGGTTATCATAAATTGGTACCGGGCGTGAAGGTACATGCGGTAGAGGCCGGCGACGAGAAGGCTATCCAAGCGCTTAGAGAGGAGGAAGAACAATGAAACCGGGATTCTTTATAGACCGTCCTGTCTTTTCGACCGTCTTATCGATCCTGATCGTGATTGTCGGAATCATCGGACTGGCATTGTTGCCTGTGGACCAGTATCCGCAGATTACGCCCCCCGTGGTGAAGATCAGCGCCACGTATCCGGGAGCGAGCGCCCTGACAGTGTCTCAAGCGGTCGCTACCCCAATCGAGCAGGAGCTGAACGGTACGCCCGGCATGATTTATATGCAAAGTAGTAGCTCGAACTCGGGTAGCTTGAATATTACGGTGACCTTCGATGTATCCGCCGATGCGGACTTGGCGGCTGTCGAGATCCAGAACCGTGTGAAACTGGCCGAGAGTCGTTTGCCCGCCGAGGTGATCCAGAATGGTATCACGATCGAGAAGCAGGCACCCAGCCAGCTGATGACCTTGAGCTTGATGTCCGACGATCCGAAGTTCGACGAGATTTATCTGAGTAACTTCGCCACGATCAACGTGTTGGACGTATTGCGCCGTATCCCGGGCGTAGGCCGTGTATCGAATATCGGTAGCCGTTATTACGGTATGCAGATCTGGGTATATCCGGATCGGTTGGCTAATATGGGATTGACGGTAAAGGACTTGCAGGATGCCTTGAAAGACCAGAACCGGGAATCGGCGGCGGGCGAGCTGGGTAAGCAACCTGTGCTGGACGTGGATGTCACCTTGCCTATCACGGCCCCGGGACGTTTGTCCACCGTGAAGGAGTTTGAGGATATCGTGGTGCGGGCGAACCCGGATGGCTCGATCGTCCGGATGAGCGACGTGGCCCGGGTATCGCTGGAGGCTTCCTCGTATTCTACGGAGAGTGGGATCAACGGGAAGAACGCCGCTATCTTGGGTATCTATATGTTGCCGGGAGCGAACGCTCTGGAGGTCGCCACGAAGGTGAAAGAGGCGATGAAGGATATCAGCAAGAACTTCCCGGAGGGCTTGGAGTATAATTTCCCGTTCGATATGACGGAGTATATCTCCCAATCCGTGCATGAGGTGTATAAGACCTTGTTCGAGGCCCTCTTCTTGGTCGTTCTCGTGGTGTTCCTCTCGTTGCAGAATTGGCGTGCGGCCTTGATCCCGACGATCGCTGTCCCGATCTCCTTGATCGGAACGTTCGGTTTTATGTTGATCTTCGGCTTCTCGTTGAATATGCTTACCTTGCTGGGATTGATCTTGGCGATCGGTATCGTGGTGGACGACGCTATCGTGGTGGTGGAGAACGTGGAGCGTATCATGGCCGAGGAGCGTGTGACCGCCCGTGAGGCTACGCATAAGGCGATGCGGGAATTATCCGGCGCCTTGATCGCTACCTCCATGGTATTGGCCGCCGTGTTCGTGCCGGTGAGTTTCTTGGGAGGTATCACGGGGCAGTTGTACCGTCAGTTCTCCGTCACGATCGTGGTTTCCGTGTTGCTGTCCACGGTAGTGGCCTTGACGTTGAGCCCGGCGATGTGCGCCATCATCTTGCGTCCGTCTCATAAGAAGAAAGCGTTTATTTTCCGTAAGATCAATCTGTGGTTGGCGAAAGGAAATAAGAAATATACGAAGTTGTTGCGTATCTCCATCGCTAATCCCCGCCGTATCTTGGCAGGGTTTGGGATGGTACTGGTGGCTATCTTCGTCTTGAACCGGGTGTTGCCTACCAGCTTTATCCCGGAGGAGGATCAAGGGTTCTTCACTGTAGAGCTGGAGATGCCCGAGGGTACTACCTTGGAGCGTACACGTGCCGTGACAGACCGTGCGATCGAGTTCCTCGACCATCATCCGGCCGTGGCCTACGTGCAGAACGTAACCGGTAGCAGTCCCCGTGTCGGTACGAACCAAGGGCGTGCCACGCTGACGGTGATCCTGAAACCGTGGGAAGAGCGTAAATCCTCCGGCATGAAGGTAGAGGACGTGATGGCCGATGCCCGCCGGGAATTCTATTATTACCCCGAGGCTAAGTCGTACGTGAACCGTCCGCCGGTAATCCCGGGCTTGGGTGAGAGCGGTGGTTTGGAGATGCAGTTGGAGGCTAGGGGAGACGCTAGCTGGGATAATCTGGTAAGCGCCACGGATACCTTCCTGTATTACGCCTCGCAGGCGCCGGAGCTTCAAGGCGTATCTTCCGCCATGCAGAGCGAGATCCCGCAGTTGTATTTCGACGTGGATCGTGACCGGGCGAAGTTCCTCGGCATCCCTTTGTCCGATATCTTCTCGACCATGAAAGCTTATCTAGGCTCCGTGTACGTGAACGACTTCAATATGTTCAACCGTATTTACCGTGTATATATCCAAGCGGAGGCGCCTTACCGGGCTACCCGGGATAATCTGGACTTGTTCTTCGTGCGCAGCAAGGACGGGGCGATGGTTCCCTTGACCGCCTTGGGCACGACCCAATATACGACCGGCCCGGGAACGATCAAGCGTTTCAATATGTTCACCACGGCCTCGATCAACGCTGTAGCCGCCCCGGGATATAGTACGGGCGAGGCGATGGCGGCGATGGAACGGATCGCTAGGGAGCATCTGCCCGAGAATATCGGTCTGGAGTGGAGTGGTCTTTCCTATCAGGAGAAACAGGCCGGCGGGCAGACGGGATTTGTCTTGGCGTTGGTATTCTTGTTTGTCTTCTTGTTCTTGGCGGCTCAGTATGAGAGCTGGATCGTGCCGATCGCCGTATTGCTTTCCTTGCCGGTCGCCACGTTGGGTGCTTACTTGGGTATCTGGGTGACGGGGTTGGAGAACGATATCTATTTCCAGATCGGTCTGGTAACCCTGATCGGTTTGGCGGCGAAGAACGCTATCTTGATCGTCGAGTTCGCCAAGGTACAGGTGGATAACGGGGTAGATGTGGTGAAAGCCGCTATCCATGCCGCCCAGATGCGTTTCCGCCCGATCTTGATGACCTCGTTGGCTTTCGTGTTGGGTATGCTTCCGATGGTGTTGGCTAGCGGGCCGGGCTCAGCTTCCCGCCATAGTATCGGTACGGGCGTGTTCTTCGGTATGCTGGTGGCGATTACGGTAGGTATCGTGTTGGTTCCCTTCTTCTTTGTCTTGATCTATAAGATAAAGGGAAAGATGCGGATGGAACGTATCGCTCAAAAGAAAGAAGTGGTAACCTCTATTTTAAAGAGACACAAAAACGGAAAATTATGATGACAAAGAATTTCTATATAGCCGCTTTCGTCGTTTCTATGCTGGCGTTCTCTTCCTGCAAGATCGGAAAGCGTTACGCACGTCCGGAGTTGAACCTGCCGGACCGGATCGAGGCTTATACGGATACGACCGATACGGCGTCCGTGGAGAATATCCCTTGGGAGAGCCTTTACGCCGATGAGACCTTGAAAGATTTGATCAAAAAGGCTCTGGATAATAATAAGGATATGAAGATCGCCGCCGCCAAGGTGAAGGAGATGATCGCCGCCAAACGGATCTCTTTTGCGAATATGCTGCCGGAGGTGGGTGCGAATATCTATGCGCAAAAGGAACGCTTGAACTATGGAGGGGATGATCCGAAGCCCGATCCGGAGTTTGGGGCGAAACTGACTTTATCTTGGGAATTGGATTTATGGGGCAACCTCCGCTGGGCGAACGAGGCTACCATCGCTTCCTATATGCAGACCGTGGAGGGGCAGCGTGCCTTGCGATTGACCATCATCGCCGAGGTAGCCGCCAATTATTATCAACTTTGCGCCTTGGACCAAGAGTTGTCGATCGTGCAACAAACCTTGGACGCACGTCGTGAGGGTGTCCGCTTGGCGAAGCTTCGCTATGAGGGCGGACTTACTTCCGAGACGGCTTACAACCAAGCCCAAGTGGAGTTGGCCCGTACCGAGACCTTGATCCCCTCGCTGGAGCGTCAGATCAAGATCAAGGAAAGCGACCTCAGCATGTTGTTGGGCGAGTATACGGATGATATCCCCCGTGGCCTTTCCTTGAGCGACCAACACCTGCCGGATGCCTTACCGATCGGCTTACCGTCTTCTTTGCTGGAGCGCCGGCCGGATATGCGTCAAGCGGAGTTTAAGCTTCGGGCGGCGAACGCTCAGGTGGGTGTGGCGCAAACGGACTTATTCCCGAAGATCCGTTTGACAAGTAATTACGGTTTCGAGAGCGATGAGTTAAGCAGTATCTTGAAGAGTCCGGCAGGTTTTATTGCCGGAAGCCTGTTGCAGCCGATCTTCGCCATGGGGAAGAACAAGGCGAAAGTGAAAGCGGCGAAGGCTCGTTACGAGCAAGAGGTCTATAGTTACGAGAAGAGCGTATTAGGCGCTTTCAAGGAGGTGAACAACGCTATCGTGACCGTCCGCAAGGTGAAGGAGATCCGTGCTTCCCGCATGAATCTGGAAGCCTCCGCCAGTAAATATCTGGAACTCGCCCAACTGCAATACATCAACGGTGTCATCAGCTACATGGACGTATTGGATGCCCAGCGTGGTTTGCTGGACGCCCAGATCGGTTTGAACAATGCCGTGCTGGATGAGTTGCTGTCGGTGGTATACCTGTATAAGGCTTTAGGGGGAGGTTTCTAATCCTTATACCTAAAGCAGATATATGGATATCAATTTATAAACCAATGGAACCCATCCTATAACTCAATGGAATACGAACAAGATCCCATTGAGTTATAGGATGGGTTCCATTGGTTTTCTTATTTATAATAACCATTAAATAGTGAGATATTTACGAATTTTTCGAACAAATCTTTGCGTAGCCATTAAAAATTCCCTATATTGCATAGGGTGAATGTTATTTGCCTTTATCCTTAAATTTAAACTAAAAGAAAAGACTATTATGAGACAGAGCTTGATAGCGGCGGGAATGTTTTTATTAACGGGAGGTATGGTTGGTTGCGGTACCTCTTCTACCCAAGAGAAAGAGGATCTTATCGTGGTGGACGTATCGAAAGATTATCCCAAAAAGGAACTGATCTTGCAAGATCTTTTTGATGTGGAATATATTCCGTTGGAGACGACGGACGAGTTCGTGACGCTAGGCTGGTTGCAGGCGATTGGGAAGGATGTGATGATCATACGAAATATGTGGGCCGTCGATGGTGATATCTTTATTTATGACCGGAAAGGTAAGGCTATTCGGCATATCAATCGGAAAGGGCAGGGGAACGAGGAGTATGCCGCAACGAGCGGTGTCTATCTGGATGACGAGAAAGGGGAGATATTCGTGGGGAATAGGGCCGATGGCAGTGTGCTGGTCTATGATTTGTACGGCAATTTCAAGCGACGTTTTAAGTTCAATGGGGACGGGTTTGCGGATTTTAGCGCTTTTTATTCCCTGTATGATTTCGACAATGAGCATTTCATCGTCCAGGATTCCAATAGTGGACGCACATTCAATTTCACGACCAAGGAGGAGGACTTGGAGCCTAGAAATCTGTTCCAGCTCATATCCAAGCAAGACGGGAGCGTCTCGAAAGAGATAGAGATTCCTTTTGAGAAAAAGGTGTCGCAAGTATTGTTCGACGAAAAGGGCATAGGTATGGTTAATAACCCTTGTATCGTCCCTTACGGGGATCGTTGGCTACTTACGGAGCCATCTTGCGATACGGTCTACACCTATTCGCCCGCTGATGGATTAAAGCCCTTTATCGTAAGGACTCCCTCTATTCAATCCATGAGCCCGGAGATCTTTCTTTTCCCGGGTGTGGTTACGGATCGCTATTGTTTTATGCAGACCGTAAAGAAAGAATTGAACTTGGCGATGATGGATACCTACTATCGGTTGATGAGAACCGATTTGGTGTACGATAGGGAGACAAAGGAAGTATCTGAGTATGTCCTGTATAACGATGATTTCACGAAAGAAGTACCGATCGCCAATCTCGTGGACGAGATTTTCGACCTCACGGTCTTCAATAACGACGAGATCGCCTTCACGTGGCGGATAAATACCCCCGAACTTGTCGAGGCCTATCAAGAAGGACACCTCAAAGGCAAGTTAAAGGAGATCGCCGCGGGTATGCACGAGGAGGATAACCCCGTGATCATGGTGGCGAAGTATAAGCGATAATGAGAAAATTCTCATTATCTTTGCGCTCATATAATAATCAGAGATAGAAAATGCCATTAAATTTACAAAAGAACTTACCGGCTATCGAGCTGCTGAAGAAGGAACACATCTTCGTGATGGATTCCTTGCGCGCGTCGGAGCAGGATATCCGCCCCCTTCGGGTAGTCGTATTGAATTTGATGCCCCTTAAGATAACGACCGAGACGGACTTGGTTCGCCTCCTCAGTAATACACCCCTGCAAGTGGAACTTGATTTCATGAAGATCAAGGGACATACGCCGAAGAATACGCCCATCGAGCATATGCAGGAATTTTATAAGGATTTCGATGAGATGGCGGATGATTTCTACGACGGGATGATCGTGACGGGCGCTCCCGTGGAGCAGATGCCTTTCGAGGAAGTTAGTTATTGGGAGGAGATCACGCAGATATTCGATTGGGCCCGTACGCATGTTACCTCCACGCTCTATATCTGCTGGGCGGCGCAAGCGGGGCTATACCATTTCTATGGGGTGCCTAAATATGATTTGCCGGCCAAGATGTTCGGTGTCTTCCGTCATTCGCTCCGTGAACCGTTTGTCCCGATCTTCCGGGGGTTCGATGACGAGTTCTTCGTGCCTCATAGCCGTCATACCGAGATTCGCCGGGAGGATATCATGAAGGTGCCCGAGCTCACCTTATTGTCCGAGAGCGAGGAATCCGGCGTCTATATGGCGATGGCTCGTGGCGGGCGGGAATTCTTCATCACCGGCCATTCCGAGTATTCGCCCTATACGCTGAATGATGAGTATATGCGTGATTTGGGGAAGGGATTGCCCATCAACAAGCCTCGTAATTATTACCGGAATAACGATCCGGCGCAAGGCCCGGTGGTACGTTGGCGGGGGCACGCGAACCTGCTATTCACCAATTGGCTGAACTATTACGTATACCAAGAGACCCCGTTCCGCCGGGAAGATATTAAAAAACTAGGAAGCTTGTAAATGAGAAAAGAACCCCGTTCGATAGAACTGTTATCTCCCGCTAAGGATCTGATTTGCGGTAGGGAGGCGATTAACCATGGCGCCGATGCCGTGTATATCGGTGCCCCGAAGTTCGGAGCCCGTGCCGCCGCCGGTAATACGCTGGACGATATACGGCAGCTTTGCGATTACGCCCATCTCTATTCGGCTCGTATTTACGTGGCCTTGAACACTATCTTGAAAGAAGAGGAGCTGGCAGAGGCCGAGCAAATGATCTGGCAGCTTTACGAGGCCGGGGCGGATGCCTTGATCGTTCAAGACATGGGTATCACCCAGTTGAACCTTCCGCCTATCCCCTTGCACGCCAGTACGCAAACGGATAACCGTACGCCGGAGAAGGTGAGATTCCTGCAAGAGGTAGGTTTCACGCAAGTCGTATTGGCGAGGGAGCTATCGCTGAACCAGATACGGGAGATCGCCGAGCGAACGACCGTGCCTCTGGAGGTCTTCGTACACGGGGCGCTGTGCGTAAGCTATAGCGGCCAGTGTTACCTGAGTGCCGCCTTGAGCGGACGAAGCGCCAACCGGGGGGAATGCGCCCAGTATTGCCGCCTGCCTTATAGCTTGATCGACGCGGACGGGAAGGAGATCGTATCGGGTAAGCATCTCTTATCCTTGAAGGACATGAACCGGGGCGAATACTTGGAGGAGTTGTTGGATGCCGGTGTCTCTTCCTTGAAGATCGAGGGTCGTTTGAAGGATGTATCTTACGTGAAAAACGTAACGGCTTGGTACCGGAAGAAACTGGACGCTATCTTGGCCCGTCGGCCGGAATACCGTCGTGCCTCGGCCGGGCATAGCACTTACACGTTCGAACCTGTGGCGGAGAAAAGCTTCAACCGGGGTTTCACGCCTTTCTTATGGAAGGAGCGCACGAAGGATATCACCAGCTTTGATACGCCTAAGTCCTTGGGGGAGCCGGTGGGTACGGTGAAGGAACTGAAAGGAAACTCTTTCACGATCGCCGGACTGAAACAATTGAATAACGGAGACGGGCTTACCTTCTTCAACGAGAAAGGGGAGTTGGAGGGCTTCCGGGTAAACCGTGTGGAGGCGAACCGGATCTTTACGTTGGATCGCCCGGCGATCCGTCCGAAGATGCCTTTGTACCGGAATTTCGATCAAGAGTTTGATAAACTGCTATCCAAGCCATCCGCCGAGCGGAAGCTCTCTGTCCGGATGGAATTTCAAGATAACGCCTTTGGCTTCACGTTAAGTATGACAGACGAGACAGGAGCCCGTATCATGCTTACCCAGCCGTTCGAGAAAGAACCGGCCCGGCGGGATCAAGCGGAGAATATCCGTACCCAGCTCTCTAAGTTGGGAAATACGCCTTTTGAGGCGGTGGAGGTCACCGTGGCGATGTCCGATAACTGGTTTGTCCCTTCTTCTTTATTGGCCGAGATGCGTAGGCAAGGGGTGGAGAGGCTTATCTCTACCCGGCGGATTCGTTACCGCAGGGAAGAGGCTCGTCCGGTAAAGCCGTGTGTAGGCGAGACTTTGGAAATCCCTTTCCCAGAGAAGCGTCTGACTTATTTAGGGAATGTCTCCAATAGCAAGGCTGGTGCCTTTTATAAGGCGCATGGCGTGACTGCCGTGGAAGACGCTTTCGAGTTGTCTCCCCAGAAGGATGTCCCTTTGATGTTCACGAAACATTGCCTGCGGTACAGTATGGGATGGTGCCCTACCTACCAGAAGCAGAAGTCTCCCTATAAGGAGCCTTACTTGCTGCGCTATAAGGAAACGCTCTTGCGTTTGCGCTTCGACTGCAAGAATTGCCAGATGTTGATCTATGCGGAGGAATAACCGGCTTTGTAACTACTTAATCCGATAAATAAAACAGGTATGAAACGACAAATTTTCTCGCTGTTCCTGCTCTTGCTCACGTTGGTAGCTTGTGGGGATAAGCCTTTGGACCCGAATAAACCCGTATATGTGAAAATCAAGACGACGATGGGAGACGTCACCGTCCTGCTATACGACGATACGCCTCTTCACCGGGATAACTTCATAAAGCTCTGCCAGTCGAACGAGTATGAGGGTATGCTTTTCCACCGTGTTATCAAGGAGTTTGTCGTGCAAGGTGGTGATCCGGAGAGTAAGGCGCATGAGCCGGGTGCCTTGTATGGGGATGGCGATGGTGGTTATACCGTTCCCGCTGAGATATTACCCAATCATTTTAATAAGAAAGGCGCTTTGATCGACGCAAAAGAGATCGATGCCGTGAATCCGGAACGTGCCTCCGCCGGTACGCAGTTCTGTTTTGTGCAAGGGAAAGTCTTGGACGACAAGGAGCTTGCGGAGAAAGAGGCTCGTATCAATGAGATCCGCCGCAACTGGTTGTACTATAAATTCCGGGATGAGCTGAAAAAGCAAGATCCTTCCTTGGCCGCCGATTCCTTGGAGAATGAGTTACATGCCCGTGCGTCCATCTTGGTGGAAGATACGTTGGCGGTATTAGGCCCGGTAGTGATCCCGGCCGAACGGCGTGAGATTTATAAGACGATCGGTGGCGTTCCGCATCTGGATGGCTCGGTAACGATCTTTGGCGAGGTAGTGGAAGGCTTCGATATCGTAGAGAAGATCTCCGTGGTAAAGACGGATAAGAACGATCGTCCTTTACACGACGTGATGATTAAATCGACGAAGGTTTTCCAGAAATAATAACAATGCCTATTATAAGGAGGTAACGATGCCCATTGTAAACTCCTTATAATGGGCATCGTAAACACTTTAGAATGGGCATTGTTAAAACTATCGTATAGCTCTTGTTATACGAGGCTGATCGCTAGCTTGTTATACTAAAAGTATCATCGATCATATTTGGCTCTCGAGCCATTCCAGATACTTCTTTACTCCCTTCGTATCTTCCGCCTCGGGGCTCCAAGGCGCTAGGTTCTCCGGTGCTAGCGGCGCAAACGGCCCTTGCTTTATCTCATAAATAACCGATCCGGATTCCAGTACCAGAAGCCCGTGCCATGTTCCGGCCTTGATCTCCGCTCCATAAGCGCCTTCCTTTGGATTCAGTATCGTTTTCTCCGTGATATTCCCTTCCTCGTCAAACAAGAATACCGCTACCTTCCCACGTAGCAACAAGAAGATCTCGTCTTTCGCCGGATTTAAATGCCGGTGCGGACGCAAATACGTACCGGGCTCCATGGCATTCAGTAACCGATTGATCGGATCATCCAATCTCTCATGGAAATTATAGTTCATTCGCAGGCGGGGAGACTGCAAGGCTTTGGCCTGGGTCTCGTCGAGTAATTGTTCGTTGATTATCTTCATCTCTGTATCTTATTGTATTTCTGAGCCACGAATATACGAAATATTTATTGGTCAATGCTTGATATTGCGTATCTTTGCGCCTTGATCATACATATTCTTGAGTCTGAAAATTAAATATTTATGTTATTTAATTCCATAGAGTTCCTTATATTCCTGCCATTGGTTTTCTTTGGTTACTGGTTTGCTTTCAAGTCTTTGCGGTGGCAAAATCTATTTGTGGTAGCTGTTAGTTACCTGTTCTACGGATGGTGGGACTGGCGCTTTTTGCTGCTGATCCTGTTTACGTCGTTATGCAGTTACTTGAGTGGAGTCTATTTGGAGAAATGCGCTGGCAACCGGTCGGTCCAAAAGTGGATAAGTGCCGGTAATATTTTACTGAACCTTTCGATCTTGGGTGTATTTAAGTACTTTGATTTTTTTACCGAGAATTTGGTAAATGTCCTTCACCTATTGGGCTGGGATGCCGATTACGTGACGTTGAATATCTTGCTCCCTGTCGGGATCAGCTTTTATACGTTTCAGGCTTTGAGCTATACGATTGATGTTTACCAAGGTAAAATCAAGGCGACTCATGATATCGTGGCATTCTTCGCTTATATCAGTTTCTTCCCCCAATTAGTGGCGGGCCCGATAGAACGGGCTACCCATTTGTTGCCTCAGTTTCTCCGGCCTCGTAATTTCGATTGTGATCTGGCGTTGGATGGTATACGCCAGATGCTTTGGGGATTTTTCAAGAAAGTGGTGGTTGCCGATAATTGCGCTTTGTTCGTGAACGGTGTGTTTGAGAATTACCAGACGTTGGATGGGAGTACCTTGTTTCTGGGGGCTTTCTTCTTTACGATACAGATTTACGGGGATTTTTCCGGATACTCGGATATAGCGATCGGCTGTGCCCGGTTATTTGGCATAGACCTTATGCAGAACTTTAAGTATCCTTATTTCTCTCGGGATATAGCGGAGTTTTGGCGGCGTTGGCATATATCGTTGACGACTTGGTTCCGGGATTATATCTATATACCGCTAGGGGGGAGCCGGGTCGGAAAATGGAAGAGCTTCCGGAATACCCTTGTTATTTTCTTGGTAAGTGGATTCTGGCATGGCGCTAACTGGACGTTTGTGGCATGGGGAGCGTATCATGCGTTGTTGTTTCTGCCATTGCTATTGTTGGGTCAAAATAGGAGGTATAGAGATTCCGTGGCGGAAAACAGTTTCCTTCCCTCTGTGAAGGAATTGACACAGATGGGAGTTACGTTTCTACTGGTCTTATTGGGATGGATTCTGTTCCGGTCGGAAGATATATCTCAAGCGGCTGTGTACCTCGAGCGGATGTTCAATGCCTCATTATTCTCGGCTCCTCAACTTGTGGGCTTGGGATTCGGGCAACTCCTGCTGAAGAAATGTTTCTTTTTCACGGCTCTTATGTTCGTCGTGGAATGGATCGGCCGAAAACAGGCGCATGGGTTGATGATAGAGGACCTGAGCCTTCCGGTTCGGTATGTTATCTATACGGTATTGCTGATCATCATCTATGGTTTCGACGCCAGTAATCCACAAGGTTTCATTTATTTTCAATTCTGATAAGTATGAGAAGGTTCTTTATAGCTATATTCCGGTATTTAGGGGTGGTAGGATGTTTAGGGTTGCTTAGTTGTCTGTTGATCCGCTCCTATTTTCATATAAGCGTACCCAGCCTCAAGAGTGATCCGGAAGTAGAGGTATTGATTTTGGGAGATTCCCATCCTTTACATTCGATATCCGCCGATATGCTGGGGAAATCGAGGAATGACGCTAAATCCAGTGAGAATTATTTCAATACCTATATCGATTTATGCTTGAAAGCGCCTTACCTTCCCCATTTGAAAACCGTGATATTGGGGTTTGGTTATCACACGTTTACCGTGGCCGATGATTCCTATCAGGATGAGTTTCCTGCCTATATGTCTATTTATCCCCATCTGAAGGAGCGGGAGGATTTGCGACCCTTGGTACAGGAGGCTGTTTCGCCGGTAACCCGTAAGGAGGTCATGTATTCATATGAGTTTGGCGTTCCGTTCAAGAATTGCGTAGCTGAGATTAAAAGGAATGTGATCGAGCGTATTTTCACAGGGGCGACCGGGGGAACACTAGACGTTATTATCGATCGTCATTACTATGATGATAAGGGTGCTTATTTATTGCCATCCTCATTTCAACAAGAGATGTTGGGGCGAATCGTAGAGGAATGTAAGAAGCGGGATCTGTCTCTTATTTTGTACAATGCCCCTGTTTCCACGGAATATATGGAACGGGTTCCTCTGAGTTATCGAGAATTGACGGATTCTTTGGCTCGGGAATACGTGGATGATAAAACGGTCTTTTATTTAAATTATACGGCTGTATCGCTACCTGATTCTTGCTATAGGGACGCTGATCATTTGAATGAAATCGGTATCCATAGATTTACCCCGTTGTTAAAAGATACCTTGACTTGTTTGGGGGTAATTTCGGAATAGTTTTCGTATATTTGTAGAATAAACGATCGAATTAAATATACCACATGAAAGGAAACCCGCTTTATATCCTGCTTTGGCTATTCCTTATTCTTTGCTTTGCCTGTTCGCCCGGTAAAAAAGAAAAGAAATATGTCATCGGTGTATCTCAATGCTCGATGACGGATATTTGGCGTCAATCCATGATACGTGATATGGAAGTAGAGGCTTTAAATCATCCGGAGATCGAGTTGGTCGTAATGGATGCTAGTCAGGATAATGATACTCAGATCAGCCAGATAAAAGGTTTTATCAAGAAAAAGGTGGATTTGCTGATTATATCGTCGAATGAGACCGAGCCTGTTACGCCTGTCGCTGTTGAGGCGTACAGGGCTGGTATTCCCACTATCATATTGGACCGGAAAATTAATAGCGATGAATATACGACGTATATTGGAGCGGATAATTACGAGATCGGTCGCTCGATCGGAATGTACGTCAGCTCCTTGATCAAGAAGGAGACAACGATTTTAGAGATATGGGGGCGGAGAGGCTCTTCCTCCGCTACAGAAAGACATCAAGGTTTTGTCGATGCGATGTCTATTGATCCGAATGTGAAGATCCGGGAGTTGGATGGGTATTGGTACAGGAAGAATGCCTATGAGGAAGTCTTGAAGCTGGATTCCATAGAGGATGTCGATATCGTTTTCGCTCATAATGATATGATGGCCTTAGGGGCCCGTGAGGCGATTGAGGAGCGAGATTCGTCGCTGGTGGGACACGTGGAATTTATAGGCGTGGATGGACTCTTGGGAGGAGGCTTGGGCGTGGAGGCGGTTGCGCAGGGTAAGTTGGATGCCTCTTTTTATTATCCGACAGGTGGTGGGGTGGCTATTAAGGTTGCTTGGCAGATCTTAAGCGGACAAGCTTATACGAAAAAGTATGCGTTAAGCACCGCTATGATCGATAAGACCAACGCCGGTACCCTTTATTTACAATCAGACCGGTTGGTAGAATATCAACGCCAGATCGAGAAACAGCGTGCGAATTTGTCGCAATTGCTCTCGAAATATAACTTTCTTTATAGTTCCTTGATTATTATCTTGATATTGGCGCTTTTATTGGGTGGTTCCGCTATTTACACGGTTTATATTAATCGTAAAGTGCGCCAGAAGAATCATTTGTTGAATGAGAAAAATCGTTTGGTACAACAACAGAAAGAGGAACTCTCGGTAGCGAATCAGCGCATCGAGCAAGTCACGACACAGAAATTGCAGTTCTTTACGAATGTATCTCACGAGATAAAGACTCCTTTAACCTTGATTCTAGGGCCTCTGAACAAGATGGCGCAAGATGCCCCGGTAGGCGTTTTCGCGGATGATATCCGCATCGTTAAGAAGAATGCGGAACGCTTGAAACGTGTGATCGACCAATTGCTGGATTTCCGGAAGATAGAGAATAATAAGATGGGATTGCGGGTTACTAAGATGGATTTGGTCTTTTTAATCCAAGAGGTGAAATCTTATTTTAATAATCTGGCCCAGAGTAAGCGAATTGATTATACCTTCCTGCATGAAATGGATTCTCTTTTTGTTTGGGTGGATACGGACAAGATGGAGAAGATATTAACGAACTTGCTCTCGAACGCCTTTAAGTTTACCCCGGAGCAGGGGAAGATTACGATTCGTTTGCGGGAGGAGGAGACGGAGGTTGTCTTATCGGTGGAAGATAATGGAGAGGGTATTCCCCCGGAAAACCTAGCCTCCGTATTCGAGCGCTTTTTTACAAGCGGACAAAGCTATGCTCCGGGAACGGGTATCGGACTGCATCTGACACGGGAATTTGTCCTTATGCATCAAGGCTCGATCCACGTGGAAAGCGAGCAAGGCGAACGGACAGTGTTTACCGTTCAGATCCCGAAAGGTAAATCTCATTTTGATGAATCTTGTGTCTTTCTGTCGAATGCGACCGAATCGTCCTCTGGTGTAGCGCATTTGGATATATCCCAAGTTCAAGAAACGTTGAATAAGAAATATGATTATACGATCTTGATCGTTGAGGATGATTGGGATATTCGAGCTTATTTACAGCATGAGTTGTCCGGGAATTTTAATGTACTTGTAGCGGAGAATGGTGCCAAGGCCTTGGATATTCTATTGAAGGAAAATGTATCACTGGTCGTCAGTGACGTGATGATGCCGGAGATGAATGGCTTCGAGCTTTGCCGCCGGGTTAAGTCGGATATGGCCCTCAGTCATATCCCGGTAATCTTGCTTACGGCTCTTTCGGATGACAGTCAACGCTTGTATGGATTTGAGGGGGGAGCGGATGAGTATATCCAGAAACCGTTCAATATCGAGATCGTGAAATTACGTATCATTAAGTTGTTGGAAGAACGTAATCGTTTGCGGGAGGTTTTCTTGAAAGAGTCTCAATCGCCTGCGGGACTTTCCATCGAGACAAAAGGGAAGGTGGAGAGTCTGGATGATTTGTTTATGCGTAAGTTTATCGCTTTAATAGAGGAGAATTATAGCGATCCCGATTTCAGTATAGAGAAAGGCAGTGAGAAACTGGGCCTGTCTCGTGTGCATTTATATCGAAAGGTGAAGGAGTTGTCCGGGATTACCCCTACGGACTTTTTGCGTAACTATCGTTTGAAAAAGGCATCCGCCCTATTGAAGCAGCGATCCGGAACGATTAGCGAGGTTGCTTATGCCACGGGATTCGGCTCGCCGGCCTATTTCTCCAAATGCTTTAAGGCGGTTTATAATATAACGCCAACCGAGTTTATAGAGTCTTTGTAAGGATGCTGCTTGTACAGATGTTACATACGGGTAACGTCTGTTATTGTCCCTTGGAAATAAATCTTTTATGTAACTTGTGTGATTTATCTTGTAGCTATAGTTATCGTTGTATTTATAACGATGATATACTTTTGCGGTGTCGATAAGTACGAAAGTTGTTTTTAATAGAAAGACCATGGAACAGGTGACTGAATCAAGACGTAAACCAATTGTCGTTGGGATTGGAGAATTATTATGGGATATGCTTCCTTCCGGGAAAAAGGCTGGGGGTGCCCCGATTAATTTTGTCTATCATGCGTCTTGCCTAGGTGCTGAGGGATATGCTATCAGCGCTGTCGGAGATGATGAGTTGGGTAAAGAGATCGTTGATGAGTTGGATAAGAATCATATTCAGCATTTGATCGAGAAAGTGCCTTACCCGACGGGAACCGTTCAGGTAGAGTTACGAGAAGGTATCCCTACTTATACGATTCATGAGCGAGTGGCTTGGGATCATATATCGCCTACATCCGATGCGATTGATTTGGCGGAGAAAGCGGACGCTATTTGTTTCGGTACATTAGCCCAGCGTTCCCGTCAGTCCCGGGAGACGATACAAGCGATCTCGTCGTTTGCGCCGAAAGACGCTTATCGTTTGCTGGATATCAATCTTCGCCAGCGATACTATGATAAGGAGTTGATCGAGGAGTCTTTGTACTTAGCGAATGTGTTGAAGGTGAATGATGAGGAGTTTAACGTTCTTCGGGACTTATTCGGCTTGAATGGAACTGAGAGGGAAGTGGCTTTATGGTTTATTGAGAAATACGGCCTTCGGATGTTTGTCTTGACTGCGGGGAGCTCCCATAGTACGATTTATACGAGAGAGGAGATCTCTACGTTGCCCACGCCGGAGGTCACGGTGGCGGATACGGTCGGGGCGGGGGATGCTTTTTCGGGGGCTCTAATCATCTCGCTCTTAAAGGGGAAGTCCTTAAGCGAGGCCCATCATTTCGCTGTAAAGACAGCGGCTTTCGTTTGTACGAAAGAAGGTGCGTGGCCTGTTTATGAAGAGTAATTCGTTTATATCATATGTGTTTAGATGTTTTGAGTTTATACAATTTCGAATAGGTATTACGTTTTTAAGGTAAAAAGGTTGTTAGGATATAAGAAGAGAAAGGCAAAAAGAAAAAGATGGTTTTTGTTTTAGGTTAAGTTAGATTAGATTGGTGAAAAGTGGCTCGGCTGTTGAAGTCGGGCTATTTTTATGTCCTTATGTTTCCTTCAAATAGAATGGTCTCGATAACCTGCAAGATTCTTCTTACAGGCTAACGAGACCTTCCGCTTTTATCTTTTCTGATAGCTTACAATTAATAAGCTCTCTCCAATAACCAAGCGTCTTGGAAGTTAGGAGCGTATTTCGCCTTGATGGCATCACGGCTATCGGCGGCGTCCGCTTTATTGTCGAAACTAGCGACGATCACACGCAACATACCTTGCTCGTTCTCGCCCAACACTGCGTTATAGCCATCATTCTGCATACGTTCTTTTAATGCGTAAGCGTTTGTCTTATTCTTGAAACTACCGACAACAACGCTATAACGTTTCAGACGGCTAGCGTCCTCGCCTTGAGCGGCGTTGATTTTTTCCGTACGAGTGGTAGCCGTAGAGGTTCTGGGTTTTGAGACAGGAGCGACCTCAACAACTTCTTCCTCTTGTTCTACAACCTCAACAGGAGCCGTCGACTCTTTTTCTTTGGCCTGTTCGTAAGCAGCCTTGTACGCGCTCTGTTTAGGTTTACATGAGCCGAGTGCTAATACCATACATACAGCGGCTCCAAATAACCAAATCTTATTCATACTGTTCAGTTCTTATAATTAGTAACGCGAAGATATAAATTATATTTAGTACTTTCGCACTCAAATTGTAATATATTATAACGGCATGAATAAATCTATCGGAACAATGATTATGGCAACATCTCTACTGTTAGGTGCTTGCAATCCGGCTACGGATGTGAACGTGAAGGAGACCGGTGATAAGAACCTTATCGGGAAGTCGGACATCCGGATCAAAGACGGTCGCATGACCCCGGAAGCTTTGTGGGCCATGGGACGTATCGGCGGTATGAACGTATCTCCGGACGGGAAAAAAGTGGTGTATACGGTGGCGTATTATAGCGTACCGGAAAACAAGAGCAACCGTGAGGTCTTCGTGATGAACGCTGACGGATCGGATAATAAGCAAATCACGAAAACCGGATTCGCTGAGAACGAGGCCGTATGGATCAAAGGAGGAACCAAGATCGCTTTCTTATGTAACGAGAGTGGTAGCAGCCAGCTTTGGGAAATGAATCCGGATGGGACGGACCGTAAGCGACTTTCCGATTATGATAAGGATATCGAGGGTTTCGCTTTCTCTCCCGATGAGAAAAAGGTCTTGTTTATCTCGCAAGTGAAAACCGTGAATAGTACCGCTGATAAATATCCGGATTTGGATAAGGCGACAGGTGTTATCATTACGGATTTAATGTACAAGCATTGGGATGAGTGGGTGACTACCGCTCCGCATCCTTTTGTCGCCGATTTCGATGGCAAATCGATCAGCAATCCTGTGGATGTAATGGAGGGCGAGTTGTTTGAGAGCCCGATGAAGCCGTTTGGCGGTATCGAGCAATTGGCTTGGAACACTACCTCGGACAAGATTGCCTATACCAGCCGCAAAAAGACGGGTAAAGAATATGCGATCTCTACGAATTCGGATATTTATGTATATGATCTGAATACGAAGCAAACGACCAATATAACGGAAGAGAACAAGGGATATGATACGAATCCCACCTATTCTCCGGACGGAAAGAGTATCGCTTGGCTAAGTATGGAACGTGATGGTTACGAGGCGGATCAAAATCGCTTGATGGTAATGAATCTGGAGACGGGTGAGAAAACATTCGTAAGCAAGGATTTTGACTCCAACGTGGATTCTTATTGCTGGAGCGCTGATTGCAAGCGTATCTATTTCACGGGCGTTTGGCATGGCGAGTCGCAGGTTTATCAGATAGACTTGGCGAATGGCAATAAGATTACCCTGCTGACCGAAGGTATGTACGATTACGCCTCTGTCGCTCTTCTGGGCGATAAGCTGATCGCTCAACGTCATTCCATGAGCATGGGAGACGAGATCTATTCGATCGATTTGACAGGGGATCATACGGTAACTCAACTTACGTTTGAAAACAAACATATTTACGACCAGCTTACGATGGGTAAGGTAGAGGAACGTTGGATGAAGACGACGGATGGCAAGCAGATGCTAACGTGGGTTATCTATCCGCCTCAGTTCGATCCGAATAAGAAGTATCCTACCTTGTTGTTCTGTGAGGGTGGCCCGCAAAGCCCTGTGAGCCAGTTCTGGTCTTACCGTTGGAATTTCCAGATCATGGCGGCTAATGACTATATTATCGTGGCACCGAACCGTCGGGGTCTTCCCGGATTTGGCTTGGAATGGAATGAGGCTGTCAGCGGCGATTATGGCGGACAATGCATGAAAGACTATTTCACCGCTATTGACGAGGTAGCCAAGGAACCGTATGTAAATAAGGATCGCTTGGGTTGTGTAGGCGCCAGCTTCGGTGGATTCTCCGTATATTGGTTGGCAGGTCATCATGATAAACGTTTCAAGGCGTTTATCGCCCACGATGGTATCTTTAATATGGAAATGCAGTATCTGGAAACGGAAGAGATGTGGTTCGCCAATTGGGATATGGGTGGAGCGTACTGGGAAAAGCAAAACGCTACGGCTCAGCGTACATTCGCGAACTCCCCGCATAAGTTCGTGGACAAATGGGATACGCCTATCCTTTGTATCCATGGAGAGAAGGATTACCGGATCTTGGCTAATCAAGGAATGGCAGCGTTTAACGCCGCGGTTCTTCGGGGTGTACCGGCCGAGTTGCTGATTTATCCGGATGAGAACCATTGGGTATTGAAGCCCCAGAATGGCGTTCTATGGCAACGCACATTCTTTGAGTGGTTGGATATGTGGTTGAAGAAATAAAATTTGAAGGCCGTCCCCAAAGTATATAGCTTTGATGGACGGCCTTCTTTTCTCAACGCAATAACAAACTAAGCGATAGTAATATCCTTATCCAAATAAATATCTTGAATTGAATGAAGTAACTCCACGCCGTCTTTCATCGGACGTTGGAACGCCTTTCTTCCGCTAATCAGCCCCATGCCACCCGCACGTTTGTTTATGACAGCGGTGACGACAGCGTCTTTAAGATCTGAGGCGCCATGAGATTCCCCACCGGAGTTGATAAGCCCGACACGTCCCATATAATTATTAGCAACTTGGTAACGGCAGAGGTCGATCGGATGTTCTGTCGTTAACTCTGTGTACATCTTTTGATCGATCTTCCCGAAATTGATAGCGGTGAAACCTCCGTTGTTCTCCGGTAGCTTCTGCTTGATGATATCGGCCTTGATCGTGACGCCAAGGTGATTAGCCTGTCCGGTCAAATCGGCTGCCGCGGAATAGTCGATGCCATCCTTTTTAAAAGAGCTGTTTCGTAAATAGCACCATAATACGGTCGCCATACCTAGTTCATGGGCATACTCGAATGCGTCGGCAATCTCGACTAGCTGACGTCGGCTTTGCTCTGATCCGAAATAGATCGTGGCCCCTACAGCTACGGCGCCCATATTCCATGCTTCCTTCACCGTGCCGAATAAGATTTGATTGTAAGAATTCGGATAAGTAAGAAGCTCATTATGATTTAGTTTTACCAAGAATGGAATCTTATGGGCATATTTTCGTGCGACTGACCCTAGTATGCCGAACGTAGAAGCGACTGCGTTGCAACCACCCTCGATCGCTAATTTTACGATATTCTCCGGATCGAAATAAATGGGGTTTGGAGCGAAGGAAGACCCTGCGGTATGCTCGATATCTTGATCTACCGGGAGGATAGAAACATATCCGGTGTTAGCTAATCTTCCGTGCCCCAACAAGGTTTGCAGACTATTGAGAGTCTGTATGTTTCTATCTGAATTGCCCCACACATCGTCCACGCAAGTGGGTGATGGAAGATGAAGCAGCGATTTATCAATAGTCTTACATACGTGATTTAAATAATAATCACTTTTGTCTCCTAATAAACTAATAATCTTTGATGTATCCATATAAATAAATATTTACTTAGTAAACAATCGCTGTCAAAAATAAGTTCCATAGTTTTTATCGATTAACACATAGAATTAATCTATCGATGAATTATGGTAGTATCGGATAGTTTAGTTAATTTTGTGCCATACAACCAATAAAAATTTTGCGATATATGAAAAAGAAATGGATTTGCACAGTATGTGGTTATGTACACGAAGGTGATGAGGCTCCTGAGTTCTGCCCTCAATGTAAACAACCAAAAAGCAAATTTAAAGAATTAGTAGAGACAGAAGGTGCGTTACAATTCGTTGACGAACATGTACTAGGTGTTGCTAAAGGTGTAGACCCAGTGATTTTGGAAGGTCTGAACGCTCACTTTATGGGAGAATGTACCGAAGTTGGTATGTATTTGGCCATGAGCCGTCAAGCAGACCGTGAGGGTTATCCTGAGGTAGCTGAGGCATTCAAGCGTTACGCTTGGGAAGAGGCTGAGCACGCTGCTAAGTTCGCAGAGCTTCTTGGCGATGTAGTTTGGGATACGAAGACTAACTTGAAAAAGCGTATGGAAGCTGAGGCTGGCGCATGCGAGGACAAGAAACGTATCGCTACATTGGCTAAACAACAGAATTTGGACGCAATTCATGATACCGTACATGAGATGTGCAAAGACGAGGCACGTCATGGCAAAGGATTTGAAGGTTTATATAATCGTTATTTCAAGTAATTTAGAGGTATTAGTTATATGTTTTAAAGAGGGGCGTTCTGTGAAGAATGCCCTTTTTTGTATTTGATAAAGTAATTTTAGCCTTTCAAGAGAATAACGATACTATATTTTATGTACTTTTGTACACGTCAACCACAAGGAAAGATGCCGGAGTGGTCGAACGGGCCGCACTCGAAATGCGGTGAGCGGGTAACCGCTCCCTGGGTTCGAATCCCAGTCTTTCCGCTTGATAACTATAACTTATTCACGCAGAATACTAAATGAAGCATATCGATATTGCGATAATGTTTTATGAAATTTGCGATTTCCCTCATATCGTTTCTTAGTGCTACTTTTTGAGAGGGGATATTTGTATCCCGTATGATGGAGTATACTTTGTCGAAGTTAAGGATATTGAGGGCGTATTCCTTACAAGCTATGGCGGCCTCGGTAGCATAACCTTTATGCCAGTATTCCGCCCTAAGCAAATAACCGATCTCCGGAACCTGTTGACCATTGAATTCTTGATAGGTGAGACCACATTGACCGATAAGCTCTCCGCTGCCTTTCTCTATCATCCCCCATAAGCCAAAACCATCGTTTTGATACCTCCTTAATTGCTTATCAAGCCATTCTTGTACCTCTTTTTTACTGAACGCTCCCTCGTAAGCGTACATTACAATCGGATCTTGTAAAAGCTTACAGATATTATTAAAATCATCTTGTTTTAATTCCCTTAATAGGAGTCGCTTTGTCTCTAATATCATCTCTTTCATACGATATTTCTTTTTGTCTTCTCAAATTGTTGGATGACTAGTTAGAATATATCGCTCAAGGAATACCGGAGTTGATCCATCATCAACGGCACTTCCGCCTCCTCGATTCCCGCTACAAGAAGATCGGGAATATCTTGATTGAACTGCTCTTGGAACTTCGAGAAATCACCGGACTCTTTCTCCACGGCTTTTGTATAAAAAGCAAGCGCTCCCTTGATATTCTGTAATGCCCATTCCGTATGTCCCGCATTCAAGAAATCTTGGGTGTTGGGTTGATTATCCATGATCTTTTTGTAATAATTACGGGCCTGATCGTATTTACCGGTCAAGAAAGAACACCAAGCGATCGGACGCCAAGCCTTCGTGCTTTTATTGTCCAGATAATCTACCTTGAAATAATATTTCAGCGCCTCATTATAATTCTTGAGTTCAAGATGGCAGTGGCCGATACATATTTGGATCGATAAATCATCCGGATTGAAAGCCTCGTAACGATGATAGTATTTCAACGCTTCTTCCGGTTGCTTTAAGGTACGGTAACAACCGGCGATCCGGCGAATAACCCATTTACTGTCCGGATTGATAAGATCCGCATGTAAATAAGCCTCCAAAGCGCCTTGTATATCGCCATTCATTTGTTTGCAGTAACCGATTTTCTGGAATAAGATATCACTTTCTTGATTTGCATCGGATAAGCGATTGTAGATCGTGAGCGCGTCGAGGAAGTAATTCTTCCGGAGGTAATACTCCGCTATAGTTGTCAAACTTTCCTCATCACTGACGTAAGGCTGCAAAATTGGCAGGTTATGAAAGTCTAGCGCAGATGTAAATATGTCATCAAAATCCAGATGTCCCGGATAAAGTTTGAAGAAACGATACAAGTCCTGTATGTACTGTCCGGATATGATTTCCAATTTTCCCCGTTTACTGATCAATTCCTCCTTTGTTTGCTGAATCATCTCGGAGGCTTGACTACCAAACTGTCCCATCATCATTTGACGGGCTTGATCCGGCAATTGCATCATGCTGAAATATAAGGAATATTTATCGGAATTACACATGAATGCCGCAAGAGTCATGGAATCTAGCATATCCTTTTCTGTTTGATTCTTGCTCAACTGACTGCCAAAAGCGGAATGCTCGGTCGTGAATGGCATGAACCAGTTACCCAATTCCCGGAAAAAGGGGAAATGCTTTAGGTGCACGAAAGTAGAGTGCATTACGTCCGCGCCTTCTTGTTGCAGTTCGCTGAACTCCTCCATTTTCTTCCCTAAGGAACTGTTCGATAACATATTCTGCCACTCCGGATTCATCTCGTTTCCGAGAAGTTCCGGATTGATATCCTTTAAGTTTATCTTTTGACTGATTTTAGGGCCTAGCTTGATCATCTCCGGAATGATCTCGTCTTGTAGCTTACGGGTGATCTTCTCTGTCTCACGGGCTAGGATAAAACGAAGGGTAATCGTGCGGATCGCTTTCGTGAAATTAGGAAATCCCTCGGATAAAGCCGCTAGCCGATCCGCTATCTGCGGATATAGTGCCGTACGTTTCCTATAGGTATAGAGCGTCAAGAGAATCCCGATCAACGCGCGGTAACGAATCTCATCTTCTTGGAGATTGGCCGCATCGAATAATAATAGCAGTTTCTCCTTATCGAAAGCGGCTTGCAATCCCAACATTAATGCCGATACGATTTGGCTACCGATGATAAAAGGCAACTCTTGGTCATTCAATAGGTTCCTGATGGAGGCTATTTCTTCCTTATTGAGAGGATTCGAGGTCCAGATCTTATTGAATAATAGGATCGTGGCGGATTCGATTTGCTGCTGCTCCGTAATGGTTCCGGTCGGAGTCTCTATCTTCACCAAAGAGGCGTTTCTCAAAACCTTATGGAGCTGGTCATAGTTGGTAAGCTCCTTTTGCATCATTCGCCTACGGCTATAATAGGAGAGAGGCGAATCTACCGATAAGGCCTTGTGCTTCACTATATCCGCGAACTCATAGCTGGATGCGATCAAGTTGTTGTATATTTGGTCTTGCATCGGATCTTTAGCCCCCTCGATCCGGTATCGCAACATATATTTATAAGTATCTTGTAGCTCGTTCAACCTGTCTTGGAATGAGTACTCACGTATTCCCGCTATTAAACCTTGGAGAAAATCGAACGCATTCTTTAGCTCCTTTTCGTCTAATGAACCGATAATTCGGTTGTATGCTTTATTTATTTCTTGTATTGTCATATACTATTAACAACAAATGGTATGCCAAAAGTATAGTATTTAGGCTAAATTTCCTATCTTCGCGTACCTAAAAATAAATTTAGCAGATGAAGAATATCCGCAATTTCTGTATTATTGCTCATATTGACCATGGGAAAAGTACCTTGGCAGACCGTTTGCTTGAGTATACCAAGACAGTAGAAGGTAAAGACATGCAAGCTCAAGTCCTTGACGACATGGATTTAGAGCGTGAGCGTGGTATTACGATCAAGAGCCATGCGATCCAGATGAAGTATAATTATAAGGGTGAAGAATATATACTGAACCTGATCGATACTCCGGGACACGTGGACTTCTCGTATGAGGTTTCCCGTTCTATCGCCGCCTGCGAGGGTGCGTTGCTGATCGTGGACGCGGCCCAAGGTATTCAGGCGCAAACCATCTCTAACCTATATATGGCGATAGAGAATGACTTAGAGATTATTCCGGTGATGAACAAGATCGACCTGCCTAGCGCCATGCCGGAGGAGGTAGAGGACCAGATCGTGGAACTGTTGGGCTGCCCTCGTGAGGATATCTTACGGGCGAGCGGAAAGACAGGCGAGGGAGTGACTGAGATCTTGAATACGATCGTGGAGAAGGTCCCGGCCCCGAAAGGTGATCCGGAGGCCCCGTTGCAGTGTTTGATTTTTGACTCCGTCTTTAATCCGTTCCGTGGTATTATCGCTTACTTCAAGGTGGTAAACGGCGTGATCCGTAAAGGTGACCATGTGAAGTTTATCGCTACAGGAAAAGAGTATGACGCCGACGAGGTAGGTATATTGAAATTAGATATGTGCCCCCGTGAGGAGATCCGGACGGGAGACGTAGGATATATCATTTCCGGTATCAAGACGTCCCGGGAGGTGCGTGTCGGTGATACGATCACTCATGTGTCTCGCCCGGCTAAAGACGCGATCGCCGGTTTTGAGGAGGTGAAGCCGATGGTCTTCGCCGGTGTCTATCCAATCGATAGCGAGGATTTCGAGAACCTTCGTGCGTCATTGGAGAAATTGCAGTTGAACGACGCTTCCTTGACTTTCCAGCCGGAGAGTTCCGCCGCGTTGGGTTTTGGGTTCCGTTGCGGTTTCTTGGGCTTGTTGCATATGGAGATTGTTCAGGAGCGTTTGGATCGTGAGTTCAATATGGATGTGATAACCACTGTACCGAACGTTTCTTATATCGTGCATACAAAGAAAGGGGAGGAGATCGAGGTACATAATCCGGGAGGCTTGCCGGACTCGACTTTGATCGATCATATAGACGAACCGTTTATCCGTGCTTCCGTGATCACGAACACTACCTATATCGGCCCGATCATGACACTCTGTCTGGGTAAGCGTGGCGTCCTGCTTAAGCAAGAATATATTTCTGGTGATCGTGTCGAGATTCATTATGACTTGCCGTTGGGCGAGATCGTAATCGACTTTTATGATAAGTTGAAGAGTATTTCAAAAGGGTACGCTTCTTTCGATTACCATTTACATGATTTCCGTCCCAGTAAGTTGGCTAAATTAGATATCCTGTTGAACGGTGAGCCGGTAGACGCTTTGTCTACATTGACGCACGTGGATAATAGCGTTACTTTCGGACGTCGTATGTGCGAGAAACTGAAAGAGTTGATCCCCCGCCAGCAATTCGATATCGCTATCCAAGCGGCGATAGGCGCTAAGATTATCGCTCGTGAGACAATTAAGGCTGTCCGTAAAGACGTGACGGCGAAATGTTATGGAGGCGATATCTCCCGTAAGCGTAAATTGCTGGAAAAACAGAAAGAGGGAAAGAAACGAATGAAGCAGATCGGTACGGTAGAAGTTCCGCAAAAAGCGTTCTTGGCCGTATTGAAGCTGGATTAGAAAGTCAATGGAATCCGTTCGCTAACTCAATGGATTTATAAAGAAAAGTCAATGGATTCTGTAACGGATTCCATTGACTTTTTTTATATAAATGGGTCACTTCTCGTTCACGAGCCGTATCCCGCCATCTTCCAGCGTGATAAGATGTTGCTTATAGAGTGCCCCGATCGCTTGTTTGAAAGCTTTCTTGCTACAGCGGAATAAGGAATAGATCACGTCCGGATCGCTCTTGTCGTGTACCGGGATGTATCCCCCTTGTGTTTTCATCGCTTCCAGAATGACGCCGGCGATCCCCTCTACCTTTTGGTAGCCTTGCGGCGTTAGGCTTACGTCTATCTTATCATCCTCACGCACCTCTTTTATATAGCCTTTCAGATGCTCACCTTTCTCAAGACGCTGGAATACCTCATTATAATAGATCAATCCCCAATGCTGGTTATTGATGATCACTTTATAGCCAAGATCCGTCTCGTCAGCTACCAATAACTGAACCTCTTGATTCTGTTCGTAATCGATAGGGGTATTGTTCAAGAACTTCTCGATACGTGCGGATGCCATGATACGTCCTGTCACATGATCCAGCCGGACATAGACCAAGTACCATTTCCCCTCTCTCATCGGCATTTTCTGCTCCTTGAAAGGAACGAGCAAATCTTTCATGATACCCCATTCCAGAAATGCGCCGGCATTATTCACGTCTTTTACTTCCATGAACTGGAACTCCCCGACCGTTGCCAGAGGACGTGCGGTAGTAGCGATCAACCTCCCTTCATTATCATGATAAATAAACACCTCGACCTCATCCCCGGGTTTCACGTTTTTAGGTACGTAACGAGTCGGCAACAAGATCTCCACCCCGTTACCGCCATCCAGATAAACCCCGAAGTCAAGGTCTTTCACTATTTTCAGCGTGTTGTATTTTCCTATCTCAACCATATGTTTTTGTTTTGTCACAAACTTACGCAATAATCATGAAAAAGCGGTAAAAACAACTATAATTTTGATTTAGCATGCAGCAATATCTAGACAATTGCATCGTTATAGAAGTATCTTTATACTTGTGGTCCTTTTGAGGCCTCATGTTCAAACTAAAAAACGTATATTTGCACCTTATTTGAAGAAAACAAAGATTATGAGAGTGAAATTAGTATCAGTAGTGGCATTGTTTGTCTTATTGTTAGGGGCTTGTTCTGTTCCTAAAGATGTGGTTTATTTCCAGGGAGTGGATGCCTTGACCCCCGAACAAGTGAGTAAGATGAATCAAGCTTATACCTCGAAGATTTGCCCTGATGACTTACTTACGATAACCGTTACGGCATGGGATCCGACAGTCGTTACTCCCTTTAATCCCCCTGTATATGCCTATGCGACTCAAGGTGAGACTACGACGGTTTCTTCTGGTCAATTAAGAACGTATTTGGTTGATCAGGAAGGTGACATAAATTTCCCTGTTTTGGGAAAGATCCATGTGGCGGGATTGACCAAGCAACAGTTAAGTGATAAAATGCAAGAAATGATCTCCCCTTATGTGAAAGATGCATTGGTTAATGTACAGATTGTTAATTATAAGGTCACGATGATGGGTGAGGTCGCTCGGCCGGGTGCGATTTCCGTGAAAAATGATCGTCTTTCAATTTTAGATGCTATCGGTCAAGTCGGTGATTTGACAATTAACGCAAACCGTAAGAACATCTTGGTTATACGAGATAATAATGGAGAGAAGGAGTTTGCTCGTTTGGATATTACCGAGCCGGATATATTTACTTCCCCCTATTATTATCTTCAACAAAATGATGTTGTTTATGTGGAACCGAATAACGCGAAGAAGAGAAACGCCCGTTACAGTCAAGCCCAACAATATAGTATAACCGTGTTCTCCTCAATTTTGAGCGCTGTATCTGTGATAACGACTGTTATATTGGCTATTACTAAATAATAATTAGATGATGGAAGTGAAAGACAACGAAACAATCGGACTTAAAAGTATTATCGTAAGATATCTGTTGCACTGGAAATTATTTTTAGGGGTATTCCTGTTTTCTATAATCCCTGCGGTTTTATATCTGATTTATTACCCTCGTACTTATGAGATGATGGCTCGTATCCAGATTCAAGAGGATAAAGACCTTGGAGGGAGTAGCTTTGGATTAGGAGAGGCTGCCGGGTTGATGAAATCTTTTGGGCTGGGGGGGAATTCTGGCGGAATGATAAATATTGAAGATGAATTGATGACCTTGACATCCAATAAGCTTTTGCGGGATATGGTTCTAGAGTTAGGTGTAAATGTTGAATATTCAAGACCTTATGCGTGGGGATACCGTCTTTATGAGGAGACTCCTTTCAAGATGACGACCGATTCTTTGACAAATACTCGCTTGGAAGAAGAAGTTGAGTTCTTTGTTGCCATGAAGTCAGGAAAAATCGATGTGACAGTGGAATCAGGGAGTATGGAAAAGAAAAAGTTTAGTTTCTCCTCTTTACCGGCATCTATAGAGTTGCCTATGGGAGTTTTTGTTTTGGCTTTTGCGCCTGGACAAGAACAAATTTCTTCCGCAAAGTTGAATATAACATATCGTCCGGCTGGTTGGGTTGCGGAAGATTTGGAAAAGGAATTTTCTATAGAGGAAAGTTCAAAGTCTTCAAATATCATTGAGTTATCCTGTACAGAATATGAGAAAAAGCGTGGAACAGATATGTTGAATACGTTGATTGCTCTTTATAATACCCAATCTGATACGTATAAAAAGACTGAGGCCACAAAGACGATTACATTCCTAGATGGTCGCATCCAAAATATTGTTGCGGAATTAGCTGATGTTGAGAATAAAATCGAGGAATATAAAAGCAAGAATAAACTAATGGATATTGAGCATGATGTCCAATTCTATGTTGAGCAGATGAAAGAGCTCCAGACGAAATTAATAGAATTAGAAGCTCAAGCTAATATCATTGATATGATGGATGCATTTGTGAAAGATCCGTCGAATAAATATAATTTGGTGCCAGTTTTATTGTCAGCCCAAGAAGGAGAGAAAGGTGGTCCTTTGACTTCCTATAATGAGATTTTATTAGAGCGTGCACGTGTTATTCAGAACTCAAGTATAAATAATCCATTGGTCGGGACACTTACGGAGCAAGCGGATAAGCTACGTAAGAGTGTTGTGGAGACTATTGGTAATGCACGGAAAGGACTTCAAATATCTGTACGCGACGTGAAAGAGAAAGAGAAGCAGATTTATGAGAAGATGAATAGTTATCCCGTTGCGGAACGTCAATATGTAGAAATGAAACGTCAGCAAGAGATCATTCAAGGAGTCTATTTGATATTATTGCAAAAAAGGGAGGAGGCAGCTCTCATTTTGGGTCAAGCTAGAGATAAGGCAAGGATTGTGGATGCTGCCTATGTAAAAAGTAAGCCGGTTGGACCTCGTAAATTGTACGCTGCTATTGGTATGTTGCTATTGACACTTGTGTTACCTGTGGCTTATTTGTTTGTAAAAGAACAATTTTTGTCTTTGTATGATTTGTATAGAAGTATGAAATAGGAGAAATAATGAGGATTTTTGCTATATTGTGCTATTATGCTATTTTATGTGTCAAGGGAGGGGCTAATCGCTTGCTTTCGGGGATATATAAGAATTGGATGATATCTTGTGGTCACAATGTTCGTTTTTCTGCGATCACATCTGATTTTACATATCGGAATATCTCCATTGGTAATAATGTGTATATCGGCCCTCGTGCTTTATTTGTGGCGACAGAAAGCCGTATATATATAAAGAATAAAGTTTTATTCGGCCCGGGAGTGACTATCATAGGAGGAGATCATCGAATGTCGGATGTTGGATCTTTTATGTATGACATAAAAGTAAAGAAGCCAGGAGACGACTTGGATGTGCATATAGAAGATGATGTATGGATCGCGGCGAATGTAACGATATTGAAAGGTGTGACGGTGGGACGTGGGGCCGTGGTTGCTGCGTCTTCTCTGGTCATACATGATGTGCCTCCATATGCGATTGTTGGTGGAGTTCCTGCTAAAGTCTTGAAATATCGTTTTCCTACCGATGATATAAAGAAACATGAGGAGATCTTATATGAACCGCATGAGCGATTGACTATTGAGCAAATAAATACAATAAGGAAAGAATGAGTTCGAAGAGAGTTTTAGTGGTTGCGACATCTCGAGGTACGAGGGGAGGGATCACCGCTGTTGTTAGTGCTCATGAAAAGGGTAAGCAATGGCGTAAATATCATACGAGATGGATTGGAGCATATATTGATAGAAGTAATATAATGAAAATCTATTATTTTATAACTTCGTTAATTCAATATCTGCTTCTTTTGCCATTTTATGATTTAGTTCATATCCATGTATCGACGCATACATCTGTATTTCGAAAATCGTTTTATTTGTATCCAGCAAAACTCCTAAGGAAGAAAGTTATAACTCATTTGCATTGTTCCACCCCCTCTATCATTTATGAGAAACGAAATCGCATCCTTTATCGGACAGCGTTTCTTGCGAGTGATGTCGTTTTCGTGTTATCCTCACAATGGAAAAAGTATGTAGAGGAAGCCTTGGATGTTAAATATAATGTACGTATATTGTATAATCCAATCATATCTTTGCCTCTCGTAGGAACGAATTATGAGAGAAAAAAATATATCTTGTTTGCTGGTACTATTGATAAAAGGAAAGGATATAACGATTTGATAAAAGCGTTTTCCGGTTTGGTCACCCAGTATCCGGAATGGAAATTGATGTTAGCAGGAAATGGAGAGATTGAGGAAGGAAAAATGTTGGCAGAGTCTTTAGGGATTTCTTCTAATGTGGAATTTTGTGGTTGGGTATCCGGAAAAGAGAAAGACCGGCTGTTTGGTGAGGCCTCCATTTTTTGTCTACCGAGTTATGCGGAAGGTTTTCCAATGTCGGTATTGGATGCTTGGGCTTTTGCTCTTCCTGTCGTTTGTACTCCTGTTGGTGGTATTATGGATGTTGCGAAAGATGGTGAGAATATTTTATTATTTGATCCGGGGGATATAAAGAAATTGCAAATCCAGCTAGAGGCATTGGTCAAAGATGAGAATTTGCGAAACCATATAGCTGAGGAATCGCATAAATTGTCTGAATCGGTGTTTAATTTAGATTTTATAAATAATCAACTAGGCGAGGTCTATAAAGAATTATTAGGGGAATAAATGATATCTGTCTTAGTAAATGCATATGCGTGTAGTCCGCATTGGGGCTCTGAACCCGGTATGGGTTGGAATTGGATTTTAGCATTATCCAAGTATTGCGAACTATACATCATAACAGAAGGTGAGTGGCGAGATAAAATAGAAGAGGCCTTGAGTAGTTTACCCCAAAAGGATACTATTCACTTTTTTTATCTGCCGGTAGAGCCTTGGGTCCGTGAGATTTGTTGGAATCAAGGTGATTGGCGTTTTTATTATTATTATCGAAAATGGCAGGAGAGAGCGTTGGAGCAAGCGCATCAGATTATGCGGCAATATCCGATTGATCTTGTTCACCAATTGAATATGATAGGTTTTAGAGAGCCCGGTTATTTGTGGAGAATAGAGGGTTTACCTTTTGTTTGGGGGCCTGTTGGTGGAATGAATCTTTTTCCTGAATGTTATTTGGCGGGCGCTGGCTTTAAATATGCTTTTAGACTGAGATTGAAGAATGTGCTGAATAAGTTGCAAATGCGATATTATCCGAGAGTGAGAAATGCGGTACGGAGGGCGGATGCATTATTGGCTGCTACCCCGGAGACGCAAAAAGTCTTTCAAGGTTATTATCAGCGAGATTCTTTCCTGATCAGCGAGACGGGTTGTGCACTTGGTGAATATAACTTGAATGTGGATCGCTACTCCTCGAAAGGTCGGTTGGACTTGCTTTGGGTGGGACGTTTTTTCTATGCTAAACAATTGAATATAGCCTTGGAGACGATTGCGAATTTAAGGGATCTTGATGTTCGTTTGCATATCGTAGGGGAAGGGAGTGTTGAAGAGACTGCTTATTATAAAAATTTAGCGTCTTCATTGTCTGTTGATGATAAATGTGAGTGGTATGGGAAAGTCCCTCATGAAGATGTTTTTAAATTAATGCAAGATGCGCATATCTTCTTTTTTACCAGCGTATCGGAAGCTACTTCCACGGTTGTTTTAGAAGCTTTACAATGTAATTTGCCTGTGATTTGCTTTGATACTTGTGGCTTCGGAGCGGTTGTGAATGAAAAAATAGGGCGTAAGATAAAGTTGTCCGATCCTCATGCTTCTGCTCGTGCTTTTGCCTCCGTGATAAGAGAGTTGTCAAAGAACCGGGGTATGTTGCGGGAACTATCAGCAAATTGTATGAATGAGATTCAAAAACTATCATGGGATTATAAAGCAAAGCAAGTATTATCTATATATAGTCAAGTGTTAAAAAAGTATGGTGGATAAAAAAATATTAGTTGGCGATTTTGAGATAGCTTCCTGTTTTCAGTTGGATAAGCTTCCGGAACGGCGTTGTGTAATAAATACGATTAATGCTTATTCTTGGGTCATGACTAACTCTGATTTTGTTTTTAAGAAGGCTTTACAAACGAGTGATGTCCTATTGCCGGATGGAGTGGGAGTCGTGTGGGCTACTCGTTTGCTAACAGGGATAAAGATAAAAAAGATAGCAGGTGCGGATCTGCATCGTATGCTGTTAGAACTTTTAGAGAAAAAACAGGGATCTTGTTTTTATCTAGGGGCTTCTGATAAGACATTAGAAAAAATAAAGTTACGTTTAAGCAAAGAGTATCCTTCCATAAAGGTAGGAATGTATAGCCCGCCTTATAAAGCTCAATTCTTGGAAGAGGATAATCGGTTAATGATAGAGGCAATCCAACGATTTGAGCCTGATGTTGTTTTTGTTGGCATGACAGCTCCAAAGCAAGAGTCTTGGATCTTTCAGAATCATAAGTTTATCGATACCTCTGTTATTTGTGGAATTGGAGCGGTTTTTGATTTTTACTCTGGAACAAAGAGTAGGCCACCTCAGTGGATGATCGACTGGAACTTGGAATGGTTTGGACGCTTGATTAGCGAACCTAGGCGTATGTGGAAAAGATATCTCGTATATAACTGCGTTTTCTTATACGATATATTTAAAGTGTATATGAAAAGGGGAAGAAAGAAATCATAAGATTTCTTTCTTTTTTTTTAATATAGGCTCTAAGCGGAGCGCATGTTTCTGTATCCGATCTTTCATTGGAGGAGGAGTCATATAGTTTTCTCCATACAATTGAGTTAAGTAAGCATTCGCATTGTGTGGAACTTTAACGATAGCATCTTCGAATTTCATATCCTCTAAAGGAAATATTTCATCATACTTAAAGTATCTCCTCCAAGGTGTATCCATTCCATGACCGATAAGACACTCGTCATTAGAAAGTTGTAAATTCTTATTAATATGTTTTTGTATCATTTTCTTATAGATGATAGTCAAATATTTGAAAATGGGTTCAAACGAGGATATTAGTTTATTCTTTAAAGAGCGATCTTTCCCCAGCTTTGCGTCTAGGCATTTAGTGATAAATCTGAAATAGCTCTTCATACATTTCTCCATGGCGAAAGATAATCCTCCTGTGTGATAACGATCTGTCGGGAAAATATCAATAAAAAGACCTTGCTGATACTTTTGATTTTCCATACCTTCAGATATAATTAGGCTGTTTTTATCTCTGACTTTACACGGTAGTGGTAGATAATCGTAAGAGGGATCGGTCTCTTGTGTCTGTAGGAATATGTCTGTCGGAAATTCTAAAGGGGCGATTTGTATAAATCGGTTGTAATCCTCGCGTAACATACAAATATCAAGATCATCATCCCAAGGAATGAACCCTTGATGACGTACTGCACCTAGAAGGGTACCGGAGCATAACCAATAACGTAGGTCATGTTTCCGGCAAATGTAGTCTATAATTTTTAGCATACGTAACATTACAAGTTGCGCTTGTCTTAAAGGGGTTTCTCCTGTTTCTCGGATGTCAGGAAATATAGATTGGAAGTCTGTCATATATATTATTCTTTTGTTTCTTTAATTTCATCATCTATCTCGGCTATATCATGTGCTCTAATTCGCTGTTTCATATTTGCATAGATGATACCCATAAACATCATGAAATAAAGACCTCTATTGCTGGTAAATGTTGCGTCTGCGATATTTTCTACAGCAAAAAAAGCTATCAAGATCATGGCAATGTTAGTAAGTTGCATATCAGAAGTAACTTTGAGGTAATGAAGCGCCTTTTTAAGCAGATATATCCAAAATAATATGAATAGAATAACTCCTAGGACACCGAATTGAGCTAATGAGGGATAGTAAGTGTCCGAGATGAAACTATGATAACTCTTACTGATACCCCATACTCCGTCTATCTCATACTTCTTGTAGATAGGTGAGTAATAGGCCCCGGATGCGAATGTTGCGAAGCTTCCTAATCCGCAGCCAAAAGGAAAGTAATCTATAAATATTAAGAAAGATGTTGCGTATAAAGCGAAACGAGCTACATAATCTTTCTCCGCACCTTCTGATATACCTTGCAAAAAATAGAGTTCGATTTTTTCTTTGGCTACGAATGCGATGAAAACAGTGATACAAAGAAACAAGATGATATTTTTCAGATTGACTTTGATACGGTCCGTATGGTTGAAATAGAGTACGATAAAAGCAGCCAAGATAAAGAAACCATAAAATTTTGATCTGCCGGATGCCAATCCGATCGCTAACATAATAATAAAAAGTATTCTGTTTTTCCGTGAGTTTTCGCTTGTATAAAAGAATACTAAAGCTAGCGCTGTAATAGCTGCCGCATAGTTGGATGCATGTGCCATAGTAACCGTGAAGATTTTAGGATTAACCATGCCTGCTATACCAATGGGAATTAGCAATCCCCAACATAAAACACTACTTTGGCGTAATATAGTCTTCTGCTTTTCACTAAATGTGGGCATGAGTTGATATACGCAGAAGAATGCCAAGTAAGGCTTTAGCTGGATAATGAAATCCATTAGAATACCTTTGGTACTATTACTATGAATGTAAAATGAATAACATAAATAGAATAGAAATACGGATAGGACAATCATGAAAAACTTATTGATCTCCCAGTCCTTGGTATTGAACATATGAAATAGGAACATGAGAAATAACAAGGCTCCACATAATTCGTCAATCGACTGAAAACCGATTAGCCCATATAATACGACACCAAAAAAAAGAGTAATGAGAAAAAGATGATAGAAATGTCGGTCGATAAATTCTTGTATCATGTTGAATGTTTACCTAATGTCAATTTGTACTCACTATATACTTAATATATAACTTTGCAAAAATAGGCATTATTTTCTTCACATCTATGCCTCGCACTTTTTTTAGTAAAGATTTAAGTCTTTGGTTATATAGGTAGAGTTGGCAGGGGCAACTAGCAAGTACAATAAATAACAAAAATAGAAATATAATATGAAGAAATATTCCATGCGTTTTTTGAATGGACCTGCTTTTCATTTCAGCTCCTCTTATTGAGTAGATTTTATTGGATGTTGCTTACGAAAAAGGTATCTTAGGCTTATTGACCGGCAAAGTTAAGATACTTCGCCAATGAACCTAAGATACTTTACCAATGAGCCTAAGATACTTTTTATATTTGGAATAGCCGGAATCTGCGTACCCCCCAGATGCGGAAAAGGATAAGAAGCGTCTCTGACATGACTACCATCATGGCTACTGTAATGGGAGAAATGGCTCCGTAAATGTATAGAACCACTAATCCTGTGATGTGTACAACTGAGGTTGTCATGACAGTATAGTTCGTATATAGAGGGTGCCCCATGGCCGCAAGGAATGGATAGCCTAACAACATGGATGGGATGGTTACAAAGCAAGCGGTTACGAGTATACGGAATACTTCCAGTATATTAGGATCCGCTGTCCCATAAACGATATCCAGCACATAGGATGCTAATAGGAGTGCGGCTGCCACACAAAATAGGTTGGTGAACGTGATCCTATAGAATATCTTCTTGAAGAACAATACATCCCGACTTTTCGCTATATGAGGGAATAAAACCCCTGTGAATGGAGATAATAATTGATTGTAAGCTTGATATAGTTTCTCGGCTGCCGAATAATATCCGACCATCGTATTCCCACAAACAAGTCCTAATAGAAAAGAATTGCTTGTCGTGAATAAGGAAGTGGAAGCTCTGGCTAAAAAATAGGCTGAGCTGTCTTTTAAGGAACTGCTTATCTGACTGATCGAGGTGAAGTACCATTTCATCCCCATCTTGAAATAGACGATGAATAGGCTGACGATTCCTGCGAGAACAAAACCAATGCTATAAAAGATGGGTACATATATATAATCTTCTGGTTTTCGTATGAAAATAAAGAAGGGAATGAAGCTTAATGATTTCGCTACTATATTAAAAACCGTAATGTATTTCATGTTCTCCATCCCTTGAAAAAACCACATCGGAAACATCACATTTCCTAAGATTATGCCGAAATACAGCAAGTAAAAGATGGACTCTGTGCTGAATTTGTCAAAATAAGAAATCAAAGCCAATAGTATGGCTAAGCTGATACCACATAGGATAAAGCGACCTATCATGGCACTATTCAAGTAGGAATTGATTTTCTGTAAATCATTCCTATGTTCGGATATGTATTTCGTGGCAGAGAGATTAAAACCAAAATCTGTAAACATCACGAAATACTGCATCAGAGAGTAACCGAAAGTAACTAGTCCCCACCTCTCGACACCTAATACTCTAAATAGAAATGGAAAGGATAATAGAGGTAATAAATAATTAACTCCTTGGAGCAATGCCAAGGAGATAAAATTTATAGCCATAGGGCTTTTCAGCTTACTCTTGATTCTCATTTGTCGTTGTATTTAGAGATTATATAGATCTTCGATCGTATTTATACCAAAATTCTGAACGATACCTGATTCTCGGATATCTTTTCCTGTTAGTTTATTATCGTTTGCTAAATAGCATTTTCCCATCTTTTTTTGCATCCAGAGAATAACTCTGTCTATCATGGGAGTTTCTTCTTCAAGAAGAAGCCCTAAAGATTTAATGATTAATAAGCCGTATGGGACATCTTCCGTAAAATATCGGTTTGTATAATCTACCTTGAATTTATTTCCGTGAGCTACCATTGTCATTTTTATCCCTTTAAAAGCCTCAATTGAGCGAATCTTTCTTGTCAAGGAAACTGCGTCTGTTGACTCGTAATACTGAAGTAGTGAAGGAATCTCCTCTTGCTGAATGGCTAATCGGGATAATATATTTTGAAACTCTTGATCGCATTGGATTAGCACTTCGGAGCTTGTATTATCCCATTCCTCATAAAAAAGAAACTCTTTCTCGTATATATCTGCTTGGATAGATGATAGCATACCATAGATACGAGACGGGTGCAAAATAGGGTTGCTATTTGTCAATGTTGCTTCTAGATAATGCCCTAAGGTAACAGTGGGTGTGCTTAACGCTTTTGTGAAGAAAGCGGCGAGTCCTTCCAAGTCACTATCTTTGTTGCCTCCGATCTTGAGTTTTGATTTATATCCTTTTAGCTCGGCACTTTTGCCATATTCTTTCACTCTGCTGATATAAGGTACCCGTTGGAATCCAAACAACCGATGTTCCTTACCCAGCTCATGACGAGCCATCCAGAAAAAACCACCACTGCTAATGACTGTACCGATCTCAATATTGTTATTAACATATGGGGCGATTGCATGCAGAGTTTTTTGGATGAGATAACCGGGCACACATAATAATATAATATCAGAAAAGGGTATAACCTCTTCCGGATACTTTGATATTTTTGCGATTTCTCCAGTTATGATGGTGCCGTTACAATCTGTTACATGGATATGATTAGACCATTGCTCAGGATGTCCTGTCAGCAAATTTACTTGATAGCCATTATGATTCAGACTTGCGGCTATAGTATGTCCCAGACCTCCGCCTCCGCAGATACATATAGTACGATAATTATACATATTCTTACTTTCCTAATTGTAATAAAGCTTCTGTTAACTTGTCATTATCATCTCTGTCACGGATAGCGAGCCGAATATATTGCTTGCCATTAAATCCTGCCTTTGGCGAGCAATTCTTTATTAAGATATTACTTTGCGACAATAATGAGCTGCAAAGTTCCTCTGCCGTATATGTGTCAGTGACCTCGCATAAGAAATAATTGGCGGCCGAAGGTATAACCCTTAAAAAAGAAACTTGTCGCAAGTTAGAGAAAAAACGATCTCTTTCCCTCAAGAATTTGAGACAAGCTTTTTCGTAATCATCTTTATACTTTATAAAGATTTGCATATAAAACTCAGCGAAGGAGTTTATGTTCCAAATTGATATGTCTTTTTTCAATAAACGGATCAACTCTTTATTTCCGGACGCTAGGAATCCTAATCGCAATCCCGGTACTCCATATGATTTGGATATACTTTTAATCACGATTAAGTGTGGATTCAAGTTCAGAAGGTCTTCGTCCAATAAAGAGATACTATTGCCGGATTGGGCGAAATCAAGAAAAGACTCATCAACAACCAACTTGATCTCTTTTGATTTGCTCCATTCCAACAAAGACATCAATTCTGCTTTGGATAATAAATTTCCGGAAGGGTTGTCCGGGTTAATTATTAAAAGCTGTTTGATAGGCTTGTCCTTGAAATAAGCCATGATATCAGATCCGGTATAAGAGAAATCCGGATTGTCTGGGATAAAGTATTCCAATGCTTCTTGATTTAATCTATTGGGATATTCCTCGAAAGTGGGCAAAATAACCCCAGTCTTACAGGAAGGCAAGATTCGCATATAGCTATTGATAAGTTCCGCCGCTCCATTTCCTACAATGATCTGGTCTGCGGAAATCCCTGCGTATCGAGCGGCTAATTGGGCATTTACTTGCATTCCTGAAGGATATTCTGTTAAAAGCGTATCAAAATTGGCTTTCATCTCCTCTTTTAAGCGAGGATTTGGAAAATAAGGATTTACTAAATAGCAGAAATCCAGCAGCATAGGAAAACGCCAATATCCACCAAACCGTTTACCATAGAGAGACAATGCCTGCTTCTCTTCTGCGAATAATGCTTCCGCATTATTTAAGTCCTGCTGATCATCGATCTCATACCATTTTTCCGAGTCTATTTTTAATGCTTTAAGATCCGGTTTATTTAATAATGAGATTACTTTCAAGACTTGTTCGTAATATTCGTTGTTACCTAAGGCTTTGCAATAAGCCTCAAGGAAAGGAACGTATTTGTTCATTGAGAATTCCTTACTAAATTTATAAATATTCACAGTTTTATAATAGGAATCTTTAAGGCTGAACATGAATGCCTTCTTAGAAATAAAGTTTAAGATGTTGTTTTCCTCATCTAATGTCACGACTGTTCCATCCATCCAACTTTGGTATTTGGCGACTACGGCAAGGTTGGGGTTCGGATCTGCAATTAATTTTTGAAGAATTATGTCTGAGAATATTAGATCAGACTCTAGCAAAAGCGTCTCGTCCTCAACAAGGTACTTCTTGGCTAGGTATAAAGAGTATATGTTATTTGTTTTATCGTAAATAGAATTTTCGATATATAAAATGGGTATGTTGCCAATTTTATTGCCTATCAGTGATTTGACTTTATCTCCTTTATATCCGATAACAAGGATAATACGGTCCAGCTGTAAGTTTCCAAGCTGTTTGATCATACGCTCAATTAAAGTTTGTTGATGTACTTTAATCATGCACTTTGTATTCTCTCGGGTAAGTTCACCTAGACGTTTACCCATTCCTGCTGCTAATATAATCGCTTGCATAAAATCTTTTTTATTAATTATCTTGATGGACTTTTTTAAGTAAAAGCTGCAAGGGTGCATTTTTTATTTTGCCACAAGATGTTTTTTGTTAATAGAAACGATTAAACTATGGTTTCATTGTATAGGATATCGTTCTTTTGCTTTTTGTTTTTGAAAAAGCTTCCAAAGTTATGTATAATTCTTGAAATAGTCTTACTTTTGTATCTTTTTTAAATGCACTATAAACATAAGTAATAGATATATATGAAAATAGCGATTGTAGGTACAGGCTATGTCGGGCTGGTAACGGGTACTTGTTTTGCGGAAATGGGGACTGAGGTCTTTTGTGTGGACGTGGATAAGGTAAAGATTGAGAATCTAAAGAAAGGCATAGTTCCTATCTATGAACCGGGGCTAGACGATATGGTGGCACGCAATTCCCAAGCTGGTCGTCTTCATTTTATGACTGATTTAAAAGAATGTTTGAATGAGGTCGAGGTACTGTTTTGTGCGGTTGGTACACCTCCCGATGAGGATGGTAGCGCAGACTTGAAGTATGTGCTTGAGGTTGCCCGTACGGTAGGACGCTATATGAATAAATATATCTTGGTTGTTACGAAAAGTACGGTTCCGGTAGGCACTGCCCAGAAAATCAAGAAAGCGATCAAGGAGGAACAAGCCTTGCGAGATGTGAGTATTGAATTTGATATCGCTTCTAATCCTGAATTCTTGAAAGAAGGTGCGGCTATCAAGGATTTTATGAGTCCAGACCGGGTTGTTGTTGGGGTTGAGTCTGATCGTGCTCAGAAGTTGATGGCGAAATTGTATCGTCCTTTTTTGTTAAATAATTTCCGTGTAATCTTCATGGATGTACCATCTGCGGAGATGACAAAATATGCGGCGAACGCTATGTTGGCTACTCGCATCAGTTTTATGAATGATATTGCCAATTTGTGTGAGAAAGTTGGGGCGGATGTCAATATGGTACGTAAAGGAATCGGTACGGATGCCCGTATAGGTAGTCGTTTCTTATATGCGGGTTGTGGATACGGTGGGTCTTGTTTTCCTAAAGACGTTAAGGCGCTTGTGAAGACCGCAGCCAACAGTGGTTACCAAATGCGTATCCTAGAAGCGGTGGAAGCCGTAAACGAGGAGCAGAAATCGATATTGTTCCGTAAATTAATGAAACATTTTAGAGGAGATATACAAGGTAAGCGAATTGCTTTATGGGGATTGGCATTTAAGCCGGAAACGGATGATATGCGAGAGGCTCCTTCGCTAGTCTTAATCAAAAAGTTGAAAGAAGCCGGATGTGTAATTTCCGCCTATGATCCGGTTGCAATGCCCGAGGCTCAAAGACGTTTACCTGTGGGGGTGATTTCATATGGTAAAGATATTTATGAGACCGTGATAGATGCAGACGCTTTGTTGCTTGTTACGGAATGGAAAGAATTTCGTATGCCCTCTTGGTCTGTTATCAAGAAATTGATGTCTACGCCTTTAATTTTAGACGGACGTAATATTTATGACAAGACAGAGTTAGAGGAAGCCGGTTTTATCTATCATTGTATAGGTCGGTAAATTTTAATTATACGAGATTGTATGAATCTCCGGATAGTTACGATCATTAGAAGGTTTATAGGCACCGAAATAGGTGATGTAAATCTTCTTTTCTTTTGTATCTACAGCATAGATACAAAAACTGTTACTTGATAGGCTATCCTCTTCACGTATGACCCTGTTGTATACCACGCCTTTTTCACTTGGAGCTTGATTGGTACAAAGGATCATTTTTTGTGGAACGAGTTCCGTGCTTTCATTTTCTAATCCAGTCACGTCAAAATAGGCGTTGCAGTGGATATGTCCACCTAGATAGCAGACAAATTCTCCTTTGCGGTCACTGAAATCTGCTTTGACATTGATGGGGTCTAGGTTGAATTGATTTGGATATACTTTTTCTAATGAGGAACGAGTACGAAAGGCTTCAATGATTTCGGGAATCATATTCCACGAATGGACATAATCCCCATCACATAAATAGGTATCGTTATTTACACTACGGCGTTGAAATGGGTAATGAGTTAAGATAATGACGCTATGATGGTCTGTCATGCCATTTTTTAATGCGGTGTTTATAAGCCAGTCTATTTGTTTCTGGGAGAAATATGCGTAAGATAAAGTATTATATTGGGATGCTGGTTGGTCTAACATATCAAGGGCGATGAAACGGATCGTACCTCCTTGAGGGTTTGCTACATCCGAATAGTAATAATTCTCGGCACTATTTCGATTCTTCGAATAATTACTGTTGGCGAATAATATTTCGTTGATCTCGTTTTTATAAAAGAAGGTACTGCCTATCTCTTCCTCGGAATTGCTGTCATGATTTCCTGTACAAATAAAGGTGGGGACATGATTTTCATCATAAAGGTAATGAATAAATGAGTGCATATATTCTTTCGCCTTCTTTTTCTTATCAATAGAGATAAAATCACCCGTAGCGGTTATCGCATTGATCCGCAGTTCTTGTTGATTGGCGAATTGGATGGATTGTCGTAGATTTATAGGTAACTCGTAATTATTGCTCGGAGACCAAGAGGATAAATGAGAATCCGAAATATGGACGATCTTAAAACGTTCATAACTTCCACTATCTGTTTTATTGTACATGATTTTCGCTAGTCTCTGAGCTGCGAGCTTATTGTTTTCCCAATAAAAAGGTTCATTCTCTCCGCTACGCAAGTTGAGGTTTTTCCAATCATCTTTACAGCCCGCTGACAAGATCAGCAGGATAAAAAGAGCATATATTTGTAAGGCCGTGTTATTCATAACCTATGGTGTATTAGAATAACGCAAATATAAAAAATATTTTGTTATTCCTTCATTCTAAACTCTTTTTTCAACGAACACCCACTACACCCGCAGCAAGGATCACTGGATTTCGGTTTCGTAAGCATTCGATAAACCTTATATGCGATATATCCGATAACCGAGATACCAATAACGCAAACTGCTATATCTTGCCACATACCTATAAATTTACCTCCTATATATAACTAAATAAAACATAGGAAAGTTCTTGGCTGAATAAACCCACAAAGAAATTTCCCGTTTGATAAACAATGAAAGAAACGATCCATGCTAGGACACAAGTATAAATGATAACGAATATACCCCATTTCCATGAGCCAGACTCGTTGACAATAGCCGATATAGTTGCTATGCACGGAAAATAAATCAAGACGAAAAGCATTAAGCTAATCGCTATGAGCGGTGTGAATACCAAATTATCTTCTGCGTTACGGTCTTGCTTCAAACGCTCCGACAGGGCTTGGCTGTTATCATCGGCATTCCCCGTGTATAATACGCTTAACGTGCTGACAACAACTTCTTTCGCCGCCATACCGGTAAGTAAGCTTACACTCATTTTCCAGTCGAATCCTAAGGGAGCCAAGACCGGTTGAATCGTCTGGCCGATACGCCCGATGTACGAATTTTGTTGGTGGTCGATTGCCTTCAAGCGTTCTAACTCCTCTATCGTATCTGTTTTTTCTTGAGAATCCAACTCCGTATTTTCGATCTCCGCTATCTGGCGATCAAACTGATCTCCGCTCTCCGAATGTCTGGGGAAATACCCAAGGAACCAGATGACGATAGAAGCGACCAAGATGATACCTCCCATCTTGTGCAAGTATTGTTTCGCTTTCTCCCACATATGGATCATGATGGATTTGCCGGTAGGCATCCGGTAGGGGGGGAGTTCCATTACGAAAGGAACATCCTCCTCGTTAAACAGGAAGCGTTTGAAAAGACGGGCCATGATAACTGCCAGCAAGATTCCGGATACATATAAAGCTAATAACACAAAGCTGGCGTTCTTCGGGAAAAACGCCCCGGTCAGCAATACATAAACCGGCAGGCGGGCGCTACAGCTCATCAACGGATTTACCAACATCGTTATCATCCGGCTATTACGGCTCTCTATCGTACGGGAGGCCATGATAGCAGGAACGTTACAACCGAATCCCATCACTAAAGGGATGAACGACTTTCCATGCAGTCCCATCTTATGCATGATCTTATCCATGATAAAAGCCGCACGTGCCATATATCCGGAGTCTTCCATGAACGATATGAACATATACAGAATCAAGATATTCGGCAGGAACACGATAACACCTCCCACGCCACCGATGATACCATCCACGAGAAGATCCTTCAAAGGTCCTTCCGACATATGGCCGCGCACGAAATTACCGATCACCTCGACCAATGCCTCTATCCATTCCATCGGATAGCCTCCCAAACGGAAAGTGGCCTCGAACATGATCCACATGAATAGGATAAAGATAGGGAAGCCTAAGACTTTATGCGTGACGAATAGATCGATGATCTGCGTATTCGTTGCCTCTTTGATCGTATTTTGCTCGTAAGTCTCACGCAACGCTCCGGAAATAAAGCCATAGCGTGCGTTCGTGAATGCGGTCTCACAATCCTCTTGCAATAACTTTTCTATTAGGGCTGTATTACGGTCTCTTTCTTGGAAGATCGTTTCAGCACCGGGCAGCGTTTTTATAAATGTCTCTATCTCCCGGTCTCCCTCTAATAGCTTGATAGATAGATAGCGCTTTGACAAGCTTTTGGGTATATCCACGCTATTTTTCAAGGTCTTCCTAACATTGCTGATCCCTTTCTCTAAAGACTCTCCGTAATTAATATGGATATGACGGATGACAGGATCTTCTTCTTCGTATACCTTGATTACACGGTTGAACAAATCTTCTATGCCAAAGCCTGTTTTACTTACGGTCGGGATAATCGGTGCCCCGATCATTTTCGCTAAGGACTCATGATCGAATTTATTACCATGGCGTTCCAGCTCATCATACATGTTTAAGGCGATTACCATGCGAACGTCCATATCGATCAGTTGGGTGGTCAAATATAGGTTTCGCTCCAGATTGGATGCGTCGATAACATTGATCACCACGTCTGGTTGCTCTTCATTCAAATGCTTGCGCACGTATAATTCTTCCGGCGTGTAAGCGGATAGGGAGTAAGTACCCGGTAAATCTACGATGCGGAATGTATAGCCATTCTGTTGGAAGGTTCCTTCCTTGGCATCTACGGTCACGCCGCTATAATTACCCACATGCTCATGTGCTCCAGACGCAAAATTGAAAAGAGAGGTCTTTCCGCAGTTCGGATTACCAACCAAGGCTACGTTAATTGTTTTTCCTTTATGTAATGCGATGGCTTGCAATTCATTGCCGGAAGGCAGGATAAAAGAGTCTGCGCTCCTGTTCGTATCTTGTACCGAGGTAGCTTGTTCCTTTTCGAAATCCGCCGCGCTAACGACTTCGATCAATGCGGCGTCCGAGCGTCGCAATGAGACATCATATCCCATTACACGATAGTGAATAGGGTCTTTGAGCGGAGCGTTTTGTATAACGATCACTTCTTTCCCTCTGATAAATCCCATCTCGATAATGCGTTTGCGGAAAGCTCCGCGACCCATTACCTTTACTATAACACCTTTATCGCCTGTGCGAAGTTCTGATAATCTCATGTCCTATTAAATGTTACGCGAAGGTAGCTTGAAAACTTCGTACCACCAATACCAACTAATAGGTATTTTTTTATTTCCATGGGTTGTTTTTCGAGTATTTTATGTATGTTTGTGCCACAAATTTCAACTTTAGACAAATGAAACTACGAATTACTTTGTTCGCCACCTTATTGGTTCTTCTGTCTGCTTGTTTTACAGGCTGTAAAAAAGAATTGAAGGATTTCTCTTTTAGTTATAGTATGGAAAGTGTAGATAACTACAAACTAATGGTTCTGTTTGATAGTGACAAGACATTCCGTATCGAGGAGTATAATTATTATATGGATAATTTCGCCAAGAAACGAGATCCTAAAATTATGGAGGGGACATTGACTGACGAGGAGTTTGCTTCTTTAAAACCGATTCTGCAAAAATGTAATTTCTTTAAGATGAAAGACTCTTATGGCTTTGAGGAGGAGACGAACCGGGATTTAGGGGATATCATGTATCAGGTTTCATTTACCACGGAAGGTAAGGAGAAATTTATCTCTATCCGTAATAGCGATACCGGACAATTTTCCGCTTCTTTCGTGAAGTTGATCGGTTTTATCAATACATTCTTGAATAATCATAAAAATGACTAAACGCTTTTAGCCGGAGATGGAGAATAAACGAAACCGGGTTCTATTGTGCTTAGGCTCTAATTGGGATAAAGAGAAAAATATGGAGCGCGCGGCGGAGATGCTGCGTGCTCATTTTGTTTTTATACAGTTTTCTCAGCCAGTTTATACGGAACCGATCGATTGTCCATTATCAACTACATTTTTGAATCGAGTGGCTGTTTTGTATAGCGAGGAGAGTCCGGCGCGAATAAAGGATGTCTTGAAAGATATAGAATGCTGCATCGGCCGTAAGCCAGAAGATAAATCTTGTGGACGTGTGCCGATAGATATTGATTTATTGCAGTGGAACGACCAAATCTTGAAAGCTGAGGACTTGACCCGTGAATATGTTCTAGATGGCATCTGCTCGCTCCTTGCCGCAGGAGAGAATGATGAATGGTGCCAATAGAAAACCAAAGGAGCCGCTGTTGCGGATCAATGCGTTGATACCTTTGCATATCAAAGAAAGAACTGGGTTGCTTCGGTCTGCGTTATAAAATCCTTTCTCTACTTTAAGCTTGAACTGGTAGGGTGCCAATAAGTCCTCATAAGTCTGTATGGGAAGGATTCGTTCGGCCCAATTACCTGTAGCCGGATCGCAAGTATTGTATGGGTCTTCCGGACTTGGTAAACTCTTTTTCTCGATCGCTTTTTGGATATCGGGATAGGTCAAGCCTCTAGTCTGCCGAGCCCATGTCTCTACTTCTTTTGGGGAGAAAGCCGGGCAAAGTTTCGTTATGAATTGCTCTCGTAATGTATAATAGTTGGGGGATTCCAAAGATCCACTTTCGCATCCGACCATCATCTTATGTAACCGTTGTTGGACATACGGGTTGAATGGTGTAGAGGCTGTCGTGAATAGTAGATACATGGAATCGTTTATATGGATTAAATCCTTGAAGAACAAAGATAAATCATAGACATGCTCTATCAGGTCCGTAGCGATTAAAAGTGGGGGGCAGACTTTGTTCCTTGCGCACCAGTCCGCAAGAACATCTGAATCTCCATGGAGTATGATATCGGGGCCTATTCCTATTATTTGTTTCAATAGCTGGATCGTCTCCACGGAAGATGGGTTAAGATCAATATAAATAACTTGTCCTATTCCTATGGATTTCGCCAGAATACTAAGGAAGCCGGTTCCTCCTCCATAATCGATTAGCGTGACATCGGAGATAGGGGTTTGTATCGCTTGAAGTCCTCTTTGCAGGCAATCTGCGTATATATGCATGAAATAGCTTAACGCCGGCTTTAAGTTGCCGATGTATCGCTTATTATAATCGCTGATCGGTAATTTATTATAGTCGATCGCTTTCAAACGTTCGGTTAATGTATGTAATAAATCACTTCTATTCTCTTTCATCATATATCATCTTGTATAAACGTATCCCCTGATCTTCATTAGAAAAAGCAGGGAACAATAATTGTTTTCGTTTATCTATCACCTCTTTATCTATAGGTAGGGCCATTAATTGTTCGCAAGCCCGTATCATCTCATCCGGCGTATCGGCGATATGGCATAAAGGATCTAATCCGCTACCCGCTAGCATGAGATGATTGACAATCGTATGCCTTCCGGCGAATAAGCTGTTCAAAAGCTTTAGTTTTAGGCCGGTATCTTGAAATGTGATTAGCATATGAATTTGTGCGTTGTGGATCAATGCGTCCATACGTTCCTTACTGGGATTTGCTTCTACTTTTATATGTGGGTAAGGAGCGGCTGCCTCTCGTATCAAACGGGTCGGGTTCATGCCCGCTATTATGCAGGTATGTTTTAATTGGCTGAAAACATGCTTGGTGAGAAATAACACGGCTCGTTCATTCTCGATAACGGATAACTTGCCATGATATAAAATATAATCGGATTTTCCCGGTTCGGCCGTAATCCGGTTATTCTCGTGGAAACAAGGAACGAACTCGATCCTTTGATTGGGAAATTGTTTTCGTAAATAGTCTGCGTCTGTCGTGGATACGGCGATTATCAGATTTGCGTACCGTGCTACTTTCTGATAGGCTTGGAAGCGCATGGCCTCGATCTTGAAAAAGGCATTGCGAACCAATCCTTTGCCAGACTTTGCCAAGTGGCGATAATAATCGTGCTCGATATTGCACTCCCGGAATATCTTCATCCGGTTTCTTAAACGGGGATCGTCCATATAATAGCAGGAGTGGAGGCCCTCAAATAAGATCGGGTAATCATTTTGTAAAAGATTCTCGATCAAGCGATGATCTTTACGGCTATATACATTGTAAGGGAGCCATGTTAAATTAGCGATTACCCCGGTACGGCGTTTATAATAGAAAACCTTGTCGCAAATGCTTTCTAATTCCGGCGCGTGCGGACGTTCATATTCGAAACAATGTAATATGAGTTTCACGCCGCAAGCACGCAAGGCTTCCAGTTTATAATACACATCAATAACCCCTCCGTAATTGGCGGGATAAGGTATATTGAACGATACTATGTTGAGGTATTTATCCATCTGCTTAAATTTCCTCAAATATACGCGCAAATTGGCTAGCTTGTTCTTTCCGGGAATAATTCGATAGCTTATCCCGATTGACGGGCGAGGTCGTATATCCTTTTTCCTGCCATTCCTCATAGTAATGTTTCAAGAAATCGTACACCTCGTCTACCCGGGTTGCGGCCAGTCCGGAATGGGTCTCCTTGATGGCTTCGGCGAGGTAGGCCTCGTCACTTTGTACGCATAAGATGGGTTTTTCTACCGCAAGCGATTCAAAGAACTTAGTTGTCATGAAGCCTTTTGGACCAGACGTGTCAAACTTATTCGTCAAGGAAAGCAGCACCGAGCTTTTGTTCAAGATGAGGGGAATATCGGATGCCGGTACATACTCATGGTAATCCATGAAAGATTGCACCCCATGTCGTTCGGCCTCTTGGCGGATGATGGAGCGGGACTCTTGATCGGTATACCATACAACTCGAAAAGTTTCGGGGATAATGACCTTGTCCTCCGTAAGACGGGCGATGGCTGCAAATAATAACTCCGGATTTCGGATCGCTAAACTTAACAACCGTCCGGTATAGGTAATGATAAACCGGGAGGTCTTGATTTGTTGCGGATAGAACAACTCAGGATCGAATCCGTTATAAATCAGTCTTACGTTGGGATTATACTGTTTGAGTACCTCCACATGCCAAGGCGATACAGTCGTGACACAATCCGCTACCTCCAAAGCGTTATTCCGCTTTTTAAGTAACCGTTTGCGAAATCGCTTTGTGATGAATGCGTCTAACCATGAAAATGTATGGAATTTATGCGATATATATTCGTTGGAGGCGTATTGCTCGATAATATCTCGTAAATCCACGACGAAAGGGAGGTTGGTATGGATCGCTAACGTCTTGGCAGCGGTTAAAGGAAAGGTGCGGTATGTGCTACACAATATTCCTTTGTACTGGTTGGTCTTTATTAAGGGAATACATGCGTTGATTATTCTCATGTCTTTATAACCAAACAAGATGTCTAGAAACATGACCCACATCCATTCGATATGCTTTGAGATCTTTCCTGATGCTTTGTAGTAGCGGACGCAATACACGTCCGCATACCCTGTAAGGAATTCGAATGTATTGTCTTCTATGTATTCTGTCACTACGGTAACTTCCCATCCCATGCGTGTCAAATATTTGCATAGATATCCCATTCTGGGGGCGAAAGCGGGTGGGAACATATCACATATGATAAGGAGTTTATTCATGGATTCAATCAGTGTTATAAGAATAGACGAACGACTTCAAACGCTTCCGCATAGGTACATCCCGCTTGGACACCCCGTGCTCTCGCTAATGAATAGATAAAGTCCTTGGATAGATAATCTCTCGCTCCTTGCGATTTATAGGCTTTCAATGATTCTACCTTTGCGTCGATATGGCGCTCTTCCAGCCTTACAAAACATTGTGTATTGAATGTCAAGTTGTTCCAGATTAACTCATAACCTAATATATTCGTGTTTTTGAACGCCCGTAGACCCTCTTGGGCGATCGTCGTATGATCTTGGTGGATGTCGTGCAAGCTAGGGATGAAGACTAGGTCAAAATCGGATACTTTTTTCAGGCGTATTAACTCCTCTAATATCTCTTGTCTTGCGTATCCCAGTTTTCTTACTTCGTAATTGTATATGATTAGGTTTTCCGGTTCTATACCTAAGGTCTGGGTCGCTTGCTTGACCTCTGTCTTCAAGATATCTTTCGGAAAACCCTCGGGAACCGATTGCTGTGCGGTGGAGAAAGCCACATAGGTCACTTTTTTACCATCTTCTATCAGGCGTGAGATAGTTCCCCCCAACCCAAGTTCCCCATCATCCGTATGAGGGGCGAGGACTAAAATATTTTTACAATTAGTAATCATTCTTTCTGATTTATTTGAATACAGGGATTTTATTGTTTTCACTGCTTCGCTAATTCTTTTAATAGCTGGGCGTATAATTTACGTAAATAACTTCCGGACCCTTCTTGTACGGAGTCATTATGCCATAGTAAAACCAATTCACCTCCTACATTATTTACTTGTTCCACTAAATTCCGGCAATAGGTTAAAGCCCTGTCAAAATCCAGTCCCATATATTTCTCCTCCTCTAGGGTACAATCCATTATAATAAGCGGATGTAGTCGGAGAGGAGATAGCCGGCGGGTGATCGGATTGATCCAACGAACCGGGTAGCAAGTCCCTAACCGGAATCCGGAGACATCGGCGTACCCCATGGTGAAATCGTCCGTAACCCCAGCAGCCTCTATTTGGTCCATATCTTCCGGTTCCCGGATTGCCAAGAAATGATGACGGTTGAACCGAACATTTTTACCGATATGATCTTCCAGACCGGTTTTCTCTTTCCGGATAAGGCTGGGAGTCGTACCCGCTTGGTAGCTACTATGCAAACCAATAGTTACATTATGCTCTAAAGCACTTTTTATCAATTTACGAATATCTTTATTCCTCAAATCGTAATGAGGTTTGTCGTGCTTGGCTTTCCCCCCGTTCCGGATAAATAGGATAAGGTGACATTGTTCCTTCCCGATCAAGTCCTGAAGGATACTATTCTGGCGGAAAAACCAAGGGAAGGTATAAAACGGGTCTTTCTCAAGGGAACCGAATTTACCTTGAAAGGATTTATATAAACCTCTTCTATCTCTAATAGACCGTATCAAACCTTTCCACGAACGATATAGAGTCGGAGAATCTACGTCGTGCGTGAGGTAGATCTTCCGGATTTGCTTTTTTACCTCGGGTACACGTAACCGGGATTGGCGCAGCCAACGATGAAGCAGCATGCGATATTCATCCACGATCGGACGATGCAGGAAACCGGCCCGGTAGGGCAAGGACTCTTTACCGGGAAATCTTCCATGCTCATCCCGAAGTCCACGCCGTACCATCTCCTCGTATCTGGAAATGAGAAAATAAGTACTTGCGATGATATCGGCATGAACCACCCATGTATCTCTTATCCATTCCTCTTTCGGCGAGCCGAATAACAAGGGGATACCTTGAACCTCTTGCAAGGGGAGTTCCGGTAAGGAAGCGGGAGTCCCGTATGTTTGTCCATCAAAGAAGCCGGATGGAATGATAACGACGTTATATCGGTCGAATTTATTGGGATCAGCCGTGTACCCGATCGTTTCCACCAGTTCGCTAGGGACATCATCTCCTACAAGAAAACGTATTATATAATGTAAAGTGCGATTTTTCATACCCATTTGCTTAGTTTAATGCGTGCTCTGTCTAATAAACTCAATTTCCCCCTAGATATTGTGAAAAATGGGGTTTGGATAGCTCCGAACTCGCGGAAGAAACGTTCTACTCCGGGTAGCATAGACCCTTCGAAATCAAATACCGTCGTAAATTGAGAAACGAAATGAAGACATTCCCACAGGACGTAGCTTTGCGCTCCGGAACCTCTATAGGCCGGATTTCCTCCTCCTGCGAGATAGTAAGCCGATCGATCTTGCCATACGATGAAAGCGGCCGCATGTAAATGGCCTTGCTCGTCATAACCTCCCCATAAATCACCTTGTCCTCTTTGCCGGCAAGTGGCGATCAAGTCTTTCAGTACATTCGTGTCTTCCTTGATTCGTACATGCTGGCGATCAAATGTTTGGGCTTGTACAGCTAGGAACTCATTCAAAGGAATCCCTTTTTTTACGGATATATGGTATTTATTCTGCGCTTTCGCAATATTTCGCCGGATATTGGGGCTCATATTCTCCCATACCGCTTGATGATCCCGGATATTTTTTAATAAATAGGTATAACGTGTCGTTTGGTTATATCCCGCCCAATAAAACGGAAGCCAATCCGTAATGTCATAATTGAAATTTTGCAGGAAGTGCGGATAGCGTTTTAGTTCTTCCGTGAATTGTTTGCATAGTTCTTGACGTCGTCCTAACTCGGTCGTATATTTCGTGTCGGAGGAACTTGCGGCGAACCAAGGGCCCATCGTTTGGGTGTAAGAAGGCATTGAGACAATATCGGAATGGGGGATGTAAAGGGGGAGGGTTGCCTGTATCCTTCCCTTTTGTTCTATAAGCAAGACATCCCATTTTTTTTCTCCGCAAACCGTATCCAACCACCAGTCATGTGAGAAGATCGGTATATTTTTTTCAGTATTGCAAAATAAACGATATTTGTCTTTATTACTCATTACAATTTCGTATAGGGGCGGGGTTTGCCCGCCCCCGCAAATTACTTGTTGGCTTTTAATGCCTCAAATATTAATTCGGATAATTCGTCTGCCAATTCGGGATTGTCCTCGACACATTGTTTTGCCGCATCACGACCCTGTCCCAATTTGGTATCGTTGTAGCTGTACCATGAACCGCTCTTCTTGATGATATTCAGTTCAGAACCAAGATCGATGATCTCTCCGGAACGGGAAATACCTTGACCGAACATGATATCGAACTCTGCCTTGCGGAATGGAGGAGCCACCTTGTTTTTTATAACTTTCACACGCACTTGGTTTCCCTTGATCTCGTCACCATCTTTCAGCTTTCCAATACTACGGATATCCAAACGGACAGAAGCATAGAATTTCAATGCGTTACCACCTGTCGTCGTTTCAGGGTTTCCGAACATTACACCGATCTTATCACGCAATTGGTTGATGAAGATACAGGTCGTATTCGTCTTATTGATCGCGGCCGTCAACTTACGAAGGGCTTGCGACATTAGACGAGCTTGCAGACCCATCTTGCTGTCTCCCATATCGCCCTCAATCTCGGCTTTAGGAGTCAATGCGGCTACGGAGTCGATAACAATGATATCTACGGCGGATGAACGGATCAATTGCTCGGCTATTTCCAAGGCCTGCTCACCGTTATCCGGCTGGGAGATCCATAGGTTCTCTACATCAACGCCTAACTTTTCAGCATAGAAACGGTCAAAAGCATGCTCCGCATCGATAAATGCGGCGATACCTCCTTTTTTCTGAGCCTCGGCGATCGCATGGATCGCTATCGTTGTCTTACCGGAAGATTCCGGACCATAGATCTCGACGATACGTCCTTTCGGATATCCACCTACGCCCAGCGCTGCGTTTAAAGCGATAGAGCCTGTCGGTATCACCTCGATATCCTCGATGCTTTCATCGCCCAGTTTCATGATCGAACCTTTTCCGTAGTTCTTCTCGATTTTATCCATTGCCGCACGTAAAGCTTTTAGCTTATCCGTGTTAGCGGCTGGTTTACCACCTTCTTCTTTCGCTTTTTCTTCGAACAAATTTTCTTCTTTTGCCATATGTGTCCCTTATAAATTAAGGATTTGATTTGCATGGTCTTTTGTCTTCACCTCTTTCGGCCCGATGATATTGGTAACAATACCTTCCTCGTTAATGATAAAGGTGGTCCGGAGAGTCCCCATGTATGAACGTCCGTACATTTTTTTCTCAGCCCACACACCAAACTGTTCTTGTAAGGCCGTGTCTGTGTCCGCTATTAAACGGAAAGGTAAGTTTTGCTTTTGTATAAAGCCTTGATGCGATTTGGCGCTATCTTTACTTACTCCGATGATCTCGAAGCCTTTCGCTTGTAAGGCTTGATAGCCGTCACGTAAGCTGCATGCTTCCGCCGTGCAACCGCTCGTATTATCTTTCGGATAAAAATAGAGCGCTACTTTTTTCCCTTTATAGTCACTCATCTTTACCTCTTTACCGTCTTGATCGGTTCCCAAAAACTCGGGAACCTTATCGCCTATTTGTATTGCCATATTACAATTCTAAGTCAATGTTAAACAATTCATGCCAAGGCAAACCTTGCTCATTCAGCTCTTTCATGAATGGGTCCGGATTGAATTCCTCCACATTCCATACACCCGGTTTCTTCCAAATGCCTTGCATAAATAATTTGGCGCCGATCATGGCGGGAACACCGGTGGTATAACTAACACCCTGCGCTCCTGTCTCTAGATAAGCGGCATGGTGGCTACAGTTGTTGTATACGTAATAAGTTAATTCCTTACCGTCCTTGATACCACGGATGCGGCAACCGATGGAAGTCTCGCCAGTATAATTCTCTCCCAGATCACCCGGGTTCGGCAGTACGGCTTTTAAGAATTGGATCGGAACGATTTCCTGCCCGTTGTAAAGGATCGGGTCGATACGAGCCATACCGATATTTTGGATGACACGTAGATGAGTCAAGTATTCCTGTCCGAAAGTCATCCAGAAACGAGCCCGTTTGAGGGTCGGGAAGTTTTTGGTCAAACTTTCCAATTCCTCGTGATACATCAAATACGATTCTTTCGGTCCTACATTCGGATAATTCAAGGCTTTATGTACGCTTAACGGATCGGTCTCCTTCCATTCCCCATCCTCGAAATATTTGCCACGTTGAGTAATCTCACGGATATTAATTTCCGGATTGAAATTGGTAGCGAATGCCTTATGGTGATCTCCTGCGTTGCAGTCTACGATATCCAGATAGTGTATCTCGTCGAAATGATGCTTTGCCGCATAGGCTGTATATACGCCGGTAACCCCCGGATCGAAACCACATCCCAAGATAGCGGTAAGACCGGCTTTCTCGAAACGATCTTTATAGGCCCATTGCCAGCTGTATTGATATTTGGCTTCATCAAGCGGTTCGTAGTTGGCCGTATCTAAATAGCTAACACCGTATTCCAGACAAGCATCCATGATATGCAAATCTTGATAAGGTAAGGCCAGATTTACCACCAAATCCGGTTTGAAGGCGTTAAACAAGGCAACAAGCTCTTGCACGTTGTCTGCGTCTACCTGTGCGGTTTGCACTTTCACGTTCTTGATATCGGCGGCGATCTTGTCGCATTTACTTTTCGTACGGCTAGCTACCATGATATCCGTGAAGACATCCGCATTCATCGCTATTTTCTTAACAGCAACGGTACTTACGCCCCCTGCACCAATAACTAATACTCTTCCCATTTACTAATAGAATTAATCTTGTTAATATACAGTTTACAAGGTTTTCAACCAATGGACAAATATACGGCTTTTCCTTGACAATCCCTATATATTTATTCATTTTAGAACGGAAGAGGGAAAAGAAAGATACAGCTAATGAATGTGAATAATGAAAATAGTCGTACTTTTGTCACATTTACTGTTTAAAGTTTGGACATGAGATTCTTAAATAATGTCGGGGGTGTTTTTATTCTGCTTTTATTAGCGTTGGGGTGTAAACCTGAGGCGAAGCGGAGCCGTGTGCTTGTGATCCAATCTTTTCGGTGGGATGATAAGAACTATCTGGAATTAAACTCAGATATCCGGAAAGAGCTGGGAAAAAATCGGGTGAATGCGGACATCCGTACGTTTTATCTCGACTGCGAGTGTTATATGGCTGAGGAGGAAGAGGAACGGATGTATAACTTTATCGATACGATCCGTCTTTGGAAGCCCGACATCATATTGGTGAATGATGATCAGGCTACCTATACGTTGATGAAATGCGGCCATCCTTTTGTAAAGAAAGTTCCGGTTGTTTTCTCTGGCGTCAATTTCCCTAATTGGGATTTGCTGGAAGAATATCCGAATGTAACAGGTAGCTGGGATAAGATTGATTATGAGGAGAACCTTCGTTTGATCGATCGGCAAATGGGAAAGTCTCGCATTTATATCAATTATGATAAGACCTCCTTAGGGCAGTTGGCTTTCCGGGAGTTGATAAAAGCGGTCGATACGAGCCGGTATGTGTTGGATTATAATCAATTGGCTTTCCAATTAAATGATCCGGACTTTAAGGTGGATTCCATGATGTTTAGAACCGAGATGAGAATGAAGGCGATACGTCCTTCGAAAAATATAATCCATTTCATGCCTTTTCGTAAAGCCAATGGGGAGTTTTTATTGAGTAATATTAATGGTACCTATCCTTATTGCGTATTTTTCAATATCCGTTATGACTATACATCCGCAGGCTTGTCTAAGATGTTCGTGACTCCTTCATTTACGGCAGTGCGGGAAATCTTTAATATAAACGTGGAAGTTCTGGGAGGCTATTTTTGCTCGAACCGCATACAAGCGGCGGAACAGGCTAGGTTGGCGGCTAAAATTCTTTCCGGTACGCCTATCTCTTCCGTTCCGATCGTAGAGAGTCCCAAAGAGTATCTGTATGATTGGGTAGAGATGCAACGTTTAGGTATTTCAAAGGAAGAGGTCCCTACTAATGTTCATGTCATAAATATGCCTATTTCCGAACGGTATAAGATAGAGGTTTTTATCGCCTCTTCCTTGGGTGTGATCTTATTGTTGGCATTGATCGGTTATTTGTTTTATCTCTATTGGCGGGAAGCAAGACGAAGGAAAGAGGTGCTCGCTAATTTAAAGCAGGAGAAAGAGCATCTTTCTTTAGCGTTGGAAGGGGGTAATATATTCGCTTGGAAATTACAGTCTGGAACTTTCCGATTTGACAATGAGTTCTTTAGTTCTGTGAATATTTCTCCCCGGGAAATTCCTTTGGATGAGCTGTACGAGATGACTCATCCGGACGACAGGCAGAGTTTGCGATCCTTAATTGATTTCATTTGTACGGGTACGATCTCTCATCATATCCTTCAATATCGTTGCGATTTTAACGGGAAAGGTTACCAATGGTGGGAATTTCGTTACGGAAGCTTAGAGGATGCGAATGATGGGTATGTAATTAATGGCTTATGTTTGAATATCCAAAATATCAAGGATACGGAGGAGGTATTGATCTCTGCGAGGGAAAAAGCCGAGGAGTCGGATCGGATGAAGTCGGCTTTCTTGGCGAATATGAGCCATGAGATCCGTACGCCGCTGAATGCGATTGTCGGTTTCTCGAATTTAATGAACTCGGAAGAGGTCTTGGAGCCGGAAGAGCGTGAGCAGTTCGTGAAGTTGATTAATACGAACTCCGACTTACTATTGAAACTGATCAATGATATTTTAGATCTTTCCCGTATGGAATCTGGAAAGATGAGTTTTGTTTTCGATCGCCATGATTTGAATGTCTTGATCAATGAAATCTATTGTACTTTCCAGTTGATGATGCCCGAGGGGGTAGAGCTACGCATGCGTGTCCCCGAGATCCCGGTGGTTGTGGCGGTAGATCCTTATCGGCTGAAACAAGTATTGTCTAATTTTATCAATAATGCCATCAAGTTCACGACTTCTGGCTATATAGAAGTTGGATACTATTTCTGTACGAAAGGCGACTGCCTTCATATCTATGTAGAAGACACCGGTATCGGCATCCCTGAGGAGAAACAGAAGCAAGTCTTTGATCGTTTTTGCAAATTGGATGAGTTTGCGCAAGGCACCGGACTCGGACTGGCGATTTGCCAAGTGATAGCGCAGCGTTTCGGCGGTGAGATACAATTGAAGTCGGAATATGGTAAAGGTAGCCGTTTTACGCTAACTTTGCCTAAAGAACGTATAGGTTGACAAAGCATGGAACAAATAGAGAAACTTTCACGATTTATCAAGGAACATGCGTCGGATGATTTGAATCGTCTGTTGCTTTCCGCCTCTCGTTATCCGGGGATCGATATCCCTTTCGTGGTGGATCAATTAAAATCTCGGCGGCAGATCAAGGATAAACTACCTTCATGGTATCAAAACGATCGACTGGTTTTTCCGGCGAAGATAGCGGCGGAGCAATGTTCCTCGGAACAGACTGCCTTGTACAAACAGAGGTTGGTAGATCCACAGGCACATGTATGTGATTTGACTGGTGGATTGGGGATCGATAGCTATTTCTTCTCCCGGAAAGTACGGCAGGTTACCTATATCGAACGCTTTCCCGCTTATTGCGAGGCGGCTATCCATAATTTCAAGGTGCTAGACGTTGGTAACGTAACGGTATTGAATGGCGATTCTACGGAGTTAATAGATAAGATCGATGGAATAGATGTGTTTTATATCGATCCGGCTCGTAGGGGAGAGGGGAATAAGCGGGTTTTTGCGCTGCAAGATTGCGAGCCGGACTTGACAAAGTTGGTTCCTGTCTTGTTTGGTCATGCCCCTAAGGTGATCGCTAAATTATCTCCGATGGCGGATATTCATATGACGTTGGATTTACTTCCGGATGTGACAGCCATACAGGTGCTTTCGGTGAAAAATGAATGTAAGGAGCTTTTGTTTGTGTTGGAGCGAGGATCGAAAGGCGGGAGTCCTCAAATCTGTTGCGTGAATTTCACTTCGGAGGAAGAGCCGGAATTGTTTGTGTTCTCATTGGTGGAAGAACGGGAAGCTGTCGCTTCCATCCGTGGAGAAGTCAAGCGTTATTTATACGAACCGAACGCTTCCATCTTGAAGGCGGGTGCGTTTAAAGCGGTCGCCACTCGTTTTGGATTGAATAAATTGCATGTCAGCAGTCATTTATATACGTCGGATGAGGTTGTCCCTAGTTTTCCGGGACGTTCTTTTGTGGTAGACGAAGTGGTCCCCTTTACGAATAAACAATGTAAGACCTTGTCGAGGCAGATTCCCCAAGCGAATATCACAGTCCGTAATTTCCCCCTCTCGGTGGATGAGTTACGTAAGCGAACTAAAATTGTGGATGGAGGAACTATCTATCTTTTCGCTACTACTCTGGAAAATGGGGATAAGGTACTTATCAAAACTCATAAGATATAGGATACTGCATGGGCGTTGCAGTGTTACTGCATAGGTGCTGCAGTACTATTGCAAGGCCTGTTGCAGTGATATCCGAAGGGATATAAAAAAAGTGTATGATGTTATCACCATACACTTTTTATGATATGAGGTTTATATTACTTCAATAGATTCGCACGCATTTCCTTAATCTTAGCTTTTGACTCACGAGCCGTATTTATGGTTGCTACCATTCCGCTTAACGGAGCGATTGTAGTTCCTAATTGCTCCAAGTCAGGATAATATTTAGCTAAGTCGGCTGTGATCTGCTGGATGATACCGATACGTTTTTCCATATTCTCGCTCAAACCGGCGGAAATAGCGTCGCCTTTAACAACCAAGCCCGGGTTTGCGTATACAATGGCATATTCTACAGCCATGCCCCCTAACAACTCAAGCTCAACGTCAGCCTTATCATTTTCCATCATAGCGTCGATCAATTTGTTTTCTTGGTCTTTCATGAATTTGCTTAACTCCTCTTTGCTGGCGTTAGCGGGAGCGGACTCTTTCATGATGTCGATAGCGAATGGAATGTCCAGATCCGTAGTCAATTTAACCAATACGTTCTCGATATCTGTAGTCGGCTTTTTCATAGCCTTCAATACGTTCAAGTCTGCGAAGTAGATACCGCAAGCACGTGCTTTCTGGGCTTGTGTGTTCAATTCGGAAACCTTGCTGACCGGCAACATAAAATCAGTATTAGCGACAGAGATCGTAACCTCGCCGGTAGATACTTTGTAAGGCAACTCCGAATCCGGCATATCTTTCAAGAAACGAGTAACCTCGTCTTTCAACTCGGCAGTAAGCAGACCTTTAGATACTTCTCCTGCGATAGCTGCTTCTTCCTCTACTTTTTGCTCAGCGGCGTCTTGTTTTTTACTGCTGTTGCAAGATACCATTCCAAATGTAATCGCTGCTATGGTTAGCAGGCTAACAAAACTCTTTTTCATGTTATTCTTTATTTTTAGATTATATATTTTGTCATTAATCGCTCCCTTTGTTTAAATACTTGCCGGGAAACTCTGCGAAGATAGATATAATTACCAATAAAGCAAAGATTCCTAACATTAATAAATTAAATGTAAAAGTAGAAAATGTATAACCGGCGAATTTTTTCTCATGACTATAGAAAGGCGCACGTCCCCAATTATTGTCCGGTTCCAGATAAATCTGCCCGATTTTAGGATAGATCCGGTTGTGAGCCTCCTTATAGAATTGGGTACTGGTTGAGTTAAGTACCAGTTCCTCAATGGCCGAGTTATGGTGCTCTTTTTTCAAGGTGTTCAACCATTCGGAGCCATGTTCTTGAATGACCTCTTTCCGTTTTTTCTCTAATAACGCCGTGAAATTATCGCTACGGGTATGCAGGGCTTTTTCCACTTTATCCATATAGCTCTCGTAACTCTCTTTGGACGTATAGGGGGCGATACGGGCGGCACGGGATAGTACGGCCAGTTCGTTGTGGATCGTCCGGGTGTTTTCTTCCCGTTTATTCGGGATCAGGTTGAGGCTGTTTATGAGGCTGCGCACCTCGTCGGCATGGACATTCCGGTAATATTGCGCTAGGAACTTTTCTTTTTCGACCGTGAAAAATAGGCGGTTGTAGCTGTTGTTCCGGAATTGTTCCGTAACCAACGCCTCGAATGCCCAACGTGAGGGGATAACCTCACCGATAAGGGGCACTATGTTCCGGCTGGATGCGCTCCTGCTCAAATCGTCGAACTTGACAACTAAGCCGCAAAGTAAAATCTGCGGGATTAAAAGCAGCGGTATCGTTATATAGATCGCTACGATCGAGTTTAAAGATTGCGATAGTATCAAACCTGTCAGGTTGGCGAGGAATGAGGTTGCCCATAGCGTGATCCACCAAGTAAGGAACATCTCGCTTCCGATGCCTATCAATAAATTTCCTACCACTATGAATAACAAACTTTGGATCGCTGAGATACAAAGCAGGTAGAACATCTTTGACGAGAGATAACTGCCTCGGCTCAATCGCAAGAATCGTTCTCGCTTTAGGAGCATCCGGTCCTTGATGATCTCTTCGGCGCTGATGCTTAATCCCGTGAAAGTAGCGACAATCACCGCCATGAAAATGTAGGATACCAGGTTTTTGTTCGCCAGCAAAGAATACCCGTCATCGGGTACGAAGCGGGTGAGCAGGGCCACGATCACCGCCAATAAAGGAGTCTCCAGTAAGGCGATGCACAAATACTGCTTATTGGTCAGCTTGGTTTTTATGTTTCTTTCCAAGAAGATACAGAATTGCTTCCAGATCGAGGGCTTCTGCTGATGATTCGGGGGCAGGGGAGTAGGCTTAACCTCTTGGAACTTCGGGCGGGAAGCTACATATAACTCATGCCATTCTTTTGAAGTTATCTTCCGGATGTTTGTCTGGTTTCCGCTATCGTCTATCTTTTTTGCGTCGATAATAGTTAGGATTAATTCTGGATTGATATTTCCACAAGTGCCGCACACGCTGATATCCTGATCGGTGTAATTGGCGATCCGTTTGAAATAAGTGATCGCCTCGATCGGGTTACCGTCGTAAATCGGGTAACCGCCGGTATCTAATAACCACAGGCGGTCGAACAACTTATAGATCTCGGACGAAGGTTGATGGATATTGACAACCACGAGCCGTCCCCGGTGCGTTTGTTCCTTTAACAGCATGATGACCTTCTCGGAGTCGGTGGACGAGAGGCCGGAGGTTGGCTCGTCCAAATAAAGGATCGCCGGCTCACGGATAAGTTCCAGTGCTATATTTAAACGTTTACGCTGCCCTCCGCTGATCGTTTTCCGGATTGGAGACCCGACGGCCAAATCCCGGATCTTGCTCAGATCCAAATCCTCCAGTATCGTATTGACACGATCCTCGATCTCCTTTTCGGTCAGGTTCGCGAAACAAAGGCGGGCGGTATACCATAGATTTTGGAATACGGTCAGTTCCTCGATCAGCAAGTCATCCTGAGGCACGAAACCGATCAATTGCTTGCATTCCGGATCACTCAGCGGATGTCCGTTCAAGCATACACTTCCCTCACCGGGGATAATATTCCCATTTAAGATGCTTAACAAGGTAGACTTACCAACGCCGCTTCCTCCCATGATGGCTACCAACTGGCCGGATTCAAGGTTGAAAGAGAAATTGTGCATACCGTTCTCGCTATTCTTGAAGCTGAACTCGATATCCCTCCCGGTTAATAAAATACGTTCCTTATGCTCATTCTGATTGAATACATCGAGGACATCACTATAATAAACCGGCAAGAATAGCGGGCTTTTGATTACGCCGCTGCGTTGCCAGCCATAGAAGATACCGGAAGTAAGCGGGATATCGTTCATGAATACCCGTCCGCAGCCTTGGTAGATAAAGACCATTCGGTCGAACCGGGTCAGTCTTAACACCCGTATCTCGCCCTCCAACCCCCTTCTGTAGATATGGTTGACGTCTTTATCGCTATCATCAGCGTTGATCGTAAGTATGGAGGGGGATTTTTTACCGACAACAAAGGCGTATAGATTGTCAAAGGTATCCGTGTCGATATTAAATATCGTAGCGATCTTATGGAAAATGGCTAAGTTCTCGTTCAATCCTTCATTGTTGCCATGGGCGAACTCCATGAAACGGAGAAGAAGCAATAGCTGGTCTTCCGCAATCAATTTGGGCTTGAGCTGGTTGCATACGTTGATAATAACACTCTCTCTATCGATATCGAAGTCCGGATCATCGTAAACACTTTGTATCTCATCAAATAGCTCCATATATTCTTTATGGGAGCGGATACCAAAGTGACTGGTTAAGTAAGAATTGACGGCCTGACGCGCTTGGTCACTTTCTATTTTTGCCAACGAAGCAAATATAGCGAACAAGTTCAGTAGCCCATTGAGTATAGTTTCATTCATTCATCAAAGTATTGTTTCAAATGTCTTGCAAAGATAAGGTAAGTGAAACAAAAAACAGGTCGAATGTTAGACTTTTTAAGCAGTCAAGTGAATAACATGATCAATAATTGGGCAGAAATCACCCGGATGAACATGGATAACGGGTAAACCGTAGCGTAAGATACGGAAGGCTCGTCACCCTCGACGGTCGTATTGGCATAACTCAAGGCCATCGGATTGGCCATGCTTCCGCATAGCATACCTATGTTGTGGGCGTAATCTAGCTTGAAGAATTGCGAGGCGATGAACCCGACGATCAAGACCGGTACGATCGTCAATAGGAAACCGAGACCGATCCATAACAATCCTTCGGCACGGAAGACGGTCTCGAAGAAATGAGCTCCGGAGTCGATTCCCAGTCCCGCCAGATAGATCACTATACCGAACTGCCGCATCATCAGGTTTGCGCTCTGGGTGGTATAAGTCGTTAGGTGGAAACGGGGGCCGAACGCACCCATCAAGATTCCAACGATGATCGGTCCTCCGGCGATACCCAGCTTGATGGGGGTACTCATTCCCGGTATGGCAATTGGGATCGCCCCGATTAATACGCCCAGCGTAAGTCCTACGAATATGGCAAGCAGGTTGGGGTTATCCAGCCGTTTCAGCTCGTCTCCCAATATCTTACCCACGTTATTCACGGAATTGGCCTCGCCTACGATCGTTAGTTTATCCCCGATCTGTAGACGGAGGTCACGGGAGGCCACCAGATCGATACCCGCACGGTTTACCCGGGTGATGTTGATCCCGTATAGGTTGCGGAGCCGGAGCGAGCCTAGCTTTACCCCGTTTACCCGGTTGCGGGTTACGACGATACGGCGGGAGATCAATTGGCTGTCGATAGCGTTCCAGTCAATATCTTCCTTATTCCAGTCCGTAGTCTCTTGTTCTCCGAAAAGTACCTTGATGGATTCGACATCCGCCTTTACGGATATGATAAGCAAATGGTCTTTTTCCTTTAAGATGGTTTCAGAGGTAGGGATCGTCACCTTTCCGTTCCTCCAGAGGCGGGAGATCACGAAATGTTTCTCTGTCAATTTCATGACTTGCTGGATGCTCTTATTGTAAATAGAGGGGTTTAATACCTGAAATTCCGCTACGTTTGTTGTCGTGTCTTGCTCCTTATGCGTGTCCTGTGTCTTTTTAGCGAATAAGGACCTCAAGATGATAATAGCGAGAATTACGCCTACGACACCTAATGGATAAGCTACGGCACAGGCCAGAGCCATATCCGTTACGTTCCTCGTATTTTCCGGATCCATCTGTAAGAGCGCTTGCTGGGCGGCACCTAGGGCCGGGGTATTCGTTACGGCACCGGATAGCAACCCTACCATAACGGGGACGGAGATTCCTGTTATCCAATGAAACACCAACGTCAAAATCAGTCCTAAAGCGATCACCCCTAATCCCATCGTATTCATTTCCACCCCGCCTTTTTTTAGGGAAGAGAAGAAACCGGGACCTACCTGCAATCCCAAGGTATATACGAAAACGATAAGCCCGAAATTCTGGGCGAAGTTCAGCATGTCCTTATTTACGGTAATGCCCAGATGCCCTGCCATAATACCGGCGAAGAATACAAAAGTAATGCCTAATGAAATGCCGAATATCTTTAGCCGCCCTAAATACACACCAACCGCCGCCACGATAGAAATGACAGCCACGGCCTGTATCATCGAGGGTTCTGCAAGCGTCTCAAGTAACCAATTCATAAGAGTTTCTTTTTTGCTTTAGAAGCGCGAAAATACATAAAACAAAGCAATTAAAAAAATTGTAGTATCTTTGCCCACGAAATAACGATGATACAGGGTGAGGGAAACGATGGTTAAATATATAAAGTGGTTGCTGCCGGTACTTTTTATCGCGTATTATAGCAGCGTCTCGCTTTTTACGCACGTCCATGTGGAGCATGGTACGACCATCGTGCATGCGCACCCTTTCAAGAAGACGGCGGACGGTACTTGCCATCATCATGCCTCTCTGGCGGAGATACAGTTGTTTCATATGCTCTCGTCTATTCACGTGATGGACGGGGCGATTCACCCGTTACGTTTACAATTCTATTCTTTAGAAGTATCTAATCTTTCCGAGTCTCCGGTCTATCCGGATCATGTCACTTCCGTTGAGGGACTGCGATACCTGCGGGCTCCCCCAGTTGTTTGATTACATATCCAGAAATCAATATCCGTTTGTAGAGACGGGGCATGCCCCGTCTCCTCGGCAATTCGTAATCATTAATATTCAAACAACTATTAATCAAGCAATGAATAAGTTTATTACACTTATACTATGCCTGTGCTGTATCTTTACGTCAGCGTGGGCAGAGGGAGACGATCATGTTTCCCTGAATCCTTCCGACGCTAATATCGTAGGTCATATCCTCGATAAGAAAACAGGAGAGCATCTCTCTTTTATCAATGTCTATCTCCACGGTACGACAATCGGTACGACTACCGACGCGACCGGTCATTATTATATGAAAAATCTTCCTGAGGGGAAATATACCTTGGTCATGAAGTCTATTGGATATAAAACCGAGGAGAAGACGGTGAACCTTAAGAAAGGGAAGACATTGGAGATTAATTTCAATGCCGAGGAAGACGCTGTCTCCTTGGACGGTGTTGTCGTATCGGCAAACCGTAACGAGACGACCCGCCGTCTGGCTCCTTCCTTGGTAAACGTGCTCGACTCCAAGGTGTTCGAGACCACACACGCGACTTCCTTGGCCGACGGCTTGAATTTCCAGCCCGGCGTGCGTGTGGAGAACAACTGCCAGAATTGCGGTTTCCAACAAGTACGTATCAATGGTCTGGAGGGCCCTTATACCCAGATCTTGGTGGATAGCCGGCCGATCTTCAGCGCCTTGACTGGCGTATATGGCTTGGAGCAGATCCCGGCGAATATGATCGAGCGGGTAGAGGTGATGCGCGGAGGAGGCTCGGCCTTGTTCGGCTCGTCCGCTATCGCCGGTACGATCAATATCATCACGAAGGAGCCGATGCGCAACTCTGCCCAGATCGCCCATTCGTTGACGATGATCGGGGGAAGCCGTCCGGATAATAATACGACCGTGAACGCCTCGTTGGTGACGGACGATCATAAGGCGGGTATCTACCTCTTCGGGCAGGGCCGCCACCGTGCCTCTTACGACCATGATGGCGATGGCTACTCGGAGCTTGGTAAGTTGGAGGCGAAGACCCTCGGATTCCGTTCCTACCTAAAGACCAGCAATTACTCCAAGCTCACTTTCGAGTACCATAACATCAGCGAGTTCCGCCGGGGCGGTAATTTATTGGATCTTCCGCCTCACGAGACGGATATCACCGAGCAGACCGACCACCAGATCAACGGGGGAGGCCTGAAATTCGATCTTTTCTCTCGTGACTATCATCATCGGCTGAATGTGTACACCTCCGCCCAGCATACGAAACGCCAGAGTTATTACGGCGCCGGAAAAGACCCGAACGCCTATGGTAACACGACGGACATGACCTTTATCGGTGGCGCCCAATACTCCTACGAATGGGACAAATGCCTTTTTATGCCCGCTACCTTTACGGGAGGTGCCGAGTATAGCTACGATGATTTGCAGGACGAGATGCTTGGTTATAACCGTACGATCGCCCAGACCGTGCATATCGGTAGTGCTTTTGCCCAGAACGAGTGGAAGAATGATCGTTGGAGTTTCTTGATCGGTGGCCGTTTGGATAAGCATAATATGATGGATCACGTGATCTTTAGCCCTCGTGCGAACGTGCGTTTCAATCCGACGAAGGATATCAACCTGCGTATGTCGTACTCCAGCGGTTTCCGGGCTCCTCAAGCGTTCGACGAGGATTTGCATATCACCGCCGTGGGTGGCGACGTGGCGATCATCCAGATCTCCCCGGACTTGAAGGAGGAGAATTCGCAGAGCGTGAGTGCTTCCGTAGATTTCTATCATCGCTTCGGCCCGGTTCAGGTGAATTTCTTGGTGGAAGGTTTCTATACGGATTTGCGGAACGTGTTTATCTTGGAGGAGATCGGCCGTGACGAGGATAATAACCTGCTGATGGAACGCCGTAACGGAAAGGGTGCCCGTGTGATGGGTATCAATCTGGAGGGTAAGATGGCCTATTCTTGGATGCAGATACAGGCGGGCGCTACCTTGCAACGGAGCCGTTACAAGGAGGCGGAGCAATGGAGCGAGAATCCGAATATCACTCCGCAGAAGAAGATGTTCCGCTCTCCGGACGTATATGGTTATTTCACTTCTACCTTCACGCCGGTCAAGCGTTTCTCCGCTTCCTTGACGGGTACATATACGGGAAGTATGTTGGTGCAGCACTTGGTGGGTTATATCCCGGAAGATCGTGAGGAGAAGACTCGTGATTTCTTCGACTTGAATCTCAAGCTGGCTTATGACTTCCCGATCTTCAAGTCCGTGACTTTACAGGTAAATGCTGGAGTCCAGAATATCTTCGACTCCTATCAAGATGATTTCGACAAGGGAGCGCACCGGGATGCCGGGTATATCTATGGCCCGGGGATTCCCAGAAGTTATTTCGTGGGGTGTAAGATCAGTTATTAAATACTCGGCGAGCCTCCGCGGGGCTATTCCTCCACTATTCTCTCTATATAATTTGGCGGCAGGGTGGTGCGTGGCACTTTCATGCCGCCAAACCATTTATGCAAAGGCAAATCGAAACCAGTTCCATTCATGTAATTATAGAGGGAAACGCGAAGCCCCTCGCTGAAAAGCTCCGGATCGCAGCCGGAAAGCGCCTCGAACTGTACGTCATTACGGGCGAATCCCCCAAAAGGAGACTCCGTGACACGGCAACTGTACTCGGCGGGGTGCAACCCCACAGGACTATGTGCTGTCATGGCGAAACGATGCCAAAATCCGGATTGGATCAGCCCTAGCTCAAACATTTGCCGGACTGTTTCCAAGGAATCTATGGTTTCTTGAGCGGTTTGGGTCGGGAAACCATACATCAAATAGGCATGGACCATGATACCAGCCCCGGTAAAGTTGTTGGCGACCCGTGCCACCTGAGCCACTGTCACCCCTTTATTTATCAGTTTGAGGAGTCGGGGAGAAGCTACTTCCAGGCCTCCCGATACGGCGATGCAGCCACTTCGTTGAAGAAGGTCGCATAGTTCCTCAGTATAGCTTTTCTCAAAACGAATATTTCCCCACCACACGACGGTTATCCCACGGCGGATTATCTCCTGCGCCATTTCCCGTAGCAAGGCGGGTGGAGCGGCCTCGTCCACGAAATGGAAGCCGATTTCACCGGTTTGCTCGATCAAGCGCTCCATACGGTCTACCAAAGTCTTGGCTGTATTCGGCTCATATCGTTTGATGTAATCCAATGAGCCGTCGCAGAAGGCGCATTTCCCCCAGTAGCAACCGTGCGCCAAGGTCAGTTTATTCCAGCGACCATCGCTCCAAAGCTTGTGCATCGGGTTGGCCATTTCCATGACGGAGATGTATTTGTCCAGCGGCAAGCCCTCGTAATCCGGGAATCCGGTCTCGCTTTGCCGGCAAGCGGGGTAAGCGGGATTATCTTGATAAACGACCCGGCTACCGCTCTCGTCCAAGGAGAAGGTGCGTACCAGTTCCTCTTTTGGGATCGCCCCGTCTAGATAGCGTAACACTTGGAAAAGTGGGTCCTCTCCATCATCTAGCAAGAGATAATCGATGTATTTGAAGAAGCGTGTATCCGTGATGGAGCGAAGTTCCGTATTCACGAAACCACCTCCCATAAGGATCGGGATATCGGGATGTGCCTGCCGCAGCCACTGGGCGAGCCGGAGGGAACTGAATAAATTCCCCGGGAAAGGTACGCTGAATGCGATCACCTTGGACTTGCTCTCGGCTATGTGCTTTTCTAATAGCGGCTGCGTCATGCGATCGATAAAGCTGAAAGGCTTTTGGAGGGCTTCCTCGATCTCGTCGAAGGAGGAGGCGCAGCGGCCTAGATGCTCGGCATATCGGCTGAAACCGAAATCCGGGTCGATCGTTTCCCGGATCAAGTCGCAGAGATCCTCCAGATACAAGGTTGCCAGATAACGGGCTTTATCCCGTAATCCCGAAGTACCGAATGCCCATTCCAGCTCCTCCTCGTTTTGGCTCCCGCGATCGCTTTCTGGAAGGTAATCTTGATTACAGATGCGATAAGCGAGAGGATCGTTCTTTCCTTGAAGGAAAGCGACAACGGCGGTTATCGTGTCGATATACCGTTGCTTATTAGCCAGCATCCCCCGGACTTTAGCCGGATATTTACCTTTCCGTCGCTCGATCTCGGCGAATAACTCCCCGAGACCCTGCGTGGAAAACAAAGTCAAGATTGTCTCGATACCCAGATCCGCCTGCCCGGCACGTACACCCTTTGCCTCCAAATAACCTTTTAGGTAAGCCGTGGAAGGATAAGGCGTATTGATCTGCGTAAACGGAGATAAAACCAGAAGAACCGAAGCTAATCCCATATCAACTCAACTAATTTTCAATTATTCAAGCTATTGTTGATAGACTCGATATAGTCCAGAATCTCATCCCGTCCCTCTTTCTTCTCCGAGGAAGAGAGGAAGATCGGAGGAAGCTCTTCCCAAGTCTCCAGTAATTTATCCGTATAGACTTTTAGGTTCTCTTTCAAGCGTCCCTTGCTGATCTTGTCGATCTTCGTGAAGATGATAGAGAAAGGAACCCCGCTCTCACCCAGCCATTCCATAAACTCCAGATCGATCTTTTGCGCCTCGTGGCGGCAGTCCAAAAGGACAAATAGGTTGGTCAGTTGCTCGCGATCGAGGATATAGTTCTCGATGATACGTTTCAATTGCTCCCGGTTCTCCTTGCCTCGTTGGGCGAAGCCATACCCCGGAAGATCTACCAGATACCACTCGTCATTGATAAGAAAATGATTGATAAGTAAAGTCTTACCCGGTGTTTGAGAAGTCATCGCCAAGCCCTTCTTGTTGGTAAGCATATTGATCAAGGAGGATTTGCCTACATTACTTCGTCCGATGAAGGCATACTCCGGCTTATTACCCTCGGGGCATTTCCTTACGTCTGTGTTACTGATAACAAATTCTGCGCTTTTAATTTCCATAAAATATAAATTAATGAATAATGAATAGTGAATAGTGAATAATGAATAATGGCGAAGCTTAATTTTCAATTTTCAATTTTCCATTTTCAATTGCCGAAAGCCACAGCCCGGCGAACGTGATGCCTCCGTTTACCATAAGCATCTCATAGCCGAACGTATAGCCTGCGTATTGTTTCACCAAGAAATCCGTGGCGAGGCAAATCAACGGGGAGGCTATACAGATATAGGGCACGTATTTGTCACGGGGGTTCCGCTTCGTGAAAAGCCCGAAAACAAACAGCCCCAATAGAGGACCATACGTGTACGACGCTATCATGTAGATCGCGTCGATAACACTCCGGTTATTTACGGCCTTGAACGCCAAGATGATCAAGACGAACAAGACGGATATCATCACGTGTACCTTTAGGCGGGTACGTTTCGCCCTTTTCGCTTCCTCTCTCTGCACGCCGAGGATATCCACGCAAAAAGAGGTGGTGAGCGCTGTCAACGCCGAGTCGGCGCTACTGAAAGCCGCCGCTATGATACCGATCGTAAAGAAGATCAAGATACTCCCGCCCAAGATCCCCGAGGTACAAAACATCGGGAGGATATCGTCGTTGAGGGTTGGCAACTGGATGTTCTGCTGTGCCGCCAATGTCAGTAGTAGTACCCCCAGCGCGAGAAACAAGAAGTTGACCGGCGTGAAGGCGAAGCCATATGTGTACATATTCTTCTGGGCATCCTTCAAGCTCTTGCAGGAGAGGTTCTTTTGCATCATGTCCTGATCCAGCCCGGTCATGACGATCGTGATAAAGATACCGCTGAAGAACTGCTTGAAGAAGTTTTGCGTACTATGCCAATCGCCAAACTCGAAGATCCGGAAATGAGGACTTTCCACCAAGGTCTGCGTCATACCCCCGAAATCCAGTCCCATCTTGTCCTTCACCTGCCAGATGATCACGATCAACATTGCCACGAGACAAAGGGCCTGCAACGTATCTGTCCAGATGATCGTCTTGATACCGCTCCGGAACGTATATAGCCATACCAGCAGGATACTGAGGATAGCGGTCACGGCGAATGGGATGTTCCAAGCGTTGAACACGTAGGTTTGCAAGATCAAGACCACTAGATATAAGCGTGCGGCCGCCCCTACGATCTTCGAGAGCAGGAAGAATGAGGCCCCTGTCTTGTACCCCCTTCTCCCGATCCGGTCATCCAGATACGAGTAGATGGAGGTAAGCTGCAACTTATAGTATAGCGGTAGCAATACCTTGGCTATAATGATATATCCCACGAAGAAGCCTAATACAGTCTGCATATACGTCATATCGATCGCCCGCACCATGCCGGGTACCGATACGAACGTCACCCCCGATAAGGATGTCCCTACCATGCCGATAGAGACGATATACCAAGGTGATTTCCTGTCCCCGAGGAAGAATGCCTCGTTGCTGTTATTACGCCCCGTGATCCATGCTATCAGCAGCAAGACGGTGAAATAGGCAGCGATAATAAAAAGGATGATATAGCTGTTCATGTATTGCTAACTTCTTTCTTTTTCTCCACAAAGATACGGCTTTACTTTGAAATAACGGGCATATGCGTGGATTCTACCGTGATGGGTTTCTTGATGCCCTTTAGGTAGTCCATGAAAGCGTCGGTCGATATGATACCTAAATTATCGAATTCCGGGATCTCGTAGCCCTTGAATAAAGAGGCGTCGTACCCGTCTCCGCCATCGGTGATGAAAGCGTCTAGGGTCACCACGCAAGGGGTATTGTCCTCGATCTCGGTCTTTTGCCCGTCTCTCGTATAGACTATTTTCTCGATCTTATTTCCGCTTAGGGTAAGCGTGAGGTCGGAGGATTGAAGGAAACCGTTCGGATTCTTCCGTCCATCCTCCAATAGCTTCTTCAACCGCTTGCCGTCGAAACGATAGGCAACGATAGCGGAGCCGAAAGGCAAGATGTTGCCGGCACGCAGTCGGGTGATATCCCCTTTCGGGAGGGCCGCACGTATACCTCCGTAATGGTTTACGCCGATCACCGGCTGATCCTTGTAAGCGGGCATCTCTTTTTGGAAACGCTGGGCGTAAGCGGCCGTGACCAACGCCCCGATAGGCGTATAGTCGAACTTATTGATGGTACGGTCGTGGATCAAGGCCTCTTTTGCCGTGGCAAGTTTCTCGTTCAGTCGATATTTATTCATGATCTTCTCCACGGCCTCTCGCATCTCCGGGTTCTCCTCGCAGGCTACACGCACGGTATCCCCTTGGATGAAAGAGATATCCCGGTGTCCGTTGAAATCCTGTATCTGGAACAGCAGTTTCCCGATATGGGTACCGTTTACGCCGGCTTGGATGATGGGGATGTTATTGATCTTATCGAGCACCAGCTCATGCGAGTGGGCGGATATGATGGCGTCTACCTTATCGATGAACGGCAGTCCTTGGGCGTTCTCCTCGGTGATGCGGTAAGGCATTTTCATATCCGTGCCGATGTGCATCAAGAGGATAATCATATCGATCTGGCCCTCTTTCTTTAACTGGTAGACGGTTTGTATGCACGCCGCTCCCAGCGGATGCGTGAACTGAAGCCCTTTCAGGTTCTCCGGCTTGGTCTTGACGTAGGTGTCCGTCGTGGTCAGTCCGATGAAGGCTATGCGCAGGGAGGAGCCATCTTTCAACTTACGCTCTACGATACGGTAGGGACTCAACCAGTCGGGGTGAGTATATCTCTTCTCTTCGGTGATATTGGCGGCCACATGGGGGATATTCAAGGCGGCGGTGTCCACTAGATAAGGAAGCCCCCAGTCGAACTCGTGGTTACCGATGGCGGACATTTCCACGTCCATCGCCTCGTACATCTCTTTGATAGGCTCGCCTTTCGTGATCTTGGAGAAATAGCTTCCGCTGAAATTATCTCCGCCTGAGACAACGATGGAATGCGGATAGCGTTGCTTCTCGTTTTGTGTCATTTGTACCAACCGGGCGGCTCCCGGCGTGATCCCGTCAGAGGCGAAAGCCCCATGGAAATCGTTGAATGAGAAAATGGCTAAAGTGTCTATCGAGCTGGACGGGGTGGCGATATCTTGTGCGAATAGGGGAGCGGTTAGCGCGCTGCCTAGCAAAAACGCCGATACGAATTGTTTTTTCAGTCCCATGGTTGTATGTATTAATAGGGACAAAAGTAGGAAAAATAACGGGATTCACCGAGGAAAACGCCTGATTCGTCGAATTCTTTTTGATCGTTTTAAACCTTCGGCCTACCTTTGTGTCATAGTAATAGCTCGTGAGAGTGAAAGCGAACCGGTTGTTCATCATAACCGGGAAATAGGTAAACATTAAGTCAAAGGGCCGCCGTCCGGATAAGATGCGGCCCTTTTGATTTATTCGGACTTGAGGTTGTTTACGGGATTGTCGTGGGTGGTACGGAATACGTTATATCCGGAAACCGCCAGTATGACGGTGAGTACCAATACGCCTCCTCCCACGAATAGATACCAGGATAGCTGGATCTTTTCCGAGAATTGTTCTTGCCATTTTTGGGAGATATAGAAAGCGATACCGCAACCTAGTAAGATGGCCGGCAATGCCATGGTGATGATATCTTTCAAGAAAATATGGAGTATGTCTTTTACCGTGGCTCCGTTAATCTTGCGGATCGCCATTTCTTTCCGGCGACGGTTCACCTCGTCGTTCGTGTATCCGATCAATCCGATGAAGACGATCAGCAAGGTGACGATGCCACCGATCATGACGGAGTCACGGAATTTCCGGGAGGAGGTGTATCCTTCCAGCATCTCGCTCTTGAAGGAGATCACGTTGAGTTCTTTATCCGGGATGAGTTGCCCCATTAGATCCTGTGTCTTGCGTAGGGCCTCGGAAGAAAGGCTATGGTACCGAATGACCATATGTTGGGCTGCCCCTTTCGTATAGAACATGATCTTGGCTCGCGGATCTTCTGCCGCTATGGAACCTAGGCGGAAATTCTCGAATACGCCCCGGATCGTGAAGAGAGGCATCGACTCGGACTTGGTATCGTGTCCGGTTATTTGTACCGTCTTGCCCACGGCTCCATCCTTCCAGTCGGCAAAAGGTTTCATGTATTCAATGAAATCGCGGCTCACCAGTATCTCTTGCGAGGAGGTGGTATTCTCTGTGAAGTACTGTCCTTCTACGATCGGGATTTCCAATACGTTCAGGTAATCGTTTCCTACGTCGTAGAGGTCGGCGATGTTGAATAGTTCCCGGTCGTCTCCCGGAAGATAGACGTTATTGCCCGAGGCTCCCCAGAAAGGAAGGTTATAGCAAGTCGTGATGGCGTCTACCTCGGGCAATCTCTGGGTTTCCTCGATCAGTTTGGCACGCCCCGTGGAGTCTACGGCGCCGATATACACATAGGCGAGGTTCTCAGGATTGTATCCCGGATGATCATTCACCATATGGTCGTATTGCTTGCCTACCACTAGCAATAAGGAGGCGAGGAAGCTGATTGCCGTGAACTGGAAGAACAAGAGTCCCAGTTTCCAAAGGCGGCGTGCTTCACGAATACTCCGGAAAACAGCCGCTACAGGAATGCGTCCTAAGAACCAGCCGGTAGCTATGCCCGTAGAGATAAGTACGACTATGACCGTGAGGCATATCGCCCACATACCCGTGGATAGGAATAACGATCGGACTCCCGTGCCGATCAGCTCCTTTATAATTCCTTGAAATCCTAGGATCAAAAGTACGACCAGCACTAGTGCGACGGTGACGTGGGTCCCTACCTCGGACAACGCCATACCTTGGATATCCTTACCGCTCGCCCCGTAACATTTGCGTACGGCCATCTCTTTCGTGCGGTTCACGATGGAGGAGATCACGATCAATATATAGTTCATTACGGCGGTGAAGATCAATACGAAGGCGATGAACGAGAGGATCAAGGCCATACGTTTGGCCATATCGTCCTCCATATGTACGTTGAGTAGTTTGTGGAAGGTGAAGGTCAGTTCCACGCCGGCTTTCTTAAGGTCGTTTACGGGGAAATGCTTGTCGATCATCTGTCTCATTCCCGCTTCCAACTGGGCCTCTGTCGTACCCGGCGATACCTTGACATAACTTTGGTAGCGGTCGTTTCCGGTTAACATATGGGTTCCGTCCCACATGAACTTGCTGATGGAAGAAAGGGATACGATAATGTCATAACTCTGTTCGGTGTTGTCCGGTAGTTTCTTGAATACGCCGCCTATCGTGAGGGCTTGTCCCGGCGCGTCGTCAATCTCGAAGCGTTTTCCCATCACGTTACCGCCGATACGTTCGGCGATCTCGTCGGATACGAGCACGTACATGGGTTGGGAGAGAACTTGCTTAGGGTCTCCGATGAGCATGGGGCGGGGCAATACGTCGAAAAGACAACTGTCCGCTAGGATGAAGGTCGCTTTGAGCCGATGCTTGTTGTCGGACATCGTAAAAGGGGAGTTTCCCCGGAAGTACGTATAGCGTGTGGCGGCCTCGATCTCCGGTGTCTCTTGTTTCAAGAGGGGGATTACTCCGGCGGGCGTTTGCCCGTGGTCGCCCACTTCCCCGTTCATGAAAAATTTCTCATATACTCGATAGATCCGGTCTCCGTCCGGATAGAAGTTATCGTAGGTGTTCTCGAAGTGGACTTTAGCGATCAGCACCAAGCCGATGGTCAGTCCTATACCCAAGGAGATAATCTTCATTACATTGTGTTGCCCTCTCTTAAAAAGGGAGCGAATTGCGATCCCGATGTTTTTCATATTGTTATTGTATTATTTTCCGGTAAGATAAAATCAAATACCGTGCCATTGTGTTTATGTGGTTGAAAAACAGAGGGGTGAGTAGCGTATGATTATTTATGAGTGTCCAATAATTGGACAAGGGTGTCCAGATTTTGGACACCTTTGTTTAATACCTTTTCTCAATAGAGGCTCCGGGGAAATAATGCGTGAGGATTTTCCGGTACGAATACCCTTTGGCTCCCATCACGGCGGCTCCGATCTGGCAAAGCCCCACGCCATGTCCCCATCCGGCTCCCGTTAAGATGAAGCGGGAGGGGATATCGAGGCGGATATCCTTCTTATCGACAACAAAGGCCGAGCTGTATAGATGCGTCTCGGACAATGTCCGGCGTATCTCAAGCTCTTTGCCGATGGTGAACGAACGGCGTACCCCTACGATCTTGAGTTTCGTGATACGTCCGGACGAACCTCTTTCCAACGGTACGAGATCGATGATCGGCCCGAAATCCATACCCGTTTTCCGGTGGATCAACCCCGATAGTTCCTCTTGCGTGTATTCTACTTTCCAACGGTAGAAATCCGTGGTCTCTTGATCGTAGTTGTTTAGCACTTGGCTAAGGATCTCCTTGTCCGTCGTATTACAGAAGGCTTCGGGTGAGGTACGTATCCATTGTTCCGCTTCCCGCTCGTCCGTCAAGTCGGGATAGGCGGGAGTCTCGCCGTCCCTCAATGCGGTAAGATAGGAGTGGGGAACCGGTTCCCAGCAATTCTCGAATTTCTCGGTCACGCCTCCGCAGCATTTCGAGAAGCGGGCGTCGCAGATCGTATCGTTATCCATCAATACCTCTCCACGGGTCTCTTTGATCACCTCCCCGACTATCGGGTTCGATGCCCGGGTAATACCTTGGTAACGCTGGCAATGGTCGTCGGCACAGACATCGAACAACTCATGGTCCTCCCGGTCGTACCAGCGGATCAAGGTCTCGTTGTCGCGGTAACAACTTTTATAGGGCGTAACCGATCCGTTCAAGTTGAAATTCTTCTCGACCTGTGCCAAGAGCCAGCTTCGCGAGATCACGGCATGGGCTTTCAGCAACTCTTTGGAGGCGTTGGCGCTCATCTCCGAGGAGATTACGCTGGTAAGGTATTCCTCCACGTCCACTTGGTTGATCGTGACGATACCTTTATCGGTCGCTACGAGGTTCAACGCCCCCTTGAAGCGTTGATCCTCCTGTCGTTGCCAGTGAAAATCCACGCCGATCGTGACTGCCCTCAAGTCGAAAGAGGATTGCGGGCTGGTCGGCTCGAAGAATAGCTCCTGATAAAGCTTCCCATTGTACACGATCTTGCCGTTTACCCAGAGGGCACGTTGCTCGCCTATGGTGAACGTGCCGGTTTCCGTATGTACATACTCTTCGTTAAAAACAAATGAGATCGCTTTGTGGGTCATGATTCCCACATTGATTACAGGTGCTTCCATATCCTTATTCCTTTATTTTATTCTTTTTTCGCGTTCAGGGAATTAAATGTGAGGTAAGCGATCATGACAAGGTACATGACAACCGCCAGTATCTCGGCGGCATTGCTAGATGCCCATTCCTCGTTCATCAAGTTGATTCCGCCGAAGCGTAAGGCCGCGCTGACCACCCCCATCAAGGCACCGCCGGCGATAAAGCCGGAAGCCAGTAACGTACCTTTCTCCAAGCGGGCCGAGTTCAAGCTTTGGTCTTTGCTACGGCTTCCTACGTACCAACTGATCGCTCCACCGATCAAAAGCGGCGTATTTAGGTCCAAAGGGATAAACATACCCAAGGCGAATGCCAACGCCGGTATCTTGCAGAAGTTCAATACGACGGCGAGGACGGCTCCGATCGCGTATAAAGCCCAAGGTGCCCCCGAACCACTCATCAACGGCTCGATAACGGCGGCCATAGCGTTCGCTTGCGGAGCGGCCAATTGTCCGGTCGTGAAACCGTACGTCTGGTTCAATATCAAGATCACGCCTCCTACCGTAGCGGCAGAAACTAGTGTGCCTAAGAATTTCCAAGTCTCTTGCTTGGCGGGTGTGCTCCCCAGCCAATAGCCGATCTTTAAGTCGGTAATGAAACCTCCCGCCATGGAAAGCGCCGTACAAACCACGCCTCCGATAATCAGGGCGGATACCATGCCGGCCGGCCCTTTCAACCCTACGGCGACCAAGATGATGGAGGCGAGGATCAACGTCATGAGCGTCATGCCCGATACCGGGTTCGTCCCTACGATAGCGATAGCGTTTGCCGCTACGGTCGTAAACAGGAAAGCGATCACCCCGACCAGCAATAAGCCGATGGCGGCATGGAACCAATTATGAAGTACGCCGAACTGGAAGAACAGGAAGGTGACGATCAGCGATACGATGATACCGATCGTTATCACTTTCATCGACAAATCCTTTTGCGTACGTATAGTATTACTCTCCACAGCGTCTCCTTTTCCTTTCAACTCGTTCGCCGCCAAGCCTACGGCTCCCTTGATGATTCCCCAAGAGTTGATGATGCCGATCACCCCGGCGGTAGCGATACCTCCGATACCGATGTGGCGGGCGTAGGTGGTGAAGATTTGCTCGGCGCTCATGCTCCCGACGGTCGCCGTGATAGCGTCATTGCCGAACGTAAGTACGTCGGCGCTGAAAATGGCGGACATGGCGGGGATGATCACCAGCCATACCAAGAATGAACCGGCGCAGATGATCAAGGAGTATTTTAATCCGATGATGTAACCCAGACCTAGCACGGCAGCGCCCGTATTGATTTTCAATACGATCTTGGCCTTCTCTGCCAGCATCTCACCGGCTCCGACGATACGGGTACTGATCGTCTCGCCCCACCAACCGAAGGTGGCGATGATGAAGTCGTACAAACCACCGATTAATCCGGCGAATATCAAGGGCTTCGCTTGGCTTCCGCCTTTCTCGCCGGAGACGAGTACTTGCGTGGTTGCCGTAGCTTCCGGGAAGGGATACTTACCGTGCATATCGGATACGAAATATTTACGGAACGGGATTAATAGCAAGATCCCGATGATACCTCCTAACAAGGAACTCATGAAAACCTCGAAGAAATTGACCGTGATCTCCGGATATTTGTCTTGCAGGATATAAAGGGCGGGCAAGGTGAAAATGGCCCCCGCTACGATCACGCCGCTACTGGCCCCGATAGACTGGATGATGACGTTCTCTCCCAAGGCGTTCTTTCGCTTGAATCCGCTGGACAACCCTACGGCGATGATTGCGATCGGGATGGCGGCCTCGAATACTTGACCGACCTTCAGGCCCAGATAAGCGGCCGCCGCGCTGAATATCACCGCCATGACCAATCCCCAAAGGACGGACCAAGGCGTAACCTCCGGATAGTGTTTGTTGGGAGACATAAGAGGCTTGTAGCTTTCCCCTTCTTTTAATTCTCGGTAGGCGTTTTCTGGCAGCCCGGTTACCTTTTCTTCATTTTCTGGTTTCACGATATTAAAATGTTAGATTATTAGTTCGTAATAGCTCCACCAAACGGGTGTTGGGTGACAAATTTATGTTTTCTGGCTGAGACATGCAAGGATTCTTTAGAATAGTTAGGGCAACCGTACCCAAATTATCTATATGAATTCTTGCCCAGTAGCGTATGAATTCTTGTTCGCATGCTGTATAATTCTACAAACCACGGCGTGATCTGTACAGACCAAGTCGTGGAATATACAAATCACGTCGTGGTCTGTACATCCCACGGCGATCATTTGGAAATAGATCAAGTAGTAAGTATGTTTGTATATGGTAAAAAGAATGTTTATTACTTGAGGACATGAACAATTATACCTAGAGCAGTTATAGTTGTACATATCAAGCAAGAGATGTGCGACTTGAATGGGATGGGGGAGAAGCCGAGTAAATAATTTGAGGTTTATCGTTAATTCGTAAATTCTTTCTATTTTTGTAGTCAAATACAGAAAGTAGATGAATCAAAGATATCCTTCAGCCTTGTTGGAAAATGCCGTGAATGAATTGGCTTCCTTGCCGGGGGTGGGGAGGAAGACAGCGCTCCGGCTAGCGCTTTATATGTTGCGCCGGGACGTCGGCTATACGGAAAACTTCGCCGCGGCCTTGGTCGCCCTCCGTCGAGACGTGAAGTACTGCAAGGTCTGCCATAATATATGTGATGATGAGGTTTGCTCTATTTGCGCCAACCCCAGCCGTGACCATTCCTTGGTTTGCGTGGTAGAGAATATCAAGGAGGTGATGGCGATAGAGAATACCGGGCAATTCCGTGGCGTATACCATGTGTTGGGCGGGATCATCTCGCCGATGGATGGTATCGGACCGGGCGACTTGCGTATCGACAGTCTGGTGCGACGTGTGGCCGAAGGTGAGGTGAAAGAGATCATCTTGGCGTTGAGCACTACCATGGAAGGCGATACGACTAACTTTTTTATTTACCGGAAGCTATCCGGTTACGATGTGAGGATCAGTGTCATCGCACGTGGCGTATCTATCGGTGATGAGATCGAGTATGCCGACGAGATCACCTTAGGACGATCCATTATCAATCGTACCGAGTTCAATCTCACCTCTTCTAATTCATAAATCATAACTCATAACTCATAATTAATATCCGGAATGACCTACGAAGAAACCAAGTTGTCCGTTATCATCGTTAACTATAACGTGAAGTATTTTCTGGAGCAATGCCTCTATTCTGTCCGTGCCGCCGTAACGGGGATGGACGCCGAGGTGTTCGTGGTGGATAATAACTCGACGGATGGATCTGTCGAATATCTCCGGCCTAAGTTCCCGGAGGTGGTTTTCATTGAGAATAAAGATAATCCCGGTTTCGCCAAGGCTAATAATCAGGCGATTCGCCAGTGCACCGGGGAATACGTGTTATTGCTGAATCCCGATACCGTGGTGGGAGAGGAGAGCCTCCGCAGCCTGTGCTTCCAGATGGATGAGGATCCGGAGATCGGAGCTATCGGCGTGAAGATGCTGAATGGGCACGGGGTATTCTTGCCGGAGAGCAAACGGGCTTTCCCTTCGCCTTGGGTGTCGTTCTGCAAGATATTCGGTCTTTCAAAGCTGTTTCCTAACTCTCCTGCATTCGCACGTTATAGCCTGCCGTATCTGGATAAAGAGCAGACGCATAAGGTGGAGGTGCTGGCGGGTGCGTTCATGTTGCTTCGCCATGAGGCGTTGGATAAGGTCGGCTTGTTGGATGAGTCGTTCTTCATGTATGGGGAGGATATCGATTTGTCTTATCGGATCGTGTTGGGAGGCTATAAGAACTTGTACGTGCCGGAACGGATCCTGCATTATAAGGGGGAGAGTACGAAGCATGGTGACTTGAGGTACATAAGGGCTTTTTACGGCGCCATGTTGATTTTCTATAAGAAATATTATCCGGGGTCCGGTTGGTTGATGCGGATACTGATCCGGTTGGCTGTCCTGCTGAAAGCTTGCTGGGCGACGATTTCAGCCCCTCTACGCAAGAAGGCTAAAACGGTTAAGCATCGCCGCCTTTTGATCTTGTGTAGGGAGGATCATTTTGAGGAGGTAAAGGCCGTTTGCCTGAAAGCTATGCCGGATCTGGAATTCGTGAATCTCTGGGATTTGGACGTGGAGCGTGTGATGGATGCTATCTGTCGCAAGAACCAGATGAAAGGCTTTACGGACTACGCTTTCTGCTTCCCCGATGCCCGTTACGAGCAGATGCTCTTGTTTATGGACAAGCTCGTGAACAAGAAAGCGGTTTTCCATATATATACGAAGAAGAGTGGTCGGCTTGTTTAAGTAATCCTTGGGTAAATATGTTGTTGTCGAATGATAGAGTCCGTTTGAGGGCATTGGAACTAGAGGATCTGGAGTTGTTGTATCGTTGGGAGAATGATCCGGAGTTATGGGAAGTTGGGAATACCTTGGCTCCCTATTCCCGTTATATATTGAAGGAATATATAGCGGGTAGCGACCGGAGTATCTATGAGTCTCGCCAACTTCGCTTCATGATCGAGGAATGCGATACGGGGACTTCCGTGGGGATCGTGGACTTATTCGATTTTGAGCCGCATCCGAACCGGGCGGCTTGCGGTATTATGCTGGATCGTAAGTATCAAGGACGTGGCTTCGCTACGGAAGCGTTAAGGCTATTGATGGAATACGCTTATACGTTTTTGAAGCTTCATCAACTTTATGTGCATATTCCCGTGGCGAACGAGCCTAGCAAGAAATTATTTACCCGTCTGGGATTTGTCGAGGCGGGGACGCTTAAGGACTGGATCAGGACACCGGATGGTTATTCCGATGTCTGCATAATGCAGTTAATTTAAATACGGGTCCTTCGGATATTTTGTCCAAGTTTTATAATCATTGCCTAATAATTCTACGGAATCTTTCCAATAGCCCTCCCCGTCGGCAGACAGGATATTATCGGTGGTGATATGGCTTACGGCCCACGAGTTCCGTTTGATTTCATGGTTTAATTGCCCTTCGGTCCATCCGGAGTATCCCAAGAAAAACTTCACTTTCCCATCGATTGGGTGCCCGTTGAGGATGTATCGTTTCAATGCGTTGAAATCCCCGTCGAAATATAAATAATCATTGATCTTTAATGCGTCCGGAATGATATTATCCCCTAAGGAATGAATAAAGAACAAACGGTTGGGGCTGACCGGCCCCCCCAGATAAATCGGTATCTCCGGAAATTCGGCAAACTCCTTGAAAAAAGAGTTTACGATAAGATCCGTTTTTTTATTCAAGACAAATCCCATCGATCCGTGTTCCGTATGCTCTATTAATAATACGACGGAACGTTGGAAATAGGCATCTTGTAAAAAAGGCTCGGCAATCAGAATACTTCCTTGAATAGGAAGGACATCGTTATGTGTTATTTTAAATATATTTTTATAAGATGCCATGATCGTGAATGTTAGGTTGTTACTAATTCACCGACAATATAAGGCGTTTTTTAATAAGAAGCAAATGAAAAGCCCGGGATTCAAGTTAATAAACGTGAATCGACCGGGCTTATTGTTAATTTATGCTTGATGATTTTCCTCGAATAATCTCAGTCTTTCGTCCAGCAAATCATATTGGTGATCTTTTATGAAAGAGGTACAAGCCCGTAGTCCTTGTTGGTTACTGCCTGTGGTACTTAATGATATGGCGCTTACTCCGTAATAAACCAGCTCTTCCATCAATTGTCCGCCTGTCATTCCCGGGTAACCGATCGTGAAATAGAAACCGTCGGCTATCGGTTGGTCCAGATCGTGATCATAAACGATTGTGAAACCATGATCCGTAAAAATCTTCTTTAGTTTCTCCGCACGACGTCCGTATTCTTTCACTTGCGAGACAAAGTCGAACGTACCGTCCGCGGCGGCCTTGAACATGGCGGCTAAGGCGAATTGGGCCGAGTGGCTGGTTCCGGAAGATAGGGCGTATAAGACACGGTGGATATATACCGTACCGAACGTACCGCCTCCATAGCGCTGGGTCAATCCCGGATAGGAGCGATGGTAAAGTTTATTGGAGATCGCTGTCACGCCGATACGCTGCCCGGCATAGCTGAACGCTTTGGAACCGGATATCTGCATGATATAATTATCGGTATAACGGGCTACGCTCGCTTGGTAAGGAGGCTCGAAAGGACATCCGAGGTCCTTGCGGAAATCCATGGCAAAATAGGCGAGGTCCTCTATGACAATCACGTCGTATTTGTTGGCCATCTCGCCGATGATTTTCAACTCCTCGTCGGTGAGGCAGAACCAAGCCGGATTGTTCGGGTTAGAATAGATCATCGCGGCAATATTGCCTTTGGAAAGATGCGCTTCCAAGGCCTCACGCAATCGCTCGCCACGGTATTCGTATACGTCGAACGACTCATATTTATAGCCCATAACGGCTATTTGCTGTTTCTGCACGGGGAATCCGGGGTCGATAAACAAGATGGTGTCTTTTCCCGGCGTACATTGTCCGGCCGTAAGGAAAGAGGCGTATGTGCCCTGCATGGAACCGGTTACGGGTACGCAACACTCCGGGTCTATATCTATATTTATAAACGCCTTGATAAAGCGGGAAGCTTGCTTTTTCACTTCGGGAGTTCCGTTGATGTTCGGGTAGATAGACGCTATACCGTTACGAAGGGCTTCGATCTCAGCGTCTACGCCTACTTGAGCGGCTTTCAAGCCCGGTACGCCCATTTCCATATGGATGAACTCGGTTCCCGTTTCTTGTTCCAATTGCGTGGATATGGCAACTACCTCCCGGATAGTCGCTTTCCCAAAATCGGGAAGTCCAAAGCCATCGATAATCCGTCTGGCTGTCTGATAGTCTACAGGAGTATTTTTCATGCTAGTGTTAATTATATATGGGGGACAAAAGTATGAAATTTATCGATTTGTTCTAATTTTTTCATCCTAAACTATTGCTAATTCAAAAAATCCACCTATCTTTGCACCGCAATTCAACGGAATAGCGATAAAGAATAACATTTTGGTCTGGTAGTTCAGCTGGTTAGAATACATGCCTGTCACGCATGGGGTCGCGGGTTCGAGTCCCGTCCAGACCGCTTTTTATTTCTCCTTCCTCCTCTTCAATATTCCTTTCGTACATATTTTTCAATACGATATCATCCGGCTTGGTGGATTTTATCTGATGGCATGAGGCTGTTAGATTTGGAATGTTTATCTTTGAGACCAATAAAACAGATAGCCTTATGGAGAATCTAATAAAGATCGATATCGTCGATCAATACAACAAGATGTTTGGTTTGGAGACGTTGCACCCTTTGGTGAGCGTGGTAGATTTATCCAAGTCCGAGACATGGCCTACTAATTTCCGGGTTAATTATGGTATATACGGACTTTTCCTGAAAGATACGAAGTGCGGGGATATCCGGTACGGGAGGCAATATTATGATTATCAAGAAGGCACCGTGGTAGGATTCGCTCCCGGGCAGGTGACGGGTATTGAACTTAAGGATGGGACCCGGCCTTTGGCGCATGGGTTGCTTTTCCATCCGGACTTGATCCGTGGTACGGCTTTGGGGCGGGACATCAAGCGTTATTCTTTCTTCTCCTATGAATCGAACGAGGCGTTGCATCTCTCTGAGGAAGAGAAGGGGATCTTCGTGGATTGCCTGAGGAAAATCCAGATCGAGTTGGAGCACTCCATCGACAAGCATAGCAAACGGCTGATCGTGATGAATATCGAGTTGCTGCTCGATTATTGCCTGCGTTTTTATGACCGTCAGTTTACGACCCGTGCGGAGACGAATAAGGATGTGTTGGTGAGGTTCGAACGATTGCTGGATGAATACCTGCAAAGCGATCTGTTAAGACAGGAAGGGCTACCTACTGTACGGTATTTCGCCGAGAAGATTTGTTTGTCCCCAAACTATTTCGGTGATCTGATCAAGAAAGAGACAGGGAAAACTGCCCAAGAAAATATACAAGACCGGATTATTTCCTTAGCGAAAGAATGGATAGTAGGGACAAACAAGACCGTCAGCCAAATCGCTTACGACCTAGGATTCCAATACTCCCAGCATTTCAGTCGCATATTCAAGAAGACCGTGGGGTGTACCCCGAATGAATATCGGAAATCCCAGATGTCGTAATCGGTGTTACGGGCTATTGGATGTATTTTATGACCTTGGCGGGAACACCTCCCACGATGGCATTGTCCGGTACATCTTTAGTAACTACCGAGCCGGCTCCGACTATAGCGTTCTCCCCAATGGTTACGCCGGATAGGATCGTTGCGTTCGAGCCTACCCAGACATTCTTTTTCAGAACGATCGGGGCAGGGTAGGTAGTGCTCCGGTCTTCGGGGGCGAAGCCGTGGTTGAGGGTGGCAAAGACCACGTTATGCCCGATCTGGCAACCGTCGTCCAGTGTCACCCCGCCATGATCTTGAAAATGACAGCAAGCGTTGATGAAAACGTTCTTGCCTACCGTGATATTCTTCCCAAAATCCGTATAGAACGGGGGGAATACACGAAAAGACGGATCGACCGGCTTATTAAACAAGCGGGATAACAGCTCACGGATTTCCTCGGGATCGTGATATGAGCCGTTTAACTCGAATGTCATGCGTCTGGCCTCATCGCTCATCTCGTTCATAAACTGATGGATCTCGTCTCCTTTAAGAGGCTTTCCTGTTTCTACGTACTTCAAGAATTCGTTTAGTGTCATAATTGCTATTTTAATAAGTTCTACTTCTTGGTTTGTTTTATTCCTTTTCGATTGCAACGGCAAAGATCGATGAAATCCGGAGAAACTTTTGTAGATGGATTACAGGAATTATGACCTAAATTACATTCACCGATTCTCCAAGGCCTTATATTTCTCAATCAGTTTCTTGACCGTGACAGCGTCCGAGACCTCTTGCTTATAGGTAGTCGGGTTATAATAGGCCTCGAGGAAACTGTCTGCACCGGACCAGACTGTCTCGATAATTCCTTGGAAATGGCGAGACATTTCCGGATTTGAATGCTGGCGGAAATGGATCATATCATCTACCTGTTGAAGCGCTATCTGAGGTTTACGCCAAGGGCATGTAGCAACGTCGAAGCCTTTCATGGCAAAGTAAACAGCGGTTTGCTCGGCACGCTCATAATGCCAGTCGCAGATAAAAACATCTTTCGGGATCAAGTCGATCGCACGGTAGGTATTGTTCATGCTGGCTTCCCAAGCGCCGATCCCGGTAGTCTTGCCATCGATCAGGCGGTCTCCCCATATCATCAATCGTTTGCCTTGTGAGGCTAAGTGGTTTTGTATTTTAGTGACCTCACCGGCATATAACTCAGCCTTGTCATGTCCGCCGCAACGGGCGCAACTATCATGTCCGATATAAAAGACCTCGTCCATCCCGGCATGGAATAATTGAGTCTCGAAAACATCCGTCAACTCGTCTACTAAAGCGAATACGATTTTATGTACTTCCGGATGAAGCGGGCAGTAACTTTTACAATAAAGCCCGTCTGAGTTGGGCCAACCCGTATAGTTCTTGGTATCCACGTGTGGCGTCTCGTCGAACTCCGGATACTCACGTAATAAAGCGTAGGTAGTCTCAGCCCATGATTGATGCCCCAAGAGATTGATCTGGGGAGCGATACGTATTCCGTTATCCCGGCAAACCTTTACGATCTTTTTCACATCCTCTCGTGTGAGTGGGGTCGGATCCCTCAGTTCTGGATGGGACTCATAGGCATAATTCCAGTCTACCCGTAGAATCAACAAGTTGAAATGACTGGGAGCCAGTTCCTCTTGGACGAACTTCAAGAATAGATCCAACTTCTGCGCGGATGGAGCGGCGATGGCCAAGCCTCGTACGGGCATGATACTATCTAAACGGTTTGTCTCTGATTGGGCGGAAACTTGGGCCGAACCTATGGCCCATATAAGCAAGAATAGTCCGATAATCTTTTTCATATAGCGATATGTTTTAAAGTTTAAATTTTTAATTTGATGTACGCTTTCGAAGATCATCACGCACATCGTGACGGCCCGGAGGATGTCGATGGCTATGTTACGTTGCGTAAAATCTATTGGTTGATCGCTCATAATATATTTAGACTAAAGGTGAATTTAATACAAGACAAATATAATCAATAAGAGACATATCATTACATTTGTGCCTTATAAATATGAATAATAATTAAAAATGATAGACATGATAAGACGATTGATTTATTGGGTTCTCCTGCTTTTTGTTTGTATGGGTGCCCATGCCCAATTCCGGGTGACAGCCCATCAAGAGGGTTGGGACCGGATTCCTCCGCAAGCGCAAAAAGACGGCTTTTGGTTTCAACAATCCGTTTTAGCGAATATGGATGATGACACCGCTATGGAAGAGGTCATGCTTTTCGGGCGGGATAATGGGCATTACCCTACTTTCGACCTGTTTAAGTTTTATTACGTGATCGTGGATAATTATACGAGAGAGATCCAATATATATCGGATGAGATCTATGTGACGGATAAATATGCGCTTACGGTGGAGGATCGCAATAATGACGGGATCTCCGAGTTATATATCGATTATTTCAAGGATGGGAAGTTTACGGTTGATGAGCGAGGATATAATTTGCGAACCACCCGTTGCTACGACCGTATCGAATGGAGCCCCGAGAGTAAAAACATTAAACCCCAACAACCATGAGAAAGTATATCTATTTTATAGCGCTTATCTGTTGCGCCTTATCAGCCTCAACCTCTTACGCCCAGAAAAAGGTGATAAAAACGATGATGATCGCCGGGCAAGATGGCAGTCATTATTGGCGAGGTGCTTGCGAGGCCATGAAGCAGATCTTAGAGAACAATGGAATGTTTAAGGTGGATTTTGTCTTTACCCCGGATTTCGGAGGAGATATAAATACCTTTAAGCCCGATTTCGCTAAATATAACTTGGTTGTTGTTAATTACGGAGGTGAAGTCTGGCCCGAGCCTGTCCAAAAAGCTTTCGAGAACTATGTAGCGGATGGGGGCGGGGTCGTGATTATCCATTCCTCCGTGGTACCTATGGCCGGTTGGAAAGCGTACAACGAGATAATCGGCATGGGAGCTTGGGAGGGTCGGAACGAGAAAGACGGTCCTTACCTGTATTGGAAAGAGGGCAAATATGTATACGATTATACACCCGGTCATGCGGGTTATCATGGCTTGCAGCATGAGACGATCCTAGAGCATCGTGCGCCGGAGCACCCTATTTTGAAAGGTCTGCCTATAAGATGGAAACATTTCAAGGACGAGATTTATACCCGCTTGCGTGGTCCGGTACGGAATGTGGAGATATTGGCTACCGCTTATGAGCGTGGACGCCATGAACCGTTGATGTGGACGGTGAAATGGGGGAAGGGGCGTGTCTTTGTCGATCTGTTGGGGCATTGCGGCAATGACCCGAATATGATTTACTCGATGGAGTGTACGGGTTTTCAGGTAACCTTACTAAGAGGGGCTGAATGGGCAGCCACCGGGGAGGTGACGCAAGAGGTCCCACGGGATTTCCCATTGGAAGATACCTGTACGCTCCGTCCGGAATTCAAGGCTCCTTTCCATGCGACGAATTAAATGCCTTAATAAGATGGTGTCTTACGGCAGAATAATCAATTTGACAAGTTGTAAAGTTAAGTCCCGGAGAATCGATTTTCCCGGGACAAAGTACAGCTCGCTCCTAAATACGCAAGAGAAAATCGGTAATCATCTGTTAAATAGATAGATGTCAAAAAATAGCCTTTCATTCTAGCGAAATTAGTTCATCGTAATTCATATCTTATGGGTTGTTTGGGCTATCTCATAGGGTTACGATGGGGAAATGATAGAGTTATGATGCCTATTCATGACAGTTCATAACCCTATTCATGACTGCTTTCGATGCCCAACGTGACTATTGGCGTTGCCTAACACGACTAGTTGCGTAGGCTTTCATGACCTATCGTGTATAAAAAGCGGCCTTTTTGAGTAAAAAGCGCCATATATAGCTATCCTCTTTCCTCTATTTGGTGGTCTTGCGCAAAAGGCTATGTCACAATATATGCCTTATATCTGTCAAAAAGATCGGATTGGATCTTATTTGTTGACGGTGACCGATTTAAATTTCAGTAAACGTACGCATCTTTTTGATGCTTTCCTCCGAAAAACCACGCAAGCTTATTGGGTGAAACATTGTTGCCCATAATTTCATTTTTTGAGATTTGCAAGCAGTTCTTCAAGATCATCGGTAGAATTAGTGTACAGACTGTTTTCCCATCTTTCTTTTGACTGGAAACCGCTGATAATTGGGACATCATCCCGCTTAGTCACTTTTGCTGCTCAGCCAAGTATAGGTAATACCGACAAGGAGGCTATTGTACCAGAGTCAAAATAACCAATCTTGTATAATTGAAGAAGTTTGGTATTTCCAAATGTTTCCATCTGCTTACTCTCATTTCTGTTTTTCCATATTATTGTCAGCAATTTCATGCATCTTCTGTTGTAGAAGTTTTTTATCCGGCAGGCAGAGCTGGTATTCTGCCACCATTGTGGGAGAAAGGCTGTGGCTCAAAGCATATTCCACCACCTCATCGTCCTTGTCTTTGCAGAGCAACACACCAATACTGGGATTTTCTATCGCCTTTTTTACATCGCGGTCAAGTGCCTCTAAATAGAAGTTCAGTTGTCCCAGATGTTCAGGTTTAAACTTTTCTGTCTTCAGTTCAAATGCCACAAGACATTGCAACTCCCGGTGATAAAACAGAACTATGCGGAAATCGCTGTTCCCTACCTGTAGTCGATACTCTTCATCAATATATATGAAAGTCTTTGCCTAATTCAAGGATAAATCCTTCATGTTCTTTATCAAAGCCTGCCGTAACGTGTTCTCTGGTCTACTTTCACTGCCCATGATAAACTCCATCACATAGTTATCACGAAACGTCTGTTCTGCTTGCGGTGTCATTTCTCTCAACATTGGTGAGAGTTTTTCATTTTCTGTGTATGTTTCATAGAACTGTTTCATTCGCCATAATTGCCCTGCTTTCCAGTAGAGGTCAATAAGTGCGGTATTAGCCATTCGCAGTATCTGGTAGCGAGTGTTTCTAATCATTTCCACTACATCTGCGAATTGCTTTGTATTGATGGGTACTAACTCTTTGTTCTGTGATTCACTCATGTTTATTAAACGTATCGTTAGTTAGTGTTATTGTATAAAGGAAATTGAATCAATAACCTCTGATTATTTTCTTTAGATTGTCAAAATTAGGTAACAGTAATCTCATCATTTGTGCTCTAATTTCTATATCACTCAGTTGCATAGGAACGTTTTGTGTTATGCAATATTGTTTATATAATTCTTGTATGTGTAGCTGATGTGGATCTTGCTCAACAAATGAACATATAGACGCAATAGCATTATCATTGAGAGTCGCACCTAATCTGTTGTTTGCAGCAATGTTTGATTGCATTGACGACAAAACAAATTTCGTTGCTTCTGTAAGATTAGAAACAATATTATTTACTATGTGTGGAATCTGTTGCATGAGTGTGAATTTTTGATTCCAAGCATTTTGTACAGCATAAAGATTCTGCTGTGTAGGCAATCTGTCAAATTCAACACTTGATGTTTTCAGATTATCATCCATCATAGTAAGTCGTGTTCTAATCTGTATATATTGTAAATATATTGACTGAATTTGTGCTAAATAAGTATATACGTTGCCATTTGGCTGATCATTATTTATAAAATTACTCATGGGATTCCTCCTTTCCGTTATTTTCCAAAATCACTTTCAACATACTTGTTAGTACCTCTAATTGTTTCATTTGATTTTCCATTGTTTCTATAGACCAATTATATTTCTTATTCTTATTTTCTATATCCTCAAGAAGTTTGTTTATTCTTTCTAAATTTTTATTTGATTGTGTTTGCGCACTATGAATGCCTTTTACTATTTCCTTAAACTCTTTAGTCTTATTAGCAATAAAAGTGTCCCCATTTTGTCTAATAGAAGTTAAAGAACTGTTTAACTCAAAAGCTTGACTTTGCAACCTGTTGATTTCTCCTGTGGCAGCGTCCCCTTTTTCTTCCACTTCTTCCAAGACTATTCTTGCTTCTGTTTTTGTTTCTTCTATTTTGAATATTGCAAAAAATCCGAAGATAAGAAAGATAATACTCAATAACCCTCCCCATATACCAATCTGAGAATAATCATTATCTATTTTATTTATATGTAAAGCTACCAAATTATTCACTTCTTCTTGTGAAAGCGATATCTCACGTCTAAACAGGGCCGAATCATTTTGTAATTGAGAAAGTAGGGCTGGAGCATTCACTATAGTTCCGGAATCATTGCTCAATACCACTGTTTTCATGTCATAGAAAATAGAATCAATCTTTGCGATGTGCTTTATATGCTCATTTACAATTTTTACCTGAGAGTCTTTGAGGGTTTTAGATGAATAACACAAATATCCTATGAGCATTATTAATGTTATAACAAAGACTCCACAGAATAAACATACAATTATTTTATTACTATTTCTTTCCATTTTTAGTTTGATTATAGATCTCTTTTATTTTTTTTCTGCATATTCATGTACATTTAATTCATCATACATACGGCATTTGGTATCATTGTTAATGATGAAGTTTAATTCTTCAGTTAAATTATACAGAGTAGCGATAATATTATCTATCTCTTTTGATAAGCGTAGAAATTCCGCTTCATCGTTTCTTGCCGCCATCATTTTATCAGCATATTCATTCAATACCTGTGGTAGTTCTTGAGGAATGGGAATTTGACGGAAATTATCCCAAATGAGTTGCGCTCCATTCTGAATGCGAGGGCAAAACTCCGTGATAAGCCACCAACCTATTCTTGAACATAGCAAAGCCAACAATGACTTGTCGGGAACAGATAGGAACCACATTGAATCATTAAATAATGAATGTTTATTATCATAAAGGAAACATGGCTTTACCTGAAATTTTTGATAAAAAATTTTGGGTTGTGCGAACTTTTTATAGTAGGCACAAGCACGTAATTCCCACCAATAATCACCTTTGTCCGTTCTAGCTTTAGCCTCTTTCTTGAATTGTTTTAACCACGAAGCTATGGCTGGATAGTTATCTTTAAACCAGTCCCAGGCAACAGTTTCTGACGGCAGTTCTTGTCTCTCCCTGTCAATACCCATTTGTAGAGCGGTAAATCCTTTAGGAATAAACACCAAATAAGAACCAGCCTTTGCTCCTCCATAAGCGACAAGCCCTCTACCCTGCAAGAATGGACGTAATATTTCCTCAGAACGAATGTCCTGTGTTATCAATTCATTTGCTTTTTCTACGGGAATGTTAAATGCTTTCGACAAACCTGTGAGTATACCACGATATGATTCCCCACCGACATAATCTCCCAAAGAAATCATTTGAGCCTTTAGTTTTTCTATAATATTAAAGTTGTGCAGACTGGATATAACCCAAATACCGTCATTCATTTTTGTAGTGTCAAACATTTCTTTCTGTTCTTCCACATTCTCATGGATCATTTCAGAGTTTATCTTTTCTATGGTAGACACAAGAAGTTTTCCATCCTGTTTTTCCTTTCTCATTCGGATAATGCAGGTGTATGTAGTAGCATCTTCAAAGATCTGGTTATCGCCAAAGTCTATTAAATGAGTTAGATTCGTATTTCGGAAGAGTTCACGAAGTGGGCGACCATACATTACCTTTTCCCACTTGTTTGGTATGATGTATGACAACAAGCCTCCTTTACGGAGCAAATGCAGACCTCGTTCAACAAAAAGAGTATAAATGTCGCCACGAGACTCAAGCGTATTGTATGTTTTCTGTCCGGGATTTCCACCCTCGTCAGTCCTATGCATTTGTGCATACACGGAAGTATCTCTGCGAAGTTTCTCCAAGCTGATGTATGGTGGATTACCTACAATTACATCAAATCCCTCAAATGTCCCTTCTTCATTTAGCACTTCGGGAAACTCTATCATCCATTCCAAGGTTTTCCTATATACTTCTTGGGTAGCAATGATTTGCTTGTTATTGCTACCAAATGCATCCAGTTGAACAGGAGGTACTAATTTGTGTTTTATGTCTTGTATGTCTTTATTCAGCAGAACTTTTGTAGCTTTAGAACGGCAATTCTTATATTCCCGTACATTCGCCTTATATTCTCTTACCAATTTCTGTATACCTGCGCTTTCTGTAATTTTCCTGCCGATGCATACAGGATGTACAGAAGCTAATGAGTTACCCACTTTGATATTAATGTCAATGTTAGGCAGGGTTTGCAACAGACGTTCTCCCGTTTCTGTCTTATAATAATAGGCATTCTTCAGTAACTCAATCCATAAACGCAGTCGGCAAACATCTACACTCTTAGGATTCAAATCCACACCAAAGAGACAATTCTCTATAATTGTCCGTTTCTCCTCAAATAGCGTCTCTTGTATGCATTGGCTTGACGGATTGGAGGGATCGTATTTAAATATATCACCATCCTCGTCAGCTATCACCAATTCGTCATATTCCACTTTTATCTCATAATCCCGAATGCGCTTAGGCTGAGATTGTCGGTCTTGTAATATGCCTAATTCACTCTTAATGGCTATAATCTCGTTCAGGGCAGAGACCAAAAAGTGGCCGCTACCAACGGCGGGGTCGCAGATACGTAGAGAATTGATGATTTTGTTAGCCTCAATTCTTACATCCCTTTGCCCATATTCTATTTTCTCTTTCAGGTCTTCAAAACACTCGCATTTCCATCCCTTTACCTTATTGAACTTGTCTATAACCGCCCGGCGTAGTGTCTTGTTACATATATATTCCGTTATATATCCCGGCGTGAAGAAAGAGCCGTCCTTATAGCCGTTGATTTTCTCGAATATGAGTCCTAACACCGATGCGTCAATCAGTTTGTCACTTTCTGTCCTGACAACCTCCTTTTCTTGATTCTGATTCGCACCGAAGTCGTACGCATCGAGAAACGAGAACAGGTAATCCAGTACGGGTTTCCTGCCAGTCACTTTTCTTCCTTTCCCGTCTTTTAGTACCGTTTGGTAATAAATATCTATATCTCCGAGGCGAATACCGCTGATAGGGAAGAAGTCTTCTTCTATCTTTGCCAACTCAAAAAGGGAACTGTTCAGATATGGCACATTGGGAAATTGGTTCTTCAATTCTTCCATCCTTTCTGTTACAGGTTTAGCCATCACTTGCATAAACAAGTCATTCAGTACGTCATAGTCCTGTATATGGATCACATCTAAGAACTTTACATCACGCCCCTTATTGAAACAGACAAGCTGTGACTCTAATAATTTTAGGAACAATATACGGTTAATCCAAACGAGTACCAATCCTAAAGCGGCGTCAAACCGTTCTTCATCATTGGCTATGCGTGAATATCCTTCCAGTTTTGCATAGGTTTGCTCTGCTAAAGAGAAACTTTGTTTGCCTGATTTAAAACGTTTAATCTTGTGAACACCGTTATCAATCACTTCTTCAACTCCCATAATATAAAGCAACTCCCTATAAAAGTTCTTATTCAGCCTATTATGGTCAGAGTTAAATGGACGTTTTAAAAGGTGGGTGGGAGAGAAAAGTTTGTATGTGGCGATGAACGATTTGTTATTGACAATATCATTGCTTTGTAGCTTACTGTCAAATGTTCTTATGTCAACATAGATAAATTGCAGGCGATGTTCCACCTTCTCCACTTCGGGTTTGATGATGGCATTGTATATATAGTCGGTTTTGTCATTTCCGGAATCTGCCTCCAAGACATTCTTTACGAAACGTTTGTTACGGGCAAACAATTGATAGAATAAATTCTTCTCAAAGACAAAATATTCCTCGCAATCAGTAATGATGAGATGTTTGATATCTGTGTTTCGTTTTGCTATCTCTTCGCGGATATAGTATAGAATCAACTCATAAAGAGCCTTTTTTTTAAGATCATTTCTCGTCACCATATCCGGTCGTCCGGGACCTTTAAACTCAAATAGAACAACCGGGTGCTCATTATGGGTCTCCATTTCTGCATATATGGCAAGGTCGGTTACGTTATAGGTATTAACCATATAGCTCTTGTCACGATAAAGGCTTTGATTGAAAAACTCTGCCACAAGATTCTTGTTGAATTCTTCATGCTCAGAAGGGTTTATGCGCATAAGCAGTTCCTTCATGGCGGACTTAAAAGCCATTACCTCTTGAACATCGGGTTTGTCGTGAAGGTAAGCCTTAGGAATCGCTTGGTTGGGAGTTAGTATCTTGTACATTTCCTTTCGATTTTATATTGTTCGTATTTAAGCTGTCATTCTCTTAAAGGTAAATGATATTGAATTTTGGCAAATATAGGGAATATTATGCGATGCTTACTCATCATACGAGATATTCCCTAATTCCTTAATCTTCGAATCTCCGACTTGATGCGTGAATAACTCAATCAATTGAGCGGGCGTTAATGTCATCTGAGGCGAGAACTCGGAGGAATCCATATAACTTAATAAGCTACGGTATAATTGGCGGGCTTCCGGGTATTCTTGTTGGGTTTCCAAGTCTGTCATACAGATTAATAACTTACCCGGGCCGACATTGAATTCTTGGATCATCCCTAATTTATGATTACGCTCCACGTTATCGATCACTTGTACGATTGGCCTGTAATTATCCGGAAGCTGGTCCAGTATCAACGGATGGCTATTCTTTATCATCGTGAACCATTGCCAGTTTGTATGGAAATCCGTCGGGAAATGAGTGAAAGCCGGATGAGAGGGATTCATTAATAATCCGAGAGTACCCGGAGAGACCGGTTTCTTTACCCATTCGCAGATGGACTTAAACATCCGGTAATTCCAGTAATCGGTCTGGAATAATCCGTCTACCGTCACGTTCTTGTAAGTCTTGGCATCCGGGAACCACAATACTTTCGCCCCGTTCGCTAATAAGTTCTCGGCCTGTTTATCCCATTTCTTAATAACGTTGATATCCGTAGGGATTTGCACGTTATTATGTTCCGGATAAATCCATAACGGATAATGATTGTGATAATCCGTGCCCTCGATCGCCAGCCGTAAAGTATAGGTCTCAGCCTCTTGAATGGCAGGTAAAGCGATATTTAATGGGCCTACCTCGGCCAACGTCCCTTGATTGATTTGCAGCGGTATGTTGTTTTGGGCGATTACTTGATCTTGACCATTTGTCAAGGTCCAAATTAGATGTTTCCCTTTTAAAACGGTAGGTGTATAGTTCGCTACCTTGATGGAGCCTTTGAGCGCCTCATTCCCGGAGTAACAGAATTTAGGCAGGAGAGCCAATAATACGACATCATCGCAAGATTCTTTCCATTCCTCGGCGGTTATCAAGCCCTTATTATCCATAAATGCGTCCAAGATACCGACTAACGCCGTGCCCTGTCCCGGATAATCCTGTAAATCCAATAATTGGAAGCCGGCCATTCCCGGAGTACGGAACGCCATTTCCATCTCGGCCCGGTAAAGTTGCGCCATCCATTTACCGGAAGCCTTGAAGAAATCATCCGCTTGTCCGGCCATACCGGACTCGCCCAGCCGTTTGCGGAATATCTCCAGATTCCAAGGTTTTAGTGCCCCGGTATATTTCTTGATTTCCTCATAATTCGGATAACATTGGAATTGCCCGGTTTCGTGTCCGATGATAGGCAATGAACATTGTTCGATAGCGGATTCGAAATTCATGACCGAGTTTGGATAGGTATGGTTGATATAACCGCCATCCTCCGCATCTGCGAAAGAGAAGGAACCCCGGGTATGGTTGCTGAATACGTTAGCGCCGGGGACTCGACAGGTCGTGAAGTAATCGTCACCCGCCGCAGGGCCGTTGAAGCCTAGATAGTCATTCGATCCAGATGCGTATAAATGCCGTCCGTCCTCACTACGGAAACGGGCGATCATGTCCACCATCGCGTCTTGATCCCCGGAAAGCTCGTTGCCGATCGCCATCATGACGAAAGAGGCGTGATTCCCGTAAGCCTCCTGTATTTGTAATCCTTCTTTGGTGAGGAAATGGATCAAAGTGGTATCGCCCTTTTCCATTTTTCCCCAGAAAGGTAGTTCCGGTTGGAGGTAAAAACCTTCGATATCGGCCGCTTCGAAACAGGCTTTAGGAGGACACCATGAATGGAAACGGCAGTGATTGATACCGTATTCCTTGGCGATGCGGAAATAGCGTCTCCATGCAGCGGTATCCATAGGTACATGACCTGTAAGCGGGAATACGCAAGCGTCGTGTTTTCCACGAAGGAAGGTGGTCAATCCGTTGATGTTGAATTGTGTTCCTTCTGCTTTGAAATCTCTTAATCCGAAAGTAGTATTTTGGCTATCTTGGATATTCTCTCCTTGGATGTTCACGGTCAAGCGATACAAGGTAGGGGAGAACTCGCTCCATTCCAAGGCGTCATCACCCATCGGTATTTGGAATACGATCTCGTCTTGTTGAACTACGATATTCTTATTGAATTGGATATGGTGCTCTAAGCCTGTGTTGAAAGCCTCCATCTCTATTTGAACGGCGGCTACGAGCATTTGCTCGAATGGATTTGCAAGCTTTATTTTTACGTCCACCGTTTTTTGATCCGCATGTGGATATACTTGTATCCGGCGGATATGGAATTGTGGACGGGCTTCCAATTTTAGGTCTCCGATAATACCGTTCCAGTTTGTCTGCGTGGATTCCGTATAAGCGTGTGAATTGTCCAATAATTGGGGCGGAACGCTCAAACCGTTATCGACTAGAATAGTCAAGTGATGCTTCCCAGCCCGGAGATATGCGGACAGATCGTATTCTTGAGGGGTGGAAATATGGTCGGATGAACCGACATATATGCTATCTACCCATATTTGGGTCGGTTTTGTTCGCTCCAAGATTAACCAAATGCTCTTGCCTTCCCAATTCTCTGGAATCGTGATCTCTTTCTGATACCAAGCCTTACCTTGATAGCGGAAGGGCCTAGACAAATGAGTTGTCTCCTCCTTGTCATTGTTAGGGTATCCTTTTTGGTTGGTGTCCGTGGTACCCGGTAATTGAACTTGCTCGGTGACATCTGTTGAATCCAATTGTAATTCCCAGCAACCGGCAAGCGATAATTCCTCTCTACTCTCTTTGGGAGTTTGGCATGCGAATAGCATGAGCATAAGTGGAATACTCCAAAATCTCTTCATGGTAATGTTTTTACTCTAAATATGGTTTACTTAATTAATAGTGTACAAAGGTAGTATTTTTGGCCTTTTTATTAAGGAGAAGATATGAAAAAAGAAGAAGATTTTGTTATGGGCCTGTCCATCTACATGGCTTGTCTGCGTGAGAAAAAACGGTATTCCACGGCGAAGAGTTATCAAGATGCCTTGAACTCGTTCAAGTGCTTTTGCGGTATGGAGGCGATTCCTTATGCCTATATTAATAGGAACAGGCTTTTGTGCTATCAGTCATGGTTGTTGGACAAGGGCCGTTCGTTGAATACGGTGTCTACCTATATGCGTCGGATTCGTCACATTTATAACTTAGCCGTGGAGGCGAACGAGGCTCCCTTTGTACCCAACCTGTTCAAGGATGTTTTCACGGGCGTTGAGAGCAAGCGGAAGAAGGCGTTGCCGCAAGAGATGCTGGAGCGTATGTTTAACGCTGAATTGGAGGATCCGTCCTTGCGGCGTGTACAGTTGACCGTTCGGTTGATGTTTGCGTTCAGCGGGATAGCGTTTGTGGATCTTGCGCATTTGAAATGGGAGAATATCCGGGATGGGATATTGCAGTATCACCGACAAAAGAGCGGATCTCTCATACAGTTGGAGATTCCCTCCGGGGCGTTGCGGCTGCTGGAGGAGTTGTCCGCTTGTACGGCAAAGGAATCCCTTTATTTATTTCCTTTTTTGAGTGGAACGAGAACCGGTGAGGCGGCCTACAAAGAATATAACAGGATCTTGTCCCGCTTTAACCATGACTTGAAGTTGTTGGCGAGATCGACAGGCGTTACGCTTCCGGTCACCTCATATACGATCCGTCATTCATTCGCCTCGTTCTTGAAGGAACAAGATGTATCGATCGAGGTTATCAGTGAGTTGTTGGGGCATAAGTCTATTAAGACAACACAGATCTATTTGAAGAGCTTCTCGTTGGAACGTTTATCGAAGGTGAACCGGAATTGTTTTGAGAGCGTGTGTAAACCGATACCCAAAGTGGGGTAAGAGGCTTGCTACTTGGGAAGTAGCGTATTCTTTCACGGCGCAAAAGTAATAAAAAATAACAAATAACAAGCAA